>Ga0308159_1000039_pt1 | contig 603373 bp, 511 predicted proteins | sample PhyCR1_FD_201040 | JGI IMG/M metagenome (GOLD analysis project Ga0308159, IMG submission 201040) | Phyllosphere microbial communities from UC Gill Tract Community Farm, Albany, California, United States - DLSLC.R1 | ecosystem: Host-associated > Plants > Phyllosphere > Unclassified | place...
AGCCCGTGCTCGAAGACATCGCGTCGGGTCACCGCTCCGCCTGTTTCCTTAACGATACGAGTGCCGCATGACCGATATCAACGCCTTGCGCGACGTGCTGTCGCAATCCGGCCGCCAATGTGTGGCCTACGTCGACCAGGCCGGCAACCCCGACCGTCCGTTGGCGCTGAACACCTATCGCGGCAAGGGCTATACCCCCGATCGCCCGGTCGTGCTGGTGCAGCACGGCGTGCTGCGCAACGGCGACGATTACTGCGACTTCTGGATGCCGGCCGCCGACAAGCATGGCCTCTTGATCATTGCGCCCACGTTTTCGGACGCCGATTGGCCTGGGCTGGACAGCTACAACAACGGCCGTGTCACGGATGCCGAGGGCCATGTGCGTCCGGTTGAAGACTGGACCTACGCCATCCTCGAACGCCTCTGGGCGGACGTGCGCGCCACCGGCGTCACGCAACGCGAGCGCGCACATCTGTTCGGTCACTCGGCCGGCGGGCAATTCGTGCATCGCCTGATGAGCAGCCAATCGCATGCGCCCTTCGAAGCTGTCGTGGCGTCGAACTCGGGCTGGTACACGTTGCCCGATCGCGGCCTCGAATTTCCCGAAGGAACGAACATCGCAGGCTTGAGCGACGCAAATCTCGAGCGCCTGCTCGGCTATCCGCTGCTGCTGTTGCTGGGCGAATGCGATAACGACGTCAACGCGCCCAACCTGCCGGCCAACCCCGAAGCTTTGCGCCAGGGCCCGCACCGCTTCGCGCGTGGCCACAACTATTTCGCCGCAGGTAAAGCCGCCGCCGAACGCCTGGGGTTACCCTTCAACTGGCAAGTGCAGAACGTGCCGCACATCGGCCACGATGGCCGTTCGATGTCGGCCGTAGCGGCCAGCCTGTGGTTTGAAGGCAAGATGCCGACCGATGAAGAACTTGTTCGCCTGGCTGGCAGCCAGGTCGCCTAATTTCATAGTGGAGAAAAGCATGTCCGTAGAACGAAGCGCCGACCAGTTGGTCGACGGCATCAGCACCTGGGTACGCTTGGAATCGCCCTCGCACGCCCCCGATACGCTGAGGGCCATGGCCAAACTGATCAGCGACCAATCGCGTGCCGCCGGCCTGACCGTGACTGAAACCGACCACGGCGCCACCACCGGCCCGTCGCTCACGATCACCAATCGTGCCGCCGGCGACGACCGCAAAGGCATCCTGATCCTCGCGCACTACGACACGGTGCACCCCGTGGGCACGCTCACCAAGAACGACTGCCGCATCGAAGACGGCAAGCTGTTCGGCCCCGGCACCTACGACATGAAAGGCGGCACCTACCTCGCGCTGACCGCGCTGGGCGATCTTTCGGGCGCCAACGACACGCAATTGCCGGTCGAATTTTTGATCGTACCCGACGAAGAAGTGGGCAGCCTGCATTCGCGCCCCACCATCGAATCCCATGCGGCCCGCGCCAAGTACACGCTGGTGTGCGAACCCGCGCGCGCCAATGGCGGACGCTGTGTGTCGGCCCGTAAGGGCACGGGCTTCATCACCGTGGAAGCGCACGGCCGTCCGTCGCACGCCGGCGTGGCCCACGAAAAGGGTCGCAGCGCCATTCGCGAAATCGCCCATCAAGTGCTCGCACTCGAAGCGATGACCGATTACGAGCGCGGCATCACGGTCAGCGTGGGCAAGATCGAAGGCGGCACCACCACCAACGTGGTGCCCTCGTTTGCCAAAATCACAGTCGACTTCCGCATCCCCGATCCGGAAGCCGGCGTGGAATTGAAAGCGAAGGTGGATGCATTGAAGGCGCACGATCCCGACGTGAAGCTCGTCGTGAACTTCGACCTCAATCGCCCGCCGATGCCCCGCACCGAAGCCACCGGCGAACTGCTCAAGACCGTGCAAGCCTACGCCACGCAAGCCGGCTTCGCGCTCGAGGAAGCCCCGATGACCGGCGGCGGCAGCGATGCCAACTTCACCGCCGCGCTGGGTGTGCCCACGCTGGACGGCCTGGGTGCAGACGGCGACGGCGCTCACACGCTCTTCGAACACATCCTGATCGCGACCCTGCCCGAGCGTTTGAAGTTCTGGCAGTTGACGCTCAAGCAGTTAGCTTAAACCGCGCCAAGGAATCGCTTTACGGCGATGCCCTGGCCGACCGCGTGATCCTTACGAGGCGATGCCTCAGGCGGTGATGTCAGAAAAATTCGCGCATCGCGGCATTTTCGCGAAGCGCAAGAAAAAGCCGAATCTGTTCCTCGAGAACGGTTCGGCTTTTTACGTCATGACCGCGAGCTTTGACGCCATCCAGCATGCATTGAATTCTTCGTTATCCAGCTTTGGCGCTACCCTCAACGAAGGTTTCCCAATGCTCCAGAAGCGCAGGCCCGCATTGCTTGACCCAGCCCCCACTGAGTTTCCTGCCGTGAAGCGTCTTGTACTCCTCGATCCTCGCCTCTTTCTCTACCCACACTTTGCCACTATCGGGGTTGATCGCAAGTAACCCGCGATCCCAAAGCGTGTGCAGATCGGCGCGAAGCAACAGGCCGTTATGAACGTGATTCGTGGCCGCACCGAAATACGGCGTGATGTGCGCGGCCTCGAGTACCTGATCGACCCTACATCCGCTAATCGCGCACTTGCCGTCGTAACGACCGACGAGTCGCTTGCGAAACGCAGCCTGGCCGCGACGTACCGCAACAGCGCGCAGCGCGCGTTGCCGGGCATCTTCGACGCTGCCAGGATCAAAATCGGCGTCGGTATCGGTCAAGGCGGCGATGACCGCCTGCGTCGCAAGTCGATTCGCCTCTGGACTTAAACGCGCCGCTTCGCCACCAAAGGTTCGAAACGAACCTATGACATCGTTCAACGCGGTAAGCGCGTCGTCCGGTGAGATCACAATATCGAGGACGTGGTGCGGATAACCCAGTCGGTTCTTGATCGTCCTGCTTTTGTGCGAGCCTTGGGCATATGGACCATACAAATGAAAGCGCACGGTGGTGTGCCGCTTTCTGCCGATCAGCTTTGCGCCTTCCATGACAAGGTCGTCGGCAGCGCGTCCGAAGCGATATTCAACCTCGTCTGTCGACCGGTCGATATAACCTCGGTGAGATCCCAGATAACGCTCCGACATCGCTTGCACGATGCGCTTGATATTCCGCGAGGCTCTCGGATTTTGCTTCATCCAGGCTGCCGCATGCGGTTTGTCGCGCAACACCTTGCTTCTGCTTTTCATCGTTTCATCGCCTCATGTCAAACGCGCCTGAGGAATTCGAAGATCGATGACATCCCGGCGCGGCGGGTGATCATAAATGATGCTCCTGGCTATACGGCGTCGACACGCCCAGCCGTTTCATCTGGACTTGAGCATTGCGCGACCGCACAACCGTGTAATGACAGGAGGCTCCTCCCATGGCTAACCTTCAAACAAAAAACAGCCCTTGGTTTCAAGGGCTGTTTCGCGCACATCGCGGACAAGCGCGACGACTTCCCGCTTACTTCAACGTCAATGCCTGCTGCCCCACCGGCGTCACTGTGCGGCCATTCAGATCCACGGCGAACTTCATGTTCGGCGGCGCCTGGGTCACGCGGCTCATCGCTTCAAACAACGGCTTGAAGCGCGACTGGAATACCGCGCCGATCGCGTTGCTATCGGCCGGCTTGCCGCCTGTGGCCTTGATCGAAGCCGTCGACGTCCCCAATGCCGCATTGAATGCGCGGTACAACCCGGCGCGCGGCTGCACATCGGCGTAGGCCAACTCCCCCGCATTGAACAAGCGATGAAAGTCCGTCGCCAGATCGATACCGGGCACCGCTGCCAAGTCGCTCATCGCCAGGCCTTGCGCGCTCGCCAGTTGCGTCGCACGCACCCGTGCCGCATCCAGATCGGCGGTGAAGCGCGCCGTATCGTTCGCAGAAGGCGCCGCACCATCCGGCACTGTGCAGGTGGTCAGATCGACCGGAAAGCCGCCATCGCGTTGCAACTGCGCCAATGTCACCGGCGTTTGCAGCACGGCCAGCGTGAGCAACTGATCGGCCGTGAGCTTGGTCACCATCTCGCGCATTTCGCACGGCCAGTTGTTCTGCAGGAAGCGCAAGCGCGTGAGCTCAGAGATGTGCCACGACGCAAACTCGCGATACGACTTGGCATTCAGCGCGTCCTTGTTCCACAAGATGCTGCCGGCTTGCGATTCGAGATAAGCATGCTCGGTAGCGTAATGCTCGAACAGCTCATTGAAGCGCGGCACGTTTTCCAGCACCACCGTGTCGATATCGACCTGATTGCCCGCCTTGAACTCGGCCAGCTTATAGGCCGGCACGTAGGCAGCCAGCGACGGCACCTGCACGTTGACGAGGTAGTTTTCGCCGTTGTAGATCGCCGTATCGTTGGTGTGCAAATGGCCCGCGAAGTGCAACTGCACGCCCGTCGCGGCCGCGGCAACGGTAGTGGCATCCGTAGGCTTGCGCTTCAGGTCCAGACCGCTTTCACCGAAGATCTGCGCGATCTGCTCGTTGCTGTTCTTGTAGAACTGCACCATCGGATAGTGGCCTGTGGTGATCAGCGTTTTGCCTTGCGCCTTGGCGCGGGCCGACACATCCTGCATCCACGCCACCACATGCTGCTTGTGCGTGACCATGCGGTTCCAGCCCGCATCGCCCGAGCCGGCGAAGTTATCGGCGCGCGTGCGTTGCGCGAGATCGGCATTGGCTTGCGGGATATACACGTTCGAATCCACCGCCATCACCCACACGCCCGGGATCGGCTCGACCAGATAGGTGGCGTCCGGTGTCTTCAGGCATTGCGTGTAATCCGCCTGCTTGAACGTATCGCCCGTGCCTTCGCGGCAGATTTCATACTGACGCGTATCGGCGCCCGACTCGCGTTGCGCCTGCGGCAGGCTGTAGCTTTCCACCGTGCGGTACGAGCTGTAAGGCGTTTCCCAATAGGTGTACTTGGCCTGCGGCGTGGAGCCATACAAGCTCATGAACGCCATCAGCGGTTCGTACCCCAACTGCTGGATTTCTTCCGTGCACACCGTGGGCAGATCGGCGCCTGCCGCCTGCTTCAATGCCCATGAGCTGGTGTAGTTGGCGCACTCCGAAGCGCCACCCTTGCTGTAGATGCGCTGCGTTTTGCCGCCCACCCCCAGGAAATCGCTTTTGCCTGCTGCCATCGTGAAAGGGCGCACCGGATCGTGATTGCCGAACGTGGCCAGAAACTCGACCCCGTGGCGTGCCGCATACTCGTCCATGATGCGCTTCAAGCCACGCATGTGCACAGGTTGTCCGTCATCGCTGAAGTCGCCCGGCAACACGATCAGCTTCACGCCTTTCGCGACCGCGTCGTCCAGCGCCGCACGAAATGCGAAGTAGTTTTCGTTGAACAGGCGTGTAGACGTAAGCTGCGCGTACATCGTGCGGATCGTCGCGTTCTGATTACTGGCGCGCGTGGGCAGGCCTGCGAACGAGCCGTCTTCGAACTGGCCATACACATCGTGGAAGTGAACATCGGAAATGAACGCCACTTTCACCGATGGCTTCGTGGGCGTCTCGCCCCCGGGATCCGTGACGGGCGGCGTGGTGGGGTCGGGATTGCTGGGCGTGGTGGGTGGTGTACCGGTGTCGGGCGGCGTGCCGCCTCCCGGCGTTTCAGCCACCGGTGGTGTGACGGTGCCGTTATCGTCATCGTCGTCGCCACCACATGCCGTCAATGCAAACGCCGCGGCCAACACCAACGCCAGCCGGCGTTTCTGAAATCCCAACATTGCTGCCACCTTACAAACTCATGAAAGGCGGTCATAGTGCCCCGCGAATATGAACGGGGTATGGCAATGGCGCTAAAGTTGATTCTCGATCGGCAACCAACCGAGCACCCGCACACTGGCACGTTGCCACCATGAGGTCTCAGGGTCCACATCCAACTGCTTAGGCGGCTTGCTTCGACGATCCTCCCACACCAGGCGATCGTCGGTCAGTTGCACGCGATAGCTGTGGTCAGGCCCGGTATGCAATGTAAAGAGCGCCATCACTTCCTTTGCGACGTCGGCGTTGTCGAAGAGCAGCCCCATCTCCGTATTCAACCGCACCGAGCGTGGATCGAAATTGAACGACCCCACAAAGCCCCGCTGCCCGTCGACAATGAACGCCTTGGTATGCAGGCTGGCCCCACTCGATCCAAACAGACTCGTCTCCGTATCGCCAAACGGCATCAGCTCATAAAGCCGCACGCCGCCACGCAGCAAGGCTTCCCGATAGCGCGAATACCCGCTATGTACCGCCGCCACATCGTTCGAGGCCAGCGAATTGGTCAACACGGTCACCTGACGGCCCTGCTGCGCAGCATCGATCAGTTGTTGCGTGCCGTCGGCGCCCGGCACAAAGTACGGCGAAATGATCGACAGATCCTGCGTCGCGGTGCGACCCATCGCGAGAATGTCCTCGATCAACCAGTTGCTTTCGTCACCCTGCCCCAACGCTTTTTCGGGCGGGTCCGACACGATCCGTGCCGATGACGTCCAGTGCGGACGCTTCGACCCATCGAGATACGCGCCCACCGTAGCCGAGCGCGCCACGTGCGACAGATAAGGTTCGGCGTCTGCACTCGCACGCAGCGCCCGCGAACTTTCCCGCAAGCCTTCCAGCGTGAGCGGCGTGCGCTCGCGCAGCGCATCGATGGGCAGTACCGCGCGGCTATTCCAGAACGCATCGAAGATGCCGGCCGCCTCACCCACGGCGCGGCCCAACACCAGCACATCGGCATCGAGGAAGTTGGTGGCATGCGCGGCATCGAAATACTCGTCGCCGATATTGCGCCCGCCCACCACGGCCAATTGCCCATCGACGATCCAGGCCTTGTTATGCATGCGCCGATTGAGACTCAACCCGCGAAACAACATCTCGACCGCGCGGCCGATCGTGCCACCGCGATTGCGAGAAGGATTGAACAGCCGAATGTCGATGTTTGGATGCTTGACCATGGCGCGCATGCCATCGTCGCTGCCGTGCGCATTGATGTCGTCCAGCAGCACCCGCACGCGCACGCCCCGATCCGCGGCGGCTAGCAGTTCTCCCGCCAGGAGGCGTCCGGTGAGATCGTCGTGCCACAGGTAATACTGCACATCTAGCGTGCGTCCTGCATGACGCGCCGAGAGTGCCCGTATGGCAAAGGCATCGGCGTTATCGGAGACCAGCACGAGCCCGCTTTGATCGGGATGGGCCGCCACCAAGGGTGCCACCGCTGCGTCGATCATCGTGGTGGCGCCGCCCGGTGCAATCGAATGGCTCGGCTCGCCCATCGCCGAATCCGCAAATCGCCCATACGCATAGAGCGACAGCCACGATCCGACGACCAGAAGGGTTACCACGATAAGGATGAATTTCACCGCACGACGCATATGTTTTCCTGCCGGCCGCAAAGGTTGAAACGGGAGGGCACGTCGATACGGGCCTCCGCAGGGACCTCCGCAAGAGCCTCCATCTGGGCTGTTTGAGTTGCCATTGAACCACGTCGAAAGCGCGGCTTAGTTCGATCGTTCACTGCGCCATTTGCCGGATCGACGGGCGCGGTCCTTGCTGCGGGAGGCCGCGGCGTCGCCGTCACCTTTGCGTGCTTAACTGGAGATAGGCAATGAATATATTCAAAGCAATTCTCAATAAAATCTTCCCGTCTGATCATCCCGCCAACGCAGAAGCCTCAGGCAGCGCCCCCTCAGGCGGCGTACCGGGCACCCAAGCCGGCACCGCCGCTGCTTCCCCGGCCGGCACCCCAGCGCCGGGCGGCGCCCCTGCGGCCACCGCGACGCCTGTCGATGTGAATGCCGTGCTCACCGAGATGCAATCGCACAACAGCGAAAAGCTCAATTGGAAAACGTCGATCGTCGATCTGCTCAAGCTGCTTGGCCTGGACAGCAGCCTTACCGCACGCAAGCAATTGGCTGCCGAATTGAACTACACCGGTAGCACCGACGACTCCGCCGCCATGAATATCTGGCTGCACAAAGAAGTGATGAAGAAACTGGCTGCCAACGGCGGCAAGCTGCCGGACGATCTGAAAGACAATTGATTCGGCATCCTGTGATGCCATCACGACTGCCATGACGGTCGTGACCGAAGACAGACGCCCCTGCCTGAACTGACGCCCTAGCGTTGGACAGTTCAATCAGGGGCTTCTTTTATGCCTTCCGACCAATTGCAATCGTAATACCTACCCCCACATAGCAGGTCAGCCTTATCTGTTCGCGACGAAGATCTTGCTGGAGATACCTTGCGCATTCCTATGTTGCAGCGCGGCATTTCGTCGATTCCCGCGATACACTAGGCACCAATCCAACTGTAAGTACCTGATTTTGATCAAACCTTCTGAGCCTATGAAGACCTTGCCCACTGCCCGCTTAGGCTTTTTGCCCGCCCTGATTTTCAGCTCGCGCTGGCTGCAATTGCCGCTTTATCTTGGCCTCATCGTCGCCCAAGGCGTTTACGTATTTCTGTTTTTGAAAGAACTCTGGCATCTGGTCACCCATGCGTCGTCATTTGGCGAGCTGGAAATCATGCTGCTGGTGCTGGGCTTGATCGATGTAGTGATGATCTCAAACCTGCTGCTGATGGTGATCGTGGGCGGATACGAAACATTCGTGTCGCGCCTGCGGCTGGAAAACCACCCCGATCAGCCGGAATGGCTCAGTCACGTCAACGCCAGCGTGCTGAAGGTGAAGCTGGCCATGGCCATCATCGGCATCTCGTCGATTCACCTGTTGCGCACCTTCATCGAAGCCGGCAGCATCGGTATCGAGAACTCCCGCTTCACCGAAGCCGGCGTGATGTGGCAAACGATTATCCATGTTGTGTTTATCTTGTCGGCAATCGGAATTGCTTACGTGGATAAGCTCAGCACGCCAGTGTTTCATCCGGAACATGCGACACGCGATCCGTTGAATTGAAGCGGTAGCCCGTCCATGCCAGATAAAAGAAGAGCCCGATCGGCAAGACTGCCGATCGGGCTCTTCAGCATGCGGGCGATTGAATTGCGACGCGTCAGTCAGGACGCATCAACTCGTCAACGTCAACCTGCGTGGCCGGGATCCACCACGTGCATCATGAACGTCTCGAGCGCACGCTGCACGTTGGCCTCGAATTCAGGCGCATCGGGCGCCCCCAGACTCCAACGTGTCTCGCCCGAACCGGCGCTGCCGGACGTCAACGCACCCACCGGCTGCGCCGCTGCATAAGCCAGGTTCTGATCGGCATGCACGTCCACCGTAAATTTATAGATCACATTACGTCGCACATCTTCGGGCGTCGTGTTGAGCGTGAATGACAGCGCCACATAGAGCCGCTCGCCGCGATAGATCGGGCCTTCGATCATGGGCTTGCCGCCGTCGCGCAGGATCGCAGCCGATTCCAGCTGCAGTTGCTGCTCCAGCCGGGCAGCCGGCCCCGCCAAACGGCGTTTCACGTTTTCAGTGCGCTCGGTTTCGGCACGCTGGCGGTCGACGCGAGCGGCTTCGGACACACGGGCACGCTCCGCCTTGTCCACTTTGGCCCGCTCGTAGGCCGTCATTGCGGTGATCGTCGTCATTGCCTTCCTTAAATACCGTTCGCTTATGAATACCCATAGTAGTCCTATGAATATTGCGAGCGTGACATTGTGTATTTACCCAGCGCGAATTGAGGAGACGCACGCTATCCTACGGGGCTGAATTTTTGCCCGAGATAACGACCGGCGTGCAAGCGCCGCAGCGCAACCGAGGTTTCCCCTGACGTTTTCCCACACGGTCGCTCGCACTGCCGCGACACCATCCCATCCCTTCGCGCGCATGCGCGCCCTCCTCGCCGCCAGTGTGCTGGCTTTGTTGACCGCCTGCGCGTCCACGCCCTCGACCGGTCCGGTCGGCCCCGGCGAGTACCGCGTGCAAGCCGGCGACACGCTCACCTCCATCGCGCGCCGCAATGGCACCACGGTCAGCCAGATCATGCGGTTGAATAACCTGTCCAACGCCAATCGCATCAGCGTGGGAGAAGTGCTGAAGGTGGGCGGCGGTAGCACGGCCACCGCGAGTTCCTCGCCGTCGGCACCCGCACGTAGTCCCAGCCGACGCGCGCCCGCCAGTGCGCCCGAAGCGCCGTCAGGCCCCGTGGGCAACATCAGCCTGGCGTGGCCCGCAGCCGGTAATGTGTCGCGCCGATTCGATGGCTCGGCGCAAAAAGGAATCGATATTGCCGGCACCTCAGGCGCGCCGGTGACGGCCGCTGCTGCAGGCGATGTGGCCTACGCGGGCGATGCATTACGCGGATATGGAAACCTCATCATCCTGCGTCATCCCGGTAATTTCTTGACGATCTACGCACACAACCGCAGGTTGTTGGTTAAGGAAGGGCAGAAGATTTCACAAGGACAAAAGATTGCTGAAGTCGGTGGCCGTGCCAGCGGCGCACCCACCTTGTACTTCGAGGTGCGAGCCGGCGGTGTGCCAACCGATCCGCAGCGGTATTTGCCCTCGCGATAACTTCGAATCTCGTTTCCGCTGTTACGTTGTCGCAGGTGATCTGTAACGCGCATTTTCCACGCCTACGCCGAACGGCGACGCGTTTCAATCCCGCACCGATGCTGCAATGCAGTGCAAATCGGTGTGGCGTGAGAAAGCTGTTCAACTCCAATTTCGTCGTTTCAAACCGACATCGAGCAGTAAATTTGTAATTGAGGCAGGATGAGGGCTTAATTCTTTCGTACGAGTACCGCCGCTGCGCCGTATAAAGAGATATCCCGCCTGGAGTCTCGCGTCATGTTTCTCTTCATCGCTGTTTTCTTTGCCGCCTCGCTTGGCTTCGCCGCCGGCGTCATCTGCCGTAGTGCGTGGGGCCACGAAGAGGCCTGAGCCCTGTGCTCCCCTTCGATCAATGGGAGCCATCTACGCAGTCTGCACAACTGCGCGATAAATGGGCATGATGCACAAGGCGGTGCCGTTGCATCGCCAGCATGTGCTTTGCGATCAAGCACAGGGACATAAGCCATGTTTGGTTGGGTAAAAAAGGCGTTTCGTGCAAAGCGCTCCGAAGCGCACAAGACGGCACATCAATTCTGGAAAGATTGCTCAAACACATTTCTAGCAGGCGACCCCACTTATTACGACCGTCAAGAAATTGCCTTGCGAGCAATGGTCAGTGCACTTCAACCATCGCCCCAATCCGCGCTCGATATCGGGTGTGGAAACGGGCGGTTTTCGATGGTGCTTGCCGAACGCGTACCGCAAGTACGGGCGTTCGATCTCTCTGAGGTGCTGATTGAAGAAGCAATCAAACGGGCAGCAGAGCTGCAAAGCACTGTGCACTTTGAGGCGAGAGATCTGGAGCAGGGCGTACCGGAAGGCGAACACGATCTCGTCACATGCATGGGCGTCACCTCAACGCTCATCGACGAAGCGGCTTTCAGCAGCCTGCTCGATAGCTGGTATGAAAGCGTCAAAGCCGGGATGTTTCTGATCACGAAAGACTCATTGTCTGAAACCGCGCCGCGAGCAATTACCTCGGGTCCCTACGTGACTATTTATCGCTCCAAGGCGGTTTATGAGGATCGCGTGCAAAAGCTCGGGTTTAAAGCGCTGGAGTGCAAGCAGTTGGCGGCGGCCGACGGCCTTGTCAATTGCCTCTACCTTTGGCAAAAAGTTCGCTAGGCGCGCGAGCGCTATCTTTTACGTCCCTTAACTGCCCGTTTAGCCTTCGCCGCCCTCGCAATCTCCAACAGCGACTTCCCGGCACCCCTAATCATCCCACCAAAAACCGGCACCACACCCAGCGCGGCAAGCCACCGATTCGCTTCGTCTCCTGACACCGGGCTGCTGCCGTTCATCAGCTCATACAGGCTGCTGGCATTCGACACAAACGGCGCCAAGTCCACCGCCGTCTGGGCCACCTCGCGCGCCCGCTGCGTCGTCATCGCCGGATAATGCTGCATTGTGACGGCACGGTCGTACGCGCTCACCACTTGATCGACCTGCTGCCAGCCTTCAGTCAGGCAGCGGTTCATATCCCCGGCAGACAAGCAACCGAGTTCAACTTCCTCGATCATCATGGCGGCAACTGGCGCGACTTCGCGCCGGTTCATCAGGCCTGCCATGGCATTGTTTTCTGCTTCAATGCGCGCAGCGGTGGCTGCAGTAACCGCCGATCCGCTATCCACAGCCGAAGCGACTCCGGCCACGATCGTGGTGATCAGACCGATGCGATCCTCCCGCTCTTTGGCGCTTAACTCAGCACCTGTATCGCCCAGGCGATCGAAGAGCGCATTGAGCACCACGCTGGCCGAGGCACCGGCCGCTCCGGCACCGCACGAGCCGCCTTGCGCCGCCCCGCCCGCGCAGCCCAGCACGGCATGCAGCGCCACGTGGCCAGGCGATCCTTCACCACCCAACTCGGCACTGATCGCCTTGATCTTCTCGGCACCCAGTGCCTGCAGATAGTTCACCGTGGCCGACTGCACCAGTTGCAGTGCTCCGCCTGCCAGGTTGCCGCTCACCGCACCCAGCACCGCCGTGGTCCAGCGGCGTGCATTGCCTTGTGGGCCCCAGTCGGCGTTCAGCGCCGCAAAATCTGTCGCCGCCTGCTGCCGTTCGGCGGAAGACAGGTTCGGATTCTTTGATTGCTTCTCCAGCGCATCCAGTTCCTGCGCGCGGCTCTTGAGCAGATCCCCACCGATGTCCTGCGCCAGCGCAATCACCGCCTGCTGCAGCGCGATCGTCTCGCGCACTTTATCGGCGTCGAAGATCTTGTTGATGCTGCCGTTGGCGCTGTCCGGGGTGCGGCTCAAGCCGTCAAGGCTGGCCAGCGAGTCGTCGGAGCGCACGATGATCGTGCCCGCCGAGATCGCCGATTGCGTGAGGCCGGAGGCGCTCCCCGAGGTTTGGGCCACAGACACACCCGCAGGTCCCCCACCGAACTGCGTGGTGTCCTTGAACTCACCGCCCAGGCCGGCGCCCATGCCGGCTGCGCTGGCGGTGTAATCGGCACGATTGGTGAGGTTGCTGAAACCGAAGGTGTCGGTAGATAGGCTGTTCTTGGACGCATCGGCCAGGCTTGCGATTACCGCGCCGGTCAGCTGGGTGTGACCACCCACGTCGATATCGAAGCCGCCCTTGCCGGCAAAGAGCCCCGTCTGTTCCACCACACTCAGATAGTCGGAATCGACTTTGCCTTTACTCACCCCGGCGTAGGCACTGCCCGTCATCGAGCCGAAGCTGAAACTGCCGCCTCCGGTGATCTGCTTGTCTTTTGCGTGGTAGCGATCGATGTCTTGCTGGCTGATCAGCGTGAGGTCGCGTCCCACGTCGGCGTAGATGGTGTCGCCTCGCGCCTGCGCGCCGATCAGGGCCGTATCGCGCCCCGACGTGAGCGTCAGGTTGTTGGACGCGGTGACTTGGGTTTCACGATGGGTGGTGCCGTTGCCGGAGGTTTGGCCCGACCCGGCATAGCCGCTGGCCGATACCGTCATCCCGCCACCGCCCTGCGACGTGCCAAAGCCGACGCCGGCGTTCCAGCCGCTATTCTTGCTCTTGGAGTCGTCGGTCGACTGTTGCGCTTTACCCAACAGCAGGATGTCGTTGGCCGCCGCCAGCGTCACGTTACGGCCAGCGATATCGCTGCCGATGATGCCGATGTTGCCGGTGTTTTCCTCGCCGGGTGCACCGCGCGCAATGATTGTGACGTTGCCGCCGGCGGTAACGGACGAGCCTGCTACCGATTCCTGCGCGCGTTTCGACTCACTGACAGACTTGCTCGAACCGATCGATACCTTGATTTGTACTTCGGAATTGGCTTTGTCTTGCTGTGTGGCATCCGAGGCGGTGGCGGCATCGATGAGGTTATTGGCCTGATATGCGGTGTAGGCCGCCTGCCCAACCTTCACAGCCGCGAGCCGCCCATCCTGTGCCTCCGAGGCCGCATCCAGTTGATGCTTGGCTTGAACGGCGGCATCCACTACGCCGCCGCTCAATCCGATGGCGATCCCCGATTGCTTGACCTCATGAAACTCGTGCTGCGTGGCGCGGCCCAACGCGGCTTCGATCAGTACGTCGCGGCCCTGGAGCAGAATGCTGCCGTCCTGCGCCAGCAGATCGCTGCCGACCACGCGTACATCGCGACCTGCGCTCACGGCAAGGTCACCGCCAATACTGCCGACGGTGCTCGCGCTATACGTGACCGCGTCGCTATCCAGCCAATCGGTGCGTTGCTGCGTGTTGTAGCCGATGCCGACACCCACGCCGCCGAAGCCCGATTTCTTTACCTTCTTGTACTGGTAGTCGTCAGCGTAATTCTGGGCGGCCGCAATCAGCACATCGCGCCCTGCGTCGAGCTGCACGTCGCGATCGCCAACGATGTTCGACCCGGTGACTTGTATGTCGCGCCCGGCCGAGACGAGCACGTTGTCGCCCGAGAGCATGCTGGCCACCGACTCCTTATACGTACTCTCATCGATCGTGTGGGTGGATTTTGACGAGAGAAAGCCTTTTTGCTTTCGGTAGTGCTCGTCGCGTGCATACCCTGTGTTCTGCGCGGCGTCGATACGAACGTCGCGATCGGCAATCAAGGCAAGGTCGCCGTCGGCGCTGGCATTGACGCCGCGGGCAACGATGTCCTGTCCGGCCACCATCGCCAGCCTGCCGCCAGACGTGATCGTGGTGCCCACTTCGCTGCTGGTATTGACTGCCGTGCTGTTCTTCTTTTTCCACGTGGCCGCCTCGCCGTGGCTTTCGCCGACGGTTTGCAGGTTGATGTCGCGGCCGGCCTGAAGATAAGCACTGTTGTCGGCCGTCAAGAGGGCACCGCGCGCCGTCAGATCCCGACCCGCGTCGATGGCCAGATCCTTGGCGTGGATCTGCGATATGCCGCTGACGAACGTACCCCAGGTTGCGCCGTGCTGGAAGCTATCGGTGGCGGTGATGAGATTGACGTCGCGACCGGCCTGCAGCGCGACCGTATCGCCCTTGATGAGCGCCGCCAGATTGGTGAGATCTTCTCGCGCGAGCAGGTTGACGGTGGTGCCCTGAATCGTCGCACCGGCCTGATTGGCGATGTTTTGTGCCGTCATCACCGTCGCTTCACGCGCAGCGATGGTGCCGCTGTTGGTGATGTTGCCGGTGGTGTTGAGCGTCACGTCGCGGCCGGCCATGAGCGTGCCGTCACCCGTGAGGTCGCCATCGCGAACCACCAGGTACACCTGCGGGACGAGTACATTTTGCGTGATGCCGTCAGGCAGCGTCACCGTCTGCTCGACCAACCAGACCAGATCGGTGGTGAGCTGCTGCACCTGTTCCGGCGACAACGCTACGCCCACCTGGATCTGATGCTGCTTGGCAAAATCCGCACCGGACGTGAGCAGGGCGATGTACTGACTTTCGTTGTCGGTGTACTCGTCGAGAAAACGCTGCCCGGTGGCCGTCATGATCTGATCGGCCACAATGCGCTGCTCATAGAAGCCGTCGCCCAGACGTTTGGTTTGCGTGGGCTGGCTCTGCAGGCTGGCGCCCTTGGCAAATCCGCCTGCACCCGCAGGCGCGGCGCCATTCCAGGCCGCGTTCGATCCCGGAATACCCGACTGCGCGTCCACGTGTACCGCGGCCTGTTGCGTGGTTGGGGCGACCCCACCCGGTGTGCTGCCCGAACCGCTGCCTTGCGCGTCACGCGGATCCCAACCGCGCAGAAGATCGAGCAGATAGTCGCTCGACACGAATGGCCGCTGACCCGTAAACCGTTCGTCGGTGGCCACGAGATACGGTGCATCGGCCGCATTGAGTACGGCATACAACGCATTGTTGGGTACGGTCGACGGTGGCGTGACGGTGCGCACGATGCCGCCGCCCGGCACCCCTACATTGGTAATCGTCGCAGGTTGCAAGGCGACGGATACATTACCGGCCCCAGGCGCGCTGGCGCCCGAACCCCCTGCCGCACCACCGACGGCGGAAGCCACGGCCAATTCGATCGGCGAACTCGACACGACCGCCGAGTAGGCCTCCGACTTGAAGTCGCGCTTGGTACCGCCGCTGGGTGCGGTGTAGGTCATCCTGCCAGTGCCTTCCACACGGCGTTCGCCCACGGCGCCGATATTTTCGATCGCAGGACCCGATACGGCCAATGTTCCACCGGCGATGATCTGGCTTTTGTCGTTGACGACTTTGCCGATCAAGGTGGCGTTGCCACCGGCGATGATGCGCGCAGGATCGCTCGAGGTGGTGCGGGTTTCGCTGACGGTTTCGTTGACTTCGTAGAACGTGAACGAATAGACCAGGCGATCGGCAAAGTCGTTGTTGAATTCGCGGATCTGCGCGTCCAATGCCTTGTAGACGGACACCTTCGCGGCGTGCGCATCGTCGTGCTGCTTTTGCTGCGCCTGGCACGCGGCATAGGTGCCGCACTTGCCGGCGACGGGCGCGGGCGGCACCTCATCGGGCGGGGAAATACCGAAGACGGACCAAATGGGGGCATCGGCGGCATAGGTAAAGCGCTCAGGAGTCGGGCTGCAACTTCCGTTGTCGCCCCCCGAGCAGTTTTCCGATGCGGCGTGGTACGACAAGCCGATCGGCGTATCCACACGCTCCCACGTGCCGATATTCTTGCTGTAGTCGAAAGGCGGGCCGAATCGCGCCGTGGGATAACGTGTGGACGGCAAGAGGATGCCGCGCGCACGCGAATCGCCCAGGAAGGAAGGATCCTGACTGCAGTTGGCATTCGACTTCAGGCACAACCAGATGTGGTCGCCGTCCAGCATGTCCGTCGAACCGTTCAAGCGGTAGTACACGTGCGGCCGCTGCGCAACCGTGATGTTTTCGGTGGCAAAGTGCTTGTTGGCGTTCAGGAGCGTTTCGGCAGCGATATCAAGGTTGCCGCCGGCTTCGATCGTGGCCGACTCGTTCCAGACCGCCTGCGACTGCCCGGCCGCTTGCAGCATGCCGTCGAGCACGCGTCCGATACGCAGGTTGCCGGTGCTGTAGATCAGGGCGTGATCGCGATTGTTGATCGCGGCCGCGCCGATATCGATATCTCCGCGCGAAGCGATTACCGCCGCGCCGTGCGTGCCCACATCGTTGATCAGCGTTTCGGCCGCGATGGCCACATGATCGCCGTAGATGCGCCCGGTGTTGTGCAGGTGGTTGGCCCGCAAGGCGGTCGTGCTGCCATCGATCAGCCCGTCATTGAGCAGCGCCTGCGAGGCCTGGACGGCAGTGGTGCCGCTGGACGCAAGCTCACCGCCGGCGGCATTGGTCACATTGCGGGCGGTCACCAAAAGACTTCCGCCGGCGGCGAGCACCTTGTCGTTTGCGAAATCGCCGGTGATGTTGAGAGCCAGATCGCGGCCTGCGACGAGCCTGCCGGTGTGCGTCCAGTCGCCATTGATCGTGAGCGACAGGTCGTTCTGCGATTGCAGCGTGCCGTCGCCCGCAAGGGTGTGGGTGTTGACAGCCAGACGCTGCCCTGCCGACAACACACCCTGATCGTTGTAAATATCTTGAGCGTGGATATCGGCAGTGGTGCCTGCCGATATGAGCCCGGCAGTGTTCTGCAATTGCGTCGTCGCAATCGTGAGGGCGTCCACTGCGGCTATCGTGCCGCGCGTATTGTCGATCGATGCCACATCGATCTGCACCTGCTTGCCGACGATACCCAACGCTTGGGTTGCGCCCGATGCGATGGTGTCGCCGTTGAGCAGGGTCGCCGCCCGTACGATGAGGCTGTTGTCCGCCTGGATCAAACCGGCCGTGTTCGCAAGGGTGTCGCCTGCCGATACGGTCACATCGCGGCCACCGATCGCGCCGCTCTGATTGAAGATGTGCCGCCCGGACAACGTAGCCGCCGCATCGGCCGCGAGGATGCCATAACGGTTGTCGAGCAAGCCGTCCACCGCCACAGCAAGCGTGTTGCCGGCGGAGATTTTGCCGCGCTGGTTATCCAGGTTCGCGGCGCGAACGTCGACCTGTTGACCGAAAAGCGTGGCGCTCCGGCTATCGATATCGCCCGTGGCGGTCAGCCCCAGATTGCCGAGGGCAGACATCGCACCCGACGCCGTATCGATCGTGCTCGCCCGTACGCTCACATCCTTGCCGGCCGCAACCGTGCCGCGGTTGAACACGCCCTTTGCATCCAGCGTAACGCTACCGGGCAACGATGGGGTGCCTGCGGCATCGAAACCCGCCAGCATGCGGCCGCCGTTATCGAGCCGATCGCCCGCCGACGCCCAGACGTCGCCCGCGGCGAGCAACGTGCCCGTGTTGGTGAGGTGACGGCCGGCGATCAACTGTGCGGCGTGGGCGGCCGACATGACGCCGGCGTTGCCGATGTTGCCGTTGGCCGAGGCCACGAGGTTGCCCGAGGCCTGCGCGCGACCTGAATCCGTCACGACCAGATTCTCGGTGGCGTCAAGCCGCAGGTCCCCTCCCAAGGCGGCCATCAGACCGCTCAGGATGATGTCCTGCGCCTGCGCGCTTACGGCCTTGGCGGACGAGGCGGTGCCCAGCGCCTGCAGGACGCCTGCGGCGCGTATGCCGAGATCGCCCTGCGCCTGTGCGCGCGACGCGGCCTCCAGGACGACATTGCCGCGTTGTGCCTCGAGCTTGAGTGCGCCCGACAAGGCCGCCGTCGTGCCGGAAAGCGTGAGCGTGTTGCCTGCGATCAAGAACGCGGCGCGCTCTCCGAGCAGCGCGCCTGCGGAGGTGAGCCGGTCGAGCGCGACGATATCCAGTGCCGCGCCCGCTTGCACGACGCCCGCGCCGGCAATGGAGACGTCACGCGCATGCGCGCCGAGTTGACCGCCGGCCGCCGCCGTGCCGGCGATGTGCAACGTCTGCCCCGCGCGCAACGTGGCGTCGTCTACCGCCGACAGCGCGCCCGCCAGACTCAGGTTGCCACCCGCGTCGACCACGAGATTTTTTTCTGCCTGCACGCGGGCGGTTGTGCCGATCTCGACATTGCCGAGCGTGGAAAGTGTTGCATCGCCCGCCAATGCCGCTACCGTGCCTTGTACCCGGGCGTCGCCATCGGCGTGCAACCGGACGGCGTGATTGGCTGCCAGGATGCCCGACAGGTCGACCGAGCGCCCAGCTCGAGCGTCCACATCGCCGGCCGATTGAGCGCGGCCTTTTTCTCCCACCTTAATATCGCGCGCCGCTTGCGCATTCAGATTGCCACCGGTGGCCGTTGCCGTGCCATCGATACGGATGTCACGCGCCGCCTGCAGCGCGAGCGGGCTGTTGGCAGTGACTGTGCCGGCAATATGCACGTCTTCGCCGGCTGTAACACGAAGCTCGCCCGCGTGGGCGGGGTCGCCTGCGGTGCCGAGCACCCCAGCCACGCTCACGTTGCGACCCGCTGTGGCCACGAGGGTGCGCCCGGCCTGCGCATGGCCGGCGGCGGTGATGGCGATGTCGTGACCGGCGTCGATCGTCAGCGCCGTCGTCGCCGCCAGCTCACCTCCGATCGTAACGTCGCGTTCGGCGTCGATCCGCACGGCGCTTGCACCAGAGAGCGTGCCGTTCATGGCCACATCGCTGCCCGAGAGCCGGATGTCGTGCGTGGCCTGCAGATGCGCTCCATCGCGCAGCGTCAGCGCATCGCGTGCGGCGAGATGCGCACCGCCGCCAAATGCGGCCAGCGTGCCGTCGATCGTGGCGCGGCGCTGTGCGTCCAGTGCGAGCGCGGTGCCCGCCGATACCGTGCCGGCAACGGCGATATCCTGCCCTGCCTTGAGGGCGAGTGCGCCATCGGCTTGCACCTTTGCTGCGGCGCCCAGGATCAGGTCGTCCGCCGCATCGACGTCGACCGCGCCGCCCGCGCCCACCTGACCATCCACCACGACATCGCGCGCGCTCACGGTCAGATCGCGCATGGCCGAGACCACGCCAGCGGCAGAGAACCTTTGACCGGTCGTGGCCGTCACATTGGTTGCGGCCTGTGCGCGGCCCGTGGTCGCGACCTTAACATCCTGCCCCGCGGTCAACGAAAGATCGCCGCCGTAGGCCGACAGCGCGCCATCGACCTGCAGGTTGCCGAGCGACCGAACCGACGTGGAAGCGTCTGACGACACCTCGCCGGCAAGGCGCGCATTGCCGCCGGCCAGCAAGGAAGCTGCCGCTACCGATTGAACCGTGGCGGTAGCTGCGGTGTTCAGGTCGCGGCCTGCCGTCGCGTCGAGTCGTCCTGCAGCGCCAAACGCACCGGCAAGGTCAATGTCGCGCGCGGCCTGCAATGTGGCGTTGCCACTGGCGCGCGTCGTGCCGCCAAGCGAAAGATCCTGACCCGCGACGATGGCGAGCGCACCGTTGCTGTCGAGACGGCCGGATCGCCCGATCCGCACATCTCTTGCGGCATCGATACGCAGCTGCGTACCGCTGCCGACGGCACCATCGATGGTGCTATCGCCCATCGACGCGAGCGCAACCGGCCCGGACGCCATGACGCTGCCTGCGATCGCGAGCTGGCGTCCCGCTTCGATATCCATGCGGCCGGAGGCTGCCGAGATCGCACCGCCAATGTCGAGGTTGCCGCCGCTGCGCACGCGTGCGTGGCCGTTGGCGAGCACGGTGCCATCGAGGGTGACATCCCGACCGGCATCGACCTCGATCGTCCCATTGCTATCGAGTTGCGCCGCGCGACCCACGCTCAGGCTCCCTGCGGCATCGAGCGCGATGCGCGTTGCGCTGCCCAACCGGCCGTCGATCGCGGCCGCGCGCGCGACTGCCAGCGTCAAGTCGTGCATGCTGGCCACCGAACCGGCGATCAGACCGTCGCGACCGGCGCTGATCGACAGGCGCGCACCGGATTCGATATCGCTGCCTGCGGCAAGCGTCACGTCCTGGCGTGCGTCCAGCACCACGGCATCCACAGCCCGCACTTGGGCGCGATCGCCGAATGCGATGTGGTGTGCGCTCTTCAGCGCCAGTCCTCGTGCGGCCGAGACGGCACCGTCGATCCGTAAATCGGCGCCGCTTTCCAATCTTGCTTCGCCATCCGTGTGCGCGGCGCCGGTCAAGGTCACATCCCCGCCTGCCGTCACCGACAAGGGTCCCCGCGATCGCACGATCGCGGGGCGGGAAGCGACGCCGTCCCCGGCACTTACCAGTGCTGGTACGGGCACCGATGTCGTTTCGGTGACTGGATCGGTCGCAACGTTGCCCACCGCGGGCAACGGGTCCGAGGGCATCGGGTCGCCACCGCCGCCAGGCGCGACCGCCGTTGCCGGCGTCCCTACGCGTAGCACACCGCCCGCGCTGAGCGACATGTCGCCCAAGGCAGCCACCTGTGGCGCACGCAGACGCGTGTCGCCCCCGCTACGCAACGCGATGCCGCGCTCGGACCACAGCGTGCCATCCAGGGCGATATGGTTGCCCGCCGTGGCGTGCAGGGTTTCTCCCGCTTGCAATACGCCATTGCTGCGCCCGGCGATGTCGTCTGCTGCATTGACGGCAAGTGCACCCTCGGCAGCGAGGCGGCCATCGAGCGCAACCGATCGCGCGGCGTTGATGGCGACATTGCGTGCCGAGGACACCGCACCCGCCACACTGACATTGCCGCGTGCATCCAGCCTGACGTCGCCTTTGGCAAGCGCCTGTCCGCCACTGGCGATCGTCAAGTCCTGCCCGGCCTTCAGCGCCAAGCCTCCACCCGCGGCATAAAGCGTGCCGCCGAGCCACATTGCCGCCCCGCTTTCCGCTTGAAGCGCCTGATTGGTCAGCACCGTGCCGGCATTGGAGAACGCCTGACCGGCACGGATATCGATTCTGCCCGCCGCCTGTACCGTGGCCGAGGGCTGAATGCGCAGGTCGCCCGCGGCGCTCAATTGCAGATCGCCGGTCAGCGCAGCCAGATTGCCACCGATGTTCACGCCCACGCCGGCCTCGGTGCCCACCAGCCGAATGCTGTTGGCGTACATGCCGCCCAGCGCCGCCAGATCGAGACTGAACGCCGCGGGCTCATCGGCCGAGCGCGGCTGCACGGTGCCGTTTTCGTAACCCACGACACCCGGCCCAGCTACCACATTGAGCTTATCGGCCCAGATCGCCGCATTGATGCTGAGCGATCGCGCAATCAAATCCGTTTGACTGAGATTGTCGCCATAAAGGCCTTGACCTTCGATGCTCAGACGTCCTCGCGATACGTCGAAACCCTGCAGGCCGCCATCCGGACCGACGATGGGACGCCCGGTCGTGAACGTGCCGCGATGGGCATTCAAGAACCCGCAGCCATCGCAGGTGATGCCTGCCGGGTTCGCGACGATCACATTGGCCCGCCCGCCGGCCACTTCCATCAAGCCGCGCAACTGCGACGGATTGTTTGCGGTGACCTGGTTGAGAATCGTGCTGGCCTGACTGTGGCCCAACATCGGATTGCCGGCAACGCTTCCGGCAAGTTGCGAGGTGCTGGGTCCGCCGCTGTTGTTGAGCACGACGCCCGATGGACCCACATTGAAGTGCGTAAAGGCGTTGTTGGAAACGCCCGACGATGAGGGCGGCGCGATGTTGACGATCGGCACCCCATTGCCGCTGATCCCCACGAACGGACGCTGCCCCGGCGCATTGCCGTCCACTGCGATCGGCAGGGTCTGCGCCATCAAAGGCGACCAGATCTGAGCCGTAACGAGGGTCCAGACAACGAGGGAGCGGGCACGCGACATGAGCGAATCTCTTGGCAAACGGAATTAAAAGTCGAACATCAGGGTGAAGGCGACCGTGGTCGAATCCGTCTTGATGTTGTCGGGCTTTTTGAGGGGCCATCCCAAGGACAGGTCGTAGCTGCCCTGGAGATGCGGCATCGGCACACGGCCGCGAAAACCGGCGACCGCGCCGACGAGCGTCTGACCGGCCAGATAACGTGCGGCAGCACCACTCACTCGCCCCACGTCGAGACCGGTGTAGAGCTGTTGCCCGGTATTGCCGAGATTGAGCGATAGATCGTTGCGCACCGACCAGCCGCTCTCGGCCGCCAAAGTCATCTCGCCGTTGAAGCCGCGAACCGCGTACCGGTTGCCGATCGTGAAGTAGTCGGCGGGCAGGACCGACGTCTTGGCGTGTTGCCACGACAAGGCCGATTGAAAGGCAAGGGATTGCATGCCCAGCTTGAACGGCAGGTACAGAGCGGCATTGCCGACCAGTACGGTGCTTCGTCCGTTCCAGTGGGGGTCGTCGAACACATAACCCGGCGCATCCGAGTAATAGGGCAACGTGTTGCGCACCCCGCCGCCAACATCGATCGCGGCCTGATCCACGTAGTGGCGATGGTTGTACGAGATGTCATAACCGACGACGTCCCGGCGTTGCACATCGATCGCGTAATCGTTGATGGTGCTGTCGGATCGTTTGCGATAGAGCTTCGCCGAGAGATTGCCCTTGTAGGTCGTACCGCGGTAGGGCACGACGCTCACACCCGCTTCGATCTGCTTGCTCTTGCCCGCATACACGATGGGCGCGTCGAAGCCCGCCACGGTTTGCCGGTATCTCGATTTGCTGGCACCGGCAAACAAGGTCCAGTATCCGAACGGAATGCTGTAGTTGATCGAGGCAGCTCGCGAGCCCACGTCGCGGCTGCCGCGATTGGCATTGCTGTTCCAGGAGACCGATAACTGGTCGTACAGAAAGAGCGGTGAATCGAGCGTGAGCCCGGCGTTCATCTGATATCGGCTGATGCTTTTGATCCCGCCGTTGTCGCCGCCGGCATACCCATGCCAGCGCTTGCCTGTTCCAGGCTTGATGAGCACATCCGATTCGCCCAGTTCGGGCCCTGGCACCACATCGATGGAGGCATCGCTCTGTCCGGCCAGCCGCCGGATGTTTTCCAGGGCTTGATCCAGATCACGCTGATTGATCTCGCCGCCTGGCCAGGTCGGCAGCACCGTGCGCCAACTGCCTGCGGCATTCTCGCTTCGCACGGCGGAAATGCGACCGCTTACATAGCGGAGCCTCAGTTGCCCGCGCGCCAGGGACTGCTCCGGCAGCAGCACTCGGGCGGTCACGCGGCCTTCGGCCACCAGGGATTGCGTCATGCGCTCCTGCAACAGGCGCAGCCCCTGAACGCCCAGGCAACGGCCCAGCGCGGCATCGGCCAGTACTTCAAGCGAACGCGGCGGTGAGTCGCCCTCCCAGGCAAGACGTTCGATCGCAAAACAGGGCTGTTCGGCGGGGAAAATCGCCGCTTGCGCACCTTGCGGGTCGGCACCGCCGAACACATCCGGACGTTGATTCGCACGCTCCCGTTGAGCGTCGAGCGTTTGTTCCTGGCGGCGCTGCAGCTCGAGCCCGGGATCGCCGCGCGGTGGCTGCGCCTGCGCGAACGCCACGCCTAACGGCGCCACGGCAAAACCGAGAAGAAACGCGCGCTTCAGGAGCGCTGATGGTCGTGCCGGAAAGCTGCTGTGCATCGCCCTGCAATTGCCGTAAATTCAATCATTGCAAATTATTACGGCAGCATGGCTGAGAACTTAATATCGGAAAATGTAAAAGGCCAGGTGTCAGCGTATTTATCTACACGATGACAATTAGTATGCAATGAGGAGATGACACATACTGCACAGAATTTGGCACGTGCTGCACAGTTGATATGTCGGTGGCATAAGCCACATTTGGACTTTTCGATCGACAACGCAGGTCAATTGCACTGCGCCGGCGCTCGCGGCACGCGATCGTCATTGCCGGCGCCAGTCGATGGCCGAAGGCGATTCTGCCCAGTGACCGCTATGGCAGATGACGGGTTTGGCAGATGAGCGATATGGCACATCGCGGTTTTAGCGGATGACCGTTGTAGCTTGTCGCAATAATGACTGGTGATCGTTATGGCAGACGGCCGTTATGTCAGGCCACAGCGATGCAGGATCGATACTGAGATCAGTCTATTTGAAACGCAGTATCCTCGATTCGAATCATGCGGTTAGGCCAAGCCGGAATCTCCCGTGCGCGCCGCGAATTAGCGTTTCGGTGGCGAATATTATTTGGCTGCCCGTTAATTTTGCGCCGCGCAAACGTTCGGACGAAAAAAAACCTTAGTTCACCGGCAGTGACTAAGGCTATTTTCAAATGGTCGGGGCGGTGGGATTCGAACTCACGACCCTCTGCTCCCAAAGCAGATGCGCTACCAGGCTGCGCTACGCCCCGACTGTTGATGCGGAGCGGATTGTACATCACTCAGGCCCGGTTCTTTTTTGTCGGGTATTCGGTGCTACTTTGATCTCCCAGCAACGTTTTGACCGACTGCCTCCCAAACTTGCCAATGCCTCAGGTGCCGAGCCTCATGATCCGCCATCAGCCCCCGCGCTCCAGTCCAACGTGCCCGGTGTTCGTCCCACTTATGGCTTTGGCCGCCACGATGGCGGCTGCCGCGATGGCTTGGTCATCGGGCGCGCAAGCCGCAACGGATCCATCGCCGCCACCTGCGCCACAAATCTGCACCACCGCCGCACCCGCCTGCTTCACCACCTTCACCCCGCCAGGCACCGCAGGCACGCTCACCTACTACACCTCGCAACCCGCCCTGTTCCCTTCGGCTCCCACGTCCGCTCTGATTGCGCTGCACGGTCATCCCCGCGACGCGAACAAGACCTTCAACGCCGCCATCTCCGCCGCGCAATCCGCCGGTCGACTCTCCGATACCCTCATCATCGCCCCCCTCTTCCAGGTCGCGGCCGAAAACGCCTCCCGTTGCGAAACCCCCGGCGCACCCACAGCCCAACCCGACAACATCGTGTGGACCTGCAGCAGTTGGATGGCCGGCGGCGCGGGCAAGGTTGCCTCCGCCCCCAGCATCACATCCTTCGCGGCGCTAGACGCCTTGATCGACGATCTGCACCAGAGATACCCCTCGATCAAAACGATCACCGTATTCGGCTTCTCCGCAGGCGCACAGACCATCCAGCACTACATCGGTTTCGCCAATCCAGGCGCTGCGAGCACAGTCCGCTTGCGCTTCGTTGTATCCGATCCCGGCACGTGGCTCTATTTCGACGCCTATCGCCCCAAACCACCGGCAGATCCCGCCACCTGCCCCACGATCAACACCTGGAAGTACGGCACCGATAAGCTGCCTGCCAATCTAGGCCGCACGGCGGCGCAGGCGCGTGCGCATTATGCGCAGGCCGAGGTGCACTACATGGAAGGCGCGTTGGATACGGGGGATGGCCGAGCGGCTTATTACAAGATTCTGGATAAGTCGTGCGCGGCGCAGGCTCAAGGGCCTTATCGGCTGGAACGCGGTTTGGCTTATGCCGCCTACGATCGCAAGCTGATCGCGCCGCAGAAGAACCGTGAAGTAACGGTGGTGCCGGATTGTGGGCACAAGGTGGAATGTGTGCTGCCATCGCCCGCGGCGCGGCCGGTGGTGTTCCCTTAAGCCAGGATATTCCTCAGTGCGGGCGCTGCAGCGCCAATGCCTCTAGCGGCAGTTCCATATCTCGCGCGTCAAGCACAGCGAGCATCCAGCTCACAAACTTCAGATTCAGCGTGAGAAAGCAGATCGCCAATCTGCCCGCCGCATCAGCCGTTGCCCATTCGAGTAGCCCTTCTGCCGAGATACCCTGCTCGTCAAGCGCCAGGGTTTGCGCAAAGCTTGCGCACCCGCCTACCAATCCGGCCGTTTCGCAGGTATCCACGGCGGTTGCCATAGCCAGCACTTTCTCGCCCCGCACCACAAGCTTTTCACCCAACTGAATGGCGTCGGCCAGTGCGTTGAACTGATTGAAAGCAAATCCAAACCCGCTGGGCATGCCGAGCTTGCCGCAGAGCATGACTTTGGTGGGAAACGGCACGACCAGCCGCGTGAACATGTCCGAGTCCGCAGTCATTTTGGAGGCCCAGACGTTGAGCAGGCGTTCCAGACAGCCTTGCGCGCAGGCCACGACCACGGCGGCGTCAGACTGGCTAACAGCGCGGGTAAGCGTGACGAAATCCTGGGGGTTGAGTGCGCTTTCGAAGCCGAGCCCGAGGGGCACGGTGGTGGCAGAAAGATTGAAATCGTTCATGACGGGCGACGCGGCGGATGTCATTCGTTTGGATGAGGTTGAGCATGCCACAAAACGAGCCGCGTTTCCGGGTTGTTGCACATCCCCATCACTCTCGCGATGCTGTACGATAGGTTGATGTACTCCATTTGCCCCCGAACCCTCGTGTTGCCCGCCGCCGATCGTGCGCGGGCGATGGGTCGTCGGTGCGGCCAGCTGTACATTCTCAAGCCGGACCGCGACGCACATATTTAAGCCCGGCGGCCTGTCACACCTCCCCTCCTGCAGTTTTGGACCGCCGGGCCACAGTTCTCTCGTGTCACGCGTCCGTCAATCATGCCGGGCGTTTATCCGGAGCTCGCCATGCCAGCCTCATTTGGACCCGACCGAATTTTTTCGGAACTCGACCACGCGCGCATTTCGCGTTTGGCGCAACAGCACGTGTCGCCCGACGGTAATCCGCCGGCGATCGTGGATACCCTGGACGAGGGCGACACCGTTCCGCCGCGCGATATCCCGCCCGATGTGGTGACGATGAACTCGCGTGTGCTGGTCAGCGACACCGCCGGCGACCAGCGCGAAGTGGTGCTGTGCTATCCCAAGGATGCGGATATTGCGCAGGGCAAGTTGTCTATCCTGTCGCCGATCGGCGCAGAGCTGCTGGGTCGCCGCGTGGGTGAAGAAGCGACGTTTGCTACGCCCAACGGCAAAGAGACAACGCTACGTGTGGAAGGGATTTCTTTCCAGCCTGAAGCGAACGGCGATTATCTACTGTGATGGCTGGGCAACACGCCGCGTTCCGCAGGTAAGTGCGCGGCGTTCGCGCCCCTGCAGCCACAAAACAAAAGCGCCGAATTCAACTGAATCGGCGCTTCGTTTTATTTGCGTCAACGCTTTATGCATCGGCGCTTTTCCGCGGGCGCGGCTAACTCAAACACCGCCGCACGCGTTCAAGCCCTTAACCGAATCGACCCGTGATGTAGTCCTCAGTTTCCTTGCGCGAGGGCTTCACGAAGATCTGGTCCGTTTCGCCAAATTCCATCAGCTCGCCCAGGTACATGTAGGCGGTGAAGTCCGAGCAACGGGCTGCTTGCTGCATGTTGTGGGTCACGATCACAACGGTGTAGTCGTTCTTGATCTCGGCGATGAGCTCTTCGATCTTGGCGGTGGAAATGGGATCCAGGGCCGAGCACGGTTCGTCGAGCAGCAGCACTTCGGGCTTGATCGCCACGCCGCGTGCGATGCACAGGCGTTGTTGCTGGCCGCCCGAGAGGCTGTTGCCGCTTTGGTGAAGCTTGTCTTTCACTTCGTTCCACAGCGCAGCCTTGGAGAGCGCCCATTCGACGCGCTCTTCCATTTCGCCTTTGCTGAGCTTTTCAAACAAGCGCACGCCGAAGGCGACGTTGTCGTAGATGCTCATGGGAAACGGGGTGGGCTTCTGAAACACCATGCCGATCTTGGCGCGCAAGAGCGAGATGTCCGTTTTGGAGGTGAGCAGGTTTTCGCCGTCGAGCAGGATTTCGCCGTCGGCGCGCTGACCCGGGTAGAGCTCGAACATGCGGTTGAACGTGCGCAAGAGCGTCGATTTGCCGCAGCCCGAGGGGCCGATGAAGGCGGTGACCTTTTTCTCGGCGATCTGCATGCTCACGTTTTTGATCGCGTGAAACTTGCCGTAGTAGAAGTTGAGATCGTTGACCTGCAACTTGGAGCGCAACGGCGTGGCGGCAATAGCGGTTTTATCCATGACGGCAAAATCCTGTACGGGCGCCGATGCGCCCGGGTTTGGCATTTATTGTTGACGGAACAAGTTGCGGGCGATGATGTTGATGGCGAGCACCAGCAAGGTGATCAATGCAGCACCGGCCCAGGCCAGCGTGTTCCAGTCGGGGAAGGGGCTGGCGGCGAATTGGAAAATCACGACCGGCAGGTTGGCCATCGGCGCATTCATGTCCCACGACATGAACTGGTTCGACAGCGCGGTAAACAGCAACGGTGCGGTTTCGCCGGCGATGCGGGCGACGGCGAGCAGCACACCGGTGATGATGCCCGAGCGTGCGGCGCGGTACGACACCATCATGATCATGCGCCACTTGGGGCAACCCAGGGCCACCGCAGCTTCACGCAGGCTGTTGGGCACGAGCATGAGCATGTTGTCGGTAGTGCGCACTACGACGGGGATGACGAGGATCGACAAGGCGATCGCGCCGGCCCAGCCGGAGTAATGACCCACCTGGTACACATACACGGCGTAGATGAAGAGACCGATGATGATCGACGGGGCCGAGAGCAGCACGTCGTTCAGGAAGCGCGTGGCCGGCGCGAGCCAGCCACGTTGGCCATACTCGGCTAGGTAGGTGCCGGCGAGAATGCCGATCGGGGTGCCGATAAGCGTACCCACGCCCACCATCATGACGCTACCGAAGATGGCGTTTGCCAATCCGCCCATTTGACCGGGCGGCGGCGTGATTTGCGTGAACAGCGTGTACGACAAGGCGCCGGCGCCTTTGTAGACGAGCGTGCCGATGATCCAGAACAGCCAGAAGAGGCCGAACAGCAGCGCGATCAGCGACAGCACGAGCATGATCTTGTTGACCATGCTGCGGGTCTTGTACACCTTGTTGTTCATCGAGAGAACGGGATTGGCGGCCATGCTTTTTCCTAATGTAAGCGCGACGCGAGACGCGATCAGCTCTTCGTGCCTTCGGATTTCGACAGACGCACCAGCATGAACTTGGCCAAGGCAAGCACGATGGTGGTGATCAGGAACAGGATGAGTCCAAGCTCGATCAAGGCGGCCTTCTGCAAGCCCCCTGCTTCGTTGAACTCATTGGCCAATGCCGATGCAATCGAGTTGGCGGGCGAGAAGATCGAATCGGGCGTGCGGAAGGCATTGCCGATCACGAAGGTCACGGCCATCGTTTCGCCGAGCGCGCGGCCCAGGCCCAGCATGATGCCGCCCACCACACCCGTCTTGGTGAAAGGCAAAACCACTTTCCACATGACTTCCCACGTGCTGCTGCCCAAGCCGTAGGCCGACTCTTTGAGCAACGGCGGCACCAGTTCGAACACGTCGCGCATGACCGCGGTGATGAACGGGATGACCATGATGGAGAGGATCAGGCCGGCGGTGAAGATGCCGATACCGAATGGGGGGCCGGTGAAGAAGCCGCCGATGAAGGGGATGCCGGAAAGCACCGCAATCATGGTGGGCTGGATGTACACCTGGAAGATCGGGACGAAAACGAACAGGCCCCACATGCCGTAAATGATGGACGGGATGGCCGCCAGCATTTCGATGGCGGTGCCCAAAGGGCGACGCAGCCAGGTGGGCGAGAGTTCGGTAAGGAACATCGCGATGCCGAAGGACACAGGCACGGCGATGATGAGGGCGATCGCTGACGTGAGCAAGGTGCCCACGATCGGCACGACCGCGCCGAATGTGGTGTTGACGGGATCCCAATCATTGGTCCAGAGGAACGACGGGCCGTAACCGACCAGAGCATCCCAACTGCCGTAGATGAGCGAGATCAGAATCGCGGCGAGAAGGCTGAAAACCAGGAACGCAAAGGTGCGTGTGAGGTTTCTGAAAATCGCATCGAATAACGCGTTGCGGCTTTTTTTCATGGGCTCAGGGGTGCCAACCGTAGCACCAGACTTGGGTTGAGACATCGGCCCATTATGATTCATTACCGCACTCATGGATGCGTGTTCCTAAAGGTTGAACCGGTGGCAAGACAGGAGACCGATGATCGACACGGCGCGCGTGCCCTTGGGGGCAACACGCGCCGCGCGATGATTTAACGCTTACTGCTCATCGCTTCGCTTGAAGCATTACTTCCAGATTGCCGAACCGTCGGCAGCCTTGATGTCCGTTTTCCAGGTGGCGACGATTTTGTCCGTCACTTCCTTGGGCAGGGGCACATAGTCAAGTGCCGAAGCCGACTTGCCACCGTCCGTCCAGGCCCAGTTGAAGAAGTCCATCACAGCCTTTGCTTGCTGCGGCTTGTCTTGCGACTTCTGCATCAGGATGAACGTGGCGCTGGTGATGGGCCACGACGCGGCACCCGGTTCGTTGGTCAGCACGACACCCATGCCCGGGGCGCTGGCCCAGTCGGCGTTGGCGGCGGCAGCAGCGAAGGCCGATTGCTCGGGTTGCACGAACTTGCCGTCGGCGTTTTGCACTTGCGTGTGCGACAGCTTGTTTTGCTTGGCGTAGGCGTATTCGACGTAGCCGATCGAGTTCTTCAGCTGGCCGACGTAGGCGGCGACGCCTTCGTTGCCCTTGCCGCCTTGACCCACGGGCCACTTCACAGCCTTGCCTTCACCCACCGTCGACTTCCACTCGGGGGACACTTTCGACAGGTAGTTGGTCCAGCCGAAGGTCGTGCCCGAGCCGTCCGAACGGTGAACGACGACGATGTCGGCGCTGGGCAACTTGACGTCGCTGTTCAGCTTCTGGATTGCGGGATCGTCCCACTTCTTGACCTTGCCCAGGTAGATGTCGCCCAGCAGTGCGCCGGAGAGCTTGAGCTGGCCGGGCTTGACGCCGTCGATGTTGACGACCGGCACCGTGCCGCCGATGACGGCGGGGAACTGGACCAGGTTGTTCTTCGACAGGTCTTCAGCCTTCATCGGATCGTCCGATGCGCCGAAATCGACCGTCTTGGCGATGATCTGTTGCTGACCGCCGCCCGAACCGATGGATTGATAGTTGACGGCCACGCCCTTGGCGGCCTTGTAATCCGATGCCCATTTGGCATAGATCGGGTACGGGAACGAGGCGCCTGCGCCCGTCACGGACGTCGATTGCGCGTGCACCGCGAAAGCGGCAAAGCCCAGAGCTGCGCCGATCGTAACTTGTTTGATAACACGGTTGAACATTTCAGTTCCCTTCAGTGTTCGTTGGAGATTGCGACCGCGGCTGATACGCCGCTGTTCCTGTCTGCAGGCCGTCACCGCTGTGATCGGCCATCAACGGAACGAATGGTAAACACCGAAGATGACAAGATAGTGACAGTAAAAAACATGTCTTTTTGACGGTGCAACGGCTCCGCATCCGCGCAAAATGCATGGGAGCGGGTAAGCGCCCGCCATTCGACCGGAGCGAAGGCCGGATGAAAATCCAGCAATCAGCGGCTTGTGCGATGGCAAGCCTGGCCAGCTCGGCGTGCGCCACCAAAACGTAACAGCCCAGCGCGGGCCTGTGCCGGCGCTGGGCTGCTGAGCGGGTAGGTCACCCTACCCCAGAACGCGGATCAGCTCCTGATGCAGGTTGACGGGCTCGCCACGGCCCTTCACGCGGGCGTAGTCGCCATCGGGTTGCTGCACCCACGCCAATTGATTGTCGCGCAGCGCATAGGTGAACGATTCGTTGATCACGCGCTTTTTGAGCACGGGGTCATTGACCGGGAAAGCGATTTCGACGCGGCGGAAGAAGTTGCGGTCCATCCAGTCGGCCGACGACAGATAAACGCGCTCTTCGCCCTCGGCATGGAAATAGAACACGCGGGCATGCTCAAGAAAGCGGCCGATGATGGAACGCACGCGGATGTTGTCGGACAAACCCGGCACACCGGCGCGCAGCGCGCACACGCCCCGCACGATCAGATCGATTTTCACGCCGGCCTGGCTGGCCAGATAGAGCTCCTCGATCACGGTTTGCTCGAGCAGCGAGTTCATTTTGGCCATGATGCGCGCCTTGCGGCCGGCCTTGGCCGCTTCGGCCTCGGCGCGAATCATCTCGACCATCTTCTCGTGCAAGGTGAATGGCGCCTGCAGGAGTTGCTTCATCGGCCGGCGTGCGCCAAGACCCGTGAGCTGCGAGAACACGCGATCCATGTCTTCGCACAGCGCCGAGTCGGCGGTGAGCAAGCCAAAATCGGTGTAGAGCTTGGCCGTGCGGGGATGGTAGTTGCCGGTGCCAAGGTGGGCATAGCGGCGCAGGCGGCCTTTTTCCCGACGCAGCACGAGCGCCATCTTGGCGTGCGTTTTATGGCCCACCACGCCATACACTACGTGCGCACCCACTTCTTCGAGGCGTGCGGCCCAGTTGATGTTGGTTTGCTCGTCAAACCGCGCCATCAACTCCACCACCACCGTCACTTCCTTACCAGCCTGTGCAGCCCGCAGCAGGATCTGCATGAGCTCGGAGTCTTCACCGGTGCGGTAGATGGTTTGCTTGATGGCCATCACATCCGGATCGAGCGCGGCGGCGGTCAGGAAGTCGATCACCGGCTGGAACGATTGATACGGGTGATGCAGCAAGCGATCTTGCTGGGCGATCGCGGCGAACATGGCGGTCGGCTTGTCGTCCACCTCGTCAAACGGCGCCGGCATGATGGCGTGGTAATCCGGAAACAGCAGGTCGGGGCGACCCACGTTGCACAGCTGCATCAGGCGCGTGAGGTTGACCGGACCGTTGACGCGATAGGTGTCGTCCGGTCCCAGTGAAAACTCGCGCTGCAGAAAAAGTTCGAGCTCGGGCGGCGTGAGCTTGTCGATCTCCAGTCGCACCGCTGCACCGAAATGCCGTTGCGACAATTCACCTTGCAGTGCATGGCGCAGATTCGTGACTTCTTCTTCGTCGACGAACAGATCGCTGTTGCGCGTCACGCGCCACTGGTAGCAGCCCTGGATTTCCAGACCGGGAAACAGTTCGCCCACAAACGCGCGCAAGAGCGATGTCAACAGTACGTAGCCGTGCGGATGACCGGAGATCTCGGAGGGCATCGACAGCAATCGCGGCAAGGCGCGCGGCGCCTGCACGATGGCGATCGTGGCTTTGCGGCCGTAGGCATCCACGCCGGAGAGTGGAACGATGAAGTTCAGGCTCTTGTTGTAGACGCGCGGAAACGGATGCGCCGGATCGAGGCCGATCGGCGTCAAGAGCGGCATTACATCGCGATTGAAGGTTTCGCGCGCCCATTGCAGTTGGGCTTCGTTCCATTCGGAGGCGTGATGCAGCACGATGCCCTCGGCATGCATGCGGGGGAAGATATCGTCGTTGAGCAGCGCATACTGGCGCTGCACGAGCCGATGGACGGCGCTCTCCACTTCGTCCAACGCCGCGTCGGCATTCAGGCCGTCCATGCCCAGCAGTTGGGGATTGGTGCGTTGCTGCACTTTCAGGGTCGAAATACGGATCTCGAAGAACTCGTCCAGATTCGAACTCACGATGCATACGTACCGCAGCCGCTCCAGCAACGGGGTGCTGGGCTTTTCGGCCATGGCCAATACACGCTCATTGAACTTCAGCAGGGACAGCTCACGATTGAGAAATAGCGGCTCATTGGGCAATCGCGTCGTCATACAAGGTCCATTTGTGACAAGTCATCCAGTTTTACTGCAAATTCGTGACGCTTCCATGACAGCGCGTTAAAAAGGACAAAGGGTGTGATGAGTGGGGCGCTCACCTTAAGGCACAAACACCCGTCACACCCCCGAAAAAGCGTCCGCCCAATTGAAATAACCGCGCCCACCGGTGCGCTCCCGCCGATGGATGAGAGCGTAAGCCTTCATGGCCCAGGGACTGTCATATGACGTACTTATAATCCCCCCACATTTCAGCTTTTGAACACGGATGTCATGAACAATCTTCTGGCAGCGGTCGACCTCGGCTCCAACAGCTTTCGCCTGTCGCTCGGACGCGTCGTCACGCAGGATGGCGTGCCGCAGATCTATCAGATCGACCGCCTGAAAGAAACGGTGCGGCTGGCGGCTGGGCTCGATGCCGACAAGCGCTTGAGCGGTGAAGCCATCGATCGCGCCGTGGCAGTATTGGAGCGGTTTGGCGAGCGGTTGCGCAGCTTCCACCCGGATCGCGTGCGCGCCGTGGCCACGAACACCTTTCGCGTGGCCCGCAATACGCCTGAGTTTTTGCCACGCGCTGAAGCGGCGTTGGGCTTCCCGATCGAAGTGATTGCCGGACGCGAAGAAGCACGGCTGATCTACAACGGCGTGGCACACACGCTGCCGCCCTCACCCGAAAAGCGCCTGGTGGTGGATATCGGCGGCGGATCGACCGAAGTGATCATTGGCAAGGGTTTCGAGCCGCAGTTGATGTCGTCGTTGTACATGGGCTGCGTAAGCTATAGCCGCCAGTTCTTCGCCGACGGCATCGTGGATGCGCATCAGATGAAGCTGGCCGAACAGGCCGCGCGCCGCGAAATCGAAGTGATCGCCCGCCAGTACCGCAAGGTGGGCTGGAAGGAAGCGTACGGCTCTTCCGGCACGGCCAAGGCGTTGTTTGCCATTCTTACGCAGTGCGGGTTTTCGGAAACGGGCATCACGCGTGCCGGCCTGGCCCGCCTGAAAGACCGGATCGTGCGCTCGGGCCGCGTGGTGCCCGAAGAATTGCCCGGCATCAAGCTCGAGCGCAGCGATGTGCTGCCGGGCGGGCTGGCGATCATGTCGGCCATTTTCGACGAACTGAATATCGACGTGATGTACACCGGCGACGGTGCGCTGCGCCTGGGTGTGCTGCACGATCTGCTGGGGCGCGACGCCGAGCACGACAAGCGCGACGAATCGGTGCGGCAGTTCACGAAGCGCTATCACGTGGATACGGCGCAGGCCGCACGGGTGCGCCATGCCGCGATCGCGTTGTTCGACAGCATCGTGCCGCAAGGTCAGCAAACCGAACTGCGCCTGGCGCTGGGCTGGGCGGCCGATCTGCATGAAGTGGGCATCTCGATCGCCCACAACACGTATCACAAGCACACGGCTTACATTCTCGAAAATGCCGATATGCCGGGCTTCTCGCGGGCCGATCAGCAACTGCTGGCGCTGCTGGCACTGGCACACCAGGGCAAACTCAACAAGATCGAGCCGCTCGTGCGCCAGCACAAGCAGTGGCTGGCGATCCTTTGCCTGCGGCTGGCCGTACAGCTGGCACGCCGCCGCGAATCCATCTCGCCGCTGCCGCTGTCCTTGGCAGTCGATCACGACGACATCAAGATCCGGATCGATCAGGACTGGCTGGCCAAGCACCCGCTGAGCGACTTCACCCTGCGAGCGGAGGAGTCAGAATGGAAGAAGGTTGGTTTCTCTTTCGAGTTGCTTGAGTGCTGATCGCACTCCCCAGGTAAGACGGCGTACCGTTTTTACCTTCAGGCGGCGCCAGGCGCGCATCATGGCGCGGCCTAGCGCGAAAAACGCGGTGTGGTGACAAGTTCGGGCGCGGCGGTCCAACGGGCCGTCTCGCGCACTTGCACCTTGGCTGGCCCCGTGCCCGATGCGCTGCTCGACACGCGACCAGCAGCGGCCATTGCAGCGTGCCCCGTGCCGCCTACGGCATGCAATGCGGGCGGCTTGGTGGGCGTGTATTCCAGCCCCAGATGCCGTCGATAGCGCGGATCCATGTTGAGGATATCGAGCATGACCGGAAAATCAGCGGCATTGAAATCGGGGTCCCAGGCCGGCTCGCCACACACCGTGGCGCCCAGCTTCATGTAGCCCTTGATCAGCGGCGGCAGACGCGCCGGCAACGTGCTGTTGAGCCGTTCGAACGGGTAACGGTGCAGCGGTTTGACCTGCAGGTGTTCGCCTTCGGTACGGCGCGACGACACCTCGCGCCACACTTGTGCGGCCGTCACGCCATCGTCGCGTAGGCTCACGCTGGCGCAGCCCAGCACATAGCGGTAGCCACCCGCGCGCAGCAATTGCGACACGCCGGTCCACAACAGCATGATGACGCCCCCGTTGCGAAAGTCGGGGTGGGTACACGAACGGCCCACTTCAACCAGGCCATTGCGGATCGGCGCGAGTGCGCTCAGATCGAATTCGGATTCGGAGTAGTAGCCGCCGGCAGCCAGCGCTTTTTCGGGGGTGAGGATACGATAGGTGCCCACCACCCTGCCGGTACTGAGTTCGCGCACCAAAAGGTGCTCGCACCATTGATCGTACCGGTCGCGGTCGATGCCATCCTTCGCGTGAGGAAAGACGACGCCCATTTCCTCGGTGAAGACGTTGTAGCGTAAACGTTGGATTTCCTCGATCTCGTCGGACGAGCGAGCCAGCCCGACGATCAGGCCGTTGCTCTCGACTTGAGGTAAAGCGGATAACACGTTGCGCTGCGCTTCAATGCGGACAAGTTCGTGCATATCAATCCCTCCAGGACGTTCATGGAAGTCTGACGGCCGCACATGTCACGTATTTGACGGTTGAGTGACAAGACTGTGAAAGTCTATCGCTGCCCGCCCTACCCCAGGCTGAAAAGGCTGCGACTGTTGCAAACCGTTGTTTCTATTCAAGATGTGGAGGTGTTTGGCGCGATGAACGCCGTTGCATTGGCGCGACGCTGTCCGTTCTTGCAGGCGACCGAACGGCTGCTTTCGATGCCGATTTACCGCACTGTCAACTTACACGCGTAACATCTTCGGCGTGAAACCAGACGAACGTTGGCGCTATCTCTCCGCACGAACCCGCCGATTGGCACGCCGCAAGGCGCGTCAGACCGGCCGCCTGTCCAGAAAAAGCGCCCAGATGGGCCTGCTGCTGGGCGGCGCCGCGCTGGTCAGCCTGGTCTCGCTGGCATTTGCGCAGATGGCCGATTGGGCGCTGGAGAAGAATGCGGAGTGGATTGCGCACAACGGACTGTGGGCGTTTCTGTTGCTTCCCATCGGGCTGCCGATCATTCGCTGGCTCACGTTGCGTCTGGCACCAAATGCATCGGGCAGCGGCATTCCGCAGGTGATTGCCGCCTTGAGCCTACCACCGGGCCCCGCACAGTCGCGACTCGTGGGCCTGGCGCAATGCCTCTGGAAAGTGCCGTTGACCTTTGCCGGCATGCTGGCCGGTGCATCGATCGGCCGAGAAGGCCCGTCCGTTCAAGTGGGTGCGGCGCTCATGCTGGCCTGGGGCCAATTCTGGAAAGCACGCGGCTGGTCGTTGCGCGGATTTCATGCCAATGAATTGATTGCCGCAGGCGCCGCCGGCGGGTTGGCAGCGGCCTTCAATGCCCCGCTTGCAGGCGTGATCTTCGCCATCGAGGAACTCGGGCGCGGCACGGTGCTGCGTTGGCAGCGGCTGGTGCTGATCGGTGTGCTGGCAGCCGGCTTCATCGTGGTCGCCATCGCCGGCAACAACCCTTATTTCGAGCGTGCCACGGGCGTGGTCATCGCACAAAGCGTGGTCTGGTGGGTGCTGCTGTGCGGCGTGGTGTGTGGCGTGCTTGGTGGCATCTTTGCGCGGCTGTTGGGCAAAGGGCTGGCCGGTGTGGCGCCTGCGCGCTGCCGCGCGTGGGTGCGGCGTCATCCGATCTACTGCGCGGCCCTGCTTGGGCTGGCGATCGCTTGCCTGGGCGCGCTCACGCAGGGGTCGGTGTATGGCACGGGTTATGGGATTGCCAGTGGCTTGCTGGCCGGCGAGCATCCTGCGCCTGAGGGATTTGGTCTGGCCAAACTGGCGGCTACCGTGGCGTCGTACTGGGCAGGCATCCCAGGCGGGATTTTCACGCCGGCACTTACCACCGGAGCGGGCATCGGTGAACAAATCTGGCAGTTGGCCGGCGGCGCCGTGGATCAGCGCTTCATTGTATTGATTGCAATGGCTGCCTTTCTTGCGGCCGCCACACAGGCGCCGCTCACGGCCAGCGTGGTGGTGATGGAAATGACGGGCAACCAGCCCGCCCTCTTCTGGCTGCTGTTTGCCTGCCTGACCGCCTCGATGGTGGCGCGGCAGTTTTGCCCGCAACCGTTCTACCATCTTGCGGCCGGGCGTTTTCGGCGGCAGTCGGTGGTGGACGCCGAGCGCGAGACGCGCGAGCCGCGCGATCGGGCGTAACGACGCCTGGCCTTCTACCAGCGATAACTGACGGTGGCGTACAGCGTGCGCGGATCGCCGTAACGGCAGCCGGTGGCACCCGAGCATGTGACGAACCCGCGGTTGAACAGGTTGCGGGCGTTCACCGTCAGGCTCAGGCCGGCCATGTCGGGCGACACCGCGCCGAAGTCGTAGCTGGCCAGCGCGTCCACCAGAAACTGACCGGAGACGTTGCCGGGATAACCCGCCAGATTGGTCGAGCTGCCGTAGCGCACGCCTGCGCCGAGCTTCAGGCCGGTCAAGCCGAGGGAGCGCATGTCGCGATCGACCCAAAGCGAGGCGGTGTGCAACGGCACGAGCGACACCCGTTGATCCACCAGCAAGGGGTCGTTTGCTTTGATGGTTCGTGCGTCGGTATACGCGTATGCGGCCGTCACATTCCACGGACCCGATCCCATCTTGGCCTCAAGCTCCAGACCACGCGAACGCACTTTGCCGGTTTGCACGGAGAACGTGCTGTCGGCCGGGTCCACCGTAAGGGCATTGCGCTGCGTCAGATCGTAAATGGCTGCGCTATAGAGCATGTTCGAACCGGGCGGCTCGTAACGCAGGCCAAGTTCGTATTGCGTCCCTTTCGTTGGCTCGAACGCATTGCCACTGCGGTCTACACCGATGGTCGGCGAGAACGATTGGCTCGCGCTCACATACGGCGCCAGGCCGTTGTCGGCCAGATAGACCACACCGGCACGCCCGGTGGTCGCGCTGTCCTGCAACTTCGTGTCGGCACCGGTCTGGTAGCTTTTCTGTTTGGTGTCGGCCCAATCGTGCCGCCCGCCAAGCACCACCACCCATCGGTCCTGCAGCTTGATCTGGTCTTGCGCGTATAAGCCGAAGGCATCGCTGCGCGTGGCGATGCCATAGTCGGCACCGGTCTGCACTATTGGTCTGGCGCCGTACACCGGGGCGTAAATGTTCGCCAGCGGTGCCACGCTGCCACTGTGACGATGCGACGTGTAGCTGCTTTTGTAGTAATCGGCGCCCACCAGCACGGTGTGATCGAGCTGACCCGTGTCACCTTTCCACTCGAGTGACGTGTCGCCAGCCACACCGTAGGATTTTTCGGTGCGGCTGATGACGCCGCGGCGCAAGGTTTGGCCGTTCGCCTGCAAGCCGCCGAAAGACAAATAATCCCAGTTGCCGTCGGCGGTGAAATAACGCGCGCTCTGGCGCACTTTCACGCGGTCGTTGAAGGCATGCTCAAACACATATCCTGCGGTGTAGCTGTCGGTGTTGTAGCGGTCGAAATTGGGTTCGCCGATAAACAGATCGCGCGGCAATGCGCCATTCAATGTGACCGCTGCGGGCAAGGGTGCCGCGAATTTGGTGCGGATGCGCTGGTAGCTGGCCAGAAGGGTGAGCGAGGTCGCCGCCGACGGCCGCCACGTCAGCGCAGGCGCCAGATACGTGCGATCGTCGGGCACATGATCCATCCAGTTATCGGCGTCGCGTACCAATCCGGTCAGCCGATACAACCACACCCCGTCTTCCGTCAGCGGACCCGAAAAATCACCGGAATACTGGCGCCGGCCATAACTTCCCGCTTCAACGTTGAGCTCTCGCAAGGGCTCGGTCGTGGGCCGTTTGCTGATGGTGTTCACCACGCCGCCCGGGCCCAACTGGCCGTAGAGCACCGAGGCTGCGCCGCGCAACACTTCGACGCGCTCCAGACCGTACGGCTCCTGGCCGCCGTCATACACGCTGGATTGCAGCTTCAACCCATCGCGCAACTGACCGCTATTACCCGCCGCCACGTTGAAGCCGCGCAGCATGAAGTCGTCGACCATGCGGCTGAACGCGGGAGACTGCGACGCGAATCCCGGCGTGTAGCCCAAGGCATCGGCCACTGAGCTGGCCTTGACGGCACGGATCTGATCGCTGGTCACGACGGAAATCGACTGGGGCGTTTCGACGAGCGCGGTGTCGGTTTTCATCCCAGCACTACCGCGATGTGCCACATAGCCGTCGACGTGGGCAAACGCCGTTTCGGCCGTCCCCAGCACGCGCACCGGCTCCAGTTCGGCTGCGGCCCCGGCGAGCGGCACGCGCCGCGCGCTGATGGTGCCGTTCGACGTCACCCACACCTCCAGGCCAGTGCCCTGCATGGCGCGGCGCACGGCCTCTTCCACGCTGTAGGCACCTTGCACGGGTTGCGCCCGAATGCCGCTGACCAAAGCCGGATCGACCGATACCGAGCGGCCGCTTTGCTGCGCAATGCGCACCAAGGCATCGCTAAGGGGCATGGCCGGCAAATCGTAGCGCGCCACGCTGGCGGCACCCGTGCGGTTGGCCGCCGCGGATTGCGCGGCGACGCCGGTGGCCGACGCCGAAAGCGCGATCGCTACGCCTGCAATCAACCATCGGGGGGACGTGCGCGATGCGCGGAACTTGGACAAGCGGGACATGGACGGAAACTCCAGATTCAGGGCGAGGTTTCCATGTCTGTGCAATGAGGTCGGCAAATGTGTTCAGCTAATGTGTAACGGTGAGCCTGATCGAGGCGGTGGCGATCGCCGACACGGTGAATTGGCGATCGCTGCGTCGCTCCTCACGTCTTGCGTCTTGCGTCTTGCGTCTTACGTCTTACGCCTACGCTTCACGCCTAACAACCTCACGTTTCACGCCTCACGCCGCACGCTACACGCAGCACAGCCTCACATCTCACGTCTCACGTATCACGCATCACGTCTCACGTATCACAGCCTCACATCTCACGTTTCTCGCGTCTCGACCATCACCAATAACGCACTGAAACGTCTGACAGTAATGGGCAGCGTCTGCGCCAGCGACACTAGCATCCCATCCGTATCATCGAGCGAGAATGCACCGAGCACGCGCAAGCGTGCGGCAGCTTCCGATACGCGCACCAGTCCACGCCGATATGGGCGCATGGCATCGATCACGTCGCCGAGCGATACGTCGCGGGCAACGAACATACCGGCGCGCCATGCCGCCAGATCCGCCAGTTGCGCAAGCGGCGCTGCGATCGACTGGCGCGTGAAGCGCAGCCCCATACCTGCTGCCACCGTTGCCCGCGACCCCGCAGCGTTGACGATGTCGACAGACTGCTCGACCACGGCCACACTGCTGCCTTCTTCCTCGCGTGCCAGCATGAAGTGCGCGCCCGCGGTGCCCGCCTGACCGTCTGCCGTACTGGCCACGAACGGCGCGGTCGCATCCTGCATGGCGCGCGCGAAAAGCGCACCGGCCTGCAGATGAATGCGGCGTTCGCCGCCGCCATACGCCACATTGACAGCCGACCGCGCATTGAGCGTGACGTCGCTGCCGTCCGGCAACACGAACGTTTTCCGTTCTCCCGTGCCGGTGCGCAAATCGGCGGTGAGCGTGACGAGGGGAATCTGGCGGTTGACGATTGCCGCGCCCGCGCCGGCGGCGATCAATACCCCGAGCGCGTTTCGCAGCACCTTGCGCCGTTGCGGGCGCACGCGCAGCGCGGCATCCGCCATATGCGCCGAACTGCTGCGCCGCAAGGGTTCGAAGGCGTTTGCCAACGCACCGCTCACTTGCGCCCAGGCCGCGTGATGACGGGGGTCGGCGGCGCGCCAGTCGTCAAAACGCCGTCGCTGCGCCTCGGTCATCGTGCCGGAACGCATCTGCACCATCCAGTCGATGGCGGCCTCGAGCGCAGCGTCCGGTAACGCGGCCGTGGGTGAGCGGACAACGGGTGACATAGTCGACGTCATGACGCAATCGCGATCATGAACGGAAACGGCAACGTGACGAGGCACATCATCGAGAACTCGCTCACGGGGCGTGCGCCAACACGCACAACGTGATGGCCTGCTTCATGTAGCGGCGCACGGTCATCGCCGAAAGCCCCAGGCGCGCCGCGATTTCGGGGTAGCTCAGCTCATCGATCTGGCTCAGCAAAAACACCGACCTTGCCTTGGGTGGCAGTCGCTTGAGCGCATGATCGATATGCATGAGCGCATCGACGACCAGCGCGCGCTCTTCCTCGGAGGGCACGCTCGCCGGCGTTGCCAGCATCAGCCCATCGAGATAAGCGCGCTCCAGATCGCGGCGCCGCCAGAAGTTGTACACAAGGCGCTGCGCAAGCGTGGTGAGAAACGCGCGCGGCTCGCGAATCGCGTCGAGTTCCCGGGCAGCCAGCAACCGCGCGAAGGCGTCGTGCGCGAGGTCGGCGGCATCGTGCCGGCAGCCGAGGCGGCGGCGCAGCCACTCCTGCAGCCAGGCGTGATGTGCGAGATAGAACCGCGATGCGTCGCGGTCCGAAGGATGCGCGGAAGTCGCCATGCGCCCGTTGACCAATTCGTAAATGAGAATTATGGTCATTTGCATCGAGCGGTGTCAAGGCACAGGGCGTGAAAAAGCCGCTTCATTTTGGAAGCGGCTCTGGGTTCGATGGTCTGCCTGAGAGACGATTATCGCTGACTACTGCCAGCCGCCCTCGCTCACCGCAGCCAGCTTCTTGGCCGAGCGTTCGGCCAAGTCGGCATCGGCGGCTTCAACCATCAACCGCAACTTGGGCTCCGTACCCGACGCACGAATCAACACGCGGCCACGTTCACCCAGATCGGCTTCGACTTCGGCGCGCGCGCGCGCCAGGCCCGCGTGGGTTTGCCAATCGATGCCCGGCGTGAGGGGCACGTTGATCATCTTCTGCGGGTACATCTTCAGGTCGCCCAGCCATTCGGGCAGGCTCTGACCGCTGCGGCGCAAGGCCTTGAGCACTTGCAACGCCGCGATGATGCCATCGCCGGTGGTGTGGCAATCGAGGCACAGCAGGTGACCCGAGCTTTCACCGCCATACAACCAGCCGCGTGCCTGCATTTGCTCCAGCACGTAGCGGTCGCCGACGTTGGCGCGTTCGAACGGCACACCCATGCTGTTGAATTTGCGTTCCAGGCCAAAGTTGGTCATGAGCGTGCCCACCACGCCGTCGACCTTGCCGGCCTCGAGGCGCTCGCGCACGATCGCAAACAACAGCTCATCGCCGTTATAAATGCGGCCATCGCGGTCCACCATCTGGATGCGGTCGGCATCGCCGTCGAGCGCCACGCCGAAATCGGCACCGCGCGCCTTGACTTCACGCGCCAACGATTCGGGGTGCATCGCGCCCACGCCTTCGTTGATATTGAAGCCATCGGGCTCGCAGCCGATGGCAAATACTTGCGCACCCAACTCACGAAAGACGTGCGGGGCGATGTGATAAGCCGCGCCGTGTGCCGCATCCACCACGATCTTCAAGCCGTTGAGGTTGAGATCGTTGGGAAATGTGCCTTTGCAGAATTCGATGTAGCGGCCGGCGGCGTCGTCCAGACGACGCGCGCGACCCAACTCTTGCGAGCCGACGCAACCCAGCGGCTGATCGATCTCGGCTTCGATGGCGGCTTCGGTGGCGTCCGGCAACTTCATGCCTTTGGACGAAAAGAACTTGATGCCGTTATCGTTGAATGGATTGTGCGAGGCGCTGATCACCACGCCAGCCGCCAGGCGGAACGTGCGGGTGAGGTAAGCCACACCCGGCGTGGGCAGCGGACCGGCCAGCAGCACATCGATACCGGCGGCCGACAGGCCTGCTTCAAGGGCGGACTCAAGCATGTAGCCCGAGATGCGCGTGTCCTTGCCGATCAGCACGCGCGGGCGGCTGTAACCCGAATTCGCGTTTTCGCGCACCAGCACGCGGCCGGCGGCATAGCCCAGACGCAGGGCAAATTCGGCGTTGATCACCGGTCCACCGACTTCGCCGCGTACGCCGTCGGTCCCGAAATACTTACGCTCGCTCATTATTGTGTGCCTCCAATTTCTACTGCTTGCCAGACTTTTAACGCATCGACCGTTTCGGCAACATCGTGCACCCGCACGATGGACGCGCCACGCGCGACGCAAGCCAGGGCACCTGCCAGACTGCCCGCAAGACGATCCCCCACCTCGCGGCCCGTGACTTTACCGATCATCGATTTGCGCGAGAGACCCACCAGGATGGGATAGCTCGAGACGCGCAAGTTCGAAAGCCGGCGTAAAAGTTGATAGTTTTGATCGACCGTCTTGCCGAATCCGAAGCCCGGATCGAGCACGATACGGCGCGGGTCAACCCACGCAGCACGCAAGCGTTGTGCACGCGCGCCAAGAAACACGCCGATTTCACCCAATAGATCGGTGTACTCGGGCGCGTCCTGCATGGTGCGGGGTTCGCCTTTCATGTGCATGACACACAGCCCGCATTTCGAGCCGGCCACCGCTTCAATGGCACCCGGCTGACGAAACCCGTAGATGTCGTTGATCATGTCGGCGCCGGCGTCGAGCACGGCACGCATCACCTCGGGCTTGAAGGTGTCGATCGACAGCGGTACGCCGCAATCGCGTAACCCTTCGACGATCGGCAGCACGCGGGCGAGTTCGTCCTCCATCGACACGGCAGGCGCACCTGGACGCGTCGACTCTCCGCCGATGTCCAGGATATGGGCACCGTCGGCGATCAGACGTTTGGCATGCTGGATTGCGTGGTCGGGATCATCGTGCTGGCCGCCATCGGAAAACGAATCCGGCGTGACATTGACGATGCCCATAACCAACGGGCGCTCGAGGTCAAACTCGAAGCGCCCGCACAGGAAGTTATTGGCCATACTTCAACAACTGAGACCTCAGACAGCAGCCGGAGCGTTGCCGCTACCCGGCGCCACGCCGGCTGCGGGCGGCGGAGGCGAATCCGGCGTATCCGAGCCTTGCGGCACCTTGGGCGGACGCGGCGGGCGACCTTCCATGATGTCGTTGATCTGGTCAGCGTCGATGGTTTCCCATTCGAGCAGTGTGGCCGTCATGACTTCGACCTTGTCACGGTTTTCTTCGAGAATCTTGCGCGCCACACCGTACTGCTCGTCGATGATGCGGCGGATTTCGGAGTCCACCTTTTGCATGGTCGCTTCCGACATATGCGTGGTCTTGGTCACACTGCGGCCCAGGAACACCTCGCCTTCGTTCTCGGCATACACCATGGGGCCGAGTTCGTCGGTCATGCCGTAGCGGGTGACGATGTCGCGGGCGATGGCCGTGGCACGTTCGAAGTCGTTCGAGGCGCCCGTGGTCATCTGGTTCATGAACAGCTCTTCAGCGATACGGCCACCGAACAGCACGGCGATCGTATCAAGCAAGCGGCTCTTGTCCATGCTGTAGCGGTCGCTTTCGGGCAACTGCATCGTGACGCCCAAGGCACGGCCACGCGGAATGATCGTGACTTTGTGCACCGGATCGGTCTTGGGCAGCGAGCGAGCGACGATGGCGTGGCCGGACTCGTGATAAGCCGTATTGCGACGCTCTTCCTCGGGCATGACGATGGAGCGGCGTTCGGCGCCCATCATGATCTTGTCCTTGGCCTTCTCGAAGTCCGACATATCGACCGTGCGGCCGTTACGACGGGCAGCAAACAACGCCGCTTCGTTGACCAGGTTGGCCAGATCGGCACCCGAGAAACCGGGGCAACCGCGAGCCAGCACGTGCGCATCGACGTTGTTCGACATCGGCACCTTGCGCATGTGCACCTTCAGGATCTGCTCGCGGCCACGAATATCGGGCAACGGCACGACCACTTGGCGGTCGAAACGACCCGGACGCAGCAATGCGGGATCCAGCACGTCGGGACGGTTGGTTGCGGCGATGACGAGCACGCCTTGGCCCGACTCGAAGCCGTCCATCTCGACCAGCATCTGGTTCAAGGTTTGTTCGCGTTCGTCGTTACCGCCGCCCAGACCGGCACCGCGCTGACGACCCACCGCATCGATTTCGTCGATGAAGATGATGCAAGGCGAATGCTTCTTGGCGTTCTCGAACATGTCGCGCACGCGGGCCGCGCCCACGCCGACGAACATTTCAACGAAGTCCGAACCCGAGATGCTGAAGAACGGCACCTTGGCTTCGCCGGCGATGGCCTTGGCCAGCAGCGTCTTACCCGTACCCGGCGAACCCACCATCAGCACACCGCGCGGAATGCGTCCGCCCAGCTTTTGAAACTTGGTGGGATCGCGCAGGAAGTCGACCAGTTCCTGCACGTCTTCCTTGGCTTCGTCGCAACCGGCGACATCCACGAAGGTGATCTGGTTTGTATTTTCGTCGAGCATGCGAGCGCGCGACTTGCCGAAGCTGAACGCCCCGCCCTTGCCGCCGCCCTGCATCTGGCGCATGAAGAACACCCACACGCCGATCAAGAGCAGCATCGGGAACCAGGAGACGAAAATGCTCATCAGCAACGACGGCTCTTCACGGGCCTTGCCCGAGACTTGCACGTTGTACTTCAGCAGATCCGAAACCATCCAGATGTCGCCCGGCGATGTGAGTGAGTACGGACGGCCGGTATCGGGCGTGACATACAGGACATCGCCCTGCACATCGACCTTACGGACACGACCGGCCTTGGCCTGATCGATGAATTCGGTATAGCTCACGCCGTCTTGCGTCTGGGCGCGGCCGTCAAACTGCTTGAATACTGTGAACAGTACCAGCGCGATGACCATCCATACCGCGACTTTCGAAAATGAGTTGTTCAAGGTCGATCTCCCGCTCTCGCTTCCGACCTGTGGCAATGCCTTGGGGCACGTTCACATAATTAAGTCAATAATCGATTCTACCCCGGTAAACGCGGTTGCGTTTTTGGATTCCGGGGATGCTCGCGTAAACACTAACGTGCGTACCTATTTAAGACTGCTTCTTTAGACCGCGGCCCACCAAAAACGTTTCTGAAGATTTCAGACGTGAGGCCTTCGGCTTACGCTCAACGACGCGTTTGAAGCGAAGTTTGAACGCTTCGACGATCTGGGAGAAGCCACTGCCGTGAAACGCCTTGACGATCAAAGCGCCGTCGGGCTTGAGGTGTTCGCAGGCAAACTCGAACGCCAGATCGCATACATGCTGGACGCGCGCGGAGTCCGCGACCCCTACGCCGGATAAGTTGGGGGCCATATCCGAAATTACAAGGTCGACCACCTGATCGCCGACCAGCGCGTTGAGTTGCTCGCCGACCTCATCCTCGCGGAAGTCGCCCTGGATGAATTCCACCCCGGCGATCGGCTCCATCGGCAAGATATCGAGCCCGATGATGCGACCGTCGACAACCCCCCCAGGACCCACGAGGCGCTCCCGCACCACTTGGCACCAGCTGCCGGGTGCTGCGCCCAGATCCACCACCACATCACCCTTTTTCAGCAGCTTTTCTTCGTCGAGAATCTCGATCAACTTGAAAGCACCGCGCGCGCGGTACCCTTTTTGTTGCGCCAGTTTCACATATGGGTCATTGATGTGCTGCATGACCCACTCTTTAGAAAATTTATTCTTGGCCATTCCCGTACAATTCCGCCATGCCTACATTAGAAATTACTCCGCGTGAGCGCAGCGCCCTACGCGCCGCGGCTCACCCCCTGCGTCCGGTCGTCCTGATCGGCGACAACGGCCTGTCGGACGCCGTGCTCAAGGAAATTGAGCTTAACCTGAATGCCCACGGCCTGATCAAGGTTCGTGCCGGTGGTCAGGATCGCGACGCCCGCGATGAAATGTTGCAAACCATCTGCGACAAGCTGTCCTGCGCGGCAGTTCACCACCTCGGCAAGATGCTCATCCTGTATCGCCCCGGCTCGACCAAGGCCGTGCCCGGCGTCGAACCGGAAACCCCGGCGGCTGCTGCCAAGCGCCGCGCGTCCGAGCCGCATACGCCCAAGAAGCTGGCTGCCGAAGGCAAAACGCTCGAAAAACGTTCGAATCGTTCGCCCAAGAAGTTGGAAGAAGAACCGGACAATAAGCCCAAACGCTTCGATCCGTTCGCCCCGGTCAATAAAAACGGCAAACCGTTGCGCCCCGGCACGCGTAAAGTGGCTACCGGCATCCCCCGTCGTACGGGGAGCGCCATGAGCCTGCGGGCGGGTGCGCGCAGTGGCGGCGCCGGTTCCGGCATCGCCCGTCTGGCGGGCGGTGCCCGCAAGACCGTCAAAAAGTAGGCAATTCGTTAGAAGCGAAACGTATGGGTTTCGCTTTTGGGATCGACCGGCCGGTGTGCAACACCGGCTTTTTTTCGTCTGGACGTACCGGCATCGGCTTGAAGCGACTCGCCATGTGTGGCGTTGGCCCTGAAGCGCCGCACCGGTCATCATGAACCGGCGACGGCCCAGGGGCCACCACCGGCCCGCCCGCGATCACACGTAGTTGACGTTCAGAATCTCGAATTCACGTACGCCCGACGGGGCCTGCACTTCGACCACGTCACCTTCGGACTTGCCGATCAGCGCTCGGGCCACGGGGCTGGAAACCGAAATCTTGTTCGTGCGAATATCCGACTCGGCATCACCGACGATTTGATAGATCAGACGCTCGCCCGAATCGAGGTCTTCGATATCGACCGTGGCACCGAAAACGATGCGGCCTTCGGCATCCAGCGATTTGGGATCGATGATGTGGGCGTTGGAGAGCGTACCGTCGAGCTCGGCGATACGGCCTTCCACGAAGGCCTGGCGCTCGCGCGCAGCATCGTACTCGGCGTTTTCAGACAAATCGCCTTGTGCGCGCGCTTCTGCGATGGCCGTGATCACTGACGGACGTTCGACTGTCTTCAGACGATGGAGCTCTTCTTTCAAGCGCTCAGCCCCGCTTGCCGTGAGAGGGATGGCAGACATGTAGTTTTCCACACAAAAGATAAGACGCTCCCGAGAGGGGGAGCGTCTTGGGAGGCTGGGCCTCGGCACGGCTGCCGCAAGCGGCGACTGGCAACCCGGTCACCTCGCATCGCGAGGTCGGATTCGGCCAAGCCGTGGGGCACGCCTCGGATCGGTCAAAAATAAAACCCCGGCTCGGATATGAACCGGGGTGATGAGGTCATATTGTGGTCAAACTCAGGCAGAATTGCAAGCCGACCGCCCCCGTAGAAGCGCGTATAGAATAATCGCGCCGAAAGTGGCGGTACCAATGCCGCCCAGGGCGAAATTGCCGATTTTGAGGGTGAAATCGCCCGCGCCCAACACGAGTGTCACCGCCGCGGTAATGAGGTTGCGGTTGTCGCTGAAATCGACCTTGTTGACCACCCAGATGCGGGCACCGGCAATGGCGATCAGGCCGAACACCACGATGGACATCCCGCCCAGCACCGGCTGCGGGATTGTCTGGATCAGGGCTCCGAATTTGGGCGAAAAGCCCAATACGATCGCAATCAGGGCCGCGATCACAAACACCAGCGACGAATAGATGCGCGTGACCGCCATCACACCGATGTTTTCGGCATAGGTGGTGACGCCGGTGCCGCCCACGGCCCCCGATACCATGGTGGCTACGCCGTCGCCCACGAAGGCTCGCCCCATGTAGCGGTCGAGATCGCGGCCGGTCATGGCGCTGACGGCTTTGACGTGGCCAAGATTTTCGGCCACGAGGATGATGGCAACCGGCGCGATCACCGAGATCGCCGAGAACTGAAATACCGGTGCGGAGAACGTGGGCAACCCCAGCCATGCCGCGTTGGCCACGATGCTGAAATCCACGGGCTTGCCCCACCCCATCACATTGGTGGCCAGTACGTACAAGACGAATGCCACGATCAGGCCGACGAGGATCAGCAGCCGCTGCACCATCCCGCGAGTGAACACGGCCACCCCGCCCACGCAAAGGATGGTCACCAGGGCCATCGCTGCTTCGAATGTGGTGGTACCCATGGCCCCGCGCACGGCGATCGGCGCGAGGTTCAAACCGATGACAGCCACGACGGCACCCGTGACGACCGGCGGCATCAACGACTCGATCCACCGTGAACCGCCGCCGCTCGCCGCTCCCGCCCCCCACACGACCAGACCGATGAGCGTATAGACCAGGCCGCACATGATGATGGCGCCCAGCGCTACCCCAATGTTGAGATTGGCCCCGCCGCCCGCATACCCGGTGACGGCGACCACGCCGCCGATGAAGGCGAAGCTCGATCCCAGGTAACTCGGCACGCGGCCGCCCACGAACAGAAAGAAAATCAGCGTGCCGATGCCGGACATCAGAATGGCCACGTTGGGATCGAAACCCATCAGCAACGGCGCGAGCACCGTAGACCCGAACATGGCAACCACGTGCTGGGCGCCCATGGCGACATTGCGCGGCCATGACAGGATTTCATCCGGCGCAATCACCGCGCCCTCAGGTGCGTGATCGACGCGTTTCCAGGTGGGAAAGTAGGACATGAGAGGACCGGTGAGTGGGAAAAACGGGGAGTGTACTCATAGCGCCGCCGCATTTCACTAAAATGCGTACTTCGTTTGAGAGACTTCAATGACAGAGATCTGGTTTATCCGGCACGGCGAGACCGACTGGAACCGTGTGCGACGCCTGCAAGGCTGGAAAGACATCCCCATGAACGCCGAGGGCGACGCGCAGGCGCAACGCCTGGCCACGCGCCTGGTGCGCGATGCCGAAACGCAACCGTTTGCCGCGCTCTACAGCAGCGACCTGGGCCGCACACTGGCCACCGCCCAGCCTGCCAGCGAGCAATTGGGCTTGCGGGTGCGTCCTGAGCCCGGCCTGCGCGAGCGCTGCTATGGCGTGCTGGAGGGCCTGGAGGCGCATCGCCTGGAAGAGCTTGCGCCCGCCGCTTATCCGGTCTGGGCCAGCCGCGAGGTGGATGGCGTGATCGAAGGCGCCGAAACGCTGCGCCAGTTTCATTCGCGCGTGACGAGCACGGTGGACGACATCGCCGCCCGCCACGATGGCGAACGCATCCTGATGGTGACGCACGGCGGCGCGCTCGACATCATCTGGCGCCACGCCCAAGGCATCAAGCTCGACGATCCGCGCCGCACGCCCATGCTCAATGTGAGTGTGAACCGCGTCACGATCGAAGACGGCCAATGGTCGATGCAAAGCTGGGGCGATGTGTCGCACGTGTCCAATGCCGGCGCGGTGGGCGACGATGTGGTGGCAGGTCGCGCCGGCGTTTAAGGCTCGCGGCGAGGTTTGCGGGGCGCGTTGCGCGCAAACCGGTCGAATACGATATTCGGCAGCAACCGCATCACCTTCGCCACCACGCCCATCTGCCATGGAATCACACGGTATGACGTGCCGCGCGCGATCGTTTGCACCGCGCGCCGGGCGAACACATCGGCATCGGTGAGAAACGGCATGCGATATGGATTCTTGGCCGTCATCGCGGTGCGGATATAGCCCGGCGCGATGGTCACGACCCGGATGCCGTCGCCGCGCAGTTCGTTGCGCAGGCTTTCGCAGTAGGCGATCACGGCCGCCTTGGACGCACTGTAGGCGCCCGCGCCAGGCAGGCCGCGAATGCCGGCCACGCTGGCGATGCCCACCAGCCTGCCTTCGCCCCGCGCGCGCATGCCCGCGATGAAGGGTTCGAAGGTCGCCACGGTGGCCAGCACATTGGTGGCGATGATCGCATCGAACACGTCGAAGTCGTCGTGCTGATCGGTGAGCGTGCCGGCGCTGATGCCGGCGTTGGCGATCACGACATCCACGCGGCCCGCATGGCGATGTTGAAAATCGTGCGCGGCGGCATGAAGCGCCGCGCGATCGCGCACATCCAGCGCGTAGCAGACGTGGCGCCCGCCGAGTTCGGCATTGAGCGCCTGCAACACCTCACCGCGGCGCGCCACCAAGCCAAGCGTTGCGCCTTGTGCCGCATACTCGCGGGCGAGGGCCATGCCCAAGCCGCTGCTGGCGCCCGTGATGAAGACGTGCAGCACGTGTGACGTCACAGAAAAATCCACGCCAGGATGGCAATCACCAGCAGCCATTTTGAGGCGTAGTACAGCGGTTTGCTCTTTTTGCGCAGCCGTTTGCCGAAGCGCCGAACGGCGTACACCGTACCGAAAATGCGGTTGATGCCGCCCGTACGATCGCCTTCCTGATTGGGCGAGGCCGCCGCCCGCAGGAGGATCACGCTGAAGAAATGATTGATGGCCTGCGCCCAGCGATAACGCATGGGCCGCTCGATATCCGCAAACAAAATGATGCGATTGACGTCGGTTTTGTTTTCCGCGTAGTGGATGTAGGTCTCGTCAAACATCACCGCCTCGCCGTCACGCCAGTGATAGCGCTCGCCATCCACCTCGATGAAACAGGCGGGGTCGTTGGGCGTGATCAAGCCAAGGTGATAGCGCAACGATCCCGCATACGGGTCGCGATGGCGCGGCAGTTTGCTGCCTGGCGGCAATGCCGCAAACATCGCCGCCTTCACCGATGGAATGCCCGCCAGCAACTGCGTGGTGACAGGGCATAGGGCCGTCGCGGAAGGATGATCGGTGTCGTACCACTTGAGGTAGAACCGCTTCCAGCCACTCTTGAAGAAGGAGTTGAAGCCTGCGTCGTTGTAGCTGCCTGCCACCTTGATGTGGCCCGCGGAAAACAGTTGCACGGCTTCGGCGCGGATGTCGTCGGCGCGCGCTTTCAGAACCTCAAGTTCCGGAAACGCGGCCAGCGGCAGATACGGCTGATTGGGTACACCGGAAAAGGCATACATGAACACGTTGATTGGCCCGGTAAACGTCGAGTGATCGAGCGCTTGCCGGGAAAATCGGTGTCGTACCTTTCCGCGGTAATGAACAATGAAACCACACACAATGAATATTGCGAGAATGATCCACTTCACCGCGGTCTCCTACACCCGATGTACTACCGTACAGTTTACTTCTTCAACAATTGAGCGTGCAATTCCTGCAGAGGATAGACCTGCAGGCCATGCCCCTCGCGCAAATACTGCATGCCTTCCACAGCGGCGCGCGCACCGGCCAGGGTGGTGAAGAACGTGACGTTGCCGGCCAAGGCCTGCGTACGAATCTGACGCGAGTCGGCGATGGCATTGCGGCGTTCTTCGACGGTGTTGACCACCAGCGAGATCTCGCCGTTTTTCAGCAGGTCGACGATGTGCGGACGACCTTCGGTGACCTTGTTCACGTACTGCACCGGAATGCTGGCCGCTTCGATGGCTGCCCCCGTGCCGCGCGTGGCGACGATCTTGAAGCCCAGGCCGTGCAAACCGCGTGCTACTTCAACCGCACGCGTTTTGTCCTGATCCTTCACGCTGATGAACGCGGTGCCGGACTCGGGCAGGCGCACGCTGGCGGCCATCTGCGATTTGACGAAGGCTTCGCCGAAGCTCTTGCCCACGCCCATCACTTCGCCGGTCGACTTCATTTCCGGGCCGAGGATGGTATCTACACCCGGGAACTTTACGAACGGGAATACCGCTTCCTTGACCGAGAAGTACTCGGGCACGACTTCTTCGGTCACGCCTTGCGCGGCCAGCGTGATGCCGGCCATCGCACGGGCGGCGATCTTGGCCAGTTGCAGCCCCGTCGCCTTCGACACGTAAGGCACCGTGCGCGAGGCACGCGGGTTCACTTCCAGCACATACACGTCGCCCTTTTGAATGGCGAACTGCACGTTCATCAGGCCTTTGACGTTGAGCGCGCGGGCCATCATGCTGGTCTGGCGCTTGATCTCGGCGATCACTTCCGGCGACAACGAGTACGGCGGCAAGCTGCAGGCGGAGTCGCCCGAGTGCACGCCGGCCTGTTCGATATGCTCCATGACGCCGCCGATGAACACCTGCTCGCCGTCGGCCAGGCAGTCCACATCGACTTCGGTGGCGTCGTTCAGGAAGCGATCCAGCAGCACGGGCGAATCGTTGCTCACCTTCACGGCTTCGCGCATGTAGCGCTCGAGGTCTTGCTGCTCGTGCACGATCTCCATGGCGCGACCGCCCAGCACATAGCTGGGACGCACGACCAAGGGATAACCGATTTCGGCCGCATGCGACAGCGCTTCGGCTTCGGTGCGGGCCGTGCGGTTGGGCGGCTGACGCAGGCCGAGTTTGTTGAGCAGCTTCTGGAAGCGCTCGCGATCCTCGGCGATGTCGATCGACTCGGGGCTGGTGCCGATGATGGGCACACCATTGGCTTCGAGCGCACGTGCCAGCTTCAACGGCGTTTGGCCGCCATACTGGACGATCATGCCCACGGGCTTTTCGACGTGCACGATCTCGAGCACGTCTTCGAGCGTCAGCGGCTCGAAGTACAGGCGATCGGAGGTGTCGTAATCGGTGGATACGGTTTCGGGGTTGCAGTTGACCATGATGGTTTCGAAACCATCTTCGCGCAGGGCGAGCGCGGCGTGCACGCAGCAATAGTCGAATTCGATGCCCTGGCCGATCCGGTTGGGGCCGCCGCCCAGCACGATGATCTTCTTGCGATCGGTCGGCTTGGCTTCGCACTCTTCCTCGTAGGTCGAGTACATGTAGGCCGTATCGGTGGCGAATTCGGCCGCGCACGTATCCACGCGCTTGTAGACCGGTCGCACGTCGAACTGATGGCGCACCTTGCGCACTTCGGCTTCTACCGTATCCAGCAGGAACGCCAGGCGACGATCGGAAAAACCGCGGCGCTTGAGCTGGAACATCGTGTCGCGGTCGAGATCGGCGAGCGTTTTTTGCTCGAGCGCGAGCTCGATGTCGACGATTTCCTTGATCTGCGACAGGAACCACGGATCGATCTTGGTCAGCGCATGCACCTCGTCGAGCGAGAAGCCCTGTGCGAAAGCATCGCCCACATACCAGATGCGTTCCGGACCGGGCTCGCCCAGTTCGATCTGCAGCTTTTCGCGATCGGTGGTTTTCTGGTTCAGACCATCGACGCCCACTTCCAGACCGCGCAAGGCTTTCTGGAACGATTCCTGGAACGTGCGGCCGATGGCCATCACTTCGCCGACCGACTTCATCTGCGTGGTCAGGCGTGCATCGGCGGTGGGGAATTTTTCGAAGGCGAAACGCGGCACCTTGGTGACGACGTAATCGATCGAGGGCTCGAACGACGCGGGGGTCTGGCCGCCCGTGATTTCGTTTTTCAGCTCATCCAGCGTGTAGCCGATGGCCAGGCGTGCGGCAACCTTGGCGATCGGGAAACCCGTGGCCTTGGAGGCCAGTGCCGACGAACGCGACACGCGCGGATTCATTTCGATCACGATCATGCGGCCGTTTTGCGGATTGACGGCGAACTGCACGTTCGAGCCGCCCGTATCCACGCCGATTTCGCGCAACACCGCGATCGATGCATTACGCATGATCTGGTATTCCTTGTCCGTCAGCGTTTGCGCGGGTGCGACCGTGATGGAGTCGCCCGTGTGCACGCCCATCGGATCGAGGTTTTCGATCGAGCAGACGATGATGCAGTTGTCGGCGCGGTCGCGCACGACTTCCATCTCGAATTCCTTCCAGCCGAGCAGCGATTCTTCGATCAGCAGCTCATTGGTGGGGGACGCTTCGATGCCGCGACGGCAGATGGTTTCGAATTCTTCGGCGTTATAGGCAATGCCACCGCCCGATCCACCCATGGTGAAGCTGGGACGGATCACGACCGGGAAGCCCGCGGTACCGGCTTCGGCGGCGATCCGGCGCTGCACTTCCCACGCTTCGTCCAGCGTGTGCGCCACGCCCGACTTGGCCGATTCCAGGCCGATGGCGCTCATGGCCACCTTGAACTTCTGGCGGTCTTCAGCCTTCTCGATGGCGTGTTCGTTGGCGCCGATCAATTCCACATTGTGCTTTTCGAGCACGCCCTGGCGGGCCAGATCGAGTGCGCAGTTCAGCGCGGTCTGGCCGCCCATCGTGGGCAACAGCGCATCGGGCTTTTCGCGCTCGATGATCTTTTCCACCGCTTGCCACGTAATTGGCTCGATGTAGGTGACGTCGGCCGTTTCCGGGTCCGTCATGATCGTGGCGGGGTTGCTGTTGACCAGGATGACGCGGTAGCCCTCGGCCTTCAGGGCCTTGCAGGCTTGCGCGCCGGAATAGTCGAATTCGCAGGCCTGACCGATGATGATCGGGCCGGCGCCGATGATGAGGATGCTTTTGAGGTCTGTACGCTTAGGCATGATGCAATCTTTATTTCTGGCCGGCCATCAGGCTGATGAATTTGTCGAACAACACGATGATGTCGTGCGGACCGGGGCTGGCTTCGGGATGACCCTGGAAGCAGAACGCCGGGCGGTCCGTGAGTTCGAATCCTTGCAGCGTGCCGTCGAACAACGACACATGCGTGACGCGCGCGTTGCTGGGCAGGCTGGCCGCATCCACTTCAAAACCGTGGTTCTGGCTGGTGATGAATACGCGCTTGTTGTCGAGATCCTGCACCGGATGATTGGCGCCGTGATGGCCCGTTTTCATCTTGATGGTCTTGCCGCCTACGGCCAGACCCAGGATCTGGTGCCCCAGACAAATACCGAACACCGGCAGCTTTTGCTCCAGGAACGTACGCGTGGCGGCCACGGCGTAGTCGCACGGCTCGGGATCGCCCGGGCCATTGGCCAGGAAGACGCCATCGGGCGAGAGCTTGAGCACGTCTTCGGCCGGGGTTTGCGCAGGCACCAGCGTGATGCGGCAGCCGCGGTCGGCCAGCAGGCGCAGGATATTGCTCTTCACGCCGTAGTCGTAGGCCACTACGTGGTACGGGGTTTCAGCCGGCTTGGTAAAGCCTTGGCCCAACTGCCACGTGCCGTCGGTCCAGGTTTGCGTCTCGGTGATCGACACGGTCTTGGCCAGATCCTGCCCGGCCATGCCGGGGAAGCTGCGCGCCAATTCGACCGCACGGTCGGCATCGATGCCGACCAGGATGCAACTGCCTTGGGCGCCCTTCTCGCGCAGAATACGGGTGAGTTTGCGGGTATCGATGCCGGAAATGGCAACCACACCCTGCTCTTTCAGGTACTCGGGCAGCGACTTGGTCGAGCGGAAGTTCGACACGCGCGCCGGGCAGTCGCGCACGACGAGGCCGGCGGCAAACACCTTGCGCGACTCGGTATCTTCGTCGTTGATGCCCGTATTACCGATGTGCGGGTAGGTGAGCGTGACCGTCTGGCCCGAATAGCTCGGGTCGGTCAGGATCTCCTGATAGCCGGTCATGGCGGTGTTGAACACCACTTCGGCAACGGTGTGTCCTTCGGCGCCGATGGACACTCCCCGAAAGATGGTACCGTCCGCCAAAGCCAAGATTGCAGGAGAAAACCCGTTGGTTCCCTCGGGAAAAAGTTGCGGCAGCACAGTCACACCCCGGAATTAAGAATCGACAATCAAACCTATCGATTATACCCGTTTTGGCTTTAAGTACCTGTAAGCCCGGCGAACGGTGGGGGAATGAGGGCCTGGAGTGATACGCTAGCAGGCTCGTCCGGCACTGCCCCGAACCGCGTTTTGCGGCCCGCCGGCTCCTTCCAATAGTTGATCGAAACAGAACCTATGTCCAGTCAGCTCGATGCTTTGCGCCGCCACTCCACTGTTGTTGCCGATACGGGCGACTTCGAGACCATGCGGTTGTTTCGTCCCACGGATGCGACGACCAACCCCTCACTGATCCTGAAGGCGGTGCAGCAGGATGCCTACCGCCACCTGCTCGAACGCGTGGTGCGCGATCACCAGGGCGCATCGACCGAAGATCTGCTCGACCGCCTGCTGGTCGCCTTCGGCACCGAGATCCTGAAAATCGTGCCGGGCCGCGTGTCGACTGAAGTCGACGCCCGCCTGTCGTTCGACACCCAGGCGAATATCGACCGCGCCCGCCGCCTGATTGCACTGTACGCCGACGCCGGCATCGACCGCGAGCGCGTGCTGATCAAGATTGCGTCCACCTGGGAAGGCATCCAGGCTGCCCGCGTGCTGGAAGCCGAAGGCATCCGCTGCAACATGACCTTGCTGTTCGCGCTGCCGCAGGCGATCGCCTGCGCCGACGCCAAGGTGCAATTGATTTCGCCCTTCGTCGGCCGCATCTACGACTGGTACAAGGCGTCGGAAGGTGCCAAGTGGGTGGAAGCCGACCGCGCCGGCGCCGCCGATCCGGGCGTGCAATCCGTCACCCGCATCTATCAGTATTACAAGGCGCTGGGCATCAAGACCGAAATCATGGGCGCGAGCTTCCGCAACGTGGGGCAGATTCTGGCCCTGGCCGGTTGCGACCTGCTCACCATCAGCCCCGATCTGCTCAAGGCGCTGTCCGAAGCCGAAGGCGACGTGCCGCTGGCGCTCACCCCGGCCAGCGTGGCGCCCGCCACCCCGATCGCGTGCGACGAAGTGGCCTTCCGCACGATGCTCAATGACGATGCCATGGGCACCGAAAAATTGGCCGCCGGGATTCGTCAGTTCGTGGCCGACGCCATCAAGCTCGATGGCTTGATCGAGGCGGCTGCCGGGCGCTGAGCCGTCATCCGGTAACCGCCATGCCGCGCGGCGGCATGGCACCGCCCAACAGCGCGCAGGCCTGCATGATGTGCTCGCGCATCAGAAACTCGGCGCGGCCACTGTGCCGCTGCACCACCGCCTCGAGAATGCGCGCGTGCTCTTCGTTGTAGCGCTGCATCCTGGCGCGGATTTGCGGCTGATCGGCCGTGGCGCCGACCACGTCGTGCACGCGCGGCATGCGGCCGATGCTGCGATGGGTGCGCTCCAGCAAGCCACCCGGCGCCTGCGCCATCAGCAAGGCATGAAAGCGCATATTCAATTCGCGCCATTGCGCCAGCGCATGCGCGTCGAGATCGGCAGCCAGCAACGCATCGACGGCATCCACACACCCGCGCAACTCGGCGATTGCCGCATACGGCAAACCTTGCTGAGCGACCACGCCGCAGGCATAGCCTTCGAGCAAGGCGCGCATCTCGTACGCCTCATACAGATCCTGCCGGCTGAATTGCCTGACCCGAAAGCCGCGATTGAGCGCATAAGTGACCATGCCTTCGCGTTCGAGCGCCACCAGGGCCTCGCGCACCGGCGTGCGCGACAACGCAAATTGCGCGGCCAGATCCACCTCGCGCAACTTGCTGCCCGGCGCCAACGTGCCGTCGACGATCATGGTGCGCAACGCTTCGAGCAGCTCATCGGTCTTGAGCGGCGTCGTCGTCTTCTGATTATTCGAAAAAAACTCTTCCAGCATATTGTCCCCTGCTTAGCGCGCTCGTCTTGCTCGTCCACCCGCCACGGTCACCGGTGCACGCAGCGCGAAGCGCATTGCTCGTCGCATTGCGCATTTTAGGCGGTACGCTGCCCCCGGTCGTGGATCCGCCGTTGCGCTACAAAGACGACGCGGCTTGGCGGCTGATGCGTGCCGTGTGCCGGTGCGACAAACGACGCGCGATGACGGGGCCAACAATTACGACCGCAAAAAGCCGCAGGGTCTGCAAGGCAGTGATGAACGCCAGATCGGCATGTGCACCCAGGGCGATCACCGCCACCGAGTCAAGCCCACCCGGCGTGGTCGCCAGATAAGCGGTCACGCCATCGATAGGCATGATCAATGTGAGCACCCAGGCCGAGACCCCGCACAAGAGCATCAACCCAATCACCGCGAGCAGCATGGTGGGCAGCGCGCGCATCAGCGGACGCGCCAGATCGCGCCGGAACTTCAGTCCGATGGTCGCTCCGATCGTGGCAAAGGCCAACGCCAGCAGCAGGTCATGCACGGCCATCACGGCGATGCCGGACACACCCAGTATCGCGCCCAGGAAAAGCGGCACCAGGATCGCGCCCGCCAACACCCGCGTGGCCATGCCCACGTAGGCGCCGATCGCAACCACCCCGATCGTGGCCACGATGTCCCATAGTTGCGGATCATGCCGTGCAAGATTCATCATCGGCGGCACCATCGTGATCCGGCCGCTCAACTGGCCGGCCAGAGCGTGCACCACGATCGATCCCGAGCCCACCACCAGCACAACGCGCAGGTATTGCATGACGGCCACCATGCGCGCGTCACCGCCGTATTCATCGGCCAGCGCAATCATGGCGGGGGCCGCCCCCGGCAGCGTGCCCCACGTGCCGGTGGTGCCCGGCAGGTTGCCGCGGCGCATCAACAGCCATCCGATCAGGGCCGCAAACGTCACCGTCATCGCGACGGACAACATCATCTGCCACCAGCTTGCCGCCACCGTGGCCAGCACGCTGCTGCTGATGGCGCTCGAGATGACGGCGCCGGTGGCGGCCTGCGCCAGATTGAAGCCCAAGCGCGGCACTTCGATGCCGCCGCCGGCCAGGCCGAATGCCATCGCCACCAGCATCGGCCCCACCAGCACCCCGGCACCGAAGCCCAGCCGCACCAGTCCAAACGCCATGGCGCCGGACAACACACACAACATCACCCACTGAACGGCTGGTTTCACATTACCCACACACTACGCCCTGACACCATTGATGTATTGCAGCACTTCGCCCACCGGCATCACGTCGCCATACTTGGCGTTGATGTCGAAGAGCGCGGCATCGTGCGGTGCCTGATGCCGGTCGCCGGCGCATTCGGCCGGCACGATCACGTGAAATCCGTTGGAGACGGCGTCCACCGCCGTTGCACGCACGCAACCGCTGGTCGAGCAGCCCGTGATGATCACGGTGTCGTGCCCCATCGCCCGCAGCATCGTACTCAACGGCGTGCCGAAGAATGCAGACGAGTGGTGCTTGGTGATCACCAGGTCGTCCGGTTGCGGCGCGATGCGCGCATCGAATCGCGTGAGCGGCTCATCGGCCACGAAGCGGCGCAGCGCCGGCACCTTGCGCACGAACATCCCGCCTTGTGACGCGGTCTTGTCGTACAGCACATTGGTGTAGATCACCGGGATACCCGCCGTGCGGGCGGCCGCGTACAACGGCGCGCTTTGCACCACGGCGTCGACCACGCCCTGACCGTAGAACGGCGCGCCGGGTACGGTGTAGAAATCGATGAAGTCGATGGACAGCACGGCTGCGCTCTTGCCGAAACCCGTGCGGGTTTCATACAGGCCGGCATAGTTGGACTTCAAGTCTTCGCTCAAGAAAGCCATGATCAATGATCCCGATTCAGTGAAGTGAGGGGCATGCGGTGCAAAACCGCCGTGTCCGGAAAGTGACAAGCCACCGCACCGGCACGATGCGCGCGCAACGGTGGATCTTCATTGGCACACAATCCCGGCACGGCAATGCCGGCGGGATCGTAGGCGATGTCGGCACGCGCGCCGCCTTCGGCGGCCAGCATGCGGGCTCGAAAGCACCGCGGATGAAAGCGGCAGCCGGAAGGCAACTGGGTGGCGGAGCCGATCTCACCGATGGCGATCGCCGGCGTTTTGGCGCGATCGTCGTACGGATCGGGATGTGGCACGGCGGAAAGCAACGACTCGGTATAGGGATGGGCCGGCCGGGTATAAAGCGCATCGCGATCGGCGAGCTCGACGATCTTGCCCAGGTACATCACCGCCACGCGATCGCTCACGTGCCGCACCACCGCCAGATCGTGCGCGATGAAGAGATAGGACAGATTGCGTTCGCGCTGCAGCTTCTTGAGCAGGTTGATGATCTGCGCCTGGATCGAGACGTCGAGCGCCGAGACCGGCTCATCGAGCACCAGAATTTTGGGATTGAGCGTGAGCGCGCGCGCGATGCCGATACGCTGGCGTTGCCCGCCTGAAAACTGATGCGGATAGCGGCTTGCGTGATCGGGATTGAGCCCCACGCGCAGCATGATGTCGCGGATGAGGGCGGGCGAATCTGCGTTGTACAGGCCGTGCACTTTCAACGGCTCGGCCAGCGTGGCGCCGATGCTCATGCGCGGATCGAGCGATCCATAGGGGTCTTGAAACACCATCTGGATATCGCTGCGCATGGCGCGCACCGCCGCGGGCTTGAGGGTGGTGACTTCCCGGCCGTCCAGGCGCACCGAGCCGGAGGTGGGGTCGATCAGCCGCAGGATCAGCCGGCCGAGCGTGCTCTTGCCGCTGCCGCTCTCGCCCACCAGCCCCAGCGTTTCGCCCGCGCGCAACGTGAACGACACGCCATCGACCGCGTGCACGGCCTTGCGTTGACGGGTGAAAAGGCCCCCTTGCGCGCCGAATGTCTTGCGCAGGTCTTCGACCTTGAGAAGTGTGTCGGTAGCAGCCATCAATCCTCCTCGACCAGAATAGGCAGCGTGCGCCAGTGCAAACAGGCGCTGCGGTGCTCGGGGTTGTCCGTGACTTCCGACAACGGTTTGATGCTGCGGCAATCGTCGCGGCCGCCGCCATGAAAACAGCGCGGTTCGAACGCGCATCCCGGCGGCAGATCGGCAACGTTGGGCGGTGCGCCTTCGATCGCAGGCAGATCCTCGCCCGCAATCGAATCGAGCCGCGGAATGCTGCGAAACAGCGCATGCGTATAGGGATGCTTGGCGCGCCGGAAGATATCGTCGCGCGTACCGGCTTCGACCACCCTGCCCGCATACATCACGGCCACGCGATCGGCGTATTTGGCGACGAGCCCCAGATCGTGCGTGATCAGCACCACGCCCATGCCCGTCTCGCGCTGGATGTCGGCCAGCAGATCGAGAATCTGCGCCTGTACGGTCACGTCCAGCGCGGTGGTGGGCTCATCGGCGATCAGCACTTTCGGCTTGAGTGCGATCGCCATCGCGATCAGCACGCGTTGACGCATGCCGCCCGACAATTGATGGGGGTAATCGTCGATGCGGCGGCTGGGATCGGGGATCTGCACGCGCGTGAGCAAGGCGACAGCGCGCTCCCGCGCCTCGCGCCGGCCCACCGACTCATGCGCGCGGATCACCTCGATCAACTGCTGGCCGATCGTGAACACGGGATTGAGCGCCGTCAACGGATCCTGAAACACCATCGAGATCACCTTGCCCCGCAGCAAGCGCAACTCGGACGCCGGCAACGACGTGAGGCTGTGGCCGTCGAGAATGACCTTGCCCGCCACCACCTTGCCGGGTGCCGCAACCAGCCCGAGCGCAGACAGAAACGTCATCGATTTGCCGGAGCCGGACTCGCCCACCACGGCAAGCGTCTTGCCGGGTTCGACCCATAACGACACTTCGTCGACCACCGTGATCGCACGGCCGTCGCCAGGAAAGGCCGTGGTGAGTCCGAAAATGTCGAGCACGCGATGCGGGTTGCGCGTTTGGGGCGCCGGCGGGGGTGGTATCGCCGCTGTAGTTGCCACGTAGGCAGGTTGCAATGATGCAGTCGTCATCGTGGTCTCACATCATCTTAGCGTTGGAGGTTTTGCGCATCTGCGGATCGAGTGTGTCGCGCAGGCCGTCACCCAGCAGATTCAGGGCAATCACCATCATGGCGATACAGAAGCCGGCCGACAGCGAGATGATGGGGTTGGATTGCAGAAAGCTTTGCCCATCGGCGATCACGTTGCCCCAGGTTGGGGTGGGCGGCTGTACCCCCAGGCCCAGAAAGCTCAAGCCCGCTTCGCCCAGGATGGCCGTGGCCGCACCCACCGTGGCCACCACAATCACCGGCGGCAGGCTGTTGGGGATCACATGAAAGATCAGGATGCGCATGTGCGTCATGCCGATGGCGTGCGAGGCTTCGATGTACGGCCGCGGCGCAATGGTGAGCACCACCGCGCGCATCACCGCCGCTACACGCGGGGTGAACGCCAGCGACACGGCCAGGATCACCGATTCCAGCGACGATCCGCGTGCCGCCACCAAGGCCAATGCCAACAGAAAACCAGGAAACGCGAGCAGGATATCGATGATCGACACGGTGACGCGCTCGATCCATCCGCCGAGAAAGCCCGCCATCGCGCCAATGGTCATGCCCAGCGTGAGCGATAACGCCATCACCGATAACGCCACTTTGAGCGAAATGCTGGTGCCCCAGATGAGGCGGGAAAGGATGTCGCGGCCGTACTGATCGGTGCCCAGCCAATGATCGCCCGACGGCACGGCAAGGGTGTTGGCCAGATCGGTATGCAGCGGCGAGTACGGCGCAATCCACGGCGCAAGCAATGCGATCAGCGTCATCACGACCAGGATGATGAAGCCGGTCAAAAAACCGGGGTGATGGAAGTGGCGCATTATCGGCTCCTCATGCGCGGGTCGACCAGCGCATACAACATGTCCAGGATGGTGTTGACGATCACCACGCCCACGGCGAGCACCATCACGCCAGCTTGCACCAGTTGGTAATCGCGCGCCGACACGGCCTTGAGAATCGTCGAGCCCACGCCCGGACGGCTGAACACGACTTCGATCAGGATGGCGCTACCCAGCGAGTAGGCAAACGTGACGCCCACAATCGCGAGCACCGGGATCAAGGCGTTCTTGAAGGCCAGGCGCCAGATGATGCGATGCTCGGGCACGCCCATCGCGCGGGCCACACGGATGTAGTCCTGCCCAATGATTTCCAGCATGGCCGACCGGGTGAGCCGGGTCACGTAAGCCGCAACCGACACCCCGAGCACCGTGGCGGGCAGCGTGAGGTAGTACAGACTATTGAAAAAGCCTTGTCCGGAGGATGACCCCAACGCCGGAAACCATTTCAGCTCTTGCGAGAACAGCACGATGCTCGCCAACCCGATCCAGAACACCGGAAACGAAATGCCCGCCAGCGCCACGAGCATGATGAGCGTATCGGTCCAGGTGCCCTGGCGCATGGCCGTCACGATGCCCATCGGCACGCCGATGATCACCGCCAGCGTCAACCCCGAGAAGGCCAGCGCGGCGGATTGCGGCAAGCTCTCGAAGATCTCGGCCAGCGCGGGCCGGCCGGTGATCACCGAGATGCCCAGGTCGCCCGTAAACACGTGCCCCATGTACATGAAATACTGCCGCCACAAGGGTTGATCCAACCCCATCTGTGCCCGCAACGCCGCCAGCGCGGCATCGGTCGCATAATCCCCCAGCATGTACTGGGCGGGGTCGCCCGGGATCATGCGCACCATGAAGAAAGCGACGGTGATGATGCCGACCAGCGTGATCGCCAGTTGCGTCAACTGGCGCGAAAGATAACTTCCCATGCCGTCACCCGAGGGAAACGGGATACGCGTTGACGGTAAAGAGCGAGTTCTGCACCAGGCCCTTCACCTTTGCCGTATGCGCCATGTAGAGGTTGTCGGCGTAGAGCGGAATGACCGGCACGTCGGTCATCGTCTTCTTGAGAATGGCGGCATAGGCGACTTTGCGGCCGGCGTCGTCGGGCGCTGCGGCCGCTTGCGCAATCAAATCCTCAATGGCGGCATAGTGGGAGGTATTCAGGCCCGGCGGAAATGACGAGCGGGCAAATAGCGACAGGATCGGGCTATCCGGATCCGGCGCGCCGACCACGCCGGTAATGGCGGTGGGAATATTGCCCTTGTTGCGCGCCTGCAGGTACGTGCCGCGCTCGAGCACCTTGATGTTGGCGGTCACGCCCACGGCCGCGAGGTCGCTGGCGATCGCCACGATGATCTTGTCGTAGGGATTGGCGGCCGGCGTGACCAGATCCAATGCGAACGACGTTTGACCCGCTTCTTTCAACAACGCGCGCGCGCGGGCGGGATCGTAGGGATAGCGCGGCACGTCATCGGTGTATTCCGGAAACGAAGACGTCAACACATTGAAGGCCTCGCCTTTCGTACCCTTGAAGAATCCTTTGATGAGTGCTTCGCGATTGATCGCGTACATCAAAGCCTGGCGTACGCGCACATCGGCCAACGGCTTCATTTCGGTGTTGAGCACAAGGTTGATCGTATGGTTGGCCGGGCGGTTCATCACCGTCACGCCCTTCGACGCGCTCAAGCGCGTGATGACCTCGGGCTGCTGCAAGCCGAAGAAAATATCGATTTCGCCGTTTTCCAGTGCGATTGCCGAGGCGGTTTCGTCGCGGATGAGGCGGAACACAACCGCCTGCACTTTGGGCGCGCCACCGAAATAGTCAGCGTTTGCCGTCAACCGGATTTCCTGGCCCGGCGTCCAGCGATCGAACACAAAGGGGCCCGTACCGATCGGGTTCAAGCGGTATTTCTCTTCGCCGATCTCGGTGACGGCGCGACGGCTGACGATCCAGCCCTGATTGAACGCGCTCACTTTGTGCAGGAAGCCCGAGTTGGGCGCTTTCAACGTGATGACGACCTTGTCAGGCGTCGGCGCCTCGATGCTGGCAACAGACGCGAACTGGCCGGCATAACTGCTGCCCGTTTTCGGATCGAGTACCCGGTCGAACGAGAACTTCACGTCGTCCGAGGTAAGAACGCCGAAATCCTTGTGCCATTTCACTCCAGTGCGCAAGGCGAACGTGTACACCTTGCCGCCGTCGGTGACTTCCCAGCCGGTGGCCAGATCGGGCACGATTTTGTTGCTGGCTTCGTCGTACTTCACGAGGCCGCTGTAGAGATGCGTGGCCACCGACTGGTTTTCGATTTGGAAGATTCGGGCTGGATCCAGGTTGCCGATATCGGATGCGATCCGAATCCGCACGGTGGTCGCTTCTTGCGCCTGCACGATGCGCCCCAAACCGAGCGACATCGTTGCCGCCGTGCCGAGTGCTGCCGCAGTGAAGCGGCGGCGCGACATGCGCAGCCCCAGTTGATCTTTCGCCATGCCATTCCCCTTGTCGGTCTGATTTGTGCAAACGCACATAGAATGCATGCAATTTATACGACGGCATGCAAACTCGACTATCGGGGATAAACCCTATGAAATACAACGTGCTGATGTGGAGTAACGTTATGCATAGACGTCGAATAGCGCTGATCTTCGTTCCGAAATCGCCGCTATGCACCATATTGAATCATTTTTCCGACGATCTGCACCAATATTGCATGCAATTTTAATTCAACCGCTATCAAGCAGGAGTCTTCAATGCCCGACATGGACATCTTCGAGAAACAGGCGTTTGGCAAAAAGCTCGGCATCGGCCACCGCGCCGCCGTCCTTGTGATCGATTTTCAGGTAGGTTTTACGAGCGACGCGAAGTTTGGCGGGTACAACATCAACGACGCGATCGCCAACACCGTCGACCTCCTCGCCGCAGCCCGTGAGGCGGATATGCCGGTGGCGCACGTGCGCTTCATCGCGCAGCAAGGCGGTTTCGACATTGGCCCCTTCGGTGAAAAGGTGCCAAATCTGCGCGAATTGACTGCCGATAATCCCGACTCGGCATTCGTGACGAGCGTGGCGCCCATCGCAGGCGAATACGGGGCCGAGAAGCGCCACGCGTCGGCATTTTTCGGCACCACGCTGTCGTCATGGATCATTTCGAACAACGTCGATACGCTGTTCATCGCCGGCTGCACCACCAGCGGTTGCGTGCGCGCGGCCGCAGTGGATGCGTCGGCTTACGGCCTGCGGCCCATGGTGGTCGCCGATTGCGTGGGCGATCGGGCACAAGGTCCGCATGAGTTCGCGCTATGGGATTTGAGCCAGAAGTACGCCGACATCATGTCGCTGACTGACGTGATGCAGCACATGCAGACGCTGAAGATGGCGGTCGCGGCTTAGCCTGGTGCTGGGCCACGGGGACTTGGGCTTGGCTTCAGTGTTGGCTTTGACCTGAGTTTCGGCTTCGCCTTCAGATCCGGCCTTGACGTTGAATTCGGCTTGGGCCCGTAGCGGTTGCGCCGAGTTCAAAAGAAGCTCTAGGTGTAGCCGGCTGTGCGCCCGCTACACCTGCCAACTCAATCCTTGAGCTTGGACGGGTCGAGATGGACGCCCTTCTTGCGATTGACCAGCACGGTCACGCCCCACATCACGACACCAAGGGCCAGCAACCAGCCGGCAACTTGGTATTGAATGGCGTCGCGCCCTGTAATCGGCAGCACCAGGAAGAGGCAAGCCGCAGCGCCCAAGCCGGCAATCACGGTGTTGGTACGGAAGTGTTCATGTTCCACCTTGTCGCGGCGCAGGACCAATACGGCCACGTTGACAAAGGTGAACACGCCCAACAGCAACAATGCCGTGGTGCCGCCCAGCGCCTTGATGGCTTCCGAATCGGTATTGGCCACCAGTGCGATCAGGCCCGCGCCCAGAACCGTGGTGAACACGATGGCCGCCCACGGCGTTTGCGTGCGCTTGTGGACCAGCGACAGGAACTTGGGCAACACGCCTTGATTGGACATGCCATACAAGAGTCGGCTGGCCATCATCATATTGATCAACGCCGAGTTCGCCACAGCAAACATCGAGATGATGGGCATGATGGTGTCCATCGGCAGATTGGGCGCAGCACGCTGCACCACCAATACCAGCGGCGTTTTGCTGGCAGCCAACTCACCCACGGGAATCAGCGCCACTGCGCAGATCGACACAAGCACGTAGATGACGGCCGTGATGCCCAACCCCGTCAACATGATCTTCGGGAAGATCTTGTTGGGGTTATGCGTTTCTTCAGCCATGTTGACCGAGTCTTCGAAACCGACCATGGCGAAAAACGCCAGACCGGTTGCCGATGCAACCGCCAGGAACACGCTCTTGTCTTCGGGGGTATTGAAGGCCACGACGCGTGAAAAGTCAGCGTTGCCGCCGGCCATGGCGTAAAAACCCAGGCCGATCACCAACAGCAATCCTGTCAACTCGACGAGCGTGAGCACGACGTTGAACTTCACACTTTCGGACGCGCCGCGAAAGTTGATGATCATGATCAGGAGCATGAAACCGATCGCGCCCGCCGTCACATAAAGCGGGTTGGTTTCGACACCGATGGATACGAAGAGGTTGGCGGCAAAGGCCTGCGACGCGGTCGCCGCCGACGTCAAACCGGAACACATCACCGTAAAACACACGATGAACGTGAGGAAGTGAATGCCGAAAGCCTTGTGCACATAAAGCGCGGCACCGGCGGCTTTCGGGTACTTCGTGACGAGTTCAAGGTATGAAAATGCCGTGAGCAACGCCACGCCGAACGCAATCAAAAAGGGCAGCCAAGCTGCCCCGCCTACCTCTTGTGCCACTTGCCCGGTGAGAGCGTAGATCCCGGTACCCAGGATGTCGCCGATAATGAATAAGAGCAACAGTTTGGGACCCATTACCCGCTTGAGTGGGGTATTTTCAGTCGCGTCCAGAGTGGCCATGGTATCGAGTTTCCGCTTTGCAAAAAAGGGGCAACGAAGCCCCGGCTCAAATGATCGGAAGCGATTCTACGGGATAGAAGTGAGCGTGGATTTACACAGCGGTGACAAGAAATTTCTTGATCGGCGATCGTATCGATTCACGAGGTCGTCCGCGCAGCGATGTTCAAGCGGACTGCGCAGCGGGCTATGCAGCGGGCTATCGACGTTCCATCAACGCCCAGGCGATCGTGCCGGCGTCCACATATTCGAGTTCGCCGCCGGCGGGGACGCCGCGCGCGAGACGCGTGACCTTCAAGCCACGCTCGCTTAACGCCTCACTGAGAAAGTGAGCCGTGGTTTCGCCTTCAGCCGTGAAATTGGTCGCCAGGATGACTTCCTGCACCTGACCATCCGTTGCACGCTCGACGATGCGCGCGAAATCGAGTTCTTGCGGGCCGATGCCTTCGAGTGGCGCAAGCCGGCCCATCAGCACGAAGTACAAACCGCGATAGCCATGGCTGGCCTCGATCGTGTTTTGATCGGCGGCCGTTTCCACAATGCACAGCAGCGATTGATCGCGCCGTGGATTGAGGCACGTCGCACAGATCTCGTCCTCGGTAAACGTATTGCAGCGCGCGCAATGCTTGAGCCGCGATACCGCGCCACCCAATGCGCGGGCGAGCACGTCCGCCCCCTGCACGTCGTGCTGCAGCAGGTGGTACGCCATTCGGCGCGCCGATCGCACCCCCACGCCAGGCAACCGGCGCAGGGCTTCGATCAGGGCCGTGAGCGGTTCGGGCTCAGGCAGTTGCGGATCCATATCAGAACGGCAGCTTCATTCCCGGGGGCAACGGCATGCCGGCGGTCACGCCAGCCATCTTCTCTTGCGACGTGGACTCGGCCTTGCGCAACGCGTCATTGAATGCGGCAGCGACCAGATCTTCGATCATGTCCTTGTCGTCGCCCAACAGGCTCGGATCGATCACGACGCGTTTGACGTCGTGACGGCAGGTCATCGTGACCTTGACCAGACCGCCGCCGGAAGCGCCTTCGACCAGAATGTCCGCGAGGGCGTCTTGCGCCTTCTTCATGTTTTCCTGCATCTGCTGTGCTTGGCGCATCAGACCGGCAAGTTGTCCTTTCATCATGATGGGAGCGTCCTCGGAAAATAAATATATTGATTGAAAGAGATGACGGTACGCGTACTCAGGCAGCCCGAGCAGCGTCCACGTAACGTATGGAATCGGCGACGACACGACCGCCGAAATCCGCAACCAGGGCACAAACGAAAGGATCGTTGGCCACCGCCTGTTCGGCTTCGACTTGTTGCGCCGCGCGCACCGACTTCTCGACCGCGTGAGCCGTCTCGTCGCCTGTGGCACCGAGAATCACGTCCAACAGCACCGCCTGACCGAAATGTTCGCACAATACGGTCTGCAGGCGCACGCGGCTTGCACTGTCGGCCAAGGTTTTGACAGCGATCCGCAACGTGACGGTATTGCCCGTGACGCCCGACCACTCGCTTTGGCGTGCCACCTCGGCTGCCAAGCCTGTTACCGGCAATACCGCTGCCAAAGCGGGCCAATTGGCCGAGGTCATGTCGGTCAGGCGAGGCGCAGCTCCCTTGCGAGCGCGACGCACGGGCGGCGCAATCGGGCGACCGGCCAACGGCGGCGAGGCCGGCGTCGCGGCGCCGCGAACCGGCTCGGGCATGGCAGAGGCATCGGCCAACGTTTCGAAATCGTCGTCATCGTCCGCGCTTGACATGAAGGCGTTGTCGTCCTGCCCAAAACGCATGTCGAGATCGTCGTCGCTGCCCGACCGGCCCGGCGGCGCCGTGTACCCATCCTCATCATCGGGAATGGCTTCATCGACCCACGACGGCGGGCCGTCGTCCGTGACCGGCACGGCCGTCGGCGGCGCGGGTATAGCGACCACTTCGGCCACACTCGGGATCGCCACGGGCTCGGGCGGTGCGACATTTGCCGGCGCCGGCGTAGATACCGGGGTCGACTCAAGTTCGGATGAAGATGCCGGTGCCGGTGCCGGTGCCGTTGCCGTTGCCGGTGCCGTTGCCGTTGCCGGTGCAGGTTTGGTTGCTGGCGCCGCCTCGGCAGGCGCCACCATCGGTTCTGCTTTTGCAGAGATAGCATCGGGCGTTGGCACCGGGCCATCGTCCAGGGGTCGGGCCGCAGCAGCGGCCGCGGCCGCTTTGGCTGCAGCCACGGCTTGCGCGGCGGGATCGATACCCACGGCCGACGCGGTCGGCACGCCCGCCAGGGGCTCCGGATCACGTAACGTGGCATCGATCGGTTCGGGTGGCGGCTCGGCGGACGCAGGCTCGGTAGCGGCAACGGAGACTTCACCCACGGGCACGCCGGGATCCATCCTGGAGCCGCCCACATCCCAAGGCGGCGGCTGCACCGGCTCGGCTTGAGACTGCGGCGCAGCGGCAACGGGCTTTGGCGTCGCGGCATTGGGTGCCGCGGCTGGCGCGGGTGCGGCGACAGCGACGGTAGGTGCAACCGGCGCGACCGATGTCGATTGAGGCGGCGACGAGTCGGCCGATGCCGGCATCGCCACTGAAGGTTCAGCAGCAATCGGCGCAGCCGAAGCGGCATTGACGGGCGCCGCGACCGACGCCGGTGCCGAAACGGCCGCAGGCACATCGGCGCCTGACGCGCTCGGTGTGCCAACTGGCTTGCGTCCGGCGGGCGGCGGCGTGGGCATCGGGCCATCTTCGCCCTCACCTGCCAGCGCGAGCATGCGCAGGCACGCCATCACGAAACCGGCGTATTCATCCGGCGCCAGTGCGAGTTCGCCACGGCTATGCACGGCTACGGAATAGAACAATTGCAGCCGATCGGGATGCAGCAACGTTGCCAGGCGCACGATATCGCCTGCCACCGGGTCTTCGTCGGACGTGACGCCCGGCACCCGTTGCTCGATCGCGACCCGCGAGAGCAGCACGGCCAGATCGGCCAACGCGCCGCTGTAAGACAGCCCGCGCGTGGACAACTCATTGGCAATGTCGAGCACGGCGGACGCTTCCTGGCTGGCCAAGGCTTCGAGCAAGCGCACGAGATGGCGCTGATCGATCGTACCCAGCATGCCGCGCACGGCGTCGTCGGTGAGATTGCCGGCGCTATAAGCGATGGCTTGATCGGTGAGCGACAGCGCATCGCGCATCGACCCGCCGGCCGCCTGCGCAATCAGGCGCAGCGCGGGCGTTTCGGCGGCAATTTCTTCCTGACCCAACACTTCCTGCAAATGGCCGACGATGGATTCGGGCGGCATTTGTTTCAGGTTGAACTGCAGGCAGCGCGACAGCACCGTGACCGGAATCTTCTGCGGATCGGTGGTGGCGAGAATGAATTTGACGTGTGGCGGCGGCTCTTCGAGTGTCTTGAGCATCGCGTTGAACGCATGCCCGGTGAGCATGTGCACTTCGTCGATCATGTAGACCTTGTAGCGGCCGGCGCTAGGGGCATACACCGCCTGCTCCAGCAACTGGGTCATCTCGTCCACACCGCGATTCGAGGCCGCATCGAGCTCGAGGTAGTCGACAAAGCGGCCCGCGTCGATCTCAGTACACGCCCGGCAGACGCCACAGGGGGTGGGCGTGATACCGGTTTCGCAATTGAGCGACTTGGCCAGAATCCGGGACAACGTCGTCTTGCCGACGCCCCGCGTGCCCGTGAACAGCCACGCATGGTGCAGCCGCTGCGTGGTGAGCGCGTGCGTCAGTGCGCGGACCACGTGGTCCTGACCAATGAGGGTATCGAAGGATCGCGGCCGGTATTTGCGGGCCAGTACGAGATAAGTCATGGCGTGATTGTAGAGCCAATGACGTGCCGCTTGCAGCGCGGCGATTTGAAAAGCGGATGGATGCTTCGCGACCTGGAAAATCGGACAACGAAGGTGGCGAGCCTTACTCCGGCACTGACCCTAAGCGACTATGGCTGCTTCGTTCCCGACCTGACCAGTTTCACCGCCGGACCATGCGAAGGGGCCCGCCGGGGTGAATTCTAACAGAGCGGCGCGAGGGCTGCTTTACACATCGATCCACGCCCCTGCCCGCGGAAAATACAGCGCGGCTCTCGCCGGGCGGCCATCCAGCGCGGTCACTTGCGCGCAGTACCGCGCCAGTTGATCGCCGTGTCGGGCCCTCATCCTGTCGGCAAACGCCGCTTCGCTTTCGCCGGGATGCTGACGGCCGGTTTTGTAATCCACGATCAGCCATCCTGCTTCCGTACTCAGCGCCAGGTCGATCACCGAGACCTTGCCGGCGGCATCGATCAGCGGCCACTCGCGGCGGGCACCGGCTTGCGAGAGCAGCCAGCGGCCACGTTCGTGACTCAGCGTGGCGAGCAGGGTTTCCATGACCGCCTGTGCGGACGCCTCGGCGTGCGCCGCCGGCACGCCGGCGCGCGTGAGCTGGCGTTCGAGTTGATTGCCGTAACCCGCAAGCGTGGCGGCAGGCCAGCGGTCCATGCCGTCTTGTCCGATGCGGGCAAGCCAAGCGTGGGCCAGCGTGCCGATGGCGGCATCGAACGTGGATTCGGTGCGCCAGGCCGAGCGATCGCCGCCCGCGTAACGCAAGGGCGATCGCTGCTCGCGCCAGCGATTGCGGGTGTCGTCCTGCATGGCCAGCACCGCAACGGCGGCATCGTCGATGCGCGAAAGGGGTTGCCCGGGCGGGGCCACCACATCGACCACCTCGCCGGCTTGCGGGGCGTCGCCATTGGTGGGCGGCGCATTGCACTGCAGGCTGGGCCAGAGCCGCGCGAGCAAACTGCTGGCCGCCGGCGCTTTGGGCGCACCGCTGGCGTTGTCCAGCGATACGTGTGCGATCAGATGAAGACGTTGTTTCGCTCGGGTCGCCGCCACGTAAAGCAAGCGATCCGTTTCGTACTCGGCGCGTTGCTTCTCGCGCATGGCCAGATAGCGTGAGATGGGATCGGCTTCCTGATCGGCGCGCGCCTTGATGGGCCCGAAGAGCACCCTGCCCCCGCTTTGTTCGATACGCACGAGCGGCGACTGATCCGAGCGCGGCGCGCGGTGCAGGCCGTACAGCACGACGGTATCGAACTGCAGCCCTTTGGATTTGTGCATGGTCATGATGTCGACCACGTCGGACTCGGCGGGATCGGGATTGGCGTACAGCCGCTGGACAGCCGCGTCGAGCCGCTCGGCATCCAGTCCGCCATGCGGTGCCAGCCGCTCGATGAGCATTAACAGGCTCTCGACGTCGTGCTCGGCGGCGCCACCCCCATACAGCGCGGCCCCGCCCAAACGTTGCCACGTACGCTGCAAGGCGGCGGCCATCGGTAACGCGCCCGAGGCGTTGTCATCATCGAGCAGGATATGCGCCACGCGATTCAGACGGGCGAACTCCGGTGCGGTGAGAACCCGTTGAGCGGGACTGTCGCGACCATCGCCTTTCAAGGCCGCCGCGACCAATGCCGGGATCGGGGTGTTGTGATCCTCGCCAAACAACGCCTCCAGACTATTGAGCGTGAGCCCGCACCACGGCGCGCGCAGCACCGACAGCCACGCCATGCGGTCGCCCGGATGCGCTTGCGCCCGCATCAGCTGGATCAAATCGGCCACAGCGGGACGCGCATTCAATTGCACTAGATCGACGGCGCGGCTGCGAATGCCCCGCGCGGTCAGGGCACGCGCCAATCCGCCCAGATGGCCGCGCGCGCGCACCAGGATCGCAATACGATGATCGCTCCCGTACTGCGCACGCGTACGGTCGATGATGTCGATCACATGCGCTTGCGCCTGACGCTCCGTGAGTATGGCGTCTTCGCCGCTCCACGCAGCGGCAAACGACACGGCATCGCCTTCCAGCGCCGCATGAAACGGTGTCGACTTGGCATAGGCAATGGCACCGCTGGGCGCGTCGTCACGCGCCGGCATGATGCTGTGAAAGTTGCGGTTGACCCATTCGACGATACCGGCCTGCGAACGGAAGTTGTCGGTGAGCTGCAGAAATTTGGGCGCCAACAGGCCCAGCCCTTTGTCGCGCACTTTCAGAAAGAGACCGACTTCCGCTTTACGAAAGCGATAGATGGACTGCATCGGATCGCCCACCAGAAACAATGTGCGGCCGTCATTCTCTTGCCAGCCCGAGGTGAGCGTGGCGAGCAGGTCGATCTGCGTTTGACTGGTATCTTGAAATTCGTCGATCAGCAAATGGCGGATGGTGGCATCGAGTTTGAGCAGCAGTTCGCCCGGCTCATCCGCGCTGCCCAATGCCATGGCTGCGCGTTGGGCGATCTCGATAAAGTCGACCTCGCCCGTTTCGGCGAAGCGCATACGCAGTTGGGCCACGGCGATGCGTAGCGCCATCATCTGAGCCGAGAGCACTTCCCACTGTGCATCCGAAAGAAACGGCGGCGGCACATGCCGCACGCCGGCCAATAGCGGCACCCAGCGTGACGCGTGCGGACTGCCCGCAGCTTCCTCCAGCCATTGCGTAAACGGCGTTTTGTGCGCGCTGCCGGCGGGAAAACCCAGGTTTTTGTTCACGCCTTTGGGGCTGCGCAAGCCGCCTTGCGCCGTGAGCAGCAGATCAGCCACGGCCGTCCACATCGGCAATGCGGCGGCGTCGGCGGGAAGGTCATGTTCCCAGTCGCGCAATGACGCCAATTTGTGTGCAGGATCGCCCAGCGCATCGAGGGCTGCAACAGCCATGCGGGCCGGGCCGCTCAACGACTGCGCCCACCCTATCGGCATGGCGTCATAGACGCGAGCGATGTCTTCTTCGACCGCCTCAGCCAAGGCCGCTTCGACGGCATCGCGATCTTCGGCATGGGCCAGGAGCGGCAGCCATTGGTCGCGTTGACCCAACATGCCGGCAATGGCATCGCGCGCGGCGGCGACGTCCACATCCAGGTGTGCGAGCAACGTGCGCACGGCCTCGAAGTCGTCAGCCAAGGCCAACGTGGCATCGGCCGCGGCGGCAAAGTGCTCGCGCGCATCATCCACAATCGCGGGCATGCCGCCCAATGCAGACAACCACGGCATGGCGCGAATGAGGCCGGCGCAGAACGAGTCGATGGTGCGTATCGAGAGCCGAGCCGGGTGATCCAGCAAACGCCAGCCCTGCTCGGCATCGTGTGCCAACGCGGCACGCGCCAGCAGCCAGCTGCGTCGTGCGTTGCCACTGTCGGGCTCGGGGCCGCTGTGCGCCTGCTGAAGCTTGTGCAGGACGCGCGCGTGCATCTCGGAAGCCGCCTTGCGCGTGAAGGTGATCGCCACGATTTCTTCGGGCCGCGTCACGGTAGGCAGCAACGCCAGAATGCGGTCGGTGAGCAGCTCGGTCTTGCCGGACCCGGCCGGCGCCTGCACCAGAAACGAACCGGAAGGATCGAGTGCCGCCAGACGCGCGGCATGATCCTGCGGCAACCGCTCCGCGGGCGGGTGCGAGGCGCCGTCGCCTTCAAGGGGATAAAGGCTCTCGCTCACGCTACGTGCTCCTCGTGGTCGTCATCATCCAGGGCGAGGCGCAGAAACGGTAGCGCGTCGCAATACAGCAGGTCGTCTGGTCGCAAGACGATGTTGGGCGCATGCCCGGCCGCGTATTCATCGGCCAGGGCATGAATGGCGTCACGCCACCGCGCCAGAATCGCCGCCCACGTCATGCCTGCGAACGCTTCCGTTTCGCCCGGCGTGGGCACGCCTTCAATCCCCAGGTCGGTATCGGCCAAACCCTGCACCGCGATGCGGCGCGCGTGGATCTGCGCGAGGATCAAGCCCGCCACATCGTCCGCATTCACCGCTTCGCCATCAGCCAGCACGGCCGCGTAAAACGGCAATTGCAGATTGACCGGCCGCGCGCGCGACCAATCGGACTGGGGACGCAGCGGCGCCATGCCGGTTTTATAATCGACGATCAGGCTGCGTCCATCGGCCAATCGATCGCGGCGATCGAGCCGTACCGAGAGCGACAACAGCCCGCGGCGCCACTCGATCAATTGCTCGACCTCACCGATCGCAAACGGCTCACGCTGCGCCTCGACATCGAACCATGCTGCCAATACGCGCGCACCACGTGCGCACTCGAGCTCGCGCAGCGCTGTCGGATAGGCCACAAGCTCGCTATCCGCAGCGGCTGCGACCGCCTGCTCGATCACGGCCGGCAAGGTGTCGTCACCGATCGCCTCATGCAAGCGGTCCTGATCGAGCACCATGCTCCACACCACTTCAAGCGCCTTGTGCAGGAACTGCCCGCGCACATTGACGCTTGCCGCATCACCGTACGGCAGCAAGGCCCGACCGCCCAAACGATGGCGCACGAACGCCCACTGCGGATTGCGGGCTTGCGCTTCCAATACGTCCAGACCGCCGCGCGTGGGTGTGTCGCGGGTGAGCGGCGGGCCTTGATCGTCCTGGATCGAGGCCAGGGCCATCGGTGCAACAGCGGGCGCAACCCCGGCGTTCAAAACCGCTTGCAAGTCATCGGCGGCATCAGGCAAGCCCGCGATCAACGGCGACGGCCGCAACTCGCGCTCGCCCTCTACGGCCGGATAGCTGGCGATCACGGTAGGCGCACAGCGACATAGCGCGTTGAACATGCCTTCGGCCCACAAGCGCTCACGCTCAGGCGTGGCGCGCGGTGTGCCCGCCTGGCGCAAAACGGCCAGCGGCAAGAGCGGATTGGGCTTGGGCGAGGCCGGCAACACGTCATCGGTGAGCCCCAGTACCCACACGCCATCCCAGTGCCCACCTTCGGCTTCGAGCATGCCGAGCACGTCCAGACGCGCCAGCGGATCGCGTTGCGGCTGAAACACCGTGGCCAACGTAAGTTGCTCCAGCAGCCCCACCGCATGCACGGCATCCAGATTGCCTGCGGCCGGAGACAACGCGGCATATTGATCCAGCACATCGCTGAACGCACCGACCACCTGAAAGGACACGGAGTCGGGCGAGGCCTCACCCGGAAAACCGAGCGCGGTCAAGGCCTCGCGCAGGATCTTGCCCCAACGATCGGTGCCGGCCTTAGCCGGTGCGGCATTGAATACCACGATCGAAGCGTCCCACGCGTCGGCCAATCGCGGCAGCCCGCCCAACGCGGCACGCCAGCGGGCCTGATCGATACGTGCAAGCGCTCGCCGCCGCCATTGGGCATCGCACGAGGCACGTGCCGCCATCTCGGGCCGCTCCCCGGCGCAGTGCCCGGCAAGCAGGGCCGCGCCCAGCGTGCCGGGCTCGGCATGGCCCGCCTGCAACATCGCAGCCCACGCCTTGAGCCACGCCAATGCCGCCCGCACGGCAGGCCACTCATTGAGCGGTCGCCCCACAGCCACGTTGAAACTGTGGCGCGGCGCACCGCTCTGGTCGGCAAGCGCTTGCGTGAGTACCCGACGCGCAAACGGCGCATCCGCATCGAGTTGCGTCGACACGATGGCGTACCGCCCTTCGGGCGCGGCGTCGAGCCAATATGCGGCCCATGCCGCCGCCGCTCGCCACTGGGCGCCATGATCGGCGGCGCAATAGCGTTGCGGATGCGCAGGCTGCGCGAGCGTGTCTTCAAACCGGAGCCACGCCGTGCCGCGCTTTTCCAGCGCCCCCAACAGACGCGCAAGACGCGGCGATATTTCGGAAAAACCCGCCAGCACCACGCGCTCGGGCAGCGCCAATGCGCCTTGCAATACCGCATCCAGCACTGCGGCATAACCCCGGTTCGCGTCTTCCGCATCCAGCGTGCGCAGCCGCGCGCGATAGGCTTCACGCCAGCGCTCGAAGCCACGATATTCATCCGTTTCAGCGCCCGACGGCACATGGATCGCCCATTCGTCCATCAGGATATCGGCATCGATGGCGAGTTTGGCGGCCTGGCCCATATCGAGCAATACGCGATCGGCTTCGGCGACGCGAATCACATCGCGCCACAGCAACTGCGTGGCAAAACCGTCGAGGCGAAAGCGTGCCACCTGCCATTGCGGATCGAAACTGAGCTCCTGCGCCGCTTCCACCAGCCATGCCGACAACGGCAAAATGCGCGGCAATTCGCTCACCTGACGTTCGCGCCGCGCACGCTGGGCGAGATCCAGCGTGAGCCGGCGCGCCAAACGATTGTTGACCGTCAATACCCAGGTGGACGCGGCCGGCAGGCGTGCCAGATCGTCGAGGGTAACGGCGGGCGAGAAGTCGAGCGATTCCTGCATCTGGGCGGCCTTTTTCGAAGAGGGAAAAGGATACCCCTAGATGGCAGGGCGCGCTGGCCCGCGGGCGGTCAGTTTTGCGCCAGATGAATGTCAAACCCAGCACGATCGGGTGCCAGCCCGGCGCGCAACGTCAACGCGGGAATGGTGTAATCCCCGGCATTCTGTTTGCGAAACGGAATGGGCGCAGTGCTCATCAGGGTATCCAGACGCTTGCCCAACGCTTCGCTCACCCGCTCGAATTCGTCCTCGTCGATCTTGCCGGTGCGATAGATCACATGCGGCGGCAGCACATCGAAACCCGGGTAGAACAACACGCCGTGCTGAATCGGGAAAAGGAGGTCGTCGATCGGCCCGTTGATACCACGGGGTCCATAGTGCGAATCCCAGCCTCCGGTCGTGACGACCAGCATGGCGCGCTTGCCGGCCAGGGTGCCTTCGCCGTAGCGGTCGCCCCAATGGCTGTCGGAGTGTTCTCCAACGCCGTAAGCGAAGCCGCACGCATACACCCGTTCGATCCAGCCCTTGAGGATGGCCGGCATGGAAAACCACCACAGCGGAAACTGCATGATGACCACATCGGCCCAGCGCAGCTTGTCCTGCTCGTGCGCAATATCCGCGCTTTGGGTGCCGGCTTCAAACGCCGCTTTCGAGTCCTGCGATGCATCGAAGCGCGCGCCTGGCGCTGCGGCCGTGTTGTCGCCCGCATCCAGCACCGCATTCCATTTCATGGCATACAGGTCGGAAACCTGAACGGTGTGGCCTGCGCGCTGCAGGCGATGCGTGGCGAAATCCTTGAGCGAGCCATTCAGGGAGCGAGGCTCGGGGTGGGCATAGACAAGAAGAACGTTCATGAGGGCGACTCCATCGATTAGTGCACCCACGATAGGATTGCCAGCGCTATATTGGAAATGAATTTCTGAAATGACAGGTATGTCTATGGCCAATTCCAAGTCAAGCGCGTCGACCGGCGCCCGCGCGGCTGCCGCCCCGTCTGCCCCGGTACATGCCTCTAACATTCCTTCTCGTGCCGCAACCTTCTCCCTGAGACAGCTGGACCTCAATCTTCTCGTCACGCTCGACGCGTTGCTGATCGAGCACAACGTCACACGTGCGGCCGAGCGATTGCATCTGACGCAACCTACGGTGAGTCTGCAACTTGCAAGACTGCGGGATTTCTTCGGCGATCCGCTCTTGCTGCCCGGCCCTCGCGGCATGCGGCCAACGGCCCGCGCGGACGAACTTCGCGAACCCCTGCAGCACGCCCTGACAGCACTCAACCAAGCACTGGCGCCCTCGACGCCCTTCGATCCCGCGCTATCGCAACAGACCTGGCGCGCAGCCGCGTTCGACTATAGCGAGTTCACCGTGCTGTTGCCCGCGCTGGCGGGCTTGCGGACATCCGCACCCGGCACGCGGCTCGCCGTGCTTCAGACCACGCCCGCGCGGGTGGGGCGGATGGCGGAGCAGGGAGAGATCGATTTCGCTTTCCTGATTGGCGCCGAAGCACCGCCCGATCTGCACCGCTTGCCCCTGTTCAAAGAGCGCTACGTGCTCGCCGGACGTGTCGGACATCCACGCTTGCAGCGCCGCCCCAACCTGGCGCAGTTCTGCAAGCTCGATCATGTAGTCGCGTCGCCGGACGGCGGCGGGTTTCATGGCGTGACGGACACGGCCCTGTCCGAGCGCGGCCTGACGCGCCGCGTGGCATTGTCGGTGCCGCACTTTCTGTTTCTCAGATCGGTGCTGGAGAGCACCGATCTTGTGGCGATGGTGCCCTCCCGGCTGGTGCGCGACAACCCGGCACTCCAAGTCGTCGAGCCGCCCATCGAGGTGCCCGGGTTCGAGATGCTGATGCTCTGGCATGAGCGGGTGCATCGCGATCCCGCGCACCGATGGCTGCGCGCGCACATCGCCGGTTCGGTTTAGCGTTGCGGAGGTGGCGCGCCACCCACATCCTTGCGTACCTTGGCCACATCCGAAGCCGATACTGCGGCCGCGTTATTGCCCCAGCTGTTACGCACGAACGTCACAACATCGGCCACTTCCTTGTCCGTCAGGCGCCAGTCGAAACCGGGCATGGCGTACTCGGTCGGTGCGCTTGCCGTGCCCGGCATCTGTGCACCTTTGAGCACGATGTGGATCAGCGACGTGGGATCGGCGGTGTTTACCGTCGAGCTCAACGCCAACTGCGGGAACGTCTCGGCATAGCCCTGACCTGTCGAGCGGTGGCACGCCGCACAGTTGTTCAGGAAGGCCATTGCGCCGTCGCTTTTATCCGAACCGACGCGCAGGGCTTGCGCGGTGGCAGGGTTTGCAGCCAACGGCGTCTTCGCCTTGTCATCGACCGGCGGCAAGCTCTTCAGATAAACGGCGATCGCGTTCAGATCGGCATCGGTGAGGTATTGCGTGCTGTCCTGCACCACCTGCGCCATGCCGCCAAATGCTGCGGCGTGGCTGTTGCGGCCGGACTTCAGGAACACGGCAATATCTTCCTTGGTCCAGGTTCCCAATCCGCCCACCATATCGCCGCGCAGGTTTTTGGCAAGCCAGTTGTCAATCACCGCACCCGACAGGAACGCCGTGCCGTCGGCATCGCTGACGGCTTTCTCCTGCAACGCGAAGCCACGAGGCGTATGGCAACTGCTGCAGTGGCCCAGCCCTTCGACCAGATACTTGCCCCGCAGCAAAGCATCCTGCTCCGAGGGTGCCGCACCTTGCGCACCGGCGGCAGCCGTGCTCGTGCCGGAAGCGGTGCCGGCCGTCGATGACGACGCCATCGCATTCGCCGGTGCGGCATTGGGCGCCGCAGTCTTGCTTGCCGAGGCGCTCGCGGCTACGGGATCGGGCGCGAACATCCACCGCCAGATTCCCAGCGGCCAACGCATCGATAACGGCCAGACGATGTCGGTATCCTTGTTGGCCTGGTTCACGGGCGTCACGCCATGCATGAAGTACGTGTACAGCGCGTTGATGTCATCCGGCGTGACGTTGGCATAGGCGGTGTAGGGCATCGCCGGATAGAGCGAGTGTCCGTCACGTGCCTTGCCTTCGCGCAACGCGCGATCGAAGTCTTCGAGCGTGTAATTGCCGATACCCGTGTCTTTATCTGGCGTGATGTTCGTTGAATAGATCGTGCCCAGCGGGGAGGCAATCCCCAGACCACCGGCAAACGGTTTGCCGCCCCCTGCCGTATGGCAGGCGATACAGTCTCCTGCGCGCGACAGGTATTCGCCCCGCTTGATCATCTGCGCGTCGGCATTGCCTGCCGCCGCGTCGGCACCAAGTCTAGCGTTGGTATCCGCGGCGGCCCGGTCGACATTGCCTTCGGTTTTGGATGTGGTGCCCAGGGCCGGGGTGTCGGAGACGGCCTCAGCCGCCCATACGCCGCCCGCGGCGCCCAACGACATCGCGGAGAGTGCCGCAACAATGGCATGCTTGATCATTGTGCGTCTCCTTAAGCCTGAACCAGCGGACCGGGGTTCTTCAAGTACTGTTCGCGGATGGCTTGCGCCGACCAGTACGCCAATGCGCCCACGACGCCGGTCGGGTTGTAGCCCATGTTCTGCGGGAAAGCACAGGCCCCCATCACGAACACGTTGGGCACGTCCCAGCTTTGCAGGTATTTGTTGACGACGCTTTCCTTGGGATTGGTTCCCATGATTGCGCCGCCGGTGTTGTGCGTGCTTTGGTAGGGACGCGTGTCGTAATGCGAGCCCTTCTTGCGCACGCCCACAAAATACTTTTCGGGCTTCATGGCTTTCGCCACCTCTTCCATTCGCGTGCCCATGTAACCCAGCATGTTGTATTCGTTATCGTGCCAGTCGAACGTCATGCGCAAGAGCGGCTGACCGTAGTGATCCTTGTAGGTGGGATCGAGCGAGAGATAGGCGTCGCGATACGACATGACGGAACCGGAAATACCGATCGTCATATAGCGCTGATACGCGTCCTGTACGCCCGCCTTCCATGCGGTTCCCCAACTCGGCGTGCCGGGAGGCGTGGCCGCCTGCTTGATGGGACGCCCACCCGTGCGCACGTGACGAATACTCGCCCCGCCCAGAAAACCCAACGGGCCGTGATCGAACTGATCGCCGTTCAGGTCGTCCATACCCACGCCGCCGGCACCGGTGCCGGCGAACGGATTGAGCTGCGTGCCTTTGGGCAGCAGCACATTCACGCCGCCGTTCATTTGATAAGCGTAGTTTTTGCCGACCGTGCCTTCGCCGGTTTTGGGATCGTAGGGCTGGCCAATGCCCGAGAGCAGCAGCAACCGCACGTTGTGCATCTGGTACGCCGACAGGATCACAAGATCCGCAGGCTGCTCGATCTCGCGACCCTGCGCGTCGATGTAGGTCACGCCAACGGCTTTCTTGCCGGTTGAGTCGAGATTGACCTTGATGACGTGAGCACGGGTACGCAACTCGAAATTCGGTTTCTTCAACAGCACCGGCAAGATGGTGGTTTGCGGCGACGCCTTCGAGTACATATAGCACCCGTAGTTTTCGCAGAACCCGCAGAAGTTGCACGGGCCCAGGCGAACGCCGTACGGATTGGTGTACGGCGCAGAGGCATTGGCCGCGGGCGCGGGGTAAGGATTGAATCCGACTTCGCGGGCTGCCTTATCGAACAACTCCGCACCCAACGTGGTCGCCAAAGGCGGAAGGGGAAACTCTTTACTGCGCTTGCCCTCAAGCGGATTGCCGCCGGCGACGATCTGACCGTTCAGATTTCCCGCCTTGCCCGACGTGCCGCACACGTACTCGAACTTGGAGAAGTAAGGCTCCAGCTCATCGTAGGTGACACCGAAATCCTGGATCGTCATGCCCTCGGGAATGAAGTCCTTGCCGTAGCGCGTTTCGTAACGGGTACGCAGCTCCAATTCTTCAGGCAACGCACGGTAATGCATGCCGTTCCAATGGAACCCGGCCCCGCCCACGCCATCGCCCAACAGGAACGAACCGTTCTGACGGTAAGGCACCGCCACGTCGTCGACCTTATGGCGGATCGTGACGGTTTCCTTCGACAGATCCTGGAAGAGTTTGCCGCGCACCGAATACGCCAGCTCATCCAGCACCTTGGGATACTCGGCGTCCTTGGGCGTATCCTTCATTTCGCCGCGTTCCAGCGCGAGCACGTGCAAGCCCGCATCGGTCAATTCCTGGCCAAGAATGGCACCGGTCCAGCCGAAACCGACGAGCACGGCATCGACTTTGTCTTTTTTGATTGCCATCGCTTAGCCCTTTTCTCCGGAAATCGATACTGGCCCATAGGGGTACTTTGCGTTCGGTTGATCGACCCAGTCCATGAAGTCGCCGCGAGCGCCCGGGAAACCCACCAGTTTCCAGCCCACCATGCCCTTGTTGCCGCCGTAGATCGGGTCTGCCAGGAAGCCTTCCTTGGTGTTGGAAAGCAGAAAATCGAAGAAGGTTTTTGCCGGTACCGATTCAAAATCGGGTTTGCCCGACTGCACATCTTTCAGTACCTGTTCCTGCGTCGGCCGGTCGAGTTCCACAAACACCTTGCCGTGCATTTTTTTGCACCAGGTGTCGCAATCCTGGATGCCATGCCGATACGCTTCACGCGGACTCTGATTGATCTGATAACCCATCTCCGGGATGGAATCAGGATGAAATGGCCCCTGCATATACCAGAGCTTGCCGTGCCCGTAGGGCATTTCCATTTGCCGATCGATGAATTCGGGCACACCGGCCTGAATCGCACCTGGGCCGTAGTCGTCGGCCGGAATCAAATGATCGACAGCGGCGTTGATGAACGCCCACTCCTGCTTGGAGAAATACGTGGGTGAATACGCTTTATTATCCTGGCGCGCGACGGGCGCCTCGTTACTACAGGCCGTTTGCGTAAGCGCGGCACCGGCTGCCATGGTCGAGGCAGGAACGATCGCCAGCGCTTGCAGGAAGCGTCTGCGCGGTCGCGTATCTTCTGTCATGTGATTCTCCGTGAACAATCCGCGTTGTCACGGTAGCCAAACACGTCATTTCAATAATGGCAGAGAGGATCGCGACAACACCATCTGCGCCCAAAAACGCAAAAGGCCTTCTGTGTCGACAGAAGGCCAGATGATTATCCGCGCGGTGTGCGCAAAAGCGCACGAAGCTTGAGCAGAACAGTGTGGTTTAAGTTTTTTGTCAACCAAATAATATAAAGGCGCTAAACGCATATATTTTGCGTTGAACGCCAAACGATTAACTTTTTGTCGCTTAAATGACGACAAGCTGAATATACAACAGCGCCAAGAATGTTTGTAGATGATCGAGCGGTTGTCAGAATCCGCAGAGGGCGGCAACCGTCTCCCAATTGATCCGCATTTCGGGCGATTGATACGCCCAAAAGCCAAGCATGAGCACTGCTGTGATGGCAACGTACGTCGTCCAACGCCACCCCCGTGGCACCCGCGACCATGCGAGGCCATCGGCCGCGTTCTCGGCAGGCGTATTGACGGCGGTCTCGTCGGGCACCCGGAGGGACACCTGATCGGACCCGTGGCTGGATCGATCGCCCCGCATGATCAAGCGGCCGCCTGCGCGGGTAGGCGCACGGCAATCGCCTGTTCACGCACCGGGAAGCACAACAGCGCTGCCACGACAGCGAGCACCAGCCCGATCCACCACATCGCGTCGTAGCTGCCGGTGCGGGAATACAGCCACCCGCCCATGCCGACGCCGATGAAGCTGCCGATCTGGTGCCCCAGGAAAACGATGCCCGATAACGTGGCGGCGTAGCGAAAGCCGTAGATCTGGCCGATCAAGCCCTGCGTAAGCGGTACGGTGCCCAGCCAGAAAAGGCCCATCCACGCGGCAAACACATACAACACCATTGGCGTGAGCGGCACGAACAAGACAAGCGCCATGCCGAATGCCCGCAGAAAATAGATCGCCGCCAACAGGTGTTTTTTGCTGTACTTGCCACCCAGCTTGCCGGCACCGAACGATCCGGCCACATTGAACAATCCGATCAACGCCAACGCCGTGGCGCCATGCGTGGCCGTCAAGCCGCTATCGGTAACGAACGCCGGCAGGTGCAGCGTGATGAAGGCGGTATGGAAGCCACAAACGAAGTAGCTCCAGAAGAGAAAATGAAACGAAGGATGCCGGAACGCCTGGCGCACCGCACCGCCCAGCGACAGATGTACTTCGCCAGGCGCCGACGGGGCCGGTTTGCCGCGCAGGAAATACGCCAGCGGCAAGATCAGCGCAACCATGGCGGACAAGGCCCACAGTGCGCCCGTCCAGTCGAAACCGTTGATGAGAAATTGACCCGACGGCACGATGAGGAACTGGCCGAGCGAACCGCCGGCGCTGGCGATGCCCATGGCCGTACTGCGTGAGGCCGGCGGTACCGCGCGGGCGATCACGGGAAGGATGACGGGAAACGTGACGCCGCCCTGCCCCAGTCCCACCAGCACGCCGGCCGTGAGATAGAGCATCGGTTCGGTGGTGGCGAAGCACATACCGATCAGGCCGACAATGTAAATGACGGCGCCGAGCGCCATCGTGCGGCCTGCACCCCACCGGTCGGCCATGATGCCCATGCCGATGCACGACAGCCCCCAAACGAGATTCTGGATCGCAAAGGCGATCGAGAACACATCGCGGCCCCAGCCGTTCTGCAATCCGACCGGCTGCATGAAGAGGCCGAAGGTGGCGCGCACCCCCATGGCAAACAGCACAACGAGCGTGCCCATGATGATGATGCGCAGGGGCTTGCTGTCAGTGGGGCTCATGGGGCGTCCTAAGGGACTGTTATCGAGAAACCGCGGGATGTGCTGCTGCGCGCCTACCCTTGTCTCGAGGGCAATACAGCGCGCGCAGGTAATACGGGTGGTGTCGCCAGCAGGAATCGAACCTGCAATGCAGTCTTAGGAGGACCGGGGTATATCCATTTACCTATGGCGACAACGCCTTGGATTGTAGACGCAAAATTCGGGTCATTTGCCACGCCCTGCCATCAGGCTGATGGAAGACGACACGTGGCGCGCTGCCGATCTCGGAAAACCGCGACGCGATTGCCACCTCACGACGGCGTGGACACGGAAGGTCCGCTGGGCCGGCGCTCGAGCATGAGATCGTAAAGACTGCGCGCCGCAGGCGACAACACCGTACCGCGGCGCTGCACGAGGTACAACCGCCGCACCAGTCCGCGCACGCGTATCGGGCGGCTGATCAGATCGGGACGCTGAAACTCGAAGAGTGTCAATGCGGGCACCACCGTGATGCCGATGCCGGCCGCAATCATGCCGGTAAGCGTGGCCAATTGCTCCACTTCCAGCACCGTGTTGAGCGGCATCGGGTGAAAAGCCAGCTCGAGTTGCTGGCGCACGCTGTGGGAGCGCGCCAGATGAATGAAAGGTGCCGCAGCCAGATCGCGCAATCCCACGCGCGCCTGCGACGCCAGCGGGTCGTCGCGACGGCACACCAGGTGAAATCGGTCTTCGCACAGCAACTCGGCCTGCAGGTCCTTGGCCTGCACATTGGACGAGGCCAAGGCGAAATCGACGCGCCCGGCACGCAGCAGTTCCAGGCACGGTGCGGACAGCACATCGGCCAGGCGGAGTTCGATACCGGGGTAGCGACGCATGAATTCGGCCACGATCCCCGGCAGCCAACCCGAGGCGACCGACGGCAACGCGGCGACCGCCACCCGCCCCTTCTCACGCGCGGCACGCCCCCGAAAATCGTCCACCATTTCGTCGAACTCCGACACCATGCGGCGGATCGACTGCTCCAGCACCTGACCTTGCGGTGTGAGCGATACGTTGCGCGTATCGCGATCGAAGAGGCGGTCACCCAGGCTCTCTTCGATGGCACGAATCTGCGTGCTGAATGCAGACTGCGACAGGTTGCATTGCTGCGCGGCCCGCGTAAAGCTGCGCTGATCCACCAACGCCAGAAAGGCGCGTAGATCGCGGGTCGATAGATTGATCTCTTTCATCGCAGGTCATTGCTCCGTCTTGCAGCGGTAGGTCAGCGCCGTAAGCTCGCCGCCACTGCGGCGGCAGTGGTTTGCACCGTCGCCCATTTATCTGCCAGGTCGCTTAATCGATCTGAATTTTCTGTTTTACCAATTCTAGGCCAAGCGATAAAGTGGCAGTGCCTGCTCGATCGGGCCCACGAAATCTAGAACATCACACATCGGCATCAACCCCCGAGGAGAGAGACAACATGTCTACGATGACGCGCCGTACCGTCCTGCGTGCGATGGCTGCCGCGCCCGCCATGTATCTGGGCATTCCGAAGTTTGCACATGCGGCCGAGTTCAACTTCAAGTACGCCAACAACCTGCCCATCACGCATCCGCTCAACGTGCGGTCGCAGGAGGCGGTGGACCGGATCAAGCGCGAGTCGAACGGCAGGTTGGACATCACCATCTTCCCGAACAATCAATTGGGCGGCGATACCGATATGCTGTCGCAGGTGCGCAATGGCGGCATCGAACTCTTCACACCGTCGGCGCTGGTGATCGCGACGGTGGTACCGGTGGCGGCGATCAATGCCGTGGGGTTTGCATTCGCCAATTACGATCAGGTCTGGCAAGCGATGGATGGCCCCCTGGGTGCCCATGTGCGCGAAGCGATCGGCCGCGCCAATCTGTATGCCTTCGAAAAAATGTGGGACAACGGCTTTCGCCAAACCACTACCAGTAATCGTCCGGTAACGTCGGCTGCCGATCTGGACGGCACCAAGATCCGCGTGCCGGTGAGCCCGCTGAGCATCTCGATGTTCAAGGCGCTGTCGGCCTCGCCTGCGAGTTTGCAGTTCAGCGAGGTGTATTCCGCGCTGCAGACGCGCATCGTGGATGCGCAGGAAAATCCCTTGCCCATCATCCAGGCCGCGAAGCTGTACGAAGTGCAGAAATTCTGCTCGCTCACCAATCACATCTGGGACGGTTATTGGTTCATCGCCAACGGCCGCGCGTTCAAGCGCCTGCCGCCCGATCTGCAACGCTTGTGGGAAACGGCCTTCAACGAGGCCGGCATGAAGCAGCGCGACGATCTGAAAACGATGAACCAATCGATTCAGGCCGATCTGGAATCGAAGGGCCTGAAGTTCAACACCACCCGCCCGGATTCCTTCCAGACCGCCTTGCGCAAGGCAGGCTTCTACACCGAATGGAAAACCAAGTTCGGCGATCAAGCGTGGGGCTTGCTCGAAGCCGTGTCCGGCAAACTGGCCTGACGCCATGGACGCCGTCGCCGCCTTCACCCAACAGCAACCCGGCGCTCAACCGGTTCAACGCCCCCGGTTGGCGGCGCTGGATCGCTGGTTGGGTTTTCTCACGGAAGTACCTGCCGCTCTCCTGGTCGTGGCCGAGATCGTTCTCCTCTTGGCCGGCGTGATCGCGCGCTACGTGTTTCACGCGCCGCTGGTGTGGACCGACGAGCTCGCCTCCATCCTTTTTCTGTGGCTGTCGATGCTGGGCGCCGTCGTGGCGTTGCGCCGCGGCGAGCACATGCGGATGACCGCCTTGCTCGCGCGCGTCTCGCCCAGCACCCGGGCGCTGCTGGATGTGGTGGCGATCGCCGCATCGCTGGCCTTCCTGGCGATGGCGTTTCCGCAAGCGCTCGACTATGCGATCGAAGAAGCGGTCGTGGTGACGCCCGCGCTGGAGATCCCCAACGCCTGGCGCGCCGCCGCGCTGCCCACCGGCTTCGGGTTGATGCTGATCGTGGGGGTGGTGCGCCTGCTGCGCGTGGGCAGCCTGCGGCAGGCGGGCCTTGCCGTATTGATCGTGGCCGCAGTGGTCGGGGTGTTTGTGCTGGCCCAGCCGCTCCTGATGCCGCTGGGCAAACTCAATCTCATCATCTTCTTCGTGGGCGTGGTGGCGGCCAATGTGTTCATGGGCGTGCCGATCGCGTTCTCGTTTGCCTTGGCCACCTTCGGCTATCTGGCGCTCACCACGCACACGCCATTGATGGTGATCGTGGGCCGCATGGATGAGGGCATGTCGCACCTGATTCTGCTGGCGGTGCCGATGTTCATTTTTCTGGGCTTGCTGATCGAAATGACGGGCATGGCGCGCGCCATGATCGGCTTTCTGGCGAGCCTGCTTGGGCACGTGCGTGGCGGCCTGTCGTATGTGCTGATCGGCGCGATGTACCTGGTGTCGGGCATCTCGGGGTCGAAGGTGGCCGACATGGCGGCTGTGGCGCCGGCGCTGTTTCCGGAAATGAAAAAACGCGGATCCAAGCCCGGCGACCTAGCGGCGCTGCTGGCATGCACCGGCGCGCAAACCGAAACCATTCCGCCAAGCATCGTGCTCATCACCATCGGCTCGGTAACGGGCGTATCGATCGCGGCGTTGTTTACCGGCGGCATGCTGCCCGCGGTGGTGTTGGGTATCACGTTGGGCGCCATCGTCTGGGCACGCACGCGCCATCAGGATTTGAGCCACGTCACGCGTTCACCGGGACGCGAGATCCTGAAGGCCATGGCCATCGCGATTCCCGCCCTGATCCTGCCGTTCGTGATCCGCGCCGCGGTGGTCGAAGGCGTGGCCACCGCCACCGAGGTGTCCACGATCGGCATCGCGTATTCGGTGCTCGCCGGGTTGCTGATCTATCGCCAGTTCGATTGGCGTCGTCTGCCCACGATGCTGATCGAAACGGCGGCGTTGTCCGGCGCCATCATCTTCATCGTGGGTGCGGCCACCGGCATGGCCTGGGGGCTCACGCAGTCGGGCTTCTCGCGCGATCTGGCGACTGCCATGGCGTCGTTACCGGGCGGCACCACCGGCTTTCTGATCGTATCGATCATCGCCTTCGTCATCCTGGGCAGTGTGCTGGAAGGCATTCCCGCGATCGTGCTGTTCGGTCCGTTGCTGTTTCCGATTGCACGCGCTGTGGGCGTGCATGAAGTGCACTACGCCATGGTCGTGATTCTCTCGATGGGCGTGGGCCTGTTCGCTCCGCCCTTCGGCGTGGGCTACTACGGCGCATGCGCCATCAGCAAGGTCAATCCGGACGACGCGATTCCATATATGTGGGGTTATCTGAGCGCACTCATCATCGGGGTATTCCTGGTGGCGTTCATCCCCTGGATCTCGATCGGTTTTCTGTAATCAACGCATCGATAAGGTGGCATGACATGAGTCGTTTTTTTGGTGAAGTGCGGCAGGCAGGTTACGTGGTGCACGATATCCACGAGGCCATGACCTATTGGAGCGAAACGCTGGGCATCGGCCCCTGGTTTTATGCGGATCGCGTGCCGGTCGAGAATTTCCATTATCGCGGCAAACCCTCGCCGATTCAGGTGTCGGTCGCGCTGGCCAACTCCGGCCCATTGCAGATCGAACTGATCCAGCAACGCAACGATGCGCCGTCGATGTACAAGGATTTCCTCGATGCCGGCCGCACCGGACTGCAGCACATGGCCTACTGGACCGAGGACTTCGAGGCCGATCTCGAACGGCTCTCGCAGCAGGGTCTGGCGGTGGGCATGAGCGGCGAGGTCGGGCAGCGCGGACGGTACGTGTATTTCGACACCGAAACGCATCCCGGCACCGTGATCGAATTATCGGAAGTGGCCGGCCCCAAGGGCAAGCTCTTCAAGCTGATTCGCGAAGCCTCGCTGAACTGGGACGGCACCCAGCCCGTACGCCCCTTCCCCGATCTCTCGACGTTGTGACACCATGACATCCACCCCGCGTCCCGAGTTCGAAGCCACCTACCTGATCGAAACGCCGTTTGCCTTGGAGCAAGCCGCGAACGTGTTGGCAGGCGAGCAATCCAGCGGCACGTTCGTGCAAGTGGCCGGCGAAACCGCCGACCTGCGTGCCCGCTCGCGCGCCACCGTTACGGCCATCCGCGAATTGGGTACGGTGCATACGCCCAGTTTGCCCAATGCGTTTCTCGAACGCCGTCAGATCGGTGGGCCGTACAAGCGCGCCGAAATCACCGTGCGCTTTCCCATCGATAACGTGGGTGCGAATTTACCGACGCTGGCGGCCACCGTGGCCGGCAATATCTACGATCTGGGCGAGATGACGGGCGTGAAGCTGATGACGCTCACACTGCCGCCCGAGTACGTACGGCAATTCGACGCGCCGCGCCATGGCGTGCAAGGCACGCGGTTGCTCACCGGCTGCACGTCGGGCCCGATCGTGGGCACCATCGTCAAACCCAATGTGGGCATGTCGCCGCACGATACCGCGCGCGTGGTCGACGAGCTGTGCACGGCGGGCGTGGACTTCATCAAGGACGACGAAGTGATGGCCAACCCGCCGCATTCGCCGCTGCACGAACGGGTTGCGGCGGTGATGGCGGTCATCAACCGGCACGCCGAGCGCACAGGTCGCAAGGTGATGTACGCGTTCAATATTTCCGACGATCTCGACGCGATGCGGCGGCACGCGGATCTGATCGAGAAGGCCGGCGGCACGTGTGTGATGGCGAGCCTGAACTGGTGTGGGTACGCGGCGATTCAATCGCTGCGGCGCACGACAGCGCTGGCGCTGCACGGCCATCGCAACGGCATGGCGATGATGTCACGCCATCCGTTGCTGGGCATGGACTTCCAGGCGTATCAGGTGCTCTGGCGGTTGGCTGGCGTGGATCAACTGCACGTCAATGGGCTGGCCGGCAAGTTCTACGAAAGCGATGACAGCGTGGTGGCGTCCGCGCGCGCTTGCCTGCAACCGCTGGCCGGTGACGATGCGGTGATGCCGGTGTTTTCGTCGGGCCAATGGGCGGGCACGGTGCCGCCCACGTTCGCAGCGGTCAAGAGCGACGATCTGATCTTCCTCTCCGGTGGCGGCATCCTGGGCCACCCCGATGGCGCAGCCGCCGGCGTGCAAAGCATTCGCGACGCCTGGCGCGCGGCAGGCGAAGGCGTGCCGCTGCCGGTCTATGCCGAGACGCGTCCGGCGCTGGCTCACGCGCTGGCGTTCTATGGCTGACACGGTAACGCTCGCATACTACGGCGACGACTTTACCGGTTCGACCGATACGCTGGCGACGGCGGTGCAGTCCGGCTGGCGCGCGGTCTTGTTCATGCGCGTCCCCAGCGCCCAGGATCTGGCCGCGTTCGGGCCATTGGATTGCATCGGCATCGCGGGCACGGCACGCGCGCAATCGCCGGCGCAAATGGATGAGACGCTTCCGGCCATCTTTCGGGGGCTCGCGGCCACCGGTGCCCCCTTCATCCAATACAAAACGTGCTCGACATTCGACAGCGCGCCGCACATCGGCAACATCGCGCATGCCATGGCGATTGCGCGTGAGGTGCTCGGTGCGCAATCCGCTGCTATCGTGGGCGGTCAACCCAGCCTGGGACGCTACTGCGCGTTTGCCACGCTATATGCACGCGCCGGCCACGATACGGCGGTGTACCGCATCGACCGCCATCCAACCATGTCGCGTCATCCGATCACTCCGATGCTCGAACCCGATCTGCGGCGGCATTTTGCCGCACTGGGCGCGCCCGGCGTCGTGTCGTTCGATACGGTACGGCTGGACGACGCGGACCACGCGGCGCGCTGCGCGGCATTGGATGCGATGCTGGCGGCCGCGCCGTCCGCGGTGCTGTTCGATGCGATGTCGACGACGCATCTGGCGCGCATCGGTGCGCTGATGCGCCATCGCGCGCAATCCTCGAGCGGCCCGCAACTGCTGGTGGGGCCGACGGGCGTGCTGCAGGCGTTGGCCGCATCGGCCGAGACGGCACCCGATGCGCCGACACCCGCCGAAGTTGACCAGACGTTCATCATCTCCGGCAGCCGCTCCCCCACGACTGCCGCACAGATCGATGCGGCAGAGGCGGCCGGCTTCGTGTCGCTGGCCATCGATGCCCAAGCGATGGTGTCGCAAGCCGATTGGTATATCGACGTGCTGGCCGACACGATCGCCACGTCGCTCGCCGCCGGTCTGAGCGTGATTGCGCACAGCACGTTAAGCGATGGCAGCCGCAGCAAGCACCCCGGGTTCACGGAAGCATTGGCACGCGGCTGCGGCCAGTTGATGCAAGCGGTGCTCGCGCGCCACCCCTTGCGGCGCGTCGGCTTCGCGGGCGGCGATACGTCGAGCATCGCGGTGGCCTCCTGGCACATCCAGGCACTTACGTTTGCGTTTTCGCTGAGCCCGGGTGTGGCGGTGTGCCGCATCCATGCGCCCGACTCGCCGCTGGATGGGGTAGACCTCATGCTCAAAGGCGGACAAATGGGTCCACCCGACGTGTTTACCGCCTTGCTGGGCGGCGCACGGTCGCCCGCCTGACGCTATAGTGATCCGCATCCACGACGCTCGCGGATTCGCGACGCGCGTCCATCACGGAGACACCAGGCATGAACCTCGAATTGACCGGTAAAGTCGTATTGATCACAGGTGGCAGCAAAGGCATCGGATTGGCGTGCGCGGCAGCATTCGCCGCCGAAGGGGCGCGGGTGGCGATCGTGTCGCGCGACGAAGCCAATCTACGCCAGGCCGTCGAGCACTTGAAGGGATTGGGGCATGCGGTGCATGCGGAAGCCGCCGATCTGGGTGACGACGCCCAGGCCGAACGCGCAGCACGCAATGTGGAAGCGGCGTTGGGTCCGATCGATGTGCTGGTCAATTCGGCCGGCGCCGCGCAAAAAACCGCCCCGCCCGACCTTACGCCGGCCATCTGGCGCAAGGCAATGGACGCCAAATACTTCACTTATATCAATGCCATGCAGGCCGTTCTTGCGGGAATGGTCGAACGCAATCAGGGAAGCATTGTGAACATCGTGGGCGCGGGCGGCCGGGTGGCAAGCCCGATCCACCTGCCCGGCGGCGCCGCCAACGCGGCGCTCATGCTGGCCTCGGCCGGGTTGGCCAACGCCTGGGCCGGCAAGAACGTGCGCGTCAATGTGATCAATCCCGGTGCCACCATTACCGATCGCCTCACCCAGTTGCTCAAGGCCGAGGCGGATTGGCGCGGGGAAGACCTCGACACCCTGCAGCGCGAGGGTGAGAAACGGATTCCGATCGGCCGCTATGGCCGTCCAGACGAGGTGGCCGACGTGGCCGTCTTCCTGGCCTCTGCCCGGGCGAGCTACGTCACCGGCGCCATGATCACCATGGACGGCGCGATGCATCCGCTGCCGGGTTGAGGCCGGAGTGCTCGTCGACCGGGCGGCGGCCCGGCGTCGCGGCACGCTTACACAACAGATGCTGCAATCGACTTCAGGCGGCCCACGCGCCGCCGTCAACCTCACCCATATGCGGTAAAAAAAGAAACCGGGTGAGATGAATCTGATGACGCGAACGGCGAGATCGGCCGTTCGCCGGACTTAGCGTGTTTTGCTTCATCCGGTTATTTAATGTCGGCTAACGTCGCGCTTTCGTCGTTTGTATGCAAATTGTCACGGTTTCCGAGCGGCACAGCAGTCAAAAATCTGCCATCATGGCGGCCGGCCTGTACTTAACTTGATTTTTCGTTTAGATTTGGGCCGTAACCCCATAATTCGTCAGTGTTTTTCGGGCGTCGTCCGAAGCAATAATTTTTTACATTCAATAAGTGAGCGGTGGCGATGACGTCGTTTTGGACACGAATGGCAAAGTTTGGGACGGGCGCAGCGACCGCGCTCGCCTTGGTGCTAGGCACCACGCCCGCAACGGCCGCGCGCGCCGACCCGTGCAAAACCAATAGCAAATCGGCCGCCTGCAAGGCGACCAAGACCCCGGCCGCCAAAACGTCGACGGCCAAGTCGACCAGCGCGAAGAACAGCTCGAAATCCAGCGCACAGGCCACCAAGGCATCGACTGCGAAGAACACCAAAGCTGCCGCCTCGAACTCGAAGGTAAAGGTAGTACTGCGATCGAAGAAGTCTGCTGCTGAAGAAGCCGATCGCCAGGCCGCATCGCGCGCCACCGCCGAGAAAACGGCCCGGGCCACGTCCGCCCGCTCGCGCAACGCCTTGGCCGTGTCCGCCGCGGCAGCCGCGACCGAAACCGATACCCCTGCGATACTGTCCGCCGGCACCACGCGCGCAGAAGCTGCCGCTGTGCGTTCGAGCATTGCCTACGTGCAGGATCTCGAATCGTCGACCGTGCTGTTTGCCAAGAACGACCGCATGGTGCGCCCGATCGCCTCGATTTCGAAGCTCATGACCGCGTTGGTCGTGATCGACGCCAACCAGCCTCTCGACGAAGTGCTGGAAATCACCGAAGACGACGTCGATCGCGTCCGTCATTCGCCGTCGCGTCTGACGGTAGGCACGCGTCTTACTCGTGCCGATATGCTGCATCTGGCGCTGATGTCGTCGGAAAACCGGGCCGCGCACTCGCTCGGCCGCTACTACCCGGGTGGCCTGCCCGCCTTCGCCCGCGCGATGAACAACAAAGCGCAGTCGCTGGGCATGTACGACTCGCATTTCGTGGAGCCCACGGGCTTGTCGAGCCAGAACGTGTCATCGCCGCGCGATCTGGTGCGCATGATGCGCGCTGCTGGCCAGCGCCCCCTGATCCACCGCTATTCCACCGACACCGAATATGAAGTGGCCGTGCGCAGCGGTCGTACCGAGACGTTCCGCAATACGAACGCGCTGGTGCGCAGCGCAGACTGGGATATCAAGGTCTCCAAGACCGGCTTCATCAACGAAGCCGGCGAATGCCTCGTGATGCTCACCCGCATCAACGGCCGCGATCTGGCCATCGTGCTGCTCAACTCGCAAGGCAAGTACTCACGTATCGGCGATGCCGTGCGCGTGCGCCGCCTGGTGCAGAACGAAGTCGCAATGATGTAAACGACGCGGCACAACGCCCCATCGATCGGCCGCGCGGCATTCGCCAGCGGCCGATTTTTCATTCCAGCGCGACCGATACCGGCTTGGCGCCCAGCAATTGCGTCAACACACCGGGCGCAATGCCGAGCAGATAGCCACGCCGCCCGCCGTTGAGATAAATCTTGTCGTAGGCCAGGATGGTTTCCTCCAGCCACACCGGCATCTTCTTGCGCGTGCCGAAGGGCGACGTCCCGCCCACTTGGTAACCCGAGTGGCGCTGCGCCACCTCGATCGCGCACGGCGCGATCTTCTTCACGCCGGCCTGGCGCGCCAGATTCTTGGTCGACACCTCACGATCGCCATGCATGAGGATGATCAGTGGCGCGCCCTTTTCATCTTCCATGATCAGGGTTTTGATCACGGCATGCGGGTCGACCTGCAACTGGCGCGCCGATTCGGCGGCACCGCCATGGTCGACATAGTCGTACGTGTGCTCGGTGAACGCGATCTTGTGCTGCTTGAGCAGCTGCGTGGCCGGCGTTTCGGAAACGTGTTTTGCTTTGCTCATGGAACGGTCATTCTATGCAAAATGGGCGCCTCGCGGCGCCCATCGGGATCGCGATCTCTCAGGAGATCGCGCGTCGTGCCCACCCGGATCGGGCCGGCACGACGCTACAGTCAAGCCTTAGTCGAGCTTGATGTTCTGCTTTTTCACCACGTCGCGGGCCCAGTCGTATTGCGTCTGGATTTCCTTGGCGAACTCTTCAGGCGTATTGCCCGACGGTGCCGAGCCTTGCTCGTCCAGGATCTTGATGACCTTGGGATCCTTCAACGCGACGACAGCGGCATCGCGCAGCTTGTCCACGACCGCCTTGGGGGTCTTGGCCGGGGCCAGCAGACCGTACCAGACGGGCTGATTCAGCACCGGGAAGCCGGCTTCGGCAAACGTCGGCACGTCTTTCAGCGTACCCACGCGCTCGGGCCAGGCCACCGCCATTGCCTTGAGCTTGCCCGCCTGGATCTGCGCGATCGACGACGGCAGGTTGTCGAACAGGATGCCGATCTGACCGCCGACGGCGTCAGCCACGGCCGGACCCGATCCCTTGTAGGGGATGTGCACGATGTCGGTGCCGGTCGCCATCTTGAACGACTCACCCATCAAATGCAGCACGCCGCAGGTGCCGGAGCTACCGTACGAGTACTTGCCCGGGTTCTTCTTCAGCTCTTCAAGAAATTCCTTGAAGTTGTTGGCCGGAAATTTCGGATTGATCGACACGACGTTGGCCGTGTTGGCGAAGTTCGTGATCGGCGCAAAATCCTTGATCGGATCGTAAGGCAGATCGTTCGGGCGGCAAGCCGGGTTCACGGCCATCGTCGAGACGGTCGCGATCGACAGGGTGTAGCCGTCGGGATCGGCCTTGGCGGCTTCGGCTGCGCCGATGGCGCCACCCGCACCGCCCTTGTTCTCGACCACCAGCGGTTGGCCGAGCTCCTGGCTCATGCGTTGCGTGACCAGACGCGCGATGATGTCCGTCGAGCCCCCCGGGGCAAACGGCACGATCACGCGAATCGGACGCGTGGGAAAGTTTTCGGCGGCGTGCGCAACCGACCCGGCAACGGCGGCGAACCCCCCTACCGCAATCGATACTGCCGTGACCAGGGTGCGAATCTTATTCATGTGTGTTTCCTCCGAACTGCTCATACCCGCTCGTAGCGGGCGGATTGACAGGGGTCGCGCTTTTATTGTGACGGGCGCGCGACATAGCTGAACCGCGGAGAATAGCAGGGATATGTAGCACTTGGTAGTACGCTACCGGCTTTCCTCCAGACCAATTGTCATGACAGTCGCCCTGCTGGTTCTTCCCGATTTCTTCCTGGTGGCACTCGGTTGGGTGTTGCGGCACCGCCTCTCGTTCTCCCGGGAGTTCTTCGCGGGCTGCGAGCGGATGACGTATTTCGTGCTGTTTCCGGCACTCCTGTTTCAATCGATCCTGAAGACGCCGATCACCGCCGGCAGCGCCCTTACCCTACTGCAGGCGGTGCTGATCGTGCTGGTCGTGGGTATCGTCCTGGCCCGGCTGGCCGGCCCGCTGCTCAAACCGCCTTCGCTGGCGCTCGCATCGGTGTCGCAATGCGCGTATCGCTTCAATACCTACATCGGCCTGAGCCTGGCCGCCAGTCTGGGTGGACCGCAAGGCCAAACGGTCATGGCGTTGCTGGTGGGGTTTGCCGTGCCGGTGGCGAATGTGGCTGCGGTGTACAGCCTCGCGCGACACTCCGGCGGCTCGCTCTGGCGCGAACTGCTGCGCAATCCGCTGGTGGTGAGCACGGTGATCGGCTTGATCGCGAACTTCGCGGGCCTGACGTTGCCGCAGGTCGTGGACGTGATTCTGGGCCGCCTGGGTGCCGCCGCCATCGTGCTCGGCATTGTGTGCGTGGGCGCCAGCCTGTCCTGGCAGAGCGGCAAGACGCAGCCCGTGCTGCTGGGCTGGATGCTGGCCGTGAAGCTCATCGTGCTGCCCATCACGGCCATCCTGGTGGGCAAAGGCTTGGGATTGAGCCCGCTCGAATCGCAAATGCTGGTGCTGTTCTCGGCATTGCCGACGGCATCGGCTGCCTACGTGCTGGCGATGCGGATGGGTGGCGACGGCAGGATGGTGGCGTGGCTGATTTCGGCCGGCACGTTGCTTTCCGCGTTTACGTTGCCGATGTGGCTGGCCATCGCGCAATAGCACCCCAGCGCGTCAAGGCGAGCGAACGGGATACGGGCGGGCACTGATAGGGCGTGCCACGGTGTGTCGCACTGGAATTTGCGCGGTCGTCGCGCGGGATGCCCATAAAAAAGCAGTGCGTGGTTTGCACGCACTGCTTTTCTTTGAACGACGCAGCGGCAATGGCCGAGCCGAAACAGGTGGTTTAACGCTTATCGGCGTTGGTCATGGCGCCAGGTACAACCCATTTGGTGAACTCTTCCTCAGTGACGAAACCCAGCGCCAGCGCCGATTCCTTCAACGACAGGTTCTCCTTGTGCGCCTTCTTCGCGATTTGCGCAGCCTTGTCGTAGCCGATGTGCGGATTGAGCGCCGTCACCAGCATCAAGGAGCGATCTACAAGTTCGGCGATGCGTTCATTATTGGCCGTGATACCGGAAGCGCAGTGCGTGTCGAAACTATGCATGCCATCGGTCAGCAACCGCACCGATTGCAGGAAGTTGTGGATGATCAGCGGCTTGTAAACGTTCAACTCGAAGTTGCCGCTTGCGCCACCGATGTTGATGGCCACGTCGTTGCCCATGACCTGGGCGGCCAGCATCGTTACCGCTTCGCATTGGGTGGGATTGACCTTACCCGGCATGATGGAGCTCCCCGGCTCGTTCTCCGGAATGCTGATTTCACCCAGACCCGAACGCGGACCGCTGGACAGCCAGCGCACGTCGTTGGCCAACTTCATCAGCCCGGCCGCCAGCGACTTCAAGGCGCCATGGGCGAACAGCAAGCCTTCGTGCGACGCCAAGGCCTGAAATTTATTGGGTGCCGAAACGAATGCGCAGCCCGTGTCATGCGCCAGCGCGGCCGATACCTTGGCGCTGAACTCGGGATGCGCGTTCAAGCCGGTGCCGACGGCGGTGCCGCCGATGGCCAATTGGTGCAAGCCGGATAACGTGGCGCGGATCTGCTGTTCGGCCAGATCGAGCTGGGCCACATGGCCCGACAATTCCTGCCCCAGCGTGAGCGGCGTGGCGTCCTGCAAATGCGTCCGGCCGATCTTGACGATGTCCCAGAACTCGGCGCTCTTGGCGGCGAGCGTGCCGCGCAACGCCTTCAAGGCCGGCAGCAGGTGCTGTTCGATCTGCATGGCGGCGGCCACGTGCATGGCCGTCGGGAACGTGTCGTTGGAGGACTGGCCGCGGTTGACGTGATCGTTGGGGTGGATCTTGCGCGGCTCGCCGCGCTCGCCGCCGAGCAGCTCCGAACCGCGGTTGGCCAGCACTTCATTCATGTTCATGTTGGACTGCGTGCCCGATCCCGTTTGCCAGACCGAGAGCGGAAACTCCTCAGGCCACTTCCCGGCGATGACTTCATCGGCCGCGCGCACGATGCCGTCCGCCACGGTCTTGTCCAATTCGCCCAGACCAGCGTTGACTTGCGCCGCTGCACGCTTCAAGCGCGCCATCGCTTCGACCAACGGCACCGGCATTTTCTCGGTGGAGATCGCAAAAAAATGCAGCGACCGTTGTGTTTGCGCACCCCAGAGGTGTTCGTTGGGAACTTCAATAGGGCCAAATGTATCTTTTTCCGTGCGCGTGCTCATGGCGATGACAACTCCGGCTAGCCGACCGCGGCCGACTGTTATTGAGAATAAAAATCACTTGAGAGATTAGCAGATCGAACGCTACCTATAATCCTACGCTTACTCTCCAAACATCAGGTCGAATCATGTCGGCACCCATTCCATCGCGTGTGTTGCAAACCGTTCGCAGCTATTTACCCGACGAAGCCGCGACAGACGCACTGGCCGCTGCGATTGCGCCGTGCGTGGCGCCCCATCTGCGTGCTAACGAACCGACGGAAGACGAGTCCGCAAGCACGATGCCCCAGCCGCTAAGCGGCCTCCCACAGGGGGGGCGCATCCACCTCGAGGGCGATCTTGGCGCGGGCAAAACGGCGTTTTCGCGTGCACTGCTTAGGGCAATCGGTGTAACAGGTCGAATCAAAAGTCCGAGCTACGCGCTACTTGAATCCTATAAAGTTTTTAACTTATACTGCTATCACCTTGATTTTTATAGATTTAGCGATCCGCGAGAATGGTTGGACGCTGGATTTCGAGATGTACTGCGTGAAGATGCCCTCGTTTTGATCGAATGGCCGCAACGCGCAGGCGACTTGTTACCCGCGCCAGACTTGACGATAGCCCTGGATTACACCGAGCCGGGCCGCGACGCTACGCTAAGCGCAACGACTGAAAGAGGACAAACATGGCTGAACGCAATTGTCCCCCTGCTACCCCCACCGCGGGTAGCCACGCCGCCACGCGCCGGCGGCTGATTGGCGCTACGGCGACCCTTCTGCTGTTGCCGGTGATCCCCCGCCTGGCCCATGCCGCCACGATTCTTGCCGTCCGTATGTGGCCGGCCGATGAATACACCCGCGTTACCCTCGAACTCGACCAGGAACTCAAGGCGGAGCAGTTCGTGCTTGAGAATCCTCACCGGTTGGTGGTCGACATCGAAGGGCTGTCGATGAGTCAGGCGCTCAACCAGTTGCCGTCAAAGATTCGCACGGGTGACCCCTACATTTCGTCGCTGCGCGTGGGCCAGAATCGTCCCGGTGTGGTGCGGTTGGTGTTCGACTTGAAGCAAGCCGTGGCGCCTCAGGTGTTTACGCTCAAGCCCGTTGCCGACTATCAATATCGCCTGGTGCTCGATCTGTATCCCAAGGTTGCGCAGGATCCGTTGGTGGCATTGCTCAAGCAGCAGCCCAGCACGATCGATCAGGACGACCCGCTCGCACGTATTCTCGAAGACATCTCGCGCGCGCCCGGCTCGACCGTTCAGCCGGCTGCGCCACCCGTGGCCATGCGCCCGGCCCCGCCACCGCCCTCGGTGCCCAACCTCACACCGGGGAGCATTCCCGCGCCGCCGCCCCAGGCGATGGCGCCCCGCCCCACCACCGCCAGCCGCAAGAAGAATATCGTGATTGCGCTCGATCCCGGCCACGGCGGCGAGGATCCCGGTGCGATCGGCCCCAGCGGCATGCATGAAAAAGAAGTCGTGTTGCGTATCGCACGCCGGCTGAAAGCCTTGATCGATTCGCAGCCCAATATGCGGGCCTACATGACGCGCGACGACGATTATTTCGTGCCGCTGCATGTGCGGGTGCAGAAAGCGCGCCGCGCGAACGCCGATCTGTTCATTTCGATTCACGCCGATGCGTTCATCAAACCCACGGCCAATGGCTCGTCGGTGTTTGCCTTGTCGCAGCGCGGCGCTTCCAGCACGCAAGCGCGCTGGCTGGCCGATAAGGAGAACTCGGCGGATTTGATCGGTGGCATCAACCTGGGCACGCACGACAAGTCGATCGCCAAGGTGCTGCTCGACCTGTCGACCACCGCTCAGATCAACGATTCCAAACGCGTGGGTACGGCCTTCCTGGCGGAGATCGGCAAGATCAACCGTCTGCACAAAGATAGCGTCGAACAGGCGGGCTTTGCGGTCTTGAAGGCGCCAGACATTCCTTCCATTCTGGTGGAGACGGCATTCATCAGTAATCCGCGCGAAGAGGCCCTCCTGCGCAGCAGCGAGCACCAGGACAAATTGGCGACCGCGATGTTCAAGGGCATCACGAATTACTTCAACACCCATCCGCCGCTGGCGCGACTGGGCGACGTAAGCTGATTGTTGAGTGCCAGGACGTTCGCAGCATCGGGAAAGGGCTGAGGCCACCCGGTCGAGCCGATCGCTGGCTGAGTGATTGCAGACATGAAATGGGGCCGCATCGAGCGGCCCCATTTCATTGATGATTCCAGATGATGGCGCGACACGTCGCGCTAAGGATCGACTTACAGCGGATCGCGTGCCGTCTTGACGGCGACTTGCGCGGCGCGGACATCGGCTTGACGCTGGCGGCGCTTGATGAGCTTCCAGCCGCCCGCCAGAATCAGCGGCAACACCGCGGCACCCAATCCAAGCAGCACGATGGTGTTGAGATGTTCTTTCACCAGCGGGATATTGCCGAAGAAATATCCTGCCGCGACCAAGCCGCCCACCCACGCGACGGCACCCGTGATGTTGAAGAACTGAAACCGCAGCACGTCCATGTACGCCGCGCCCGCCACAAACGGTGCGAACGTACGCACGATGGGCACGAAACGCGACAGCACAATGGTTTTACCGCCATGCTTTTCATAGAACGCATGGGTGCGCATGAGCGCGGTGCGATCCAGAAAACGGAAGTGGCCGGCAAACACCCGCGCACCGAGCCAGCGGCCGATGTAATAGTTGAGCGTATTGCCCAGAATGGCAGCGGCGATCAACAGCGCGGAAAGCAGAAGGGGATCGATATGCCCCGATGCGCCGAAGGCACCCGCGATGAACAAGAGCGAGTCGCCCGGCAGAAAGGGCAGCACCACGAATCCCGTTTCCCCGAACACGATCAGGAACAGCACCAGATAGACCCAAACGCCATAGTTGGCCACCCACAGGCCAAACGTTTGGTCGATATGCAGCACCATGTTGAAAAAGTCGATCATGTAACAACCGTAATCAGGATTAACACGCTGAGGCCACTATAGCCTACGCTCAACGGGACTTTGCGCCCGGACTAAAATTCTTTTTATTCCCGGGCTCGCACCCGCCATCTGTTGCTTCAAAAATACTGTCACGCCATGCCTTCTCGCCGTTCCATTGCCGCCCTTCCAGACCTGCTGATCAGCCAGATCGCCGCGGGCGAGGTCATCGAGCGGCCCGCGTCCGTGCTCAAGGAACTGCTCGAAAACGCCATCGACTCGGGCGCGCGCGCCATCGAGGTCCGGCTGGACGGCGGGGGCATCCGCCGCATTGCCGTCTCGGACGATGGCGGTGGCATCCCCCCTGAGGAATTGCCCCTGGCGCTCACCCGCCACGCCACCAGCAAAATCTCAACGTTGAATGAGTTGGAGTCGGTTGCGTCGATGGGGTTCCGCGGCGAAGCGTTGGCATCGATCGCCTCGGTGGCGCAAACCACCATTACGTCCCGGGTGCCGGGCGCCAATAGCGCGTTCCAGATTCAGTCGGGTAGCCAGGCGGTGGAACCGGCCGCGGGCCCGCCGGGCACCACGGTGGACGTGCGTCAGTTGTTCGACGCCGTTCCGGCCCGCCGCAAGTTCCTGCGCGCCGAGCCCACCGAGCTCGGCCACTGCCTGGACGCCATGGAACGCATCGCGCTGGCGCATCCGCAGGTCGCGTTCCGGCTCTTCAATCAGGATCGGGCCTACCGGCAATGGTTGCCGGCCGACCCGATCACCCGGATTCGAGACGTACTGGGCGCGGAATTCTCATCGCAAGGCATCGCGCTCAGCAACTCGGTGGGATTGGTCACCCTGTCGGGCATGGTCACCAAACCTACCGCAGCACGCGCCCGAGCCGACCGGCAATATCTTTACGTCAACGGCCGCTATGTGCGCGATCGCACGGTGAGCCACGCCCTGCGCTCGGCCTATGCCGATGTGCTGCATGGCGACCGCCAGCCGGCGTACGTGCTGTTTCTGGACATTGACCCCACCGCCGTCGACGTGAACGTGCACCCCGCCAAGAGCGAAGTGCGCTTTCGCGACAGCGGCGCCGTGCATCGTTTCGTTTCGCAATCGGTGACGGCGGCATTGGCGCAAACGGGCGGGCAGGCGCAGGGAGACGAGCACGATGCGTCGCTGCATTCGACCAATACCGCCCAAGCGACGCTTGGCCGTTCAGCGGGCGCGCTGGGGCGACATCCGGACGGCACGGGGCGTGACGACACAAACGGTGCCGGCCGAGCATCCGGCAATGGCGGTACTGGCGGCGGCGCACCCGTGCATGCCATGCCGCGCCATCAGGTTCCGTTCCGATTGAACCCGGCGGACACCGGCGGCAATCCGGTGCAAGACTGGCGCTCCCTTTATCGCCCCCTGGATGAGACGACGCGGCAAGGCACCTCGGACGCCCCCCACGACAACGCGCATCCCTACGATCCGGCCGCACCCGGCGCGCGCGTTCGCACGACTATCGACAGCGACGGCGTCGTGACCCATCACCCGCTCGATGAACCGAGCCGCTCGTCTTCCAGCCCGCCGTCTCCCTACGCCACCGATGACGCCGAATCTCTGGATGCCCGTCATCCCTCGTCCGGCACCGATCGTGACGCGGCAGCGTCCCACACCCAGGATCCTGGAAGGTCGGTGGGCGCGACACCCTACGGCATACCAGCCGGATCGAATACGGTTTCCCCCTTGCGCGATCCGGCGGCGAGCACCGTGTACGCTGCCCGGACGGCCACCGATCCTTTCGCCGGCGGCGATCAGGCTGAGGAAAACCCCTTGGGCGTTGCCTTGGCTCAATTGCATGGGATATACATCCTGGCGCAAAACCGCCGTGGCTTGATTCTGGTTGACATGCACGCCGCGCACGAACGCGTGGTGTATGAACAGCTCAAGAACGATCTGGACGCACGCGACTTACCGCGCCAGGATTTGCTGGTGCCGGTGGTGTTCAACGCGCCTGAGAAGGACGTGGCCCTGATCGAAGAGTTCGGCGACGAACTCGAATCGCTCGGCTTCTTGCTGCGCCCTGCCGGCCCCACGTCGATCGCGGTGCGCTCGGTACCCGCCATTCTGGCGCGCGGCGATATCGAAACCTTGGTGCGCGCCGTGCTGCGCGACATCGACACCGCCGGCACATCGCATCGTCTGACCGAAGCGCGCAACGAACTGTTGTCCACGATGGCCTGCCATGGCTCGGTGCGCGCCAACCGCCGGTTGAACATCGACGAGATGAACGGCCTGCTGCGCCAGATGGAGCGTACCGAACGCGCCGACCAATGCAATCACGGCCGCCCAACGTGGATCCACTGGACCATCGGCGATCTGGACAAGCTCTTCTTGCGTGGCCAATGATGACGGCGCCGTTATTGTGTGTGGCGGGTCCGACGGCTGCCGGAAAAAGCGCGGCTGTGCTGGCGATTGCCGAGCGCTGGCCGATCGAAGTGATCAACGTGGATTCGGCCACCATCTATCGGCACATGGACGTGGGCACCGCCAAGCCCAGCCGCGACGAACGTGCGCGCGTGCCCCAGCATCTGCTCGATATTCGCGACCCCATCGAAAGTTATTCAGCCGCCCAGTTCTTCGCCGACGCGCATCGGCTGGCCGATGAGATCGCGGCCCGGGGCCGCACGCCGATTCTGGCGGGCGGCACCATGATGTACTTCAAGGCGTTGCGCGAGGGCTTGAGCGATCTGCCTCAGGCCGATCCCGCCGTTCGGGCGGAGCTCGACGCACGCGCCGCTCGATTGGGCTGGCCGGCGATGCATGCCGTACTGGCGGAGCGCGATCCCGAAACGGCCGCACGTCTGGCGCCCAACGACAGTCAGCGGGTGCAACGTGCGCTTGAAATCTGCCTCATCACGGGCCAGACCATGTCAGCCCTGCTTGCAGCGCATCGCCCAATGGCATCCACGCGGGAATTCGTCACGCTGAGCCTGGAGCCGTCGGACCGATTGGCACTGCATGCGCGTATCGCACAGCGCTTTGACGCGATGCTCGACCACGGCCTGGTTGACGAGGTGCGCGTCCTGCACGCCCGCGGCGATCTGCATACCGGCTTGCCGTCGATCCGTTGTGTGGGCTATCGGCAGATCTGGGGCTACCTCGACGGTGAAGTCGATATGGCCACTGCGCGTGAACAGGCCATCGCCGCCACGCGGCAACTGGCCAAACGGCAACTGACGTGGTTGCGCGCCCTGCCGGAACGGATTGCGATCGACTGCCTCGCCGACGACGCCGTCGGTCAAACGATCGACACGATCGCCCCATGGATGCCGCCGCGCGCGGCTTAGGCGGCCCTGGCGCACGGCAGCGGTCAGTCGTCGATCGTTTCGTGCACGCCGGCCGCGCCGCGCTTCCAGTAGCTCGATGCACGGATGCGTGATTTCGCAATGCCGTGTTCATCCACCATCACCTGGCGCACTGCACGGGTGACGATCGACTCGGCAGCGACCCACACATAGCCTTCGCCTTCGGGCAGCACGAGCTTGCGCGCCGCGTGCGCCAGCAGCGGTTGCGCAGCATCGGCGGCAGCACGTCGATGCACCCATGTGACGTGCGCTTGTGCCTGCGTGGGCAATGCAATCTGTGCCGCAGCATCATCCACTTCGATCAGCGCCACGATTTTGGCCTGGGGCGGCAGCTCCTCAAACCGACGAGCGATGGCCGGCAATGCACTTTCATCACCGATCAATACGTGCCAGTCGAAACCGGTGGGCACGACGAACGACCCGCGCGGGCCGCCGACGCCAAGCGTGTCGCCCGGTTGCGCGGCGCGCGCCCAATCCGATGCCGGCCCGGTCGCATGCAGAAAGAACTCGATGTCCAGCTCACGCGTGTTCGCGTCGTAGCGGCGCGGCGTGTAGTCGCGGGCGATGGGTCGCGGCGCGCCTTCCGCATACACCACGCCGTCCGGGGTGGCCGTGGGCAACGGCGGCATCACACCGTCCGCATCGGGCAGGAAGACCTTGATGTGGTCGTCGAACGACGCCGACAGAAAGCCGTCGAGATCGTCGCCCGTGAGCGTGATGCGGCGCAGTTGGGCCGAGACCTGATGGGTGCGCAGCACGCGCAGTTGGCGAAATTTAAGGGGATGGCGCACACGGTGCACCGCCAGGGTATCGCTTTCGGAAATGGGGTTTGTCATAAGCGTTGGTATAAGAATGTTGGAATGAATGCAGCGTCTTGCGATGCGCGCAGTGCCGTGACCTCGCGGCTTGCAGCCCCGTCACGTTCAGCCCTTGTGCTGAATCTCGGCCACCGCGCGCGCCAGGATGGCGGCAATGCGCCGCTGCTCATCGGGACAGGCATCGCTTGCCTCAAACAGCGCCTGTTTCAGTGCCCGCCGCTGTTGCACGAATGCCGGCACCCATCCCGTGGCGAGGTCCTGGCCATCGGGGCCGGTTTCCATATCCTCGGTCGCCAGCGTGCGTTGCATCCAGGCCATCTTGCGCGACACATGCCGCAGTCCGGCAAACAGCCGATCCGCACGCTCGCGCTGCGCGTTCAGATGCGCATGGCCCGTGGACGACAATCGATAGTGCTTGCGGCTCCCGGCCGTCTCCATCGTGGCAAAGCCCTCGGCTTGCAGGGCTGCGAGTGCGGGATACACGGTGCCGGGACTGGGCTTGTAGAACCCGTTACTGCGGGCGTTCAGCGCATTGATCAGTTCGTAGCCATGACGCGGCGCATCTTCCTCGGATAGAAGAGACAGCAACATCAACGCCAGATCGGCAGCACTGAATTTTCTGCCGCGCATTAGCGATTGGGACGCAGCATCGGGAACGGAGTGTGGCATGTTGGGATAGGTCACTCAAGTCGTACGATATATCTTACGATATAGTTCGTTCGTTGTGCAAGTGCGTTATCCTCGTCGCGCCCGCCACCCTGCACCCCACTTGCCATGCCGCCCTTGTCAGCCCGCACGTCTTCCGCCATTCCGCGCACGGTCTGGATGCTCGGTATCGTGAGCATGCTCATGGATATCTCGTCCGAGATGATTCAGACGATGCTGCCGGTGTACATGGTGTCGACGCTGGGGCTGTCGGCAATCTGGATCGGCGTGATCGAAGGCGCGTCGGTCACGATCGCGATGACCACGCGCCTCTTCTCCGGGGTGCTGTCGGATATTTTTCAGCGCCGTAAAACCCTCACGTTGATTGGCTACGGGCTGGGCGCGCTGTCCAAGCCCTTTTTCCCGCTGGCGGATGCGGCGCTCACGCTGGTCGGTGCCAAGTTTCTGGATCGCGTGGGCAAAGGCATCCGCAGCGCACCGCGCGACGCCATGATTGCCGACGTGGCCCCGCCGGGCCTGCAGGGCGCGAGCTTTGGGTTGCGCAAGTCGCTCGACACCGTGGGCGGCTTTCTGGGCCCGCTGATCGCCATCGGCATCATGCTGGCCAGCGGCGGCGATATCCAGTTGCTGTTCTGGATTGCCGTGATTCCGGCGTTTCTCGCCATCGTCGTGCTTGCTGTGGGCGTCAAGGAGCCCGCGCGCGCCAGCGACGCGACGGCCCGCCAAGAAAAGAAAAAACTTACCGTCAAAGATGCCGTGCGCTTGAGCCCGGCGGTGTGGTCGGTGATCGTGCTGGCGGTGCTGATGTCGGGCGCGCGCTTCAGCGAAGCGTTTCTGCTGTTGCGCGCGCAACAGTCAGGTTGGTCGTTGGCGTGGTTGCCGCTCGTGGTGGTGGCCATGCATCTGATCTACGGCCTGGTGGCTTACCCCGCCGGCAAGCTGTTCGATCGTCTGGGCGCGCGCGGCGTGCTGGCCGCCGGCATGCTGTGCCTGGCTGCGGCCGATCTGGCGCTGGGGCTGGCCGACGGCGTGCCGCTGCTCATTGTGGGCATCGTGCTGTGGGGCCTGCATATGGGGTTGTCGCAAGGCGTGCTGGCGGCTTTGGTGTCGTCAGTGGCACCGGCGCACCTGCGTGCCACGGCCTTTGGCGTGCTGCATCTGACCACGGGGTTGGCCGTGCTCGCCGGTAACGTGCTGGCCGGCGTGTTGTGGGAAACCGCAGGCCCCGCCTACACGTTTTACGTGGGCGCCGGCCTGAGCCTGGCGGCACTGGCCGTGGTGCTGTTCATGCTGCGGGCCAGGCCCGAAGCTGCGGCGTAAGCGATAAGCGGAAAACGCAGATCGAACAACGCAAAACGCAATCGGCGCCATATGGCGCCGATTTGCAATACCCGATCTACACTTACTCGACGGTCGTTTGCGCAGCGCCTTCGGCCTGTTCGACGATTTCGCCCAATGCGTACACGGTCTCACCTTGCGCACGCAGCGTGTCGGCGATCGCATCGGCACGCGCGGCCGGCACGATCACGACCATGCCGATGCCGCAGTTGAATACGCGGTGCATTTCATCGTCGGCCACGCCACCTTCTTTCTGCAGCCACTGGAAAAGCGGCGGCAACGTCCAGGCGCTGCGATGCAACTTGGCCGAAAGACCCTTCTGCAGAATGCGCGGCACGTTTTCGGTCAAGCCACCACCGGTGATGTGTGCCATCCCCTTGATATCGGCGCCGTGGGCCTCGAGCGCGGCGAGCATCTGCTTCACATAGATGCGCGTGGGCGCCATCACCACATCCACCAGCTTTTCGCCGTGGAAATCGTCATCGGGCTTCGCACCCGCGCGATCAATGATCTTGCGGATCAGCGAGTAGCCGTTGGAGTGCGCGCCGCTGGACGCCAGGCCCAGCACCACATCGCCCGGCACAATCGACTTGCCGTCGATGATCTTGGGCTTGTCGACCGCGCCGACGGCGAAGCCGGCCAGATCGTACTCGCCATCGGGGTACATGCCGGGCATTTCGGCCGTTTCACCGCCGATCAGTGCGCAACCGGCCAACTCGCAGCCGCGCGCGATGCCGCCGACGACCGAGGCCGCCGTGTCGACCGACAATTTGCCGCAGGCAAAGTAGTCGAGAAAAAACAACGGTTCAGCGCCTTGCACGAGAATGTCGTTCACGCTCATGGCAACCAGATCGATGCCCACGGTATCGTGACGCGACCACTCGAACGCCAGGCGCAACTTGGTGCCCACGCCGTCGGTGCCGGACACCAGAACCGGCTCGGCGAATTTTTTGGGTACTTCGAACAGCGCACCGAAACCGCCGATGCCTCCCAGCACACCGGCACGCATGGTGCGGGCGGCAAGCGGCTTGATACGGTCGACCAGGGCGTCGCCTGCGTCGATATCGACACCGGCGTCGCGATAGGTCAAAGGAGCGTTGTTTGCATTCGTCATGAGAAAAACCGTGGGGTATGTAACAATTGCGGGATTCACTAGGTATCGCCCATTTTACGATGACACGACTGTACGCGCGTGCGCAACCCCGCAAATCAGGGTTAGAAGGCCGTTTCACGGCCCTCTTGGCCCTATGGGAGCGCCGCGCATGACCCGCCAGCTGGTGCTCGACATGCTGCCGGTGACCGCGCCCACATTGGCCAATTATTTGCCTGGCCAGAACGCGGAAGCGCTGGCGGCACTCAAGTCGCTCACCCCCGGACACGCCATCTATCTGTATGGCGCGGCCGGTTGCGGGCGCACGCATCTCGCGCGCGCCACCACGCAGTCCAACGGCCGCTACCTGATGGGTCCGGACGATACCGCGGCGCTCGAAGCGCTGGCACATGCCGAAGGCGGCACCCCCTTGCCGGCCCGCATTGCAGTCGATGATGTGCACCGCATGGACGAGGCCGGGCAGGCCGCGCTCTTCGCCCTGTACAATCGCTGGCGCGAATCTGCGGCAACCGCCGGCGCATTTGCCCTCGTGGTCGCTGGCGACCGCGCCCCCCTGAACATGCCCTTGCGCGAAGATCTGCGCACCCGGCTGGGATGGGATCTGGCGTTTCGCCTCGAACCGCTGTCCGACGACGACAAGCGCGCAGCGCTGACCGCCCAAGCAGCCGACCGCGGGCTGCAACTGAGTCCCGAAGTCCTGCAGTGGATGCTCACCCACTACGAACGCGATATCCGGCGCCTGTCGGCCTTGCTGATCGCCGTGGACCGGCATTCGCTGGCCACCGGCCGCCGCATCACCGTTCCCCTATTACGCGCCATGCTGGCCGACCCTGACTCTCCGCTCACATGACCTCTCGCCGTCTCGCGCTTTTCGATCTGGATCACACGCTGCTGCCTTTGGACAGCGACTATCAGTGGGCCGACTTCATGGCCCGCACCGGTCGCGCCGGCGATCCCGAGGTGGCCCGGGCGCGCAACGAAGATCTGATGGCGCAGTACAACGCGGGCAACCTCACGGCCGAGGCCGCCGCGGCATTCATGCTGGGGCTGCTCGCACCGCATCGGCCGTCCGACCTGGCCGCCTGGCACGAAGCCTTCATGCAGGAGGTCATTCGCCCCAGCATGACCGAGGCCGCCATCCAGCTGGTCGAAAGTCACTTGCAGGCCGGCGATCTGTGCGCCGTGGTGACCGCCACGAACAGCTTCGTGACGGCGCCGATCGCGCGCGCCTTCGGCATTCCGCACCTGATCGCCACCGATCCGGAATATGTGGCCGGGCGCTACACCGGCCGCATCGAAGGCGTGCCGAGTTTCAAGGAAGGCAAGGTCACGCGTGTGAACGCCTGGCTCGACACGCTTGGTCTCTCATGGCACGATTTCAGCGAATCGTTTTTCTACAGCGACTCGATGAACGATGTGCCCTTGCTGGCCGAGGTCAGCCGTCCCTTTGCCGTCAACCCCAGCGACGCTCTGCGCAAGTACGCGCAGGCGCAAGGCTGGCCCATTCTGTCGCTATTTGAAGCGACACAGGATGCGAAGTCCTAATGATCACCGACACAATAAAAAAATTCGTCAGCCGACTGCTCACCCCCAAGCCGACCGGGCCCTTGCGTATCGGACCGGAAAGCCACGGCATCGACCGGCGAAATGTGTCGCGGCATGCCATCAAAGTCTGTGAAGTGCTCCAGCACGAGGGGTACGAGGCTTACATCGTCGGCGGCGCGGTCCGCGACCTGATCGTCGGCATGGAACCGAAAGACTTCGACGTGGCCACCAGCGCCACGCCGGATCAGGTGCGCCCGCTCTTTCGCCGCGCCCGCATCATCGGCCGCCGCTTTCAACTCGTGCACGTGGTGTTCGGCCAGGAAATCATCGAAACCTCGACCTTTCGTGCGCCTGCCAACGAAACGCAGGAAACCGACGAGCACGGCCGCATCCTGCGCGACAACACCTTCGGCAATCAGGAGCAGGACGCCGAACGCCGCGACTTCACGATGAATGCGCTGTTCTACGATCCCGTGACCGAGCAGGTGATCGATTATCACGATGGCGTGGCCGACCTCAAGGCCCGACGCATCCGCATCATCGGCGATGCCGCGCAACGCTATCGCGAAGATCCCGTCCGCATGCTGCGCGCCGTGCGTTTTGCAGCCAAGCTCAACGCCACCATCGACCCGGCGACGCGCGAGCCCATCGCCACCATGGCGGAATTGATCAACAACGTGCCGGCCTCGCGCCTGTTCGATGAAATGCTCAAGCTGCTCACCTGCGGCCACGCGATGGATTGCCTGCGCCAGTTGCGCGCCGACGGTTTGCATCACGGCTTGCTGCCCATGCTCGATGTGGTACTCGAACAGCCGGGTGGCGAACAATTCGTCGAACTGGCACTTGAACGCACTGATGCGCGTGTGCGATCCGGCAAAACGGTCAGCCCCAGCTTCCTGTTCGCCGCCTTGCTGTGGCAGCAGGTCGACGTGCGCTGGAAGCAGTACCTGGAGCAAGGCGAGCCCACCATCCCCGCACTGTCGCAGGCGGTGGATTCGGTGCTCGACGAGCAGACCGAGAAGATGGCCATCCAGCGCCGGTTCTCGTCGGACATGCGCGAAATCTGGTTCATGCAACCGCGTTTCGAACGCCGCATCGGCAAAACCGTCTACCGCATGATCGAGCAACCGCGCTTTCGCGCGTCGTGCGACTTTTTGCAGTTGCGCGCCGCCGCCGGTCAATTCGACAGCGTCCTGGCGCAATGGTGGATGGATCTGGCCAACGCCAACGATGAAAAGCGCGCCGAGATGATCGAGGAGGCCGCAGCCTTGCCCCGGCCCGCCGGACAGCCCGCCGACCCGGCCAAGCGCCGTCGCAAGCCGCGCCGCAAACCCGCAGCCGCCCCCCCGGTCATTTGAGACGCGCTCTTCTAGCCTCGCTGTTGAGGACGCCGACTTGACGCCAGTCTCTGCATACATCGGACTGGGAGCCAATCTCGGCGACCCCGCGGCCACGCTCCAGGCTGCACTGGACGACCTCGCCGCGCAGCCGGGGATCACGGCCTGCACGGCATCGCCCCTTTATCGCACGGTGCCGATCGACACCGATGGGCCGCTTTTCATCAACGCCGTCGCCCGCATACACACCACGCTTTCACCCCTGGCATTGCTGGACGTGCTGCAGGCAATCGAGAACGCGCACCACCGCGAGCGGCCTTACCGCTACGCGCCGCGCACCCTCGATCTGGACCTGCTGCTGATGGATGGCGTGGAGATGCACACCGAACGGCTCACGGTGCCGCATCCGCGCGCGCATCAACGCGCCTTCGTCTTGCGGCCCCTGCAGGATCTGGCGCCCGATCTGGTGCTGGCGCAGGGCAGCCTGACAGGGCTGCTTGCAGCCTGCGCGGATCAAGCGATTCAACGGCTGGACGCGGTCTAGCGATTCGTGTGCGCGACGCGGCCCGATGCCGCGATCGCTTAATCGGCCGGCAACCAAGCCGGCAGATCCTTCAACATGCCATCGCGTGCACGCGGGCCGCCATAGCCTTCGGTTTTGCTGTCGTCACGTACCAGCCGGGCAAACGTCACCGTGCGCTTGCCATTCGTGGCCCAGCCCACGAACCAGCCAAACTGGCGCGCGCGCTCGATCGCACCCTTGGCGTCCTTCTGAAACCCCGACCCCGTCTTGCCGTACAAGGTCCAACCGGACTTCACGGGAAACGTGGGCATGGCCGATTGCGTCTTCGCCATTACGTCCGGCGGCAACCCAAGCTGCTGTTGCTGCAGCCGGCGCAGAAAGGCCACTTGCTCGTCGGGTGAAATCGCGAGTGACGAACTCAGCCAGGCGTGCGTAAGACCGTTGTTTTTGCCTGGGTCGCCGGTGACGTCGCGATTGCCGTACGACCAGGCGTCGAGATAACCTTTGAATGCCGCCATACCCATTTTCTGGGTAAGTTCCTGCGAGTACCACACCACTGAATCGCGCAGCCACGCGGTGGGGTCGATATCCTGCTTCCACGCCGCCATCCAGGCTTCGTACTCGGGCTTGTACTTCCACACCGGCGCATGCGCATCTTTCAGCACGCCGCTCGCAAAGCCCATTACCGCCAACGGCACCTTGAAGCTGGAGGCCGGACTTTCGCGGGTATCGCATTCACCCGAGCGGTGCAGGACCTGACCCGACGCGGTATCGATCACGACCGAACAGGTCGGTGCCGCAACCGCGCCCGGCGCCCACGCCGCGCTCGCCACGCTCAACGCGGCGGCCATCATCCATTTGCTCATTACATCTGTCCTTATCGATCCTGTTAAAACGAGCCGCCACGATACCGGGCCGGTCATGGCCCCACAATCGCAGATAATTGAGCCGACCCATAAGAAAAACGATGCCCTGGAGACCCGTATGCAGTTACCGCTGAACGCGCTGCGCGCCTTCGAAATGTCGGCCCGCCACCTGAGTTTCACGCGTGCGGCGGTGGCGCTCAACGTGTCGCAAACCGCCGTCAGCCAGCACGTGAAAAACCTCGAAGAGCGGCTGGGTGTGGTGCTGTTTCGGCGGCTGCCGCGCGGCCTGGCGCTCACCGACGAAGGTGCGGCGATGCTGCCCGTCCTCACCGACGCCTTCGAGCGTATCGCAACGATGCTGGAGCAATGCAAGAACAAGCATTCGCGCGAGGTATTGTCGGTGGGCGCCGTAGGCACCTTTGCCACCGGCTGGCTGCTGCCCAGACTACGGGCCTTCCAGAGCCGGCACCCTTTCGTCGATTTCCGTCTTTTCACCAATAACAACAACGTCGATCTGGCCGGCGAAGGTCTGGACTACGCCATCCGCTTCGGCAATGGTGCGTGGCATGGCACCCATGCCGAGCCGCTGCTCGATGCGCCCTTATCGCCGATGTGTGCCCCCGAGGTGGCCGTGCGGCTCACCGCCGCAAGCGATCTCGCGCGCGAGGCGCTGCTGCGCTCCTATCGCGCCGATGAATGGCCCCTGTGGTTCGAGGCCGCTGGGGTGCCCTGCCCGGTCGTGCACGGCGCGGTATTCGACTCGTCGCTGGCCCTGGCGCAAGCGGCGGCACAAGGCGCCGGCGTGGCGTTGCTGCCGGCGCGGCTCTTTCAGCGCGAACTGCGCCGGGCGGAATTGGTGCAGCCGTTCGATCTGTCCATCGTCTGCGGGAGCTATTGGCTGACCCGCCTGCACTCCCGCAGCGAAACGCCCGCGATGCTGGCGTTCAAAAACTGGTTGCACGACGCGACCCACGCGTAACCCACCTGCCGCCGGAGGTGCCTCCGAGGGGGCCACCGGCCGTCGGTCGACCCTCGCACCGCCTTGCCGACGCTGCGGCAACATGCGGCCCGCCTATAATCTCCGATTGCACATCCTCTTCGTGGGCACGCCTGCCCCGTCTCATGTCCGCCCTGCCGCTCCGCGTCCTGTCCGTCATCCCGCCGATGACGCAGCTCAATACGCCTTACCCGTCCACCGCTTACCTGACCGGTTACCTGCGCTCGCGCGACATTACCGCGTATCAGGAGGATCTGGCCTTGGCGCTTGTGCTGCGGTTGCTCTCGCGCGAGGGGTTGCAGGCTGTGGCGAAGCAGATCGAGGCGCTCGATCCGCGCGATCATACGCAGCCGATCCAGGCGTTCGTGGCGCAACAGGCACGCTATTTCGCCACCATCGGGCCCGCCATCGCGTTCCTGCAGGGGCGGGATTCAACGCTGGCGCATCGCATCGCGGGGCGCAACTTCCTGCCGGAAGGCCCGCGCTTCGCATCGCTCGACGTGTACATGGACGAAGAAGGCGGCGACCCGCTGGGCTGGGCGTTCGGCGCACTCGGCCTGCACGATCGCGCCAAGCATCTGGCCACCCTCTATCTGAACGATCTGGCGGACGTGCTGCGCGACGCGATCGATGAGCGCTTCGAGTTCGTGCGCTATGCCGAGTCGCTGGCAGGCAGCCAACCCACGTTCGATCCCTTGGCCGAAGCGCTGGCCGCCCCCACCAATCTGGTGGACGACACCTTGAGCGCGCTGACGCTGGCCGCCGTCGACCGCCACACGCCCACCGTGGTGCTGCTCTCGGTGCCGTTTCCGGGATCGGTGTACGCCGCCTTTCGCATCGCGCAAACCATCAAGGCGCATCACCCGCACATCGTCACGGTACTGGGGGGCGGGTATGTGAATACCGAACTGCGCGAGCTGAGCGAGCCACGCGTGTTCGACTATTTCGATTATGTGTCGCTGGACGCCGGCGAACGGCCGCTATCCGCCCTGCTCGATCACATCCAGGGCAAGCGCTCGCGCCAGCGCCTGGTGCGCACATTTTTGCGCGATGCCGAGACGGGCCAGGTGAAATACGTCAACATGGTCGAGCCTGATGTGGCGTTTGCCGAAGTGGGCACGCCCACCTGGGACGGCCTGCCGCTGGACCGCTATCTCTCGCTGCTGGACATGCTCAACCCCATGCACCGGCTATGGAGCGATGGCCGCTGGAACAAGCTCACCGTGGCGCACGGCTGCTATTGGAAGAAGTGCAGTTTTTGCGATGTGAGCCTGGACTACATCGGCCGCTATGAAGGCGCCTCCGCCACCGTACTGGCCGACCGGATCGATGCCATCGTGCGCGAAACCGGGCAAACCGGCTTTCACTTCGTGGACGAAGCCGCGCCGCCCAAGTCGCTCAAGGCCCTGGCCACCGAGCTCATTGCGCGCGACACCGGCATTTCCTGGTGGGGCAACATCCGTTTCGAGAAAACATTCACGCCCGATCTGTGCGATCTGCTTGCCGATAGCGGTTGCATTGCCGTATCCGGTGGGCTTGAAGTCGCCTCGGATCGCCTGCTCAAGCTGATGAAGAAAGGCGTGTCGGTCGAACAGGTCGCACGCGTCACGCGTGCCTTTACCGACGCCGGCATTCTGGTGCACGCCTACCTGATGTACGGCTTTCCCACGCAAACGGTGCAGGATACCGTGGACGCGTTGGAATACGTGCGCCAGCTTTTCGAAAACGGCTGCATCCAGAGCGGCTTTTTCCACCGCTTCGCCTGTACGGTGCACTCCCCCGTGGGCCTGAATCCCGAAGAATACGGCGTGACCTTGCAGCCCTTGCCGCCGGTGAGCTTCGCGAAGAACGACATCGGTTTTCACGACCCCACCGGCGTGGATCACGACGAACTCGGCCGCGCGTTGCGCAAGGCGATCTACAACTTCATGCACGGCATCGGGCTTGAAGAAGACGTGCGCACCTGGTTTCCGTTCAAGGTGCCCAAGACCACCGTGCCGCGCAACAAAATCGAGCTGGCGTTGCGCGAGAGCGGCCAGTACGTCGACTGACAGCGGGCGTGGCGCGACTGTCCTGTCGTCGTCAAGCCAGACGATCAACCCAGACGGTCAAGCCGTCTCGGCCACCATGTAGACCTTCTTCACGAAGCTGTCGATCTCCCACCGACCCTTGTAGCCTTCGGGCATGATGAAGGGATCGCCCACGTTCAGCGTGTGCACGGTGCCGTCCGGATCGACGATGCGGCAGTCGCCTTCCACGATGTGGCCGTACTCGATATAGCCGGTGGTGTCGGCCTGGAACACGCCGCTGGTGCTTTCCCACACGCCTGCACGCACCTTGCCGCCACGGCCTTCGAACACCTTCATGCCGTTGAATTTGGCATCGCCTGAAATCGGGCGCTTGGGTGCGGCAGCCTTTGGATTCGCCAGGGGGCCCGTGGAAATGCGGACCAGTTTGGGTTCAGTCGTCGACATGCAAAGCTCCAATGCAAAACGGGCGACGGCACATGCCGATCGCGATGAATGAGGGTAGCCCGGGCGTGTCCAACGCAAACGCGCCGAGGCTTGAAAACGTCTAGCGCGCAAATCGCGCCAGCCGGTAAGGATGGGGATCGACCAGCGGGGGATGGCCCTGCACCAGATCGGCCATCAACGCGCCGGCCGCCGGCCCGATACCGAAGCCGTGACCGGAGAAACCTGAGGCCAGAAAGAATCCTGGCACATGATCGACGCCAGAGATCACCGGAATGGCATCCGGCGTGACGTCGATGAAGCCGGCCCACGCTTGCGCGACCGTCGCCGCATCGAATGCAGGGAACGCCTGCTTGAGCTTCGCCAGCGCCACATCGATCGTCTTCATGGTGGGCGCCGGATCCAGCGTGCGCTGGCGTTCGAACGGCGTTTCGCGATCCAGCGGAAAGCGGCGTGGCAAGGCGAGTTCTTCAAAGAAGCGTTTGCCGAAACGCAACTTCAGGTATTTGCGCTCGGCCAACCATGCCGGCAGAAACTGCCGCATCAACCGAATGCTGTCCGGCGTGAGATCGGCATACGACGCGCCCAATTGCGACACGGAATACCCGCCATCCAACCGCTTGCGGCACGTGAAGTCGCCGCCGTTGATGGCCAGATCCAACCCCGTTTCGAGCGGTGCGGTACGCAGCACCGATGCATGCACCTTAAGCTGCGGAAACGATACGCCGCTATTGCCGCAAAAAAGCCGCGACCATGCGCCGCCGGCCAGCACGACCGCATCGGCCGCCACGCGGCCGGCCTCGGTGATCACCCCCGCCACTTTGCCGCCTGCCTGATCCAGCCCACGCACGGCGCACCGCTCGAAGATCTGACATGTGGCGGCCTGCGCCAAACGCGCGATGGCATGCGTGGCCAAGGTCGGCTCGGCCACGCCATCGTCTGCGCTGTAGAGCGCGCCGGCCCATGCGCGCGGCGACGGCTGCGAGAGGATCTCCGGCAGATCCGCAGCACCGATCAATCGGGCCGTCACACCCAGCGCTTGCGCACGCTCAAGCCAGACCGCATGCCTGGCCATCTCGGACTCACTGGCGGCCAGGTATGCCAGACCCGTCTGCCGATAACCCACGTTCTCCGCCTGCTGGATCTCGCGCCACAGGCCGTTGGCATGCAACGACAGGGGCAATTCGGCGTGGTCGCGTCCCACTGTCCGAATCCAGCCCCAATTGCGCGACGATTGTTCGCCTGCGATCGTGCCTTTCTCGAACACCGCCACGCGCAAGCCCCTGCGGGCCAGCGCCCACGCAGTGCTCATGCCGATGATCCCCGCGCCGACGATGGCCACGTCGACGCGTTCGGGTAATGCAACAGTCATAACGTCCTTGGGCGCATCGCAACCGCGCCGGTGCAAAATGAAATCGGCGCGTCACTGCGCACGTGATCGGCTCATCAGCAGCGCGCAGAAGGCCACTGCCCCCACCGCGATCAGATAGTAGGCAGGCGCCATGATGCTGCCCGTAGCCGCCACCAGCGCACCCACCACCAACGGCGTCACGCCACCGAAGAAGGTCTGCGACGCCACGTAGGCAATGGACACACCGGTGGTGCGGCACGAGGTGGGAAACAGTTGCGCCAGCACCGAGCCGATGGGTGCGTAGTAAAAACTGAAGAACACCAACGACATCAAGCACTGAAAGAACACCAGCGAGCCGAACAACGGCGTTTGCGTGAGGACGTAGAAGGCCGGCACGATCACGATCAAGCCGAGAATCATCGCGGTCATCATCGTCTTGACGGCGCCCACACGATCCGCCACCAGGCCGGCGACCATGGGAAAGATTGTGCAGACCAAACCACTGCACAACGATGCGATGAACGCCGCGTCCTTGGTGATGCCGAGGTTGTTGGTCGCAAACGTCGGCATATAGATGTTGACGTAGCTCGCCACGTTGCCGCCGGCGGTAATCAGCGCGCCGATCAGCAAGTACTTTTTGTGAAACTTGAAGGTTTCCGAAAGCGGCTTGGCCGTCTTCGCCTTCTGCTCGTCGAACTCCGGCGTTTCGTTGATCTTGAAGCGGATGTACAGCGCCACCGGTCCGATCAGGCAACCGAAAATGAACGGCACGCGCCAGCCCCAGCTATTCACCTGATCGGTGCGCAGATAGTGATTGATCAGGTAGGCAAACAGCGACGACACCACGATCGCGAGCCCTGTGGTCGCAAACTGCAGGCTGCCGAGAAACGCTTTGAGTTTGGGATTCTGTTCGGTCAGATACGAGTTGGCGCTGCCAAACTCGCCGCCGGCCGAGAATCCTTGCATCAGGCGGCCGAACACCAGAATCGCCGGGGCCCAGGCACCGATGGCGCTATAGGTGGGCACCACGGCCATGAGCGCCGTACCCAACAGCATCAGCGTGGCCGTCAACGACAGCGCGGCTTTGCGGCCTTTCTTGTCGGAGTAGATCCCCAGCAATACGGCGCCCAGCGGCCGAATCAGATACGAACTGGCGAACGTGAGCAAGCTGTACAGCAGGGCCGTCTGCGGGTCGGCTGAGGGGAAAAACAACGCGGAGATCGTTACCGCAAACATCGCGTACACGAGCAGGTCGTACCACTCGAAAAAGGCGCCGATATTGGCCGCCACAATATCACGCACCATCCCCTTGCGTGGGGCGCCGGGGGCTGCCGATCCGGCAGGCATCGCGCCCGCTGTCGTCGTTGTCAAAGTCATGTTGGCCTCAGTGCGGGCGCAAGAACGCCCGCCGTATCTTTCGATGCGGAAAAAAGTACAGGCGACCGGCCTGCGCGTCAGACGGAAAAGGGGAGACTCGCGATCAACGCGATGAGGGGAACTTACACATAGAAGTGATTGCTGTTGACGACCAGAAAGCGGGTCTTCTTATCCCACCCGTTGATCCACCGGTAGGCTTGGTTGGCGGCAAAACCGTAGGTATCGCCGGTCTCGAGCAGGAAAGATCGATCGCCGATAAACAACTGCAACTTACCCTCGATCACGTAGCCCACCTTGTCGCCGGTTTGCACCAGAAAATTGGGATCGGAGCAGGCGCCGGGATCGAGTTCCATCAAATACGCTTCCATGGCATTGCAGCTTGCCGGCGTCACCCGATACTTCGTGATGCCGGTGCCATGCAGACGCAAGGGTTTGTGCCGATCGGCACGCACCAGATACTCGCTGGACGATGCGACGTCGGCCGGCCGTGCAGCGGCAAGTGCGGCGTCGGCCGCGGCCAATGACGCCGACTGCCCTGCCGCGGTGGCTGCGTCACCGCCGGCGCGCGAAGCCGCAGCCGTGTCGACGACGTCGGATGCATTGGATGCGTCATCAGCAGGCGCAAACAACTCTGCACCATCGATTTCCAATGCGTGACAGATTCCACGCAGCGTGCGGATCGATGGCGAGCTCACACCACGTTCGATCTGACTGATCGATCCGATGGACATCTCGGCACGCGCCGCCACATCCTTGAGCGTCAATCCTTTCGCCATCCGCCGCGCGCGCAATCGCTCGCCGAGCGCTTTGTCGTCGTGATCGACAGCACTGGGTGAGACATCAGGAGGAGGGAGCATGGGCATGGCTCAATTCGGGAATCAGGAAGTGCGCCGCTCAGCAGAGATGGCGGCTCGATCGCGTGCAATTTCACAAAAATATATTCTGATTTCATTTTTACGTCAATTTATCGTTAACCATTACGTAATAGTGAAATCGATGCCTGCTCCCGTGCTGGCATGCAAGGCGATTGGCATCGTGCACAAGCGATCTCGCTGAGTCCGTGATGCATCACGTCCCACTGAATTGCATTTATCGATACAAAAACGGCAGCATCAACGGCGCATCCCGACACCAGGAGGCGAAGAAAATTCCCGCAATAATGTGACAAATTCATTAATCTAAATCGGAATCGTTTCTATTAGCGTTAGAATGCGCGGCGCTTTTGTTTCACTCTTCGGCGCGCTGCGACTGCATCACATGGCACACCCCGCCGCCTCCATCCAGGATTCGCCACGCATGACTGCATCGCATCGCCGCCCTCTTTCGACCTCCCCTCGCCCGCTGGCGCTTGCCTGCTATCTGGGTTTCACGAGCGCGATGCTCATACCGGCGCTGTACGGGACGGCAGTGCAGGCGCAGTCGGTGGCGACACCGAGTTCGGGCGGCGACCAATCGATGATGCCGACGGTTACGGTCGTGGGCGACGGCGTGGATCTCGAACGCAGCCTCAGTGTGCCTGCTGCCTCGGGCGCCCTCGGCACGCGCAGCGTATTGGACACCCCCTTTTCCATCACGAGCGTGAGCCAGTCTGAGATCGAAGAACGGCTGGCGACCAACATCGAACAGGTGTTTCGCTACGACGCCTCGACCACCATGACCGGCGTCGAGTACGGTCAAAGCCCTTCGATCAGCGTGCGCGGCCTGGGGATCGACGGCACAAACGGCCTGAAAGTCGACGGGCTGGCCATTGCCGGATGGAGCAATGACCTGCCGCTGGAATTCTTCGAACGGGTCGACCTGCTCAAAGGCTTGAGTGGATTCATGTACGGCTTCGGGTCGCCGGGCGGCATTCTCAACTACGTGGTCAAACGCCCGACCGACGAGACCCAATTCAACGCCTCCCTCGGGTACAAATCCGATTCGCTGTTCTCTCAATCCATCGACATGGGTGGCCGTGCCGGCCGCGACGATCGCTTTGGTTATCGCGTGAATCTGTTTCGCGAAGAAGGCGATACCTACATCGACGACGGCAGCCTGCGCCGCGAAGGCGCTTCGCTGGCGCTGGATGCCCGCCTCACCGACGACGTCACGCTCACCTTCGATGCGCTGTATGCCAATCGCAAATCGCGCAACAACAGCTTCTGGGGCTACGACATCGGCGACATCCAGGCCATTCCCGGCACGGTCAACCCCCGCATCGCGTCGCAACCTGAAGGTGCTTATTTCGACACCAAGGATCGCGTGGTCACGACCGGGCTGCAATGGCGGATGGCACCAGGGTGGAAAACCAGCGTCACGTACCGTAACGCACGCAAGGACCTCGATTACAACAACAGCACGCTGTATGTGTCGAACCTGGTCGGCGACTACACCGCCGACCAATCGTTGTATCGCTTCGCCCAGGAATACAAGCAATGGCAGGCCCTCGTCGAAGGCGAGGCAAGCACGGGGCCGATCGGTCACAAGCTCACCTTCGGCGCATCGCGCCAGTCCTTCGGCACGTTATCCGATCGCGAATCGACCTACACCGCCAACATCGGCTCAGGCAACATCTATCGCGGCACCACCCTCACCGCCTATGGCGACGCGGGCGGCCACAGTCTTTATAAAACGTCCGCCATCGTGCAGGACGCCTTGTTCGTCAGCGACACTTTGAGCTTCGGCGAACACTGGTCGGTGATCGGCGGCATTCGCTACAACCGTTTCGACCAGAGCGCCTACAACCTGGCCGGCGCACGCACGACGCGATACGAGCGCAACCCGCTTACACCCACCGTCGCGCTGATCTACAAGCCCACGCAAAACGACACGCTGTACGCCAGCTACGTCGAGGCGTTGGAACGTGGGGGTACGGCCGGTGTCAACACGATCAACTTCGGCGAGGTGATGAGTCCGATCAAGAGCAAGCAGTATGAAGCCGGCTACAAGTACGAAGCACCCACCTGGGCGACCACGGCTGCGCTGTTCCGCATGGATCGCACGGCGGAATACACCAATGATGACAACCGGTTCGTGCAAGACGGCATCACGCGCTATCAAGGGGTGGATCTCAATGGCACCTACGACATCAATCGCGATCTGAGTTTGTCTGGCGGCGTGATGTATTTGAACTCGACCTATGTGGAGAGCAGCGCCGGGCTCGAGGGCAAGCGCACCACCGGCACCCCGCACCTTCAGGCGGCCACGCGGTTGAGCTATCAACTCCCGGTGATGCCGGCAGTGAGCGTGTCGCTCGGTGCGAAGTACGTGGGCAGCTCGCAGATGAACACAGCAAACACCTACAGCGTGCCGTCATACACCGTGTTCGATGCCGGCGCGCAATACCGCGCACGTATCCTCGATCGCGATGTGACGCTCACAGCCCAGATCCAGAACCTGGCCAACCGCCGCTACTGGACCTACAACGGCAGCAACTACATCGCCCCAGGCGCGCCGCGCACCGTGAGCTTGAATGCGCGGATGGCGTTCTAGTCGAACTGAAAATCACGGACGCCCTGAACGCCTGGCCAACGGTAGCAGGGGTCCGTCAATGGGCTATACCGCGCCTGTTTGATGCAACCCGGCGATCGCGACATCATCGAATCCAAGCTCCGCGAGGATTCGATCGCTGTGCTGCCCCACACTGGGTACGGCCGTCATCTGCGCATCGAAGCGGTTGTTGGTGGCGGGCGGCAGCAGTGCAGGTAACGGGCCTGCGGGGCTATCGACCGTGCGCCACCGATCGCGCGCCTTCAGTTGCGTGTGGTCCCAGACGCCGGCCATATCGTTGACACGCGCATTGGCAATACCTGCGGTTTCGAGCGTCTGCGCCACGTGATCCGCGTCGAATGCTTTGAACGCATCGACGATCAAGGCGCGTAGTTCCGCCCGATTTTCGTTGCGCTTCGAATTGGTATCGAAGCGCGGATCATCGGCCAATGCCGCGTTGGCCAACACGCGATCGCAGAAGATGCGCCACTCGCGTTCGTTCTGCAGCCCCAGCATCACCACCGAACCGTCGCCCACGGGAAACGGGCCGTACGGATAAATGGTGGCGTGCGACGCGCCCGCGCGCACCGGCGGCGGCGCCCCGTCGTACGCGTAGTACATCGGGTAGCCCATCCACTCCACGCTGCTCTCGAGCATGGACACATCCAGGCGGCTGCCCTCACCGGTGCGGTGACGCAACAGCAGCGCATTGAGGATGCCGGAGTAGGCGTACATGCCCGCCGCGATATCGGCGATCGAACACCCTGCTTTCGAGGGATCATCGGGCGTACCGGTAACCGATAAAAACCCGCTTTCGCTCTGGATCAAGAGATCGTAGGCTTTCTTGTCTTGGTACGGGCCGCCTTCGCCATACCCCGAGATGTCGCACACGATCAGGCGTGGGTAGCGTTCGTGCAGTTGATCGAAATTCAGGCCCAGCCTCGCTGCCGCGCCCGGTGCCAGGTTTTGCACCAGCACGTCGGCCGTTTCCAGCAAGCGCGCCATCACATCGATGGCACCCGCTTCCTTGAGGTTGAGCGTTAGACTTTCCTTGGATCGATTGGTCCACACGAAGTGCGACGACAGCCCGTTGACGCGCTCGTCGTAGTTGCGCGCAAAATCGCCGGCGCCTGGCCGTTCGATCTTGATCACGCGCGCGCCCATGTCGGCCAACTGCCGCGTGCAAAACGGCGCCGCAATGGCGTGTTCCAGACTGATGATGGTGATGCCGTCGAGCGGGCGGGGCGGCGTCGATGCGCTCGTTTTCTGGGTTGGCGTATTCACTCGAAGGTCACCTCGCCCTGATGCGCCAGCGTGCCGTCTTGCGCGGCCCACACCTGCGCCCGGCCGTCCTCGCCGATCGTGCCACCCACATGAAAATCGGCCGGCGAGATCAACGGCCGCAAACCGCGATAGGCATATTCCTTCACGCGACGCTCGGGGTGGGCATGCAGCAAACCGGCCAGCATGTAGGTCGAGATCATGGGACCATGCACCACCAGCCCGGGATAGCCTTCGGTATCGGTGACGTACGGAAAATCGTAGTGGATGCGATGGGTGTTGAAGGTCACCGCCGAGTAGCGAAACAGCCGTTCGGCTGACGGCGAAATCGTCTCACGCCATTGCCCTTCGGGCTCGGGCTGGGTGCCGACGAGCTTCGGTGGACTGGGCTCCCGATACACGATGTCCTGCTGCTCGCTGATCGCCAATACGCCGGCCTGACGGTACTCATGCTGCACCGTCACGAAGCGCAGTGCGCCGGTGCTGCCGACCTTGTCCTTCACGGCAATCACGGTCGATGTGCGCGAAGCCTCCACCCCCACTTTCAACGGCTGGTGAAACGACAATCGGCCACCGGCCCACATGCGATTGCGGCCGGCAGCCTCAGGCAAAAACCCGCCGCGTTCCGGATGTCCATCGGGGCCCAAAGCCTCCACGCCCACCGGGTTCATGAAGAATGCCCACTGCCACAACCACGGCAGATCCGCGCCCTCGCCAGGATGCGGTTCGCCGAGCGTTGCGGCGATGCGCTGCGTGTGCGAGGGGTCAAGCCGATCGCCCACGGTTTCGGTGTGGCCAATCCAGGCGGAGGGATCCGATGCAGTCATGAGAGTCCTTACTTATCGTGTTGCCGCATGATGCCCCATGCGGATGGGGACGGGAATTCGTATTTGTACAACCCTGTGTTCACCGCGCCGAAACGCGATGCAAGAGACAGGTGAGACCAGCGGGCAAAAAAACAGCGACCCGCAGGTCGCTGTTTCGTCGTGTCTGGCGCTTTTGTCGTGCCTGGTGCATCAGGCAACGAGCGCACCAGCGCACTGGCACATCAGGCGACGGCAACCGGAATCTTGCCGATCTTGGCCTGCCACGTCTTGGGGCCGGTGTTGTGCACCGACGTCCCTTGCGCATCCACTGCCACCGTCACCGGCATATCTTTCACGTCGAATTCGTAGATGGCTTCCATGCCGAGATCTTCGAAGCCGACCACCTTGGCGCCGCGAATGGCTTTCGACACCAGGTACGCCGCACCGCCCACGGCCATCAAATACGCCGAGCCGTGTTGCTTGATGGCCTCGATGGCAACCGGGCCGCGCTCGGATTTACCGATCATGGCGATCAGACCGGTCTGGGCCAGCATCATGTCGGTGAATTTATCCATGCGGGTGGCGGTCGTGGGACCTGCCGGCCCCACCACTTCGTCGCGCACCGGATCCACCGGGCCCACGTAATAGATCACGCGATTGGCGAAGTCGACCGGCAAGGATTCGCCGCGGGCCAGCATATCCTGAATGCGCTTGTGTGCCGCGTCCCGGCCCGTCAGCATCTTGCCCGACAGCAGCAACGTCTGACCCGGCTTCCAGCCGGCGACCTGCTCGCGCGTCAGCGTGTTCAAGTCCACTTGCTGGGAAGCGTTGTAATCCGGCGCCCAGTGCACATCGGGCCATTCCGACAAGGCCGGCGGATCCAGACGCGCCGGACCCGAACCGTCCAACGTGAAATGCGCATGGCGCGTCGCCGCACAGTTCGGGATCATGGCCACAGGCTTGGAGGCGGCATGCGTGGGGAACGTGCTGATCTTCACATCCAGTACGGTCGTCAGGCCGCCCAAGCCTTGCGCGCCGATACCCAGCGCATTGACCTTTTCGTACAGCTCGATGCGCAATTCTTCGAGTTTGCTTTGCGGGCCGCGCGCCAGCAATTCGTACATGTCGATGTCTTCCATCAACGATTGCTTGGCCATCAACATGGCCTTCTCGGCCGTGCCGCCCACACCGATGCCCAGCATGCCCGGCGGGCACCAGCCGGCACCCATCGTGGGCACCGTTTTCAGCACCCAGTCCACCAGCGAGTCGCTCGGATTGAGCATCACGAATTTGGACTTGTTTTCCGAACCGCCGCCTTTGGACGCAATCTGCACGTCGACCGTATCGCCAGGGATCAGTTCGACGTTGAGAATACAGGGCGTGTTGTCGCGCGTGTTTTTGCGCGTAAACAGCGGATCTTCGAGCACGGATGCGCGCAGCGGGTTGTCGCTGTTCAGGTAGCCGCGGCGAACGCCTTCATCGCACAACTCCTGCAAGCTCCTACAGGAGTCGAAGCGCACGTTCATGCCCACTTTGAGGAACACGTTGACGATACCGGTGTCCTGGCACAGCGGGCGCTTGCCTTCGGCGCACATCCGCGAGTTGGTCAGAATCTGCGCCATCGCATCTTTCGCGGCCGGGCTTTCTTCGCGCTCATACGCGCGCGCCAGATGGCGAATGTAGTCAACGGGATGGTAGTAGCTGATGAACTGGATGCCATCGGCGATAGACTGAATGAAGTCTTCTTCTTTGATCAAGACGGACATGAGAGCACTTGCAGAGAGAGGAGAAAATTGGAAAAACGCCGCGTGAACGTTGATGTCGCTGTCAACACTCATCGTTGACGCACACGATCGCAGTTGGCGGCGTTGGACAATGCGTTATTTACCTTGCCAGACGGGTGCACGCTTTTCGGCGAAGGCGGTGGCGCCTTCTTTGGCATCGGCCGACGTAAAGATGTGTGCGACCAGCGGGCGCTGACGATCGAACATCTCTTCGCGCGACCAATCGCCCGATTCGGACACGATGCGTTTGGCGGTCTGCACCGACAACGGGCCATTGGCCACAATCGTGCGGGCCAGCGCCTGGGCGTCGGCCAATGCCTGGCCCGGTTCGCTCAAGCGATTGACCAAGCCGAAGCTGTGCGCGCGTTCGGCGGGAAACATGTCGCCGGTCAGAACGATTTCCATGGCGATGTGGTACGGGAGGCGACGCGGCAAGCGCATCATGCCGCCGGCGCCGGCCACCAGGCCGCGCTTGACTTCAGGCAGGCCGAAATTGGCGGCGCGCGAGGCCACGATCAGGTCGCACGCCAGGGCCAGCTCGCACCCGCCTGCCAACGCATAACCTTCGACGGCGGCGATCAGCGGCTTTTTGGGCGGCGCTTCCGTCAGCCCGCCGAATCCGCGGCCTTCGACGTAGGGGCGTTGACCGCTTGCAGCGAAAGCCTTGAGATCCATGCCGGACGAAAACGTGTTGTTGGCACCGGTGAGCACGCCGATACGCACGCTGTCGTCGCTATCCAGCCGGTCGAGCGCGGCGGCCAGCGCCTGGGCGGCCTCGAGGTTGATCGCGTTGCGCGCTTCGGGGCGGTTGATCGTGATGGTCATGATGCCATCGGCGACGTCCACGTGGATCAGGTCGGACATGTCTCTTCTCCTGTTTTGTTCGGGGAATCGGGCACTCGGCGCGTAGGCCGGCAGCACCCGGCTGTCGAATATCGGAAACATCATACAACCGGCCTGTGCACCCCATCCGCCGCATCCGGCCGAAGCCAGTTAAAATCGTTGGTTTGTCATGACCAGCCAACGCTTGCAAAAGCAGCGGCGCAACGCAAAGTTCCATGCTCACCTTCCAGCAGATCATCCTCACCCTTCAGGATTATTGGGACAAACAGGGCTGCGCCCTGCTCCAGCCCCTCGATATGGAGGTGGGTGCCGGCACGTCCCATCCCTCGACCTTCCTGCGCTCCCTGGGCCCTGAGCCGTGGCGCGCCGCGTATGTGCAGCCGTCGCGCCGTCCGAAAGATGGCCGATATGGCGAGAACCCCAACCGTCTGCAGCACTACTATCAATATCAAGTGGTCTTGAAGCCCGCTCCGGCGGACATCCTCGATCTGTACGTGGGGTCGCTGAAAGCGCTGGGCATCGATCCGCTCGTGCACGACATCCGCTTCGTGGAAGACGACTGGGAAAACCCCACTCTTGGCGCCTGGGGCCTGGGCTGGGAAGTTTGGCTCAATGGCATGGAAGTCACCCAGTTCACCTACTTCCAGCAAGTGGGCGGCATCGACTGCACGCCGACCACGGGTGAAATTACCTACGGTCTGGAACGCCTGGCGATGTATCTGCAAAACGTCGAAAGCGTCTATGACCTGGTCTGGACCGAAGGCCACAACGGCCAGCGCGTGTACTACCGCGACGTCTATCATCAGAACGAAGTCGAGCAATCGACCTATAACTTCGAATATGCGTCCACCGAAATGTTGTTCGCCCATTTCAACGACTATGAAGCCGAAGCCAAGCGCCTGATGGATGTGCCGCTGGCCTTGCCCGCGTATGAAGCGGTGCTGAAGGCCGGACACACCTTCAACATGCTCGATGCACGTGGCGCCATCAGCGTCACCGAACGCGCCGCGTACATCGGCCGCATCCGCAACCTGTCGCGCGCCGTCGCACAGGCCTATTACGATTCCCGCGAACGATTGGGCTTTCCCATGCTGGCCGCCAGCCAGAAGCCGGAGGCCGCATAAATGACTGACAAAGCATCCCCCGCCGATATTCGCCCCCTGCTGGTCGAACTGCTCACCGAAGAACTGCCGCCGAAGGCGCTCGAAAACCTGGGTCTGGCGTTCGCCGAAGGCCTGCGCGCCGCATTGGACAAGCATGGTCTGCTGGCCGATGGCTGCACCGTGACGCCGTTCGCCACGCCGCGCCGATTGGCGGTACGCCTGTCGGCCGTGCAAGCGTGTGCCGCCGATCGCGACTACACCGAGCGCCTGATGCCGGTCAAGGTGGGCCTGACGCAAGACGGCGCCGCCACCCCTGCGTTGCAGAAGAAACTCGCGGCCAAGGGCTGGGCACATCTGACGCCCGCCGATCTCACCCGCGAATCCGACGGCAAGCAGGACTATCTGGTGGCGCGCGGCACGTCCGAAGGTGCCGATCTGGCCCACGGTCTGCAAGACGCGCTGGATACGGCGATTGCCGGCCTGCCGATCCCGAAGGTCATGCGCTATCAGTTGGCCGACGGCGTGACCTCGGTGCGCTTCGTGCGTCCCGCCCACGGCCTGATCGCCTTGTTCGGCACCGAAGTGATCGAAGTGCACGCCTTGGGCATGACCGCCGGGCGCAGCACGCACGGCCACCGTTTCGTGTCGACCGATCCGGTCATCCTGCCCGATGCCGACAGCTACGAATCACATCTGGCCGAATTCGGCAATGTGATTGCGTCGTTCGACGCTCGCCGCGCCGATATCGATGCCCAGTTGCAGGCGAAGGCGCGCGAGCTGGGCGCCACGCTGGGCGACGACCCGGAAGTGCCGGCGTTGCTCAATGAGGTTACGGCGCTGGTCGAGCAACCCACCGTATACGTGGGCGCGTTCGACGAAGCGTTTCTCGATGTGCCGCAGGAATGCCTGATCCTGACCATGCGGCTCAATCAGAAGTACTTCCCGCTGTTCGATCCCGCCACGGGCAAGCTCACGCATCGCTTCCTGATCGTCAGCAATATGCGTGTGGCCGACCCGATCAATATCGTGGGCGGCAACGAACGCGTGGTGCGCCCCCGCCTGGCCGACGCCAAGTTCTTTTTCGACACCGACCGCAAAATGCCGTTGGCCAGCCGCGTGGCGCAACTGGACACGATGGTCTATCACAACAAGCTCGGCACCCAGGGCGCCCGCGTCACCCGTGTCCGTGCCCTCGCTGCCTTCGTGGCGCAAACGCTGGGCGGCGATGCACAAGCCGCTGACCGCGCCGCCCTGTTGGCCAAAGCCGACCTAGGCACCAACATGGTGGGCGAGTTTCCCGAACTGCAGGGCGTCATGGGCGCGTATTACGCGCAGGGCGACGGCGAACCGGCTGCCGTGGTCACGGCGTTGCGCGAGCAGTACCGCATCCGTTGGGACCAACCCGTCGATGACGCCACGTTGCCCGCCGTTGCGCTCTTCATCGCCGATCGCGCCGAAACGCTGATCGGCATCTGGAGCATCGGCGGCGCCCCCACGGGCGAGCGCGATCCGTTCGGCCTGCGCCGCGCGGCGCTCGGCCTGATCAGCGCTTTCGAACAACTCGCCGCTGGTGGCCGGTTGAAGATCAGCGACGACGGCCCGCTCACGCTCGACGCCGTGCTCGAACACGCCGCCCAGGCCTTCGGTCCGGGCAAGATCGATGCTGCGGTGATCGCCGAAGTACGGACGTTCCTGTTCGAACGCTACCGCAATCAATTGGCCAACACGTTCGAGCGCAGCGGCGTGGATGCGGTGATCGCCGTGTCGCCCCCGCTGCACCAGGTGGCCGAGCGCGTGCGTGCCGTGGTCGCTTTCGGCGCCCTGCCCGAAGCGGCAAGCCTGGCAGCCGCCAACAAGCGCATCGGCAATCTGTTGAAGAAAGCCGAAGGCGACATCGGTCAGGTCGACGAAGCGCGTTTGTCCGAGCCGGCCGAGCGCGCCCTGGCGGCCGCCATCGCCGAACTCGAACCGCAATCGGCCGCTCAGTTTGCCGAAGGCGACTTCGCCGGCAGCCTGCAAACGCTGGCGCGTGGCCGCGCCGCTGTGGATGCGTTTTTCAATGACATCATGGTGATGGCCGAAGATCCCGCCATTCGCGCCAATCGTCTTGCGTTGCTGGCCCAATTGCACCGCTTGATGAACCGCGTGGCGGACATTTCCAGGTTGGCCCAGTGAAACTCATCGTTCTCGATCGCGACGGCGTCATCAACGAAGACAGCGATGCCTTCATCAAAACGCCTGACGAATGGATTGCACTGCCGGGGAGCCTGGCAGCCATCGCACGCTTGACGCAGGCGCAGTGGCGCGTCGTGATCGCGACCAATCAGTCTGGACTGGCGCGCGGCTTGTTCGACATGGCCGCGTTGAATGCCATGCACAAGAAGATGAAGCGCGAACTCACCGCCTTTGGTGGGGTGATCGATGCGATTTTTCTGTGCCCGCACGGCCCGGATGACGGCTGCACGTGCCGCAAGCCATTGCCGGGCATGTTTCAGCAGATCGCGCTGCGCTACGATCGCCCGCTCACGGGCGTGCCGGCGGTGGGCGATTCGCTGCGCGATCTCCAGGCCAGCGCTGCGGTCGGCTGCACGCCATGGCTCGTGCAAACGGGCAAAGGCGCGGCCACCGCCGAAAGCGGCGGCCTCCCCGAAGGCACCCACATCCGCGCCGATCTGTCGGCCGTCGTTGACGATTTGTTGAAGGAAGCCTGACTTGGCCCGCCTGCGTTCCCTGCTTTACGCGTTGTTCTTGACGGTTACCGTCATTCCGTACGCCTTCGCCTGTCTGTTGTGGTCGTTTCTGCCGCTGCATCAGCGGTATCGGCTCACCGTGGGCTGGCCGCGTCTCGCCGTCTGGGGTGCCCGCGTCATCTGCGGCATCCGCTGGCAAGTGAAGGGCTGGGAAAACCTGCCCGATGGCCCTGCCGTCCTGCTGTCCAAACATCAATCCGCCTGGGAAACCTTGTTTTTCCCTGCTTACATGCCGCGCGACCTGTGTTTCGTCTACAAGCGCGAACTGCACAAGGTGCCCTTCTTCGGGTGGGGCCTGGCACTGCTGCGCATGATTCCCATCGATCGGGCGCGCGGTCGCGATGCGTTCGATCAGGTTGTGGCGCAAGGCAAGCTGCGGCTGGCTGAAGGCCGTTGGCCCATTCTGTTTCCCGAAGGCACGCGTGTTGCCCCAGGGCAAACGGCGCGTTTCAAAATGGGTGGCGCGTTGCTTGCGTCACGCACTGGCGCGGTCGTCATTCCCGTTGCCGTCAATTCGGGGGAATGCTGGCGCCGCAATGCCTTCGTCAAGCGCCCCGGGATGATCACCGTGTCGATCGGCCCCGTCATTCCCTCCGCCGGATTGACGCCGGAGCAATTGAACGAAAAAGTACAAACCTGGATCGAAGACGAAATGCGCCGTCTGAACCCGGAAAGGTATGTCTCGAACTGATCAGCTCGACCTGTTTGCGCCGCCACCGCGTATTGAAGAGGCTGCGCCGTCTGTCAATGACCCGGCATCGCCTTCGCTGCCGGCGTCAGAGCCTGGCGCCACACCGCGTGGCGTTGCATCGCCCGCTGTGTATGCTTCGGCTGGAACCGATGCTTCGGCCGGAACCGGTGCTTTGGCTGGAACCGCGCCGACGCCAGGCCGCTTGCCGGTGGCGACGCCCGGTGCTGCGGCGTTGGACGCTAATGCGCTACTGAAGAGCGATGCGGGCGAATTGCCGTTTTTGAATTCAAGCAACAGCCTGTCCGACAGCACACCGATTCGCATCCAGACCACCTGTCCAGCGACGCTGCCGCCGAATGCGCGCTGGCGCGAAGTGCGTACTGAGCAGCAAACCATCGGTTTCGTCTTGCAGCGCTCCAAGCGCCGCAGCATCGGCTTTTTGATCACCGACGACGGCCTGCGGGTGACGGCGCCCAATTGGGTGACGTTGTCGCAGATCGACGAAGCGGTGGTCGAGAAGGCACGCTGGATTTTGAACAAGCTGCGCGACTGGCATGCACGCCAATCGCGTCTCGCGCTGGCCCAAACGCTTTGGCAGCAAGATGGCGAAATGCCTTACCTTGGCAAGCGTATTCGGATCGCGCTGGGTTCGGGACGATCGGCCGCCTTCATGACCGGCGACATGAACGACCCGCAAGACGGCGACACGCTGCATCTCCCGTTGCCCGCCAACGCCGATGACGCCCGCGTGCGCGACGCCGCGCAGGCGTGGCTGCAGGGTCGCGCGGGTGCGTGGTTCGGCGTGCGCTTGTCGCACTTTCTGGAATTGAGCGGTTTGCGCATCAAGCGCTGGCGGCTATCGGGTGCCGCCACGCGTTGGGGATCCTGCACCAGCGACGGCAACATCATGCTCAACTGGCGCCTGATTCACTTCTCGCCCAGCATCATCGATTACGTAATCGTGCATGAACTGGCGCACCTGCGTGAAATGAACCACAGCCAGGATTTCTGGGCAGAAGTCGGTAATATCCTGCCTGGCTTCGAAGATGCAAAGAATCTGCTCAAGCATCACGATCCAGGCAGTTTGCCGGCGTTCTAACGTCGTTCTACGCGGGGACCCGCCCCTGGGTTCAACATCACAGCCAGTTAGGCGCTTTGCCCTGTAGCGTCGATTGTTGAGCTGAGCGCTAGGCCCTGTAGCGTCCATTGTCGAGCTGAGCGCCAGGCCCTGTATTGTCGATTGTCGAGCTGAGCGCCCAGGACCCCATGAGATAAAGCGGCTTCAGGTTTTCTTCTGAATGAACTCGATCTTGTAGCCATCCGGATCTTCGATGAACGCAATCACCGTCGTGCCGTGTTTCATCGGACCCGCCTCGCGGACGACGTTGCCCCCTTGCTGTTTCACGCGCTCACAGGCGGCGTAGGCATCGTCGACTTCCAGGGCAATATGGCCATAACCCGAGCCGAGGTCATACTTGTCGGTTTCCCAGTTATGGGTCAGTTCGATCACCGCACCGGTAGACTCCTCTTCATAGCCCACAAACGCCAATGTGAACTTGCCTTCCGGGTAGTCGCTGCGGCGCAAAACGCGCATGCCCAAAACATCGGTGTAAAACGCGATCGATTTATCGAGATCGCCAACGCGCAGCATCGTGTGAAGTAGTCGCATAATTCGTATTTCCGTCAAAACATCAAAAGACTCGAGGGTGCGCCCGAGCCTGACCGGCGTCTACCGGGCGCATCCAAACCATCATGTTAGACCATCGCATGGACGCTTTATGATTCGAGACCTGCTGAAGATGGGCGATCCGCGCCTGCTGAAGATCGCCGAACCCGTCACCCAATTTGCCACACCCGAACTCGACGCGCTGATCGAGGATATGTTCGACACGATGCGCGACGCAAAGGGGCTTGGTCTGGCCGCCCCACAGATCGGGGTCGACCTGCAACTGGTCGTGTTCGGCTTCGACCGCGTCGAGCGCTTGCCGGGCACGCCCCCCGTACCCTTCACGATCCTGTGCAATCCGGTGATCACGCCACTCGACGAGACACACGAGGAAGGCTGGGAGGGCTGTCTATCGGTGCCCGGCATGCGCGGCGTGGTATCGCGTTATTCGCGCATCCGTTACGAGGGCTTCGACCCCCAAGGCAACCCCATCGTCCGCGAAGCGGAAGGCTTTCATGCCCGCGTGGTGCAGCACGAATGCGATCACCTGATCGGACGCCTGTACCCCTCACGCATCGAAGATTTCACGCGCTTCGGCTTTACCGACGTGCTGTTTCCTGAAGGGGAAGGCAAGCGCGCCGACTAAAAACGGCTGCGCCGCCGTGCCCAGTGGTCAGGCGCACCGCATCCTCAAAGCATGGGCGACGCACCCTGCTCGGCTTCGCTGGCGTTATTGCGGAAGAAGCCGAACAGGTCCCGGCCGATACCGCTCGCATGCGCCGATAGATCCGGCTCGGGCGTCTCACGCGCGGCCAGCGTAGCGGCATCGACGTCGACATGAAGCACACCGGCCTCGCCATCGACGGTCATCATGTCGCCATCGCGAATATGGGCGATCAGCCCGCCGCCCAAGCCTTCGGGTGAGACGTGGATGGCAGCAGGCACCTTGCCCGATGCGCCCGACATCCTGCCATCCGTGACAAGCGCCACGTGAAAGCCTTCGTCCTGCAGCACGCCCAATGCGGGTGTGAGCTTGTGCAACTCAGGCATGCCATTGGCGCGCGGCCCCTGATAGCGCACGACGACGACCACATCGCGATTGAGCTCGTTGCGCTTGTAGGCCGCCAATACGTCTTCCTGGCTGTCGTACACCGCAGCCGGGGCACGCACGATACGATGCTCGGGCTTCACCGCCGACACCTTCAGTACGGCGCGGCCGATGTTGCCTTCAAGCACCTTGAGACCACCATTATCGGAGAAGGCATGAGCGTGCACGCGCAGCACGTTTTCATCGCCACTCTGTGCAGGCGCATCGCGCCAGACCAGGGTGTCACCGTCCAGGAACGGCTCTTGGCTGTAGTGCGACAATCCCGGCCCCGCGACGGTTTGCACGTCTTCGTGCAGCAAGCCTGCCGCCAGCAATTCGCGGATCAGGAAACCCATCCCGCCCGAAGCGTGGAAGTGATTTACATCGGCGCTGCCGTTGGGATAGATACGCGCCAGCAAAGGCACCACATTGGACAGCTCGGCGAAATCGTCCCAGTTGATCAGGATGCCCGCCGCTTTCGCCATCGCCACCAGGTGAATGGTGTGATTGGTGGACCCGCCCGTCGCATGCAGACCCACGATACCGTTGACGATGGCTTTCTCGTCGATCACATGACCTAACGGCGTGAACGCATTGCGGTCGGCCAGCGCCAGGACGCGCTTGGCGGCATGCGCAGTGAGCGCATCGCGCAGCGGGGTATTGGGATTGACGAAGGCCGCGCCCGGCAGATGTACACCCATGATTTCCATGAGCATCTGATTTGAATTGGCCGTGCCGTAGAACGTGCACGTACCGGCATCGTGATACGCCTGCGACTCGGCTTCGAGCAAAGCTTCACGCGTGACTTCACCTTTCGAGAAGCGCTGGCGGATCTTCGCTTTTTCATCGTTCGGCAAACCCGACGTCATTGGGCCCGCCGGTACGAAAATCCCCGGCAGGTGGCCGAACTTGAGCGCGCCAATGAGCAGCCCCGGCACGATCTTGTCGCACACCCCCAGGCACAGCATCGCGTCGAATACGTTATGCGACAAGGCCACTGCCGTGGACAACGCGATCACATCGCGCGAGAACAGCGACAGTTCCATCCCGGCAGCACCCTGCGTGACGCCGTCACACATGGCTGGCACGCCGCCCGCAAACTGCGCCACGCCACCGGCATCGCGTGCGGCCTGCTTGATGATGCCCGGAAAGCGCTCGAAAGGCTGATGCGCCGATAGCATGTCGTTGTAGGCCGACACGATACCGATATTCAAGCGGCGCTCTTCGCGCAGCATCAGTTTGTCGTTGACCGGCGCAGCGGCAAACGCATGCGCCAGATTGGTACAGGACATGCCGGCGCGCGTGGGTCCCTGCTTGCGGTCATGCTCGATCTGCGCGAGATAGCGCGCGCGCGTATCGTTGCTGCGCGCAACGATGCGATCGGTAACGTGGCGGACGGTGGCGTGAAGCGTCATGACAAATCCTTGAAACGAACCTCGAACGGGCTTGCGGGCGATTGCGGCTTACGGCGCGTACCAGACATCCACAGGCACCGAGGTTTGGTGGAGAAAAAGCGATATCGGGAGTGCAAGTGTGGGCGCGGCGACCGCACGCTGAAAGACGTCTCGTTTGGCCGCACCCGACCATTGCAGCACCAGACGTGCCGATTGGCGGGCAAGCGCGTAACGCGTCAACGAGAGGCGTGCCTGCTTGGCCGCTGGCGGCATGATCGCCGCGCACAGGGCGTGGCGTGTCAGGTCGGTTGCGGCAGTGAGTTCGGGCGCATCCGGAAAGAGCGAGGCGGTATGCCCGTCGTCGCCCATGCCCAGCAATACCACGTCGAAGGGCAAGGGCAACGCCTGCAATGCCGCTTCGCAAGTCGCCTGACCGGCGTAAGGGTCGGCCGAACCGTCATACCAGGGCACGAAAGACGCCGCGGCGGCCTTGTCCTGCATGAGATGACGCCGCACGAGCCCGGCATTGCTGTCGGGATGATCGTCGGGCACCCAGCGCTCGTCTACCAGAGTGACGGTGATCTGGGACCACGGCAGGTCGAGCCCACGCAGCGCTTCAAAGACCGGGATGGGTGAGCGCCCGCCGGACACCGCCAGCAAGGCTTGACCGCGCGCGGCGCACGCCGCCGCAAGATGGCGGGCCACATGCGCCGCCAGATCGCGCGCCATCACCTCGCTTGACGCGCTCCCGTGCGCAACGACGTTTGCGGGCAACGCATCGGCGATGGTTTCCGACAGCGAGAGTGCGTCACCCGTCACAGCTCCTCCGCCCATTGCGTGCCTTCCGATGCCATCAACGATGACGAAGCGGCCGGGCCCCAGGTGCCGGCGTTATACGGCCGCGGCCGATCGCCCAACTGCTGCCAACCGCGCAGGATCGGTTCGACCCAGGACCACGCCGCCTCCGTTTCATCGCGACGAATGAACAAGGTTTGCCGGCCACGGATCAGATCCAGCAGCAGGCGCTCATACGCATCGGCGCGGCGCGAGGTGAACTCGTCGTTGAAGTCGAAATCGAGATTGACCGGTTTGAGGCGCATGCCGTCACCCGGCACCTTCGCCATCATCTGCAGCTTGACCGCTTCATTGCGTTGCAGGCTGATCACCAGCCGATTCGGACGCAGGATGGCCTGGCTGGAAAAGATCGAATACGGCACGTCGGCAAAATTGATGACGATCTCGGACACGCGTTGCGGCATGCGCTTGCCCGTACGCAGGAAGAACGGCACATTCGCCCAGCGCCAGGTATTCACATGCGCACGCAGCGCCACGAACGTTTCGGTGTTGCTGTCGGCAGGAATGCCTTTTTCGTCCAGATAGCCCGGCACGGCCTCGCCCTGCTCTGACCCGGCGGCATATTGGCCGCGCACGGTCCAGCGCGAAATATCGGCGAGCGACATCGGACTGAGCGACCGCAGCACCTTGATTTTCTCGTCTCGCACCGCGTCCGAATCGAGTTGCGCCGGCGGCTCCATGGCAACGATGCACAGCAATTGCAGCAGATGATTCTGAACCATATCCCGCAAGGCGCCGGCACGGTCGTAAAACCCACCGCGGGTGCCCACACCCACCGTCTCGGAGACGGTAATCTGCACGTTGCGGATCGTAGGCGCCCGCCAGAGCGGTTCGAAAATGGAATTGCCAAAGCGCAACGCCATCAAGTTCTGAACCGTTTCCTTGCCCAGATAGTGGTCGATGCGATAGATGCGCGATTCGTCGAAGTAGCGATCGGCTGCGGCATTGATCTCGCGCGCCGAGGCGATATCCTTGCCCAGCGGCTTCTCCAGCAGCAGACGGCTGTCCTTCAGGATCAGCTTGGCGGCAGCGAGGTTATCGCAAATGGGAATGAAGAGGTCGGACGAGGTGGCGAGAAAGAAGATACGCAGCGTATCCGGCTCGAGCCAGGCACCCAGCGTGGCATAGTCCTCGGGCTTGGTGGCATCGACGCGGATGAAATGCAGGCGCTTGAGGAAATCCTTCCACACACCCTCGTCATACGTGCTGTCGTCCACGAACGGCCGCGCCTGCGATTCCACGAACGACTGAAACGCCGCATCGTCGAAATCGTTGCGGCCCACACAGGCGATACGACCCTGCGCCGGCAGATTATCGTCGCGATGACAGATATAGAGGGCAGGCAACAGTTTGCGCATCGACAGATCGCCGTTGCCGCCGAATATGACCAGATCGAGCCGGTCGGGGCATCCTTCAAGCATTGTTTCGCCTTTCCGTTGTGACAGGGAGAGCATACGCCTCATCGCCGCCGCTACATCCACGGTGTGCGATGGTTTACGACGGGCTAGGCGCGATGCAAACCCGATGACTGAGCCTCTACGACCCCTCAAGTATAGAAAGGGTTCAAGCAATCATCGATGACAAAACGGAAAAAATCAGACAAGCGGAAGGATGAGGGTCAGCCCACGGCCGCTGCTTGCTCCTCGAGGCCGTAGCGGCGCAGGCGTGGACCCGAACGCAGCACTTGCCCGGGCAATGGCCGCGCCAGCACAGTTTCGAGATGGCCCGCCACGCCCAGCAAGGCGTCCAGATTCACACCCGTATGGATGCCCAGCGCGTGCAGCAGGTGAACGGTATCCTCGGTACAGATATTGCCGGTCGCGCCGGGCGCAAACGGGCACCCGCCAATGCCGCCCAGCGACGACTCGAATGCGTCGATGCCGAGGTGCAAACCCTCCATCACATTGACCAGCCCCAGCCCGCGCGTGTTGTGGAAGTGCAGGGTAAGCGGCATATCGGGAAGTTCGGCGCGCAGCGCTTCGACCGTGCGGCGCACGACCGGCGGCGTGGCCATGCCGGTGGTATCCCCCAACGTGATGCCGTCAAAGCCCAACGAGGCAAACCGATGCGCGATCTCGACCACGCGCTCGACCGGCACATCGCCTTCGAACGGGCATCCGAATGCCACTGCAATCGCCCCTTGCACCTGAACCCCTGACCCACGCGTCGCCGCCGCGGCGTCGCGCATATCGCCAAGCGACCTTTCGATGCTGCGATTGAGGTTTTTCTGATTATGGCTTTCGGACGCGGACAGGAACACCACAACACCGTCGGCCCGCGCGGCCAACGCCCTTTCGATCCCTTTGACATTGGGCGCCAACACCGACAGCGTCACTTCAGCGCGCCGATCCACGCCAGCCAGCACTTCGGCGGCGTCGCGCAACTGCGGGACAGCTTTGGGCGAGACGAACGACGTCACTTCAAGATGCGTCAATCCCGTTGCGATCAAGTCGTTGATCATGGCGATTTTGGTCTCGGTGGGCACGAAGTCGTGCTCCATCTGGAGGCCATCGCGCATGCCGACTTCGGTCAACACGACGTGGCGAGGATAGGTTGTGGACATGATCAACTCTCGAATTCATCGACGTCCCAGCATACGAACGATCAGCGCTTCGATCCAGTGCCGTTTCACGACGGTGCCATCGCGACCGGCGACGCAAGGGCGTAGAAATACGACGAGACAGCGCGCGGCGTGCCATGCCACCATGCCGTCATCGCGGTCGGGATTCGGCTGCCGGCGGCATCGCACACCGGCGGCCCCACTTCCTCCCGCAGGCTTTCAAGGACAGGCATGCAACTTACAGGCATTCGCGTGATCGATCTCACGCGCATCATCTCGGGACCCTTCTGCTCGATGCTTCTGGCGGATATGGGCGCGGACGTCATCAAGGTCGAGCCACCCGAAGGCGACCCGGTGCGCCAGCAGGGCGTCATCCTCGAAGGCATGAGCTGGTACTTTGCTGCCTGCAATCGCAACAAGCGGTCCGTCAAACTCGACCTGCGGAGCAAGGGAGGGATGGCGGCGCTCAAGCACCTCCTGCAAACGGCCGACGTCGTGATCGATAATTTCCGGCCCGGTGTGATGGATGCGATGGGTCTGGATTGGGACACGCTGAATACCTTGTCACCAAGGATCATTCATACGAGCATCAACGGGTTCGGTGAAACGGGGCCCTACGCCAAGCGGCCCGCCTTCGACTTCATCGCGCAGGCGATGAGCGGCTTCATGAGCATGAACGGCACGCCCGACACAGGCCCCATGCGCAGTGGACTGCCGATCAGCGACACCGTGGCCGGCACATATGCCGCCTTGGGCACGGTCGCGGCGCTCTTTCGCCGGACGCAAACCGGGCAAGGCGAGCGCGTGTGCGCGTCGTTGGTCGACTCACTGCTGAGTTACGGCGCCTTTGCCAGCGCGAATTTTCTCGCCACCGGCGAACAGGCGCCCACGACCGGCAACGACCATCCGCTGGTCGCGCCCTACGGCCTGTTCACCGCCTTCGACGGCGACATCGCGGTCGCCCCCTCCAACGATATGGTGTACGGAAAGCTGCTGACGGCACTCGGGTTGACGCATCTGCATGACGATCCACGCTTTGCCAACAATGCCGCCCGCGTGAAGCACCGCGCACAGATCAATGCGGCCATCAACGCCGTGACGCAACATCACCCGAAATCGCATTGGATCGAGGTGTTGAATCGCGCCGGCGTGCCTTGCGGCACCGTCATGTCGCTGGCGGAGGTATACGACGACCCCCAGATTCGATCACAGCAGATGGTGCTCGATGTGCCGCATCCCGGGCACGGCACGGTGCGCATGAATGGCTTTCCCGTCAAATTTTCCCAGGCGCCCTGCGGTATTCGGCATCCCGCGCCCGACCTCGGCGCGGACACGGCCGACATCCTGCGGGAAACCGGCTACGACGAAGCGGCGATCGCCGCATTGACCGAGTCGTCCGTTGCGTCGGAGGCCGCCGCGCACAGATGATCCAGCAGGCGGCATGCGGCACTGGTCAGTGCTCGCTTGGACCGCACGCACAGCTTCAATTGCCGGTTTGCCCATGCATCGCTCAGCGGCATGATGGCCAGCCCATCGTCGGCAAACAAGGCGATCGCATCGTGGGGCATCACGCCGATACCCAGGCCGGCCTTGATCATCGAGATCATGGCGTCATAGGACGTCACCTGGAAATGCATGGTGAGCGTACTGCCCACCGCTTCAGCGGCACGCAGCAACTGATCGTTGCCGGCGCTGCCCGGATGCATGCCCACATAGGCGAAAGGCAATGTTTCAGCGAACGCGACGGTATCGGCACCGGCGAGCGGATGATCGCTGCGCGTGACCAGCACCATGCGATCGCGACGATACGGAAACACTTCCAATGCGCCGTCGTCGGCCGCGTCGGTGTAGATGCCGATGTCGGCCGCGTTATCCGCCACCATTCTCGTCACCACATGGCTTACCCGTTCTTCCAATTCCAATCGGATCCGGGGATGCGCCTCAGTGAAACGTTTGAGATCGGCGGGCAAGAACTGCGTGAGCGAGGAGAGGTTGGCGGCAATCCGGACGTGCCCCGACGCACCCAACGCAAAGTGCTGTAACTCGGTGGACAAATCGTCGGCATGATGCAGAAGCAGCCGCGCGCCGCGTGCAAGAATTCTGCCGGCAGCCGTGGGCTCCACCCCCCTCGCACGCCGGGTGAGCAACGGCGTATCGACCGCGCGTTCGAGCTCCGAGATCCGTTTGCTGAGCGCCGATGCGGCGATGTGCTCGCGCTCGGCTGCGCCCGCGATCGTGCCCTCTTCCACAACGGCCACAAACAACTGCAGTGAGTAGAGATTAAGCCGCATCGCAGAGCATCCCTGAAACGGGCGGCCTTCCCGGCACCGAGTCGATCGGTCGAACCGTAAAGGCGCGACCGCGCGCGTCGCAGGACATGACTTCGATCCTATGGACGCGCAGCCTCGCCATCATGGACGATCAGTCGAGCGTTACGCCCGACTTGGCCACCACGTCGCGCCATTTGGCGTTGTCTTCCTTCAAACGCTGACCCAGGGCTTCGGGGGTGCCCGGACGGGTTTCAACCCCTTGATCGGCCATCAACTTCTGCGTGGCAGGCAACGCAAGAATATCGTTGACCTTCTTGTTCAAGATGGCGATCACGTCCTTGGGCGAGTTCTTCGGCACGAACAAGGCATACCAGACGCTATAGTCGAAATCCTTGTAGCCGGACTCGGCGATGGTGGGTACATCGGGCAACGTAGCGCTGCGCTTGGCCGAGGTGACCGCGATGGCGCGCAACTTGCCCGCCTGGATCTGGGCCAGTGCCGAGGGCACGGACGTCGACAACAACGCGACCTGCCCACCCAGTACGTCGGCGACGGCAGGCGCCGACCCCTTGTACGGAATGTGATTGATCTTGATCCCGGCGGCGGTCTGGAAAATCTCCATGACCAGATGCGGCACCGTGCCGGTGCCGGCCGACGCGTACGTGACCGTGCCCGGTGCGGCCTTCGCCGCCTTGACCACGTCATCGAGCGTTTTATAGGGCGAAGCGGCGTTCGTGACCAGCACCACGGGCGACTCAGCCACCGCGGCCACCGGCATGAGGTCGCGCTCGGCGTTATAAGTCACTTGCTTGTAAAGCAGCGGGGCCACGACGAGATTATCGAGCTGGCCCATCACCATTTCGTAACCCGTGGCTTCGCCGCGGATCGCTTCGTTGATGCCAATGGTGCCACCGGCGCCCGCCTTGTTCTCGACGACGACCGTCCAACCCTTGGTGTCGCCCATCTTGTTGCCGACCGCGCGCGACAGGAAATCGGTGCCGCCGCCCGGCGTGAACGGCACGATCAGACGAATCGGCTTGTTCGGAAAATCCTGAGCGAATGCTGCGCCGGGCAGGCCTGCCACAGCCGCGATGGCCACAATGGAACACCACTTTTTGATCATTTGTTGTCTCCTGGTTTGAACCGGCTCGGGGCCGACCGTTTATTTTTACGGGTTGCCCTATCGTAGCCGATCCGCAGGCGTTTTCTGACACAATGACGCAGCTTCCACGCGCCTTTATTGCCTCTCTGCCCTTCGATGCTCAATATTCTCTGGCTCGCTTTTTTCCTGATCGCCGCCGTATCGGCCCTGGGCCGCTGGCTGATTCTGGGCGACGCCAACGTTTTTGCCGGGATGGTGACGAGCCTGTTCGACATGGCCCGTCTGTCGGTGGAAGTGATGGTGCTGATGTTCGGCACGCTCACGCTGTGGCTGGGTTTCCTGCGGATCGCCGAAGCGGCCGGCCTGGTGGAATGGCTGGCGCGATTCCTGGGTCCCCTCTTCGCCCGCCTGATGCCCGGCGTGCCGCGCAATCATCCGGCCATCGGGCTGATCACGCTGAACTTCGCGGCCAATGGGCTGGGCCTGGACAATGCAGCCACGCCGATCGGGCTGCGCGCCATGCGCGAGCTGCAGAAGCTCAACCCGACGCCCGATACGGCGACCAATGCGCAGATCCTCTTTCTCGTGCTCAACACATCGTCGTTGACCCTGCTGCCCGTCACGTTGTTCATGTATCGCGCGCAGCAGGGTGCCGCCGATCCGGCGATGATTTTCCTGCCCATTCTGCTCGCCACTTCGGCCTCCACGTTGGCCGCCTTGCTGGCGGTCGCATACTGCCAGCGCCTGCGGCTGCAGGATCCCGTGGTGCTGGCCTGGTTGGGCGGCGGCGCGCTCATCGTCGGCGGATTCATGGCGTTGCTGGCCGGCTTGTCCGCCACCGCGATCACCGCCCTGTCGTCACTCCTGGGCAACCTCACCCTCTTCGGCATCATCATTGCATTCCTGACAGTGGGCGCATGGCGCCGCATCAAGGTCTACGAGCAATTCATCGAAGGCGCCAAGGAAGGCTTCGATATCGCCAAGAGCCTGCTGCCGTATCTGGTGGCGATGCTGTGCGCAGTCGGTGTGCTGCGCGAATCGGGCGCCTTGGATCTTTTTCTGGACGGCATTCGCTGGTCCGTCACACAGTTGGGATGGGACACCCGCTTCGTGGATGCGTTACCCACGGCGCTGATGCGCCCCTTCTCGGGTAGCGCCTCGCGCGCGATGATGCTCGAGGCCATGTCGCATTTCGGCGTGGACAGCTTCCCCGCCTTGCTCTCGGCCATCCTGCAGGGCAGCACCGAGACCACCTTCTATGTAGTCGCCGTATATTTCGGCGCCGTCGGGATATCGCGCGTGCGCCATGCGGTAGGCTGCGCGCTGCTCTCCGATCTGGCCGGGATGATGGCGTCGATCGGCGTGTGTTACTGGTTTTTCGGTTAGATCGACATCGGGCAGGTTCTCAAACTCGCCTCGCCGCATGCATAGGCGCGTTGCACTGAGCCGCATCATCGCGTGCCCCTCTCCAGACGGCCGCAACCGCCGCCATCCGCCGCGATTGCCCTGCAACAACCTCAAACGCTGGGATCGAGTTCCGCGCTATGCGGTCGGTCGCGTCCCACCAAACCGTGATCGAGCAATACATCGGCCAGGGCCACGAATTTGTCTACGCCCACTTCTTCGGCGCGTGCGGTAGGCGGAATGCCGAGAGCGTCCCAGGGAATATGCGGCACCCAGTCGCCCAAGGCGCGACGCAACATCTTGCGGCGTTGCGAGAACGCGCGTGCGACCACCTGCTCAAGCGCCGCGGCATCCTTCGCTTTCACACGATCTTCAGGCAGCGGCACCATGCGCACCACGGCCGACACCACACGCGGCGGCGGATCGAAGGCCTCGGGCGGCACGTCGAACAGTTTTTCCATCCGGTAGCGCGACTGCAGCATGACTGAAAGGCGGCCGTAGTCGGACTCGCCGGGGGCAGCCACCATGCGGTCGATCACTTCACGCTGCAGCATGAAATGCTGGTCGCGGATGCGATCGGCCACCGTCATCAGGTGAAACAGGATGGGGCTGGAAATGTTGTATGGCAAATTGCCGACCACACGCAGGCGATCGCCGAACTGACCGAAATCGACGGTCAACGCGTCGGCCTCGATCACCTCGAGCCGGTTGGGCGGATATTGATTGCGCAACTTGGCGGCCAGATCGCGGTCGATCTCGACCGCGAGCAGATGATCGACCCGCTGCAGAAGCGGACGTGTCAGTGCAGACAACCCCGGGCCGATCTCGACGATACGGTCATCGCGCGCAGGCGCGACGGCACGGACAATGCCGTCGGTGATGCTTTCGTCGACCAGAAAATGCTGGCCGAAGCGCTTACGAGCGATATGTTGAGCCATAAAACCGGGTAGTCGTCGATCAGGAGTTATTGGCGTTGATCGCGTCTTGGCGCTCAAGGCGATTGTCGATGAACGCACGGTCGCGCAACTGGCTCAACCAATCTTCCATGGCGGGCTGTGCACGGCGCTCGAAGAGCACCTGACGCGCCTGCATCCGTTGATATTCGTCCGCAATATCCTGTTCGCGGCGCTCGATCACCTGGATCAAGTGCCACCCGAATGGCGACTGAATCGGCTGACTGATCTGGCCGGGTTGCAAGGCGTTCATCGCCTGCTCGAACGCGGGCACGGTCTCGCCCGGATTGAGCCAGCCGAGATCGCCGCCTTGCGGGGCAGTGCCGTCATTGGAATATTGACGCGCCAATTCGGCCATATTCTCGCCGCCGGCCGTGATGCGCTGGCGCAGTTGCTCCAGGCGCTGACGGGCCTGCGTGTCGCTCATCACGGTCGAGGTCTTGATCAGGATGTGACGGGCATGCGTCTGGGTGACCTGCATCGGTCCCTGCGGCGCGCGCGTGGCCTGTTGTTCGGGCTGCGGGGCCTGCTGCGCGGGCGCGGCGCCGCCACGTTGCGCCTGCTGCGCGCCTGGCGAGCGGCGATCGAGCACTTTCAGAATGTGGAAACCGTTGCCGCTCTGGATGATGCCGCTGGTCTGGCCGGGTGCCACGTTGGCGACAGCCTGCAGGAAGAGATCCGGCCAACCGTCGGCGGCGCGGGCACCCATCACCCCACCTTGCAAGGCTTCGGGGCCATCGGAAGAGGCGGCGGCCACGGCGGCGAAATCGTCGCCGGCCTTGACACGGGCCAGCAGGCCTTCGGCCTTCTTGCGCAGCGCCGTGAGCTGATCGCCGCTGGTGCCTTCCGGCACGCGCACCAGAATCTGGGCCAGCGCCAACATGGCCGGTCCCGACTGCACGGGTGCAGCCGGTGCGGCTTGCTGCTGAGCGGGAGCCGGGGCCGATTGACCCAACGCGCTCATGCCGCCGCCACCCTGCCGCTGCTGTTCCTTCAGGAAAGCGTCGACTTCCGCGTCGCTGATCACGATGGTGGAATCGACCGCGCGCTGACGCATGCGATCGAGTTGCAGCTCCTTGCGCAACCCGTCGCGATAGGCTTCCCAGGTCGTGCCCGATTTCTTGATCTCGGCCTGCATGGTCGCGATCGTGATGCGATTGCGCTGCGCAATGCCGTTGATGGCCTGATCGACCTGTTCGTCGGTGACCTTGATGTTCATGCGTGCGGCTTCCTGCTGCTGCACGCGATCCATGATCAAACGCTGCAATACCTGACGCTGCAGATCGCGGTCATTGGGCGCTTGAATCTTTTGCGAAGCCAGTTCGCGGCGTGCCTCGGCGGTCGCCACATTGACTTCGCGCAGCGTAATGACGTCCTTGTTGACGATGGCGGCAATGCCATCGACAAACTGATCGCCTGCGGGCGCCTGCGTTGCGGGCTGACCCGCACGGGCCGGCGTACGCTTGACCGGTTCGGCAGCGTGCACGGCGGGCATCGCCGCGCATAGCGCCATGATCAAGACGTGACGCGACAGGCGATGCAGAGGAAGGGGACTACGCATTATTCATACCTTTCAAATGACGTACCGGCGGGCGTGGACGGGTTCACACTCTGATAGCCCGATATGCTTCTGGACAGCAAGCCCATCGGATCGGTTCCCAGAGCGCCCAGGCCGTTGAGCTCGAGCTGGAAGAACAGCGCGGTATTTTCTTGCTGTGCCGCAACGGCATAGCGTTGGAAGACGACCCGGCCTGTCCAGCAGCAATCGCCCTTGTACTCCAGACCGGCAATGGCCTGGGTAATGCGGGAATTGTATTGGTCGGGATCGGACACAAACGTGTTCGCCGGCAGATTGCGACCCAGCGAGTAATCGACCCGGCCAATGCCGTAGATGCGATTGGTGAACGGCCACTGGAATGCCAGGCTGACCTGGTTTTGACCGGTAGGCAGGAAACCGATGTTGGTGGTGGGATCGCGCTGATATCGATACGACAGCGTAACCGAAGTCAGACGCTGCGGCCGCCAACGGGTGCTGGCCAGCACGCGGGAGACTTGGCTTTCATACGGGTTGTACTGTGCGGCAACCTCGGTGCTCAAGGTATCGGTAAGCGCGGCCGTGGCCCCGACCAGATAGTCGGAGCGCACGTTCTCGCGCGGCGTCTCGCCCGGCAACGTCACGCGCTGATCGGCGAAATACAGGCGCTGCGCGGCCGACAGCGACAACCGTTCGAAGCCGGTATCGGCATCGAGCCAGCGCGTGGTCAAGGCGGCCGTCAATTGGTTGGCGTTGGAAATACGATCCCAGCCACCCGAATAGATGTTTTCCTGGAAGGCCTGCAGGAAACTGAAGTCGGCCAGCGACGTGTCATAGACCGGCATGCGCGATTGATCGCGGTACGGCACATAGAGGTAATACAGACGCGGTTCGAGCGTTTGCACAGCCGACTTGCCGAAAAGCGAGGCATCGCGTTCGAACGTCATCCCGGCATCGACCGACCCGATCGGCAATGTGCGCGAATCGCTGCGGCGATACATCGACGGATCCGTCAATGCGTTGGGGTTGCCGCCGAAACGCTCGGTGCCCTGATACTGCGTGGCGTGCACACCGAACTTGGGCGTCACGTACCAGGACGAGCGCACCACGGGGAACGAGATCGTCGGATAAGCCGTGAGGCGATCACCGTTTTGACCGAATCGCTGGCCCTGGAACTTCGGCCGGCTGAAGCGAATGGCCGACACGTCCATTTCAGTGTCGAAGCCGCCCCAGTTGTAGCGCGAAGCGCGCAACGACAACTCGGGCAATTTGTCGTACTGCGGCAGGATCGGCGCATCCAGATCCTGCAGCGTCTGATACTTCGAGGCCGAGACGCGCGTCTGGATGTAGCGGCTGGCCCAGTTCACGCCACCGGTCGACGGCAGATAAGTACGCGAAGCCTCATTCAACCCGATGGTTGAGAAGTCGCGAAAGTAATCGTCGTCGGAAACGCGATTGATGTCCCAATCGGCGGTAAAGCCACCGCCCAGTACCTGGTTGTGACGGCTCGAAAACAACCACCGCGCCTCGCCTGTTTCGCGATCGCTTTGCAGGTAAGTGCCCGACATCACGCCGTTATAGGTGGGCTGCAAATAGCGGAACTCGGCACCCAGCTGCACGCCGCGCTTGCTGAGGATACGGGGCGTGATCGTGGCGTCGTAATTGGGCGCCAGATTGAGGTAGTACGGTTGCGCATATTCGAAACCGCTGTTGCTCGACAAACCATAGGTGGGCAGCAACAGGCCCGACTTGCGCTCTTTCTTGATCGGGAAGGTCAGGTAAGGCGATGCCAGCAGTGGCACATCCTTGAAATACAGCACGCCGTTGCGTGCAACCCCTTCGTTTTCATCAAAGTTCAGGTCCAGCGTGCGCGACTTGATGTACCACGACGGCACTTCGCAATCGCAACCGCTGTAGGTCACGCCCGACAAGCGCATCGTCGAACGGCTGAAAATGTCGGCATGCTCGGCACGCGCAAATCCGCCCGAGGCGCCCATCCAGAAATTGGGGTTCTCGATCTGCCCGGTTTCGTTATCGACGTTGTAGATCAAGCCGGGCGCGGTCACCAGTGTGCCGTCGCGCAGCAGCCGGGCGCTGCCCTGCGTATTGATGTCGCCCGTGTTGCGGTTGTAATCGATGCGATCGCCCTTCAGCACCGTATCGATCCGACGCACCTGTGCGTTGCCCGTCAACACGATTCTGGAATCGGGGCTGCCGTCCATTTGATCGGCTTCGAGGTACGACGAGATCTCGTCGTCGGTAAGCTTATGCATGCGCAGACGCGGCGAAACGCGCAATTCGCGCGACTCGGCCTGCGCCGCCTGCTCGGCGCGCTCTTCACGCGAATCGCTCAAGCTGGGCGCCACGCGCAGGCTTTGCGCCTGCGACGCGCCAGCCACGCATACAGCGGAGAGGACAAACCATTGGACCTTGCGCACGCTAAAACCAGACCCTTGAAAGATAAAGATAAGGCAAGGGCAATCGTCGCGAAACGCAGCCGTGCCAGCCCAAGTGACCCGGTATTATAGAGAAGCTGCGCCACATGCCCCATTTCATTGCATCGGCGCCCGTTTTTTTCTTCTTTTTCGCTCAACCGTTACGTTTCGGACCCACCTTGACCTCTGCTGCCGACCCCCGCCTGGACGCCCTGCGCGCCTGGCTCGCCTCCCTCCCCCTCGAGCTGAATCTCGCGCTGGAGACGCTGCGGCCCGCGTCCAGCGACGCCAGTTTCCGCCGTTACTTTCGGCTGGACGCCGCCGCCGGCACGCTGATCGTCATGGACGCGCCGGTCGATCATGAAGACAGCGCACCCTTCGTCCATGTGGCTGGCCTGCTGGCCGCAGGTGGCGTCAACGTACCCCGGATTCTTGCCAAGGATCTGGGCCAGGGTTTCATGCTGCTGACCGACCTGGGCCAGGAAACCTTTTATCAGCGCATCCAGCGCGGGATCGACGATCGCGAACTGCAGAGCCTTTATCGCCGTGCCTTGACCGAACTGGTCCGCATGCAATCGGCCGCGCCCACTCAGTTGCACACCCTGGACGGCGATCGGCTCAAGGCCGAACTCGCGTTGTTTCCGGAGTGGTACGTGGGGCGTCATCAAGCCGTCACGCTCACCGATGCGCAGCACAATGCACTGGCCGAAACCTTCGATCTGCTCGCTCGAAGCAGCCAGCGTGAGCACGTGGTGCTGGTGCATCGCGATTTTCATTCGCCCAACCTGATGGTGCCCGAAGGCGACGCTGCCGATGGCCCCCCGGGCGTCATCGACTTTCAGGATGCACTTGCCGGCCCGATCACGTACGACATTGCGTCGCTGGTGATGGACGCGCGCACCACGTGGGAAGAGCCCCAGCAACTCGATTGGGCAATCCGCTACTGGGAGGCCGCCCGCGCCGCCGGCCTGCCGGTCGATGCCGACTTCAGCGAATTCCATCGCGCCTACGAATGGATGAGTCTGCAGCGCAACCTGCGCATTCTGGGGGTGTTCGCACGCTTGAATCACCGCGACGGCAAGTCGAACTATCTGGCGCATATGCCGCGCGTGAACGCCTACGTCCGCCAGGTGGCCGAGCGTTACAACGCCTTCGGCCCGTTGCGGCGCATTCTCGACGTGGTCGATAATCGCCAGATCACAAGCGGATTCACGTTCTGATGCGCGCCATGATTCTCGCGGCGGGGCGCGGGGAGCGGATGCGCCCCCTCACCGACCGGTTGCCGAAACCCATGCTCGCCGTGGGCGGCAAGCCCTTGATCGTGTGGCACATCGAGCGTCTGGTCGCGGCCGGCATCACCGATATCGTCATCAATCACGCCTGGCTCGGGGAGCGCATCGAGGCCGGCTTGGGCGATGGCAGCACCTGGGGCGCGCGGATCCGCTATTCGCCTGAGATCACCGCCCTCGAAACGGCCGGCGGCATTGCCCAGGCGCTGCCGCTTCTGGGCGAACAGCCTTTTCTGGTCATCAACGGCGACATCTTTTGCGATTGGGATCCGGGTCAGGCCGCCGCACACGTGCGTCAACTACAAGCGTCGCAAGCGCGTGCGTGGTTGTTGCTCGTGGACAATCCCGCGCATCACCCGCGCGGCGATTTCGCACTCGAGGCCTCGGGCTGGGTCTCCTCGGCGCCTTCGCTTCCCTGCCTGACGTTTGCCGGCATCGGGATCTATGAGCCCGCGCTCTTTGCCGGGGTCGCGCCGGCAGCACCCACGCCGCTCGCGCCTTTGCTGCGCGATGCGATCGCCACAGGCGCCGCGCTGGGCCAACATCATCGCGGTGCCTGGACCGATGTGGGCACCCCCGAACGCCTGCGTGAACTGGATACCATCTTGTCTGCCGACGGTATTTCACAATATCAATGAACGAAACGAGCCTTTTCGGAAGCGCGTCTTTATGTGACTAAACGGGTATGCTCTTGCATTTTGATTGTCCGGAGTCGCCCATGTCGAGCGCCGCGGGACAATTCGCAGGATAAGGATCAAGAGTCAGATGGGGATGTTCGGTCGCTCGCAGCGCGCAAGTTTCAAGCCTTCCGTTTACCAACCCGGTAAGCGGTCGCGTCGCATGCCGAGATGGCTCGTATTGCTGTTGGTGGGTATTGCCATCGGTGCGGGCGGCGTCTTGTTCTTGCAGGCCAATTACGGTCCCCAACGCTTGACCGTCGAGCAATCGGAAACCTTGCACAGCGACCTGAGCGCGGCCAATGTCGATCGCCAGCGTTTGCAGAGCCAGTTGACGGAAGCCACGCAGCAACGCGATGCGGCACGCACGGGCGGCCAGCAGACCACCACGGATCTGGCGACGGCGCGCAAGACGATCGAATCGCTGCAAGCCGACGTGAAATTGTTCATGGATTCGGTTCCGCCCGATCCCCGTGGCGGCCCCATTGGTGTGCGCGCAGCCGACCTGGCACGCGAACCTGGGCAGGTGAACTACAAGATCCTGATCATGCGCGACGATCCCAAGGGCGCGCCGTTCGAAGGCACGATCGAGTTGGCCGTACAGGGCCGCTACAGCAATGGCCGCACGAACACGCTCACCTCCGAGCCGATCAAGGTCAAACTTGACAAGTATGAGCAGGTGTCCGGCCAGATGGCCGTGCCCGCCAACTTCACGTCACGTCAGGTCACCATCCGCGTGCTGGATGGCGCGCAGCGCCAGCAAGCGATGCGCATCTACTACGTGCGTTAAAGGATCTCGCTGAAGGTGTGTGGCGTGGATGCGCAACACCCTTCAGAGCGCGTCCGCCACGGTGCCACGTCGCCCTTGGGCGCCCTCAGCTGCAAGGCGGCAACAGCAAGATCGGCACGCCGATCGCGACGATCGCCGCGATCGCAATCCCATCCAACGTAAGCGTGAGCCGTTCGAGAAAACCGGCCGCGCCGCCCTCATTTCGCGGCGGCGCATCGCGATCGCGCCAGCTGCCGTAGAGCAAGGCCGCAGCACCGATCACATGCACGAGCCACAATCCCGTAAGCCACAGCGTGACGCCATCGGTGCTCAACCATGGCGCGGGCGACAGCGCCGCACGACAGCCCACCGATAACCCGCCGTACAAGAAAGCGAACGCGCTTACCCAAAGCGCCAGGCCGGCCACCGGTCTGAGGCCGCCGCCGAATCGAAAACGGCGCCGATCGCTTGGGCGCGACGATGGAGTGTTGTGACGATCGGTCATCGCAGCGGCTCCACATGCGGCATGCCTGCCACTACAGCCAACACGATCAATGCCGTAATGGCCACATAGCGCCACCAGATCAGCGCCAGCCGCAGATCGGTGCCGGTGAGCACCACGTGCTGCGTCGATCGTCCGCGCCGCCAGCTCACCGCGCTGAACACCAGCCCGATCGCAGCATGCAGGATGATGTAGCCGAGCAGCACGCTCGTGGTGGCCGCATAAGCGTGTTCGCGCGCGGGCGGCGCACCGGCCAGAATGACGGCCATGCACCCTGCCAACGCCAGCCCGCCAACGCCGCACACCAGCACGCCTTGCTCGCGCGTGGCGATGCGGCCGCGGGGCTCGGCGCGCAGTGCGCGGCCCGCGCCGAACCAGGCGAGAACCGCCGCCACCGCTGCGCCCGCAAACCATGCGGGCGACATATCGATGAATGCGGCGGGCGGCCAGTTCGGCGCAATCAACCAAAGGAAAACATACCCGAACAGCAACGCGGCGAAGAGCGTGCCGTTTGCCGTGAGGGCCAGCCCCACGCCCCACACGCCTGGCGTGCCGGACACATGCGTGTGCGGCAGCAAGGTATCGGATTGTTCGGGCGTGATGCGCGTACGGTCATCGGCACCGGTGCGCCACGCCCACACGACGAAAAGCGTCAGCGCAATGGCGGCGCCCACGATCGCACCCGCATACAGCTTGAAGAGCACGCACAGGAAAAACACTGCCGTGGCCATGGCGGCCGCGAAGGGCATGAAACTCGGGCCCGGCAAACGCACAACGTGCGTGGGCTCGCCGTCGACGATATCCACCGCCAACGTTTCCCGCACGCCTGGCGTCCAGTTGGCCAAGGCGCCGCGGCCGCCCGCCAGATCGCCGCCCAATCCAGGCGTGCGCCACAGCGGATCGCGATCGTCGACCGCGGGCAGCGCGGCGAAGTTGTAGCTGGGTGCCGGAGTCGGCATCGCCCATTCCAGGGTGCCCGCCCCCCAGGGATTGCGGGATGACAGACGCCCGATGCGGGCATGCACGAACACATCGAGAATGAAAAGCGCCACGCCCATCGCCATCACGAAGCTGCCGATCGACGACACCATATTGATTGTGTCCCAACCCAACCCTTCGGGATATGCAAACACCCGACGCGGCATGCCCAGCAACCCAGTCAGATGCATCGGCAGGAACGCCACGTTGAAGCCGCCGAAGATCAACCAGAACGACCACGTGCCCAGGCGCTCCGAAGGCATCCGGCCGGTCATGTGCGGCATCCAGTAATACACCGCCGCAAAGAGCGGAAACAGCAGCCCTCCCGTGAGTACGTAGTGCATGTGGGCGACGACGAAATGCGTGTCGTGCACCTGCCAGTTGAAGGGCACCAGCGCCAGCATGACGCCGGTCAGGCCGCCGGCCACGAACACGAACAGGAACCCCGCCAGATACAGCATCGGCAAACGCCACACCGGCTTGCCCATCCACAGCGTGGCGATCCACGCGAAAAATTGGACTCCGGTGGGAATCGCCACGAGCATGCTGGCGATCGAGAAAAACGATTGCGCCAGATGCGGGATGCCGACGGTAAACATGTGGTGCACCCACAGCCCGAAACTCGCCACGGCCAGCAACACGATGCTGGCCACGATCCAGCGATAGCCCACCATCGGATGGCGTGCAAAAGTGGGAATCATCGTGGAGACCATGCCGGCGGCGGGCAGGAAGATGATGTACACCTCGGGATGCCCGAACATCCAGAAGAGGTGCTGCCACAACAAAGGATCGCCGCCCCGCGCAACCTCAAAGAATGGCAGGCCAAACGCGCGCTCGAGCTCGAGCAGAATGCTGCCGAGAATGAGCGGCGGGAAGCCGATCAGAATCATGCCGGCGGTGACCAGCACATACCAGGCGAAAAGCGGCATGCGATCGAGCCGCATGCCGGGTGCGCGCAACGTGAGGATGGAGGTGATCAGTTCGACGCCGGCACAGATGGCCGAAATCTCGGCGAATGTGATGCCGATCAACCAGATATCGGCGTTGATGCCAGGGCTGTATTGCGCGCCCGACAGCGGCGTATACATGAACCACCCCGACGACGGCGCCAGACCCAGCGCCATGCCGCCCAACAGGATCAGCCCGCCACAGAGATAACACCAATAGGCGTATGCACCCAATCGCGGATAGGCCAGATCGCGGGCGCCCAGCATTTTAGGCAGCAGATACATCGCGAATCCCTCGAGCATGGGAATCGCAAACAGGAACATCATCAATGTTCCGTGCATCGTGAATATCTGGTTATAGGTTTCGCTATCGAGGAAACCGGCGCCGGAGGTTGCGAGCTGCGCGCGGATCAACATTGCGAGCACGCCCCCCACCAGGAAGAAGATCAACGCCGTCAGGATGAAACGGCGGCCGATGGTCGAGTGATTGACGGCCGCAACACAGCGCCAACCGGTCGGGTCGCGCCACAGCGCTTCAAGTGCGCGGTGACGCGCGATCGGCGAGGCGCTGCGTTGAGCGTCGGCGGTGGACAGCGGCGAACTCATTGCGAGGCTCCAGATTGTGCGGGGGCCGCTTGCGGCGCGGATGGCAAAACGGTTGCGCCCTCAGGGGCCGGCACGCCTTCGGATGGATGCCGCGCATTCGGCTTATCGGCAGGCTGCGCGCCGCGCTCCAGCGGCGGCAGCGCCACGGCAGCGGCATTGCGCTCCTGCGCCGTACGCGGCGTGGCCTCGGCGGCCACCCGGCGCGGCGCCGTCTCGGCCGCCGCACGCAATGCGGCGGGCAGCGCATCGGGCGCATGGGCGATCACACGCACGCGCATGGCGGCATGTTCCAGACCGCAGAATTCGGCGCAGGTCCCGGCGTACTCACCCGGCTCGTCGGCCTGCAACCACAACACATTGGCGCGGCCCGGAATCGCGTCGATCTTGCCGCCCAGGCGCGGCACCCAGAAGCTGTGAATCACGTCGGCACTCTCGATCGTGAAGCGCACCGGTTGGCCCGCCGGAATATGAATGTCGTTGGCATCGCGCGCCGGCGCTTGCGCCTCTCCCGGATAACTGACCTCCCACCACCATTGATGGCCGCGCACCTGCACGTCGAAAGGCGTGCCGCCCGCCGAGGGGTTACGCAACGCGTCGCCTGCGGGCAAGCCCCAGATCAGCAACGCCGTCATCGCCACGGTGGGCAGCACCACCCCACCGCCCACGATCAGCCGCCCTGCGCCGCGCGTGGACAATCGGCGCGATCGACTGCGCATCGCCCAAGCCGCACAGCCAACGACGAAGATCAGCACTGCCGTGCCCACGCCCAGCATCCACCACCAGACCCGCGCGACCGAGGCGCTTGCCGGCCCCGCGGGTTGCAGTGTGGAGAGCGCACCATCGCTGCAACCGGCGCATGCCAGCGCCATCAGCAGCAGCAATGCCCTGTGGTACTGTGCGAACCAGTTGCCCAGCGAGGCGCGCCCCGCCTGGATCCGACCCTTCCCTTCTCGAGTATTGTCGTCATGAAGCCCTTTCATCGTCCTTTGCCAAAGGGTACCGACACGCACGTGGCCATTGCGCGCCACCCGCTGCATCCGATGTTGGTGACCTTTCCGATCGCGTTCTATCTCGGCGCGTTCGCGAGCGACGGCGCGTTCTGGTTTTCGGGCGATCTGTTCTGGGCCCGCGCGTCGATGTGGCTCCTGGGTTCGGCCACCATCATGGGCACCTTGGCCGGGTTGGCCGGCACCATCGAATTGCTGTGGGTGGCCGACATCCGTCATCGCGCTGCCAGCTGGACGCACTTCGTGGCGGCAGTCATGTTGTTGGCGGTCGGCGGCATCAATTGGCTCTTTCGGTTGCGCGACCCGGTCGAATCGATCCTGTACGAAGGCATCTACCTTTCCGGCCTGGGGGCTGCGCTGGTGGGGACGGCGGGCTGGCTGGGCGGAAAATTGGTGTTCGAGCATCAAGTCGGGGTCGAGGAATCGGATGAAAATTAAAACGGCTTGGCCATCACGAGCCAAAGCGTAAGCGGCACGAGCACGGTCGGCGCCAGCATCATGGCCAACGAGCGTGCAGGTTTGAAAGAATGGGGCCGTACATCGATGGCCGTCACCATCCGGCCGCATTGCAGGTGATAGAACACCATCAGGGCCACGACCGTGAGTTTGGTCACGAACCACAAACCCCCGGCGCCCGCGACGACGGCAAGAAACGTACCGCTCACGATCGCAATAATGGCCGCCGGTGAAATCAACACCACATACACCACACGCGCCATCACATGGGAACGATGCAACGCGCTCCGATCCGGTGCGCGCGCGATCTCCGCGAACACGGCCGGCAGATAGAACAATCCGCCGCACCAGATCACCAAAGCCGCAATATGTAATGCCTTGAGCCACACCACGATGCGTTTTCCAAAAACAAAAGACCAGTCCGATAGTACCGGACTGGTCTGGCATTCAAGCGTGGCGATCTATCGAGCGCCGGTCAACAAGGCGTATAGGCTGGATTCCGGGCCGGCAACGCCATGAGACAAGAGCGGGCGATCTCGCGACGGCCAGCGTCACAAATCATTTGGGATCGCCGTACAAGGTGATCGAATAATCCGACAGGTTGTAGCCCATATCCAGCGCGATCTTCTGCAGGCGTTTCTCGATCTGCGGATCGAAAAATTCCTTGACCTCGCCCGTTTGCGAGCACACCAGATGACCGTGATGACGCTCGCCGTCATTGAGTTCGTACACCGCGCGGTTGCCGCCCAGCTGGCTGCGCTTGAGCAGATCGGCATGCTCGAACTGCGTGAGCACGCGGTAAACGGTGGCCAGGCCCATTTCGACGCCTTCGTTCATCAGCAGCCGATAGACATCCTCGGCGCTCAGATGACGTTGGCCGCTATTGCGAAAGATATCGAGGATCTTCAGGCGGGGGAACGTGACCTTCAGGCCACTGCTCTTGAGTTCGATCGCGTCAGTCACGAGATACTCCGGAAAGTAGAGACAACGGTAGCGGCCACGATGACGCGTCTATCCGTTCCGACCCACTGAAACAATATAGCATCGCCCTACCAGGGGAAGGCGATGAGGTCGCCATACAGACGCCGCAGCGTGGCCTTGACCTCGGGCGACTGCTGATAGATCGCAATGAAACGCTGCAAACGCGGATCGTTGGCACGCGCAGGCAGCACTACCCAGCGAATCGCATAACGTCGCACATTATCCGCGTCCTGGTTGTCGAATGCCAGACCATCTTTCTCGTCCAGCCCGCCGTGCTTGGCAAACGTGGTGTAGGTCACCGACGCCGTCACATCGTCGAACGAACGGGCGGCCTGCGACCCCTCGATCTGGATGAACTTCAGGCGCTTCGGGTTCTCGGTGATATCCGCGATGGTGGCTTGATGCGTGACGCCGGCCTTCAAGGTAATGAGCTTGATGGACTGCAGGAGCAGCAATGCCCGGCCGGTGTTGACGGGGTCGGACGGAATGCCGATCGTGGCGCCGTCCGGCATGGGATCGCCCCGCTTGAGCTTCTTGGAGAAGAGGCCGATCGTGGTCGAGTAGCCGTAGGCGATCGGCGTCAGGTTCGTTTTGCGGCTGGCGTTGAACTGCTCCAAGAACGGTGCGTGCTGGAAGAAATTGGCATCGACCGAACCTTCCGCCACGGCTGTGTTGGGCATGACCCAGTCGCTGAACTCGACCAATTGCACCTCCAACCCCTCGCGCCGGGCCTGCGCAATGGCTTGCTCGGTCGCTTCGTTGGCCACGCTGGGGATCACGGCGATACGCAGCGGCTTTTCGGCTGCCTGTGCGATCGTCATACCATTCAGCGACATCAGGGAGATCAGCGCCGCATTGAGCAGGGCACGGCGGGAAAGACGAAGGGGAGCGAACATAAAACGTCCATGGCGTGAGCGGTTTGCCGGATCATAGCCCGGCATGCGACGTGCGGCGCGCAGAACCCCTGCACCGTTTAAGGAATTAATCGATGACGCATTCTTTTCGTCTTGCCGGCTCGACCGCCGCACTGGTGATGGCGGGCCTCTTTGCCGCCGCCGCACCTGCTGCAGCACAGTCGGCACCTGCAGCAGGATCGGGGCCCACCTACGGCCCGGAACTGCAGGGTTTCGACTATGCCTATCCCGTTCGGGATTTCGTGTTTCGCTCGCAAGGCAAACCCATGAAGATGGCCTATATCGACGTGGCGCCTGCGCAGCCCAATGGCCGCACCGTCGTCCTGTTGCACGGCAAGAACTTTTGCGCCGGCACGTGGGAACAAACGATCGCCGCGTTGAGCAGTGCGGGCTATCGCGTGGTGGCGCCGGATCAGATCGGCTTCTGCAAGTCGAGCAAGCCCGACGGCTACCAATACACCTTTCAGCAACTGGCCGACAACACCCACCGCTTGCTGGATCATCTGGGCGTAAAAAATGCCTCGGTGTTGGGTCACTCCATGGGCGGCATGCTGGCGACCCGCTATGCGCTGCTGTATCCCGAGAGCACGGAGCGCCTGTTGATGGTGAATCCCATCGGGCTGGAAGACTGGAAAGCGCTGGGCGTGCCGTATCAAACAGTCGATCAGTGGTACGCATCGGAACGCAAGACGTCGTTTGCCGGCATCAAGAAGTACCAGCAGGCCACGTACTATGCGGGACACTGGGAACCCGCTTACGACAAGTGGGTGACGATGCAGGCCGGCATGTTCAATGGCGACGGTGGCGATCGCGTGGCCTGGCATTCCGCGTTGACCTACGACATGGTCTACACGCAACCCGTCGTGTATGAATTCGATCGCCTGCGGGTACCCACCACGCTGTTCATCGGCCTGAAGGACAACACGGCGGTCGGCAAGGGCACCGCGCCGCCGGATGTGCAGCCCACGTTGGGCCGCTACACCGAACTGGGCAAGCGCACGCGGGATCGCATTCCCAATGCGCGATTGGTCGAATTCGAGGATCTGGGCCACTCGCCGCAGATCCAGGCGCCGGATCGCTTCCATCGTGCACTGCTGGATGCGCTGGCGAGCTGATGCTGCAACACAGCTCGGGCGCGGCGTCTCTTACGCGCACCCGATGAAATCAGGGCTCCCAGCGATCGATCGTTGGGAGCCCTCTTCAGGTGAATTATCGCTCTTCATGCAGCGCGGTCATGTCCGCACCGCGCTTCTGTGCCAGCGCTATTTCGGTGCACCCTCCTTCAGTGCCAGCGTTATTTCCACGCCATGGTTATCGACGCGGCACTCGTTGTCGCGGACCCAGCGTTACTTCTGCGGCACGGTCCAGAAATACACCGACTTGCCTTCCACCGTCAGCGTTTGATCCGGCTTCCAGTCGCCCATGTCGAACGCATGCGAAACGATCCGCGTGCCGGGTTTGAGCGCCAGCAACTTCGGCCGCAACTTCAGATTGAGCGACGGCAGCAGATAAAGGCTGATCACCGTGGCCTTGGACAGATCCTGTTCGAACAGATCGCCTTCGACGAACTTGACCTTGTCGGTCACGCCCTGCTCTTTCGCGTTGGCGTTGGCCTCCTTGATGCGCTGGGGATCGAGGTCGAAGCCGATACCGGTCGTGCCGAATTTCTTGGCCGCCGTCACAGGGATGCGGCCATCGCCGGACCCCAGGTCATACAGCACATCGTCCTTACCCACCTTGGCCACTTCCAGCATCGCCTCGACCACGGCAGGCGGCGTCGGCACATAGATCACATCGGGGCTGCGCGGCTGCGTGGTCTTGGTGACTTCCAATTGCGCATGGGCAGCCGTCTGAACGCCGAGCGTGGCGGTCAACACCGCCGCAGTCAGGAAGGCATAACGTTTCTTCATAGTCGACTCTCCAGTAGGTTCCAAGGACAAATCAGGATACGGGGCGACGGTCTACGTGTTGCTTGCGCACGTAGAGCAGGATGCCCCCGATGATCAACACGGCCACGCCGACGAAGGCGCCGCGGCCGGTGTAGACCACGCTCGAATACAAGAGGTACAGGCTGCTGCCGATAAAGATCAGCGGTGTAATCGGATAAAGCGGTACGCGGAACGGGCGCGGATGATCGGGCCAACGGCGGCGCAGCACGAACAGCGCCACGCCGGAAAGCACGAAGAACAACCAGAACACCGGCGCGGTGAACTCCACCATCGTCTTGAAGCCGCTATACGTAAAGGCGCCGAAAGCCACCAGCGCCAGCGAAATCGCCGATTGCGTGAGCAAGGCGCGCGTGGGCACGTCGTGGCGCGCGTTCCACTTCCCGAGGTAACGGAACATCGGTTCGTCGCAGCCGAACGCATAGGTTGTGCGGGCACCCAGCAAGATGGTTGCGTTGGCCGACGTCAATGCGGAAATGGCGATCAGCAAGCTGATGATCTGCGCCCCGCGATCGCCCATGACCGCACGCAAGGTGTCGGCGGCTACGGCCGTCGAACCCGACACGCCGGCCAGTCCCAGCACCTTGAAGAAGGCCGCATTCACGAGCAGGTAGGCGACCGTGATGATCGCCAGACTCCAAAACAACGCGCGCGGCAGATTGCGTTGCGGATTGACGATTTCCGCCGACGCGTACGCCGCTTCGTTCCAGCCGCCATAGGTGAAGATCACGAAGACGAGGATCAGGCCCCACTGGGTCACCTGCGGCGATGTGGACGCGGCTGCCGCAGCGGGCGCGGCGCTGGGCGCCATCGTCAGTCCCACCACGATGATGAGCAGAACGCCACCCACTTCGAGCGCGGTGAGAATATTCTGCGTGCGCGAGCCCGACTTCAATCCGATCACATTCAGGGCGGTCATCACCACGATCATGGCCACGGCATAGAGCGCCGATGAGTGCGCGCCGAGACTATAGATCTCGGTGGCATAGTCGCCGAACACATACCCCAGCACCGCAATGGATCCGGTAGGAATCACCGTCAATCTTGCCCAGGCAAACAGAAATCCGACTTTCTCGCCGAACGCCAGCCGCAGGAAGTGATAATCGCCGCCGGCATGCGGATGCGAGGTCGTCAGTTCGGCGTAGCACAGTGCGCCTGCGAGCGCGATGAAGCCGCCCAAGGTCCACGCGATAAACGCATCCTGCATCGACGCGGCGTTGCCGGCGATCAAGGCGGGGGAACTGAAAATGCCTGCCCCGATCACGATGCCGATAATGAGCGACATCACGTCCATGATGGACAGCAGGCGTTTGGGCTGGGCGTCGGTCGCGACCGATGCAGCGGACGGCGACGCCGTGACGGCTGGGGAATCAGAGGGCATGGGAATCGACTCGGATGGCAGGCGGGCGGGAAAGTAACCCCTTACTGACAGCGAGCTTAAAGTAATAATTCCCTATGCTGCGGCGCAAAAATGTGACGAGGCGAAACAATCGGGATTAACGGGACGCGGACGGCAGGCGCGCCCTTCGCGTGTCCGCTACGCCTGCAGATGCGCGTGCGCGAGCGACTGGCCCAGCGCGCGCGCTGCCGGGTGTGGCGACGCGTCAAGATAGGCAAGGAGCTTGATCATGAAAGACGCCGTCGCCGTTTGCGGCACGCGTTCCAGCCATACGAGCGCGGCCGCAACATCGCCCGACGCCATCAAGCCGCGCGCGTAATTGAATTGACCGCGAAAATCGCCGCCCTCGGCAGCTTCTGCATAGCAACGCATTGCCGCCTGAGCATCCTGCGCGACCACCCAGCCTTCCTCGTAAAAGCCGCCGATCAGATTGATGGATTTAAGGTGGCCGAGCGCCCGCGCGCGCTCGAGCAGCGCAAGCGCGGCGGGCTTATCTTCAGCCACCCCGCGCCCCAGCGCCAGGCTGGTCGCGTAGTTGTACATGCCCCAATCGAGCCCGGCTTCGGATGCCAGCTGAAACCAGTAGGCGGCCACCTCCGCGTGCGGCATCACGCCCCAGCCGTTTTCATAGCATCGGCCAACCATATTCATGCTCATCGCATGACCGGTTTGCGCGGCCCGCTTGAACCACGCCAGCCCGCTTGCCGCATCGCGCGGTATGCCATCGCCGTCGAGCAGCCATTGGCCGTACACCGCCTGCGCATCGACGACCCCAAGCTCGGCAGCCGCCGCGACCCAGGGGATGGCGTGTTCGCGCGGGCCGGCCAGGATGGCGGCGAACCCTGCCGCATCCAACCGATTCAGGTCCCGCGCCGTAACCGCTCGCGGCTCAGTATTTGACGTTGACACTGACGATCGCCGCACGGCCCGGCGCCACGTTGGCATAGTGCGCCGGATAGGCCTTGTCGAAATAGCGCTTGTCGAACAGATTCAATACGTTCAACTGCAGGTTCAGATTGCGGTTGACCTCATAGCCCGCCATGGCATCGAAGCGCCAGTACGACGGAATGTAGGTGGTGTTGGTCGTATTGCCGTACTGCTTGTCGACGTAATACGCGCCACCGCCCACCGTGAACTGCGGCAGCACTTTGTAGGTACTCCACAGGCTCAGGCTGTTGCGCGGGGTTTGCGGGAAGTCGTTGCCTTCGTCGGTGCCGGCCGGTCCGCCATCCTTGATCTCGCTTTTCATGAAGGTATAGCCGCCGAATACCTGCCACTTCGGCGTGATGGCACCGGAAACGCCCAGCTCCAATCCATTGACCTGGCGCTTGCCGGCCATGGCATAGTTGCCCGAGGGCAAGGTGATGCGGGCGTTATCGGTTTCGGTGCGGAAAAGCGCAGCCGTCAGGCTCATGCGGCGATCGAGCACCTCCCACTTCGTACCCACTTCATAGGTCTTGTTCTTTTCGGGTGCCAGATCGGCAGCGTTGATGCCGACGCCACCGCGGCCCGGGGTAATGCCCTGGGTTTCACTGCCCTCACCCAGCGTGCCGTTGGTGGGCGTGGACGACGTACCGAAGCTGGCGTAGAAGCTCGTGGTCTCCACGGGCTTGTACACCACGCCGGCCTGATAGTTGACCAGGGTGTCGTCGCGGCGAATCACCTGGTAGTTGTTGGCCGGCGTGTTGGTGAACTTGGTGCGATAGTCATCCAGGCGCAAGCCGCCGTTGAGCAACCAATGCTCGCTCAACGTCATGGTGTCGAAGGCATACAGCGACACGGACGTGTTGCGCGACTTCGACGGCTGGCCGACGCGTTCGCCGCTCAATGTGTTGACCCAAGGGTCCGACGGGCTCGGATTGTAGAGACTCGTGCAGAAGTATCGCGATAGCGCGCCGATGCCGGCGTTGCAGCTTGTGCCGGTGCCGCGATTGACGGCCAACGTGTCGCGTTGGCCGTTCTCGACCGACCACTCGGCGCCCGTCAGAAACGTGTGCTTGAACGCGCCGGTATTGAATTCGCCGTCGAGCTCGGTCTGGTTGGCGAAGCTCGACACATCGCTGCTGCGCGTATTGGCGCGGCGCCACACCTTCCCGTTGAGCACATTGCCCTGGCTATCGTCAGGCTGCGTCCATACGTAATTCTGATTCGAGTACGTGTAGCGCGACGTATTGCGCAGGGTGAGTTTGTCGGTGAAATCGTGTTCCAGCGCAATCGTACCGATGTCGGTATTCGTGCGGCGATAGTCGCTCTTCAGACCATAGAAGTTGTCGCGATCCACATCGGCGGGACCCGTGCGCGTGATCCCCATGTAGCTGCCGGTACGCGTGACGCGCGTGCTCGGATAGGCATACGGAATGCCGCCATCGGGAATGTCGTTGGTCTTCAGATGGTAGTAGCTGAACGTGGCACGGTTGGGTGTGCCCAGGCCGAACGCGAGCGACGGCGCAATGCCCCAGCGCTCGTTGCTGACCACGTCGCGGCCTGCCACGTCGGCATTGTGATACATCGCGTTCAAGCGAAACGCCGTCGAGTCGGACAGCGCGAAGTTGCTGTCCAGCGTGCCGCGGTAGTAGCTATCCGTCCCGAACGCCAGCGAGGCCGCATTGAAATCCTCTGCCTTTGGCGTTTTGCTGATCAGGTTGATGCTGCCGCCGGCACCACCCCGGCCACCATAGGCGCCATCGGACCCCTTGATGACTTCGATCTGCTCGAGGTTGAACACTTCACGCGAGGTGGCGCCAATATCGCGCAGGCCGTCGATGAAGGTACTGGACTGCGCATCCGAGCCGCGAATGAACGGCCGGTCGCCCAGCGGATTGCCGCCCTCGCCCGCGCCAAACGTAATCCCCGGCGAGTTGCGCAGCGCTTCGGTCAACGTGGATGCCGCCTGATTCTGCAGCAGCTCCTGCGGGATGATCTGCACCGATTTCGGGGTGTCCAGGAGCGGCGCCGTGAATTTTTGCGATGCCGACGACTTGACGTCATACGTCGGCGCGCTATCGCCCTCCACCCGCACCGGGCTCAACTGCGGCACGGCGGCGGCATTCTGCGCCATCACATCGGCCGCGGTAAACATCAATGCGGGGGTGGCGAATGCGGTCATCAGCGCACCGGCCATCGGGGTGCGGGAGGACGGCGATGCGCTTTCGGTCAGGGACGAAGTCACGGCAAGCTGCTCCAGAAGAAGTGAGAATTGTTCTTATCGGGAGCAATTCTAGGAGCGAAAATGCGTTTGATTCTTATCTACTTACAGACAATGCTGCAAATACAACATATTCATGCCGAGTAAAATTTCTACTCTGACGATCAGCTTAAAAATCAGTGACTTATGCCGATCTCAGAACCTATTTTTTGTAAGCTGGGGACGGATCGGCAGGTGCGAATCGCGGCGCTATTGCGCCTACGCCAGCACATGCGGGCCGATATCGGCCAACGTTGCGCAGCCGGTCAACGCCATTGCGGTTTCCAGCTCGGCACGCAGGATATGCATCACGTGCGCCACGCCCAAGGCACCCGCCACGGCCAGGGCATACACCGCCGGACGTCCGACCAGCACGGCATCGGCGCCCAACGCCAGCATCTTCAAGACATCGGTGCCGCGCTGAACGCCGCCATCGACGAGGATCTTCACTTGTCCTGCAGCCACCTTTGCCACCGGGGGCAGCTGCGACGCGCTGCCGGGCTGCCCATCGAGCGTGCGCCCACCGTGATTCGACACCACGATCCCGTCCACGCCCGCCTCGATCGCGCGCCGCGCATCGTCGGCCGCCGTCACGCCCTTGACGAGCAAGGGCAGATCCGTTTGCTGTCGCAGCCACGCCAGGTCGCGCCACGTCGGCGCGGCCGTCAGCAAGCCGGAACCGAACAACGGGCTGGCGCCCAGCGGCGCGGTAAAAGACGCGTGGGTTTGCATGCCCACCAGATTGACTGCGCTCACGTCGGCGGGCAATACGAATCCCGCCCGATGCTCACGCGCCCGGATGCCATTCACCGGCGCATCCACCGTCACCACGATCGCAGCACAACCGGCTTGCCTGGCACGCGCGAGCAATTGACACGTGTGATCGCGATCCGGCTGCATATACAGTTGAAACCACGACGGCACTTGTGTGGCTGCCGCCACATCTTCCAGAAGCATGCTGGCTTGCGTGCTGATCACCATGCCCGCGCCCACGGCAGACGCGCCTGTGGCCATCGCCACCTCGCCCTCGGGGTGCGCCAGACGTTGATACGCCACGGGTGCAATCAAGATGGGATGCGCATAGGGCACGCCAAACAGCGTGCATTCGGTGCTTGCACCATCCAGTCTCGATAGCACGCGATTCTGCAGCCGCAGCGCATCGAGCGCCTCCCGATTGTGGCGCAGCGTCGACTCGTCTCCGGCGCCGCCTGAAAAATAGGCCCAGGCCTGCTCGGTCAGGTGGGCCGGCGCGGCGGCGGCATAGTCCGCCGCCGACACCAGGGAACGCGGAATATGGGAGAGCGGTGCGTGGGGCGTGCTGTTCATGTTTGCGACCATTCGCGCAGCAGGTTGTGATAAACGCCGGTAAGCCCGACGAGCGCGGGATGGCCCGCATCCGTTGCCGTGAGCGACTGCACCGCCTGATCGAGGTCCCACAACATTCGCCGCCGGCCGTCAGCCGCTACCAGACTCTGGATCCAGAACACCGCCGCCAATCGCGCACCGCGTGTGACGGGGCGTACCCGATGTACGCTCGTGCCGGGATAAATCACCAGATGCCCTGCGGGCAGCTTGATCGACTGCGCGCCGTAGGTATCGACGATGTCGAGCTCGCCGCCGTCGTAACTGGCCGGATCGGCCAGAAACAGCGTGGCCGAGATATCGGTACGCACCCGGTGCGTGGTGCCGGGCAAGGCACGAATCGCGTTGTCCACATGCTCGCCGTACGTGCCGCCACCCGCATAACGATTGAACATCGGTGGCAAGACTTTCAAGGGCAACGTGGCCGCGAGAAAGCCGGGATGTGCGCCCAGGCGGTCCAACACCAGATTGCCCCACCGCTGCGCCGTCGCATCGTCGGCCGGCAACTGTTCATTGCGCTTGGCGGCCACCGCGCCCGCCCCCGCCGTGCTGCGGCCATCCGTCCACACGGCCGCCGATAAGTCGGCCGCGCAAGCCCGCAATTCATCGGGCGTCAACACATCGGGGAACGTCAGCAGCATCGTTTCGCTTCCAAAAAAAGACCGGACAAAAAAAACCGGACCTAAAGCCACTGAGGCCCAAGGTCCGGCAACGATACAAGAAATTGCAGGCGGCGATCCAACCCGCGCGGAAGGCGTCAATCAATCCGTCGATCCAACCATCCCTTCATCGCCTGACGATCAATGCTCGGTCGACTGCGATCAGTCGGCCGATCTGCATCGACCGGTCAATCGATAGACACCTTCGGCGCATTGGCCGCCGTCACCGCATCGGCCGAGGCCATTGCCGGCAACTGCTGCGGCCAACCGCCAGCCAGCGACTTGTACAGGGCAATCAGCGACGTGGCTTCGCGCGCACGGCTTTGAACCAGCAGATCCTCCGCGTCCAGACGGGTGCGCTCAGCGGACAACACGTCGAGCACGCCGATCGCGCCAGCGTCGAACTGCACCCGCGCGACGTTCACGGCGCGCTCGCTCGACTGCGCGGCGCGCGTCAGCGCCTCACGCTCTTCATGCGACCGTGCCAGGCGCACCAACGCATTCTCGGTTTCTTCCATCGCCCGAAGGACGGTTTGCTCATAGCTGGCCATCGCCCCTGCCGCTTGCGCATTGGCGCCGGCAATCCGGGCACGCACCCGGCCGACGTCCAGAAACGAGCCGTCGATACCCAGCGTGAGCGCGCGAATTTCGCTGTCTCGGCCAAAGAGCGCCCCGACCGACAAGGCTTGCGAGCCGATCAACCCGCCCAGCGTGAAGCGGGGAAACAGATCCGCCGTGGCCACGCCGATGCGCGCCGTCGCACCGTGCAACCGCTGTTCGGCCGCCGCAATGTCGGGACGCCGGCGCAGCAGATCGCCGGGCACGCCGGCATTCACGGATGCCGGTAACGCGATCTGCGGTGTCGACTGCGCCAATTGCACGGCCAGCGACTCAGGCGTTTGACCGGTCAGCACCGCGATGCGATGCGCCAGCACGGCGGCCTGCGCTTCGAGCGGCGGAATACGCGCTTCGGTGAGCGCCAATTGCGCTTGCGTACGGTCGCTATCGAACGCCGTGCCGCGGCCGTTCTGCAGCAAGGCATCGATCAGGCGCAGCGTATCGCGTTGATTGGACGCGTTGTTGCGCGCCACCAGCAGTTGCGCTTGCACGCCGCGCATCTGAAAGTAGGCGTCGGCAAGTTCGGCCACGATGCCGACCTGCACGGCTGCCAGATCGCTGGCCGAGGCTTCCGTCTCCGCGCGCTGCGACTCGATACTGCGGCGCACCCGGCCGAAGAAATCCAGTTCCCAGATGGCCGATAGACGGGTGTCGAATAATTCGCCGTCACGTTGCGAGCGCGGCACGCCCGGCAATTGGGAGGCGCTCGAGCGCCCGGTTTGCGCATCGGCCGTCGCGCTCAATGTGGGATAGCGATCGAACTTCGATGCGCCCAGCAAAGCATTGGCTTCGTCAAAGCGCGACAAGGCAATGCGGATGTCGTGATTGGCCGCCAATGCGGCGTCGACCAGCTGCGTGAGTTGAGGATCGCCGAGATCGCGCCAGAACGCGAGGTCGGGCGCGGGTGGCGGCTCGTTTTGCTCAGCCGCCGATTGCCGCACGTAGGCATCGGCGTGCGGCGCCTTCGGGGCCGTGAAATCGGGGCCCACCGCGCATGCCGCCAAGAGCGACATGAGCGTCAGCGCGCCGAATGAACGGAAGACACGATCAAACATGCGAATTCTCCTGCGTGGCGAGCTGGGCCGCGGCACGGCGTTCGCCGCGGGTAGCCAGGCGTCGCAACGCGACATAAAAGACCGGGGTCAACACCAGGCCGAACAGCGTCACGCCCAGCATGCCGGCGAACACGGTCACGCCCATGGCGCGGCGCACTTCGAAGCCGGCGCCATGACCCACCATCAGCGGCACCACGCCGGCGATGAAGGCGATCGAGGTCATGATGATCGGACGCAGACGCAGGCGGCACGCTTGCAGTGCGGCGTCGATCGTGCTCATGCCTTTCTCTTCGAGTTCGCGGGCGAACTCCACGATCAGAATGGCGTTCTTGCAGGCCAGGCCGATCAGTACCACCAACCCGATCTGCACGAAGATGTTGTTGTCGCCTCCCGACAACCACACGCCCACCATGGCCGACAACAAGCACATCGGCACGATCAGGATCACGGCGAGCGGCAACGTCCAGCTTTCGTACAAGGCTGCGAGCACCAGGAATACCAGCAGCACCGCCAAGGGGAACACGATCATCGCCGCGTTGCCCTGTGTGACCTGCTGATAGCTCAGGTCGGTCCATTCCAGATGCATGCCGGACGGCAGCACCTTGTCGGCTACGGCCTGCACCGTCTGCAGCGCTTCGGACGACGACACCATGCGGGGATCGGCCTCGCCGATCAGATCGGCGGACGGATAACCGTTATAGCGAATGACGGGATCGGGACCGTAGCTCTCGCGGATGTTGACCACGCTGCCGATCGGCACCATATCACCGCGATCGTTGCGGGTGCGCAGATTCGTGATGTCCTCGATCGACTGACGATACGGTGCATCGGCTTGCGCCATCACCCGGAACGTGCGGCCGAATCGCGTGAAGTCATTCACATAGGTCGAGCCCAGATACACCTGCAGCGATTCGAACAGATCCGTCACGGCCACGCCCTGCGCCTTGGCCTTTGTACGATCGACCTCGGCATCCAGCTGCGGCACGTTGGCCTGGTACGAGCTGATCGGGAACTGGAAGCCCGGTTGTTGCACCAGTGTGCCCGCCATGCCCTGCATCGCATTGTTCAGGGCGGCATAACCTGCCGCGCCGCGATCCTGGATGTACAGCGAATAGCCGGATCCCGTGCCCAGGCCCATGATGGCCGGCGGCATGATGGCAAACGCCAGACCTTCCTGAATGCTCGAGAACTTCACGTTCAGTTCATTGGCGATTTCCTGCGCCGTGCGGGTACGTTCCGAGAACGGTTTGAGCGTAAAGAACACCACGCCGCTGTTGGACGTATTGGTTTGCTGCAACACGTTGAAGCCCGGGAAGCTCACGGCCTTGGCCACGCCATCCGTTTTCAGCGCGATCTCGCTGATGCGCTTGAGCGTCTCGTCCGTGCGTTCGATCGACGCCCCATCCGGCATCTTCACCGCACCGATCACATACAGCTTGTCCTGCGTGGGGATGAAGCCGCCCGGCACCACCTTGAACATCACGCCGGTCGCCACGAGCAACACGATATATACGGCAAACACCGCGCCACGCTTGCCCAGCGTGCGGGCCACGCCGCCGCGATAGGCGTCCGAGCCGCGCTGGAACCAGCGGTTGAACGGCCGGAAGAGCCAGCCCATCGAGCGGTTGATGCCGCGGGTGAGGAAGTCGGGCTTGGCATCGTGCGACTTGAGAAGCAACGCGGCGAGCGCCGGCGACAGCGTCAACGAGTTGATGGCCGAGATCACGGTCGAGATCGCGATGGTGACGGCAAACTGCTTGTAGAACTGCCCGGTCACGCCCGACAGGAACGCCATCGGCACAAACACCGCGCACAGCACCAGCGCAATGGCCACGATCGGCCCGCTCACTTCCCGCATCGCCTGATGGGCGGCCGCCAGCGGCGCCAGCCCCTCTTCGATGTTGCGCTCGACGTTCTCCACCACCACGATGGCATCGTCCACCACAATCCCGATCGCCAGCACCAAGCCGAACAACGTCAATGTGTTGATCGAGAAGCCCAGCGCCAGCAATACGGCGAACGTGCCCACTACCGACACCGGCACCGCGATCAACGGAATGATCGACGCGCGCCAGGTTTGCAGGAACAGAATCACCACCAGCACGACCAGCAGCACGGCTTCGCCCAGCGTGGTGATGACGGACTTGATCGAGTCGCGCACAAAGATGGTGGGGTCGTACACCACGTCCCAGGTGATGCCTTCGGGGAAACGTTGCGCGAGTTCGCCCATCTTGGCGCGCACTTGATCGGACACATCGATGGCATTGGCACCCGGCGATTCGAAAATCGGAATCGCCACTGCCTGCTCGTTGTCCAGGTAGGCCCGCAGCGCATAATCGGCCGCACCCAACTCGATACGCGCCACATCGCCCAATCGCGTGACCTGACCTTGCGATCCGGTTTTCACCACGATATTGGCGAATTCGTCTTCAGTGACCAGACGTCCCTGTGCATTGATCGGCAGCAGGAAATCGCTGCGATTGGGATTGGGTGGCGCCCCCAACTGACCGGCCGACACCTGCACGTTCTGCTCACGCACGGCGGCAATGACTTCGCCGGCCGTCATGCCCAGATTGGCGATCTTGTTGGGATCGAGCCACAGACGCATCGAGTAGTCGCCCGACCCGAACAGGCGGGCATCGCCCACGCCGCGCAAACGCGCCAGCTCGTCGCGCACATGGAGCACGGCATAGTTGCGCAGATACAGCGCGTCGTAGCGCCCATCGGGCGCACGCAAGTGCACCACCATCGTGATGTTGGGCGACTGCTTGGCCGTGACCACACCCTGGCGGCGCACCGCTTCCGGCAGACGCGCCTCGGCTTGCGCCACGCGGTTCTGCACCTTCACCTGGGCATCGTCGGGATCGGTGCCCGGACGGAACGTCACCGTCAGCGCGAGCACGCCATCGGCGCCGGCCACGGACTTCATATAAAGCATGTCCTCGACGCCGGTAATCGCTTCTTCCAGCGGCGCGGCCACGGTGTCGGCGATTTCACGCGGGTTGGCACCGGGGAACGTGGCGCGCACCTGCACGCTGGGCGGCACCACATCGGGGTACTCGCTGATCGGCAGCAACGGGATGGCGATCAGGCCGACCACGAAAATGATGATCGACAACACTGCCGCGAAAATCGGCCGGTCGACAAAGAATCGGGCGAAGTTCATGGCGTGACCGCTCCTGCAGCTTGAGCGACCGAGCGGCCACCCTCGGCGTTACGCCCCGGCACTTCCGTGGCGGCCACGGGCATGCCGGGCATCATCACTTTCTGCGTGCCATTGACGATCACACGGTCACCGGGCGTGAGGCCTGCGCGCACCACGCGCTGCCCATCCTCCACGCGGCCGAGCTGCACGTCCTTGCGCTGCGCCGTGCCCTTGGCATCCACCACAAACACGAACTTGCGGTCCTGATCCGTCATCACAGCCTTGTCGTCGATCACGATCGCACGCTCCTTGCGCTCGCCTTGCAGTCGAACGCGGGCATACAGGCCGGGGGTCAACGCCCGATCGGCATTGTCCAGCGTGGCGCGCACGCGGATGGTGCCGGTCGCACGATCGACACTGTTGTCGACGAAATCGGCGACGCCGTTATGCGGGTAGCCGTCTTCGCCCAAGAGTCCAACGCGCACCGGCACGCCCTCCTGCTGCTCACTCGGGCGGCCGCCCTCGCGGGCCAGGGCCGAGTAACGCAGATAGCTGCGTTCATCGGCATCGAAGTGCACATGTACTTTATCCAGCGAGACGAGCGTGGTGAGCACGCTGTCGCCATCGGCATTCACCAGGTTGCCTTCGGTGATGAGGGCACGTCCCGCACGGCCCGAAATTGGCGCGCGCACCTGCGTGAAAGACATATTCAGTTCGGCGGTGTCGACGGCAGCTTGAGCGGCCAGCACATCGGCACGCGATTGCGCGGCAGCGGCGCGGCGTTGATCGAGTTCTTCGGTCGACGCGGCCTGGATGGCAGCCAACTTTTGCGAACGCGCCGCTTCAGTGGTGCGCAATTGCGCAGTGGTGCGGGCGCGGGCCAGATCGGCCTGCGCACCGGCCAACGCGGCCTGATAACGACGGGCATCGATCACGAAAAGCACATCGCCGCGTTTGACCTCCTGGCCTTCGCGGAAATTCACCTTCTCGATGTAGCCGCTGACGCGTGGACGCAACGCAACGCGGTCCACCGCTTCCACACGTCCATTGAAATCGTCCCATTGTGTAACGGGCGCTTCGGTGACGACCGCCACGCTGACCTGGGGCGGCGGCGGTGCGGCGGCAGCCGCTTCGCCCTTGGAGCAGCCCGAAATGGTCAGGGTGAGTGCAGTCGCCAGGGCGGCAAGCCCGAGGCTGATACGCGTGCGACGGCTCGATAGCGCCGTCCGATGGAAGTCGTCGTAGTTCATTGTGTCTGGCCGATTGATTTTCATAACGAACATTATGAATATGGACTAGACTGTAGACAGCTTGCATCGGTGCGTCAAGGAATTTAATATCAACCATTATGAAAACAGCAAATACCCCTGCAATGGAGACGGATACTGCGGTGGTTACCGAGCGCCGCCCGCGCGGGCGGCCGTTGTCGTTCGACCGCGAAACCGTGCTCGAGCGCGCCATGCATGTGTTTTGGCGCCAAGGCTACGAAACCACGTCGATCAGCGATCTCACCACCGCCATGGGCATCACGGCGCCCAGCCTCTACGCGGCTTTCGGCGATAAGGAAGGTCTGTATCGCGAGGCGGTGCAACGCTATCGCAAAGGACCCGGCGGCTACAACGCGTGCATGATGTCGGATCCGCACGACACGCGCGCCGTTGTGCGCGAACTGCTGGTGTCGGCTGCAAACAACATGTCCTGTCCCGAAACGCCGTCGGGCTGCATGATCGTGATGTCCGGCGTGAATTGTTCGCCAGAGTCTTCCGACATTCAGCTGCTGCTCACCGAGTGCCGTACGGGATTCGAGACCGATCTCACCGCGCGCATCCAGCATGGCATCGACAACGGCGACGTGCCGCAATCGGTATCCCCGGGTGCGTTGGCCAAGTTTTATTCGGCCGTACTGTGCGGCATGTCGATGCAGGCGCGAGACGGCGCCACGCACGATGCGTTGATTGCGATCTGTGACGCCGCCATGGCGGCCTGGCCGGCCAGGCCGTAGCGGTTGGCTTGGACAGGAAAGTGCCCGAGCGCTGAGTGCGCTTTACGCGCTTTGTTGATCACAGCGCTTTCCCACGGCGCTGAATGGCGCATTGCACAATCGGACTGCTGACAATAGAATGCGAATCAGTCGCGTTTCAACGTCGGCACTCCTTTTGTCTTTTGTCGTCGTCCATGTCTGCCCCTTTGCCGGCTCCTCACCCCTTGCATGCGTTCTATCAGAGCCACCACGGTTGGCTCTATGGCTTGTTGCGCCGCAAGCTCGGTTCGGAAGGCGACGCGGCCGATCTCGCGCATGACGTGTTCGTGCGCCTGCTGGTCAAACCCAGACAGTTCGACGGCGAATCGGGCGCTCGTGCCTATCTGAGCACCATGGCGCGCGGCATGTGCATCGATCTTTGGCGCCGCCGCGACATCGAAGCCGCCTGGCTGGCCGCGCTCGCGGCCAAACCCGACATCACCGAACCTTCGCCCGAACAGCGCGCCATTATTTTCGAGGCGTTGCGCCAGGTTGACGCCGTGCTGCGCAAGCTGCCGGCCAAAACAGCCGATGCGTTCGTGATGGCCATGGTCTACGGCATGTCCGATACCGATATTGCCGCTCGTCTGGGGGTGTCGGATCGCATGGTGCGCAAGCACACCGCACGCGCCATGCTGCAATGCCTGGTGCTGCGGATGCAGGATGACGTCACACCGCAGGCGGCATGACATCGTCCACGCGTCCTTCGCAGCCGCTGCACATTCCCTATGAAGCGCTCGAAAGCGCAGCGGACTGGTTTGCCCAACTGCGCGCAAGCCAATGCGATCCAGCGACTCGGGCCGATTGGCAGCGCTGGCTCGACGCCAGTGACGATCATCGCCAAGCCTGGCGGTATGTCGATCTCGTCAACGCGTCCTTTCAAGCAATTCGGCAGCCGGACAACGCCGTCATCGGTGAAGCGGCGTTGCAATCGTTGCGCACGACAGGCGTTTCTCGCCGACGGGCACTTGGTGCGATCGGATTGCTCGGCGGCAGCAGCCTATTGGCCTGGACGAGTTGGAAGGTGTCGCCCCTCCCCGCCATGGCGGCGTATTGGTTGGCCGACTGTCGTACGGCAGTCGGCGAGAGGCGTTCCGTGCGACTGGCCGACGGCTGCCAGGTGTGGCTCAACACCGACAGTGCCATCGACATCGCCTATACACCTCGAGAGCGGTTGCTGCGGCTGACGCGCGGCGAGATCCTCATTCACACTGCCGGCCAGACCGATCCGCCCGACTCCCGTCCCTTTCGAGTAGCGACGCGCGACGGCCGCATCGATGCCCTGGGTACGCGCTTCGGCGTGCGGCAATTCGATGCGACGACGCGCGTGGCCGTATTCGAAGGCGCGGTCTCCGTCAATACTGCGGCGAGCGTTTCCCACAGCGTGCTGCGTGCCGGCGAATCGGCCAGCTTCGACCGCAGCGGCATCGGCGCCCTGCAACCCGCCAACGCAGCCCAGGCGGCGTGGCAACGGGGGGTACTGCTTGCCGAGAACATATCGCTCAGCCAATGGGTTGACGAGCTTGGCCGCTATCGCCGCGGCCACCTTAGCGTGGATCCCGCAGTCTCCGATCTACGCGTGCTTGGCAGCTTTCCCACAAGCGATACGGATCTCGCCCTGAGCTTGCTCGAAAGTGCCCTGCCCGTGGTGGTGCGTCGGCGCTTCGGTTGGTGGACCACCATCGGCCCGCGTTCCGTGACGTAGCGGGCAGCGCTTTATTTTCAGCCAAGGGTTCCGGATTCCCGCCTTCGTTCGATTCATAAGGTGACGCCCTATCTTCGACGAACTCCGGAACGCATCGCATGCCCTTCACGTTTTCCTCCCGCCCCGCCTCTCTCAAGACCCGACCCCGCACGCCCGTCCTGCCCATGTTGCGTGCACTGCCCCTGCTGCGCGCGCTGCAGCTTGCAACGCTTGGCACCAGCGTGTTTGCCGCAACGGCACCGGCGAACGCGCAAACGCGCCTTGAATCGCCCCGGCCGTTGCGTTTCGACGTGGCGCCAGGCCCCCTCCCCGTCGTGTTGGCGCGCGTCGCCAGCATGGCAGGCGTCTTCCTTGCAGGCGACGCGGCGCTGGCCGACGGTCACACGAGCGCAGGTTTGCACGGCGTGTACAGCGCACCGGACGCCCTTGCGCGCGTGCTGGCCGGCACCGGGCTGGTGGCCATCGCGCAAACACCAGACGCCTACATTCTGCAACGCGCCTCGGCCGCCGGCATCACCAGCCTGGCCCCCGTGACGGTGATGGGCGTTGCCGACGCCACCACTGAAGGCACGGGCGGGTATGCGGCCCCGAACGTGACGATCGGCAAGTCGATCCAGGCGCTGCGTGAGATTCCGCAATCCATCACCGTGGTCACGCGCCAGCAAATGGATGACGAACGCTTGACCACGCTCAATCAGGTGCTGGAAGCCACCAATGGCGCCACGGTGGTCAAAAGCGATGACGCCAACGAGCGGTCCGAAATATTCTTTCGGGGTTTTCGATTGGACAGCGTCAAGGTCGATGGCGTATCGGTGTCGAGCAACAATGAAGTCACTACCTTCGATACCGCCATCTACGATCGGGTGGAAATTCTTCGCGGGCCTGCTGGCGTGTTGCAAGGCGCGGGCGAACCGAGCGGCACCGTCAATCTGGTCCGAAAGCGCGCGCCCGGCGTATTTTCAGGCAATGCCGAACTCAGTGGCGGCTCGTGGGATCGGCAGCGCGCGGCGGTCGATCTCGGCGGCCCGATCGTCGCCTCCGGCGCTGTTCGCGGCAGGCTCGTCGCGGTGACGGAGAAAACCGACTCGTATATCGATCTCGTCAATGCCGAACGCCAGCTCGTCTTCGGCACCCTCGACATGGATCTCGGCGAGCGCACCACACTCACGCTGGGCGGCACGCATCAAAACGGCGACAGTCGCGATTCCCGCGGCCTGCCCACGTACACCAACGGCGAATTGCTGAACGTTGCGAGATCGACATTCATCGGGCCCGATTGGGCCCACAACGACACGCGCGCCACCGATCTGTTCGCCAATCTGGAGCATCGATTCGGTGGCGGCGCCGTTTTCGCCTTGAACGGCAATCTGCTCGATCGCCGGCGCGACAGCAAGCTCGCATTCGCCGATAGCCCGGTCGATCGCATGACCGGCAATACCACACTGCTGCCGCAGCATCGCATCGACACCGAGCGCAATCGCAACGTGGATGCTTCGCTGTCGATGCCCTTCGACGTGGGCGGCCTCGAACAGCAGCTCATCGCCGGCGCCGAATATCACAACGCCACGCAAAGAGGCACCCGCGCCCGGGCCGGCGACATCGTGCAGAACGTATTCAATCCCGATCACGGGGTCGCCGAACCCGATTTCGTGTTCGACCGATTCGATCAGGTCGATATCGAGCAATATGGGGTGTACGGTCAAAGCCGCATCAAGCCTGTGGCCTGGGGCACGATCGTGCTGGGTGGCCGCATGAGCTGGTGGGACAGCACGTCGTTCGATCGCGCAACACGCGAGCGCACTGCGGCCTCGCGCGAGAACGGCAAGTTCACACCTTACGCCGGTGTGGTCGTCGATCTTTCGCAGAACCTGTCGGCCTACGGTTCGGTTGCGTCGATCTTCGTTCCCCAGCAAGAGACCACGGTGGCGGGCAGCGTGCTGCCGGCGCGACAAGGCAAGCAATACGAATTGGGTTTGAAAGGCGATGCCGATGAGGGCAGGCTAACCGGCAGACTGGCGATTTTTCAGATCGACGATGAAAACCGTGCGGTGAGCGATCCGGTCGACGACGACTACTTCCTCGCATCCGGCAAGGTACGCAGTCGTGGCTTCGAGGCCGAAGCCGCCGGTGCCATCACGCCGGCGTGGCAGATTGCCGCCGGCTACACGTATCTCTCGACCGCATTTCGCGAAGGCAACGCCAACGAAGGCGCCGCCTTCGAAACGCGCGCGCCCAAGCATGCCGTGCGCGTGTCCACCAAGTACACGTTGCAGAATGGACCGCTGCAAGGGCTCGATGTGGGCGGCGCGTTCCGTGCCTACACGCGCACCTACAGCGCGGACGATGGCCCGCGCATCGACCGGGCCGGCTTTGCGACGCTCGACCTGCGGCTCGGATATCGCTTCAGCAAAACATTGAGCGCGAGCCTGAACGTCACCAACCTTCTGGACAAGAAGTACTACGCCTCAACCAGCTACACGGACCGCCAGAACTACTTCGGCGATCCGCGCGCGGTGTGGCTGGGCCTGCGCGCGCAGTGGTGAAACGCTTATTTGCCGCGCTTGCCGCTGCCGATTTCTTGCTGACGACGCTGCAAAGCGTCGATCTGCGCCTGGATCGCGCGCAGTTCTTCCCGCGCCTGCTTTTGCTGTTGTGCCAGCGCGTTGGCCTGCTCGCGGCTCTGCGCCTGACGGGTCTGTACTTCGCGTGCTTGCTGTTCGCGCACACTTTCATCGGCCTGCAACGTACTCAACAACTCGCTCCGCGTTGAAAGCGTGCGCTCGGCAAGTGCGTTCTCAGCCTGCAGACGGATGCGTCGCAGGTCGACCTCGGCCAACTCGGCCGACTGCGCGACGAAACTGCGATAGGCGGCTTCGGCCTGCCGCTCTGAACTGGTTTTGACGATGCGCCAAAAATTCTTCTGCTGAAACAAAGCAGCGTAGTACGTCAACGTTTCGGCGTTGAACAACAGGCTGGCGCCGTAGCTGCCGTTGTAAGCCGTACGCAGTTCGGCCACTTCGCGACTTTGAATCATGCCTTGCAATTCGGACACCGTGCTTGCAGGCGGCGTGGTCGTGGCGGCAAGTGACGGCGCCTGAGCAGCGGCGGGCGGCGTCACGGGCTCAGGCGCGGCGGGCGGGGCATCCACTTGCTTGACGGTCGGCCGCGGTGCCGGCTCGGGCTTTTGATTTCCCAACACGCCGCAAGCGGTCAACGTGGCCAACAGCAGCGACACGACGCCCAATCGCGCAACGCGTCGAACCGACCCTGCGGCACCGTATTGCGGCCTGACTTTCATGCTTTATTTCCTCTTCCAGTGGGCGTGCACAAGGTGCACGCGCAATATTGTTCTTGATCAGCCTTCATATGCATCCTCGGTCATCGAACCGTTGACGCGATTGAGCTGCAATTTTCGCATCTTTTCCCATAAAACCTTACGACTGATTCCCAGCGCCTGCGCCGTGTCTTGACGGCGCCAGCCATTCGCCTGCAGGGCCGTCATCACGCGTGCGCGTTCGAGCATCTCGGCAGGACTCAAACCGCGCCCATCGGTGGGTTCGAGATCGGCAGAATCGGCAATGTGCATCTGCGGTGCCGTGGCGGCGATACCCGCGTTGCGCATCCGCATGCGATCGAACACCGCCTGGATCCGCACGAAATCCCAATTGCCCAATTGCCGGCGCACCAGGGCCACGCGTTCCACAAGATTGGACAACTCGCGCACATTACCGGGAAATGACGTTCCCCCAACCTGGTCGAGCAGCCACTCCGGCGGCTGTCCGCCTTCGATCGCGTCCTGCCCGCTTTCCCAGAAACGGGCCAGCAGCGCGCGGAACAAGGCGATCTTCTCATCGCGGCCACGCATGTCCAAGGTAGGCACCGTCAGTTCGATGACCGCCAGTCGGTAATACAGGTCCGCGCGAAACAGTCCCCGCGCCACGAGATCGGTCAAATCCTTGTTGGTGGCCGACACGAGCCGAAACCGTACGGGCACTTCGGTGGTCGATCCCAAACGCGTGACGGTGTTGTGCTCCAGCACACGCAGCAACTTCACTTGCTGATACAGCGGCAAATCACCGATTTCGTCCAGGAAAAGCGTGCCGCCGCTCGCCTGCTCGAAGTAGCCTTTATGTGCGCCGATGGCGCCGGTAAACGCGCCCTTTGCGTGGCCGAAGAAATGCGCTTCGAACAAGCCTTCGGGCACGGCGCCGCAGTTCACCGCCACAAACGGGCCTGACGACCATGCCGCCTGATCGTGCAAACGGCGCGCGATGCGTTCCTTGCCCACGCCGGTTTCGCCGAACACGAGCACATTGCTGCCGCAGTCGGCAAAGATATCGACCTCTTCCAATACGGCTCGCATGGCTTGCGACGTGGCGACCAGGGGTGCCGCTTCCGTGGGCTGCATGGCGCCGCGCGCCGCCGCGCCGCCGGCGATACGGTTGAGCAACGCGCGCAGCTCTACGCCACTGAACGTATGCGGCAACGTATGGGCATGACTCGGCGGGAAAAAAGTGGGATCCTGACCACGTGTTTCGGCCGCGACCCAGATCACCGGAATCGCTTCGTGGGTAAGCCAATCCAGGCCGAAGAAGTTGCCGTCGCCCATCAACGCCACCGACACCAGCGCCACCTGCGTCCGGGCCGCATCGCGCAGCGGCGGAAACCCTGCATCGACGCCCGGCCGGATCACATTGACATCATAGGCCGCCAACATGCGCTCGGCCCGCACCCCCACATCGGTGCCGCCTTCCCAGACGTAGAGATCGATATCTTCAGTGACGATGGCGGATCGATTCATGGCGAGCGGATCAGTAAACCAGCCGCGGCTGGCCGCACTGGATGTCGAACAAAGTGACGTCGGTGCGGCCCAGTTCCACGCCCACGATATCGCGCGTGGTCGTGAGCAAAAGACTGCTCACGCTGTTGAGCAGCGGCGAGAGCACCGTTTTGCTCAGGCGGCACACGATGCCGCACGCGTGCACCGCGGGGAGCACGTTGGTGGGTGCGGAAGCGATGAACTGCGCAAGGTTGCGCTGCACGCAGCCGGGATTGCCTTCCAGCACAACCGTCAAGATGCCGCTGCAGCCACTCAAGCCGACAAGGTTGGTAATCGATCCCAGCAAACCCGGCGTCGCGCTGACGGTGTTCGAAAACGCCGTCCACACGGAAACGCGTTCGGTCTTGCAAATTACCAACAAGGTGCAGGAGGTGTAATCCACTTGCCAGTCGCCCAATGGCGGCAACGCGCCGGGTGCGGTTTGATTGCGGCTGCCGTTACGCAGCGCATACACCGCTTCGGCAAGGTTGTAGGTGCCATTGCTGTTGCGCGTGGCGTTCAAGTACTGCGAGGCAAGTTGCTGCGCGCCGCCGACATCTGCCGAATTATTCGACGCGCCGTCCAGCAACCCAACCAGATCGAGCGCTTGCGACAACGCAGCAGGAATGACGTTGAGCGACAGCGCATTCGTTGCACCGGTGATCGTGGTCGGCAGCGATGCCGGCGTGGGTGCCGAAAACTGCAGATTCTGCACCGTTCCCCCGCCAACGTTCGTATCCATTGCGTTAAGCAGCACACGTGACGGCGGCAGCGAAAGCCCAAGGAATCGCAACACGGTGACTTTCTGCAGATTATCGTCGCAGGCCTGCTTCAATGAAAACTTGGTGCCCTCGTTCGGTATGCCGATGCACGCCTTCACAAGCGACGACTGCAAAGCGATCGTGGCCGTGCGTACGGGCGGCTGGCAGGAGAGCGCCGTCAAGGTGCCCTTCCCGCTTGCAAGATCCACGACCAGCGGCAAATGCACCCGGAGATTGAGCGTTTGCAATACCGTCTTCAACAACGGCCACTTCGCAGCGGTAATCTTGTCGGTGTCGATGTCGACGTAAATACGCGTTTGCGCGTTGTAAGCGACGGTTCCCACCCCGCCCACGGCGAGCGACGGCGGCTCGACGATACCGGCCTGAACGGAAATGGCGCTGTCGAGAAGGCTCAGGTTAGGCACGAACGCCGCGCGCCCGGCGCTGGCCACACTGATGGCGGTCGACACGAGATCCAGTGCACTGATGGAGGTGGTGAGCGCCGCATCCTTCCCTGCGTTGGTGACCGTGGTGAGCAACCCTGCTGTGTTGCCATCGCCAAACAGATTGATGTTGACCTGATTGACGTCAACGGATGCCGGCAACTGTCCGATCAACGCACGAATCTTTGCCGCCTGATCTCCGCCCACCACCGTCGCCGTCGCGTTGATCAATTGCCCCAGCGACAGCTTCGGCACATTCAACAGCGCGTTCGCGCCGCCCAGCGTGAGATCGGTTGCCAACGGAATCCCGGCGGCCTGCATCAGCGCCAGCGGCGTCAGTTTGGCATTGGCGATGCCGCTGGCATCCAGCGCCGAGAGGTTCACGCCAAGCAGGCCGAGCAGGTTGTTCTTGGTGGTTGACGTGCGCGCCAGTTGCGACGCGACCGAGAACACGGCGGCCGGCTCGGTATTGGCGGCGATCGCCTCGCCTCCGGTGATGAGGGTGCTGGAGGCACCGGTGATCGCCGGCACGATGGGGTTGATGGGCTTGACGATCTTGACGCTGATCGCGTTGAACGCTTCGCCAGCCGCCGGGGCGCGAAGATGCCTGCCGGCGGCATCGGTGCTCGTGCCGTCCCACCGTTGACAACTCACTTGCAGCTCATTGCCGGCCATTGCCCCCACGTAGGACGGCATGTTGGCCACCACCGTCGTCCGCGCGGCTGCGATCGCAGCGGTGCACTCGGCGGCCGAGCCGCCATACAGCACCTTCGCGCCGGTCAACGCCGCCATATCGGCCGCGTTCTGCGCCGCACGCTTCATGTAGTACAGGTAGCCGATCTGCGCCGAGCCCATCAAGACCAAACCGACGAGCACGGCGAATATTGCGGGGACCGCTATCGATCCGCGCTGATCGCGACGCGTCGGCCGGCCCGAAATCATTGCTTGTTTCCGCCGTCTTCGACGCGTTCTTTGTAGAACTCGGGAATCGGATGCGTAAAGCTTTCGATATACCGGTTCCAGGAGGCGGTTGCGACCGCGCCGGGGATCAGCAGCGTGTTGCCGGCGCGACGGCCGTCGGCCTGCGCGGCAAGCAGCGCGCGCGTCGTGGTGCCCACCTCGTCGGCAGGCACGGCTGCCGGTGCAGGTGCAGGTGCAGGGGTAGCGGGCGGCACGGCGCGAACCACGCCAGCACTGGCGGCCGTCGCGGGCGACCCCGACACCTGTTGTTGCGCGTGGGCCGAGCCGATGCCGGCAAGCGTTGCCACGATCGCCGCAATCAACGCGCAGGCGGTTGGCGGCGAAACTCGGAAATGAATCATGACAGGGTCTCCGCTTTGCCCGGTGGGCGGTCATGGAAAAAGTCGTCGTTCGCGGCAAGCGCCTGACGCGCCACGGGTAGCGTGACGCCAGGCGCCGCCGGTCGATACAGGATGACGGTCATTGCACCAGCCTCCCATGGTCGAGCCCGCCGTCGCGCACCGGCACGGCGGCCACCGGCGCGCGGGTCGACGGGGCAGGCACATCGCGATTGCGCACGACAGGAACGGCGGCGCCGGCTGTGTTCAGCGCCCCTGCCGAGCCGGCAGCGCTCGTGCCGCTCGCCGCACGTACGGTTTGCGGTGCCACGGCCGCGATGGGGATGGCAGCTTGTGTGCGCCGCAACTGCGCCTCGCGTGCCAGCACCCCCACCTGCTCGCGTGCCGCCGCGCTCAAGCCGGCGCGATCCATGATGGCCTGCGCCCGAGCGGGCTCACCCTCAAGCGTGAGCAGCAACGCAAGATTGGCCAGTGCCTTGGCATTGCCCGGCGCCAGTTCGGCCGCCTGACCCAACGGCACCCGCGCACCTGCGATATCGCCATTGCGGATGCGTGCAAAGCCCAGATCGCTCAGCACATCGGCTTGTGTGGGCATCAACTGCGCCGCTCGCCCGAGATCGTCCGTCGCTTGCGTGAAATTGCCTTGCGACGCGGCCAGCAGCCCCAGGCCGTGCCACGCCCGAGCTTGCTGTGCGCCACCCAGCAAGGCGCGATAGGCCTGTTCGCTTTCAGCCCGCTGGCCCGTCAAACGCAAGGCATCGGCGCGTAGCAGATTCACTTCGGGATTGGCCCCGAACTGCTGGATGTAGGCATCGATATAGGCCATCGACGCGAAGTGACGGCCTTGCGCCTGCGTCTCGCGAATCAGCGACAGCATCAGCTGCGGCTGCGATTTCGCCTGCGCCCGATCGTCGTCGCGTTCCTGCTGCTGCAGCGCCGCCTGTTGCGCCTGCTGTTCCTGCATCACCCGCCAGGCCGACATGCCGTCGCCATTGCTTTGGCACGCGGCAAGCAGCGCAAGCGCGCCGCTCATGAGGGCGATACGTCCGCCGGTTCGAAGTCGTGTCAACATCAAAATCCTCCCGATACGCGCGACATCCCGCGCAGTACCGCAATCAAGCCTGCACCGCCCGTCACGATCATCAACGCCGGCAACAGCGTGACCACCATGACGCCCGTCATCTTGACGGTGAGGCGTCCGATTTTTTCTTTCAATCCCATGCGCCGCTTGTCGCGCACGCGTTCGGCAAACCGCTGCAGCGGTTCCTGCACCGCGCCGCCATGGCGATCGACCTGGACGATCAGGCGGCAGATGGCCTGCAGATCGTCGTTTTCGAAACTCGTCGCCAAGCGTTGCAGCGACTGCTCGCGCGTACGCCCCCGGCTGTGCAGATCGACGGCGATGCGCAACTCGGACGTGAGCACCGGCAAGACGTGCGCGAACTCGGTCGTGATCACTTGCAGGCTTTGATCGATGGACAGGCCCACGCCCTGCAGAAGACGCAGCAGATCGATCAGCAGCGGCAGTTCCTCATCCGCTGCGAGACGGCGTCTTTTGGCGCGGCGCGAGATCGTCCATTTCGGCAGCATGTAGCCCAACGCAAAACCGAAGAACAGCGCGGTCAGGCTGCGCAGGCCCGGCGGCAACACGCTCAGCCAGGTGTGCCGCTCCACCATCGCCACCACGCACAGCACCACGATCGCAGCCACCCGCGCGACGATGAACCACGCGCGTGCCCGGGCCATATCGGCAAAGCCGCACATGTCGATCAGCTCGCGATCTTCGCTGGCCAGCAGCGCATCCGACCAGCGGCCACGCTCCAGGCGGGCACCCAATCGTTCGGCGGCACGAATGGCGGCCGCCATACGGCCGTCGCCATCGGGTATGGCATCGACTGCATCGGCCCGGCGCGACTCGCGCGCCGCCAGCGCCCGATCGACCACCCGGCGATTACGGCCCTGCCGCGCCTGCCGAATCCAGATGCCGGCCGCAAGCGTAATGGCGGCCAGCGCCATCAGCAGCAAGGCCACGACGAACAGCAGATTCGATCCCGTCATTGTCATCGGCGCCACACTCAAATCGACTTTGCCATGCGATACAGCCAATACGATCCGACGATCTGCAGGATGAACGCGCCTACGAGCATCTTGTAGCCCAGGTCGTCCTCATACATCGTCATGAACAATTGCGTGTTGAAGGTCACGATGAACCCGGCGATGAACACGGGCAGCAGCGCCAACACCCAGGCCGACAATCTCACTTCGGCGGACATTGCCACCAGCTCGTTGCGGGCCTGTTCGATATCGCGAATGAACGCCGCCATGCGATCGAGCACGTGGTCGCTGCGCCCCCCAAATCGCATCGCGACCGCAATGATTGCCGCGATCAGCTGGAGCTCGGCAATGCCGTAGTGCTTGGCCACTTGCGTAAGCGCCACATCGAGTTCCTTGCCCGAGCGCGTTTGGCTCACTGCACGCGCCAACACTTCCGAGAGCGGTGCATTGGCGGCCTTGGCCGCCTCCTGAAAAGCCGCCGGCATGCTGTTGCCGATCGTGATCAAGCGCACCATCCCGTCGAGAAAGTCGGGAAGCTGCTCGACGATGCGGCGGCGGCGGCGGTCGGCACGCAGCCAGATCGCAAAGACGGTAGCCAGGCAGGCACACAGCAATACGACCGCACCCGCCAGGGGTGATGCCAGCAGCGCTGCAATCAGCGGTGCAACCAGCACGACCGCCAAGATCCGCACGTAAAACGCACGACTGGGTATGATGCCGGCACGCGCCAGCAGGCGATCCCACCACCGCAGCCGGAAACCCGGCCGCTTCTTCTGGGTCGCACTCGCTGCCGGCTTCGGATCGGCGGCTGCCGGAGTGGCCGCATGCCGCGTTGCCAGGCGATCGTCGATGAACCTGGCGCCGGCCGCTTTTTGCGCGCGCGTACTGGCCGTGCGCCACAACAGCGCGCCGCCCATCAAGGCGATGAGCGCCAATGCGGCAAGGGTGACGGCGAGCGCCATCAGCGCCGCCTGCCCCAGAAGCCGCCACCGCCCGAGTCGTCAGGGGTCTCGGCCGCATCGCGCTCGGCCCGCACTTGCTCGCGATACTTCGCCAGCTTGGGCGTGTGCGGTTGAATACCCAGACTCGCCCAACGATCGCTTTCATCGCCATCGGGGGTGGCGAAACTTTCGTGCTTGAACAACTCCTGCGTGGCGATCACGCCGTCGCCCATGCCGGTCACTTCAGTGACGGAAAGCACGCGGCGCTTGCCGTTGGGCAGGCGGCCGATCTGAACGATGAAATCGATTGCGCTGGAGATCTGGCGGCGCAGGCTATCCTCGCTGCCTTGAAATCCAGCGAACCCGGCAAGCATCTCGATCCGGTACAGGCATTCGCGCGGCGAGTTGGCGTGAATGGTGCCCATCGATCCTTCATGGCCGGTGTTCATGGCCTGCAGCATGTCGAGCACTTCAGCACCGCGCACCTCGCCCACCACCACGCGATCGGGCCGCATCCGCAAGCTATTTCGGATCAGGTCGCGAATCGAGACGAGGCCGGTGCCATCGAAGCCCCCCTGCCGCGACTCCAGTCGCACCACATGAGGATGATTGAGCGAAAGTTCGGCCGTGTCTTCCACCGTCACGACGCGCTCGGTTTCGGGGATGAAAAACGCCAGCGCATTCAACAACGACGTCTTGCCCGAGCTCGTGCCGCCTGATACCAGGATATTGCATCGGTTGCGAACCGCCGCGTTGAGCAAGGCGAACACCGATTCATCGAACGTGCCCAGCGTCAGCAGGTCATTGGGCTTGAGCGGATCCTGCCGAAACTTTCGAATCGACACCATGGGACCGTCGACCGCCAGCGGCTCGATGACCACATTCAGCCGTCCGCCATCGGGCAGGCGGGCATCCACCATCGGTGCGGACTCGTCCAGCCGGCGCCCGAGCGGCGCAAGAATCCGGCGCACGATCCGCAGCACGTGCTGGTTGTCGGTGAAGCGCAACTCTTCACGCTGCAGGACGCCGCGGCGCGACACGAAAACATTGTTGAAGCCGTTGATCAGAATATCTTCCACGGCGGGATCCGAGAGCAGATCTTCCAATGGTCCCAACCCCGCCAACTCTTTGGTCAGCGCGGAAGCAATCGCACGAATCTCCTCCTGATTGATGGGCAAGCGTCGCTGACGTACGAAGCCCGCCACCTCGATCCCGACGAATTCCTGGATTGCCTCACGCGTCCAACGCCCGAACTCGGCACCGAGCTCTTCGATGCGTGACAAGAGGTGCTCATACGCCGCTCCTTTGATCTCCTGGAAACGATCGCTCGAACCGAAGCCGTTTCCATCGCTAAATTCCACTGCAGCGCTCATGATCATCGGCCATCCTCAATGGTTGTTGGGCGTGACCAGCCGGCGGTGCACGCCAGGCAGCCAGCCGGAGAGCCAATTGCCCTTTGCGTTGGGCGCCAGGAAATCCGCCGTCATCATGTCGGCGATTTGCTGCAGGGCGCGCACGTACGCATCGCGCTCGGATACCTCATGCAAAAGCTTGCCCTGGTTGGTGCAGACGACGAGCTGCAAGGTGCGATCGGGCAATGTGCCCACCAGTTGGATACCGAAGCGCTCTGCAATCTGCTGTGCGGTCATGCCGTAGCGCTCGTCGTATTTATTGACGACCAGGCGCAGATGGCTGAGATCGACATGCTGGGCGGTCAACTCCTTGATCACGCCGGCAAGCGAGACCAGCGATCCCACGCTCTGGTCGGTAACCAGCCAGGTTTGCTGCGCGCCGCGCGCCAGGCCGGCCACGAACTCGGGATGATTGAAGCCGCCTGCGTCGGCCAGCAGAAAGCCGAAATGGTGACGCAGTCGATCGAAGAGCAACAGCGAATCGGGTTGTGAGACTTCGCGCATGGCGGCCATATCGCGCGGCAGCGACACCACACTTACGCCGCTATCGGTATGCGCCAGGGCAGACGTGAGCAGCGTGGCATCCAGACGGCGCAGATTGCGAACCGCCTCCACCACGTCGAACTCACTACTCACATTCAAATAAAGCTGGCAGTCGCCCACGGGCCACCCCAGATCCATGATGCCGACGCGATCCGCGAGCGGCAACGCGCTTCCCGTGACGACAGGACCGCGCATCGGCCGATCGGCCGCACCATTGCGCGTGATCGCAGCCTGAGCCAGCCGCTCCTGCAGAATACCGGCCAGATGCACGGCCATCGTGCTGGTGCCCACCCCGGCACGCGCGCCCAACAACAACACGCTGCGATGCGCAGTAGGCTTGTCATCCAATTGCTCGGTGCCCTGCAACAACCGCAGCACCACCTCGTGCACTTCATCCGGCGACGAAAACGGATCCACGAACTCGGTCAAGCCGGCGCGCATGGCCGCGAGCGTGCCCTGCGGCTGGGCCAACATGCCCACCGCGATACGCGGCACTGTGGGTGCCACACGTGCAAGCAGCCGGGCGAGGTCCGCCGAACGCAACAGCTTGCCCGGCTCGTCGACCTGCAAGGTGAAGTCCAAAAAGACGGCCTTGGGGCTCAGTTCGCCCAGGCGCCGCGCCAGGGCTTCGGTCGACGGCACTTCCTGCACCAGCATGCCCACATCGCCCAGCGCTTCGGCAAGGCGCGCGGCCACCACGTTGTCGCTGGAGCAAAACAGCATCGCTCCCGATTTCTGTAAACCGACGATCTCTTTGGTATGGGTTTTCATACGCGTCACCGAGAAAATCCGGGCATCTGCTCGCCACCGATCGGACCGAGCAGATAATTACCCCAGGCATTGAAGGCCGTGTCGCTGCGCTCTTGCGCGGCGCCAGGTAAAGGCAACGTCACACCGCGCGCGATCGGGCGAACGAGGCGCGGCGTGACCAGAATCACAAGTTCGCGATCTTCCTGCGAGTAACGCATGCTGCGAAAGAAAGCGCCGATGATGGGCAGATCGCCCAGCAATGGAATTTTTTCCACGGCGGCCGTGGTCTGCCGCGATACCAATCCGCTGATGACGAAGCTCTCACCGTCGCCAAGCTCCACCATCGTATCGGCGCGGCGGGTGCGCAACGCGGGAATCAACGACGTGGTCGTGCCATTGACGATGGGGATCGCGTTGACGAAATCCAGTTCGCTGGCCTCGGGCGCAACCTTGAGCGCGATGCGATCGCGCGACAGCACGGTCGGTGTCACCGTCAGGCCGATGCCGAAGGGTTTGTAGACCACCGTCGTCGTGCCTAGCCCACCCGACTCGGGTATGGGGATTTCGCCGCCCGCCAGAAAGCTCGCGCTCTGCCCCGACAACGCCAGGAGCGTGGGCTCGGCCAGAATGCGCGCCATGCCGTTGGTCTGCAGCAAGCGCAACGTGGCATTGACGCTATTGGTGCCGTACAACACATTGAAGCCGTTCTGCAGGACGGCACCCACGCCTGCCGTGGGGAAGTCACCCAGCCCGGATTGAAACTGCCACGGACCGTTGTTGCGGCCAAAACTCACGCCCACTTCTTTCAGCGCGGAACGCGACACTTCGACGACTTTGACCTCCACCTGCACCACACCGCTGGTGTCCAGGTTAGACAGATCCACCACGTTTTCAGCGCTGCCGCTGGCCTGCGCAGCGGCGAGGCGTGCGGCTTCATGACCCTGCGCAGACGTGGCCAGCCCGCTCAGCACACTTCTTCCGCCGCCATGATCGGTGGTGATACCCGTTTGCATGCCGCGCGCGGCAAGGGCCTGCTCGATATCGCCCGACACGCGCAGGTTCCACACATCGGGCGCCGCGTTGCCGCGCTGCCACACGCGCAGCGTGGTGGCCCCCGGCTTCTTGCCCACGATCAACACACTGCCTGCGCGACCGCCTTCGCCCGACAGCACCTGCACATCCGCGACCTCGGGATCGCCCACGGCGATACGCGCAGGTGCCCCCGGGAGGGTCAAGGGCACGTTGCCGCGCACCGGCACATCGATGGTGCGCTGAGTCGCGGCCTGCGATGCTGCCGCGCCCACGGCAACGGGCGTTGCCACGGCAGGCACCACCGCACGCCGCGCATTGGATGACGGCGCGGCCTGGCTCCATGAGGCGGCGTGCACGAACAGCGCCACCCCGGCCACTGCCGCCATGCGCCACGTTACGCCGCCGATCTCGCGCGACACCTTGCCGATCCCCTGTGCTGCCCTACGCATTTTTCACCTGCTACAACATTTAATAAGGTACGGTTTCCGAGGTGCTGCCCCGGATGATCTGGATCGTGCGGCCGCGCGCCGGGCTATTCGAGGCTCGAGCCGCACTGGCCACGGGCGTCGCGGCGGGCGGCTGCGCAGGCCGACTGACGGCAAACGCCTCCAACTGATTCAAGCTGTCGCCCGCATAGGCCGCGTTGGCCGGTGTATCGATGCGCGCCTTCTCCGCAGCCGTTAGGTCCCGGCGCGGCGCCAGGACGGGCCGCCGTTCGGCGAACAAGGTGCGGTCTGCCGTCAACTCATCATTCGGATTGCGCAACGCCATTTGCAGCCGGCCTTGCTTGAGCGCCAGCAACAACTCATTCACCTGTTCGATCGGTACGGCCAGCATTGCCGTGCGGGCACCCTGGGTCTGGCCGGACGCCGCTGCGGCACCGTCCGTTGCGAGCGGTCCATCGACGGATGCATCGCCATAGGCGAGCACACGCACCTTGGACTGCAGCAGACGCGTTTGCGCGCCCTGAATTTCCTGACCCTTGTCGAGCATGAAGAACAGATCGACGTAATCGCCCGGCACCACACGATGCGATGCGCCGATCACATCGTCCACGGGAATGGACACGGCCCGCTGACCCGGCTCGAGGTAAGTCGCCAGCCCGATGGCCAACGCACCGGCGGTGATCGGCTCGCCTTGCGCCACATCGCGACGCAGTCGCTTGCCGGCAACGCCATCCGCCGACACATACCCGTGCGCCGGAGAAACGGGCCATTGAACGACCTCGAGCGCGTCGGCCGCGATGAGCGTACCCGCCGGCAGCGCCTTGGCGGCAACCAGCACGCCGAATGTGGGTGCGGCTTCGCGCCGCGCCACCGGGGCCACGGGCTCGGTGGGCGCCACAACGACCGGTGCGGGCGCCACGGCCAATTGATATGCCACAACGCCCAGCACCACGGCGAGCACCAGCAAGCCAAGGGCGAGAAACTTCGTCAAACGGCCCATGTTGCCGGTGCTCCTATTGAACTTGAACGAGCGCGTGGCCTGACAACTGCCAGGCCTGTGCGTTATTGAATGCGGGAATGAAATTGCCGACCATGCGCAATCCCGTCAACGGCGCCCAGTCATAGGCATCGAACGACAGCTTGATATCGGCGCACACGGGTGGCGGTGCCAGGCTTGATGCCGCACCCCATGCACACGTCGCCGTGCTCACCGCGCAGCCCAGCACGCCATCGCGCTCGAATTTCGCGCGGGCTTGTGTACACGCGGAGGTGGAAGCAGCGTCCCACTTCGCGCCCATCAACTGCGCCCGCATCATGGCGCGCGCCACATCGCCCGCCTGCTGCGACAGCCGCTGCTGCATCCAGAACAGAAAGCCGAAGCCTGCGATCGCAACGATCAAGGTAATCAACAAGGTGGCGATCATGGCGAACTCGACGGCTGCCGCGCCCTTTTGCTTGTTTCGGTGCATCGGTCTCATCTCACACCCCTTTCGCAACCGTGGCCGGCATGCCGATGCCCAGGCTGGTCACCGCGCGCGATTCCAGCACCGTATTTTTCGGGATCATCAAGCCGCCGATCAACGGCAACTGCGGTGTCAGGGGATGCGCGCCGTAGGCGTACTGCACCACCAGTTCCATTTGATCCTCGGCCAAGGCCACAGTTGTACACGTGGCCTGCCCCACTGCCACGACGTTCGCATTGCCTTGCCGGAAGCACACGCCAACTCGCAATGCCGAGCCGCTCATCGCACTGACCCATGACGCACGGTCCTGCGCGACGGTAATCGCCGCCGCACCGCGAGAGACGGGAATATTCGTCGCGCTCGTCCAGCGCAGCAATTGACGCGCGCCGTCTTGCGCGGCGAGGTTCAGCGACTGCTGTGCGGTAAACAAAAACCCATACGTCACAATCGCGTAGAACAGAGCGAAAAAAACGACAAACACGAGTGCGAACTCAACCGCATAAGCCCCACACTGAGTGCGGCGATCGCCAAATAGCCGGCGTACGGAATACCGCGCCGCGTGCGTGGTCGGCTCAGAATGACGTCGCGTCGCTTGCCCCAGAACTGCACGATCGCGTGAACGAACGACGGGATCGCGCTCCACATCAGGATGTCGGGCATCGCAACGATGCCCATGACGAAGCCGAGTGCCGCCAGAAACTTCACGTCGCCCGCGCCCAAAAGACGCCAGCGCCAGAACACGATAAAAGCCATGCCCAAAGCGAATCCGGCCAATGCATTCGTCCAGGTCGCCGCCCCCCAGATCGCGGGCTCCCATGCGGACCACTGAACGATAAAAAGCCAAAGACTTTGGCACGCGAGCGCCAGGAGCACCAGCAGGTTGGGCACGCGCCGCCATCGCAGGTCGCAGACCACGATCGCAAACAGCCATGTTGCGCACCCGATTACCCACAAAGCTTCTCCTACTGCCACTGCGCACCTTCTTGAAAGAAGCTTGGGTATCCGTCTAGGGACACCCTGACCCGCAATCCAAGCGCCTTCGCTTTACTTGACCGCGGCGGATACCTTCGTGCCCAGATCGGTAAAGAACGTCTGAATCGTTCCCGAGAAGGCGGTCAGCGCCACCACGATGCCCAGGACGACCACACCCACCACCAGGCCATACTCGATGGCCGAGGCACCGTCTTCTTCATTCCAGAACTTCAACAATTGCGCCTTCATGTCACGCTCCTTTGCGTCACGTAAACGAGCAGCGATATTTCGCCTGTGCTCATAATCGCCGTCGGATGACGGCACTCATATGTGCGGCGGCGGCGATGAATACCGTCTCCACACCCCCTGTCGCATCACGCGTTCTTGCGCTCTGCGATCAGATCTGCTGCCGGCGGAATGGCCGCCGTATCGATCAACGCATCGACGCGAGCGGCGAGATGCGCACGAAAATCCTTCGAGGAGCGCTGCAACTGCCAGCGCATCGCAATCAATACCACTGCCGATACCAGGAACGTCATATAGGGCAGCGACAAACCGCTCAAATCCCACGCCCCGTTTGGCCGCGGCGCCGTACAGATCACCATCGCGGCCGCGGCACCGGTGTAATGCATGCCGCATACAGCGCCGGCCATTACCAGGGCAGCCAAGCCACGTTGCAAAATCGACTGCACATGAAACGCCAACCACAACGCGGCGGCAGCGGCCACCACGGCAATCAATACCGACACGACGATCAAAAGGGGATGCCAGTCGAGCTCGGCCGGCATACGCATCGCCGCCATACCGATGTAATGCATCGCCGCGACACCCACCCCGGCAAGCGCTCCCCCGATCAGGCAACGAATACCGCTGAACCGGGCACGTCCCACATACCAAAGCGCTGCACCGCTGAAACCTACCGCCACAATCAAACTCAGTACCGTATAGCCAACGCCATAGCCCACGACAAACGGCATCTTCTGGGCCTGCATGCCGATGAAGTGCATGCTCCAGATCGCAATGCCGCCAAGCGAAAACGCCGAAATCGCGACATAGCTCAAGCGAACACCGATGCCATCTTCGTGGCGGATGTGCGTCGCGGCGAGCAGCGCGACGTACGCACCTAGTGCCGCAATGACATACGACAGCGCGACCAGGCCGGCGTCGAAAGCAAGGGGAACCACCGTTCCTTCCACCATCATCACCTCGAGTACAAGTGCGATTTATCGTTAATAAGAACTCAGCAAAACCTGCGGCAGAGTTACTAAGTCTTCACATTTGGAAATCGGGCAACTTCCTAATTTTCCAAATATCTTTTATCGCTCAACTAATACTTAGGACTTAATCCATGTTGCTGATCAGTGTCTGATAAGTCTACGACAGTTACATTGGGATTTTCCCTATAGGCATGGCCGCGTAACTTCTTTTTGTCATGGAAGTGGTGGGATCGCAACATCAATGCGCTTATCAACTTCCAAATTTATCAATTACTTATACCCGCTTTAGCAGCGCCCTCAACGTACCTGCTTACTTGCTGGCGGCGCCATCGCCATCAAGCAACATGAATTAAAGTCATACCAGAACTGCGATCGTCTCATTCAGCCAGCGCATCCAAAGCAATCTAAAAGATTGAGTCTTTCGCGAAACTTACATTTCCAAAATTGCCGATTATCGATTAATAGGTATGCTCATCATTAATAAAGAAGTTGGCGTTGAAACTAATTGTCGCAGCTAACATTTGCTGGCAGTATGTAGTTCGAGCGGGGCAGCTTGCCGCCGTATTTCTTTGAACTCGGATGCCCGCGCGCCGCGCCTTGCCTCCAGCGATGGGTTGTTTTGCATGAGCCTCCGTTTGTCGTTTTCCGCTGGTCTGCTGACGCGCGCCGCACTTGGGTTGACCGTTGTCATAACGCCGTTGTGTGCCCAAGCGGCGTCGCCATTGCGCGGCAATCCGGTCGATTCCGTACCGCGCATCGAATCGCCGCCCGACCAGACCCCTGCTCCGGCGCCGGCAGTCCAGGCGCCCACGCCGCAACAGCAAGCCATGCAGGCGCGGCTGGCGCAGCAAATCATTCCCCGCAACTTCGACGTGACGGGCGTGCGCAGCATTGATTTCAATGCCGTCACCGCCATCCTCACGCCGCTTGCCAATCGCACTGTCACGTTGGGCGAGCTCATCGTCGAGGTGGACAAGATCACTGCGCTGTATCGCGCGCAGGGTTATCCCCTTTCGTTTGCCCTGCTGCAAAATCAGAACTTCGAGAATGGTCTGGTTGTGGTGTCGGTCATCGAGGGCCACGTCGGCGATGTTCAGATCGACGGCGATATCGGACGCGCAGCAGCCCGGCTGAATGCGCTGGCGGAACCCATGCTCGCCGAGAAGCCATTGACGCAAGCCACACTCGAACGCACGCTCAACCTGATGCGTACCGTGCCGGGCGTGACGATCACCCCCGCGCTCGACCTGCCGCGCCGCTCCGATGGCGCAAGCACGTTGGCGATCAAAGCGGAACGCCAGGCGTTCACGGCCACCGGTGGCGTGGCCGACCTGGGCACCGGCATGCAGCCGCTCGCCACCGTTGCCGCCAACAGCCTGACGCCACTGGGCGAACAGGTACGGCTGACGAGCAGCGTGCCGCTGGCCAGCGACGACGTCCGATATGTGCAGGGTGAAGTCACGGTGCCGATCGGCAATCAAGGTACGGCCATCAAGCTCGACGGATATCACTATCGTGCCGAGCCCAGCGATGAGGCCGTGCAGGCGCTCGGTTTCGATCGGCGCGTGCGCAACAACCGCATCGGACTCGGCGTCAGTCATCCGTTTCTGTTGAACAATCGCCAATCGCTGACCGGCACATTCGGCGTGTACGCCGTCGACTCGAGCGATCTCTATACGCAACGCGGCGGTGATCGCACGCTCGAGCAAGACACGCGTGTACGTGCCGCCACCGTCGAGATGCGCTATTTCCAGGTGAGCGACACACGCTCGTCAGAGATAAAGTTCGGTGTGTCGCGAGGCGTGGACGGATTGGGCGCCCGCAAGACGATCGAAAGCAACTACGGCTACAGCGCCATCCCGGACGTCGATCTCAATTTCACGCGCGCCAATCTGGATCTGCGGCAGACCTTCACCTTGCCCGCACAGTTCGGCGTGGTGCTGGCCGGCACGGGTCAATTCAGCGATAACACCCTGCCCAGCTCCGAGCAAATCTCCTTCGGCAGTTGGCGCTACGGCATGGGCTATCCCCAAGGCGAAAAAAGTGGCGACAAGGGCTTCGGCCTGTCGGCCGAATTGAATCGCCGCTTTGCCACCGGCTGGTCGTACGTGTCGAGCGTGCAGCCTTATGCACTCGTCGATTATGCGAAGTCCTGGTACAACAGCGCCGCATTATCGACCTTGCGAAATCGAAACTTGTCTTCTGCTGCGCTCGGCATTCGATTCACCGACGACAAGTACTATCTGCTCGATTTCAACGTTGCGAAACCCACTGGGGCCGTACCCACGAACGGCGATCGCGACTTGCGCTTCAACGCCAACTACACCCTCTTCTACGGCGCGCGCTAAGGCGCCGCCGCTGTCGATCGTAGGCGACGACGACGACCCAGACGGCACGCCCGCTGCGCCAACGAAAGCGGGCGTCGGCCCACATCGAGCCGCGCCCGTCATCTGGCGTTTCGTCGCCAATGTCGGTTGCCTACGCCGTGCATCGGATTCCAAATGATTGGCATATCCCGGCGAGCAAACGTGTTCGCCAGGCATCGCACGCGCGTCGTTACGCCGCACGTTACGTCGCACGTTACGTCGCACGTTACGTGAGGCCGTAACGTTCCGGGCGATGTTCCGAAACACCCCAACATATGTAACTGTCGCAATGATCCGATTTTGCCGATTATGCGACTACTGCACGTCGATCAGCGTCGCCGTCTAAATTCATATGCTCTTGATTCAAAAGGTTTTTTATTTTTATCGAGGAAATTTTCGCCGTCAGATTTGCGACGATTCAAAAGTTGGCATGGGTTTCGCATTAAAGGGTTATCGGGCCAGCTGCCCGCCATACAGACCCTCAGGAGCTTTGCCATGAATTCCCCGATCACCTCGCGTTCCAAGCAAGTTTTTGTATCCACCCTGTTGGCCGTGGCTCTCACGGCTGGCCTCAGTGCATGCGGCAGCACCAACCATCACAAGAACACCGCGACACCCGGCATGCCGGGCGACGGCGGCAGCATTCCCGGCGGCGGCGATAGCGGCGGCGGTTCGGGCGGCGGCGCCGGTGGCGGTGACGGTTCTGGTGGCGGTGGCGGCGGCGACAACGGCGGCGGCAATCCCGGTACCCCGGGTAACCCCGGTACCCCAGGCAATCCGGGAACGCCCGGCAATCCCGGCACCCCTGGAAACCCCGGTAACCCCGGTAACCCCGGCACGCCTGGAAACCCCGGCACCCCGGGCAACCCCGGCAATCCCGGCACCCCGGGCACCCCGAGCTCGCTGCTCGAAACGCCGCTGGGTACCGTCGGCAAAGCTGTCGACAACGTGCTGCCTTTGAACAGCCAAGGTTTGCTCACCGGCGTCGGCAGCAACCTCGATACAGTCGTCGCCCCGATCGGCACCGCCGTTACCGGCGTGACGCAAACCGTCGGCGGCGCAACGGGCCTGGGCCAACCGGTCGACAACCTGTTGACGCAAGTCGGTGGCGTGGTGCGCAACGTGGGCGATCAAACCGCCGGCACCGCACTGCCGGGTGGCCTGAACGCCGGCGTCGGTGGTCTGCTGCAAGGCGTGGGCAACGGCGTGGCCGCGGCCGGCGGTTTGCTGAACGCCAACCCGAACAACCCGCAACCGTTGACCTCGGTATTGGACAACGTCACAGGCGGCGTGGCCGCACTCACCGCGGGCTTGGCCGGCCAGAACGGCCTGCTCGCACCGGTCACCGGCGCACTCGGTGGCGTCACGGGCGGCAGCACGGCCAATCTGCTGGCGCCGGTCGCGGGTCTGGTTTCCGGCGTCACCAGCACGGTCGTCCCGACCGTGGCAGGTGTGGTCGGAAGCGTGACCGGTACGGCAACGGGTGCACTCAATAACGGTGGCCTGCTCGCTCCGGTCACGGGTCTGGTTGCCGGTGTTACGGGTGGCGCGTCAGGTGTTGGCGGCGGCTTGCTGGCTCCGGTACTCGGCACGGTGGGCGGCGTTACCGGCGGCTTGACCGGCGGCACGGGTGGCGTAACGGGCGGCCTGCTCGCTCCGGTCGCGGCAATCGCTTCCACGGCAACTGGCGCAGTGGGCCAAGGCGTCGGTGGTCTCGTCTCGGGTGTGGTTGCCCCCACGGTAGGCGCAGTCGGCGGTGTGGTGAACGGTGTGGTGGCACCGGTGGGCGGTTTGGTCGGTGGCCTGGTGAGCGGTGTGGTGGCCCCGGTCGTCGCCACGGTCGGCTCGACCGCAGGCGGCGCAACCAACGGCGGTGGCACCCAAGTCTCCGGCGGCCTGGTGGGCGGTCTCGTCACCTCGGTGACGGCGACGGTTGCCGGCGTGTCGGCAGGTGCCACGGTGGGTGCAGGCGGCGCGGCAGGCGGTTCGGCCAGCACGGGCACCGGCACGGCAACCAACAACGGCGGCCTGGTCGGCGGTCTGTTGGGTGGCCTGGGTGGCGCCTTGGGCGGCCGCCGCTAAGCGGTCCTGACGAGAAAGGCGGCATGCCGCCTTTCTCGTCTTTCTCATTCTTACGTTCACGCAGCAATTTCATCGAGAGCCACATGATCCCGTCCCGCTTCCGCAGCCCCTATTCCGCCCAGACGGCTCCGGCCGCTGCAGCGCCCGCCAGCCGCCAATCGTTGGTGAACGATATCGCCGACATGCTCGGTCAGCAGTTTGCGTTGTACACGTCGGTCAGCCAAAGCATCCTGGCCTCAAAACTCGACATGGCGCTGTCGGACGTCAAGGCTTTGGACTTCATCATGACGATCGATGAACTGTCTACCGGCCAACTGACGAACATGCTCGGCGTGAGCGCCGGCGGCATGACCGCGATCATCAATCGTCTGGAAGTGGCCGGCTACGTGACGCGTGCGCGCCATCCGCTGGATCGGCGCGTGATCATCGTGCGGCCCGTGGCCGAGAAATGCGACCCGCTGCGCGAGGACCGCCAATACCTGATCGATCAGGTCAGCTTTCTGGCCTCGCAATACGATCACGAACAATTGGCGATGATGCACGGCTTTCTCAGCCAGTGCATTCGCCACCTGAAACGCGACACGCTGCGGTGGATGGAGCAAAGCAACCGCCAACGTCTGGCAGCATGAAAAGACGCGTCCCGCCGGGACGCGCTTAGCCTTACTCGACCATGCCTTTCTCGGCGTTGGGGTCGAGCAGTTTTTCGTAGTGCACCGTGGGCAGTTCGGCAAACGGCTGGCGGTACTGACTCCACAAGCGACGATCTTCGTCGGTGTGGAAGATCTGCGCCGCCGGCATCGCGGGCCAGGTCGGCACATGCAGCCACAGGCGCAGCAAATGACGCCGGTCGGCCAGTTCCTTGTGATCCTGGTAGTCGGTGCGTCCGTGCACCATCATGCGATTGTTCAGAAACTGGATGTCGCCCTCCTTGAACCCCATGTCCAGATAAAGTTCGGGCGACGCCGCCGCCTTGCGCACTTGATAGAGCGCATCCGACTCGGCCTGACTATAGGGGCGCTGGCCGCTTTTCTCGGCCAGACGCGCGTAACCGGTGGGCAGGTAGCATGTGATTTCGTCACCCGCCTGATGGAAGAACGGCACACGATCGGGACTGAAGGTGCGCGTCGCGCGACGGCCGTCTTCATCGGTGCGCTTCAAATGCAGTCCCTCGATCAGTACCTGCAGAAGATCGGGATGATGTTCGACCATGTAATTGTGCACGGCCAGCGCGCTGCTGATGCGGCTCTCTCCACCTGAGATCGCCGAGCGCAGGCACATCAGGCCGATGATGTCGCACGAGTCGGTGTGCATCAACTGGCCGCCGCCCTTGCGATAACCGCGCGACTTGGGCTCGTAGTCACTCACATCCATCACGTGCCCCAGGATGTCGCCCAGGTAGGACTGCGTCATCGGCGTGCCGATGTACGCGCCCAAACCGAAATAGATTCGCGTCATGTCGTCGTCGGAATACTTTTCTCGCGGAAGACCGCGTACCATCAGAAACCCTTGTCCCTCGCGCAACCGCTGCGGCAGTCCAGCCATCAGGGCGCCCACCCGATTCAGCGGGAAGTTGTCGCGCGTGATGTCCGGAAAATCGACCTGACCCAGCGAGAGCAGGTGCTGCAGGGCAGCGTCGATCTCCTTCAAGTCGTCGGCCGACAACACATGCAGGCCTTCCTTCGTCCAGTCGATCTCCGGCCCTTTCCAGGCGCCGCGCGATTCGATACGTTCTCCGAGTTTGTTCATCAGTGTTCTCCTGTTCCTGATTGGACGGCAATGGCTTCTTGCGGATGAGGGGGTGTTTGATCGCGGGCCGGGTGCGCGAGCACGACGCCCTCGGCCAGCAAGTGTTCGTAATGGTCTGCGCCACACAGCGGCAGCAGCACTTCGGCGGTGTGTTCGCCTTTGCGTGGCGCCGGGCGCTTGAAGCCTCCGGGGGTGGCCGATAAGCGCGCCACGACGTTGTGCATCGGCATCGATCCGATGTCTTCGTCTTCGAGTTCGACCAGGCTTTCACGCCCGATCACGTAATCATCGGCGCTCAGATGGGAAGCGTCATAGATCGGCCCGGCCGTCACGCCGGCGGCCTCGAAAAACGCAAGATTTTGCGCCAGCGTGCGGGCGCCCACGAAAGCGCCCACGACGCGATCAACATCTTCCACATGCGCCAACCGCGCCACATTGGTGGCATAGCGCGCATCGGTGTTCATGTCGCCATGGCCGATGGCTTCGAACAGACGGTGGGCCATCGAGTGCGTCGACGTCGAGATGCAGAGCCATTGATCGTCCGCGGTGCGGTACGCATTGCGCGGTGCCGTGGTGCTCGACCGACTGCCGGTGCGTGCCTTCACGCGCCCGGTCAGCTTGAAATTTGCCGCCTGCGGACCGAGCATCGACAACGTCGGTTCAAAGAGCGACAGGTCGATGACCTGCCCCACGCCGCCATTCACGCGCACCTCCCACAATGCCGTCATGACCGCGGTCGCCCCATACAGGCCGGTCGTCATGTCACCCAGAAACATCGGCGGCAGTACCGGCTCGCGATCCGAGAATCCGTTCATCGCTGCAAAGCCCGAATAGCCTTCGACCAATGTGCCGAAGCCCGGCTTTTCGCGATAGGCTCCGGTCTGTCCCCAACCGGACAGGCGCATGACGACCAGGCGTGCATTGCGCGCAAGCAATGCGGCGGGCGACAACCCCATCTCTTCCATTACGCCGGGCCGAAAGCTCTCGACCAGCACATCCGCCTCTTCACACAGCCGCAGAATGAGCTCGCGCCCAGCCGCGGAGCGGAAATCCAGGCATACGCTGCGCTTGTTGCGCGCGTACACCTTCCAGTAGGTTTCGACATCGGCCGTACGAAACGCCCGCAGCGTGTCGCCGGCCAACGGCTCGATCTTGATGACGTCGGCACCGAAGTCGCCAAGCTGGAGCGTGAGCATATTGCCGGCCACCAGCCGTGAGAGGTCGATGATGCGGATTCCCGCCAGGGGGCCGCGATAGCCGGCGTCGTACGATTTTCGGGGCAACGTGCTCATGGGCTGTCAACGCGCAGTGCGCGGCCTCCTGTGTTGTCGTTTTTGTCTTGCGGCGTTCAAGCGCCACAGCGTCGGATCAGTCTACATCCAAAATAGACACGATGTCTATTTCTGAAAATGGCAAAATGCGGATCGTCCATGCCGCGCCCATCGAGCGGCCTGCTATTCGCTGTTTGTGGGAGTTATCCGGTTGAGCACCAAACCCGAACCTGGCGTGGCCGCCGTCAATCGCGCCATGTCGATCTTGAAAGCCTTCGAGGACAGCGTCGAGGGCATGAGCCTCACCGACCTGATGAACGCCACGGGCCTCTATCACAGCACCATCCTGCGCCTGTGCGAATCGCTCGAACATGCCAACCTCCTTAAACGCCTGGACGATGGGCGCTATCGCCTCGGCCCCTACGCGCTTTATCTCGGCATGCTGTACCAAGGTGCTTTTCGGCTGCAGGATTACGCCGCCCCGGTGTTGCGCGAGCTCGTAAAAGCGACCGAAGAAACCGGCGCGATCTATATCCGCGAAGGCGATGACCGGATCTGCCTGCATCGCATGGTGCATCCGCGCACGGTGCGCATGCACGTGCGCGAAGGCGAACGGGTGCAACTCGAGCTTGGGGCGGCCGGCAAGGTGCTGCTTGCATTCGGTGGCGGCGACGCCCCCGGCTACGACGCGATCCGCCGCAAGGGCTATGCCATTTCGCTGGGCGAGCGCGATCCCGAAAGCGCCGCGATCGCCTGCCCCGTATTCGACATCAAACAGGACATCGTCTGCGCGGTGTCGCTGGGTGTGCCGCGCTATCGTTTCGACCAGGCGGCGTTCGATCGCTGCCTGCCGGCGGTGATGCAGGCCGCCACAACGCTCACACGCGACCTGGGCGGCGACGCCACGCTCATGCAACCGCCGCACACCGGCAGCCGAGTGCCCGCGCCGCGCCGTTAGCACTGCCGGCGCGCGATCAGCGCGGCGCCGGCTCACGTCGCTGAGACGTTGGCGCAATGGCCCTTACTCGATCTTGATGTTGCGCTCTTTCGATAACGTCTTCCAACGCGTCACTTCGCGATCGACGTACGCCGCAAACTGCGCCGGTGTCAGGCTGCTCGGTTCGGTCGCCTCGCGGGCAAACAGCTCGCGCATGGCGGGATCCTGCGACACGGTATTGATCGCTGCATTGAGCTTCTCGACCACGGCCGGCGGCGTTTTCGCCGGTGCGAATACGCCCCACCACGCTTCCACGGCAAATCCCGGCACGGCGTCGGCCACCACCGGCAGGTTCGGGAAGAATGGCGATTTCTCAGCCGACGTCATCGCCAAAGCGCGAATCTGTTTGCCCTGAAGTGCGCCGCTCACAGACGCCGGTGTGGTGATCATGGTGTCCAGACGGTTGCCGATCATGTCGGTCACCGCGTTCGTGATGCCCTGATAAGGAATGTGCAACGGCTTGGCACGTACCTCCGAGCCCAATGATTCCATGGCCATCTGCCCGATCGAGCCGATGCCGGCACTGCCGTAATTGATCTGCTGCTTGGGATCCTTGAGCGCGGCCACGAAGGCTGCCAGCGTTTGATAGGTCAACTCGGGCTTGGCCACGAGAATCATGCCGCCGCGCGCCACCAGCGCGACGGGTGCAAACGATTTGATCGGATCGTAAGGCAGGGAAGTTTCAACCCCGGCTTTCGTGGTGAATGACACGGACGTGAACAACAGACGCGAGCCATCGGGCGTGGCACGCGCGACGTCTCCGGTGCCGATCGTGCCGCCGGCACCCGCCTTGTTCTCCACCACGACCGTATTGCCCAGTGCCTTGCTCAGACGCATGCCGAGTTCGCGCGCAAACACATCATTGCTGCCGCCAGGCGAGAACGGCACCACCAATGTCATCACCTTGGGAATCGGCGCCGTGCCTTCGGCCGCGGCGTGCGCACCGCTCCCACCCCATGCACATGCTGCGAGAAGTCCTGTCGTCAGGACGCCTTTCAAAGCTGTATTCATGTTGTCTCCGTTTTTTTAGACATGATGTCTATTTTTAAAACGAGTATAGAGACGCACGTTTGGATTGTCTACAACGCAAACGGCGCAGGACGCCGATCGCCCTGCTTCCGGCAGCGATGGCGAGAGGGAGTAACCTTGCGCGAGCGTCCGCCGTGGCGCCGTCATGTCGTCGCGCCGAGGAGCCCCCGTGTTAGTGGTCGAGAATGTGCACAAATCCTTCGTCACCGGAGATAGCCGGGTACCGGTGTTGCGTGGCGTCGACCTCGACATTGCGCGCGGCACGAGCCTGGCGCTCACGGGTGAATCGGGCAGTGGCAAGAGCACGTTGCTGCATGCGATCGCGGGACTTGAGCGTGTGGATAGCGGTCGCATTCTGATCGATGGTGTGCCCCTCGAAGGGCGTAATGAAGCCGCGCTGGCACGCTGGCGGCGCGACGGCATCGGGCTGGTGTTTCAGCAGTACAACCTGATCGGCAGCCTCACCGTTGCGGCCAATCTGGCGTTTCAGGCCCGGTTGGCCGGCCGCAACGATCCCGCATGGACTGGGTATCTGGCAGAGCGTCTGGGCATTGCCGCATTGCTCGAACGCTATCCGGAACAGCTCTCCGGCGGCCAGCAACAGCGGGTCGCCATCGGGCGCGCACTCGCCTCGAAGCCACCGCTGGTATTGGCCGACGAGCCTACCGGCAGCCTGGATGAGCACAGCAGCGAAGCGGTCCTCGACCTCATGCTGGGTCTGGTTGCGGAGGTGGGCAGCGCGCTGCTCATCGTCACCCACAGCGCGCATCTGGCTTCACGGCTCTCCCACCGCATGCATCTGCACCTGGGCCGTGTGGCGCCGCAGGCCATCGCATGAGGGGAATGCATATCGTGCTGGGCGCGCTGCTGAGCCATTGGCGCCGCCATCCGTTGCAACTGGCCAGCGTGGTGGCCGGCCTGTGGCTGGCGACGGCGCTCTGGACCGGTGTGCAGGCCCTCAACACGCAGGCCCGGGCCGACTATGCGCGTGCCAGCGCCGTGTTGACCGGACCGGCGCAAGCGCAACTCGTCCCGGCCCGTGGCGATCGCCTCCCACAGCGCGCTTATGTGGAACTGCGGCGCAGCGGCTGGCGCGTCTCACCGGTGCTCGAAGGCCGACTGCGTCTAACGGGCGCCACGCCGATCAATGTGCGCCTGATCGGCATCGAGCCGCTCACCCTGCCCACCGGCACCGCAGTTGCCGGACGCACCGACGCCGACATCGATCTGGGCGCCTTCATCGGCATACCGGGTCAGGCCTGGATCGCGCCCGACACCTTGCAGCGACTGGGATTGCGTGCGGGCGAGCGCGCCTCCACCGGCGACGGTCAGCAGTTGCCGCCGCTGCACGTCCATGCGGGGCTTGCGCCCGGCGTGGTGATCGTCGACATCGGTCAGGCCCAGAAGCTCCTGCACGCCCCGGACGCGGTGTCGCGGCTCCTGCTCCCGCCCGAAGCCGCGGCGCGCCAATCGGCCCTGCCGCAAGCGGTGGCTGGCGATGTGCAGTGGCAAGCCGCTACCGACACCGGCGATCTCGAGCGGCTGACGGACAGCTTTCATCTCAACCTCACGGCGCTCGGCATGCTGGCCTTCATCGTCGGTTTGTTCATCGTGCATGCCGCCATTGGCTTGGCGCTCGAACAACGCCGCGGCCTGTTGCGTACCCTGCGCGCCTGCGGTGTGGGCTTGAGCGCCCTGATCGTGGCCTTGACTGTCGAGCTCGGTGTATTGGCGGTCTTGAGTGGCTTGGGCGGCGTGGCCACGGGCTACTTGCTCGCCGGGGCACTTTTAGGCGATGTGGCCGCCAGCCTGCGAGGACTCTATGGCGCCGAAGTCGCCGGCCAGTTGAGCTTGCCGCCGCAGTGGTGGCTGGCCGGATTGGGCATGAGCATCCTGGGTGCGTTCATCGCGGGCGGCAGCAGTCTGCTGCGCGCGGCGCGCCTGCCGGTACTGGCGCTGGCCCAACCCGAGGCGTGGCGCGGTGCGCAGGGGGTATGGCTCACGCGCCAGGTTGGCGTCGCAGCAATCCTTGTCCTGGGTGCCTTCGCTTGCTGGCAGTGGGGCAACAGCCTGCTCGCCGCGCTGTGCATGGTGGCTGCCGTGTTGCTTGCCGGCGCCCTGCTGCTGCCCGGGCTGCTGGATATCGCGCTGAAGCAGCTTGCCCGCTATCGGCGCGGGCCGATCGGCGAATGGTTCGTGGCGGATGCGCGCCAGCAATTGCCTGCGGTGTCGCTGGCGTTGATGGCATTGCTGCTTGCGCTGGCAGCCAGCGTGGGCGTGGGCAGCATGACCGAAGGCTTCCGGAAAACGTTTGTGGGATGGTTGGACGAACGGCTTTCCGCCGATCTTTACATCACGCCCCGCGATACGACGCAGGCGCTCGATATCGAAATCTGGTTGCAAGACCGACCGGGCATCGACGCGGTGCTGCCGCAGTGGCGCACCGAGGTGCGGATAGACGGCTGGCCCACGCAACTTCAGGGCGTGGTCGACGATCCCAGCTATACGGCGCATTGGCCGTTGCTCGATCGGACGCCGGACGCATGGCAGTGGCTTGCCCGCGGACAGGGCGTGATGGTGAGCGAGCAGCTTGGCCGCCGCCTCAAACGCGGGGTTGGCGATACGCTGGCGATACCCGTCGATGGCGGCACGCGCACGCTCACCATCGTCGGCCTGTATGCGGACTACGGCAACGCGAAAGGCCACGCACTGCTGAACGCCACGTGGCTGCGCACCCACGTCCGCGAAGCCACGCTCGCCAGCATCAGCTTGCGTGTGGCGCGCGACCGCGTCGCCGCCGTGCGAAACGGCCTCCAAAAGCAGTTCGAACTCGATGGCCGCCAACTGGTCGACCAGAGCGTGATCAAGCAGTGGTCGGTCGAGGTGTTCGAGCGCACATTTGCCGCCACCGGCGCCCTCAACATTCTGACGCTCGCGGTCGCGGGCATTGCCCTCTTCATCAGCCTGCTCACCCTGGGACAAAGCCGGTTGGCGCAACTGGCGCCGTTGTGGGCGCTGGGCGTGGGCCGCGCGCAATTGGCGTGGCTCACGTTGGCGCAAACGCTGATGCTGGCCGGATTGACCGTGCTGCTGGCCATGCCGCTGGGCCTGCTGCTCGCCTGGTGCATGGTGGCGGTGGTCAACGTGCAAGCCTTCGGCTGGCGCTTGCCGCTCAACGTGATGCCCGAGCAACTTGTGCGGCTTGGGCTGCTCGGATTGGCAACCAGCCTGATCGCCGCCGCCGGACCGCTCTGGCGGCTGGCGCGCCGGCAACCGGCCGATCTGCTGAGGCAATTCGCCGATGAACGCTAGCGGACGGTACCCGATGCTGCAGCGGGCCGAAGTCCTGCCTGCGACCCTGACGCCCGCACAGCGGCGCACGCGCGGCACCCTGAGGTCGATTGCGATGCAGGGGCTGGTAAAGGGCGCGCTCGTGCTGTCCTCACTCGCACTGCTGGCCGGATGCGACCCGACCCCGCCGCCTGCGAGCAGCAGCTATGCCGGTCTGGGCCAGGAGGCCGCCGACTTTACGCAGGTCGAGCGTGGTCGGCCTTTGCGCTTTCCCGACGACTTCGGCGCGCACCACGGCTACCGGATCGAATGGTGGTATGTGACGGCCAATCTCAAGGACGATCGCGGTCGCGACTGGGGCGTGCAGTGGACGCTGTTCAGATCCGCGCAACGTCCCGGCCCTGAAGAGGCTGGGTGGAACAGCCCGAATGTCTGGATGGGGCATGCCGGGTTGAACGGTCCCGCCGGACATCGCTCGGCGGAAACGCTGGCGCGCGGCGGTATCGGACAGGCCGGCGTGAACGCCCACCCCTTCCGTGCCTGGATCGACGACTGGCGCCTTGAAAGCCGCGACGGGGTGAATATGGATCGACTGCTGATGCAGGCCCGCGGACAAGACTTCTCCTATCGTCTGCATCTCGATAGCGAGGGCCCGTTGGTCGCCCATGGCGATCGCGGCTACAGCGAAAAGTCCGGCCAAGGCCAGGCCTCGTACTATTTCAGCCAACCCTTCTACCGCGTCGACGGCGAAATCGAACACGCAGGCGAACGCGTTCACGTGACGGGATCGGCCTGGCTCGATCGGGAATGGAGCAGCCAGCCGCTATCGGCCGAACAAAAGGGTTGGGACTGGTTTTCGCTGCACTTGGGCAATGGCGCCAAGCTGATGTTGTTTCAGGTTCGGCAAACGTCTGGGACGCCCTACCGCGCCGGCACGTGGATCGCGGCCGACGGCACCGCGACGGCATTGCGCAGCGATCAGATCCTGCTCACCGCGCTGACGTGGACGCGGCAGGACAACGGCAAACGCGTGCCCACCCAGTGGCGCGTGCAGGTGCCGGACCATGCCGTGGATGTCACGGCTGACGCCATCCAGCCGCAATCCTGGATGGGCACATCGTTCCCGTATTGGGAAGGACCGGTACGGCTATCCGGTGCGCCGGGCGGACGCGGCTATCTCGAGATGACGGGCTACTGACCGCGCTGGCGTTGAGTGAGCACCACGATCGGGATGGCGAGTGCAGCGCAAATCGCCATCCCGCCAAATCCCCACCCTGTGACGGCGGCGCCCGCCGCGTTGACGGCCTGCACGCTGGCAAACATGAACACGCCGGCCGACAGCATGGTGTAGAGCGCAATGGCGGTCGTGCGGACGTCGGGCCGAACCGCTTGCACGAGAAACGCCATGATCGCCATATTGTTGCCTGCCAATGTGAAGCCCTGCAGCAGTTGAAACGCGGCGATGGGCAACCAGGCCTGCGTCATCGACAAGGCCGTCCAGCGCACCGTGGTCATGACCGCCGACAGCACGATCAAGTGGGTGGCGCTGACCCTGGCGAGGATCTTGCGCGCCTGCATGAAGAAGAACACTTCGCTAGCAATGCCGACGGTCCACAATCCGCCGATCTGCGACAACGTCAACCCATGACTCACCCAATACAGCGACGCGTACGAGTACAGATAGCCATTGCTCGCCTGCACCAGGGCCGACGCCGCGATGCACCCCATCACGCGACGATCGCGCAAGATGTCCAGCACCGGCCACTGCCCCGTGCCCGACGTACCGGCAACCATATTCTCGGCCCCGGCCATCTCGGCGGCCGGCAGAAAGCGGCACATGGCCACGCAACCCAACGCCAGCAGCACGCCCAGGGTCAATACCCCGTTGGCGCCGGCCCGGTCGATCACCATGCCACCGGCCAGCGAACACACGGCAAAGCCCAGCGATCCCCACAAGCGGATCTGGGTGTACTGCGAGGTGCCGGTCTGCGACATCTGCGCCAGCGCCGCACGATCCATCAAGGGCATCACGGCGGGCACGAAGAAATGGACGGTGAGCGTCAGGAACAGCAGCCAGGCCGGCGCGTGACCCAGTGCAAACAAGGCCAGCACCACGATCGTGATCGTCAGCACGAGCAGCATCAGGCGACGATACTGGCCGTGCTTATCGGCATAGTGGGCGAAGAGCGGCTGCGACAGGATCTTCGGCAGGAACGCGGCGGCGATAACGACGCCGACCGTTTCGCGGTCCAGCCCCCGGCTTGCCAGCCAAATTGGCAGGTACGGAAGGATGACGCCGTAAAACCCGTAGAAGAGAAAAAAGAAGGCACGCAACGCCGTGCCGGTCGAAATACGCATGAGGCTCAATCGGATATGGCGCGAACGTCCTGCTCGGGCCCGGTGCGCGGCTGCCGCGCACCTCACGGCGAAATATACGGGTGCCCGACACACGTGTAAAACGCCTACACATTCATCACCCGAATTTCCTTATTTTCTGACCCGGTTTTGCAACGCTGCGGCATGTATCTTGTGTACAGGGTGGCGCAGATGGCGACCCGTGAGCGTCCGTGAGCGCCGCCTCTTCCCCTTTCTGGATGCGACCGCCATGATGCCGACACCCTCCTCGCCCGCCGCGACCGATGCGTCCACTGCCGGACGAACGCTATTCGGGCTTTCGATCCCTGCCGCCGGCCTGGTCGGCGTCAACTTCTTCATGGCCGACGTCCGCGATGGCCTGGGCCCCTACCTCGCCGCCTTTCTGCAGACGCATCAATGGGGCACCGCCGAGATCGGTACCGCGATGACCTTGGGTGGGCTGGTCGGGATGATCGCCACCATCCCGGCAGGCGCCCTGGTCGATGCCACGCACGCCAAGCGCGCCTTGATGGTGTTCGCATCGGTATTGGTGATGGCGGCCTGCCTCCTGTTGCTGTGGCGCACCGATCTGGCGGCGGTCGTCATGGCGCAGGTGGCGATGCCCCTGGCGGGCGCCGTCATTCCACCCGCCATTGCCGGCATCACCTTGGGGGTTGTCGGGCAAAAAAGATTGGATCGGCAACTGGGGCTGAATGAAGCCGCCAATCATGCCGGCAATGTGTTCGCCGCGTGCGCCAGTGCGCTCGGATCGTGGCTCTGGGGCATCGGTGGCGTGTTGATCGCACAGATCACGATGAGCGTGGGCGCCATCGCCGCAACGCTTTCCGTGCCCGCCAAGTCCATCGACCACGAACAGGCGCGCGGCAAAGCCACGGGTGGCGACGACAACGCCAGCTTCATGTCGTTGCTGCGCAAACGGCCGCTGCTTCTATTTGCAGTGGCCATGGCCTGCTTCCACCTGGGCAATGCCGCCATGCTGCCGATGGTGGGCCTGCAACTCGGCGCGCAAGGTGCGTCGACGGGTTTGTGGCTCTCCGCCGCCATCATCATTGCGCAATTGACGATGATCCCGATGGCGATTCTGGCGGCGCGTATCGCGGCCAAAAGCGGCTATCGCACCGTCGTTCTCATCGCGTTGCTCGTGCTGCCTGTGCGCGGATTGATCGCCGCAACCCTGCCGCCGTTGTGGAGCATCATTCCGGTTCAGGTGTTGGATGGCGTCGGCGCCGGCCTGCTCGGCGTGGCCACGGTTGGCGTCGTGGCGCGAATCATGCACGGTACCGGACGCTTCAATGCGGGGCTCGCGGGCGTGCTCACGCTGCAGGGCTTGGGCGCAGCATTGAGCCCGGCGCTGGGCGGCTATATCGCAGAACACATGGGTTTCGGTACGGCTTTCCTCGTGCTCGGCGGCATTGCGATTCTGGCGATCCCTGTCTTCCTTGGTGTGCGGATCGGCGACGCGCCCGACGACACCCCCAGGCCTACCGCGCCAGCAGCCGCCTGAAGGCGGCTCCATTCTATGGATGAGCACGGCCGGTAACGCCTTCTACAAAATCACACACCTGTGTCGTCGCGCGGTATCGAGCGTGCCAACCGATAAGTATTTCAGCGGTGCGATCCGCCCCGGGCGTCAGCCCCGTCTTCGCAGCATTCACGTCGCCGAATGGGATGTCCCACGGCGCACCGGCACGCGCCTGGGTACATCGATTGCGCGATGAAATAGCCGGCCCGTGATTTCTACAAGCAGTGTGCATGTCTTCGGCAAATTTGGAAATCAACCACACCGGAGCACCACACGATGAGAGCACTTATTTGGCATGGCAAACACGATATCCGTTGCGATACGGTGCCGGATCCTGAAATCGAACATCCCCGCGACGCCATCATCAAGATGTCCGCGTGCGCGATTTGCGGATCCGATCTTCATCTGTTCGATGGCTTCATGCCCACCATGGAATCGGGCGACATCATGGGCCACGAGTTCATGGGTGAGGTGGTCGAAGTCGGGTCGGCCAACAAAGCACTGAAGGTGGGCGACCGGATCGTCGTTCCATTCACCATCGCATGCGGCGAATGCGACCAATGCAAACGCAGCAACTTCTCGGTATGCGAACGCAGCAACCGCAATCGTCCCATGCAGGAGAAACTGTTTGGGCACGGTACCGCCGGTTTGTTCGGTTACAGCCATTTGACGGGCGGCTATTCTGGCGGCCAAGCGGAGTATGTGCGTGTGCCTTTCGCCGACACGACGCACATCAAGGTCCCCGATAATCTGAGCGACGAACAGGTGCTGTTTCTGGGGGACATTTTTCCCACCGGTTGGCAAGCCGCCGTCCAGTGCGATATCGAACCGACCGACACGGTTGCCATCTGGGGGGCTGGACCCGTCGGCCAGATGACGATCCGCAGCGCCGTCCTGCTCGGCGCCAAACAGGTCGTCTGCATCGATCGGGTGCCTGAGCGCCTGGCGATGGCGCGCGCCGGTGGCGCGATCACGATCAACTTCGACGAAGAAAGCGTGGTCGATCGTCTGAATGAGTTGACCCAAGGCAAAGGCCCCGAGAAATGCATCGATGCAGTCGGCATGGAGGCACACGCCACCCGCTCGATCGATTCGATCATCGATCGTGCGAAGCAGGCCGTGATGCTCGAGTCGGACCGTCCGCATGTGCTGCGCGAAATGATTTATGTGTGCCGCCCCGCGGGCACGCTGTCGATTCCGGGTGTGTATGGCGGGATGGTCGACAAGATTCCCTTCGGCGTGGCAATGAACAAAGGGCTGACCTTCCGTATGGGCCAGACCCACGTCAACCGCTGGTCGGGGGATTTGTTGCGCCGTATCGAAGAAGGCCAGATCGATCCTTCCTTTGTGATCACGCATAGCGTGAGCATGGAAGAAGGTCCCGGGATGTACGAAACCTTTCGCGAGAAACGCGATGGGTGCATCAAGGTCGTCATCAAGCCCTGAGGCTCAACAGTAGCTCCGTATCGCCCTGTGCCCGCTCAGGCCATGGCGAAGGCGCAGCAACTGCCGAACCATTGCTAATCACCACGTTGCTCGGCCGCGGCCTGGATGCCGCGCGAGCCACGTCGACACACGTCTTCACCGTTTGTTTTTACCGCTTTAACTTCACCTGCACACGCAAGCACAAAGGATAGCCATCATGTCAGTCAAAACCCTCCACGACCTGTTTGTCCACGATCTGTCGGACATCTACAGTGCAGAAAAGCAGCTCGCCAAGGCCCTGCCCAAAATGGCACGCGCCGCCACCGACCCCCTGCTTGCCCAGGCATTTACCGACCACTTGGCCGAGACCCACGGCCAGATCGAACGCATCGACCAAATCGTCGAAACCATGCAGATCAAATTGAAACGCATCAAGTGCGCCGCCATGGAAGGCCTGGTTGAGGAAGGCAAAGAAGTGATCGAGGAAGTGGAAGAAGGCCCGGTACGCGACGCCGCGCTGATCGGTGCCGCGCAAAAGGTCGAGCATTATGAAATCGCCAGCTACGGCACGCTGGCCGCGCTCGCCAAGCATCTCGATCAGCCCGACGCTGTAAAGCTGCTGCTGGAAACGCTGCAGGAAGAAAAATCCACCGACGACAAGCTCTCCAAAATGGCGGAACAAGGTGGCGGCAACGCTGCGGCGGCCGCGGGCAAGGAGGGTGGCGATGCGTTGAAATCGACGACTGGCGCGAAGAAGTCTGGCGATGCCGCCACGACCAAAAAGTCAAGCGACACCGGTTCGTCGAAGAAGGCAGCGTGAATATGGTCAACGCCGTGTTGGCTAGTGGTCGATGACCACCGCGCCACCGCCTGGAGCGCCGCCGAAGCCACCGCGCAAGCGGGGCTTTGCGGCGCTCGACGCGCACGCGCGCAGCCTGGTCTCGGCGGCAGGTGGCCGCGCGGCGCACGCGCAAGGCGTGGCACACCGGTTCGATTCGGCCGAAGGCCGCCTGGCGGCCGACACCCGCTATCGCAAGGTGAAGTCGTCTGCCGATATGAAGGCGGATGCCCACGCTGAAACGGAGGGCGACGTGAAAGCGGGTGCCGATGGGAAAGCGGGTCGCACCGAATCGAATGCGCCTACCGGAAAAGACGGCGACTCGTCAGATTGACGGTGAGCCAAGCGACGCGTTGAGACCCCTGTGGGGTCTCAATCGCTTACTCTCCCGGCGTGGCCGCGAACCATGCCCGAGGCGACAACCCACGGTCCGGCCCCAACGCCGAAAAGCCACCGTCCACCGGGATGTCGGCGCCGGTGATCCAGGACGCCGCGTCCGAACACACGAAGCACACTGCCGCCGCCACCTCACTGCCACGACCTACGCGCCCCAGCGGATGCACGGCCGCGCCCACTGAGTCGGCGCGCTCACGCGAGCCCTCGGCCAACGATTCCAATGCCGGCGACCATGTCCAGGCGGGCGATACCGACACCACCCGCACGCCGAGCGGCGCAAGCTCAACCGCAAAGTTTTTGGTGAGGTGCAATATCGCGGCTTTCGATGCCGGATAGAGCGCGCGGCCAGCCGCACCGAACTTGCCGCCGGTGCTGCCCACATTCACGACGACGCCGCCACGCGGCAAATGCGGCGCCGCCTTCTGGGTGAAAATCGCCGCTGAAATCAGGTTGATGTCGAGCGTGTGATGCCACTCTTCGCGGGTGGACGCCAAACCACGATCGGCATACACGCAGGCGTTGTTGACCAGAATATCGAGCCGCCCGAACGCCTTGAGCGTGGCGTCGATACTGCGCGCAATATCCGCGTCGCTGCCGATATCGGCCGCGCAATAGATCGCGGCTGCGCCAAGTTCGCGCGCCAACGACTCGCCCGCGTCCGTGCCTCGCCCCAGAATCGTCACACGGGCGCCGGCCGCCACCAAGCCACGCGCGATATCCGCGCCCAGGCCCTGCGTGCTGCCCGTCACGATGGCGACCTTGCCTGTCAGTTGTTCCGTACTCATGTTGTCTCCAGATCGCTTTGCGCAGCCCATGCCAAGGCGGTCGCCACGTCGCCGACCTCGGCAATGAGCCGCATGTTTGCCAACGAGGCATCGTGCATGGCCTGCGACGCGCTGGCGCAGGCATCGGCCGCCACCATCACGCGAAAGCCGAGGTCGGACGCATGGCGCACGGTGCCTTCCACCACCGAGTGGGTGGCCACGCCGGCCACGAGCACCCGAACGATGCCCCAGCCGCGCAGCAATTCAGCAAGCGGCGTCCCTTGAAATGCGCTGATGCGCGTGTGCGTGACGACCACTTCGCCCCGGCTTTGCACATCCGGCTCAAGCCCCGCCAGGAATCGACTTCCCCACGTGCCCTCCACAACTGCGCCCGACGCGGCCACTGCCTTGAAGATCGCGCAGTTGGCGACCAGGTCAGCATAATCGGCCCGAAACGCGACCCGCACGTGCACGATCGGCAACCCTTGCGAGCGCGCGCCGGCGAGCAGCGCGCCCGCCCGCGCGATGACACGGTCGCGATCGGTACTGTCTTGCGCCAGGCCCACACGGATACGGCCATCTGCATGGAGCACGTCGTTTTGATAATGCAGCGCCAGAACCGCCGCGTCAGGCCCTGGGGCCGTCACACGAACACCTCGAAAATATCCTGCACGCTGTCGGCGGTCACGAGATCGATGCGTTTCATATGCATGCGCCACCCCTCATCCATGGGCGTCAGTTTGTGGGTATAGGCACCGGCCAATTGCCGCGGCGCGACCTTGCGCCACTCCGTCATCTGGAACACCGAGCGCACCACCAGATTGCCCTCGGCATCCTCACCGTCGACCATCACATTGCCCACCAGCCGTGCCGTGTGCGACGGCGGCTGCTGCGACCAATTGCGCGCATGCTCGAGACGGCGGATACGCACACTGCGCATCATGCGATCCTCCCAGAACAACGAAATATGGTCGTACGGGCTTTCCTGCTCGTGCATCTGCGGCATCCAGTACATGCCCGTGTCGGTCCACAGCGACTGCCACGCGTCAAACCGCTGCTCATCGAGCAGGCGCGCCTCGCCATACAAGAACTGCTCCACACGGTGCTGCAGGTCGTGCGACACCGCCACCGGTGTCAGGTTTCGGGTCGATACGTCGAAATCGATATCCAGCAACATTGCCGCGCTCCTCACACCGGGCTGTCGGAAAGCATGTAGCGCTTCCACGCTTGAAACTGATTGCGCATGGGCAATTCGCTGGTGCCATTGACTGACACCAGGCCGTGCGCGTCCTGTTTGTCGGTACCGTGGAAGCGATGCATGCTGACCCACGTGCCGCCACGGGTGCCGTTGCCTTCCTGACACCGGTTGTAGAGTTCGACGTCGTCCGGCATCACGTTGGACGATGGCGAGTTGATCACGTTGGCATAGAGCATCGCGCGCTTGAACACACCTTCCGGCGCACCTTTCAAGCGGAACGTCTGAATCTCGATCAGGGTGCGGTCGACGGCGATCGGACGAATCACCCGAAACTGCTGAAACACCGTATGCGGCGAGCCGCTACCGTAGATCACCGTATTGTGGCGGTTCATGCCAAGAATTTCGCGAGCGCGATCTTCGCCATAAGCCTCGGCGAGCACTTGAAAATGCGCGCGCGAGACGGGGTCGCGCTCGGCAGCCCCAGGATTGAAAATGCCTTCCATGTAGCCGTGGCCATTGGCGTACGCACGCAATTCGAGCTTCTCCCAGAAGTCGTACGGCTCGCCGTTGCCGTCCATGATGTGCAGCTCGAACGGCATCTCACCCAAGGCTGCCGCCTCGTCACGCGCCGCCTGCACCGACGACTCGTGCGTCACGCGCGCGTGCATGGTGTCGTGCAGATTCTCGTAGAAGATCTTCCAGTTGGAGCGTTGCAGCACCTTGAATACGCCGCCAGCCACTTCCACTTCGCCGGTAGGCGACCGATCGCAAAGATTGTCGATCGAGGAGCGCACGCCGCCCAGAAAATCTTCCAGCGACGGGCCCGATTCGGCCTGGCTGGCGAAAACGAAACCGCGATAGTTCTCGACGCGCGCCACCGAGCGCATCGAAAAGTCGGCGCACTGCGCGTCGTAGCCGGTGCCTTCAAGCCCCTGCTTGAGCGGCACGCCCAGGTGCTTGCCGTCGAGCTTGAACGTCCAGGCGTGATAAGGACAGCGAAAGAACTTGCCCACACAGCCATCGCCATCGGCCACGACCTTGGCTCCCTTGTGCGGGCAACGGTTGTACAGCACGCTCACGCGGCCATCGCCCGTGCGTGTCATGACCACATCCTGCGTGCCCAGGCGCGTGGTGTGGTAATCCCCCGTGCGCGGCACCTGGCTTTCGTGTCCAACATAAATCCAGGCCGTGCCGTAAATGCGCGCCATCTCGAGCTCGAAGATGGCGGGATCGGTGTACACGCTTTTGTGCACGCTATCGTCGCGAACCATGTTGGATAACACTGCAGCATCCACGGTCATGGCGCTCTCCTTTTCGTGAAGTCGGTATGTGTGATGTCGAACTGTCGAAGGCGATTGCCGTCAGCGGCTGCTGTCAGCGGCGCCCGTTACGGCATCTGGCACAGGTCGGCGAACGGGTCGCGGTAGTCGGTCAGCAACGTACCGGCCATCTTGTTGGTCAGCTTGCCATCGGCACCCTTCTGCACCACGCGCAGGTAGTAGTTCTGCACCGGATACTGATTGCGGTCGAACTTGAACGGCCCGCGTACGGATGCAAACTCGGCCCGTTTCAACGCGGGCCGCAGGCTGTCGGGATCGAGCTTGCCACCGGTTTGCTTGACCGCCGCATCCAGCAGCATGGCGGCGTCGTAGCCCTGCGAGGCATACAGCGTGGGGGTGCGACCATACTTTTGCTTGAAGTCGGCCACGAAACGGCGATTGGCGGCATTATCAAGATCGGCCGCCCATTGCGACGCGTTGTACAAGCCTTCGATCGGCGCGCCCACTGCGCCGATCGTGTCTTCGTCGCCCGAGAATCCCGGCGCCAGCAACGCGATGTCCCGATCCAGGCCGGCACTGTGAAACTGCTTGATGAAGTTCACCCCCATGCCGCCCGGCAGAAAGAAGAACACGGCATCGGGCTTATTGGCACGCAACTGCGAGATTTCGACGGCGTAATCCAGTTGACCGAGGCTGGTGTATACCTCGTCGATAGCGCCGCCCTTGAACAACCGCTTGAAACCGTTGAGCGACTCGCGGCCGCCGGGATAGTCGGGCGCGATCAGTGCCACCCGCTTGAAGCCCTTGTCAGTCGCGTACTTGCCCATGGCCGCCGGAATGACTTCGTTCTGCCAGGCCACGGCAAAGAAGTTGGGATGGCATCCGGCCCCGGCATAATTTTCCGGTCCGGTATTGGTGCTCAGGTACACCTTGGAGGCGAGGATCGCCGGCATCACCGGCAGCAGCACGTTCGAGAACACGATGCCGGTCATCACGTCGACCTTGTCGCGGCGCAGCAGGCGATCGACGGCCTGGCGGCCCGTGTCGGCCTTCTGCTGATCGTCCGCCACGATCACCTCCGCCGGCAGGCCGCCCAGCGTGTTGCCGGTGTGCGCCAGGGCGAGGTTGAAACCATCGCGGATCTCGTTGCCCAGTGCGGCGCCCGGACCCGTCAATGTGGTGACCATCCCAACCTTGACCGCGTCGGCAGCGCCTGCCGCCGACACGCTCATACAGAGTGCAAGGGCGGTCAGCGTCCGGACCTGCCAGTGGTGCTTGCTCATGCGCGTTTTCCCTTTGGTGTATGCAAGCGTTCGCACGCTTGCGATTCGTTTCCCGCACTGCAACTGCGTTCATAAGATACGAACTTGGCGCCGCCCGCTCTATCCGTTTCATGCAGGGATCATCCGGATTTCTTTTAATTGTCGAATGTTCATAATTCAACGATCCCGGATCGCCGGCTAACGTTCCTCCTCTCGCGGAGACCGTCATGACCGCCCTGTCGCGACAGGAATTGGCCCCGCTTTATGCCCGCCCCGTATTCCAGTCGACGCACGCCGACGATGCCCGCCGCCGCGTGTCGGATGCGCTGAAGGATCATCGGGTGCGCTGGCGTCCCGGTGCGGTCGATGCCGCCCTGTATCGCGGCCGGCTGGGCGCGCTCACCGTCTGCGCGCTGCGTTACGGCGCCGAAGTCTCGATCGATCCCGACCGGCTCAAGGACTTCATGCTGGTGCAAGTGCCGCTCGCGGGCCGGGCCGATATCGAGTGCGGCGGTACGCGCGTCGCGGCGCACCCCGCCTGTGCGGTCGTGATCGCCCCCAACCAGCCGGTGAAGCTGCATTGGGAGGCCGGATGCGAACAGTTGATGCTCAAAATTCCACGCGAACGACTCGAGGAAGTGGCCGCACGCAGCTTCGGCCGCCCCATGCAAACCGCCTTGGCTTTCGAACCGGCCATGCCGCTGGATACGCCCGTGGGTGCCGCCTGGCGCGGCATGATGATGGGGCTGGTGAATCTGCTGCCGATGCTGGACGATCGCGCGGCACCGCAAGGCGCCTGGCTGGCCCGGTTCGAAGAAGCGCTGATCCTGCATCTGGTGCATCACCAGCCCAACTCATGGTTGCGCGAAATCGGCACCAGCCCGTGCAATGCGCCGCGGCGCTTGGCCGCGGCCGAAGACTACATGCGGCAAAGGCTGTGCGAGCCCCTTACGCTCGCCGAGATCGCCGCGCATGTGGGATTGAGCATCAGTGCGCTGTCGAAACTATTCCAGGTGCATCGCGGCACCACGCCCATGAACGATCTGCGCCGCCTGCGACTGGAGGCGGCACACGACCGTTTGCGCCGCGATGCCGGCGCCAACGTCACCGAGATCGCGATGGCCTTCGGATTTTTTCATCTGGGCCGTTTTGCCGAGTATTACCGCCAGCGCTTCGGCGAACTGCCCAGCGATACCGCGCGCCGCTGAGGCGTCAACGCACGTCGCATGCGCCTGCGAACGCACGACGCACAACGCACAACGCACGTCGCAAACAAGCATGCATACCCGCGCGGAATAGACCCGTGCCGCGGCGCATAAGGCCTGTCGCGCAGCAGTGTAGATCTGCAATCGGTGTCGTTCCAGAAACCTGCCCCAATCATGCCGAACCATGTGGCCGGGTGCGACTGACCGTCACGCCTAACGCGTTTTCGCGCTCACCGAACTAATGGAAAACCAATATATACAGCGCGGTCCTTAACGGATAAATTTTTCGAATCCATGAAAATGCATAGTTTTTAGTTGACACCTAAAGTGTTGACTCCTAAATTAGTTATGCATCGTTGACAGCACAGCAGACGCGGTGCGCCACCCTTTCGAGGGTGACGGCCGGCAGCATGAGGATCACGAGATGAGCGACATGTTTTTTGCACCGGCAGCCGAGACAGACGCCGCAACCGATCAAGGTGCGCCGTGCAGCGTTTGACGTTTGTCGTGCGTGAAGTGCGGCAGGAGTCGCCGCTGATCTGTTCGATCCGCATGGTGCTGGCATCGGGCGATCCCCTGCCCGCCTTCGGTCCCGGCGCGCATCTCAAAGTACAGGTACCGGGCATCGACGAGCCGCGCTGCTATTCACTGGTGCAAACCGATGCCGATGCCGGCGCGTTTGCCGCGCCCACCGAATATCGCCTCGGCGTGCGCCTCGACGATTCGGGCGGAGGCGGATCGCGCTACATGCATGCGCTCAAGCCGGGCGATACGCTCGAAGCGGTTGGCCCCAAAAACGAGTTTGTGCTGCATGAAGCGCCGGCGGGCGAGCCAGCTGCGATCCTGATCGCCGGCGGCATCGGCGTCACGCCGCTGGCATCGATGAGCGCGGCGCTGACTGCAGCCGGCCGCGCGCACGCGTTCCATTACTGCGGCCGCAGCCGGGATCACTTGGCGTTTCGCGACGAGCTCGCGGCACTGACCGGCAATGCGTTGTATCTGCACCCCGACGACGACCCGTCCTGTGCCTTCGATCTGAACGCCATCCTCGATGCCGCATCGCCGCATCAGCATCTGTACGTCTGCGGGCCGAAAGGCCTGATCGACGCGGTGATCGCCGCCGCCCGAGCGCGCCACTGGCCCGACGCTCACGTGCACTTCGAATTGTTTTCCGCGCCGGCGCCCCTGGCGGGCGACCAGCCGTTCGAAGTCGAGCTGCGAGAATCCGGCATGGTGCTGACCGTGCCTGCGGACCGCACCATCGTCGACGTGATGGAAGAAGCCGGTTGCGATCCGATGGTCGACTGCAAGCGCGGCGAATGCGGCGTGTGCCAGGCCGATGTGATCGACGGCATTCCCGATCACCGCGACTACTACTTGTCCGATACCGAGCGCGCGAGCGGCAAGGTCATTCAGATCTGTATCTCGCGGGCCAAGTCGGCCCGCCTGGTGCTGGCGCTGTGAACGCGCCTACGGAACATCGTCTACCTGACAGGAGGCCATCCATGGCCCACTATCACGACAACCCCGAAGCCGTACGCGCGCTGGTGCGCGAGACCGAAGTCCACAAGGACTTGTTCATCGACGACGCGCTTTTCGACCTCGAGATGGAGCATGTGTTCGCACGCACGTGGGTGTATGTGGGGCACGACAGCCAGATCCCGAATACCGGCGACTACTACACCACCACGATCGGCAACCAGCCCGTCGTGATGGTGCGCCACACCGACAAAAGTGTGCGCGTGCTTTACAACCGATGTCCGCACAAGGGCACGATGGTCGCCGGCGAGGTGTGTGGCAACACAGGCAAATTCTTCCGCTGCCCGTATCACGCATGGACGTTCAAGACCGACGGCAGTCTGCTCTCGATTCCCCTGAAGAAAGGCTACGAGAACACCGGGCTCGAATCCTCGGAAGCTGCCCAGGGCATGGCCCGCGTCGACCACGTCCGCAATCATCGCGGCTTCGTCTTCTGTCGCTTGAGCGCCACCGGCGACAGCTTCGAGGATTTCTTCGGCGAGTCGCTTTCCACGCTGGACAACATGGCAGACCGCTCGCCCGAAGGCCGGCTTGAAGTGGCGGGCGGGGTGTTGCGCTATCTGCACGGCTGCAATTGGAAGATGCTGGTCGATAACCAGACCGACACCTGTCATCCCATGGTGGCGCACGAGTCATCCGCCGGCACCGCAGTGCGCGTGTGGAAAGAAGCGCCCGAAGGCACGCCCAAACCGATGGCGGTCGAACTCTTCGCGCCGTTCATCTCACCCTACGAGTTCTTCGAAGGCATGGGCATTCGCGTTTGGGAGAATGGCCACGGGCACACCGGCGTGTCGGATTCGATTCACGCCTCGTACAGCGGCATCCCCGGCTACTTCGAGGCCATGACAGCGGCCTATGGCGAAGCGCGCGCCAACCAGATTCTGGGCGACGTACGCCACAACACCGTCTATTTTCCCAACATCATGGTGAAGGGGCCGATTCAGACGCTGCGCATCTTCAAGCCGCTCGCCGCCAATCGCACCCTGGTGGAATCGTGGACCTTCCGGCTCGTGGGCGCACCCGACCTGCTGCTCGAACGCACCCTCATGTACAACCGCCTGATCAACGCACCCACCTCGGTAGTCGGGCATGACGACCTCGAGATGTATGAGCGTGCACAGGAAGGCCTGCATGCGCGGGGCCGCGACTGGGTCAACGTCGGGCGCCTGTATGACGCGTCCGAAGTCGGCCGGCGCAATGAGGTCACCAACGGCACCAACGAGTGGCAGATGCGCAATCAATATCGTGCCTGGGCGCGATACATGACGGAGGGTATGACCGAAGCCGCGGCTGTGGCGCAATCCCCCGCCAGCCAGCCGCCATCCAGCAGCGCCGCGCTGCCCCAGGCGGTCTCATGACAGCGATCGCGAACGCCGCCTTGATCGACTTCGTCTACCGCGAAGCGCGCCTGCTCGACGAACTGGACTTCGAACCCTGGCTGGACCTGTTTACCGAAGACGGCCATTACTGGATGCCGCTCGCCCGCGATCAGCAGGATGCGCGGCTGCATGCGTCGCTGATGTATGAGGACAAGCTGCTGCTGCGCGTGCGCGTCGAGCGCTTGACCGGCCAGCGCACCTTCTCGCAGCAACCGAAAAGCCGTTGCCATCACTTGCTGCAGCAGCCCACGGTCGAACACGATCACCCAGCCGCCGACCCCGATAACGGGCGCTATGTGGTGCGCACCGCCTTTCATTACGTGGAAACGCGGCTCGACAGCCAAACCCTCTTTGCGGGCTGGGCCACGCATCATCTGGTGGCCACATCGGAAGGGCTGCGCATCCACCTCAAACGTGTCGATCTGGTCAATTGCGATGCCGCCTTCGGCAATATTCAACTCTTCATGTAAGGGACGCGCGTGAACGCTACCGTTTATCAAGCCTTTCAGACATCGGTGGCGCAGTGGCGCGACCGACCCATGCTGTGCGTCTTGGCGGAAACGGCGGCGCTCTACGGTATCGATGCCGGCGAGATCACCTACGGCACGGCGGCAAACGACGTCGAACGTCTGAAATCGGCCTATGCCGCTGCCGGATACGGCCACGGTCATCGTGCCGGCTTGCTGCTTGAAAATCGGCCTGCATTTTTGCTGCACTGGTATGCACTCAATGCGCTCGGCGTCTCGGTGGTGCCCATCGGCCCCGATCTGCGCGCCGCAGAGCTCGAATACCTGATCGCTCATTCCGAGATCGCGATTGCCGTTGCGATCCCGTCGCGGCATGCTGCGCTCAACGCCGCAGCGGTGCAGGCCGCGCGGCCATTGCAGGTCATGGCGCCGGAAGACGCCCCCAAGCCCGCGTTATTTGCCGCACCCCATGCCGGCGCACCCATCGGTGCCGGCACCGAATGCGCACTGCTCTATACCTCGGGCACCACCGGGCGACCCAAAGGCTGCATCCTGCCCAACGAGTACTTTCTGCATGCCGGACACTGGTATGCGCAGGTCGGCGGCCTGGCAGCGCTTCAGCCTGGCACCGATCGCATGCTCACGCCGCTGCCGCTGGTGCACATGAATGCCATGGCCTACTCGGCCATGGCGATGATGTTGACGGGCGGTTGTCTGATCGTGCTGGATCGCTTCCATCCCAAGACGTGGTGGGAGAGCGTGCGGGCAAGCGGCGCCACCGTGCTGCATTATCTGGGCGTGATGCCGGCCATCCTGATGAAAGCCCCGCCGGCTGCCAGCGATCTCGACCACAACGTGCACTTCGGTTTCGGCGCGGGCGTGGATCGCGCGCTGCAAGGGCCGTTCGAGGCACGTTTCGGTTTTCCGTTGCTCGAGGCCTGGGCCATGACCGAGACGGGCGCCGGCGCTGTCATCATGGCGCATCTCGAGCCGCGTCATATCGGTGAGAGCTGCTTCGGGGCCGAAGGCGACGACGTGCTCGTGCGCGTGGTGACCGATAACGGCAGCGACGCCCAGGCGGGAGAGCCCGGCGAACTGCTGGTCCGCCACGCAGGCGATCGCCCGCGTTTCGGCTTCTTCGCCGGCTATCTGAAAGATGACGCCGCGACCAACGACGCGTGGCGCGACGGCTGGTTTCACACGGGCGACATCGTGCGGCGCGAGGCCGACGGCGCGTTCCGCTTCGTCGATCGCAAGAAAAACGTGATCCGCCGCAGTGGCGAGAACATCTCCGCCGTGGAAGTGGAAAGCGTGCTCGCGCGCCATCCCGATGTGCGCGCCGTCGCCGTGGCCGCGGTGCCCGACGCGGTACGCGGCGATGAGGTGCTGGCGTGCATCGTCACCGAGGCCACCGATCCTGCGGCACGCCAAGCCATCGCGCACAGCATCGTCACCTGGTGCCTCACGCAACTGGCTTACTACAAGGCGCCGGGCTATGTGGCGTTCGTCGACGCGTTGCCGCTTACCCCAACCAACAAGATCCAACGCGGCGAGATGAAAGCCCTGGCACCCACCCTCGTGGGTACCGAGGCATGCGTGAACACCTGCGCGATGAAAAAGCGCGTCGAGGTCACGTCATGAGCCGCACACGCCGCGACTATGCCGGCGTGGTCGCCACAGTGCCGACCACGTTGCCGTACGTTCGATTCTCGCCGCACAGCGCGCATTGGTGGTTGGGCGGCGTGCTGCGCGAACTTATCGTCGGCGCCGGCATTGCCAAAACCGATATCGACGGCCTGTGCGTATCGAGTTTTACCCTCGCTCCCGATACCGCCGTCGCGCTCACACAGCATCTGGGCATGAGCCCTCGGTGGCTCGACCACATTCCCATGGGCGGCGCAAGCGGCGTGGTGGCGCTACGGCGTGCCGCACGCGCCGTTCAAGCCGGTGACGCCGATGTCGTCGCCTGCATCGCCGGCGACACCAATCAACCGGACTCGTTTCGCGACACCATCAGCGCATTTTCCCGTTTCGCCCAGGATGCGGTCTATCCCTATGGCGCAGCCGGCCCCAACGCCAGTTTTGCGCTGCTGACCGCGCACTACATGCGCCGCACGGGGGCCATGCGCGAAGACTTCGGCAAGCTCTGTGTGGCCCAGCGCGACAACGCGCTGCGCTACCCGCACGCGTTGATGAAGAAGCCGCTCTCGATGGACGACTACATGCAGGCGCGCCCGATCGCAGATCCCATTCATCTCTTCGACTGCGTGATGCCTTGCGCCGGCGCGGACGGCTATCTGGTCATGACCGAAGACCGCGCGCGCGACCTGAAACTTCCGTTCGTGCGCATTCTTTCGACCATCGAGCGCCATAACGCATGGAGCAACGATCCGATCCAGATGCGCGGTGGCTGGACGGTCGATGTCGACGAGCTTTACGGCATGGCCGGCGTAGGGCCCTGGGACATGGACTTCGTGCAGGCCTACGACGACTATCCGGTCATCAACATGATGCAGCTGGAAGACCTGGGCTTTTGCGGCAAGGGCGACGGGCCCGACTTCGTGCGCGCCAATACCTTCACCGTCGATGGCAGCTTTCCGTTCAACACCAATGGCGGACAGTTGTCCGTAGGCCAGGCCGGCGCGGCGGGCGGTTACCTCGGCATCGTGGAAGCCATGCGCCAACTCACCGGCGCGGCCGAGGGCCGCCAGGTGGCGGATGCCGAGCATGGTTTGGTCAGCGGCTTCGGCATGATCAATTACGACCGCGGGCTATGCACGGCCGCCGCGGTATTGGCGCGGGGGCAGGCATGAGCACGGATCTCGATACGCAAGCCTTGCCGCCGGCCGCACGGAGCGCGAAGGCGCGAGAGTTCAACGCAATCGCGGCGCAGGCGCGCTTCGCACTGCAAGGCTGCACGCACTGCGGCACGATCCAATACCCGCCGCGCGAAGTATGTGTGAACTGCCTGAGCGACGCGCTGAAGTGGCGCGACGTTTCGTCCGAAGGCAGATTGCTTGCCGTGACCACGCTGCACCATAGCAACGAGCCCTATTTCCAAGCGCGGCTGCCTTGGCGTGTGGGCATGGTGCGCTTCGATTGCGGCCCTTCCGCGGTGGTGCATGTGGATGCCGACTGCATCCCGGACGGCCGGGTACGCATCACCCTCGACCTCGATGCCAGCGGCCAGGCTGTCCTGACGGCGCACGCCATTGCCCCCGCGGGTACCGTCAACTCCCCATCTATCTCCTCCATTCCAGGCGCGTCGACATGAGCCCATCCGCATTATCTTCCGATGCCGCGAATGCCGATCGCATCGCCCTCGTGACCGGGGGCAGCACCGGCATCGGTGCCGGCATTTGCCACAGCATGCTCGACGCCGGCTACACGGTGATATCGCTCGCACGCCGCGCGGCCGATATCACCCACCCCAATCTGCACAACATCCAGGTGGATCTGCTCGACGCCACCGCCACCGAGCAGGCTGCGGCAGAGGCCGCCCGCCGCTTCGCCATCAGTCACGTCGTGCACAACGCAGGCGTCATCTGGCCCGCGCTCCTCCCCGAGGTCAAGCAGAGCGATCTGCAAGGCTTGACGCAATTGCATCTGGGCGCCGCCATCAGCCTGGTACAGGCCGCGCTGCCCGGCATGCAGGCACGCCAGTTCGGCCGCATCGTGCTGCTCTCATCGCGCGGCGCGTTGGGCCTGCCGACCCGCACCGCCTATTCGGCCACCAAGGCCGGCATGATCGGCATGGCGCGCACCTGGTCGCTCGAACTGGCCGCGCACGGCATCACCGTCAACGTGGTCGCGCCTGGCCCGGTACAGACCGACATGTTCTACGACGTGGTCGAACGCGGCAGTGCGCGCGAGCAGCAACTGGCCCGCAGCATTCCGGTGGGCCGACTGGGCCGCGCCGACGATGTCGCCCGCGCCGTGATGTTCTTTTCCGATCCGCAAAACAGTTTCATCACCGGCCAGACGCTGTTCGTCTGCGGCGGTGCGAGTGTGAGTTCCATCACGATCTAGGTTATCCACCTCATCTCCCATCCGGAGGGTTCACCATGCATTCCAAGAAATTCGCGCTGGCCGCAGCCGTTCTCGCCACCCTCTGCACCTTGCCCGCGATGGCGCAAGTCAAGATCGGCGTGGTGACGTCATCCACGGGGCCCACGGCACTGGTCGGCATCCCGCAGAAAAACTCCGTGCCGCTCTTGCCCAAGAAGATCGGCGATCTCACGGTCGAATACATCTCGCTGGATGACGCCAGCGATTCCACCGCATCGGTCACGGCCTTCAAGAAGCTGATTTCCGAGCAGAACGTGGATGCCATCATCGGGCCGTCAGGCTCACCCAACGCCATGGGCACGATCCAGTTCGCAGCAGAATCGGGCACGCCCATGCTGGCGCCGGTCGGTACGGCCGCCGTGGTGCTGCCGATGAACGAGCAAAAGAAGTGGGTGTTCAAGACCACGCAAAACGACGACATCATCGCGCGCGCGCTGGTCGAGCACATGGCCAAGACCGGCATCAAGACGGTGGGGTTCATCGGCCTGAACGACCCGTACGGTGAGAATTGGTACAAGGTGTTCTCGGGCATGGCGGCGGAGAAAGGCATCAAGATCACGGCCAACGAACGCTACGTGCGCACGGATAGCTCGGTCACCGGGCAGGCGCTCAAGTTGCTGTCGGCGCGCCCCGATGCCGTGCTCATCGCCGCGCCGGGTGCCGCCAGCGTCCTGCCGCAAAACACGCTCTTCGATCAAGGCTACAAAGGCAAGTTCTATCAAACGCACGGCGCCGCGTTGCCGGACTTTCTCAAGCTGGGCGGCAAACGCGTCGAAGGCACGATCCTCGCCGCGAGCCTGATGTTGGTCTTGCCTGAAATTCCCGACAGCAACCCTTCGAAGAAGGTCGCCACCGAATACATCGCCGCCTACGAAAAGCTCAACGGGTCCAAGCCCGCCACCTTCGGCGCAAATGTGTACGACGCCGGGCTCCTGCTCGAGAAAGCGGTGCCGATTGCAGGCAAAACGGCCAAACCCGGCACGCCCGAATTTCGCAGCGCCTTGCGCGATGCGCTCGAACAGACGCGTGAGCTCGTGGGCACGCAAGGCGTCTACAACATGTCGGCGGCCGATCACAGCGGTTTCGACGAGCGCGGCCGTGAGTTGATCACGGTCAAGAACGGCGACTGGGCCCTGATCAAGTAACGGCCCGGAGCAACCACACGCCATGGATGCCCAGATCGCCCTGATCCTGACGCAGGACGGCATTACCAACGGCGCGGTATACGCGCTGCTGGCGATGGCCATCCTGCTCGTCTTCACCGTGACCCGGGTGCTGTTCATCCCGCAGGGGGAGTTCGTGGCGTTCGCCGCGCTTGCGATGGCGGCCCTGCAAACGGGCCGCCCCACCACGCTCGTGTGGTTGCTCGCGGGCTTTGCCGTGGCCGAGGCCTGCGCCGACGCCTGGGCGATCCGCAAGCGGCGCGGCGCCTGGCACCTGCCACGCGGTTTGCTGCTCAAGCTCGCCTACCCGTTCGCACTGGCCGCATTGCTCTATACCCTGCCCCTGGCCACCCTGCCGATGGCCGTGCGCGCACTGCTCGTTCTGGCGCTGCTCGTGCCGATGGGACCGCAACTCTATCGCCTCTTCTATCAACCGATCGCTTCGGCGTCGCCGCTGATTTTGCTCATCGTGTCGATCGCCGTACACATTGCATTGGTCGGGCTGGGGCTCTTGATCTTCGGCGTGGATGGCGGGCGCACCGATCCCTTCACCGACACCGTCTTTACCGTGGGGCCCGCCAATGTGCCGAGCCAGGTGCTGTGGGTGATCGGCGTCTCGGTGGTGTTGATCGTCGTGCTGTATGTGTTCTTCGATCGCACGCTGTACGGCAAGGCTTTGCGCGCTGCGGCCTATAACCGGACCGGCGCGCGATTGATGGGGATCTCGCCCGTGTTTGCCGGTCGCGCCACATTTTTCCTGGCGGCCCTGATCGGAACGGTGTCCGGCATTCTCATCGCACCGATCACCACCGTGTATTACGACTCGGGCTTTCTGATCAGTCTGAAGGGCTTCGTGGGTGCGATCATCGGCGGTCTCGTCAGCTATCCGCTGGCGGCGGGCGGCGCCGTGCTCGTCGGCATGATCGAAGCCTTCTCGGCCTTCTGGGCCAGTGCCTACAAAGAGATCATCGTGTTTACGTTGATCATTCCCGTCCTGCTCTGGCGCTCGCTGCGCAGCCACACGGTCGAAGAGGAAGACGAATGACGCCGCGCCGCCTGATCCTGATCTTTCTGGCGTTGCTGGCCGTGGCACCCCTGGTGCTGCCGCCCTTCTACGTCACCTTGCTCAATTACATCGGCCTGTATGCGATGGTGGCGCTGGGCCTGGTGCTGCTCACCGGCGTGGGCGGGCTCACGAGCTTCGGCCAGGCCGCCTTTGTGGGCCTGGGCGCCTACACCACCGCCGTGCTCACCACGCAAGCCGACACACTACCCGCCTGGATGGCGTGGCTGGGCGCATCGCCCTGGATCACGTTGCTCGTGGGGCTGGCGATCACACTGGTGGTGGCTTGGCTGCTCGGCGCCATTACCTTGAGCCTCTCCGGCCACTTCCTCCCCCTTGGCACGATCGCCTGGGGCCTGAGCTTGTATTACGCCTTCGGCTCGGTCGACGGCCTGGGCGGGCACACCGGCCTGCCCAATATTCCGGTGATTTCCTTTTTTGGTATTGCGCTCAATACCGGTGAGCGCATCTTCTATCTGATCTGGGCGTTCATGCTGCTTGCGCTCTGGTCCACGCAAAACCTGCTCGATTCACGCGAAGGGCGTGCGATCCGCGCGCTCAAGGGCGGACGCATCATGGCCGAATCGATGGGTGTGAATACGGCGCGCGCGCGCGTCATTATTTTTCTCGTGGCCGCCCTTCAAGCCAGCGCGTCCGGCTGGCTTTATGCCCACATGCAACGCTTCGTCAACCCGCAGCCCTTCGGCTTGCAGATGGGGATCGAATATCTGTTCATGGCCGTGATCGGCGGCGCAGGCCATGTGTGGGGCGCCATCGTGGGCGCAGGCCTCTTCACGCTGCTCAAGCAATGGCTGCAGGACTGGCTGCCCAGATTATTGGGGCAAACGGGCAATTTCGAGATCATCGTGTTCGGCTTCGGGATGGTGCTGCTGCTGCACCGTGCGCGCGGGGGACTGTGGCCGCTGATCGCCAGATGGGTGCCGGTGCGCCGCGCGCCGCGCGCGATCGATTCGACCGCACCGCCGCTGCCCGCCAAACCCATGCCCACGCGAGGCGACGTCGTGCTGCAGGCCGATCGCATCACCCGCAAATTTGGTGGCTTGGTGGCCAATAACGACATGAGCCTGGACGTGCACGCCGGTGAAATCCTGGCCTTGATCGGGCCCAACGGCGCGGGCAAGAGCACCTTCTTCAATCAGCTCTCGGGCGTGGACACGCCCACGTCCGGCAGCGTGGTGTTTCTGGGGCGGGAGGTGACCGGGCTCGGCGCACGTCATATCGCGCGCATGGGCCTGTCGCGCACGTTCCAGCATGTGCGACTGCTGAGCAAAATGAGTGTGCTGGAGAACGTCGCCATCGGCGCGCACCTGCGCGGGCACAAAGGCATCCTGTCTTCGGCATGGCGGCTGGATCGTCATGAAGAAGCGCAACTGCTGGCGTGCGCGGCGCAGCACATCGAGCGTGTCGGTCTGGGCGCGCACATGCATGACGAGGCCGGTTCATTGTCGTTGGGCCAGCAGCGCATCCTCGAAATCGCCCGCGCGCTCACGTCCGACCCAGCCGTACTGTTGCTCGATGAGCCGGCCGCCGGCCTGCGCTACCTCGAAAAGCAGGCGTTGGCGCAGTTGCTGCGCCGCTTGAAAGATGAAGGGATGGCCATCCTGCTCGTCGAACACGACATGGAATTCGTGATGGGCCTGGTGGACCGCATCGTCGTCATGGACTTCGGCGAGAAGATCGCCGAAGGCTTGCCTGCCGAGATTCGGGAGAATCCCGCCGTACTCGATGCTTACCTGGGAGGCGTGGACTGAATGAGCGATCTACTCACCGTGCGCGGCCTGCAAGTGGCCTACGACAACATCACTGCGGTGGGCGGCGTCGACCTCACCGTGGGTCGCGGCCAGATCGTGACGGTTATCGGGCCCAACGGGGCCGGCAAGACCACGCTGCTCTCGGCCATCATGGGCATGCTGCCGTCGCGTGGCGAGATCGTGTTCGGCGACCGACCGTTCGTCCATGCCGAGGTCGAGGACATGGTCGCTGCCGGCATGAACCTCGTCCCCGAGAAACGCGAGCTCTTCGGCGAGATGACGGTGGAAGACAACCTGGCGCTAGGCGGGTTTCATCGTTACCGCACCGGGCAGCGCGATCAAACGGAAAGCCTGCAGGAGGTGTACGACCTGTTTCCTCGCCTGCGTGAACGCCGCGGCCAGCTGGCGGCCACGTTATCGGGCGGCGAACGCCAGATGCTGGCGCTGGGCCGCGCCCTCATGGCGCGCCCCGCGTTGCTGATGCTCGACGAGCCGAGTCTGGGCCTGGCGCCGCGCATCGTGGGCGAAGTGCTCAACATCGTCGTGGAGCTACGGCGCCGCGGCGTTTCGATCCTGCTGGTCGAGCAGAATGCGCGCGCCGCATTGAAGATCGCCGATTACGCCTACGTGCTCGAACTCGGTGCCGTCACGCTCGAAGGGCCGGCCGCGGCAGTCGCGCAAAACCCGAAGGTTATCGACATCTATCTGGGGCATGGCAAACCGGTCGCCCCGGCGATTTAACGCACCATCACACCGATAAGGGAACCGTCGTGAGTACAGTGGTCGCAGGATCCGGGCAACCGGTCAGTCTTCGCAAAATCGTCGCCGCATCGGTCGCCGGCAACGCTCTGGAATGGTATGACTTCTTCCTGTATGGCACAGCCGCCGCGCTCGTGTTCGGGCAACTGTTCTTTCCGGTGGGCACCGACCCCCTCACCGGCACCCTGGCCGCGTTCGCCGGCTTTGCCGTCGGGTTCATCGCGCGTCCCTTCGGCGCGGTGATCTTCGGCCACATCGGCGATCGCATCGGGCGCCGCACGGCGCTGGTGGCCACGCTCTTCATCATGGGCGCCTCGACCTTCCTGATCGGCCTGTTGCCCACCTATGCCACGATCGGTATCTGGGCACCGATCGGGCTGGTCTTGCTGCGCCTTCTCCAAGGCATGGCGGCCGGCGGAGAGTGGGGCGGCGGGGTGCTGATCATCTCCGAAAACGCGCCATCCAATCGGCGCGGGTTCTACGCCGCCTGGAGCCAGGCCGGTGTCGCGGGCGGCTTCGTGCTGTCGGCGGCCGCCTTCCTTGCCGTGCAGCAACTGCCGCCGGAGGACTTCCTGGCGTGGGGGTGGCGACTCCCGTTCCTTGGCAGCGTGGTGCTGTTCGGCGTCGGGGCCTACATTCGCCACAAGCTGCCCGAGACGGAAGACTTCAGCAAAGCCGAAAAGGCCGGGAAGTCAGGCACGCCCGCCCCCAAGAAAGCCGAGATGCCCTGGCTGCGCGCGTTCAAGGAGCATCCCAGGGGCATGCTGGTGGGCATGGGCCTGCGGATCGCCGAAAGCGGCGGTTCGTATATCTTCCTCGCGTTCTCGCTGGCATACGGCAAATACATCGGCGTGTCGAATACGGTGATGCTCGCCGGCGTCATGGTCTCGATGACGCTGGCCCTGCCCGCCATGATTGCCTACGGCGCCCTGTCCGACCGCATCGGCCGTCGGCCGGTATACCTGATGGGCACCATCGGTTTGATGATCGTGGCGTTTCCCTTTTTCTGGATGATCGCCACCAAGGACACCACATTGGTCATCCTCGCATTCGTCCTGGCCAACACCTTGTGCCATGCCGCGATGATCGGCACGCAACCGAGCTTCTACACCGAACTCTTTTCCACCGACGTACGGTACTCCGGCATCTCGATCGGCCGCGAAATCGCGTCGGTGGTGGGCGGCGGCTTTGCGCCCTTCATCGCTACCGCATTGCTCTCGCGCTACCAGGCCGCCTGGCCCGTATCGCTTTATCTGATCTTCCTTGCCGCCGTCACCACCGCCGCCGTGCTGTATTCGCGCGGCATGACGCGCAACACGTGATGCAAGCCCTTTTCGAATTGGAGAATGCCCCATGACCGATGCCACCCACACCTTCATGCAGCAACTGGCCGCGGGCGAACTGCGCCTGATCGATCTGACGCACACCCTCTCGCCCGAATTTCCGTCGTTGCAGTTGCCACCCCAGTTCGGTCAGGTCACCGGCTTCAAGATCGACAAGATCTCCGAGTATGACGATGCCGGTCCGGGCTGGTACTGGAACAATTTCACCTGCGGCGAACACACCGGCACGCACTTCGATGCGCCGGCGCATTGGATCAGTGGCCGCGATCATCCGAACAACACCGTCGATACGATCGACCCCAAGAACTTCATTGCGCCGGCCGTCGTGATCGACGCGCGCGCCGAGGTCGCCGGCGATGAAGACTGGCTGCTCACCGTGGACTTTCTGGAGAAGTGGGAAGCCCAACATGGCCGCATCCCGGCGGGGGCCTGGGTGCTGTTCCAATCCGGCTGGTCGCAACGGGTCAACGACCCTGCCGCGTTCCTGAATATGAAGGAAGACGGCGCGCACACGCCCGGGCCCACGCAGGAAACCGTGGAGTGGTTGATTCGCGAACGCGACGTGCACGGCTTCGGTGTGGAAACCATCAATACCGACGCCGGGCAATCGTATGCGTGGCCGATCGCATACCCGTGCCACACGCTGATGCACGGCGCCAATCGCTATGGCTTGCAGTGCCTGAACAACCTCGACCAACTGCCCGCCGTCGGTGCGGTGATCATTGCGGCGCCCTTGAAAATCCAGCGCGGCTCGGGCTCGCCGTTGCGGGTGCTGGCCCTCGTCCCTTAATCGTTTCAGGCAGATTCCATCGATGCAGACCGCCTCGCCCCAGATCATCATCGTCGGTAGCGGCATCAACGCGCTGGTGTGTGCCGCCGTACTCGCCAAACGCGGCAAAACGGTGCACGTCTTCGAGCGCAACGACACCCTGGGAGGATGCATCCGCACCGTGGAGCTGTTTCCCGGGTATCGGCATGAGACGCTGTCGTCCTGGTATCCCCTTTTCATGGCCAGCCCCGGCTACGCCGAGCTCAAAGACGACCTCGCCGCCGCGGGCGTGCGCTTTCCGAGCAACGGATACACCACCGGCATCGTCACACCACACGGCGAGCATCTGGCGCTCACCCACGACATTGCCGACACCGCCGCCCGCATGAATCGCTTGGCACCCGGCGATGGCGACGCTTTCGCGGCCATGGCCGGGCAGCTGTTCCAACGCGATGCTCAGCTCACGTTCGGGCTGCTCGGCGAAGACCCCTACGGCTTCAAACTTTTGCGCACCCTGTTTGGCGCCTGGCGCGCGCGCGGCATCGGCGGATTGCTGAACTTTGCGTCGGAATCGCTGGAAAGTTTCCGCCGCTGGTCCGAACGCACTTTCATCTCGCCCACTTCACGTGCGCTGCTCGCCCCTTGGGTACTGCACAGCGGCATCGGCCCGGACGATGCCACCTCGGCGCTGATCGGCAAGGTCACCTTCGCAGCCGTCACGGCTGGCGGAATGCCGGTAGTCGAAGGCGGTGGCGAAAAACTGGTGGAAGGGCTGTCCGCCATCATTCGCAAGCACGGCGGACAACTCAGCACCGGCGCACATGTCGAGCGCGTGCTGCTCACCGGTAACACGGCGGTGGGCGTGCGCGCCAATGGCCGCGATTACCTTTGCAGCGAATCGGTGGTGTGCAACGTCACCCCCACACAGTTGTATCGCGACCTGCTGCCGCAAGCACCGCAAGCGGTTCGCGACAGCGCCGCGGCCTATCGCTACGGCCGGGGCTGCATGCAGATCCACTTCGCCCTGAGTCGTCCGCCCACCTGGCCGGATGCCGAACTGCTCTCCGTACCGCTGGTGCACGTGACGGAAAGCATGGAAAACGTTTGCCTCGCCGTCGTGGAAGCCAACAACGGGCAGTTGCCGCGTTATCCCACGATCGCCGTCGGGCAACCCGTGGCCGTCGATGCCACGCGCGCGCCTGCCGGCGGCTGGATCTTGTGGCTGCAATTGCAGGACATGCCATCCAAAGTGCGCGGCGATGCCGCAGGCGAAATCGCAGCGGAGGCCGACTTCACCTGGAGCCCGCGCATCCGCGAGGCGATGGCCGATCGCATTCAGCACCGTCTCGAACGCGTGCTGCCCGATCTGGCGGCGTGCATCGTGGGCCGGGTCGCCTACTCGCCCGCCGATCTGGAAGCCATGAACTGCAATCTCGTGGGCGGCGACCCCTACTCCGGCATCTGCTCGCCCGATCAATTCTTCTGGTTTCGGCCCTTCGCCAAGCGCGATGGCGTGGGCGGACACAAGACGCCGTACGGCAACGTCTTTCACATTGGCGCGGCCACACATCCGGGGCCGGGGTTGGGCGGCAACTCGGGTTACCAAGTGGCGAACAAGCTCGCGAAACGCCGCTGAGGGCGGCCTGGCGGCACTAGAACACCGACAGGCGCGACGATCGACGATGGCCGGCTGAAGGTGCCAGAGGCGGCAAAGGCAGCGAAGGCGCGCGACACATGCGGTGCAGCACGCCGGATCCCGTCCACGCGTTGGTCGTGGCAAACCAGATGAGGCCTGTAGCCTCCAATCAAAGATGGGGAACAATTCGTGCTGCGTGATATCACACGTTCATGAATGTTTGACGGGTTTGCCCGCTTTTTGCCCATGTTTTCCATCTCCTCTGCTGCCCTCCCCGCTCGTACCCGTTCCTGTCGCGGCATCATTGCCACACATGCTGCTCACGCGCGGCTTCGCGCGTGCGCTGTCGGCCTGCTGCTCGCAGCAGGCTTTGCCGCCAGCCCATCCAGCCAGGCCCAGAGCGTGGTGGCCGACTGGTACAACCAAGCGAGCGATCGCGTCAGCCAGGTCTGGACGCAGGGCGACAACGAGCTCTACCTGACAGGCTACGCGTGGCATAACCGATGGGCGTACTCGCGCAGCAAGGTGCGCGAGTTCAACGAAACGTCATGGGGCGGCGGCTTCGGCAAAGGCCTTTACGACGAAGACGGCGACTGGCATGGTCTTTATGCGATGGCGTTCAAGGATTCGCATGACGACTGGCAGCCCATGGCGGGTTATGGCTATCAAAGCATCGCACGGCCCACGGAAAACACGCGACTCGGTGCCGGCTTCACAGTATTCATGACTGCACGACGCGACATCATGAGCTACGTACCGTTTCCCGGAATCCTGCCGCTCGTGTCAGCCGGCTATAAAAAAGCGACATTGTTCGGCGCGTATGTGCCGGGCAAGAAAGGCAACGGCAACGTGGCGTTCATCTTCGGCAAATACACGTTTTGAGTCATCCCTCGTCAATCAAAATTGCCAGCGCTTCGCGCGTCGCGCCCAACCGTTCCGATAGATCTCGCGTGACATCGCGTTGCACGATAGCCGCGCGCCTTATCGCACCGGCAATTCGCCCGGCGCGGCTTGCCCGGGCGCAATCGCCAGGATCAATTCCACCCGACGATTTGCCGCACGGCCATCGGCGGAGTCGTTGCTGGCCAGCGGCCGCGTGTGGGCGTAACCCACTGCACGCAGACGATCGCTCGAAATCCCATCGTTGATCAGCTCGCGCAACACGCTGGATGCCCGACCTGACGAGAGCTCCCAGTTCGAGGCGAACTGCTTGTTCTGGATCGTGACCGAGTCGCTGTGCCCTTCCACCGACACCTCGTAGGGATTGTGTCGCAGCGCTTCAGCGATCGACTTGATGACCGTCGTTCCTGCCGGGCCCAACGTGGCCTGACCCGACGGGAATAACAACTCGCTGCTGATGCGCAGGCTGATGGTTTTTTCGTTGACGATGACATCGACCGAACTGCCCAAGCTATCCAGCCCCAGCGCCTGCAATGACGGCGGTTCGGGATCGGCGGGCGGCGGCGTGGCCACGAGCGGCGTCACAGGCGCATTGACGGACACCAGCGGCGCGCCTTGATGCTCAGCCGTCGATGCGGTCGCAGCCACTGTTGCATTCGGCGTATGGGCATCCTTCACCCACACCACCGGGCCAGGCCGATCGATATCCGGCACCGGTGCCCAACTGCCGCCGGGCGTCATCGTATCGGGAATGGGGGGCAAGGCCGTATGCAACGCAGTCGTTGCCGGTGCGGGCGTGCCGGCGGCGGATGCCACCATGGCCGACAGCGGCACCTGCATGGTTTGCGCCACCGGATCGTCGCTGGCCGACGGCGGCTTGCTCATGCGCGACAGCCCCAGCATCACGACCAGCATCGCCAGCAACAACGTGAACAGATCGAGGTAACTCAACAACCAGTTTTCGTCCGACTCGGCTTCAGAAGGTGCGCCGAAGTGCCACCGCGCAAACCGCCCCGAGCCGCGCGCCGCGATCAGGGTACTGGCACGGCGCGTTGGCGCGACGGGCGGCGCCGTACGGCCGCCGCCCGTGCGTTCGGCCCGATCGAGACTGGCCGCTTGCGCGCTCATCGCCGGGCCGAGAAATTGTAGGCCGGGGTGGCCGCAGGCCGGGCCGTGGCGGCACCGGCACGCGGCGACGCTGCAGCCATGGCCGCAGCGCTCATCGCATCCGGCTTGGGCTCAGACGTACGCTTGGCCGCGCGGCTGCCATCATCGATTTCGTCTTCGATGTGCAGCATGAAGGCTTCCAATGTGGCGCGCACTGCAGAGGGTCCGCGTTTGTCGCACATCATCGAGATACCCTGCAGCACCAGATTCATGCGTTCCACGCGCTGTTCGGTGCGGCGCTCGAGCTTGATCGCAATGGGCTTGGCGATCATGTTGGCCAGCAGAATGCCGTAGAACGTGGTCATCAGCCCGACCGCCAGGTGATGGCCGATGGTGTCCATGCTGCCCGAGCCCAACACCGTCATCAAATTGATCAATCCCACCAGCGTACCCAGCATGCCGAACGCGGGCGCAAAAGTGGCGATGATGCGGAACATGTGTGCTTCGGCACGTTCGCGCGCGCGCAGCCGGGCGATGCGCCACTGCAGCAGATCGATGATTTGGTCTTCGGGCGTGTGGTCGATGATGAGTTGCACACCCGTGCGCAAGAACGGGTTCGATACCTTCTCGAGCTCGCGTTCCACCTTGCGGATGTCGTCGTTCATCCACAGCTTCGCCATGGCAACGAGTTCGTCGATATCGCTTTGGCTATCGATGCGATCGTCACGAAACACCGTGCGCACCAAGGTGCCGATGCGCTTGATCTCATGCAGCGGATAGGCCATCAGCAAGGCGGCGCAGGTGCCGCCGATCACGATGACCAGGCCGGGCAAGTTGATGTAGTTGCTCGGCTGGCTGCCCGAGAAGGCGGCCGCGATCAGCAGCGTCAAGGCGCCGACGGCGATACCGATGACGGTGGATAAATTCATGAGTGTGTGTCCCTGAGCCGGGGAGCAGCAAAGGGCAAAGGCCCCGGCGACACACGATTCTAGTCAGCAAGCGTCATCGACTATCCCGCGAAAAGCAGCCGATAAATGCCTCAGGTCGCGGCTTTCACAGGTCGGATGGCCGCTTCGGGATGAGTGTTACAGCGACCCCGGCCACAACGGCGGCGATAGCAAACACGATGAAATTCCACTCTGCACCTCGCCCAATGCCGGCAATGTAACCGCCCAGCAACGGGCCGCTCATTGCGCCTACGCGCGCAAAGCTCAACGCCCAGCCCGTGGCCGTACCCCGCGCATGCGCCGGATAATAATCGGCCAGATAGCCCGTCAGGATCAGCGAGGCCGAAATGCTGCCGATGCCGGCCAGGGCCACGAATACATAATTGAGCCACAGCGAATACCCCTGCATCAGACCCAGAATCGCGCCGGCACCTAGCAAAAAAGCTGCAGCCACCGCCCGCTTCGGTCCGATCTTGTCCGCAATCGCCCCCAATGCCAGCCCACCGATCGCCGAGGCCAGGCTGAATACGGCAAGAAACAGCAGGCTCGACCCCAGGTCGTAACCCAGCTTGCGCATGATCTGCGGCAACCAGGTATTCAATCCATAAACGAGCAGCATCCCCAGGAACAACGCGATCCAGAAGAACACAGTGGCGCGCAGGTTGCGCGGCGCGAAGATCGCCAACAACACCGCTTTCCAATTGGCGCGCGGACCGTCCGCCGCAAAGGTTTTGGCCCGCGGCACGTTCAAACCGCTCAATCCAAAGCGCGCCGCCAGACGCGCGGCTTCATCATGACGGCCTTTGGCGATCAGATATTCCATCGACTCGGGCAGCATGCGCGCCATGAACGGCACCGCCAATAACGGAATGACGCCGGCGCCGATCACGCCGCGCCACCCCAGATGGGGCACCAGCCAGATGGCCAACAGCGCGGCACTCAAGATACCGAACGAGTAGCCGGAATACATCACGCCGTAATTGAAGCTGCGCCGATGCGGTGGCGAATACTCGATCGTGAGTGCGGCTGCCACCGGGATCACGCCACCCAGCCCCAGTCCGCCTATAAACCTGAATACGCCGAACATGAACGGCGTAGGCGCCAATGCGGCGCCGATCATCGTCAATGAAAAGAGCGACACGCACATCAGCAGCATGCCGCGCCGTCCCACCAGATCGCTCAGGGTGCCGATGAAAAACGCCCCGAAGAACATGCCCACCAAGGCGTAACTGCTCAACACGCCCAATTGCAGCGGCGACAGCATCCAGGCGCGGTCTTCGGCCATGGTGGGCAGCACCGCTCCCATGACCCCGACGTCATAGCCCTCGAAAAGAATGGCCAGCCAGCACACGAACAACACCGTTTTCGTGGTGCGTGCAGGCACGCTCCATTCAGGCGTCGATGCGCCCGGATTGGGCGCGGGTGCATTCGGGGCAAGAGCGGGTGCAGCAGTCGTGGAAGATGTCATCGTGGTGCCTGAATGATCGCGCCTGCGCGCGCCGTGCGTGATCGGTTATTCGTCAGACGTGATGCGCGAGGGGTCATGGCACTGGCGTCTGCCGTCGTGGCGCTGGCGTCCGGCAAACGGCTCGGGCGTCATCACTCACGCTGGCGCGTACTGCGCCATGACTCGGGCCAAGGAGGTGCCATGTTCATCGGCAAGTGCGGCGTCGCGCAGTTCACGCAGCGCCGCAGGCGACAAGGTGCCGGGTGCGCGATCCACCATCCCCATCAGCAACTCATAATTTTTCACGCCCCGCGCATGCGTATCGCTATAGCCCTTGACCAGCCGCTGGCACAGCGCGATTTCCAAGGCAAGCGCGGGATGCGCCGCCGCGTGATGCGCGATGCGTCCCAGCCAGCCCTCGATGCGCTGCGTCTCGGCGTGGTGGCGCAACGTCGACCGGCGCCAGCGCCGCATCCCCGACACCATCGACAGCATGAGATAGCCACGCAGCGAGCTGGTTCGAATCACCCGCCCGGAGCGCGTGAAGGCACCCACCACACGGTTCAGGACTCCTGGCGCCAGCAGTCGCCGGCCCAAGGCCGCCGGCAAGGTCTCCGCAATCTCTTCAAGCCGCGGATGCATGTACTCATTGATGGTCAGCAATTGATCGTCGGCCACCTTGACTTCGCGCCGCACGCGATCGAAACGTGTGGCCCGCGTCTTCAGATCCGCAACCCGGATCGTGTCTTCATAAGACATCCACAGTGCCAAGTGACGTGCCGTCTCGCGTAACAGCCGCGGGTCATCCGCCCGGCACTGCCGCTGCACGGCCTCGAGCCGATCGAGATACAGATCGGCATAGGCCGGATCCTGATAGTCGATCAACCGCCGCACGCCTTCGATGGCCACAGCCTGCACGTCGGCCGCAAACAGATCGCGTACCCGAACGACCAGTGCCGCCAACTGCGGTTGCGCAGGACGCGGCAACGGCGCGGGATCCGCATTCGACGCCGGCGGCACCACACCGGGCGCGTCCACACGCGCATACGCAGCGTCGAACGCCCGCAAGCTGGCCTTCACGCCCACACCGCCACGCTCGATGGTCGCTTCGAACGCGGCGCGCCCAAACGGCAAGGTGCCGGTGGCTGCGAGCGCACCGAAAAGAATGGCGCTGATCACACTACCCGCCTGCTCGGCGGCCTGGGCCATATCGAAATGCACGAAACGCTTGGCCGCACGCGATGCATGCGCCAGCAGCGCCGGACTATCGACGCGGCCGTCGCCCATGGCGGACTTCTCGGCAATCGAATACACGCGATGGGTGGATGCGATGAAGGTCGTACGTGACGGCGTGACAAGCCCGCGTTGCACCGCGCGCCCGGCCTCCATCAGTTCCGAAGCCAACACGATATCCACGTCGCCCGGCATCGGCATCAATGCAAATACCGGCTCGCCACCGTCGGCTTGTGCGCGCTCGCGCGGATAAATCTCGACGTAATAAATGGTGGCACCCGTGCGTTGCGCCACGCCAGGCACAGACGTGGTCTGCGCCAGATAGCCGTTGCTTTCCGCAAGATCGACGATCCAGTCGGCGAGCACACCGCCCCCTTCCCCGCCCATGGCAAGAATGGCGATCTTGATCGGTTTGACGGAAGACATGGTCGTCATCACAGCACCCACTGCGCGCGACGTGCTTCGGCGCGCCGTTGCAGCCAGCCGATCACGGCACCACGCAGCCGCTGCCGCGCCCGATCCCAACGCGTGGGATTGCTCACGATCTGCGCGCGATAAAACGAGGGGCACAACACCGCAGCGTGCGATACCTCGCCGCACAAGCCGCAACCCACACAGCTATCCATCACGGTGGCCACCGGATCGGTGCGCAGCGGATCGGGATTGGGTTTGATCGAAAGCGACGGGCAACCCGAGAGCCGGATACACGAGTGATCGCCCGTACAGGTATCGGCATCGACGCCAAAGCGCTCGCGCACCACGCGTTCACCCGCAGCGATCGCCTGACGCACTTTGGGCTTCTCGCGCCGTTGCATATTGAGCATGCATTCGCTTTGCGCCACCAGCACCTTGGGCCCTTTCACGGTAGTGGTGAGCGCCTCGCGCAATGTGTCCGTCATCGCCTTCAAATCATAGGTGCGCCGGATGGTCTTTATCCACTCCACGCCCACACCGCGCGCCGCCTTCTCGATCAGGTGACCGGTACTGCGCGTGGGATTCAAGGCCTTGGACGACAGAATGTCCTGTCCGCCCGTGGCCGAGGTATAGCTGTTGTCGACGACGATCGTCAGATTGTCGCTGCGATTGAACACCGCGTTGGCGATGCCGCTCGTCAAGCCGTTGTGCCAGAAGCCGCCATCGCCCATCACCGAGATGGCGCGCTTGCCCGCCGGCACGTTCAACGCGGCCGCCCCTGCGGCGCCGAGCCCGTAGCCCATCGTGGTATTGCCCAGATTGAACGGCGGCAAAATGGAGAACAAATGGCAACCGATATCGGCCGAAACGTGATGCGGGCCCAGTTCGCGCTCGACCAGCTTCATGGCGGTGAAGATGGGCCGTTCCGGACATCCCGTGCAAAAACCCGGCGGCCGTGCATGCACGGTATCTTCCAGCGCCAGCACGGGCGCCGGTGTCTCTTCTTCGGCCATCGCCACGTCGGCGGGCGTCAACGGCGTTTGCCCTGCGCCTTCAGGCAAGTCGGCGTCGATATTGGCGTTGGCGTTGGCGTTGAAGTTTGCGCCGACGTCGGCACCGGCGTCGCCACTGGCGTTTGCATCGGCATCGACCCTGCCACGGGCATCCCCACCTGCACTGCCCTGCCCGATCGCCTCCGTGCCCGCATTGCCTGACGCCTGCGCAGGCACCGCCGTCCGGCGCACTTCCTGCGCTACGAGCGGAATCACGCGCCGCGCCACCGGCTCCACCGGCACCGGCTCGATACGCCCGTAATGCTCCAGGAAAAGACGAATCCCCTTCAACATCGTGGCCGCGGTGTACTCGCCTGCCATCGGCAGCATATCCTTGCCATGCAGCGCCGCCGTGTGACCCGCGCGTCTCAGAATCGACGCGATGTTCTGCTCGACGAAATTCGGCTGCCCTTCTTCCAGCACCAGCACCGCGCGCTTGCCTTCGCAGAAGCGCAACAATTCGGCGTCGATCAAGGGGTACGCCACGTTCATCACATAAAGCGGTATCGCCGATTCACCATACACGTCCGATAGCCCCAAATGATCGAGCGCCCGGATGGCCGTGTTGTAGCCCCCACCTTGCACGATCAGGCCGATGTCGTCGGCGCCTTCAGAGAAAAACTCATTGAGCTGACGCTGCTCGATAAACTTGATCGCCGCCGGCCAGCGATCCTTGATCTTCTCCTGCTCATGCAGAAAGCTTGCCGGCGGCAACACAATGCGGCTCACGTCGCGATGCGGCGATTCCATCGCCTCCTTGATGGTGAACGCGGGCCGGCGATTATCCGAGGCCACAAACTGACCGTGCACGTGGCATGCACGGATCCGCAATTGCAGCATCACCGGCGTATTGGTCGCTTCCGATAAATCGAAGCCGTCTTTCACCGATTGCACGATACAGGGCAGGTTGGGACGCGGATCAAGCAGCCACATCTGCGACTTCATCGCGAATGCGTGGCTGCGCTCCTGCATGATCGACGACCCCTCGCCGTAGTCTTCGCCCACGATAATCAATGCGCCACCCGTTACCCCACCGGACGCCAGGTTGGCCAACGCGTCCGATGCCACATTGGTGCCCACCGTAGCCTTGAACGTAACGGCACCGCGCAACGGGTAGTTGACCGAGGCCGCCAATGTGGCTGCCGCCGTGGCTTCGCTGGCGCTGTTCTCGAAGCGGATCCCATGTTCCTTCAGGATGTCCTGCGCATCGGCCAGCACGTCCATCAGATGCGAAATCGGTGCGCCCTGGTAACCCGCCACATAGGCCACGCCCGATTCGAGCAGCGCCTTGGTCACGGCCAGAATGCCCTCACCGCTGAACACCTCGCCCGCGCCAAGCCGCAGTTTCTTGACCTCTTCAACGAATGAACGCTCAGCCATGTGTCGCCTTTGGTGGGGAAATCGAGGTGTCGCGGAAGAATTCCATCCGAAGTAATATATTTTCAATCGGATATATGCAAAATCATGGTTTTCCCGCAAGCTCGCCCTGCCGTCGCGTTTGTGACACACTGCTCGCGTTTTCCCGCGAGCGTGTCACCCCATTTATGTCAGACCACGACAATCATCCGTTCATCGACGACTATCTCCCGGCCCTGCTCGCGCAGGCCAGTCACTTGATATCGGATGAATTTCACAAGACGGTGCGCAAGAACGGTGTTTCCGTTACCGAATGGCGTGTGCTCGCCACGCTCTACGGCGCGGGAGAAATCAGCATCGGCAGCCTGGCGGACATGGCCACCACCAAGCAGCCCACCGTCACACGTCTGCTCGATCGGCTGGAAGTGCTCGGACACGTGCAACGCGTGGCGCACGCCACGGATGGCCGCGTTACGCTCGTGCGCATCACCGACCCCGGCAAGAAGTTGATCGCGTCGCTGATCAAACAGGCCAAGAAACACGAAGACCAGGTCATGGAAGACCTGATGCCGGGCGAATCGAAGGCGTTGAAAGAAACCCTGCGGCGTTTGATCGCGCACTACCGCTGAGCGATCCAGATCCGGCGGGTGATGAGAGCCCGTCGGGTTCGAGCGTCGTGGAAGCGCATGCCGAAGATGTGCCGGAAGGCGGGGCAGGCGCGTGTCGAGAAACGGCCGACCCGCTAGACGCGCTGCGATCAGCCCTGGCAACTAACCTTCAGCTTGTTCAGATGCCTTGCAAACCAAAGTGCGCATTCATTGTTTACGCACTATAGTTTGTAAATTGGGTCTACAACATGGGATTTGTATGGCGGACTTTACCGTACGCACTGCTCAGCAGATGCCTATACTGCTCAAGGCTTTTCGCAAGCAATCAGGCCTGACGCAATCCGCTGTTGCCATGCGTTTGGGAGTCTCCCAACAATCACTGTCCTCTCTCGAGCGCAATGCTGCGAAAGTAAGTGCCGATCGCCTGCTGGAAGTTCTGAGCATTCTGGGGGTCGAGCTTGTGCTGCGCAACGCCGACAAATCGCCCACGCACGAGTCATCGGATGGCCCGAACTGGTGAGTCAGCGTCAAGCAAATCACACCAGCACCTCAGACATCACGACGTGCTTACCCGGCGCACCGGCCAGCGCTGCCGACACCAACGCCTCGGCGATATGTGCCGCCGGATTGATGCGAAACCGGCGCGGCAAAACCGGCGCTAGCGCCTCCAACACTAAGGATGCGATGTGTTCGCCGGTTCGCTTTTCCGCGCGATCGCCACCAATCAGCCCGGGCCGCACGATCGTCAATGACCGAAAGCCGATGCGCTCGATATCGCGCTCCACCTCGCCCTTGATCCGGGAATAGAAGATTCGCGATTCAGGATCCGCGCCGCGCGCCGAGTTGAGGGCAAAGCACGTGGCGCCATGACGATGCGCGAGCGTGGCCACGGTAAGCGGATAGCCGTGGTCCACACGCCGAAACGCAGCCTGCGAACCGGCGGCCTTGATCGTCGTACCCAGTGTGCAGATCACGCTGTCCACCTTCCACCACGACTCATCGGAAGCCAGTGCATCGAAGTTGACGATGGGATTGACGAGTTTGGTGTGCGCAGGCAAGGGCCGTCGGGTCAACGCGACCACGCGATCGACCCGCGCATCGGCAAGCAATCGCTTGAGCACTTCTGCGCCTACCAGCCCCGTGGCACCTACCAGCATGACCGTGTTCATCGCTATCCCTTTTCTTACGCCGATCGGACAACCTGCATCGTGAAACGTGCGCACACACCGCTCGCATTGCCCGGCCAATTGTAGGCTGGCTCCCCGAAACTCCGCGTGCATATCGCGCCGCTACAGCGCGCGGCTGCGCCAGCAATGCACCCGCCATGCCCCCAACATCGCAGTGCCATGTCCCGCAATCGCAACGTTATGCAACATCGCGGCACAGCCGTGCCGTTATCCGGATAATCGCGTCCCGCCGGTTCTTGCCGGTGTAAATCGACGCGGAGCCGCTATGCGCATCGTCTTGATCATCATTGGGGCCGCCGTGGTGGCCTATTTTCTCGTCCAGGGCATTCGTGCCCACAATCGCAAAAACAAATAATGAAAATCGGAAGCGCTATGAAGCCCACAGATATCTCCCCCAACGGTCGCGGGCCGAAGATCGATGGTGCCTCGGTCAAATACTTCGGCATCGGCGCCGTGATCTTTGCGGTCATCATCTTCTGCGCACTCGGCTCCTGGTACCAGGTCGACCAGGGCGAGCGCGGGGTCGTGCTGCGCAACGGCAAGATCACGCGCATTTCGGAGCCAGGACTGGATTTCAAGGTGCCGTTCATCGACGAAGTGCGCCATATCTCGGTACGCGACCACACGTTCAATTTCGACAAGCTCGAGGCTTACAGCTTCGACCAGCAACCAGCCAGCCTGCGCGTGTCGGTCACGTACCGCGTACCGCCCGAGCGTGTTGACGATTTGTATTCGGAATACGGCAATCTCGAAAACATGCAGGTGCGCGTGCTCGAGCGCAAAACGTACGATGTGGTCAAGAACGTCTTCGGCAAGTTCACCGCCGTCAGCGCGATCCAGAATCGCGAAAAGCTGGGCGTGGACGTGAATGCCGCGGTGCGTGCGGCGATGGGCGAGACGCCCGTGATGATCGTGGGCGTACAGATCGAAGAGGTGGGTTTTTCGACGGCTTACGAGCAGTCGATCGAACAGCGGATGCTTGCGCAGGTGCAGATCGAAACCACACGCCAGCAGAAGGAAACCGCCACCATCAATGCCGAGATCATCGTGGTGCAGGCCAAGGCCGATGCGGACGCGCAACGCGAACGCTTCACGGCGGAAGCCGACGGTATTCGTTTGCGTGGGGAAGCCGAGGCGTCCGCCATCGAGGCCCGTGCCAAGGCCCTGGCCGCCAATACGAACCTGGTCAATCTGAATGCCGTCGAGCGGTGGGACGGCAAGCTGCCCGCCACGCAAGTGCCGGGTTCGGCCCTGCCGTTCATCGGCATCAAGTAAAGGCAGGCGTCAGCACGCTGTCGTCGCAGTGCGGTCCAACGCCCGCGTCATATAGCGCGCACCGGCGCCGTAACCCGCCAGCTTGGCGGTGAGATCGGGCGATGGATCGGCAGCAGGCGCATAGCCGTGCCGCAACCAAAACGGCACCGCGCTTTCCAGCGACACCAGGCTCGCGTGTGCGAAGCCATGCATGCCTGCCTGTGCCGCCGCGGCCCGCAGCAGTTGGCCGCCCAGCCCTGCTCCCTGGGCCGTGGGATGCACCGCGCAGTCGTGCAGAAACCAACTCGTACATCCTTGCGGAAGACTGGGCAATGCCACGTTCAGCGTCGGTGGCAGCCCCTCAACCCACGGGTAGGCGATCAGGTAGGCACCGATGCGCGCCGCATCGCCTTCGGCCACCCAGCAGTGGTCGGATGCAAGCACCAACCGATTGAGAAAAAACGCGGCATCTTCGAGCAGGATGCCGGTGTATGCCTGCGCCTGGACCTCAAGCACGCCAGCCACGTCGGAGGGCCGCATAGGCCGGATGCGATAGGAAAACTCGGGAGTCATTCAGGCGATTTTAAGCCGATCGCGTTAAAGCCGTAACTACGCGTAAAGGACGTGATGAGGGACGAACCCGCCGGTTAGCATCGCGGCCTTCGAATTCTTATCGCTTTGGCAGCATCCATGAAGCTCCTGAAATTAATTGCCCTGCTGATCCTCGTTCCCCTGCTGATGACGGCGTTCGGCGCCTGGGAGAAAATGCGGGCCGACGAGGATCGGGCGGACCTGCAATCGCTTGCGGTCAATCTGAACGAGTCGATACCGAAGCTGCGGCAACTCGTGGCCGAGCGCCCCATGACGTCCGTCACGGTGGGTGACCAGAAGATGGCGGCGACCCTGGCCCTCTCGCGTTTTGAAAGCGCTGCAGACGAGATGGACACAATGCTTGCATTGGCTGCCGTGCGCGTAGGGCTGGCCCTGGCCACGATCGTACTCGGCGCCGTCGCTGCGACGATCGGTGCGCTCGCACTGGCAGCCACGATCGCGGCCGGCAGCATCGCACGTCAGTCGCGCGCGCGCATGCTGCGGGCCTTCGAAACGGGCCGCAAGCTCCTGCCCTACGTGCTGGTCAGTCACATCGTCATCATTGCCGCAGCAGCCGCCACCATCATCGTGTTCGAAGCACTGGGCTTGTGGCATATCGGCCGCATGTCTTCAGCCGATTTCAAGCTGTTGCTGGCCGGCGCCGCGATTGCCCTGGGCTGCTTGTTTACCGCATGGAACATGTTCAAGCAGCTGGGCCTGATGCTGCAGATGTTCGAACCTGTGCCGATGGATGCACTGGGCCGCACGGTGTCGGAAGCCGAGAGCCCCGCCCTCTGGCACTACGTGCGCGGTTTGGCCGACCGCCTGGGCGCGTTGGCACCCGACCACATCGTGGTGGGCCTGACCGAAGGCTTCTACGTCACGTCGCACGACGTGCTGCTGCAACCCGGCACGCAAGTGCTGCAAGGCCGCACGCTCTATCTGCCGCTGCCGTACCTGGCGACGTTGGACCGCGACGAAACCAGCGCCATCATCGGGCACGAACTGGGTCACTTTGCCGGCGCCGATACCGAATACAGCCAGCGTTTCGTGCCCATCTACGACGGCGTGTCGCGCAGTTTGCATGTGGTCGCGGGCTCGATCATTGAAGGCGATCTTCTGCAACGCACGATGATGCGTCCGGCGTTTCTGTTTGGCGTGTTCTTCATGGAACAGTTCGATCACAGCGTCAATCACTGGAAGCGTGAACGGGAATTTGCCGCGGATGCCACTGGCGTGCGTGTCTCGAGTGCCGAAGCGGCGGGCGCGGCGTTGGTGCGCAGCGTGGCCATGATGCCGCGCATCGATCACACACTGGCCGCGCGAGCCGAGGCGCCCGGTGCCACGGCCGACGACGCCATCACGCAGCTGCTGCGCGAGCTCAGCGAGACGCCCTTGACCGCGCCGGACACGCATCTGGCCGAACGCCTGCCTCACCCCACCGATTCGCATCCGCCCACGCGCAACCGTATCGAGGCGCTCGGCACAACGGTTGACGCCGTGTTGGCCCGTGGCCTGCGCCCGGTGACCGAAAGCGACGGCTTGCGCATGCTGGACAGCTATCTCGGCGACAGCGACGCGATTCGCCAGGCGCTGTCGGACGACTTCGACGCCCACATGAAGGCGCAGGACGAGGAAATCACTGAATTGCTCCAGGCGCACGCCAGCGCCGTGCAGGATGAGACGCGCTTGACCGAAGGCGCGCGCAAGCAGGGCATTTTTCACTATGTATTGGGTGGATTCTTCCTGCTCGTCAGCATATCGATGATCGTTGTGGGCGTGATGTCGGCCAGCACAGTGGGACCATCGTTGCATGTGATGCTGATCGTGGCCGTGCTCTTTGTCGCTCTCTCCACCATTCTGATTTGGCGCGGACGTCTGTACATCGTCGAGAACGACAAGGCAGTGATCACGCTCACACCGGATCATTTCTTGATTACCAATGTGCCCCAGCCCTTGCCCATTGCCCATATCGACGACATGGCCCTGCAAGTGGGTCATGGCGTTCGCATCACCCTGACGATCGATGCGGACGCGCCGATGCCTGCTGTGCTGCCGCTCAAATTGGGCACCCGCGGCGCCAAGCTCAATAAGCGCAAACGCACGTTGACGATCCTGATGGCACAGGTGTCGGCCAACGGCGAACGCATGAAGCCCGATCAACTGCTCGACTTGCTGTCCAACTATCTGAAGGCCGGCCAGGCCCGCCATCTTCTGAAGGATCGGACCGCCTGATCGCCCAGGCCGGCACGCCATCGGCGTGCGGTGCGCGGCCTTGGCGTGGCCGGGCCTGGCACTGCTCAAGCCGCACCTCAGGCGGCAGATCACGCCAGGCTGAGATGCTTACCTCAATGCGGCGGCTACCAACCCGAACCGCCGCCACCGCCGCCACCGCCGCCGGACGATCCGCCGCCTGACGAGCCGCTGGACGACGACGAGCTCGACGATGACGACGAGCTGCTCGACCAGCTCCCGCTCGATCCCGGTGCGCTGGACGACGACGGCGTACTCACCGGACTCACATCCCGGCTTACCTCGCGCACCATATCCGATGGGTCGCGCTGCATCATGTCGTGACCGCCATAGTCCCGCTGCATCATTTCGAGTGCAGCCATGCCCGCCACGCCGGCAAAGAGTCCCGAAAACGCAGCCGCCCATTCGCGGCCCACATCCAGCGCCACGGCATACGGCAGGCAGCGCTCATACACCGCGAGCTTTTCCTCAGGTGTGACGAGTGCCTGCAGACGCGGACCTTCGGCCAGCGTGAGGTACTGCTTGAAGCCTTCAAGTTGATCCAGGATGCGATAACCCGCTTCGGTGTAGCCGCGCAGCACGGTAAAGCCACGGATGACCGTTGGCACCAGAAGCATCGGCAGCACGACGGTCAACGCGACCCAATGCCCGCTCAACAACATCTGCAGTTGCGCAAGGAGGATGAAGCCCAGCATGGGGATCGCCATCATCACGATGAAGATGGTAGCGACGACGCTGAAGCCATTCTTGCGCCACGAGCGGACGTAGAACGTCATCACCGCCATCCAGAAAATCGACATCACGACGATCACCCCGTAGGCCGGCGATCCGGGTTCTTGCCACCATGCGGCGGCGATGCATGCAACCACATAGCCGAGCCACAGCATCAATCCCCGCCCAGCCCAAGGGCTGCTCGACACGAACAACTCCTTGTCCCAGGTTTTTTTCAATGTTGCCTGCACCTGCTCGCGCGCATCGCTGAAGCGGCGATTCTCCAGCCCGTCGTTGTCGAACGCCTGATCCTTGCGAAACAGCTTCTTGAGCGTCACGGCAAGAATCGGATCCGTTGCCGCGGCATCAGCCTGCTCGCCACGTTCAAATCGGGTGCCGGTGTCGGTCTTGCGCATGCGCATGGCGCGCAGCGAAATCAACTCCAGCATGCCGACCACATACGACCGGTCGTCGTAGGCTTGCCGCACGATGTAGCGTGCCGATGGCGCCGACACCCCCTCTGGCGCCTCGTACAACGGCACGATCATGGGTTGCGACGTGCGGCGCACGCGCCGGCGCGCCACCCAATAGAACCCGCCGACCACGATGAAACCCAGCAACGCGACCGCCGTACCGATGTTGTCGCGCAAGGCGTACAGCCAAATCTGCAGATCCGAGGGTGCGTCCACGATGCCCTTGGGCCAGGCGGCCGCCACGGTCAGACCTTCCTCGATTCCCAACGGCGCCGTCGTCTCGAACGACACGCTGCCGGCCCGCCGATCCGTCACCCGTGCGTCGTTCGCGGTTGCGCCCTGACGACCGGTGTACACCGCCGTGCGCAGAATCTCGCCGGCTTGAGGCAGCGTGATGCGCGCACTCGCGCGATCGATGGGAAACACCCACCCGTTGCCCGTCACGTTCCAGTACAGCTCATCCACGTCGCCGAAAAAGCCGACCTGACGTGTGGTGCGGTATCGGATCACATACTCGTGCGCGCCGTGCTCCAGCAACACATCGCCACTGCCGATGCGAATGCGCACGCCATTGCTCAATCGCTCGGTTTTAAAAGGTTCGTCGTGGCCGTCCCGCGATACCCCAAGCACATCGAAGCCCATGACCACGCTCGTGCCGTCAGTGCGCCGATAGCGTGTGGGGAAATCGCGCAGGATGCCGCGCGAGATCTCGTCGCCCTCGGCAATCAAGCGAATCCGTTCGCTCACGATCAGGTCACCGTTTTTCTGTACCGCGATGTCGCTGAAGAAATCGGTGATGCGTTCGTCTGCGCGTGCGCCGCTCACCAGCGTCACGGCCAACAGCAATGCGCCAAGCCAGGCTTTCATGATGGCGTCTCGCTCAGAACTTGACGGCAGGAACGGTGGCGGCTGCGGGATCGCCCAGGTCGAAATACGGCGCCACCTTGAAGCCGAAACTCGACGCCACGATCACGCTGGGAAACGATTCGACCAGGTTATTAAGTTCGCGGGCCGTACCGTTGTAGTAACGGCGTGCCATCTGCAGGTGATCCTCGATCTCGGACAATTGCGCTTGCAAATGAAGGTAATTGCCGTCGGCCTTCAGTTGCGGATAGCCCTCGGCCACCGCAAAGAGCCGCCCGATGGCGCCGCTCAGCGCCTTCTCGGCCTGCGCCTGATCCGCCACGCCATTGGCGTTGATGCTTTGTGCGCGCTTGGCGGCGATATCCTCGAAAATGCCCTTCTCGTGGGCCGCATACGATTTAACGGTCTCCACCAGATTAGGGATCAGATCGACGCGGCGGCGCAGTTGAACATCGATGCCGCTCCAGCCCTCACGCGTCATGTTGCGATGGCGCACCAGACTGTTATAGAGCTTGATCACGTACAGCAAGACAACGACAGCAACCGCAACGGCCACCCAGGCGCCGATAGACATGGACTTCGATCCTTATTGTTGTGAGGGGACGTGCGCCAATACGCATGCGCCATCTTCCGCAGCGAGTAGTTAACCCCAATAGGATGAACCGCGGCGGCGACATTCGTTACCGCGCGCAACGAAATCGATCCAGATGCGTATTCTTTTCCGGTTCACTATGATGTCGGATTGTTCACGGAGTACATCGCATGGAATCGCTGACCACACAGGGCATTCAGATCCCCCGCCTAGGCCTGGGCACGTTCAAGATGGAGGGCGACGTCTGCCGTTCCGCCGTCGAGAGCGCCATCGAACTGGGCTACCGCCACATCGATACGGCCACGCGGTACGGCAACGAAGCCGCCGTGGGTGAGGCGCTGGCCAATATTTCTGTGCCGCGCGGCGACCTGCACGTCACCACCAAGGTCTGGCACGATCAGCTCGCGCCCGACGCCATTCGCCGCTCGTTCGATGCCAGCCTGAAGAACCTGCGTCTGGATTACGTCGATCTTTTCCTGGTGCACTGGCCGTCGCCCAACATGAACCTGCATGCGATTTTCGAGACGCTGGCCGAGTTGCAGGCCGAAGGCCGCACGCGTGCGATCGGCGTCTGCAACTTTACGGTCGATCTGCTGCGGCAGGCGATCGAAGAGGTGGGTGCACCGATCGCCTGCAATCAAATCGAGTATCACGCGCTGCTCGATCAAACGCCGGTGCGCAGCTATCTGGCGTCGAAGTCGATTCCGGTGGTGGCCTACTGCCCATTGGCACAGGGCAAATTGACCGCACATCCGGCCATGGTCGAGATCGGCAAGAAGCACAATGCCAGCGCCGCACAAGTGGCGTTGCGTTGGTTGCTGGATCAGGACGGCGTGTTGGCCATCCCGAAAGCGTCACGTGTCGAAAGCCAGCAAGCCAATCTGGATGCGCTCAAAGTCAAGCTGGATGACGACGATCGCCGTGCCATCGCGGCCTTGCCGAAAAACGAACGCTGCGTGAATCCGGATTTCGCGCCCGCCTGGGACTGACTTCCCCCCTCGCCATTGCCCGCCGGCCTGATCGTCCACGAGTGTAGGACAAGCATCAGACCGCAGCGCTGCCCATCGGTCGCCGCGCAAACGCCTATCGACATGATCGAGCGTCTAAATCCTTTTTAACGCGCTGCACAACACGACCTTCGGGTTTCCGATAGGTACCCGAATTCGTGCGCCAAGCCCGTGCGCGCGGTGCCCTTCCCGCTAAACCATCGCCCCCGTCACATTGGCGCGAATTCCCCTATGAAGACAGGGGTTTGGAGAGGCCGCGACAGCGACCGAACCGACGGCCCGAAGCAGCGGCACCAAATTGACGCATACCAAATTGGCATGAGGAACCCCCCCTTTTCGCATTTGACCCGTATGGAGCACGGCTCGCAGAATGGTCTCGCACCGTGGCCCTGCCCGGATGCCATTGCCGATTTCGCATATCGTCATCACAAGGGGAATACTCGTCATGAAGCTTCGCACCCACGCCGTCACGACCGCCCTCGCAGCCCTCAGTTGCGCTGCCGCCGCCACCGCCTCGGCACAAACGCTGTACGTTGCCGCCAACGGCGGCTCGACCGAGAAGCTGATGAAGGAAAAACTCTTCCCTGAGTTCGAGGCGGAGAACCCCGGCGTGAAGGTGGTGCAGGTCACCGGTACGTCGACCGAAACGTTGGCCAAGATGCAGGCACAGCGCAACAAGCCCGAGATTGGCGTGGCCGTGCTGGACGACGGTCCGATGTGGCAGGCGCTGCAGCTCGGCTTCTGCGATCCCATCCAGGCCGATACCTTCAAGGGCCTCTACGACATGGCCAACATCGACGGCAAGGCCCTCGGTGTGGGCCTGGTCGCCACCGGTCTGGCCTACAACACCGAAGCCTTCAAGAAGCTGGGCCTGCCCGCGCCCACCTCCTGGGAAGCGCTGGTCGATCCCAAGTTCAAGCAGAAGGTGGTGATTCCATCGATTACCAATACGTACGGGCTGCACACGCTCGTGGTGTTTGCCAAGTTGCGCGGCGGCAGCGAAAAGAATATCGACCCCGGGTTCAAGGCCATGGTCGATGAAGCCGGCCCCAATGTGGTCGCGTGGGAACCCGCGCCCGGCAAGTTGGCGGAGATGTTCCAGAACGGCAGCACCATCCTGGCCGCCCATGGCAGCGGCCGCGTCCAAGCCTTGAAGAACACCGGTTTCCCGGTGGAATTCGTGTACCCCAAGGAAGGCGCCGTCGCCCTGCAGGTCGCGGCCTGCGCGGTCAACAAAAGCCCGGAGCCCGAACTGGCGCAGAAATTCCTGAAGTTCATGGTGCGCCCCAAGACGCAGGAGCTGCTCGCGCAAAGCGAAGGTTGGGGGCCGACCAACACCGAAACCAAACTGCCTGAAGACGTGGCCAAGCGTGTGCCTTACGGCCCGGAGGCCGTGAAGAACATGCAGGTGATGGACTGGACCACGATCAATGCCAAGCGCAGCGAGTGGACCACCCGCTGGAACCGCACCGTTGAACGTTGATCTTCTCCGGTTGATCGCTTCAGATTGATCACCCCCGGTTGACCACCCCGGGTTGATCGCGCCCGGGACGGCGTGCTGCCGTCCCGATGCCATGTACGCCAGTCGCCTCGAAAAGGACTCGCCATGACTTATCTCCAACTAGACGGTTTGAACAAGCGCTACGGCGACATCAACGTCGTCGAAAGCGTCAGCCTCACTGTCGAACAAGGCGAGTTCGTCTCCCTGCTGGGCCCCTCCGGCTGCGGCAAGACGACCACGCTGCAGATGATTGCGGGCTTCACCGAACCCACGCGCGGACGCATCCTGCTCGAAGGACGCGACGTCACCCGCGTGCCGCCCGAGAAGCGCGGCATGGGTATCGTCTTTCAAAGCTATGCCCTCTTTCCCCACATGACCGTGGCCGAGAACATCAGTTTCGGCCTGGAAATGCAGGGCATGGGCGCGGCCGATCGCAAACGCCGCATTGGCGAAACGCTCGAGCTCGTGAGACTGGGCGGTTTGGGCGATCGCTATCCCCGCAATCTCTCGGGCGGCCAACGCCAACGCGTCGCGATTGCGCGCGCCCTCGCCATCCGGCCCAAGGTGCTGCTGCTCGACGAGCCGATGTCCAACCTCGACGCCAAACTGCGCGAGGAGATGCACGTCGAATTGCGCAACATTCAAAAGACGCTGGGCATCACCACCATCCTGGTCACGCACGATCAGGTGGAAGCGATGACGATGAGCGATCGCATCGCCGTGATGTTCGGCGGCGAGCTCGTACAAGTCTCCACGCCATTCGATGCCTACGAAAAGCCCGAGTCCGCCTTCGCGTCGGGCTTTCTGGGCAAGACCAACCGCATCGATGGCCGCGTCACCGTGCGCAACGATCGCTGTTGCGAAGTCCAATCCGGCACGCTCTCCATGAAGATCCCGCACAACAACCGTGCCTGTCCGGAAGCAGTTCAAATCTACGTGCGCCCGGAAAAGATTCGTCTGGTATCGCCCGAAGAAAGTCGCATGACCAGTACCGTGAGTGCGCGGATGTTCCTCGGCAGCCACTGGGCGCTCGAGGTGGACGGCGATCTGGGACGCCTGCGCATCAGCGTGCCCAATGTGGGTGTACCGCCCCCGCAGGAAGGTGAACCGGTGCATCTGGGCTGGCAGGACGACGACATGCGCATCCTGGCACACGAGGCCAATCATGGCTGATTCCACTGCCATGTCGCCGCCGGTTTCCGCGAGCGGCCGGCCTCGCTTCAATCCCAGTCCGATCTATCTCGCCAGCCCGGCGCTGCTGCTCTTCGTGGGCCTGCTGCTGGTGCCGCTCGGCCTCACCGCCATCCTGTCGTTCTCGGTATATGACAGCGCTGTGGGCGTGGGCCAGGGCTACACCATCGCCAACTATATCGAGGTGCTGTCCGATAGCTATTACCACGAGATCTTTCTGCGCACGCTGCTGATGTCGCTGGCTGTGACGGTGATGTCGATCGTGCTTGGCGTGCCCGAGGCCTTGATCCTCTCGCGAATGCGCAGCCCGTGGCGCGCGATCTTTCTGATCGTGATCCTCGCCCCGCTTCTGATTTCGGTCATGGTGCGCACGCTGGGCTGGGCCATCCTGATGGGCAACGAGGGCCTGATCAACACCGCGTTGATCACCCTTGGCGCCACGCAGACGCCATTGAAGATGCTCTACACCATGACGGGCGTGACGATCGCGCTCACGCATGTGCTGATCCCCTTCATGATCATCTCGATCTGGGCTTCGCTGCAAAAGCTCGACAGTTCGGTCGAACACGCCGGCCTGTCGCTGGGCGGATCGCACGCCACCGTCATGCGCCGCATCATCCTGCCGCAGATCATGCCGGGCATCCTGTCGGGCGGCATCATCGTCTTTGCGCTGTCGGCCTCCGCATTCGCCACCCCGGCGATCCTGGGCGGGCGACGTCTGAAGGTCGTGGCCACCGCCGCGTATGACGAGTTCACCGGCACGCTGAACTGGCCGCTGGGCGCCGCCATCGCCGTGCTGCTGCTCGTGGGCATGCTGGCCGTGATCCTGGGCAGCAACCGCTACATCGAGCGCCGTTACGCGCAAGTCTTCGAGAGCTGAGGAGCCGCACCATGAAAAAGAACGGCTGGCTTGGCCTGACCTATCACGCGTTTTTCATCGCGTTCATTCTCGCGCCGTTGGTGGTGGTGATCGCGGTCTCGTTCACCTCACGCGGCTATATCTCCCTGCCCACCGACGGCTTGTCGCTGCGCTGGTTCGAAGCCATTCTCGAGCAGCGCCAGTTCATCAACGCGTTTCTGATGTCGTCATGGCTGGCCTTCGTGGCGGCCACGGTGGCCATCATTCTGGCCGTGCCCGCAGCGCTCGCACTGGCGCGCTACCGGTTCCCGGGCCGCAGCACGTTGATGGCGTTTTTCTTGTCGCCATTGATGATCCCGCACGTGGTGATGGGCATCGCCTTCCTGCGCTTCTTCAACCTTGCGGGATTGAGTGGCTCATTCGGCTGGCTCTCGATGACGCACGTGATCGTCGTGTTCCCCTATGCCCTGCGGTTGACGCTGGCGTCGGCCATCGGCATGAACCGCGACGCCGAACTCGCCGCACGTTCGTTGGGTGCCGGCCCGGGCACGGTGTTTCGCCGCATTGTGCTGCCGCTCATCGTGCCGGGTGTGGCCGGCGGCTGGATGCTGGCGTTCATCCAGAGCTTCGATGAAGTCACCATGACCATCTTCGTGGCCACGCCAGGCACCACCACGTTGCCTGTGGCCATGTACAGCTACATCTCTCAAAGTATCGATCCGCTGGTCGCCTCGGTATCCACCGTCCTCATCGTCGCCACGCTCATCGTGATGGTGGTGATGGATCGGCTGGTGGGACTGGACCGCGTGCTGGTGGGCAAAGGGTAAGCATGCAACATACGAGCGACATCATTATTCTGGGCGGCGGCCTGGTCGGCTCCGCCTGTGCCTACGGGCTACTGCGGCAAGGGTTGAAAGTGGCCCTGCTCGATGAAGGCGACGTGGCCTTTCGCGCCTCGCGCGGCAACTTCGGCCTGGTATGGGTGCAAGGCAAAGGCTATGGCACCCCGCAATATGCACGCTGGTCGCTGGGGTCGTCCAAACTCTGGCCCACGCTAGCTGCCGACCTCCTGCGCGAAACCGGCGTGGACGTCGAACTCAAGCAGGACGGCGGCTTTCATTTCTGCCTCACGCAAGCTGAATTCCAGGAGCGAGAGCAACGTCTGCAATCGCTGCGCGACGCGGTCGGCGACGACTACCGCTACGAGATGCTGCCGCAAGCGGCATTGCACGCGCGCTTGCCGGCGGTTGGACCCGACGTCTACGGCGCGAGCTATACGCCCATGGACGGCCACGTCAATCCGCTCAAGCTGTTTCATGCCTTGCATCGGGCGTGCGACATGAGCGGCGCGATGTATCACGTCGAACGCCGCGTCGACAAGATCGAGCACGACGGGCAAGCATTCTCCGTAAGTTCGGGCGGCGATACCTGGCGCGCGCCGCGCATTCTGCTCACGGCAGGATTGGGCAACAAGGCACTGGCCGAGCAGGTGGGCCTGCATGCGCCGGTGGCGCCCAATCAGGGCCAAGTGCTGGTGGGCGAACGTGTGCAGCCCTTCCTTACCCATCCCACGATCTACGTGCGCCAAACCGACGAGGGCACCATCCAGATCGGCGACTCGCTGGAAGACATGGGCCTGGACGACACCACCCGCACCGAAGTGCTGGCGCGCATCGCCCAGCGCGCCATGGTTTGCTTTCCGCAGTTGTCGGGCTTGAATGTGATTCGCAGCTGGGCCGCGCTGCGCGTGATGTCGCCCGACGGCTATCCCATTTATGACGCGTCGACCACGCATCCGGGCGCCTTCGTCGCCACCTGCCACAGCGGCGTCACGCTCGCAGCTGCGCACGCGATGCGGCTCGCACCGTGGATTGCCGGCGGCGCCAAACCCGACGAGCTCGACACGTTTTCCGGCGCCCGTTTCCTGGATCCCACACGAGAGTTTCACCATGCCCACTGAGCTGTTTACCGTTTTGCCTCAACCCGATGCGGCGCCTAGCGTACGCATTCAATTCAACGGCGCCGAGAAACGCGTGGGCGCCGGGCTTACCGTGGCGGCAGCACTGCTCTCCAGCGGCGAATCGCGCGTACGCGCCTCGCCCGTGAGCGGCAAGCCGCGCGCGCCCTACTGCATGATGGGCGTGTGCTTCGAATGCCTGGTCGAGATCGACGGCGTGCCCAATCGCCAAAGCTGTCTCATCCCCGTACGCGACGGGATGTCGATTCGCAGCCAGGAAGGCTATGCCGCCTTGGCGCCCCAGGAGGCTTTGCATCATGAGTGAATCGGTGGATGTGATTGTGATCGGCGCAGGCCCCGCCGGCATGGCCGCCGCGGCCACCGCGGCGCGGCACGGTGCAAGCGTGGTGTTGCTCGATGAACAAAGCGCGCCCGGCGGCCAGATCTGGCGCGGCATCATGCAAGCCCCGGCGGCACGGCTCGATCGGCTGGGCACGGACTACGCCGCGGGCAAGCCCCAGGCGCAGTTGTTTGCCGCCTCCGGCGCGCGCCACATCACGCGTGCGGCGGTGTGGCAGGTCAACCGTGACGGCATCGTCAACTACCTCGAAAACGGCGTCTCGCACAGCATTCGCGGCAAGCATGTGGTGCTGTGCAGCGGCGCCATGGAACGCCCGTTTCCCATTCCGGGCTGGACCTTGCCCGGCGTGATGACGGCCGGTGCCGCGCAGATCATGCTCAAAAGCGCCGATGCCGTGCCTCAGCAACCGGCGGTGTTGGCCGGCTGCGGTCCGCTGCTCTATCTGCTCGCCTGGCAGTACGTGCGCGCCGGGCAGAAAATCCAGGCCATCGTCGACACCACCACGAACGACGACTACCGTCGTGCCCTGCCCCATCTGCCCGCGGCGCTGGCCGCCTGGCCCTACCTCAAGAAGGGCTTGGGCCTGATCAACACCATCAAGCGCGCCGGCGTGCCGTTCTACAAAGGCGCGTCGGACCTGGCGGTCGTGGGCGATCAGGCGGCACAGGCCCTTACCTTCAGGGCGGGGGGCCGCACGCATCGGCTGGAAACGAATCTGGTGCTGTTGCACCAGGGCGTGGTGCCCAATACGCAATTCACCTGGTCGCTGCGGGCCGCACATACGTGGGATACCGCGCAATTGTGCTGGCGCCCTGACGCCGATCGGTATGGACGGCTGAGCGGCATCGAACGTGTGTTGATCGCCGGCGATGGCCGCGGCATCGGCGGCGCCACCGTCGCCAGCCTGCAAGGCGAACTCGCCGGGCTGGCGGTCGCCATGGATCTGGGCATCGTCACGGCGCAGGAAGGCGCCAGGCTGGCCGCACCGCTGCTGGCAGGCGTGGACAAGAACCTGCGCATCCGCCCGTTCCTGGATGCGCTGTACCGTCCCAAGGACGCCAACCGCATGCCGGCCGACGACGTGCTCGTGTGCCGGTGCGAAGAAGTGACGGCCGGCGCGATTCGCAGCTATGTCGACATCGGCTGTGCGGGCCCCAATCAGACCAAATCGTTTGGGCGCTGTGGCATGGGACCCTGCCAGGGCCGCCTGTGCGGCCTCACCGTGACCGAGGTGATTGCCCAGGCACGAGGTGTATCGCCCGCCGAGGTCGGATACTATCGCATTCGGCCCCCGATCAAACCCATCACGCTGGCGGAACTTGCCGCCACGCGCGAAGATTTTCCAACCGCAACACCTGGAGTTCAACCATGACAGACATCACCCGCATCGAATCCAACGCACGTATGAGCCGAGTGGTCATCACCGGCGGCATCGTTTACGTGGGTGGACTTACGGCCGGCGATGCCACGCAAGACATCAAGGGCCAGACCGCCCAAGTGCTCGCCAAGATCGAAGAATATCTGGGCAAGGCAGGCGTAGACAAAACCCGTCTGATCTCGGCGCAGATCTGGCTGAAAGACATCGAACGCGACTTCGCCGGCATGAATGAAGTGTGGGACAAGTGGCTGGCCGAAGGCACCCAGCCCGTGCGCGCCACCGGCGAATCGAAATTGGCCCGCAACGATCTGCTCGTCGAAATCATCGTGACCGCCAAAGCGGCCTGATCGCACAAGCAGATCATGAACCCCAAGGAAATCGAGGCGTTCCGGGCAGTCATGCTGTCCGGCTCGATGACCGTGGCGGCGCGGGATATTCATACCACGCAGCCCAATGTGAGCCGGCTCATCGCGCATCTCGAATATCAGCTCGATATGAAGCTGTTCGAACGAGCCGGCAACAAACTCACCCCCACCGACGAAGCGATCGCTTTCTTCAAAGAGGTGGAGCGCTATTACCTCGGGCTCAAGACCCTCAGGGATACCGCGCACAACATCAAACGTTTCGGTGCCGGACGACTACGCGTGGCCACCGCCCCCGCGTTGAGCGTGAGCTTTCTCTCGCGCGTCGTGACTGAGTTCACCAAGCACTGCCCGGGCGTCACGCTGTCTATTCGCACCAATAATTCTGCCTCGATCGAGCATCTGGTGGCCTCGCAGCTGTGCGATATCGGGCTGGCCGTATATGCCGGCGTGAACGCGCAGAATGCCGTCATTGCCGAGAAGGTTGCCGATCCGCGTGGCGTGTGCGTGTTGCCTGCAGATCACCGGCTGGCGAACGCCAAGACGATCAAGGCCACCGATCTTGCCGGCGAAAGCTTTATCTCACTCTCTCATCATGACGGCATGCGCGAGCGCATCGATGCCGCCTTCGAAAGCAAGCGCGTATCGCGCCAGCTCACGCTTGAGGCGGACTTGTTGTCGTCGATCTGCAGCATGGTGGCGCACGGCCAAGGCGTGAGTGTGGTCAACCCGATCACCGTGCGCGACTTCCTGCACCTGAACATCGTCGTCAAACCGTTTACGCCGTCGATCGGATTTCCGATCATCATGCTCACGCCGAGTCACCGCCCGACCGGTGTGCTGGCGCGCACGTTTTCAGATGCCGTGCAAACGGTGCTGGCTGAAGATGGGCACGGATTGGCGCGCGGCAAGCGGGCGCCGGGTTCGCCAAAATAAAGTTGCTCAGGCGGCTTTCGTACGCCAGGCATCCTGCCCGAATCGCGCTGGCGACAGCCCCTCGATCGGCACCTTGCTCGCACCGTCCAGCACCAGTTCCGACACCGCCCTGCCCGACGCCGGCCCCAACTGAAAGCCGCTCGCCGAAAACCCGCAGGCATACACCAGCTTTGGCAAGGTGGTGCTGTAGCCGATCACCGGCAGCTTGTCTGGGGTGAACCCTTCCACGCCCGACCACGCCCGATTGAGCGACACATTCTTCAAAAACGGAAAGAGATCCGTCACGATCCGTGCGCTATTGGCCAGTCGTGAAAAGTCGAGCTCCGCATGCGCGGCGTCGATGTCCACCTCGCAATGCAATTCGCCGCCAATCACCACCGTGCCATTGTCGTACTGCTTGAACGACAGCCCGCGCGAGGTTGCACCCACCACGGGGTCCACGAAATGCGGCAAGCGTTGCGTCACCATCAGCATCAAGCCGCCAGGCTCCACCGGTATCGTCTCGCCCAGCTCGTGTGCAAGCCGCCCGGACCAGGCACCGGCCGTCATCACCATGTATTCGGCGCCTACCGTGCCTTCGGGCACGCCCACGACCCATTTGCTGCCCTGTTGCGCCATGCTCGACACGCGCCAGTTTTCGATGAACGTGGCGCCTAATTTTTGCGCCTCGCGACGAAACGCCGTCACCGAGCGATACGGCACGGCGAACCCGTCGGATTCCACCCACACGGCGCCCGTCACGTGCGGTGATACCGCAGGCAAGATCTCGCGAGTGGTGGCCGAGTCGATCAGCACTTCGTGGTGGTAACCGTGCGATGCCAGCAGCGCCACGCGCTTTTGCAAAGTGGCGATATCGGCTTCGCTTTCTGCAACCTTGATCTGGCCGCCGGTGTAAAAGCCCAAGTCGCGCCCGAAGGTTTGCGACAGTTCATGCCATAGCGCACTCGACGCCAGCGTAAGCGGCATTTCCTGGATCGGGCGGCCCAGCGTGCGTACGCCGCCCGCGTTCACGCCCGACGCATGCCGACCGGGATAATCGGCCTCGATAACCACCACGCGCGCCCCGCGCTTGGCCAGGTGATAGGCTGTGGAACAGCCATGGATGCCCGCGCCAATGATGGCGACGTCGTAGTCGGTATGCGACATGGCGCGATTCCCAAAGAAGAGAGTTTCACTCTACCCAAGGCGCGCGCGCCGAGCCAATGCCAATATGCGCGGGACGTATGTGGAAAATGTATGCTCGCCGATCAGCACGACTTTCGGGTCTGCATGACCGGCCTGCCACGACAACCACCGAGGCTGTGCGGCCCGCTATTCCACACGGCCACCAGTGCGATCAAAAAGGCTCATCAAACGTCGAGCGACGCCGGTTTGACCGCACTGATCACCTTCCCCGCCACCACGAAATTGCCCGCGCCCAGATGATGCAGTGTGTGCAATGACGCATTGGCATCGGAAAACTGCCAGTGCCCGCCACTGAAGGCCAACGGATCGGCCGCCGCATTGACCACTTCGGCGAAGCAGGTGTCGTACGCGTCCTCGGTGTGGGCTTCGGGAATCAAGCGGCATTCCATCCATGCCGCGGCGCCGTCTTCGATCAACGGCACGCCGAGCACCGGGCCGTCGAACGACGCGATCCCGAAACGCTCGAACTTGTCGCCGTCGCGGCCCGACACACTTCCTACGGCATAGGTTTGCTGCACGAACGACGCTGCCGGGATGCACACGCCAAAGTGCCCACTGGCCGAGATCAGTTCGCGCGAAAACGTGGCCTTATCGATCACGATCGCGATGCGCGGCGGGCTGAACTCTACCGGCATCGACCAGGCGGCCGCCATGATATTGCGCGTTTTGCCAAGCCGGCTCGTGACGAGCACGGTGGGCCCATGGTTGATCAAGCGGCAGGCGTGCGCCAGGGCGACGGGCTCAAATCGGCTTTGCATGGGCGGTGCTCCTCAAGACAACATGGATTACTAGACGACTGGTCTATTCTACTGCTATATTCTCGAACATGATGAAGAAACCCGCTGCAGATACGCGTCAGCACATCCTCGATGTCGCCAGATCGCTCATGACCGTCAAAGGCTACACCGCCGTCGGTTTGGGCGAGCTGTTGAGCCAGGCCGGCGTACCGAAGGGTTCGTTCTATCACTACTTCCGCTCGAAAGAGGAATTCGGCGAAGCCCTGCTGCACGCCTACTTCTCCGAATACCTGACGCGTGTGGATGCGCTGATGGCGGCCGATGGCACAGGCGCCGAACGGATCGTTGGCTATTTTCAATACTGGGCGCGCACGCAAGGTACCGACGTGCTCGAGGGCAAATGCCTGGTGGTGAAGCTGGGCTCGGAAGTATGCGATCTTTCCGAAGACATGCGTGCCGTGCTCGACACCGGCACTCAGGCCATCGTCAAGCGCATCGCCAGTACCGTCGCCGAAGGCCAATCCGATGGCTCGATCAAGTCGACGGCCGATGCGCGTGAACTCGGCGAATCGCTGTATCAGATATGGCTCGGCGCGTCGTTGATGGCCAAACTCGGAAAAAGCGAAGTGCCTTTTGCAAATGCGCTCGGCACCACGCGGCGCTTGCTCGCGCATTGATGGGCTGTAGTTCTCATCGGATGAAGGCGTGAGCGCTTTGAGCGTTAAGGGCGCCTCAAGTTTGAAACGCTTCACGCCTTAGCCGCCTGATGTCTTAGCCGCTTCGAGTTTCAACCCCATTTATCGTTGGCGTCATCAGCACAAACGCCCTCGAACAAAATCTAGACGACTGGTCTACTAACAGGACAAATCCGTGGTTCAAGCAACTCACCAAACACAACCCACCGACCTCTTCTCCCCCATCAATCTGGGCGCATTGCACCTCGCGAATCGCATCGTGATGGCGCCGCTCACGCGCAGCCGCGTCGGTGCTGACGGGGTGCCGAATGCCCTGCTTGCCACCTACTACGCGCAACGCGTCAGTGCCGGCCTCATCATCGCCGAGGCCACCAATATCTCCGCACAAGGCCGCGGCTACGACATGACGCCCGGCATCTGGACCGACGCTCAGGTGGACGGCTGGAAGAACGTGACGGATGCCGTGCATGCCGCCGGCGGTCGCATCGTTTGCCAACTTTGGCACGTAGGCCGTTTCTCGCATGTGAGTCTTCAGCCTGACGGCGCAGCGCCCGTTGCCCCCTCAGCCATCAAGGCCGAGGGCCAAACCTACACCGCACAAGGCATGGTCGACGTCTCCATGCCGCGCGCGCTTGAGACCGCCGAAATCCCCGGCATCGTCGAACAGTATCGGCACGCGGCCGAATGCGCCAAGCGCGCGGGCTTCGATGGCGTCGAAGTTCATGCAGCCAATAGCTATCTGCTGGATCAGTTCCTGCGCGACTCGACCAACACCCGCGACGACGCCTATGGCGGCTCGATCATCAAACGCACGCGATTGGTGCGCGAGGTGGTCGAAGCGGTCGTGGCTGTTTGGGGCAGCACACGTGTGGGCATCCGGCTGTCACCCACCACGCCAGACGCCGGCAATACGCCGGTGGACAGCGACGTCATGGCCACCTATGGCGCGCTGATCACGCAACTCAACAAGTACGGCTTGGCCTATCTGCACATGGTCGAAGGCGCCACGGCGGCCGCGCGCGACGTGCCCGCCGGCATCGATCTCGACGCCCTGCGCGATCTGTTCACAGGCGCGTATATCGGCAACAACGCCTACGACCTGAACCTAGCCATCGCACGCCGTGCCGCACACAGGATCGATGCCGTCGCATTCGGACGACCGTTTATCGCCAACCCCGATCTGGTCGAACGGCTTCGCGACGGTCACGTGCTCGCCGTCGCGCCGCGCGAAGCGTACTACGGTGGCGGCGCCAAGGGCTACACCGACTGGCCGCGCGCCGACGGCACCACACGCACCGATCCCGCACCGCAGTAGCGCGGGCGTTGATCAATCAATTGGGCCTAGCCTGCGTTCTGCTCAATCTACAAGGCGCGCGCCATGCGCGCCATTTCAAAGGAAAAGCACCATGACGAAGAACATCAAAGCAGTAGCCACCAAAGACTATGACGACGTCATCGCAGCGGCCAGCCGTTACGTTGAAGGACTGCGCACCGGCAACCGCGACGGTGTGGCCAGCGCCTTTCACAACGATGCCGTCATGTATGGCTTCACGAACGGCAAGCTGATGGGCGGTCCCATTCAAAACCTTTATGACTTCGTCGAACAACATGGTGCTGCGCCGGACATCGCGACGCGGCTGGACGTATTGGCGATTACGCCGACCACCGCCGTGGTGCGCGTCGACATGGAAAAAGATGCGATCGGTGCCGACTATAACGACTACCTCACACTGCTGAATATTGACGGCGACTGGCAAGTGATTGCCAAAGTGTTTCACCAGTTCGATAAGTGATCGCGAAGGTCGTCCATCTGTCCGATCGTGATCGCAGCAGTCTTTCATCAGTCCGCCAGCTGAGCGCCCTATTGCTCAGGCCGGTTTCTTGCCGAGCGAGCAGCGCGATTCATATCGACAACGTAAGGAGTCACCATGAGCAGTGTTTTCATCGTCGGCGCCGCCGGCAACATCGGCCGCCGCCTGGTCGAGCGCCTGGCCAAGCGGGGCCATGAGCCCCGGGCGCTACACCGCAAGCCCGAACAGGCCGATACCCTGAAGGCCCTGGGTGCCACGCCCGTGGCGGGTGATCTCACCGCACTGGACGCCCCGGCGCTGGCCCAACTCATGGCCGGCAGCAAAGCCGTTGTCTTCACCGCGGGCGCAGGCGGCGCGGGCATGGACGTCACTAATGCGATCGATGGGCGCGGGTTGGAAACGACCGTGGATGCCGCGCAATTGGCCGGCATCAAACGCTTCCTGCTCGTGTCGGCCTTTCCAGATGCCGGTCGCGGCAAGACGCCGACAGAAGGATTCGAGAACTACATGGCGGTCAAGAAACAGGCCGATGTGTATCTGGTCAACACTGATCTCGACTGGGTGATCGTGCGCCCGGGCACGCTGTCGGATGAGCCCGGCACGGGTCATGTGCGCGCCGACGTCGCCATCCCCTACGGCAACGTGCCGCGAGACGATGTGGCTGCGTTCCTCGCCGAGGTCATCGACCAGCCAACGGTCAATCGCATCATCATTGAACTCACCGAAGGGGAAACGCCGATAGCGAATGCAGTCGATCCGCTGCATCGGGGTTAGCGGTCGAACAGCCTTGACCGCATTTACGTCCAACCACTGCATGGCAGTTGATGTCGAACGACTGGCAGGGCAATTAACGTCACCGGCCGCACCGCATCGACATCTACCGGCCCCCCTGCGCTAAGTCAGTACGGGAACACGTGTGGCAGCAGGCACGTCCTGGACGTGCCTGCGAGCGTCGTGCGCATCGAGCTTGAAACCGCGAACCAGGTGCGCCAGGTGTGCCGCCTGTTCTTGCAACGTTTGCGCGGCGGCCGCCGCCTCTTCCACCAGCGCGGCATTCTGCTGCGTGGCATTATCGATCGACCCGATCGCTTGGCCCACCTCGGCCACGCCGGTGCGCTGCTCATTGCTGGCCATATCGATTTCGCTCACGATGCGCGTCACGCGCTGCACACCGTCCACCACTTGACTCATCGTGCTACCGGCTTGCCGCACGAGCGTATTGCCGGCACGGATCTGCTCGACCGACGATTCGATCAGCGTTTTGATTTCGCGGGCGGCCGTCGCGCTGCGCTGTGCCAGTGTACGCACCTCACCCGCCACCACGGCAAAACCGCGTCCCTGCTCACCGGCACGCGCCGCCTCTACTGCCGCGTTTAAGGCCAGGATATTGGTCTGAAACGCAATGCCATCGATCACGGCGATGATGTCGACGATCTTACGTGCCGATGCATCGATGTCGTCCATGGTGTGCACCACTTGCTGCACGACACTGCCACCCTCGCTCGCCACCCGCGAGGCGTCGCCAGCAAGCGACGCCGCCTGGCTGGCGTTATCGGCATTGTGTTCCACCGTGGACGTAATCTCTTCCATCGCGGCCGCCGTCTGCTCCAGCGAGCTGGCCTGCTTCGCCGTGCGATCCGACAGATCCTGATTGCCGCTGGCAATCTCCGAGCTGGCCGAACGCACCGACTCGGAAGCCTTGCGAATTTCAAGCAGAACCGAAGAGATCTTGTCGGCGAAACGATTGAACGCCACGCCGATCTGCGCCAACTCATCGCGGCCCTCGGCCGGCAGACGACGCGTCAGATCGCCGTCGCCGCTGGCGATATCTTCAAGCGCGTATTGCACCAGAGGCAAGCCGCGCAACTGACGCCGCACGACGAGTGTAAGCAGGACGATGGCCAGCAGGAGTGCTGCAGCCGTAACCGACGCGGCAAGCTTGATCATCACCGTGACGGGCTGATTGGCTTCGGCACGATCAATGGCCACCACGAGGGTCCAAGGCGTGCCCGTCACCGTTTGGACGAACAGGCGATACGCCACGCCGCCGATATCTTGCTCGCGAGCGGTTTGTTCGCGAGCAAGCTGCTGCAGCATCGGAAGTTGTAAACCGGGATCGATGGCCGTCACGGGTTTAAGCCCAAGCTGCGCGTCGCGATGCGCAAGGATCTGTCCCTGGTCATCGATCAAAAAGGCAAAGCTCTTCGATGTGGCGCTGATGTCTTCCACCATCTTGGCCATGCTTTCCAGGCGCAGGTCGGTACCCACAACGGCCACCAACCGCCCGTCCTGACGAACCGCCTCAACGAAGCTCGCCACCAACTTCCCCGTGTAAGCATCCACGTAAACCGGTGTAATGGCTGGCCCGGTCGTTTGCGCGGCCTGTTGATACCAGGCGCGTCCCGTGGCGTCGAATTCCGCCGGCATGGGGTGATTGAAGATAGTGCGCTTATCGGCATACACGATAAAGGCATCGTCAAAGCCACCGGCCACTTGAGCCGCCGCAGTCATATCCAGTGCCACGGCCTCGGGTTGCGGCACGGCGAGCGTGAGCGAGGTGGTAATGCGTTGTTTATCGCGCACCAGATTGGCGAGCGCATCGGCGTGCTGCCGAGTGATCTGGCCGATGCTGCGATCCACCTGTTCAATGGTATTACTGCGCGCCACCCAAACGGTGGTCAGCGACAACGTCAGCATGGACAGGACGGTGATCGCCACGCACAAAAAGACAAGACGGTTACGGATTGAAGTCAGCATGGCAAAGGAAAGGTTTTGGTGTGGTGCGGCGCACCACACGCTGACCAGATTACTTTCGACCGAGTGTGGCCAAACTCGCGATCAATGCTCTAAATCCGTTTATCCCGCGCATTTTCGCTTTTGTTTTCTTCGACTTCGCTTCACGCAGGCTTGCATCGATACAGTGCTGCTTAAGCGACTACCGGTGACAAAGCGTCGTGTCACTTCCGCCGATGCATACGCACGTTGCGCCGCTCCCGCCGCTCAACCACAATGACGACGCACGCGCCCTGATGCTTTGAAATGGCATAACTCGGGCCGCCTCAAACGCTCTCTCTATTCCGTCGACATCCCATGACCTTGAAGCAAATTCAAGCCTTTTACTGGGCAGCAACCTTGGGCAACTTTGCCATCGCTGCCGAACGCCTGCACATTTCGCAATCGACATTATCCAAGCGCGTGTTCGAACTGGAAGCTGCGCTCGGCGTCCAGCTCTTCGACAGATCGAGCAAACAGGCACAGTTGTCGGAACATGGCACTCGCCTGCTGCGCCATGCCGCTCAGATGCTGGATCTGACCGAACTCATCCAGGCCGATGCAGCGGCGGCGGGCGATCTTGCCGGCACCTGCCGGATCGGGATCACCGAACTGGGCTCATTGACATGGCTGCCGCGGTTCATCGCCCAGGCGCGAGCGCTGTATCCCCGCCTGATATTTCAACCCTATGTGGACCTCGCGCGCAGCCTCGAACGCATGGTGCATCGGGGCGAGCTCGACTGCGCCGTCGCACCCACCGCCGCCCAAGGTGACATGCTCGTTGCCCAAAAAATCTGCGACGTGGAATGCACATGGATGGCCTCGCCCGCGCGCATCGATCAGGGCGCCATCTTGAAGCCCACCGCCATGGAAGCCCTGCCCGTCATCACGATGACTGCCGGGTCGGGCATGACCGCCGGCATCAATCAGTGGTCACTCGCACAAGGCATCCGACTGAACTACACGCTGGCCTCCAACAGCATGATGGCCATCGCGGGGTTGACGGTTGCCGATATCGGCATCAGCTACCTCCCCAGGCACTTCATGGCGCCGTGGCTTGCAGATGGGCGGCTCACCAGCTTCACCACCACCCCGGCCACGCCCAATCTCGGCTACTACTTCCTGCAGCGCAGCGACGATAAGCGCGAGCTCGTCGCCCGCATGAAAGCCCTATTGCTTTCCGATGCGTGCGGACTCGCCGGCGGCAAATGGGTCGCGCCTACCGGCACGGCACATATTCCAAAAACGAATATGAAGCGCAGAAAATAAATCGCTTGTGCTCATTACCGTTGCAAGCGGACTATTGACCACGAGTTCGAAAATGCAGCACCGAGCACTTAGCAATAAGCATTGAGCACCCATGCACAGCCAAACGATTCTGATCACCGCACCGAAAATCCATCCCGACGCGCTCGCTTTGCTGGCGGACTATCGCGTGATTCAAACGGATGCCAGCATTACCGAAGACGCATTATGCGAACTATGTGCCGCGGAAAAGCCCGTTGCGATTCTGGCCCGGTACGGCCTCTTCAACGAGCGAGTACTCAAGGCGTCTCCGCTGCTCAAGATCGTCGCCCGCCACGGCGTCGGCATGGATACGATCGATCAGGTCGCAGCGGCGCGTTTGGGCATTGACGTCAAAGCAGCGATCGGATCCAACAGCCAAGCCGTCGCCGAACTCGCCATTGGCATGATGTTGTCATGCGCCCGCCTCATTCCCGCAATCGACCATCGCATGCACCAAGGCCATTGGGACAAAGATGCCTATCAGGGCATTGAGTTGCACGGCAAAATCTTGGGCGTGGTGGGATGCGGATCGATCGGCAGCCGCGTCGTGCGCATCGCGCAAGCGATCGGCATGAACGTCATCGTGTGCGATCCCTACCTTTCGTCGGAAGACCTGCCCCAGGGCACCACACGCGTCAGCCTCGATGAACTGCTGGCTCAGGCGCACGTGGTATCGCTTCATTGCCCCTTGGACGACAGCACGCGAAACATGCTCGATGCGTCCAAGCTGGCGCAACTACGTCCCGACGCCATCGTGGTCAACACGGCACGCGCCGGTCTCTTCGACGAAGCGGCCATGCAGTCGTTGCTCCAAAAGGGGCAAGCACGCTTGGGCCTGGATTGTTTTGTGCACGAGCCGTTGGCCACCGATTCCCCGTGGCTTACCACCCCGAATACGGTCTTGACGCCGCATATCGGCGGCACAACGGATGGTGGCATGCGCGGCATGGGGGTCGGTGCTGCACAGCACATCCTCGATCACCTGAACGCCACGGCAGCAGTGCCCTAAGCGGGCATATGCCAATACGACGACGGCGTCGCAGATACGCCGCGATCGATCGATCACACTGGAGGAGGACCCCTCATGAACACCACCGCACGCGGTCGACGTTCGTTCTGTCTGGCGCTTGGCGCGCTCGGCATCGCGCCCCACCTGATCGCGAAGGCGGCAGGCACCTATCCCGAACGCCCGCTCACCTTGGTCATCGGGTGGACCGCAGGCGGATCGGCCGACAATGTCGCGCGCTTGATTGCCACTGAGATGTCCAAGGCGCTCGGTCAGTCGGTCGTCGTCTTCAACCAGGCAGGCGCCGGCGGCAACATCGCATCGGATGCCGTAGCTCGCGCAGCCCCTGATGGCTACACGATCATGCTCGCCACCTCAGCATCGCACGGGTTCAATTCGGAACTCTATTCGACGTTGAACTATCGCCCAATCGAAGATTTCGCCCCGATCGGCCTGATCAATACGTCGCCCAGCACACTGCTGGTGCCCGAAGCCTCGCCTTATCGAAGCGTGACGGACATCATCGAAGCGGCGAAAGCCAAACCCGGTGTGCTCAATTACGGATCCGGCGGCATCGGCTCGTCCCAGCATCTTTACGGCGCGTTGTTCAAGAAGCGCGCAGGTATCGATATCGTCCATATCCCGTTCAAAGGCGTCGCGCCGGCGATGACAGACCTCATGGCCGGCCGCGTGGATATGATTCTCAGCACCGGTGCCGTACCCTTCGTGCGCTCGGGCCGATTGCGCGCGCTAGCGGTTGCCGCACCACAACGTTTGACCGCACTCCCCGATGTGCCCACCTTCGAAGAAGCGGGCATCAAGGATTTCAATACCGACTCCTGGTATGGCCTGGCGGCACCCGCTGCAACGCCCCGTCCCATACTGGAGGTGCTCAATGGCGTGTTGAGCAAGGCGCTGCAGAATCCAGAGGTACAGCGGCAGTTCAGCGAGCAAGGCGCTTTTACGGCCAAGCCCATGACCGTCGATGCCTTCTGGACATTCGTTCGCGATCAAATGCCGGTTGCCGCGGAACTCGTGCGTGCCTCGGGTGCGAAGTTGGAATAGACCGGCGGCCCGCCACGGTGCGTGCGATCATGCATCTTGCCACCGGGGCTGCGTGGCGCAGTAGCCGCCTAGCGTAGTGGCTGCTTGGCGCAGTGGAGATCACTGCATCGCGCGCGCAACGAGCAGCGTATCGGTGAACTGTTCGAAGGCCACGATCTTTGCATCGCGAAGCGTCCACACATGCGTGGTGCGTGCAAGCATCGGCTTGCCGGTCGCCCGGTAAATGCCGATGTACGCACCCACGCCGACGATCTGATCGCCGCCATCGATCAAGCGATCGAGCTCGAAGCGGTAGTCTTGCCACTCCCTGCCCAACACCGCGAACACGTTGTCCACGACCGCCTGTGGACCCACCCACACGCCTGCGCAAGGAAATCCCGCCATCTCGATCCAGTGCACATCGACAGCCACATCAGCCATCATCGCCGCGATGTCGGCCCGCGCCGACGCCGCATAGTGGTCGCCAATGATCTGCAGATTTGATCTGCCGACCACGGGGGTTACCATTTCATTTCGCCTTTGTTGACCTTCGCGCCAATCTCCAACGCCACCATCAAACCGGCATCCGGATAGGCGGCCTTCATGGCATCGATGAGCGCGGCGCTGTTGGCCGCCTTCGGCAACTCGACGTCATAGCGCACGAGGTAAGCCTGGCTCCACGTGATCTGCGACGCATCACGCGGCACACCCGGCAAACTGTGTCCGGCGATCACCGTCACAGGCGACAGTGCTGCCATGCCGGCAAGCTTCTTGTTCCAGTCGGCGCGCTCCTGCACGCTTTGTGCGTCGGCCGTCCACAGGTGCAAATTGCCGTACACATTCACGCCGCCAGCGATTGCCTTCAGCGACGGGATCCACACATAGCTGCGATGCGGCTGGCTATCGTTCGTGCCCTTGATCTCAAGCTTCTCGCCTTCGAGCATGATGGTGTCGCCCTGCAGCACCTCGGGCAGCGGTACCGACTTCGGCGCATTCGCACCCATACGCGGCCCCCACACCTGAAGCTTCGTGGCCAGCGTGGCCTCGATCTTCTTCAAGGTGGGCGCGGTCGTGACGACTTTCGCGTCGGGGAAGTACTGCTTCAAGACTTCAATGCCGAAGTAGTAGTCCGGGTCGGGCTGGCTGATGTAGATCGTCTTCAGCGTTTTCTTGCTGTCCAACACCATGGCAACGATACGCAGCGCATCGGCGCGCGTGAAACCGGTATCCAACAACACAGCATCCGTCTTACCCGACACCAGCACCGCGTTCACATGAAAACTTCCGGCGTCGGCGTTGTAGACCTGCAGCGTGAGTGGCGTCGTTTGGGCGAGCGCGTTCTGCGGCATCGCACCCAGCGTCAGGGCAAAGGGAGCGATCAGGCTGGCAAGGGTAGCGGAGCGAATATTCATGGCGAGACCTTCGATGTGAGGATGGAATGACGCCACTTTATTAGAGCTATAGATGTGGATAAACAGTAGAATTGTTGAATCTTTATCTACTAAATCGAGCTAATCGTGGATCGCCTTACCGCCATGCAGGTGTTCGTGGAAATCGCCGAACGCAGCAGCCTCACCGATGCCGCACGTGTGCTCGACATGTCGCGCGCCATGGTGTCGCGCAACCTCGAAAGCCTGGAGCAGTGGCTCGGCGTGCGTTTACTGCATCGCACGACCCGCCGCGTAAGCCTCACCGATGCCGGCAACGAAGCGCTGCAACGCTGCCGCGATGTACTTGCCCTCACTGGCGATGTGCAGGCGATTGCCGGCGTGCGCCAAACCGCCCCGCGCGGCAAATTGCGCATCGCCACCAGCGTCTCGTTCGCGCAGGCGTTTCTGACTAACGTGGTTGCCACATTTTTAGACCGGCATCCCAAAGTTGAGATCGAGTTGCTGGCGCAGGAACGTTCCGTCAATCTCGTTGAAGAGCGCATCGACCTGGCCGTACGTATCGGCAACGCGCCAGACAGCGCGTTGGTCGCGCGGCGTTTGGGCGTGTGCAGATCGGTGTTGTGTGCGTCGCCGGAGTACTTACGTGCGCACGGCGTACCGACCGATCCCGCGTCGCTCGAACAGCATCGCTGCATCAGCCATGCGTATGTGGGACGCAATGAACTTCGGCTGTCGCAGAAGAAGCAGATGATCAAGGTTCCGTTTCACGGCGCGTTGCAGACCAACGAATCCACCGTTGCACGGCAGGCGGCGTTGCGTGGCGCGGGTATTGCCTTGCTGCCGACGTATCTGGTGAGCGCAGACCTGCGCGAGCATCGACTGGTTCGCGTGCTGCCGGAGTACGAACCGGAGGCATTGGATATTCATGCGATGTATCTGTCGCGCCAACATCAGCCGCCGTTGTTGCGATTGATGCTGGATCATCTTGCCGAGCAATTTGGTCAGAGCGATGCACCTTGGGATCGTAGTGATGCGGATGCGGATGCGAGTGCCGTCGCTAGTGCTATTCCAAGTACAAGTGTGAAAAAGGTTTCGATCGCGACGCGGAAGGCGGAACCGTCTACAAAACCAGTTTCGCGTTCTCGCTCAACCTCGCGCAAGAAATAAGCGCGACTTTTGCGTCCAGATCAAGAGTCTTTGACCCGGCAGCGGGTGTTTCTTAATCCTTGCGATGGCCATACTGAGCTCCTCACAGTGCAAACACACAAAGGACATCGATCATGGCCATCTTCATTACCGGCGCTTCAGGCTTTATCGGCGGTTCGCTTGCCCGCCACTTTATCGACGCGGGCTATGCCGTTCGCGGCCTCGTGCGATCGGAAAGCAAGGCCGAGCAGCTAAAGGCCATGGGCATTGAGCCTGTGCTCGGCACGCTCGACGATAGCGAGCTGCTCACCCGCGAGGCACGTGCCTCTGAAGGCGTGATCAACGCCGCCGACAGCGATCACCTGGGCGCCATCGATGCCTTCATCGAAGGCCTGCAAGGCACCGGCCGCCCGCTGATCCACACCAGCGGATCGAGCGTGATCGGCGACGACGTAGGCGGCAATGCACTCTCGCCCAACATCTTCGACGAGGACACACCCCTGATCGTCGAACCCAAAAAAGCCCCGCGTCACGCCATCGACGAACGCGTGCGTACTGCCGCCAGCCAAGGCATCCGCTCAATCGTGTTGTGCAACACCATGATCTACGGCACTGGCCGAGGCCTGCATCCGGATAGCGTGCAAATCCCGCCGTTGGTAAATCAGGCGCGCAAGAACGGCGTGGTGCGTGTGGTGGGCCAAGGCATCAACCGCTGGTCGAACGTGCACATCGACGACGTAGTTGCTCTGTACCTATTGGCGTTTGAAAACGCCCCCGCCGGCAGCTTCTATTTTGTTGAAAACGGCGAAGCCTCGTATGCAGAGATTGGCGCCGCGATCGCGCGTCGGTTGAAATTGGGCCCGGTGCAATCGTGGACGGTGGAGGAAGCCGCCGTCGAATGGGGCCGCGGTCATGCGCAGTATTCGTTTGGCTCGAATAGCCGCGTGCGGGCGAAGCATGCGCGATCGCAACTGGGCTGGCAGCCCACGCATACATCGATCACAGCGTGGATCGAGAATGAGATGCCGCTGGCTTCAGCGTAAGCGTTGACGTTGACGTTGACGAGGGACTGGCTGATAACTGGAGTGGATGGCTGTTTCGGCGACCGTGCGACGCGGCTCAGTGCGCCGTCACAACCAACACTTCGGCCATCTGCCGGCTCACCGTACGCATACGATGCAGGAGACTGGAGTCGAAGTAAATCGAGTCGCCCGCCTCCAGCCGCTCGAGCCGATCACCCAGCAACACTTCCACCGCGCCTTTGAGCACGAAAATGAGCTCCTCGCCGTCGTGCGGCGAAGTGGTATCCGGTTCCCGAAAGGCGCGCGGCGGATGCACCACGAACGGCTCCATCTTGCGCAACGGCCGCTTGCCCGCCAGCGACTGATACCGGTGGCCGTTCACGCTAGCCGCATCCGACAGCTCACTGCGATCGGCCACGCGCACCACACTAATGTTGTCGTCAACCAGCGAAGCCTCTTCGCCTATCAATTGACCTACGCTGATGTCGTAAGACTGCGCCAGCTTAAGCACCGTCGAAATCGACGGCTCGGCCAAGCCACGCTCAAGTTTCGACAAGTAGCTTTTCGTTAACCCAGCGCGCGTGGCAAGCTGCTCCAGAGAAAGGGCGTGTTGCTTGCGCAGCGCTTTAAGTCGATGGGAAATGGCGGTCATGGGCACAGCTCGTCACAGGGGTCGCCCGATTGTAGTGCCCTGCCGCTTTTCCCTGGAGGCGTTCAGCTCAACACATCGCCGTGATGCTTGAGGGCCTTGCGGGCGTAATAGGCAAAGCCAACCTCGCTGCGCTTGGGCGTCAAAATCCAATCGTGCGCCTCCTGCCCCAGCGCGCCGTCCAACGGTTTGATCTGCCCGGCCGCCATGGCCAGCAACTGCATCTTGGCCGTGCGTTCGAACTGCAGCGCCAGCAGGCACGCCATCTCCACGCTCTCGGCCGCCACCAGCATGCCGTGATGAGCAAGCAAAATCGCGCGCTTATCCTGCAAGGCTTCGCTGATGATGCGCCCTTCCTCATTGCCAACGGGGATGCCCGGCCACTTCTCCAGAAACGCCACATCGCCATACAACGTGCAGTTGTCCATGTGAGAAACCTCAAGCGGCACCTCCAGCATCGACAATGCCGCCGCATGCAAAGGATGCGTATGCACGATGCACTTCACCTCAGGCCGCGCGCGATAAATCCACGAATGAAAACGGTTGGCAGGATTGGCCATTCGCTCGCCTTCAAGCACCGTCAAATGCTCGTCCACCTTAAGCAGATTGCTCGTGGTGATCTCGTCGAATCCGAGGCCCAGCTGCTGCGTGTAGTACGTGCCCGGCTCATCGGCGCGTGCCGTGATCTGCCCGGCGAGGCCTGAATCATGGCCGCCGTCAAACAGAATGCGACACGTCAATGCCACGCGTTCCTTCAAACTCCAGGACGCGTCGGCGTATTTGCTCGCCATCTCTGCCTGAGCTTTTTTAACGAGGTCGTCCTTCGTCATGAGCATAGTGTCTTGCATAGTCGTCTCCTTATCCATAAACCGCTCGGTGCCCGCAACCCTTAAAAAGGGCGCAGACACCAAAGTGATGCTTCAAAATCTGTGAGCCAAATAAAGGCTATTCCAACTTGATATCGGCACGCTTAACGATGTCAGTCCATCGCTCGCGCTCACCGGCAATAAAGGTCTGATATTCACTTGCGCCGCCCGAATACAGCAGTACGCCTTGTGCTACAGCGCGGTCCTGCAATGCCTTGGATGCCAGCGCCTTTTGCAACGCCGCGTTGAGCGTGGTCACCACCGCGTCGGGCGTGCCTGCAGGCACATAAAACGCACTCCACGAACTGATCTTCAACGCCGGCCGATTCACATCGGCGTTAGTCGGCACACCCTGCGCAGTGGGCAACGATTCATTCGATGCCAACAGAATAGCGTTCAGTTTGCCGCTTTTCGCGTGCGGCATCACTACAGGGATCGCGTCCATCGTCATATCGACCTGTCCGCCCACCGCTGCATTGACTGCTTCGACTCCGCTTTTGAACGGGATGTGGACGATGTCGATGCCTTCGGTAAGCTTCAGGAGTTCCAGACCGAGATGCGGCGAACTGGCGTTGCCTGCTGAGCCGAAATTGAGTTTGCCGGGATTGTTCTTCGCATAGGTCACAAACTCAGCGTAGGTTTTCAGGCCCAGGGACGATTGAACCGCCAGCACGAACGGCGCACCCGACACCAACCCGATGGGCTTGAAGCTGGTTTGCGGATCGTAGGCAAGCTTGTTCATGATGAGGGGATTCACGACTTGCGTGCCCACCGTGCCCATGAAGACGGTGTAGCCGTCGGGGGCTGCTGTGGCGCCGACCTGCGCGGCGATCACGCCGCCTGCCCCAGGGCGGTTCTCGACCACTACGGTTTGGCCGAGGGCGGTGCCCCAGGCTTCGCCGACGTAGCGGGCGACGATATCGGTGATGCCACCTGCACCGAACGGAACGATCAGACGGACGGGATGATCTGGGAAGGCAGCATGCGCCCCCGACGAGGCTGCAGCAATCGCCAGTGCGGCGAATCCTTTGACGAAGGCATTCATGATTTCCCCTTGTGCCCAGAAGATCCAGGCGCCGATTTTTCTATGACACATCGTGTCCTACGGAGGAATCTGTGTCAAATTAGGGGAAATACTTAATGCTGTTGACTAGCCATTCCGGCCCGAACTTAGAGCAACGCCACCATCAACGTGACATGGAGGCAGATACGAAGCTTTTCTAATTTGCTTTATAGCGGGTCAGTTGTCGATTCTTGCAGACTCAATCCTTGCGACCACGAACGTCGTTGGTTTAGAGCCGCCGCGATCATTAGAGTTTTCGTGCCGGATGGCCGTTAACGTCTACGCAGCTTGTGCAAGCCACGGAAAAATAAGCCATGTTCGACATCATCTCCAGCATCTTGACGATTGTTGCTCTGATCGCTTGGGGAATTCATCGTCAAAAGAAAAAGCACAACGCGTTGCTGGCGAAATTTCGCGAGCACAACCAGAGGCTCGGCACGTCATTTCCGGACACCAGCATCGACAGCGAACTGATTCTCATCGACAAAGCCAAGAAACTCGCCATCGCATTCGATCCGGAATCCAAAAAGATCTGCTTGGTGCTTGGGCCAAAGGATCAGGGCAAAGTTCTCGACTTCTCGTTCATTCGGCAATGGCAGCTCAAGTGGACCGAGAGCAACGGCAGCAACGGGTATTCGCTCTACGATTCCATTTCGATTTTTCAAAGAATGACCTCGGAAGGACGTTGATAATTGTTCCGACCGTCGCTTAAGGCTATGGCGACACCTGGAATAGCCGCCTAGGAATTGTGTTGAACGCTTGAACGGCAGATACGAGCACTTCAGCATACTAGTCATGGTGGCTTCTTTGCTTGCAGGCGATGCCGCCTTCTCGAGATTGTTCACCGTGATTGCATACATGGCTTGCAAAAACAAGAGGCCCTCCCGCTGCGGATAGCTGCTCATCGTCAACGTGCGATCGTCAATTTCGCCCCGCATCAGCGCGTCATCGATCTCCATTGACTGATCGCTAACGCAGCAGAATCGCAATGCCGCCGAGCGGCTCGCGATCGCGACGCCATTTCGCGATGGCTTCGACGACTCACGTGGCGAAGGTGATTGCATTAGCCGATGCGGCACGGTCCACTGCATTCTCCGACTTTAGCGCCACAGCACTGAACGCCACGGAAGTATCGCGGCTCCACCGCACATTGCGGCCCGCAAATAATGCCACGCTGATCACTGCCTGCATCGCAAGCTTGGAAACAGCAATTACGGACCCGCACGCATTTGCCAAGTGAAACCGGATCCACAAGAATAAGCGTGCTGACGATAGTCGAACCAAATTGCGGAATTGATCGGCATCTGGGTTAGATGGGGGCGATCGCAGAGGTCTGCTACCGACCCAAAGCAGTTGTCCGTATTCTCATTCACTGTTCCAGGGCGTCCACTGACTAGCCAACTGAACGATTGGACAAGACGCGGTTTGCGTGTCAAGGCTCCATCCCGGCTAGAGGAAACTCCGTTCTCCCAAATCAAAGACAGCGATCTTCCATTGCGTTAGGGTGGCACCGAGACATGAGATACCCCAAAGACGTATCATTGGACACCCAGAAACGTTTAGTTGCTTCAGCGTGCGATCCGTTGCGCTACGAGGCTTGGAGGAAATTTTCGCGGCCGTTGGCGCATCCTTCCTCTTGGCTGGTCAGGTATCAAATGAGTAAATAAAGAGTGGTCAGGCTACCCGCATCGGATCAGGGGCCAACGTGAAGCGGTAGGATACTTGTTAAGGCGGAAAATATGTATAAAGGCAAGAAAGAAACCCGACCCAGCAGGCTGGACCTAGACCGAAAGCTATTCATACGTCGAAGAGGTGAGACCGATGCAGAACATAACGGCAGAATGGTCAATGAGCTTAAAATATTTATTTTCCGTGGACGATCCGATCTTGTCCGCGAGTTTGCGGAGCATTCCAGACTACCCGAAAGATTCATACCGATTTATCGAGGCGGCCTAAGGTTTCATAAGGTTGTCAATGTGGTGGAAGAGCTCACTGCAGACGGGTACGCTGATTGGATTCTCGCATTATTTAGCACTAATCGGGCACTGCTCGAGGACTTTTGCAAGGTGAAATCGACGGTAAGTGGAGCTATTTTAAATTTTAATCCATCGGCCGCACTGGAGTGTCTTGATAACCTCAACGAGCAGTGCGCGAGCTGGTGGGCGATAGAAAAATCGATTCATATACAAAAGGAATTACGAGGAATCGATGCGAAGGCGGCCATCAAAAATGTTGTTGAAAACAACCCAAAGCTAAATATTGCTGGAATCACGCAAGATCTTCTGCTGCTTTCTGAAAGCGCATCGATCGACTATTTTATAAATGCAGTCTTAAGTAGACTGCGCGAGTATAAAATATCGGGAATTCAAAGTGTTATTAGCCACGGCATGGGCGAATCGATACGAAGCCTTCCGTTGGCATATGATGCAGACCGGCAGCCGACATTGCGCACAATGGCTGCTTATTCATCGTTCTCCTTGATAGACCAATACTGTCTATTTCGATCTATTTTTATTGAGCAGCTAGCGAGGGGTGCTGTAGATCGCCCTGAATTATTGACGTCAGTGGCCGAATTGGCTGCGTCGATCAATGATCAGGAACTAATTTCGCTGATCGATCCGCCTTTAGACCTGGATCCTTTTGTCAATCAGATAATGATTGATTACACGAATGGAAAATATGAATTAGTCCAAGACAAAATCAGAGGCTGTTTAACGAAAAATCCCGTCAAGTGCTTTGGGCTGATAGAGCTCTACGCTCGATGCAAGGTGTATACGGGAAGCACGGATTCGGGGGAAGCGTTTTACGATCGTCTTGCCAATGAGTATTCGAAAATACTGCGACTAGATTTCAAGAGTGGCGAAAGCCAAGCTTACTTGGAAAAAATTGCGGTGAAATTTAAAGACGAAGGATGGGCGAAGTCGCTTCTGTTTCACGTCTTTTCGTTGCGAAAATGGGGCGTGGATCAAAAGATTATCGAAGGGGCTCGCTTGTCTACCCTCACCCTCGGAAAATACAATACGCCCAGGGCCCACGACAAGGATCATCGAGTCGATCTAAATCTAACCGCACACGGTAACATCGTTCCCAACGAGAGACGCATTCGGTATGAAAGCGCCTCGAGCGATATTCCTGACAGCACGCATTTTACGATACTTTCCGATTATTTAAAGATTCAGGCGCAGCTTTATCTTGATCAGAAACGTTATAGAGAAGCCATTGATTTCTGCGTCGGGAAATGCTTGGCCAATCCGGTTGCCTTCAGCCACCTTCCAATAGGCCCCCTGTGTGACACGTTGCCAGATCTACACTATGACGCGCGTGATGACTACGTTTCTGCGCTGCTTCTATACGATATTTATTCGAAGAATGGCGACAGTAGATACGAAGAAAATAAATCCGACCTCTTCGAGAATTTTCTGGAATTCGGCGAGAACCATAAGCCCTCCGAAATTTTTGCCGACGAAGATCTGGATGAACGAGTTAGCAGCTTTTTGCACTACGTATGCGTGCCCGCTCAACTGGATAATGTAATCGACTACTTGAGCAACGATGAGGTTGTGCTAGAGCGCGTCGCCATCATTGATTTACTGATAGCAGCCAAGGCCTCTGGATTTGAAGCACTCCGCCTGGAAAAGGATCGAGTCGTGGAAAATTTGTTTGCGGAGAAGCTTAGAGCCAAGATCGAATCTGGCAAGTTATTTGTAGATGTTCAGGCATTAGCGGCGCACCGTCGACAACTATATGCGTCGCTATATGAACAGGCTCGGGCGCTCGAAGGAGGATTGCAATTGGCACCTCTCACCAAAGATAGTCAAGAAATCGATTCTACAGATGTGCTTCAGGTCCATGCTCGAGAACGCTTAGTCGTAGCCGCCAGCGAGAAATCCGGGTTGCTCGCAAAGATATATTTTCAGGCGGCCCAGGACTTCGCACTAAATGAAAACTACGGGCTCGAAAAATATTTGAGCGCCGAGGTCAGGCACGTCGTTTTTCAAACACAGCTGCGCGCATGCTTTGAAAAGTCAAGGCTCGTGACTGTCGTTAAAGACGGCCACTATATTTCCAACAATTATTGGTTGCAGAGGTATAACACTTACGTGGCGGAACCGGTGATGGAGCGTCTTGACGAAATCCTAGGTGATTTCTCAAGGAGGATAGATGCCATTTTGTTTGCCATCAATGAACAGTTCAGAGTGCACTTTTTGACGGACGATACAACAGGAATATTTGATTTTTCGCCGTATCACAGGCGTCTAGTTCGCCTAGCGTCAATTATTAACGAATCAACATCTTTCGAGGTTTTTTTTAGAAACCTAATTGCTTTCATGTGGGAGTTAGCGGGAGACGGCGCAAGGGCAGCACAACGTCTTATTAATGGCCGTCTTGTGCTCGAGGTTGGCAGTGCTATCGACGAATTGGAAAGCGATCTTAGCGAAGCGCGTGGGCCAGTGGCGATGTTCGAACTTGTTGAGGCAATCAAGACGGCCAAATCGAACTTCACAAAAGAGGTTGAGGTGGTTCTAAATTGGTTCCGTTTTGTAGGGGCCGAAAACGTCGATGCTCAAGAGCGACTTAGTGTCGTAGTAGAAGCAGCGGTATCGTCGTTTGAATCAATGTTTCGCCATAAGGGAAAACGACTCGCTTTTGAACAGGAAGTTAGTGCTCTGCCGCTCAAGTACAGTGAGGCTAGAGCCTTGTTCATTTCGCTTTTCACGGCGTTAGAGAACGCTTTGAAGTATGGAGAGGGTGACCAGCCCGTAAGAATTACGCATAAGACAGAGAAGCCTCTTGAATGCATTGTAATATCTAATGCTATAGGCAATGATTTCGGAGACCCTGTCGCATTTATTTCAAACGAGAAAAATAAATGGAGTGAGGAAAACTCGAAGTTAAGTATTGTGGAGGGAGGAAGCGGACTGTATAAGATACACAACTTGTTGACCAATGCATCACCCGGATTCTCGTTTGATATTTCTGTATACGAGAATATTTTTAGCGCCTCCATAAGCCTTCGCCATGAAATTTTTAATCATAGAAGACAATTTGCTCAAACGTGAAAAAATATGCGAATTCCTGTCATCTCTAAATGGTGCGGAGCTGGTGGAGGAGGCTTCTTACAATAGCGGTCTTACTCAAGCGCAATCGAGAAATTTTGATCTAATTGTGCTTGACATGAGCATGCCGACTTTCGATCGTTCCGATGAAACACACGGGGGGCGCTTCCGTTCTCTGGGAGGAAGGCAAATTGCCAGGAAACTCGCTAAAGTCGGCAAGCTAGTTCCATTTGTCGTGGTTACCGGATACAAAGACTTCAGCGAGAGTTCGGGCAATAAGAGCATTGCGGAAATTGATGAATCTTTAAGAGAACTGGGCCAAAATTACCTAGGCTATATTATGTTTGATGCTGCTGAATCTCTTTGGAAGGAGAACCTCTTGAAGATTGTTGAGAGTTTGAATTGAGGATTGTAATTGTCGATGACTCAGACGCACGTTCTGAGCTGATTCTGCGGAAGCTCAGCACTCTATCGTTTGCTGGGGCTATTGACGTTACACGGTGTGCTTCCGCAGATGAGGCGCGGAGAGCCTTTCTCTCGCCGTGTGACCTAGCTGTTCTGGATCTCTTGCTTCCAAAAAAGCGGCTTGGAACTCCCGCGGCGGCTATTGGGGTAGCTCTCCTCAACGACGTTTGTAATCCAGAGAGTAGATATATCAGACCCAGAATGATAGTTGGATTAACGGCTGACGGCGCTGGTCTTACTTCCTATCGTAAACAGTATGCAACCCAAGCTTCGATCGTCCTTGATGGAGCTCTAAATGATCTGGATTGGTTGGAGGCTTTGATTGCTCAGGTTGAGAGTCTCGCCGCTGCGCAAAAGAAGATACAGCAGACAAAAGTAGACCGAGTATTAATTACTATTCATGGAATTCGAACTTACGGAAAATGGCAGCAGCGCCTTAGCGAATCAATAACTGGATATTCGAGAAATTTTGAAAGTGTCGAGTTAAAATATGAGTTTGTCGATTTCGTTTCGTTCTTCTTTCCGCTGACGAGGGCTGCGAGCCTTGAAAGAAATGTGAATCGGCTCTTGCTTGAGTTGGAGAAGCACTCAAAGCGCGACGTGTATATAGTCGCGCACAGCTTTGGCACGTTGATAGTCTCGGAGGCCCTCCGCAGGTGGCAGCCTGGAGGAGGAAAAAAGTTGAGTTGTGTAATTCTGGCCGGAAGTCCGATTGACCGTGAGGTTGATATCGAACACATAGTTTCCAAATCGGTTAGGACTGTGAATGAGTGCGGAACGCTCGACTGTACACTATTATTTGCCCGTGTTTTTCTAATTGGCTTGGGAGACGCCGGACGAAGTGGGTTTTTACGATCAAACTCAGATAATTTTATTAATCGTTATTATTGCGGTGGGCATTCGTTATATTTCAAACGATCAAATGGCGGTGTTTATTTTTTTGAGAAGCATTGGTTCCGCCTATTAACGTTGAACCACGCGCCGAAGCGCGCTGATAGTCGTATTGGATTTCCTTTCCAAGATGCGGCTCATCTGCTGTTGGCATTCTTGACAAAAATTAAACTAGGTTGGTATGTTGCTGCGGTGACTGGCGTGGTCTGGTGGGGCGCGCACTTGGTGCTATAGGTGCTCGCTACATCGTTCCGATGTTTGGCCTGCTGGGAACCTGTTTTCATATTTACTGCTCGGAATGTGCAAAGAGTCGAATCTCCCTGCGAGAAAAGACAGATTTTTTACAAACATCTTCGGATTTAGTTTCGTTGTGCAGAACTACGGCCAAGGGCTCATCAAACCTCTCCTATGAAAGACAGCCGACATTATTGTTCGCTAGAGCTGATCCTTCATCTTAAAATGCACGGAAGAATACCCTTCTAAAGTGCGAGGCTATCTGCTCTGAGAGGACGGTCAAGCACATGCAAAATTTAAATGACGGACTAATTAAAGTACTTGATCTTGATTGTTACACCGACGTCAAATCTGGAGCCGCACCAAACTTCCCATCGTAATAATCCTGCGCCGCCTGAACGATCTCTTCACGCGAATTCATAACAAACGGTCCCTGCGCCACCACGGGCTCAGCAAGCGGCGCAGCATACCCATACAACAACCGCGCATCGGTCACGGCGGCAATCCGTACATCATCGCCATAATCATTCAACTCAACCAATTGCCAAGGTGCCACCGCACCACCGCCGATCAACACCTCGCCCGACACCACATACATGAACACAGCCTGCCCCGCCGGCGCCGGCAAGCTAACTTCACCCCCGGCACGCAGCGCAACCGTCGTCATCGTCACTCCAGTCAACGAAGCGACCGGCCCCGTCACGCCAAACACCTCACCCGCAATCACATTGACCGTCACGCGTCCTTCATCAAGCGTAACGACTGGGATATCCTCACGCTGCAACCCGGTATACGCCGGCGCTGTCATCTTCAAGCCGCTCGGCAAATTCACCCACAACTGCAAAATCTCCAGCGGCCCGCCCGATCGTTTGAACGACGACGGCGACACCTCTGCGTGGATCAAGCCCGACCCCGCCGTCATCCATTGCACGCCCCCGGCGTGAATCACACTGGCATGTCCACCGCTATCCAGATGCGCTAGATCGCCCTCGAGAATAAACGTGACGGTTTCAAAACCCCGATGCGGATGCGGTCCGAACGGCAGGCCCTGATTATTTGGCCCATACTGCATCGGGCCATGATGATTGAGAAACAGAAACGGATCCAACTGCGCCAGACGCGGGCCGGGCAAGGGACGGCGCGTGACGAGATCGCCGATATCATCGCGATGGGCGGGATGCAGGGTGCGGACAGTACGGCTCATGTAAACCTCTTGGCGACAGCACACGATTCGCGCGCAGCGCTAGAATCGACGGCTTCATTTGAATACCAAAAGGATACCCGCCATGGAACCCGACATCGTCGAGCGGCTGACCATTCAGCACACGCGCACCATCAATAGCTTGATTTTTCAGTTGTTGGCCACGCGCCAGGCGTTGCACGCCGTGATGGCCACGGTGCCCGACCCGGATCACGTGGCGAGTGTGTTTGAGAAGCAGGTGGCGGACACGCTCAGTGATCTGAGCCAAGAGCCCGATCAGGCGTATCTCGCGGAAGCGTATGCGCAGAGCGCAGACGAAACGTTGGCCGCGTTGGGCCAACAGCCGAAATTCGATGTGTGATTGCTGACGGCTCGTCGCTAATCAATTGGCGATGATGGATGAGTGTCGATCGTTAATCTATGAACGTCGCCTGACGATCCTGAACTGAGGATCCGTGACTAACGATCGTTGCCTGACGATCGTTGCATAACGATCGTGATTGGCAAAGACCGATCGTTGATGGCGGACCACCTAACGATCCGCAATGCCCATCAACGCAATCAAGCGATCGGCTTGATGCCCACCGTGTACGCGGCTTGGTTACCGTGCGCGGGGTTGCGAATTTTGAGCATGGTGCCGCCTGGGGCGTAGTCGAACGTTTGGCGGGGCACTTCAAACCACTCGTGGAAGCTGGTGCGGGCGAACTCGGGCACAAACACTTTGGCGCGCTTTTCGTCGCAATAAAACTCGACCACAGTGCGCTCGATCGTCAACGGGCGTGTGTTGCCCATGCGATAGGTGCATTTGAGTTCGGCTTTGAAGGTCTTGCCGAGTTGCCATGGAAGTCCAATGAATTCCATGAAGTTCTTGATGGCAAGGTAAGGCTCTTGCACGGGCGCTCCGGTGATAGGTCAATAACAAGGTAGCCGCTAGTTTAGTGGCTTTTGCCGAGAGCCATGCGGGCACGGGCAGTAACGGAGGCGGCCAGCCTGCTGGCCACCTCCGCACCAAGCTTTACTCTTCGGCTGGTGCCGCCTTGCGCGGGCGTCGGCTGCGCGACGGGGTTTTGCGGATGGGCTTGGGCGAGGCTTCCGGTACGCCGTCTGCCGCGGCGGTGGGCACTATAGCCGCAGGCGCTGCAGAAGCCATGGGCACCTCTGCCGCTGCGGTTGTCTCTACCTTGGTCCGGCTACGACGCGGACGGCGCTCGGGACGGGCCGGCGCTTCGGACGACGCATCCCCATTCGATGACGTTGCCGCGTCGGGCAAAGCGGCATCCTCACGGGCACCAGAATCACGGCGTCCTGCGGACGCGGGCGCGGTTGCGGGCGTGGTTGCACGGCCCGCTGCAGGCGATTCTGCCGTTTCCAATGACGACAGTGGCTCGGGCGTTTGCACCGGTTCCACAAACGGATTGGCAGCTTCGCGTTTGCGGTCGGATGCACGCGAGCGTGCGCCGGTTCGACGCGACGACGTTCGTGTACGGGCAGGTGCGGCGTCCGGCGTGGTCGGTTCGCCCCAAGGATCTTGAGCAGCGGCACCGTCGTGATGCGTGGCGTCGTCGCCTTGGTCCTGTTCGGAATAGGCTTGCTCGGCAGGTGCCTGATATTCAGGCTCTTGATATACCGGCGCCTGGTAATCAGGGTCCTGATAATCCTGCTCGTCGTCGAACGACGCGCGGCGTGGCAGGTCGTTCGTTTGTGCCTCAGCGGATCTGCCGGCCGACTTGCGGCCGCCACGCGTTCTGCGGCGGGACTCGGGTTTGGCGGCGGCTTCTTCTACGCCGGGCAACGATGCGGTTACCGGCACTGAGGCGATGTCGCCGGAGGAAGTGTCGCCCTGCCCTTGTGCATTATTGGCGCGATACACGTAGGCGCCGGACTTCTCGTCGCGGCCAAATTCCAGCAAACCGCGCGATTGCGCTTCTTCGAGCAGGTTACCGAAGGCGCGAAAGCCGTAGTACGACTCGTTGAAATCGGGCTTGCGGCGTTTGATGGCTTCTTTAAGCACGGATGCCCAGATCTTGCCGCTGTCGCCACGTTCCGAAACGAGCGCCTCGAACGTTTCCACGGCGATGTCGATGGCCTTGCCGCGACGCACGTCCAGATCGTCCTTGCGGCGGCGGTCGGCATCGGCCGGACGCTTGTTGGCGGCCGGTGCCGGGTTGCGCGCACCGCGCTTGGCGGCCACGTGCTGGCTTTCGCGCACGAGGTCGTCGTAGAAGATGAATTCGTCGCAGTTGGCGATCAGCAGGTCGGATGTCGATTGCTTCACCCCCACGCCGATCACTTGCTTGGCGTTTTCACGCAGCTTGGAGACGAGCGGGGAAAAGTCGGAGTCGCCGCTGATGATGACGAACGTGTTGACGTGCGACTTGGTATAGCAAAGGTCCAACGCGTCGACGACCAATCGGATGTCGGCTGAATTCTTGCCGGACTGGCGCACATGCGGAATCTCGATCAATTCGAAATTGGCCTCGTGCATCGTGGCTTTGAAATTTTTGTAGCGCTCCCAGTCGCAATACGCTTTTTTGACGACGATGCTGCCTTTGAGCAGCAAGCGTTCAAGCACCGGCTTGATATCAAATTTTTCGTACTGCGCGTCGCGCACGCCGAGTGCGACGTTCTCGAAGTCGCAGAACAACGCCATGCTGACGTTTTCGTTGGAGGAATTCATAAAAAATGTCGCCCGAAGGCGCCTGTCAGGCAATCGTTCGATCCTAACAGATGCGGCCTTCATGGACGAGTCATGCCGCGCTCATGAATAAGAGCGGCCGCCGTCACTTAGGAGGCGTGCCCCTCATCTTGGCGACAGGCGCACGACCTGGGAATAGACAACGGCACTTAACGCGCGTCGCAAAGGCTGGGCTCTGCAGTCGGCTCATCCACCGGCTTAGCCACTGCCGACGCCGGCAATCCAAACATCCGGTCGAACGCCAAGCTGAACACGTACGTGTAAACCAAGAAAAACACGATCAAGCCCAAATCGAGCAGGAACGCTTCCCAAAGCGACACCTTCAGCCACCAGGCGAAAAGCGGCACGATAAACACGACCAGGCCGATCTCAAAGCCGATGGCGTGTGCGGCTCGGCGGAGCATGCTGCGGCCACGCACGGTTTGCCGGGCTTCCCAGGATTCGAACGCGGCGTTGTAGACCAGGTTCCAGACGACGGCGATCGCGGACGCGCCCACGGCGGCCACGCCCGCTTGCGCCCCGCCATGACCGCCAAGCAGCGCCAAGCCTGCGCTGGTGCACGCGATGGCGATGATTTCGTAAAGGGTGACGTAGACGATCTTGCGTTTAATGCCTTGCACGGTAATGTCCTCTAATTCTCGGCGGGAGCACGATCCAAAATCGCTTCATCCGCATAACTCAGCCTGAATCGTATGCCATAAATTCAGAACAAAAAAGTTAGGTTCTTTCAACTTTTCTGATAGTCCTCTGCTACTGTAACGGCATGGCCTTTTCCAGTGACAACGTCCGCGTGTTTCTTGCCGTGCTCGATCACGGCTCGTTCTCAGCCGCCGCGCGCGCGCTGGGTCGGGTGCCGTCGGCCGTGAGCATGACGATTTCGCAGCTTGAAGCCGAGCTGGATATGCCGCTCTTCGATCGGTCGGCCCGGGAGCCGCAACCGACCGAGAACGCGCTTGCGCTCGAGCCGCAAGCGCGGTTGCTGGCCAGCCAACTGCGGCAGTTGCAGGCGCATGCGTTATCGCTGCACAAGGGACTCGAGCGCAAGCTGTCGCTTGTGGTGGTGCCAGAACTGCTGTCGGCGCCGTGGAGCGAGCCGCTGGCCATCCTGGCGGCCGAGTTTCCATCGTTGGAAGTGGAGGTGTTTTCGGCGCCACAAGCCGATGCCTTGAAGCGCCTTTTCGACGGCGAAGCTCAGTTGGCGCTCGTTTTCGAGCGCCCGGGCACGGATGAGCGGGAAGAGTTCATCGAATACAGCGACGAGCTGTTCGTGGCGGTGATCGCGCCGGGCCATGCCTCGTTAAGCAAACGCGGCGGTCGTTTGAATCACAGCGATCTGCTCAATATCCGCCAGATTGCGGTTGCCGGCAGAGACGCGGGCGTGGCGGATCCCAAGTTTCTGGTGGGGCGCCAGATCTGGCGTACGGACAGTCATTTGGCCACGCTTACCCTGGTTCAGGCCGGCTTGGGGTGGGCGTATCTGCCGCGCACGCTGATCGAGCCGTTGCTGGCGAGCGGCAGTCTGCAGGAAATCAGGTTTGCGAACATCAGCAATGCACTGCGGCTGTGGGTGGATGTGGTGTGGTCAAACGAGCAACCGCTGGGATTGGGTGCCCAGCGATTTATCGAGTTGATGCGCGAAACGGCGGGCCGCAACACAAAGCGCGATCCACGCAAAAAATAGCCGATGTGGTCGCTCAAGTCTTGGAAGCTAGCCGCAAGACAATCTCAAACATCCAGCCTCTCGATTTGACCTGCAACCTCGCCCGTTTGCCTATTGCGCTTGCCGTCAGGCGAAAAACGGAACCACGCGCTCAAGCAACGCTTCGGGCGCTTCTTCAGCCACGTAATGACCGCACGGCAACGCTCCGCCCTCCACATTGCGTGCCACCAGGCGCCACTCCTCCAGCGGTTTAAAGCAGGTGTTCACCACCCCGGCTTCTCCCCATAGCGCCAGCACCGGCATCTCGAGCATCTTGCCTGCATCGCGATCTGCCCGATCATGTTCGAGGTCGATCCCGGCCGACGCGCGATAGTCTTCGCACAATCCCCGCGCCGCGCCAGGCAAGGTGAGGCAGTGCTCGTAGTGTGCTAGCGCTACAGGGTCGAACGGCGCCAGCCCGGCGCTACGACGCCCCATCACGTCGCGCGCATAGGCGCGCGGATCGGCTTCGATCAGGCGTTCGGGCAGCGGCGCGGCCTGGATCAGAAAGAACCAATGCCAGTAGGCCCGCGCGAACGCTTCGGTAGTCTGGGCATACATGGCCAGTGTGGGCGCGATATCGAGCATCGCCAGGCGTTGTACGGCTTCAGGATGGTCGGCGGCCAAGCGATGCGCCACACGTGCCCCACGATCGTGGGCCAGCACATCGAAGCGATCGAAACCCAATGCCGCCATCAGTCGCAGCTGGTCCTGCGCCATCACCCGTTTGGAATACGGCAGATGATCCGAAGTGCTTTCGGGCTTGGCGGATTCGCCATAACCGCGCAGATCGGCTGCGACCACGGTATGGGTGCGCGCCAACGTAGGCGCCACGCGGTGCCAGATCGCATGCGTTTGCGGATGGCCGTGCAGCAACAGCAACGGTGGTCCGTCACCACCCACGACGCAGTTGATGTGCACGCCGTCGCCCACATCCACCGTTTTTTGAGTGAAACCCGGGAAGAGCGCTGCGGTTGAAAACGATGAAGAGATGGATGGGGATGCCGGCAAAGCTGTCTCCTGAACGCGGGCGCTTGATGGCAGGTTGCCTGCGCCTCGCGCTCCATCATAAAGACACCGACGGCCACGATCGTTTCACGAGATGCGATTCAGCCTTTCGCAGACGGCAGCAATACGATAGGCCATACGAAGCGATGCCAAGTCAGCCGTTCCAGAATACGCAATATCTGGCTCCAGAGTGCGCGGTATCTGGCACTAGATTGCGCCGTGTTCAGAATGCGCCGTAACTAGCGACCGAGCGGCATTTTTTTGCTTCCTTGGCACACCCCGTCGCGCGTTTTCCTCCCGCAGCGCTGCCGTGTCGCGACCTTTATTTCTGCAGTTGATCAAGCGCATTCTGCGCGCGCTTGCCGGCGTCAGCATTCACCTGATTTTTCAAGATCTCGGCGAGTTGCCCAAGCTGGCCGGTCGTGAGACCAATATTCTTGCTGATCTGCATATGCGATTGCACCTGTGATTCTGCACCCGATAACACCGACAGCATGCTCACCGTGGCCACCTCGCGTGCTTTCCAATCGAGATTGTCCCGTTCGAAGATATCGCCAAAGAGATGGGTCTTGAGGTATTCATCGATTGCAGGCGCAAACTCGAAGAGCGCCCCTTTCACTGGCGCACCGACCAGCTTGGTTTGATTGGCAGTGCCCGCTTTCAATAACGCGTCGCCTTTGGGAATTGCTTGGGTCGGCAACGTTCCTGGCGCATCTTCAATGCCGCGCTTTTTGCGCGCTTCCAGCACCTTCATCAATTCGCCGAGCGCATTCAGGCTGCGTGGGAATCCCGCATATGCGTATACCTGAACCAGCACTTCTTTTACCTCATTGATCGTCAATCCGGCATCGAGGCCTTGCTCAATCGATTGATTCAGCTTGGCGATATCGCCTGCCGCCGCAAATGCGGCGATCGGCACGATCGATTGTTGCAGCTCGCTGAGGGTTTCATTTGCATTCTGCGATTCGGACATGCGTGGCTCCTTTCCCACCGGCGCAGCGTGAGACCACGCCGCAGCCAGACTTAACGTTGCGGTTAATGCAACCGCCAGCAGGCGACTCAGGGACGTCTTAGGGTGCGCGGTATTCTTCATCACTGACCTTCTCCATCCATTCAACATTCTTGCCATCCTTGCCCGTCCCCGTGACGGCAAGATGCGTCATCGCCGTTTTCTCCGATGCGCCGTGCCAATGCTTTATGCCGGGTGGGCACCACACCACGTCGCCGGGGTGAATGTGCTGCACAGGCTTGCCTTCTTCTTGAACGAGCCCCAGGCCTGAGACCACAACTAGTTGTTGTCCAAAGGGATGGGTGTGCCATGCCGATCGCGCGCCGGGTTCGAAGGTCACCAACGCCCCGGAGGCATTAACGCCCTCGCTGGCTGGCCACACCATATCCACGCGTACCCGCCCCGTGAAGTTTTCAGCAGGCCCGGCTATCGACGGTTGAGTCCCGGCGCGCACGATCTCCTGATGCGAGGATGCTTGTTGAGCCGCGATGGCTGGTGTCGACGCCAACAGTGGGCAAGCCATGATGAGTACCGCCAGATTCATGTTGTGGAGGGGCTTCATGCGTTTCCTGTGATGAGACTCCCGTCACCAACCTGACGGGCACAACTCACTCTATCGACCGGCGCACTAGCGGTCTAGACGGTAAAATTGGCATGCAATGGTGAAATAGACTCAACAATCATGAAAGAAAACCTGAATGACCTGGCGGCATTCGTGGCCGTCGCGCAGGCGCGCAGCTTTACGCGCGCGGCGGCGCAACTGGGCGTTTCAAGATCCGCGTTGAGTCACAGCGTGCGGGGGCTGGAGGAGCGGCTTGGCATTCGGTTGCTGACGCGCACCACCCGGAGCGTGTCGACCACAGAGGCTGGCGCGCATTTGCTTGGGATCGTTGCACCGAGGATCGGTGAGATCCAGGTGGGGCTGGACGCATTGAACGGGCTGCGCGAGAAGCCGGCCGGCACGGTCCGCATCACCGCCAACGATCATTGCATCCAGAGCATTCTGTGGCCACGCCTGTTGCCGGTATTGCGAGAATATCCCGATGTCCGGATCGAATTCGATATGGACTACGGTTTGACCGATATCGCCGCGCAGGGCTACGACGCTGGCGTACGTCTCGGCGACACGGTGGATAAAGACATGATTGCCGTGCGCATCGCAGCGGATATGCGGATGGGCATCGCAGCCTCACCTGATTACCTGCAGGGCAAACCGCAGGTGCACTCGCCGCGCGATCTGACTGACCACCGCTGCATCAACTTGCGGTTGCCAACCTATGGCGGCATTTATGCCTGGGAATTTGAAAAGGACGGTCAGGCCATTACCGTTCGTGTGCAAGGCCAGGCGACGTTCAACAACACGCTGCTGATGCTGCAAGCCGCCGTCGATGGGATGGGGATCACCTACGCGCCAGTGGAACTGTTTGCCCCGCACATCCAGGAAGGACGTCTCGTTCCAATACTGGAAGACTGGTGGCCCCTCTTTCCCGGCTACCATCTCTATTACACCAGTCGCCGTCAGCTCTCGCCCGTGCTTGGCCTGGTGATCAAGGCATTGCGTTATCCACAGATTGAATGACTGCCGTGCTGGTTGTAGTCGCTGCGATGTGATCGACTCAGGCGAGCGTCAACAAGCAGGCGAGATCGTCGGCACGGCGGCTGTGGCCGTACCGACGTCGGGCATAAACCTGTGGACGTCAATCGTTCAACGCCGCCCGCGCGGCCTCTTCCGGCGTCAAACCTTCATAAAATTGATCGGTAAACCATTCGGCCTGCTCGTCGATGTGTTCCTGCGCCTGCGCCAGCGTGGCACCGGCCGCCACGAGAAAGCCCTCGACTTCCGTGCACCACTGGATGAGTTCCAACGTTTCCGGATCCAACTCTTCTTTTTTCTTTGCCATGATGATGTCCTCGATACGCCGGGCGCTCATCGGCGCCAGACCAAACTTCCCCGGTCAAACCGGGGCCAGTGTCCGCCGATGCGCAGACATGAAACGCCAGATTAAAACAGAAGCGTCGGGGCCGCTGCGGGTATTGAACTTCAAGGCCTCGTCACCGCCACTCCACGCGTGGCCCACATGGGCGAGTTCGCACCAGCGCACCAGCGTTTTACGGCCCTTCACGTAATCGGTGCGCCGGTATGCGCCCGTTTTGCCGTCAGCCAAACTCTTGACGCTGGTGGGTGCCGTGCCCGTGAGCTGATTGACGTGCAAGAACTGCTCAACTAATTGCTGGGCGTTGCGCGGGGCGACCACGGCATCCTCTTTGCCATGCAACACCATCGCTGGCAAACGAATCGTGCTGTCCGTATTGGCAAAGGGAGCGACCAACGCAGCCACTTCGCCGCTTGCGCCCTGCTTCATCGTGCGCAGCCCCGCCCGCATATCGAGCGCATCGCCCACGACCGGGCCGGAATGCATGGCGACTGCTGCGATGGTCTCTGGGTGACGCAGGGCCAGAAGTGCCGCCATGCCGGCGCCGGCAGACAATCCCGCCACGTAAACGCGTGACCCATCCAGAATCGGCTGCTGCGCCAGTACGTCGTGGATCAACAGCGCAAGCGCATCGGCCTCAAGACATCCACCGCGGTCGTCCGGCTGAAACCAGCGCCAGCAACGATGCGATTGTCGGGTGCGCGACTGCTGCGGATACAGCACCGCGAAACCTTCTTTGTCGGCCAAACGGTTCATCCGCGATCCGGCCGCGAAATCCTGAACGGTTTGTTGGCAGCCGTGCAGCATCACCATCAGCGGCAAATTTGCAAGATCAGCATGCTTGGGCCAATAGAGGGCATACGACAGGCGCAACATGGCGGCTGCGCCGGCGGGCTTGGCAAAGAAGGTGAGGTGCCGGCATTCGCCCGCGCCGAGTGCAGACGGGCGCAGCGTCTTCGGACCGCTGGGACGACGCACCACACCGGGCTTGCGCACCACCGCCGCGGGCTTTGGCGCCAGCAATGCACGCGTGGCACCTACCGTCTTTCTTGCTGCAGTGCGTTTGACTGGTGCCAGCGGCTTCAGCCCCAATAGCGTGCGCTGCAGTCGCGACCATTTCTTGAATGTTGGAATCAACAACGACGACCGTTTGCGCACCATGTAACCTCACCCTAATGAATGGGGGCCAGATCACCGCACCCTCTTTCACGGCCCGCAAGATGCAGGTCGTGCTGCATTGCAGCATACACCGGGCCTAAACCCTGATCGTCTTCAAAAAAGAAAAAGGCGCGGGGTCTACGTGCTGTCATATTCCAGTCGAGAACTGCTCGGCCACCTTGGTAAGCGTGCCTGTATAGACGTCTTCCGACGAACGATGCGACAAGCCAGCCTGCGTGCCATTCACGTTCCCTCCGAAACCGCACCGGCGCTCAGTTAAAGTTGCGTCAAACGTGCGCCGTTGCGGGATGGCGCGATCGAACAGACATGGAGAGACCGTTATGCCGAGTGCATTCGCGCGAATCTGCGCCCTTACCACCTTGTCATTGGCCCTTGGCGCCACCGCTTTTGCAGCGTCAGACACGGCGCCTGCCGCCGCACCGGCGGCGTTCGCGCCGGCGTTGGGCCAAAAAGGCAAAGACGTGATGTGGTTGCCGACCCCGGATGTGCTGGCCACGCGCCTTCTGACGATGGCCAAACTCGGCCCCAACGACAAACTCGTTGACTTGGGATCGGGCGACGGCAAGATCGTGATCATGGCCGCACGCGATTTTGGCGCCACCGCGCGTGGCGTGGAGTTCGATCCCCGCATGGTGGCGCACTCCGAAGCGGCTGCAGCCGACGCAGGCGTGAGCCAAAAAACCCGCTTCATCCAGGGCGACATCTTCAAGCATGATTTTTCCGATGCCACTGTGGTGGCCCTGTATCTGCTGCCCGAACTGAATCTTAAACTGCGGCCGCAGTTGATGGCCATGGCGCCCGGCACTCGCATCGTTTCGCACTATTTCGATATGGGCCGATGGTCGCCGGATCAGGAGGCCGAACTGCAAGGCCGCCCCGGCTTTCTGTGGATCATCCCCGCCAATGCGGGCGGCACGTGGCGCATCGACGAGAACTCGGCATCGCCATCCACGTCGATATCCACGTCAGCGTCCACGTCCACGTCGACAACCAGATCGCAAGCGAAGCCCGCCGTGCTGTCGCTACAGCAGTCGTTTCAAATGCTCAAGGGCACGATGACGATCGATCAACGTAGTCAACCCGTCGAACAGGCCCGCGTAACGGGTCAGGCCGTTGCGTTTTCGATCATCGACGAAAACGGCAAGCCGCGGAAGTTCGAAGGCACGATCGACGGCGATCGTCTACGCGGCACGATTACCGACGCCTCAGGCAAAACGCCCTTTTCGGCCACCCGCGAGGGTACTGCCCCCGCGATCGACGGGTCGGGCCCGCCCACGCAAGACGAACAAAATCAGGCCGCGCTCGCGCTTGGCGCGCAGTAATGGGCTTGCTGAAAGAGGCTTGCTGAAAGAGGCCTACTGAAAGAGGCCTGCTGAAATAGGGCTCCAACAGGTGCGCCTGGATCGCTTTGTTGGCATGCCGCCCCAACCCCTTAAGATTCGCTTCATCCTCACCCGCTACGCTCGAACCCATGCGCATTTTATTGGCCGAAGACGACGTCTCCCTGGGCGGCACGATTCAATCGTGGCTGCAGCTTGACGGCTATGCCGTCGATTGGGTGGTGCGTGGCGATCTGGCAGACGCGGCACTGCGCACGCACGATTATCAATGCATCCTGCTCGATCGGGGACTGCCGGGTCTGGACGGTGACGCCCTGCTCACCGCGCTACGCGCGCGGCAGAACACCACGCCGGTGCTGCTGATCACCGCTCGCGACGGCATCAACGATCGCGTGCAGGGTTTGGACCTGGGCGCCGACGACTATCTCGTCAAGCCCTTCGATCTGGAAGAGCTTTCGGCGCGCATCCGCTCGGCATGCCGCCGGCATCATGGCGGTGCATCGCCCCTGCTGGTGCACGACACGCTGGCGCTCGATCCCGTGGCCAAACGCGTCACGCTGGATGGCGAGGCCGTCATGCTCACGGCACGCGAGTTTGCGGTGTTGCACACGTTGATGCGCCGGCCGGGCAGCATCGTGTCGCGCGAACAACTCGAAGATGCGCTGTATAGCTGGGGCGACGAGGTCGAGAGCAACGCGATCGAGGTCTATATCTACAACCTGCGCAAGAAGCTGGGCACCAAGGCCATCGCCACGGTGCGGCGCCAGGGCTACAGGCTGGGCGAATGAACGCCTTTGCCTCGTGGCGGAAACGTCTCTCACGCGGGCGCGCGGCGCAAGGTTATTCGCTGCGCCGGCGCCTGATTGCCACCACCGTAGGATCGAGCATCGTGTGCGGCTTGATCTGCGTGGCCATCGTGATCGGCATCGCGTGGCACGAAACGAGCGACGCTTTCGACGATGCCCTGGAAGAAGGCGCAAGACTCACCATCTCCTTGGGCGCATCCATGGCGCGCAGCGGCGTCTTGAATGACGACGACGAGCAGGTCGACAATCCGCGCAAGCGCGTGCATCTGTACTATCAGCTGATCGACGATGAAGGCGATGTGGTGCGCCGCGCGCGGGGTGCCCCAAAGCGCCCCTTTGTGGATAGCGATCGCAAAAGCGACCGGTTCTACAACACCTGGGTGGACGGCAAACTGTGGCGCGTGTATGTGCTGCGGCAAGACAATCCCGATATCTCGGTGCAGATCGGTCAGCACTGGGACGACCGCAATGATCTGCTCTACGAAACAATCGAAGATCTGGCCTGGCCTGCGATCGGCCTGTGGCTGCTGCTGGCGCTGGTGAACTGGGTCGCCATCCGGCGTTTGCTGCGGCCGCTCGAAACGCTGGCGCAAGGCATTGCAGCCAAGTCGCCGCACGACCTGACGCCGGTGCCGGATACGCATCAGCCGCATGAGTTGCAACCGATGCTGGCGTCGCTGAATCTGGTGTTGGGCAGACTATCGGCCACGCTCGAATCGGAGCGCCGATTTACGGCAGACGCCGCGCACGAATTGCGCACGCCCTTGGCGGGATTGAGCTCCAAGATTCAATTGATGCAACGGCACTACGGCGCATCGGCGCCCGTGGCGCTGCAGGACGATCTATTGCAGCTGCGGCAGGATGTGGCGCGCAGCACCGCGCTCGTCGAAAATCTTCTTTTGCTCGCACGGCTCGATCCGCAGGAAGGCACGCCGCTTGAACGTGCGCCGGTGGATCTGGCAGCGTTGATTCGCGAAGCCGTGCAAGCCAGTGCGCCGTCCGCCGCAGCGCGTCGCATCGCGATCAACGTTTTGTGCGATGTGGATAGCGTGCTCGTCAATCGCCAGTTGCTCTACAGTGCGGTACGCAATCTCATCGACAATGCCGTCAAGTATGGCGTGGATGACGGGCAGGTGCAGGTGACGGCGCGCGCAATCGGCACGGGCGTCGAGATCCGCGTATGCGACGATGGACCCGGCGTCTCCGATGCCGATCGGGAGCGGCTCACGCAGCGATTCTTCCGCGTGTTGGGCAGCAATACCACCGGCAGCGGCCTGGGGCTTTCGATTGTGGCGCGCATCGCCGCGTTGCATGGCGCCACGTTGTCGTTCCTGCCGGGCGATAACGGCGGTGGATTGTGCGTAACGCTGCGGTTACCGCAATCGGCGTAATGCGCGAACCGGTGTATGGCAAAGGCACCGAGTCGTAGCACGCACGCAGCGTATGTGAGCAATAGGTGGTTTGCTTGAACGCGTGATGGGATGCGATTCGATGCGGCATAACGCGACGCGGCACGCTTCAAGAGATGATGCGTTCACACATTCGGATTGCACGCGGCACATCTCGTTTCACGTCGATCGATCCTCCTCAGATTCGCTTCATGTTGCGGCGGTTAAATGAAAGCTCCAAACCACCACATACCTCCAACACGAAGGAATCGCCACTATGAAGAAGCACACGATCCACGCCTTTGCCCTGGCCGCCCTGTTGAGCGCCGGCTCCACCGCCGCCTTCGCGCAATACACCGGTCCCAGCTCGATTCCGCAAAGCACCGTGAAGCAATTGATCGACAGCGGCACGGACGATCAGAAGGCCATCCTGAAGGGCCGCATCGTGTCGCACGACGGCAAGAAGCACTACACGTTCGAAGACAGCACCGGCCGCATGAGCGTCGAAATCTCCGACAAGCGCATGCCCGCCGGCCAAGCCTTCGACGACAAGCGCCAGGTTGAACTGACGGGTGAACTGGACAAGGATCGCAACAAGGTCGAGTTCGACGTCGACAGTGTCCGGTTGCTGTAAGCATGACCATCCTCGATGCGCCTAACACCGTTCGCCAAAGACGGTGATGGCGCATCGATCACACCGCAGGAACAGCACATGCGGCTAGCGCATCCCCTCGGCTGTCATGAAATTCGGGAAGTGCTTTGCTAGGCGTTGTGCAATCTGTCCGTCAGAAATTTGAAGCGTTAGGCCTCGCCCGGCGCATCCATCGCGACGATATTCGCGTGCCACTACAAACAGTGGTCGCCGTCATTCTGGCGTACGTGGTTAGCCGCTTCGCGCAGATCTCGGATATTTCCTGGGCCGTTTTCTCGGCATTATTCGTGGTTCAAGCCAGCCTCGGCGGCACGCTCGGCTCAGCCATGGACCGCGTTTTTGGCGCGTTGGTCGGCGCCCTGCTGGGCAGCGGGCTGGTGTGGCTGATGGTGCAGTTCGAATTGCCGCCCTCCATTCCACTCGTCGTGGGCGTGGGCGCCATGAGCTTGATCAGTGTGTATCGCCCTGCCCTGTCTTATGGTCTCGTCACCGTCACGATCTTGACGGTCACGCCCGAACTGCAGATGTTTGAAGGTGCGTTGGCCAAAGTCTGGGCGATCGCACTGGGGTCGTTATCGGCCGCACTGGCTGGCGCCGTCGTGCTGCCGGTATCCTCGCGCAAGCGCGCCAATCAGGATCTTGCCGACACCGTGTTGGCCATGAATGAACTGCTCGAAGGCTGCACCGAGCGGCTGCTCGATGGCGGACGCGAAGGCGACTTCACGTCGACGCATGGACGCATCGACCGCGCACTCGACGATGTGCAAGCCACCATGTGGCAGTCGCGCGAGCGCTTCGACTGGCGGCCAAAAAAGCATGCACCGCGTCATACGCACAACGAGAAAATCAAACGGCTGCGCTACACGATCGCCATCCTTGAACGACTTGCGTGGGCGCCTTTGCCGGCCAACGCGTGCGATTCGCTCGGCGCACCGCTGCGCGCCATCACGCAAGCCGCCACCACCACACTCGCGCAGATCGCGGCGTCCTTGGCGGTTGGCCGCGAAATCGAAGCGCCGCACCCGCTCGCGGATGAACTCAAAGCATTGGAGGCCGCGTCAGGCGAAGCGATCGGCGCCGACTCGGACCTCACCATCGCCGTGCGCGATCAGATCGGTGCCATCAATTGGGCCTGGCGCACGATGGACCGGCAGATCTGTCAGTTGGCCGGCGAAACAAAGCCCCACGCCGCGAAAACTTGAGCACCCAACGTGCTTTGGCCGCGCGGCGGCGACGTCTCGATGCATCGCACGCTCCCCGAGCCTATTGAATCGGTATCGTGGCACTGGCAAATCAACTCATATTGGTCTAACCACTTTGGGCCACGTCCAAAGGATGAAGCTCGATATTTCAACACAACTGGCTCGTGGCTAAGACCGATCCGCTGTCTCTCAATACGACTGGCTGATTGCCCAGGCTGAGGGCTTAGACAAGATTCGCTGTCTCGCTTCGCAAGTTAGCTAAGTATCAAACCCAGCCGGCACCATACAAGACGGCCCCACTCGCTGGGCCAGCGGGTATTTGGGTGCCCTAGTGGTAAACCATAATGCCAAAATTGGCGAACCAGATCATAATTTGGTCAGACCACTTTGAACTGCCATGAAACTCCACCTGCTTCCCGAATCCGCCCCGGCGCCTGTTGCGCCCACCGCCGCCACCGAGCGCGCTTACCAGCGCTTGGCCGCCGATATCGTGGGATTGATTCACAGCGGCGAGTTCAAGGCCGGTAAACGCCTGCCCTCCGAGCGTGCCCTTGCGGAGCGTTTCGAAGTGAGCCGCACCTCGGTTCGCGAAGCCATCATTGCGCTCGAACTGCAAGGTGCTGTGGAAGTGCGCGGCGGGTCGGGCATTTATGTGTCGCATCAGCCTGAGCAGGCCGTGCGTCTGCCGGTGGCTCGCGAGAACAACGCCGGGCCCTTTGAATTGCTGCGTGCCCGTTGCCTGGTCGAATCGGAGATTGCCGCGTTGGCCGCCGTGACCCGCAAGGATAGCGATCTGGATCGTATCTTCGGTGCACTCACCACGATGCAAGAACAGATCACCGACAAGGTCGCCAACGCCGAAGCGGATTGCCAGTTTCACCTGCACATCGCTGCCGCCACCGGCAACACCGTGCTGCATCAAACGGTGGCCGCCATGTGGGATCAGGCCCGCGGCCCCATCTGGTCGAAGATCGAACAACACTTTCATACGGATGCGTTGCGCGAAGCCTCGCAAGCCGATCACCGCCGCATTTTCCAAGCACTCGTGGCAGGCGACGCCGACGCGTCGCGTGCCGCCATGCGCGCCCACCTCGAACGCGTGATGAGCGAGTTCGCACAAGGATGGCGCTAGCACCACGCAGTACACGCATCGCATAGACGCACCCCACGCCTAGATCGGTAATCAACGCGGAATATCCCGCGAGCCGATCGACGGCGCGTCATACGGAGGAGACACGATGACGCATCACCACACACCCGCCGGCCATCGGCGGTGCAGGACCCTGCTCGCCCATACGCTGCTCGCGTTGCTGCCGCTGTCGATGGCAAGCGCGATGGCGCAGGAAGCCCCGGCGCCTGGCGTCAGCCCCCGCATCGACGCCATCCGCAAGGCCGGCGAACTACGCGTGGGTGTCTTGCAGAACGCACCCTGGCTGATCGAGAACACCACGGGCCAAGGCCCCGCATGGAGCGGCCCGGCCTGGCTGCTCGCCAACGAATATGCGCGCCTGTTGAAGGTCAAGCTCACGGTCGTTCCTGTTTCGCACGAAACCAAGGTGCCCGTGCTGGCGGCCAATCAGGTCGACATGACGATCAGCCCATTGGGCGAAACGCCGGAACGCTTGAAGGTCGTGGACTTCGTGCTGTATTCGAAGACCAGCGTGTGCATGTTCGGCCGCGCCGATAACGCCAAGTTCGCCAAAGCCGAGTCGGTGGATGCGCTCAACAGCCCCGACGTCACCATCGCCTATTTCACGGGCGGCGCCGAGGAAGGCTGGGTGAAGGAACGCTTCCCGAAAGCGAAGCTGCGCGCGGTCGCCAGCTCCGGAGCCACCGCACCGGTGGAAGAAATCATGGCGCGCCGCGCCGACGCGGCCCCCATCAACCGCGTGCCGTGGGTGGGCTTGCAGCGCAAGGTGAAAGGCTTGGCGGTACTGCCCAACGCCAACAACTGCCAGAACAGCACAGAGAAGGCCTCGCCCGTGGGCCTGGCCGTGGATCGCAATCAGCCGGCGTATCTCGAATGGCTGCGCGCGGTGGAAGTGACGCAGCAGCCCACACTCGATGCCGACGAAAAGCGCGTATTGAGCGAGATGCAGTGATGCGGGTCCTGAGTCACGCAAGCCTTACCCCATAGCCCCTACCGCCGTCCTTAGTGCCGTCCCTATCGCGCATCCCGATGCGCAAACCGATGAGCAAACGAGCTGCCGCACACGACAGGCAGCCGACCCCCATTCTGGAGACAACGATGACCCAACGCTTCAATCCGTCGCGCCGCGCCGCGCAACTCTGCCTGACCCTGGCCGCCCTCACCGTCAGCCACGCCGCATTGGCGCAAACCCCGCCCGCACCCGGCGTGAGTCCGCGCATCGACGCGATCCGCAAAGCAGGCGTTCTGAAAGTGGGCGTGGTGAACAATCCGCCCTGGTTGGCGCAAAACACCACGGGCCAGGGCGAAGCGTGGACCGGCCCATCGTGGACGCTCGGCAAGGAGTTCGCGCGTTTGCTCAACGTGCAGATCCAACCCGTGCCGGTGAGTCACGAAACCAAAGTGCCGGCGTTGATCGCCAACCAGATGGACATCATGATCGGGCCGCTCAACCAGAATGCCGAGCGCGCCAAGATCATCGACTTCGTCACTTTCTCGAACACCAGCGTGTGCATGTTTGGCCGTGCGAACAATCCCAAGTTCACCAACGTGAAGAACGTCGAAGAGTTCAACTCGCCCGACTTCACGCTCGCCTATTTTTCGGGCGCCGGCGAAGAGCCGTTGATGCAATTGCAGTTTCCGAAGGCCAAGCTGCGCGCCGTCACCAATTCGGGATCGGTCGCCCCGATCGAAGAAGTGCTGGCCGGCCGCTCGGACGCCGCGCCGCTCAATCGCATGCTCTGGCCCAACATCGAAAAAAAGGTCAAAGGACTGGCGGCCTTCCCGAAAGAGAACAATTGCCAGGACAGCAACATCTTCCAGATCGATGCCGGCATGGGTGTGGCCAAGAATCAACCGGAGTACCTGGCCTGGTTGCGTGAAGTCGAGAAGCGCATGCATCCCGAACTCGCCGAAGAAGAGCGCCGCATGACGGCCACGCTCAAGTAAACCGCCCCTCCCGCGGCCCCCTCTTTCTGGCAGAACACTCATGTTGAATTGCGAAATCCACGGCGCACAGGACCTGCGCGCCGGAGAATGCGATGTAGCGCCGGTGGGCCCTACGCAAGTGCGGGTCGCCGTCAAAGCGGTCGGCATTTGCGGCTCCGATCTGCACTACTACCGTCATGGCCGCGTGGGCGACTTCGTGATTCGCGAGCCGCTCACGCCCGGGCATGAAGCATCCGGCCAGGTGCTTGAAGTGGGGGCCGCGGTGAGCACCATCAAGCCCGGCGATCGCGTGGCGATCAATCCCTCGCGCGTGTGCGGCGTGTGCAAATACTGCCGCATGGGCGCATCGAACCATTGCGAGAACGTGTTCTTCTTCGGCAGCGCCAGCCGCTTCCCGCATATGCAGGGCGCGATGCGCGAGCAGGTGGTGGTCGAAGACTATCAATGCCTGCCGGTGCCCGATGCACTGTCGTTTGAAATCGCCGCGTTTGGCGAGCCGCTTGCGGTGTCGCTGCACGCGGTGCAGGAAGCGGGGTCACTGCTCGGTCAAACGGTGATGGTGATGGGCGCGGGGCCCATCGGCGCCCTGATTTTGATGGCGGCCAAACTTGCCGGTGCGAGCCGCTTGATTGCGGTCGACATCGTCGATCAAACCCTCGAGGCGTGTGCACGAGTGGGCGCCACGCAAACCATCAATGTGGCGCGCGACCCGGAAGCGCTCGAAGCGCTCACGGCCGGCAAAGGCCAGGTGGATGTGTGCTTCGAGGCGTCAGGCAACTACGTGGGCCTGGCCAACTGCATTCGCGCCACGCGAGCACGCGGCACCATCGTGCAAGTGGGCACGCTCAGCGGCAATAGCGATGGCTGCCCCTTCAACCAGATCATGGTGAAGAGCCTTAGCATGGTGGGCAGCTTTCGCTTCATGGATGAATACGCGTGGGCGATCGACTATCTCAGCCGTGGGCTTCTGGATGTGTCGCCATTGCTCACAGCCAGTGTGCCGGCGGCTCAAGCGCGTGACGCCTTCGAACTGGCGGGCGACCGCACCAAAGCCATGAAAGTCGTCGTTACCTTCTAAGCTGGAGATCCGCATGGATTTCGATTTCTCACCCATTGTCGACAACTGGCGGTTTTTCGCCAGCGGTCTCGGCGTGACGATCGCCCTCAGTGCGATCAGCGCGCTGACCAGCATCCTGGTGGGCTTGTTCATCACGCTGGTGCGGCTGTACGGCCCGCCGATCTTCAAGCCCTTCATCGTGTTCTACATCGACACGATGCGCTCGATCCCGATTCTGGTCGTGCTTGTGTGGATCTACTTCGCCTTCCCGATTCTGGCCGGCGTGACGTTCCCGCCGTTCTGGGCGGCCTTGGTGGCGCTCACGCTGCACATTGCCGCCTATGCGGCGGAGGTGGTGCGCGCAGGTATCGAGTCGGTGCGCCCCGGGCAAACCCGTGCCGGCCTGGCGCTGGGCATGTCACGCGCGCAAATTCTGCGCAAGATCATTCTGCCGCAAGCCACCATCCGCATGCTGCCGGCGTTCGGTTCGGTACTCACCATCGCGATCAAGGATACGGCCATCGCCACCGTGATCGCCGTGCCGGAACTGATGCACCGCGCCGAGACGGTTGCCGGGCAAAGCTACCGGCCGATCGAGGTGTTTACCTGCGTGATGATCGCCTACTTCTGCATTCTCTTCCCGGTCACCCGAGGTGTGGACCGGCTGTACCAACGACTCGCACATCTGGGCCGCTCATGAACCTCGACTGGAACATCATCTGGACGCATCGCGACGCCTTGTTTCACGGCGCGTTGATGACCGTCATGCTCACGGTGGTCACGATGCTGCTCGCCGTGCCGGGCGGCATGGTGCTCGCGCTGATGCGGCTCTCCAATAGCAAAGTGCTCGCCGGCATCTCCCTGTGCTTCGTCGAGTTCTTTCGCAACTTGCCGCTCATCCTCATCATCTACTGGGCGTTTTACGTGATGCCCATGGCGTTGGACGTGCAGTTCTCGGCGTTGACGACGGCGCTGGTTGCACTGGTACTCAACATCTCGGCTTACAACGCCGAAACCTTCCGCGCCGGCATCAACTCCATCCGCCGCGGCCAGATGGAAGCGGCGCTGGCCATGGGGATGTCGCATCGGCAAGCAATGTTCAGGGTCGTCATCCCGCAGGCGGCCCGGCGCATTCTGCCGGTGTTCGCCAGCACCTGGATTTCGCTTTTCAAGGATACGTCGCTGGTGTCGGTGATTGCCGTGAGCGAACTCGCCTACACCTCGATGCAGATTCGCGCGCAAAGCTATCGCGTGCTGGAAATGCTGACCGCCATGGCGGTGATCTATTGGCTGATGGGTTACCCCCAGGCCAAGCTCGTCGATTGGATACACCGCAAATACGGAGTGAAAGAATGAACGCCACCCTTAGCCCCATTGGCGCGCCCGGCGCGGCCACCGGCGCCGCGCCCACCGCTTTCATACGCAAAGGCGCCGGCGACAAGCCCGTGCTGGTCTACGAGAACGTACGCAAGACGTACGGCGACTTCGTGGCGCTCAACGGCGTGTCGCTACAAGTGAACAAAGGCGAAGTGATGTGCCTGATCGGCCCGTCCGGGTCGGGCAAGTCCACGCTCTTGCGGTGCACGAACGCCCTCGAAACATTGAACGGCGGCCAGGTGTACCTCGACGGCGTGCCCCTGCCCACGCGGGAGTCGGAAGTGCGCCGCGTGCGCCAACGTATGGGCATGGTGTTTCAAAGCTTCGAGCTCTTCCCGCACAAGTCCGCGCTCGACAACGTGGCGATGGGGCCCATCACCGTGTTGGGCATGAAGGAAGATGAGGCGCGCACGCGTGCCCGCGCGCTCCTCGACAAAGTGGGGCTTTCGAGCAAGGCGGACAACTTTCCGGCCAACCTCTCTGGTGGCCAGCAGCAGCGCGTGGCGATTGCGCGAGCGCTCGCGATGGGACCCGACGTGATGCTGTTCGACGAACCCACGTCGGCACTCGATCCCGAAACCGTGGGCGAAGTGCTCAACGTGATGAAGAAGCTCGCGCAGGAAGGCATGACGATGATTGTGGTCACGCACGAAATGAGCTTCGCGCGCCGCGTGGCCAACTGGGTGGTGGTGTTCGAGAACGGCGCCATCATGGAGGAAGGCCCGCCCGAGCAGATTTTCGATCATCCCACGGTGGCGCGCACGCGCGACTTTCTCAGCCATCTCGGTTGGGACGGCTGAGCCGCCGCCATCCGCTATGCACCCGCGCGCCGCAGCGTCACCGCATCACCGTGTGACCCTGTAAACGCGCCACCGCCCCCTCCCTTTTCCCGCTCCGCGTTCCGTCTCTGGAAACCTCGATGAAAATCACCAACGCCCGCGTCATCGTTTGCTCGCCCGGCCGCAACTTCGTCACCCTCAAAATCGAAACCGACGAGGGCCTCACCGGCATCGGCGATGCCACGCTCAACGGCCGCGAATTGTCGGTGGCGTCTTATCTCACCGATCACATCATTCCTTGCCTGATCGGGCGCGATGCCCATCAGATCGAAGACATCTGGCAGTACCTGTACAGGGGTGCCTACTGGCGTCGCGGCCCGGTCACGATGACCGCCATCGCGGCCGTCGATACGGCCCTGTGGGATCTGAAGGCCAAGGCCGCCGGCCTGCCGCTCTATCAAGTGCTGGGCGGCAAAAGCCGCACCGGCGTGATGGTGTACGGCCATGCCAACGGCACCGATATCGAACACACGGTGGACGAGGTGCTGCGTTACGCCGACATGGGCTACAAAGCCATTCGTGCGCAGAGCGGCGTGCCGGGCCTGGACAAGGTGTATGGCGTGGGCCGCGGCAATCTGTTCTACGAACCTGCCGATGCCGACCTGCCCAGCGAGCACGACTGGTCAACCGAAAAGTACCTGCGGCACACGCCGAAACTCTTCGATCGCATCCGCGAAAAGCTGGGTTTCGACCATCATCTGCTGCACGACGTACACCATCGCTTGACGCCGATCGAAGCCGGTCGCCTGGGCAAGTCGCTCGAAGAGCATCAACTCTTCTGGATGGAAGATGCCACACCGGCTGAAAACCAGGAGTCTTTCCGCCTGATCCGCCAGCACACCACCACCCCCCTGGCCGTGGGCGAGATCTTCAACTCGATCTGGGATTGCAAGGAACTCATCGAGAACCAGCTGATCGACTACATTCGCGCCACGGTTGTGCACGCCGGCGGCATCACCCATCTGCGCCGCATCGCCGATCTCGCTTCGATGTATCAGGTGCGCACGGGATGCCACGGTGCCACCGATCTTTCTCCTGCCTGCATGGGCGCGGCGCTGCACTTCGACCTGTGGGTGCCGAACTTCGGCATTCAGGAGTACATGCGGCATACTGAAGAAACCGATGCCGTCTTCCCGCATGCCTACACGTTCGACAAGGGGATGCTCTATCCGGGCGACGCACCCGGCCATGGTGTGGACATCGACGAGAAGCTCGCTGCCAAGTATCCCTATAAACGCGCCTACCTGCCGGTCAATCGCCAGCAGCATGACGGCACGCTCTGGAACTGGTAATGGACCGATTGCATCCCGATACGCTGGCGCGGGCGATGCCCGCCGTTGACCGCCTCCATTACGATCGCGATGCCTTGCGTATCGGCATCGTTCACCTGGGGCTTGGTGCCTTCGCGCGTGCGCATCTGGCGCCGGTGAACGAGGCCGCGATGGTGCAGGCAAGCGATTGGCGCTGGGGCATCTGCGGCGTGTCGCTGCGCCAGCCCGATACCCGCGATGCGCTGGCCCCCCAGGATGGCTTGTACACGCTGGCGATTCGGGATGCGGATGCGGCGGGCGCCAAGCGGGAGCAGCTATCGATTATCGGCACGCTGCGCGAGGCGCTGGTGGCACCCGACGATCCCGCGCGGGTGCTGGCGCGCATCGCGGCGCCGGATACGCGCATCGTCAGCCTCACCGTGACGGAAAAAGGCTACTGCCACCATCCGGCGACCGGTGCACTCAATGCCGATCATCCGGACATCATGCATGACCTTTTGCATCCCGAGTCACCCCGCAGCATCGTAGGCTTCATCGTGTATGGGTTGCAGCAGCGCCATGCCGCGAAGGCGTCGCCGCTTACCCTCATGTCGCTCGACAATCTACCGTCCAACGGCAAGCTCCTGCGCGGGCTGGTGATCGATTTCGCGGGGCGTGTCGACCCAGGCCTGCGGGAATGGATTGCCACCACCTGCACCTTTCCTTGTTCAATGGTGGATCGCATCGTGCCGCGCACGACCGACGCCGATCGCGAATCGATTTCGCGCGCGATCGGTCTCGTCGACGCGTGGCCGGTATTGGGCGAGCCCTTCCTGGATTGGGTGATCGAAGACGACTTTGCCGCCGATCGGCCCGACTGGTCAGTGGCCGGAGCACGCTTTGTGACCCACGCCACGCCGTACGAATTACTGAAGTTGCGGATGGTGAATGGCACCCACTCCGCACTGGCCTATCTCTCCGTACTGGCAGGCTGGCGCACGGTGGACCAAGCGATTGCGCAACCTGCCATGCGTCGCTACATCTGCACGTTGATGCGTGACGAAATCGCGCCCACACTGCCGGCGCTGGAAGGCCTGGATCTCGCGCGATATGCAGAGCGGCTGCTCGCGCGCTTTGCCAATCCCGCGCTTCACCATCAAACCCGGCAGATCGCGATGGACGGCTCGCAGAAGCTGCCGCAGCGCCTGCTCGGCACGATCCGGGAGCGCTTGCGCGCCGGGTTGCCGATCGACGGCCTGGCGCTCGCCGTGGCTGCCTGGTTGGTGTATCTGCAAGGGCGGGATGAAGCGCACGAGCAGTACCCGATTTCAGACCCGCTGGCCGACGCACTGAGCATCGAGGTTGCTGCTGCCGTAGCGGCCCGCGATGCGACCGACGATCCGCTGCTCAAAGACACCCGCTATGTCGCACGCTTGATCGACTATCGACCGGTGTTTGGCGACCTGAGCGGCAACGATCGCTTTGTGAATGCCGTTGCGCTGCAGGTAAAACAGTTGCGCACGATAGGAGTGGCGGACACACTAGAGGCACTGGGAACGACGCGGGCCGATTGACCACGTCGCTCTTGTGAACGTGAAGTGGATTCAATTTCGTGGATTCAATTTTATATCACGTTGTGATATATTTGTGGCTCATCATCACTTGTCATGGATCGACGCGTGAACGCCTCTTCGCTGCCTCCGCTTCGCAAAACCGACTACGAAGCGTTGTCCGATTTTCGGCATCAGCTTCGAAAATTCGAGCGCTTCTCAGAGAACGCGGCGCAGGCGGAAGGCATTACCCCGCTGCAATACGTCACCTTGCTGCATATCAAAGGCATGCGCGAGCGGCCTTGGGCCAGTATCGGTGAATTAGCCGATCGCCTGCAGGCCCACTCGCACGGCGTCGTAGCACTCGTGTCGCGATGCGAAGCGGCCGGGCTGGTCGAGCGGCGGCAAAACGCCGAAGACCGCAGACTCGTCGAAGTGCACCTGCTTGAAAAGGGCGAAGCCGTCCTGGCCAGGCTTGCGGCACTGCATCGCGAAGAACTCAAGATGCTCGGCGGCGTCATCCATCGGTCGATCCAGCCTTACTAGGAACGTTCATGCGCCACGCAAACGCCAGAGGCGATTTTGCGGCCACGTCACGCCTGTTACGCACTGCGGCCCTCGCCGTGGTCGTCGGGCTGTTGAGTACCGCCGCCGCTTACGCCCTCATTCACCTCATCCGGTTTTTCACCCAGCTGTTCTTCTTCCAGACGCTGTCGTTCGCCGAACGGTCGCCGGCCGAAAACACCCTCGGCCTCTGGATCATCGTCGTGCCGGTCATTGGCGGATTGATCATCGGCCTCATGGCACGTTACGGCAGCGAAAAGATCCGCGGCCACGGGATCCCCGAAGCGATCGAAGCCATCCTGTTCGGCAAAAGCAAGATCTCGCCCAAGGTTGCGGTGCTCAAGCCGGTGTCTTCCGCCATCGGCATTGGCAGCGGCGGTCCGTTCGGTGCCGAAGGCCCCATCATCATGACGGGCGGCGCACTCGGTTCGTTGCTCGCCCAGTTCTTTCACCTCTCGGGCGGCGAGCGCAAAACGTTGCTGGTGGCTGGCGCTGCCGCCGGGATGACCGCCATCTTCGGCACGCCCGTCGCGGCTCTGCTGCTGGCGGTTGAACTGCTGCTTTTCGAACTGCGACCGCGCAGCCTGTTGCCGGTGGCATTGGCCTGCGCCGTTGCGGGATTCGCGCGCCCGCTCTTGCTGGAAAGCGGCCCGCTTTTCCCGCTGGAAACAGCGGCATTGGGGCCTCTGGGACTGTTCGCCTGCGTGGCAGCCGGCATCCTCGCCGGCGCGCTGTGCTGGGCCTTGTCGACATCACTTTATAAAGTCGAAGATCTCTTCGGCAAGCTGCCCATCCATTGGATGTGGTGGCCCGCGTTGGGTGGCCTGGCCATCGGCATCGGTGGCTACTTCGAACCGCGTGCGTTGGGGGTGGGTTACGACGTCATCGCCGATCTGTTGGCCAATCATTTGGCGGCCGGCATCGTGATCGGCCTCATCCTCGTCAAGGCTGCGATCTGGGTCATCTCCTTGGGCTCCGGCACGTCTGGCGGTGTGCTCGCCCCCTTGCTGATGATGGGTGCTGCCTTGGGCGCAGTGGTCGCCCCCTACATGCCGGGCGGCGCACCGGCCGTCTGGCCACTGGTGTTCATGGCGGCCACACTCGGCGGCATGATGCGCGCACCCATCATGGCCGTGGTGTTTGCGTTCGAACTCACGCACGACGTCAACGCGCTTTTGCCGTTGCTGATGACCTGCGCAGTGTCATACGGTTTTACCGTGCTGGTGATGAAGCGCTCGATTCTGACCGAGAAGATTGCCCGCCGCGGGTATCACATCTTTCGCGAATACGGCATCGATCCGCTCGAACGCCATGCGGTCGGTGAGGTGATGACGCGCGAGGTCGAAACGATCGACGCCGGTGCCGCGGTCGCGGATGTACTGAGCGCACAGTTCGGGCCGATGCAGCAGCATCGCGCCTATCCGGTTGTCGAAAACGGCGAACTGCTCGGCATGCTGGATCGGGAAACGCTGGTATCGGCCGGCGGGCGCCACGCACAAGGCCGCGTTCGAGACTTGTTTGGCGTGAACACGCCGGTGATGGCGACCGCCCACGAAACCTGCCGCACGGTAGCAGGCCGGCTGGCCGTGCATGCACTGGAGCGCCTGCCGGTGGTCGAAGACGCACAAACGCGCAAGCTGGTGGGGGTAATCAGCCGCAGCGATCTCGTCAAACCTGCGCTCACCCAATTCGATGACGAGGAGCGCCGGGAAGCGTTCCGGCGCACGCCGCTAAGCGTCTGGCGCGACCGCCGCACGCGGGCCTGAATTTCGCGTGGCGCATGGCGGCGCGCGGAACGCCGCGCACACCCAGGCCTTAGCAGCAGCCGATCCGTCCCTTGCCGCCATATCGCGCATCCTGCCGGTTGCGGAAGAACTCCGCATACGACATGGCGGGCAAATCGGGGTGGTTGAGCTTCATGTGCGCCAGGTAGCCATCGTAGTCAGGAACGCCCACCATGAGTCGCAGCGTCTGCCCCAGATAGCGGCCGGCGCGGCCGACCGAGTTGCCTGCATTCGCCAGATTCAACAACATGGTGTGCTCCTTTTCAGTTCCACCGCGCGGTGCAGCGCGCGTGCTGACGCGCGGCATACCGCGACCGCAATCAATGGCTGCTCGCGACCGCATTCGGCGGCAACGTCTCGAACGGCGTTTCCTTCACCGTCGGCCGGCTCTCGCGGCGCGCTTGCAGAATCGTGCGCGCGCCGAAGAACACAATGCTCACCACAACGGCCATGAAGATCGCGCACAAGCCGGCGTTCACATAATCGTTGAACACCACGCGGCTCATCTGATCGAGGCTCTTGGCCGGTGCCAGCACGCGCCCTTCCGCGATCGCGGCCTGGTAGTTTTTGGCGTGCGTGAGGAAGCTCACGCGCGGATCGCTATGGAACAGCTTTTGCCATCCCGCGGTAAGCGTGCACACCAGCAACCACAGCGTGGGCGCGATCGTGACCCAAGCGTAGCGATCCTTCTTCATCTTGAAGAGCACGACGGTGCCCAGCGTGAGCGCGATCGCGGCCAACATCTGATTGGCGATACCGAACAGCGGCCACAAGGTGTTGATGCCGCCCAGCGGATCGACCACCCCTTGATAGAGGAAGTAGCCCCAGGCCGCCACACACAGTGCGGTGGCGATCAGGTTGGCAGGCAGTGAATCGGTGCGGCGCAGCGCGGGTGCGAACGTGCCCAGCAGATCCTGCAGCATGAAGCGGCCCGCACGTGTGCCGGCATCGACCGCCGTCAGAATGAAGAGCGCTTCGAACAGAATGGCGAAGTGATACCAGAACGCCATCATGCCTTCGCCACCGATCACCTGATGCAGGATGTAGGCCATGCCTACTGCCAGCGTGGGTGCACCACCGGCGCGCGAGATGATAGTGCTCTCGCCCACGTCCTTGGCCGTTTGCACCAGTTGATCCGGCGTGATCGCAAAGCCCCAGCTCGACACCACTTGCGCCACTTGCTCGGGCGTCGTGCCGATCACCGCCGCCGGACTGTTCATCGCGTAGTAAATGCCGGGCTCGATCACGCAGGCGGCCACCAAGGCCATCACCGCCACGAACGATTCCATCAGCATGCCGCCGTAACCGATATAGCGGGCCTGGGTTTCGTTTTCGATCAACTTCGGCGTCGTGCCCGAAGCGATCAACGCGTGAAAGCCCGACACCGCGCCGCAGGCAATGGTGATGAAGAGGAAGGGGAACAAATTGCCCGACCAGACGGGGCCAGTGCCGTCGACGAAACGGGTGACGGCCGGCATCTTCAATTCGGGCGCCACGAAAACGATGCCCAGTGCCAGGCCGATGATGGTGCCGATCTTCAGGAACGTCGACAGGTAATCACGCGGCGCGAGCAGCAGCCACACCGGCAACACGGCAGCAATGAAACCGTAGATGATCAGGATCCAGGTCAGCCCGCGGCCGTCGAAATCGAAATAAGGCGCGAGCGTCGCACTGGCGGCCACGTTCTGGCCGAAGATGATCGCCGCCATCAAGCCCACGAAGCCGATCACAGAGACCTCAAGAATCTTGCCCGGACGGATATAGCGCAGGTACACGCCCATGAACAGCGCGATGGGAATCGTCGCGGCCACGGTAAACGTGCCCCAGGGCGAATGCGTCAGCGCCTTCACCACGATCAACGCCAGCACGGCCAGAATGATCACCATGATCATGAAGGCGCCAAAGAGCGCGATCACACCGGGGATCACGCCGAGTTCGGCCTTGATCAGGTCGCCCAGCGACCGGCCGTCGCGGCGCGTGGACACGAACAGCACGATGAAATCCTGCACGGCGCCGGCGAAAACCACGCCCGCGAGAATCCACAAGAGCCCCGGCAGATAACCCATCTGCGCGGCAAGCACGGGCCCCACCAAAGGCCCCGCGCCGGCGATGGCCGCGAAGTGATGACCGAACAGCACGTTCTTGTTGGTCGGCACGTAATCCAGACCATCGTTGTGCTTCCATGCCGGCGTCATGCGCGTGGCATCCAGCCCCAACACCTTGTTCGCGATGAACCGGCTGTAGTAGCGGTAGGCAATCAAATACACGCATACCGCCGCTACGACGATCCATAGCGCGTTGATCGTCTCGCCGCGCGACAAGGCCACCGTGCCGAGCGCGAACGCCCCCACGACAGCCAGGCCGGCCCAGCCCAGATGACGGACGAATCCGTTTTGACTTGCTTGCATTACCGCTCCTCGCACTTTTTATCTTGGTCCCGAGCAGACGCGCAGGACGCGGTAGTATTTGGTTTGTCATGCACGCGAACAAGCGCAGGATCACGTAAATCGCCTGCGTAAAACTACGTAGTGCAGCGCAATAGAATGTGCGCATCCTACTGCTGAACACACGACCCACTTATTCTTTTCACCTGCTGCACCCATGCATTCGACGCGTGCTGCACCGCAAAATCCGGAACCGTTGTCGTCGATGAAACTTCGACTGAAAATCCTGCTGCTGGCCGTTGTTCCGTTGCTGATCGCGATGGCCGCGCTCTCGTTCGCGGTGTATCAACAGGGCCTGTCGCTCGTCCAGCAAGAGAAGCAAGTCGTGTCGTCGGCGTGGCTGCAGAGCAAGGAAGCCGAGCTGCGTCACTACGTCAAACTCGGCTACAGCGCGATCAAACCGCTGCTGACCGATACCGACGTGGACGGCGCGCAGCAGCAGGCGCTCGATCTGCTCGGGCAGATGGAATTCGACCGCGACGGCTATTTTTTCGTCTATGACCTGAACGGGCGCAATCTGATGCACCCGCGCCAGCCCGATCTCGTGGGCAAGGATCTCAGCGGTCTGCGCGATGAGCATGGCGACCTGGTGGTGCAGCGCCTGCTGGCCGCAGCCCGCGCCGCCGGCTCGGAAGGTCAAGTGATCCATTACCTGTGGCAGAAGCCCTCCGCACAGCGCGAAACCGAAAAGCTCGGCTATGTGATGGTGGTGCCCGAATGGAACTGGATGCTGGGCACCGGCATCTACAACGACGACATCGAAGCCGCCCTGAACGACATCGACGTCGCGGCCCAGCAGAACATCCGCGGCATGCTGGCCTGGGTGGCGGGCATTGCGGCGATCAGCACATTACTGGTTGCGGGCAGCGGCCTGGCACTGAACATCAGCGATCACCGTCAGTCGGATGCGAAGCTGCGCCTGCTGGCCCGGCAGGTGGTGCAATCGCAAGAAGACGAACGGGCGCGGCTCTCGCGCGAGCTCCACGATGGCATCAGCCAGCATCTCGTCTCGACCAAGCTGGTGCTGGAAGCGGCGCACGAAAGGCTGCTGCGGCAAGCCCTGCATCCCGTGTCGGCGGCGCTCCCGGGCCGACCACCCGTTGAAGATCTGCTGGCCAATGCCCTCGAGCGCCTGCACGCCACGGTGGGTGAGGTGCGGCGCATCTCGCACAACCTGCGGCCGTCGCTGCTCGACGACCTGGGCCTCCCCACCGCGCTGGCGCAATTGGCACGTGAGATCACGGCCGCATCCGGCAGCGCCGGTGCCCCACTGCATTCGGACGTACACGTGCATGGCGAGGTGACGCCCTTGCCCGAATCGCACAACACCGCCCTCTTCCGTATCGCGCAGGAGGCGCTGACCAATGTGATTCGCCACGCCCGTGCGGCGCGCATCGATATGACGCTCACGTATGCCGCCGATCATGTGCGGCTCGACATCCAGGACGATGGCTGCGGCTTCGACTATGCCGACGTGCAACGCGATCCCGATCGCGGCATCGGCTTGCGCAACATGCGCGAACGCGTCGCGCCCCTGGGCGGGCGCATGACGTTGCACACCGGCCTGCGCGGCACCGCCCTATCCGCGAGCTTGCCCACGTCGGGTGCCGCCACCGCATGACCCAAATCCATCCATCGACGCCATGACGCCCAGCAACGCTGCCCCTGCAACGACGCCCCCCACCGCATCACAATCAGCGTCAAACGCGGCGCCTTACATCACGCCCACGCGCCTGATGCTGGTCGACGACCATCCGCTCGTGCGCGACGGCTTGCGATTGCGGCTGGAGGTCGTCTCGCATATCGAGGTGATGGGCGAAGCCGACGACGGCGAAACCGCGGTTGCCCTGCTCGAGCAGCTCGATGCCGACCCGCACGCGCACCTGCCCGATTTGATCCTGATGGATCTGAACATGCGCAAGATGAGCGGTCTGGCCTTGGCGACCCTGCTGCACGAACGCTGGCCGCAGATTGCCGTGCTGGTGTTGTCGATGCATGACAACGTCGAATACATGATGCAGGCCATGCGGGCCGGGGTACGCGGTTATCTGTTGAAGGACGAACCCGCGCAGGAAATTCTCGTCGCGATCGATCAGGTCATGGCGGGACGCAATCATCTCAGCCCCACGGTGGCCATGAAGCTGGCCCAGGCCAGTTTGCCCACCACGCTGCTCAGCCCGCGCGAGCGGGAGATCCTGCGGCATGTGGCCGCCGGCAGTGCAAACAAGCAAATCGCGCAGACGCTCAATCTATCGGTACGGACGATCGAGACGCACCGGCAAAACATCAAACGCAAGCTCGGCATCGACGGCCAGGCCGAATTCGTGAAGTATGCCGTCGAACATCGGGGCGTCTAGTACTGCGGGTAGATACGTATAGGAGGCGCGCGTCCTTTAGGGTTGAATCCAACTGGCATTCGGACACACCGGATCGATAACAAGATTGGAGACTTTCATGACCCCCACGAACGTGTACGGTGCCGGTTTGCGCACCGTTCTGGCTGTCGCATTGATGGCCATCGGCAGCAGCAGCCTGGCCGCCGACTATCCCGATAAGCCGATCCGGCTGCTCGTGCCCTTCGCGGCCGGCGGCACGACCGATATCGTGGCGCGCGTTGTGGCCAACGGCCTGGGCAAAGAGCTGGGCCAGACCGTCGTGGTCGAAAACCGCGGCGGCGGTGGCGGCTTGATCGGCGCCGAAGCCCTCGCGCGCTCGCCTGCCGACGGCTATACCTTGGGTATCGCCACGGTCAGCACCATGGCCACCGTGCCCGCCACCAATCCGAAAACGTCTTACGACCCGATCAAGGATTTCACGCCCATCGTCAACCTGGTCAACGTGCCCAACGTGATGACGATCAATCCGGCGGTTCCCGCCAAGGACATGAAAGAGTTCATCGCCTTGCTGAAAGCGAACCCGGGCAAGTACAGCTATGCCTCGTCGGGCACCGGCGGCATCTCGCATCTGGATGGCGAATTGTTCAAGTCGATCACCAAGACCGACATGGTGCACGTGCCCTACCGCGGATCGGGTCCGGCATTGAACGACACGCTGGCCGGTCAGGTCAACGCGCAGTTCGATAACCTGCCGTCTTCGCTGCCGCACATCAAGGCAGGCAAGTTGCGCGCGCTGGCCGTGGCGTCGCCCAAACGGGTAGAGGGCCTGCCGGATGTGCCCACGTTTGCGGAAGTCGGCCTGGCGGACGTGAACAATGTGGCGTGGTACGGCATCGTGGCCCCGGCCAATACACCGCCCGCCGTGGTCAAGCGCATCCATGACGCCACCGTTGCCGCGCTCAAGAACCCGGAAGTCAGCGCGCGCCTGGTCGACGGCGGCTCCATTGTGGACGGCAATACGCCCGAACAATTTTCCGCTCAGATCAAAAAAGAACTCGCCTTGCGCCAGCGCATTGCGAAAGAGCAAAACATCAAACTCGTAGAATAGGCATGATGTGATCGCAGAAGCCGCACAACGCGGCCTTTGCGACGCGGCGGCGTGGCATAAAACGTATCGGTTCGCTACCGAGCGGCGCCGCGCTTGCCGAATTTGCTTAGTTTTTCCTGCCTTGTGGGGCAAATCGCTGATTTTTGCCTCGCAACGCCAAAAAATAGCCAGGGATGGTTGGTTCAAAGCAACTGCTATCCCCCGCTCGCCCCGGTTGACCATTAAACTCCGGGCTGACTTAAATAAAAGTAGCTGATATGGGTTTCGAACAACTTGCCCCCCTCAAAGAGGCGTTTGCCAAGCAAGCGCTGGAAAAGGCGAAGGAGCAACCGCGCTCTGCCAAGCCTGCTCAAGATCAAGCGAAGGGGCAACCTCGCAGCGCCAAACCGGCGCACGATCCGGCCAAATCGCGTCCCCGTGGGCCCAAGCCCGGCCATACCGGCAACGGCGGCAACGGTGGCAACGGCGTAAACCCGAATGCCTCCGCCCCCGCGCACGCCGGCAAGCGCCCGCCTCGCCCCCAGCGCCCGGCACAACCGCCGGCCGATCCGGTGGTGCTGGCGATCGCGCGTCTGCAACGTCACTTTCCGGCCGCCTTCCCCAAGAAGCCTGCGCCCAAATTGCCGTTGAAGCTGGGCATCCATGCCGATCTGCTGCAAGAGCAAAAGAAGCTGCAGCTTGAAGAAAGCGAAATCACGCAAGCCATCGCAACGTGGTGCCAAGGCGCCCGTTACTGGGCGTGCATGACTGAAAACGCCGCGCGCGTCGATCTCACCGGCGCCCCCAGCGGCGTGGTGACGGCGCCCGAAGCGAATCGCGCCCGCCACCAGGCGCGTCGTCAACGCACGACGGCGAAGAAGGCTGAAAAAGCCGCGAACGCCGTGCCGGCTGAAGGTGATGCCGCCGCACTGGCGCTGGATCCGCAAGCCGCGCAAAGCGATGCGGCTGCGCAAGCGACTGCACCCGTGCAGGCTGTGAACGCGCCCGACGTCGCTCAAGTGGCCGATGCGACAGCAAACGCCGAGACGACGGTGCCGGCAGTCGCTGCCGGATCGCAGTCCACAGAATCGCAGGCCGAGGCAGCGCCCCCCGATGTGACGGCACCTGCGCAAGCGACGGCGGATTCGACCGACGCGCCCAAGCAAGCGTCTTAATCGATACTGCCCTGCCGCGCTTGGCGCAGCAGGCAATCGGCCGTCGATCAACACCCAGCAACATGTAGAACGCGCCGCCTCGAGTCGGTCTCGATGCGGCGCGTTTCTTTGGGATCGAGACGCGGCGATTTGCGCGACGCATCCCGTAGGTTCAGACCATCGCCGATGCCAGCTCGTCGGAGGTCAGAAACGCATCCCAGCGCTTGAGCGCCTCGGCTTTTGTGACCGTGCGGGTGGCATTGGCGAGAAATTTGGCTTGAATGCGTTGCTCACTCGCGGGCCGCTCGACGCTCCCCATCACTTGCGCGATGCGCGCTTGCAAGACACGGCCATCGGCCAACGTGACGTCCAGCACGGCGCCGAATTTCTGTGGGAAGCCGCTGTCATCCCACGGCTCGGTCGTCACGCGCTTGGCCAACGTCAACGCGGCGTCGTCCAAGGGCGCCACCGTCATCGCGAGCACATCGATCGGGATACCGAGCAGCGCGCACGCCACCGTATACGGCAAGCTGTATTTGGCTTCGTTGTTGTCGCGCGGTTGCTGCTTGACCGACCAGGGTTCGGCAATCACCAGGGCGGCACCGGGTGCTACGCGGCAATGCACTGCGACGATCGGCGCACCTGCGGCCTGCTCGCGCAGATGCTCGGCCGCTTCGAGATAGGGATGAATGTAGTGGCAGCACGGGTAAAACTTGAATGCCGCTTCACGCAGCGCCCACCGCGCGCCCAGACCATCGAGCGTGGTGTGCAAACGATCGCCCGCATTGCGATCGTCGGCGTAGGCGGCAAACACGCCGTATTTGTCTTCGAGGACCGCAGCGGGGCCCGTCATCCCCGAGCCCGCCAGGGTGCTCGCCCAGATTGCCGCATGCGCGGCCCAACCGGGATGCAGGGCTTTCACATTCGACCCATTGCTCAAGAACGCAAAGATGCCGCTTGCCTGACTGCCGGCGATCCCGGCGGCGTGCGTCATCGTGGCGATGGATTGCCCGCGTGCCTGTGCCGCCAGCAGCGCGGCCACGATCGCCCCGCCCGCCGACGTCACCTGAAACCCACGACGTTGAAAGCCGCCCGGCGCAGCCTCGCCAAGCCGCACAAGCAACTCCCAACCCGCAATCGTCAGCCGCACGGCATCGCTCAAGCGTAAGTCCTGCTCCTGCGCGATCGCGAGCACCGTCGGCACGATCACCGCACTGCCATGCACGATCGCGCCCATGTGCGTATCGTCGTACTCGAGCGAGTGCATCGAGGTGCCGTTGATCAAGGCGGCGATGTCGGACGGCGCACGATCGTCGAAGCCCAGCAACGACGCCGGGCCGGCATGCGGCGATTGCTGCCGCAACGTGCGCACCATATCGCGATGCGCGGGCACCGCGGCGGCCGCGAGCGCGACGCCCACCGCATCGGCCATATGCAGCCGCGCCAATCGCTCGACATCGTCCGGCACAGCGCCGAGATTCAGGTCGGCCACGAAAGCTGCCATTCGTGCGGAGGCACTTTCGGTCCGGCTCATGCGATCGCCTTCGCCGCGTCACGGCCCGCCAGATAACCCAGGCCGATCGCCGTCAACAGCCCATTGCCCGAGCTATAGCCCGATGCGCCCTGGCTGCCGCTGATCCCTGCGGCCGCACCGCCGCCCGCATACAACCCAACGATCGGTGCCCCGTCTGCACGCAGCACGCGACCGATATCGTCGACCGCCAAGCCGCCTTGCGTATGAAACAACCCGGGCGTCACGCGGCAGATCCACAACGTGCCGCTCAACGGCGCCAGACCGAAGCGGGTGCGTGCGAACGCATCGGCCGTTGGCGTGTGCGCACCGGCCGCAGCGTTGTAGTCGGCAAGCGTCTGGGCCAACGTGTGTGCGGGCAGATCGAACGTCGCCGCAAGCCCCTCAATCGTATCGCTGCCCTTCACGCCGCCATGATCGACGAGTTCCTGAAACTCTTCTTCCTTGCTGGCGATCGCCTTGATGCGATCGTCGAAGATGGCATACACAGACGACTGTTGCGCCAGCACGAGGCGAGCGTAGCCTGAGTAGCCGAGATCTTCGTCGCCAAAGCGCGCACCCTCGGCGTTGACGAGAATGCCGCCTTTTTCGATCGTGGTCCACGAGAGCAATGAACCATGCGGATAAGCGACCGCCGCATACCCTTGATAGGCTTGCATATTGGCCAGACGCGCCCCAAGCTGCTCCCCCCAGAGCACCGCTTCGCCTTCACTGCCCAGTGCGCCGAAATACTCCGCTCCCGCGATCTCGCTGCAATGCTGCCCCACGAGGGTACGGTTGGCGGCAAAGCCATTGGTGGCAAGAATCACCGAACGCGCCCCGATGCGCGACGATTCAACGCCTTCGCCTTGCACCGCCGCGCCGACGATCGCACCGTCGGTATCGACGAACAACGTGGTGACCGCATTATGGGTGGCCAGCGGAATGTCGCGCTGCGTGACGGCGGCCAGCAAGTCGTCGACCAGATCCTGGCCGCGCCGCGACACGGGCGCATGCAAGCGCGGCACGGTATGCCCCACATGACAGTAATCGGTGATGAGCGCCATCCGCGCCCCCACGGTATCGACCAGCCATTCGCACAGCTCGGCCGACACGCGCGCCATGACCGGCGTGAGGTGCGGCAATTCGCTTGCGCCTGCCGTGCGCTCGAGATCGGCAATCATGCGCTCGGCCGAATCGTCGATGCCCGCAGCGCGTTGAAACCGGCTGCCGGCCCCCGGCACCGACCCCGTGCTGAGCGACGAGTTGCCGCCCGCGCGATCGCGCTTTTCCAGGATGGCCACGGTGGCGCCCGCATCGTGCGCGGCGATGGCTGCGGCCAAACCGCATGCGCCCGCGCCCACCACCAACACGTCCACCTCAAGATCCCACTCGACGCCCGCGTCATGCTGCTCGACTACTGCTTTCATGCTGAAGCCCTCTCCTCGTTTGTGTTGTTCGATCAACGCTGCGGTTCGGCAAATATCGCGTCGAGCCACGCAGACCATGTGCTAGACAGCGAAAGCGACATCACGCCATCGCCGCTTTCAACGGCCACTTGCGCGAGCCGTTCGAGCACGCCGGCAGCCGACGGCGCCACCGGTGCGCACAACGCGGCCACTTTGCGCCAAATCGCTTGTTCATCGAACGGCAGATCCGGTCCGCCCGGCGCGCTCCAGCACGTCTCGCGATCCGCGCCTGCGGCAGTCACGATCTCGACCGTCGCCGGCCGATCGTGCGGCGCCGGTCGCACGGCGTCGAAGGGCACGATCTCGATCAGTTGCCGCAGCCGCGCGATACGCGGATCCGTTAATGAGGCCGAATCGAATGCCGCAACACCGCCGTGGCCATGCACGATGGCTGCGGCCACCGCATGCGGCAGCGAGAACTTCGCCGCCAGCGTGGTCGATGGCTGGCGATTGTCGAGCTTGAGCGCAAGCGGGTGTGCCCACACGCGCACGGCGTTCACCGCGTCGCCGTCAAGCACGGCCGGTGTCCGCGCGATCAACGCCTCCACGGCAGCAATCGAGGAATGCGCATACTGGCAGCACGCGTTGATTTTTTGATAGCCCGCGCATACGGCCCAGTCGCCGTCATCGTCTAAGGCTGAGGCATCCGTGGTCGTACCCAGCCCGGTGACGTACACGTCATAGGGCGTGCCCGCCAGGCCACCGATCCCGGCACGCGCATGGTCGACGGCGGCAATGCCTGCTGTGGCGCCGTGCGCGGCCCAGGTGTTGCGCACCAGGGCGCCTTGCACGGCTTGATTGAAGGGCCCGGACATTCCCAGCGCCGTGGCACCCGCGACGGCAGCGATCAATTCGTCGGCAGGCAAGCGCCGCAGCAACGCCACACCAGCCGCCGCGCCCACGGGCGCCAGCAACGCATGCGGATGCAAGCGCAGATCGGGAAAGCGCCAGGCGCGTGCGACGCGTGCGACGATCTCGTAGCCCAGGATCAGCGCACGCAAGACGTCGCGGCCGCTCGCGCCACGCGCCTCTGCGGTCGCCAGCAATGCGGGCAACACATACAACCCGCCGTGGCACACCGCTTTACGGTAGCCCTCGTCGAGTTCGTTCCATCCCATCGTCAAGCCATTGATCGACGCCGCATTGCGCTGCGCGGCGAGCGGCCGGCCACGCGCGAGGATCGTTACCGCACCCGCGTCGCCTTCGCTCAACGCCAACTGCCGGGCGCGCACGACTTCGGGCTCATCCGCCGCGCTGAATGCAGCCGAAACGTTGTCGGCCACGATCATGGCCGCGCGGCGTCGCGCCGCCACCGGCAGATCCGGCCACTCGCAGGCGGCCATGCGCCGCAAGCAGGTGGAGAACGCGTTAGCCGCGTCCGCTCGCGCCGTCTCGACGCCATCTCCCACTTGCCCGCCATCTCCCACTTGCCCGCCATCGATGACTTGGATGCCATGGCTTGCTTGTCCGCCATCAGGACCAGGCACCGGTCGTGCCGCGAAATCGTTTGCCATCGCATTCGCCCCGAGATCACGCGTACTCAAAATAGATCCCACAAACTTTCTTGTTTGAGCAGGTCAGCGCTCGCGCCGTCGTAGATCACCCGGCCCGACTTGATCACCACGGCCCGGTCCACGTTCTGCAGCGTGGCCTGCACGTTCTGCTCCACGATGACGACGGTGGTGCCGCGCGTACGGTTGATCTCCGTCACGGTGGCCAGCACATCGCGCACGATCACCGGCGCCAGCCCGATCGTGGGCTCGTCCAACAGCAGGATCGACGGCTGCGTCATCAATGCCATGCCCAGCGCCAGCATCTGCTGCTGACCGCCGCTCAATGACCCCGCGACCTGCTCGCTGCGTTCGGCCAGCAAGGGAAACAGCGCATACACTTCGTCGAACGCCCGCTTGCGTGCCGTGGCGTCGTGCTTCAAACCGGCGATGGCCAGGTTCTGTTCTACCTGCAGCTCGCGAAAGACGTTGTTGCCTTGCGGCACAAAGGCCATACCGTAGGCAACGTTGTGGTGCACCTCACCTGCACGAATCGGCTGGTCGCGATACCGTACATCGCCGTCGCACCCCTCGAGATCGCCCAGGCAAGCACGCAGCATCGTCGTCTTGCCGGCACCGTTGTGACCGAACACCCCCACCCGTTGCCCTTCGGGCACGCTGAGCGACAGATCGTGCAACACGTGGAGTTTGCCGTAATGGGCATTGACGCCCTTCAGTTCAAGCATCTGAATCCTCTCTCGCGCGACTGCGCGCTATTGCCCGAAGTAGAGTTCGGCGAGCGTTTTGCTTTCCAGCAACGTGGTCACATCGCCGCGTTCGAGAATGCGGCCTTGCGCCATGAATACCGCGCTGTTGCACAGGTCGCGAATGAACGACACGTTGTGCTCGACCACGCATACCGCGCGTCCGGCGGCCGCTTCTTCACGCACGATGTCGCGCATCGTCTCGTACGCCATGCCCTCCACGCCGGCCATGGGCTCGTCGAGCAACAGCAACGGCCCCTCGCTCATCAATGCGCGCGCCAGCCCCACCAGCTTCTGCTGCCCGAAGGTGATGTCGTTGACGTTCGCATTCGCCAATGCGTCCAGCTTCATCCGCGCGAGGATCTTGTGCGCCCGTTCGCGCGTGGCCGCTTCCGCGCGTTTCACCGAAGGGCCAGCCGTGATGAGGCGCCACAACGATTCGCCGGGATAATGCGACGGCGCGATCATCATGTTGTCCAGCACCGAAAGCGATCCAAACAATCGCATATGCTGCCAGGTGCGCGCCACGCCCAGGCGTGCCCGCGCATACAGCGGCAGCCCGGTGAGCGTACGGTCGCCGAGCACGATGGTGCCGGCATCGGCCGGCACTACGCCGGAGATCAAATTGAACAGCGATGTCTTGCCGGCGCCGTTCGGCCCGATCAGCCCCAGGATCTCGCCGCTGCGGATCTCAAGGTCGATGTTGTCCGATACGACCACGCCACCGAAGCGCTTGCACACGCCTTTGAGGTTGAGCACTGTTGTCACGATTGACCTCCATGCGCCGCGCTGCCCTTGGCAGAGGCCACCAGCCCTTGCGGGCGCAGGAAAAGAAACAGGATCACCAGCGAGGTGAAAATCACGCCTTGCAAGGGGCCCATGATGCCGGACGGCAAGTTCAGAAAGGTGATGGCCTCGGGCAACAGCAGTAGCAATACCGCCCCCACCACCGGACCAAGTACCGAACCCATCCCGCCCACCACGACCATCGTGAGAATCATGGCCGACTGCAGGATCTGAAATTGATCCGGCGTGACGTACTGGTAGTAATAGGCATACAGTCCACCGGCAATGCCGGCCACGCCCGAACCCAATGCGAAGATGGCGATCTTGATGTTCATGGCGTTGCGGCCCAGGGCCAGAAACGCCAATTCATCGTCGCGCATGGCCTGGATTGCGCGGCCGTATGGCCCGCGCACCAGCGCGCGAATCGCCAGCACCACCACGAACGCCACACCCAGCGCGATGCCCGCGAACACGAGATTGCGATTGCCTTGCACCACGTTGGGAATGCCGCCGAGCCCGCTTGCACCGCCGACGAAATCGAGGTTCTTGATGATTTCCAGGAGCCCCAGCTGAAAACCGATGCTGGTGATCAGCAGGTAATCGCCCGAGATCCGCAAGGACGGTAACGACAGCATGAACGAGAACGCCATCGAGATGCCGAAGCCCGCAGCCACGCTGAGCACCGGATGCAAGCCGAACTGTGTACTCAGCACGCCCACCGTGTAGGCGCCGAGTGCGAAGAAAATAGGATGGGCGATGCTGATCAGCCCGCCGAATCCAATGATGAGGTTGAAGCTGGAGGCCAGGATCACATACAGCCCGACCAGCACCAGCAATGACGCGACATATTCCATGATGCGACTCCGTACGCTGTTCAGACGCCGGCCGCAGGTGCGGCGGCCGTGGCGGGTTTGCGCGCGCGACGCTTGATGCGCACGCCCTGCGGGAAGAACAGGATGGTGATGAAAAGCAATGCGTACAGGATCAAGCTCTGCCAGGCGGACGGAATCACGAGAATGCTGAATGCCCGCAGCAGCCCCAGAAACACTGCCGCGATGGCCGCGCCAAACACATTGCCCATGCCGCCCAGCAAGGCCGCGATCACGGCGAAGAGCATCATTTCGAGCGGCGTATTGGGCACCATCGATGCGCGCGTGCCGAAGAGATACATGCCCACCGCGATCAGAATGGCTGCAATCACGAAGGTCACGGCATACACCCGCCGCACGTTGATTCCGTACAGACGCGAGAGATGCGGATTATCGGCCGCAGCGATCATGAACTGCCCCTGCCGCGAGCGATGCATCACAAGATAGAGCAGACCCATCAACACCACCGTGGTGCCGATCGCCTTGAGATCCCACTCGCTGATCACCACGCCACCCACGATATGAGACGTCGACATGAGCGTGGCGGCAAGCGACACCGGCTCGGTGCCCGCGATCATGGCCAGCAGATATTGCACCAGCTCCGACAACACCAGCGTGAAGATGAAGAACGTGAGCGGCGGTGAGTGACGGCGGCGGAAGGTTTGCAAGCCGAACACCTCCATCGCCAACGCGGCGGCAATGGCTGCCAGCGCGCCCAGCAGCAGGGCGACCGAACCGGGCAAGCCGAATTTCTGGATCGCCGCATACATCGTGTAGTAGGCGATCCCCATCATCCCGGCCTGGGCGAAGTTCCACACCTTGACCACCTTCAATACCAACGCGAACGCCGCGGCCAACAACACCGCATAGCTCGAGTTGGCCAGACCCGTCCAGAAGATCTGCATGAGCGTCTGGAAATCCAGCATCGCTGCTCCCCTTGTGGCGCGGGTCGCCCCGCGCGTGGCTGTTTTTATTGGATGGTCGCAACCGGCACGAACTGCCCGCCTTTGACCTCGAACAGATACACCGGCTTGTTCACGCGGTGATCGGCGCTCACTTCAAGCTTGCCGGTCATCGGCAGATCGAAGGTGCCGATATCGACCAGGGCGCGGCGCATATTGGCACCGGTCAACGGTTGATTGTTCTTGAGCAGGTGGCTGTACAGATTGGAGATCAAGTACGGCATGTCATACAGATACTGGGTATACGGCAGGCCGTTGGGCACGCGTCCTTCCGCCTTCTGCCAGCGCGCCACGAACTCGGCGATGCGCGGGTTTTGCTCGGCCGACGGTGCCAGGGCCGACACGAGCATGCCTTCGGCGGCCGCACCCAACTGCGCCACGATCTTGGGGTTGTAGCCGGCGGAGTACGTGGAAATCGGCTGCTTCAGACCCAACTGCCGCAACTGCGCCACCACCTGCGGCAGATCCGAGACCAGCCCCTGGATATGGATGATTTCAGGATTGGAGGCGCGCACCTTCAACAGCGCGCCGGTGTAGTCCGTGGACTGCGCGTCGTAAGCCTCATAAGCCACCACTTTTCCACCCAGCTTCTCGAAGGCATCACGATAGATCTTCGCGCCTTCCACACCGCTGTCGTTGTGGATGTACAGCACGGCGGCGCGCTCTTTCTTGAGTGTTTCGCGCGCGTATCGGGCTTGCGCCACCACGTCCACATCCGCCAGCGGATACGTGGTGTAGATGTAGTCGCCCAGCTTGGCGATCTCGGGTGAATTGGCGCCCACACTCAGGCCCAGCACTTCGCTGCGGTTGGCGATGGGCGCCACCGCTTTCACCACCGCGCTCCAGGCTGTACCGAAGACCGGAACGCGGTCGACGTTCACCAGCCGATTGACCGCATTGATCCCCAATCGCGGATCGGCTTGCGTGTCGAGCAGGATCATTTCGAGTTTGTGGCCATCCACGCCACCCTTGGCATTGATGTCGTCCACGGCCCACTGCGCGGCCTTGGCCTGATCCGCACCGAACAACGCTTGCGATCCCGTCAACGGCATCGCAAGCCCGAAACGCAGCGGCTCTTTGGCCGTTTGCGCCATCACCTGGCCCGAAAGGCCAATGCCGGCGGCCACCGCCACCAACGACACGATGAGGCTTCGACGTAGATTCTTCATGATTGTTTTCCCCACGAACATGATTAGGCTTGGGCCTTGCGGCCAACGTTTTGCAGACTGGCGATAATCGACTCGGTAGTGCCCACGTCGGCATACTTCTCCGACATGTCGAACAGATTCACGGCATGCGAGACCTGACTGCGGTCATACACGGCGTCTTGCGGCACGAACACGCGGAAATTCAATGAGAACGCGTCGACCACACTGCCGCGCACGCAGCCGCTGGTGGTGCAGCCCGTGACGATCAACGTGTCGGCCTGCAGATCGATCAGATGGCTGGCCAGGGCCGTACCGAAGAACGCGCTGGGATGTTTCTTGGGCAGCAGCACGTCGCCGGGCTGAGGCGCAACTTCCTTGACGAAGTCATAGCCGTGCGCGGGGATCGTCATGATCGACGGCACCTTGTCGGCCAGCCGACCGGCATCGGTAGACGTTTTGGGCGCCACATGCGGATACAGCACGGGCCAGCCGCGCTCGCGAAAGGTCGCCAGCAACTTGGCGATATTGCCCACCGCCTTCCAGCCCACGTCGCCGCAACTCGTTGGAAATTCCTTGATGGATTCCCAGAACGGCTGTGGGGTCGTGCCCACGGTGCGGTACTGCACATCGATGATCAACAGCGCGGGCCGAACACCCAACCCGGAAGGCCGGCCGAAGCCCGCCGCCCGATAAGCGCGTTGCTCGTCTTCGCTGATGATGTTGTCCCACGGTTTCGTCGTTACGTCATTCATTTCGCATTCACCTTGCGCGAGAGATAGCGCCCATATCCTGGTTTGCCCACCATCTTGCCGTCCTGCATCACCGTTTCGCCGCGTACGATCGTGCGAACGGGCCACCCCTTAAGATCCCAACCGTCATACAGGCTGTAATCGGAATACGAACCGAGTTCTTCGGCACGCACCACGCGGCTGCGTTCGAGATCGACCAGCGTGAGATCGGCATCGGCGCCCACGGCGAGCGAGCCTTTCTTGGGATCGAGATTGAAGATGCGTGCAGGCCCGCGCGTGAGCAGATCGGCGATGCGTGCCAACCCCAACCGCCCCTTGTGATAACCCTCGGAAAGCAGCACCGGCAGGATCGTGGCCGTGCCGGGAAACCCTTGCGAGGCCAGCCACAGCGGCCGTTCCTTGGTGGCCTTCTTGCGCGGCACGTGATCGGAAGCCACCACATCGATGCTCCCGTCGCTCAAGCCTTCCCACATCGCCTCCACATCGTCTTTCGAGCGAAACGGCGGGTTGGCTTTGCCCAGCGAGCCGATATCCGAGTCTTCGTCGTGCGTGAGATAGTGCGGGCAGGTTTCCACATGCACGTGCTCGTAGCGCTCGCGCCACGCGCGCACCTCATCCAGCGCCAATCGGGTGCTCAGATGCGGGATATAGATCCGTGCGCCCAGATGCTCGGCGAAATACATCGCCCGCACGCAGCTTTCAGACTCGGTAAACGCGGGCTTGGACGCCGACCAGTCCTTGAGCGTGTCTCGCCCCTCGGCCTGCAGACGGCGACGGATGCGATTCACGATTTCGATGTTCTCGGTGTGGCACACCACTTTGATGTCGCCCAGTCGCGCAGCTTCGCTCAACAGATCGTAGAAATAGCCGTCGTCGGTGCCGTCCAGCCCAAGATAGCGGCCCTCTTCACCTTTGAAGTTCATGAAGTACTTGAACGACGTGACGCCATATTTGTTCACGTACTCCGAGAGCTCACGCACGTGCATCTCGTTGGCGACGCTGAAGTGAAAGCCATAGTCGACATACGCCCGCGTGCGCGCATACTCCTGCTCGCGGCGATACACCTCGGTGTAGTCCTCGTTATTGAGGAAGTAGCCCAGCACCGTGGTAAAGCCGCCTTGTGCGGCGTATACGGTTTCGGTTTCGTATTCGGTGATCTTCTCGCCAAACCCGAAGTGCACATGCGCATCGATCAACCCCGGGAACACATGCAGCCCCTGGGCCGAGATCTCGGGTGTGCCTTCGGCGACGGGCGTACCGGGCAACAACCGCGCCGCGATGCGGCCATCCTTGACCAGCACGTCGAGTGCTTGGCCATCCGTATCGGCATCGACGGCAATGCCGCCGCGCAAGACAAAATCCGTGGCCATCAACGGCTCTCCGAAGGTTGGGGAATGAGGGAATCGAGCGCTGCGAGATCCGGCGGCAGCAAGCCAGGTTCATCGATGCGCAGCGCCGCCAAACTGTGGGCGAGCCAGGCGCGATCGATGCCCACGCCGATGCACACGAGCCGCGAACGCGGATCGGTGCCTGGCCAATGATCGACCGGTTCGGGCCGGTGAAATTCGCGCCCGACGGTTTGCAGAAAGATTTGCGGCGGGCGGGCGTCCGCGACGCGCATCAGGCCTTTGCATCGCAACAGATCGTCGCCGTAGTGCCGCGAGACGAGATGCCACCAGGCCGCGATGCCGGCCCAGGTGATGGGCTCATCGAGGTAGAAACTCACGGTGCTCACACGTTCGTGAAAGGCGTGATCGTGGGTGTGGTGGTGATCTTGATTGTGATCTTGGTTGTGATCGTGAGCGGGGTCGTGATCAGCATCGATATGGCGCGCGTGTGCGTCCTGCGCCTCATGCGTCTCATGCGTCTCATGCGTCTCATGCGCCGCGTCCGCCTCATGTGCGTCATGTGTGCCATGTGCTTCATGTGCCTTGCGGTCCAGCCCGGCAAGGGCTTGAGCAGACGCGATTCCATCGCGCACCGCATCCCACTGCCGCGTGCCGCCCTGCTGCGTAAACACCGCAACTGCCGCATCGCCCGACGTGCAGGTCAACACGTGCGCCAGCGGATTCGCGCCTGCAATCGCGTGCGCCAACGCTTGCACGTCCGCCGCACCGGCGAGATCCGTTTTCGTGACGACCACCACCTCGGCCGCCGCCAACTGGCGCACCGACTCCGGTTGCGTGCGCAACTGCCGCAACCCTTGCGCGCCGTCCACCGTCACGATCACTTGATTGAGCCGCATCGTTTCGGTCAACAGCTTGTCGCCCAGCAGCGAATGCAGAATCGGCAGCGGTTCGGCCAGGCCAGTGGTTTCGATCACGATGCGCGTCAAGGCCGTGCCGTTGCCACGCGCCACGGCAACCACGTTGAGCAGCGTTTCGCGCAGCGATCCGCTGAGCGTGCAGCACAGGCAACCCGACTCGAGCAGCAAGACGTTCTCGGCCACTTCGGCCAACACGAGCTGATCGATACCGATGTCGCCCACTTCGTTGACCACCACCGCGGTGCCTGCCGATTCCGGCGCGCGCAACCAGGCGTTCAGCAGCGTCGTCTTGCCGCTGCCCAGAAATCCGGTGAGTAGATCGCAGTCGATTCGCATCGTGGTTCGTCGTGGCGTCAGGGTCGTCAGACTTTGAGCGCCAAGACTGCTGGCGACGGCCAAGTCATCGGTTGCATCGCTCCCGTGCCGCCGCAATGACGTTACGTAGAGCGATATTGAATATCGACAAGCATAACGACGAAATTGCGGTTACGCTAGTCGGAATTCCATATCTTTTAACGTTACAAATCGGCGTGCGACCGCAGCGGGTGGCGCAAAAGCCGGTGCCTGGAGATGAAATGCGTCAGAATTCGGCCTTGCCCGCTCATACACCCGCGTTCGTCAGAACCAGCGCCACCATGGCTGAAAAGAATCCAAACTCCGTCGAGGCCGTGAAAGTGGCCGTTCGCGTGCTCGATGAGCTCGCGGCGCAGCAACGCCCCATGGGCGTGACCGAACTTGCCGATGCGCTGGGCGAAACCAAACCCCGCATTCACCGGCACTTGTCCACGCTGAAGGAAATGGGCCTGATCGAGCAGGAGCAGGCCACCGATCGCTATCACCTGGGTTGGCGCGTGTTTCAACTGGGCGAGGCCGCAGGCAATCAGTTCGACCTGCGCGCGCGCGCCGAGCCGTACATGATTCAGATCCGCGACGAGCTTAGAGAAACGGCGGTGCTGGCGGTGCCGATCAATGCCACGCCGATGGTGATTGCCACGGCAGACAACATCTACGCGCGCATCCTGATCAGTGTGAAACCCGGCAATCGGCCGCTGCCGCATTGCTCGGCGCTGGGCCGCCTCACCTTGGCGTTTGCACCAAAGGCGCTGCAAGAATCGCGATTGTCGGAGCCCTTGCTGGCCGAGACGAATCTATCGATGATCGATCCGGCCAAGATTCGTGAACGTCTCGAGATCATTCGCCATCAGTTTTATGAGGTGTCCGACGGCGAAATGATGCTGGGCGTGAACACCGTTGCGGTACCCATCTTTCGCAATGGCGATCAACTTGCCGGGGTGCTGTCGATCGTGGGATCGATTCAAAATATTCCCAACCCGCCGCGCCGCGCTCAGGTGGAGATGCTGCAGCATTGCGCGGCAGCGCTGTCGACACAGTTGAATAGCCAGGCGTATGCGAACTGGCATTTGCGGCAAAGCGCCTCCGAGATCCTGGGCGCATTGCCCTGATCGTGCGCACCGGGCGCTGACCTGATGGTGCACCCTTGGCGCGCTTGAGCGCCTTGCACGATCGATGTCGACGAGATCTCTGCTGCATGCGAGCGCTACATCACACCAGCGGGCGTTACGCCGCGTTCGTTTCCGTCTCCGCCAGGTGAAACGCCTTCTTGCTCACCAGGTGCGCACGGATCGACGCCTCGGCGGCATCCGCATCGCGGGCCAATAGCGCCTTCACAAACCGCTCATGATCCGCCACGCCCGCTTCCCACTCACGTCGATCCAGATTCGATTTGTAGCGTAGCGCCTGCACCTGCAAGTTCAGGCGGTCGTAGGTCGCCGTAAGCGCCGGATTGTGCGCGGCACGGTTGATGGCGATATGGGTGCCCATGCTCGCCGCGAAGTACGCGCCGATATCGCCCTCTTCGGTCTTTTGCAGCATGCGCTCGTGCAGCGCAGCGATCGCGGCGAGCTCGGCATCCGAGGCGCGTTCCGCGGCCTGCCGAATCGCCAAGCCTTCCAGCACAGCCAGCACATCGAAGATGTTCTCGATATCGGCTTCGGAATGCTCGATCACGACCGCGCCGCGCTTGGGCTGAATGCTTACCAGTCCATCGGCACTCAACACCCGATACGCCTCGCGCAGCGGCGTGCGCGACACGCGCAGCCGATCGCACAGATCCCGTTCGTTCAATACCGTACCCGGTTTCAGCGTGCCGTCCGTGATCAACTGCCGCAGCCGATCCGCCACGACCGCAGCGAGCGTGGGATGGTCGATCGCGAGCGGATCGAGTGCTTTTTGCGAGGTCGATTCGAGAGACGAGCTAGGGTAATCCATAGGTGCGCACCGCAAAAAATGGGACTAGTTTGGCATCTGGTATACCAAACACCATATACCAATTAATCAATTAAAACGTCTCCTTTCCGGGACGACGGCATCGAGCAACAAAGCTCGAGCATGAAAAAACAATGGAGACAGGCATGCACAAGAATACTGTATGCAAATGGGTGGGCGCGGCCGCGCTTGCCGTTGCGCAGATCGGCACGGCGCAGGCGCAAGGCACGTTTCCCAACAAGCCCATTCGCTTGATCGTCGGGTTCGTTCCAGGAGGCGGCACCGACGTATCCGCACGTTTGATCGCGCAGCGGCTGAGCGAGGAGCTGGGTCAGCAGGTGGTGGTGGAAAACAAACCCGGCGCCTCTGGCCTGATCGCTGCCGATGGCGTGACCAAGTCGGAGCCCGACGGCTACACCTTGCTGCTGGCCAATATGCAGTCCACCGTGGCCGCACCGTATGTGCTGCCGGTGTCGTTCGATCCGCTGAAGGGATTTACCGCCGTGCGCTACATCGGCTCGGTGCCCAACGTGCTCGTGGTCAACCCCACGAAAAACGACGTGAAATCCGTCAGCGAACTTCTTGCGAAGGTGAAAGCCGCACCGGGCACATTCACTTATGCGTCATCCGGCATGGGCAGCCCCCAGCACTTGAGCGCCGCGCGCTTCTCCAAGATCACCGATGTGAAGATGGAGCACGTGCCCTACAAAGGCAGCGGTCAGGCCATTGCCGATCTGCTGGGCGGCCAGGTCGACATGAATTTCGATACTCTGCCCAGCGTGCTGGGTCAGGTGAAAGCCGGCAAGCTGCGCGCGCTCGCCGTCACCAGCAATAAACGCACGGATACGCTACCCGATGTACCCACGCTGGCCGAAGCCGGCGTGAAAGGCATGGACGTCGAGCAGTGGTATGCCGTGCTCGCACCCGCCAATATTCCCGCCCCCACCCTCACCCGTCTGGATCAGGCGATCGATGCCACGCTGCGCGACAAGACGGTCGCCGCGAAACTTGCCGAGCAAGGCATGGTGCTGGGCGGTGGCCCATCCAATCCAAAGGATTTCCAAGCCTTTCTTGAGACCGAATACAAGAAATACGGTGCCATTACGACCGACCTGGGCATGAGCAAACCCTGACGCCGGCGCGCGCACCACACCGCGCGTCGCATGCGCAAGCAAACGTCGATGCGCATCGCGACACAGGCAAAACCGCCGCACCGCTATGCGCGTTCCTGAGCGATAGCGACAACATTGGATCGAAGACATGAACACACTCGCTGACACCCCTGCTGTAGAGACCAAACCTTTACTCGTTGACCGCGACGGCGCCATCGTGACGATCACCTTCAATCGCCCCGAGAAACTCAACGCCTTCACGATCGACGTGTGGCGCGATCTTGGCACAGCATTCCTCGAACTTTCCGAGGACGACAACGTGCGTTGCATCGTGATGCGCGGCGCCGGTGAGAAAGCGTTTTCGCCCGGCAACGACATCTCCGAGTTTGAAACCTCGCGCTCGAACACACAGCAGGCCACGGCGTACGGCCAGGTCATGCGCCGCACGATCGAGGCCATCGCCAATTGCCGCCATCCCGTGATTGCGCAGATCCATGGCATCTGCGTGGGTGGCGGACTGGAAATCGCCAGCCTGGCCGACATCCGCATCTGCGGCACGTCATCGCGTTTTGGCGTGCCGATCAAGAACCTCGGCCTGGTGATGTCGTACACCGAACTGGCCCCACTGATCCGCTTGGTCGGCCCGGCCGTGGCGCTCGATGTTCTGCTGGAAGGCACGATCTTCGGTGCCGATGAGGCCTTGCGGCTTGGCGTGGTCACGCGTGTGGTGGCCGACGACCAAGTCGCCAACGAGGTGGCTGCCACCGTGAAGCGTGTCGCCGCAGGCGCCCCGCTGGTCGCGCGCTGGCACAAGCAATTCATCCGCAAGATCGCCTCGGGTGAAAACCTGAGCGACGCCGAACGCAATGAAGCCTTCGCGTGCTTCGACACCGAGGACTTCCGTATCGGATATCAAGCGTTCCTGAAAAAAGAAACGCCAAAATTCACAGGCCGTTGAGCCGAGGATGCCTTATGACTGAATCCACATCGCCCAACAAAACCGGCGCGCTCTCCGGCATGCGCGTCATCGAACTCTCGCAAATCATGGCCGGTCCCACGTGCGGCATGATGCTCGCCGATCTCGGTGCCGACGTGATCAAGGTCGAGAAACTCGAAGGCGGCGACGATGCCCGCCAGTATCGCGATCCCTTGATCAACGGCGTCTCGGCGCCCTTTCTCATGCTCAATCGCAACAAGCGCGCGATCGCGCTCAATCTCAAAAGCGACAAAGGCCGCGAGGTGCTGATGCGCCTGTTGAAAGACGCTGACGTCATCACCGAGAACTATCGCAAAGGCACCATGGAAAAGCTCGGCCTGGGCTATGAGACCTTGCGCCAGACCAATCCCGGGCTCATCTATTGCGCGGTATCGGGCTATGGCAAAACCGGACCCTTTGCCGACAAGGGCGGCTTCGACCTGATCGCGCAAGGCTTTTCCGGCTTGATGGCCATTACCGGCGAACCCGGCGGCCCGCCGCTGCGTACCGGCAATTCGGTGGCCGATATCAATGCAGGATTATTGGCGGCCTTCGGCGTGCTGGCGGCGTACCAGCACAAACAGAAAACCGGCGAAGGTCAGATGGTGGAAACCTCGCTACTGGAGGCCAGCCTACAGCAACTCTATTGGCACGCCGCCATCTATTTCGGCACTGGGGAATCGCCCGGCCCCACGGGCTCCGCCCATGTACTCACCTCGCCGTATCAAGCCTTCCCCACCGCCACCGAATGGATCATCATCGGCGGCGCTAACGAGAAGAACTGGACGCGCATCGCACAAGTGCTCGGCCACCCCGAATGGTGCGACGATCCGCGCTATGCCAAGAACGCGCAGCGCATGGCCAATCGCGACACCCTCATTCCTGCGATGACCGAGATCCTGTCCAAACGTTCTGCCGCAGACTGGCTGGTCGACTTCGACAACGCCGGCGTACCGGCCGGTCCCGTGCATTCGGTGGGCGAAGCGTTATCGCATCCGCAAACGCTGGCGCGCGAGATGGTCGTCGAACAAACCCATCCGCAAGCCGGCCCCACACGCACGATCGGCATGCCCGTCAAGTTCTCGGCCACGCCGGCACAGTATCACCGCGCCGCGCCGCGATTAGGTGAAGACAGCGTGCAGATCCTGAATGAGCTGGGCTACAGCGCATCGGACATCGACGCGATGATCGACGACGGCATCGTCGGCGACGTCGAACGCCAGACCGTCGATCACTGACCCGCCACTGCGACGACCCATCGCCTGAATATCTCCAGTTCGGGCGATCGGCGTCGCGGCTGTTCGGGCAGCAGGAAGTAATACGTGGCATCCCCCAAATCGACGGACAATTCAAAAGGCATCACCAGCCGGCCGTCCTGCAACTCCTTGCTCACCAGCGCCTTCTGGGCGATTGCCACGCCATAGCCCTCCAACGCCGCTTCGTAGGCCAATACCGACGATTCGTATTTCATACCCCGAGTAACGTCGATCTCATCGACGTGGGCGGCGCGCAACCAGATGAACCAATCGTCCGGCCGCGCCAGCACGTGCAGCAACGTCTCGTGAGCAAGGTCGGCGGGAGACGTCAACCGATGCGCCTTCTCCGGCGTGCAAACGGGCACCAGCTCATTGGCCATCATCTTGTAGCTGGACACGCCCTTCCACTTGCCATCGCCCATCTGGATGCCGGCATCCAGATCCTCGCGCTCGAAGTCCGGGGGCAGCAGCGACGTGTTGATCTTCACATCGATCGCCGGATTGGCACGGTGGAAACTTGCCAGGCGCGGCAGCAGCCAGCGCATCGCAATGCTGTGTGGGGCGCGGATCTGAAACTGCTGGCGTCGTTGGTCGCGTCGAACGGCAGCTGTCGCACGCCGCAAGCCGTCCATCAGTAGCGTCACCTCTTCCAGATAACGCTTGCCGGTATCGGTCAGCACAATCGCCCGGTGCTCCCGGTGAAACAGCCGCGTGCCCAAATGCTCTTCAAGCAGCCTGATGTGCCGGCTGACCGCAGCAGGCGTCACGCAGAGCTCGCTCGCCGCCGCCGACACACTCGCCAGCCGGCCCGCCGCTTCGAAAGCGCGCAATGCATTCAGCGGCGGCAACTGATCCATGGGATAGCCCGACCTTTCGGTTAACAAAAACTAAATCTTATCGTAGATAAAGTTGCTTGAGCGGGCGCACGGCGAGGCACACCATAGATCCGAACGCACCGTATAAACGTCGACGCGACGACTCGGACCCATGGGGAAAAAAATGATGTCATTCCTGACCAGAAAATGGATGTTGTGCGGCGTCGCTGCCGTGATGACCAGCAGTGCCGCAGTCGCCCAGGCGCAGGGTTACCCCGATCGGGCGGTCACCATCGTGGTGCCCACCACAGCGGGCGGTACGGCCGATATTCTCGGCCGGTTGCTGGGCAAGAAACTGGGCGACATGTGGGGGCAGCCGGTGGTCGTCGAGAACCGCTCTGGCGCCGGCACCCAGATCGGCACCGAGTATGCGGCTCGCGCCAAGCCCGACGGCTATACGCTGATGCTTACCTTCAACGAACTGGCCACGCTGTCTGCCGTCAACAAAAATACGCGCGTGGACGTGGTGCGCGACTTCACCCGCGTGGGCAAGATCGGCAGTCTGCCCGTCGTCATCCTGGGCAATCCCAAGATGACGGCCAACACCATGGGCGAGTTGGTCAAGCAGCTGCAAGCCGCGCCAGGCAAATACACCTATTCGTCCGGCGGACCTGGCTCGATCCTGCATCTCTACACCGAGATGTTCAAGCAGGTAGCGAAGGTCGACATGCTGCACGTGCCCTACCGCGGCGCCCTGGAAGCCTCCACGGCATTGATCGCTGGTGAAGTCGACGTGCTGGTGCAGTTTGCCAACGGCAACGTCATCAACTATGTGACCTCGGGCAAAGCCAAAGGCTATGCCGTGGCGTCGCCGCAGCGCCTGACGCGTTTGCCCGACGTTCCCACCACAGCGGAAGTGGGCATGCCCGATCTGCAATTGGAAGCCTGGTACGGATTGTTCGCACCCGCAGGGCTGCCGAACGATCTGAAGCAGAAGATCAATCGCGACCTGATCGAGGTCATGAAGCAACCCGATATCCAGGAACGCCTGGCGACCCTGAACATGCAGGTGCAAAGCGGCACGTCCGAATCGTTCGACGCCTTCTTCCTGAACGAGCATGAACGCTGGACCAAGCTCATCGCCGATGCCGGCATTCAAGGTAATTAAATGGAGACCACATTGACTTACAGCCCCGCCACCCACAAGCCGTTGACGTTTCACACTGCGCGCGAGGACTTCATCGGCGGCACCGACAACGCACGTGCGTATCTCGAGCGCTGCCTGGAAACCATCGACGCCCGCGAGCCCACCGTTTTGGGCTGGGTCACGCTCAATCGCGACGGCGCCCGCCAGGCGGCCGACGCTTCCGTCGAACGCTATCGCGCCGGCCGCCCCCTCTCGCTCATCGACGGCATGCCGATCGGCATCAAGGATCTCATCGAAACCCGCGACATGCCCACTGAAATGGGCTGCGCGGCATTCAAGGGCAACTTCCCCAAACGCGACAGCGCACTCGTGCGTGCACTGCGCGATGCCGGCGCCATCGTGCTCGGCAAAACCGTCACCACCGCGCTCGGCTTTCTGGATGCCGGGCCCACCACCAACGCCTTCGACGCGCGCCGCACCCCCGGCGGATCGTCCAGCGGCTCGGGCGCCGTGGTCGGCGCGAACATGGTGCCGGTGGCCATCGGCTCGCAACTCGTGGGCTCCGTCATCCGCCCCGCAAGCTTCAATGCCAACTGGGCACTCAAGCCCACGTATGGCGGCATCAATCGCGGGGAACGCATGGGCTTCAGCCAATCCCACGTGGGCGTGCATGCCGGCTCCGCCATCGACATGTGGCAAACCACTATCGAGATCGTGCAACGCGCCGGCGGCGACCCCGGCCATCCGGGCGTCTACGGCACCACCGAAGCCCCCAAACCCATCAAGCCGAAGCGACTGGCCGTGTTCGAAAGCGAAGGCTGGCCACGCCTGGACGCCGCATCGCGTGAAGCATTTGAAAAGGCCCTGAGCGCCATCGCCGCGCAAGGTGTGGAGATCGTACGCCGCGGTCAATCGCAGAAGCTCGAAGCCCTCGAACGCGCCATCGCCGACTGCACCGCGCTCTCGATGCGCCTCAATGCCTGGGAACAACGCTGGAGCCTGGCCAACATCGCCGAACAGCACATGGACACGCTAGGCCCCAGCCTGCGCGAATCGCTCGAACTCGGCCGCGGCCTGACGTTGGATGATTTCCGCGAATCACTGCGTGAGCGGGAAGCGGCGCGTACGCAACTCGCCGCCCTTGCATCGGAATGCGATGCCCTCATCAGCCTCGCTGCCTGCGGCCCTGCGCCCTTGATCGACGACATCAAAGGCACCGCGTTTCCCACTGGCGACGTGTCGTTCAGCTGCGTCTCGTCGCTGCTCGGCGCACCCTCGGTGACTACGCCGGTATTGGCCGTGAACGGGATGCCTTTGGGGATTCAGGTGATGGGGCAGCATCACGACGATGCCAAGGTGACCGGGATTGCATGCTGGTTGGCGAACGCGTCGCTTGGCTGACTGACGATGCAGGGAAGCATGCCGTCTCTCGATCCTTTCGTCAGTTAGCTAACTGACGATGTGGGGAAGCGTACCGTCCCTCGATCATTTCGTCAGTTAGCTAACTGACGATCTGGGGCCGCATAAGGTCCGCCAATCATTTCGTCAGTTATCTAACTGACGATCTGAGAGGCGTAGGTTTGCCGCGAGCCTCCTCCCCATCTGTGGACCAATCTGGGGGCCAGCGCTCTCATTTTTACGTTGGCGTAAGTTGAACGACAGCGGTCGTAGAATATGTCAGTTGAGCGACAGCGGCCGTGGACTACGCCGCGATCGCAGGATATTCCGCCGACGCATCGGGCCAAGGGGTCAGCACCTCGAAGCCCGTCTCAGTCACCGCCACCATGTGCTCCCACTGGGCCGACAGCGAATGGTCTTTCGTCACCACCGTCCATCCATCCCCCAGCGTCTTCACTTGCGCGCGACCGGCATTGAGCATCGGCTCAATGGTAAAGATCATGCCAGGCTTGAGCGTGGCCCCGGCACCCGGACTGCCGTAATGCAGCACCGTGGGTTCGTCGTGATACATGCGACCAATCCCATGCCCGGTAAAGTCGCGCACCACGCCGTAGCTATGGCGATGCGCCACGGTCTGGATCGCGTGCCCGATATCCCCAAGCGTTGCGCCCGGCCGCACCGCGCGGATGCCGGCCACCAGCGCCTCGTAGGTGGTCTTCACCAGCCGCCGCGCAAGCGGACTGCCCTCGCCCACGATATACATGCGACTCGTATCGCCAAACCAACCCTCCTTGATGACAGCGACATCGATGTTGACGATGTCGCCGTTTTTCAACGTCTTGGCCGAAGGAATCCCGTGGCACACCACGTGATTCACTGACGTCAGAATGGTCTTCGGGTAATCCTGATAACCAAGATTCGCCGGCGTCGCCTTCTGCACATTGACGATGCAATCGTGGCAGAGCTGGTCCAGATAATCGGTGGTGACGCCTGCCTTCACATGCTCGCCGATCATGGCCAACACGTCGGCGGCGAGCATGCCCGCTGCGCGAGACATGGCGATCTCGGCTGGGGTGTGGATCACGATATTGCCGCTCATGGGCGCACCTCGGTCACCGTGGGCCGCTTTGTGCCCTTGGATGCGCGGGGCACTTCCGAATCGATGGTAGGTACTGCGCTGGATTTGCCATGGCCTGGCGATTTGGATTTGGCAGGATCTGCCGTTTCGAGCACAACTTTTGTCGCTGCTTTCGTCGTCGCTTTCGTCGCCACATCAGACACCGATGTCGAATCGGCAGCCAGCACGCGAAGGTCGAAGCCACCGGCCAATTCGGCACGAATCAACAGCTGACAGATTTCGCGGTGGTCCAGACCCGGATGCAGCTCCGCCAACATCCCAACCCGCATCCAGTGCTCGGCTTGCGCGTTGATCGAGCGGCTTAGCGCGTCGCTCGCGATGCGCAGATTCTCATGCATGCCATCGGAGATTTTTACGATACCCATGTGAAGCGCCATATATGAAACATACATGAATCATATAACAGGTCGCGTATCTAGTCATGGTTTGCGCAACAGTCCGACGTCGCACAGCCTCTAAGCTGCCAACGTCTCACCGATGTTATCCATCACAATCCGAGACGCAGGACTCAACCCCCGAGATAGCGGCCACACCACATTCAGCGTGAGCGTCTCCTTCGTTTCGATCGGTACCGGGACCAACCCGAGTTTTCGCGCATACGACCCGGTGAGACTTTCCAGGATGCAGGGGCCACACCCCGCATCGGTCAATCCACAGGCGGCAGAAAACTGCACGATCTCAATGCTGGGTTGCCAGGCCACGCCTTCGGCTTCCAATGCCAACGCCGTTGCCGCGCCCACAGGAAGATGCCGGCTATGCGCGATGTAGGGATGCGCCGCCAGTTCACCCACACCGATGCTGGAACGATTCGCCCACCGATGATCGGGCCGGACCACACAAACCAGTCCTAGATCTGCGATCTTCTGAAACCCAACATGCTCATGGGCGCCCGAGCCAAGCACGACGCCAAGTTCGATGCGCTGCTGAATGGCCATCTCGATCACTTCGGCGGCGGTGCCCACCTTCACGATCACGGTTCTCGCGGGCTCCTGCAATTGCAGCGCGCGTACTGCCGATGGAATCACGCTGGCGCCGGCTGCAGAGACGGTGCCGATGGTAAGCGGTTGGCCCGTGCCACGGCCCATGCTTTGCACGCGCTTGTCCACGGCGTCCAGCGCCGCCAAGGCATGCGTGACGTCAGGCAACAGCGAACGACCTGTGGCGGTCAAGACCAGCCGGCGACTCTGACGTGAGAACAACGTGGTGCCGATCCTCGCCTCGAGATCCTTGAGCATGTTGCTCGCAGCAGGTTGCGACAGCCCTACTTCCGTCGCCGCTTGCGTGACGGAACCGGTTCGGCACACGCCCGCAAACAACGCCATCTCTCGCGGTTTCATTATGTTTTTCATATGAATCCATTGCCAACATGCATTTGACGGCATGGTAGCGGGAATCGCAGACTCTCGTCACATTGCCGACGAGGATCAACGTGAAAATTACCCAGATCAATGGCTTCCATCTCCGGTTCAAGCCGGCCGAGCCGTTGGGCAATGCCCGAACCTTCATCAGAGAGCGCAATTTTCTGGCGCTGGAAGTCAAAACCGATATCGGTCTCTCGGGATGGGGCGAGGTGTTTTCCTCTCCCTGGGCGGCGGCGGCACTGATACAGCGCCAGATGGCGAAGGAGGTAATCAATCGCTCGCCGTTGGACCATGGCGTGATCTACGCGCGGCTGCTCGGCAGCATCGGCTACGACAAACGCGGCGCCTCGATGATGGCGATCTCCGCGCTCGATATGGCGATGCACGACCTGGCCGCCCGCGCACAAAATATAAGCGTCGCCCAGTTGTTAGGCGGCGTGATGCGCGACGCGTTGCCTTGCTACGCCAGCGGCCCCTTCATACGCGAAGGCGCGGATCCCTACGCCCACTACGAAAGCGACATCGAGCGGTATCTCAAACAGGGCTTCAAGGCCGTCAAGCCGCGGGCGGGCATCAGCCCGCGTGCAGACGCGAAGATGGCCCAACGCGTACGGTCTTCGATTGGCGACGACCTGGAATTCATGATCGACATCAATCAGGGCTACAGCAGCGCAGCGGCGAGCCAAGCCGTTCAGATGATCGAGCACACGCGCCCGCTATGGGTGGAAGAACCCGTGCATCCTGAAGACCTGGAAGGCTACCAGCGCGTGGCGAATGCCACCACGATCCCCATTGCCGGAGGCGAAGCACTGGGAAGCCTTGCAAGTTTCAATGCGTTCATCGCCTCGGGTGCACCCACCGTGCTGCAGCCCGACCTCACCGTGTGCGGCGGCTTCACCGGATATCGCAAGGCCGCCGCACTGGCCGAAGCACGCGAGATCTGCGCGATGCCGCATGCCTTCGGCACAGGCATCAATTTCTGCGCGTCGCTTCAGATGGCGGCCGCCACGCCCACGCGCCATTACGGCGTGAGTGCCCCCTACCCCTGGGTGGAATACGACCCCACCGGCAATCCCTTGATCGAACTGTGCGACATCTCGTTGGACAGCAACGGGCTCATCACGCTGCCGCCAGGACCCGGCTTGGGACTCGAGCTTTCTCCAGACCATCTGGCGCCCTGGATCGTGGAGCACTGGTCGGTGAACTCACCATGATCGGACGATGAACCTGCCGCGATCATCGGAAAAAATCCAGCGCCTCTATGCACCGCAGCACGTGAGGCGTCACAGAAAAATTAACGACGGAGACAACAATGAACAAACATCACACAGCGATGGGTCAGAAAACGCGACGGAAGGTATTGGGATTGATCGTGCCGGCAGTAATGTGCGCGATCGCCCTGCCGGCAACGACATACGCGCAGGAATGGCCACAAAAACCCATCACCCTGGTTGTGCCATTTCCGCCCGGCGGCACGACTGATGTGACCGCACGCATCATTGCCAAAGAACTGACCGGAAAGCTGGGACAGCCGGTCGTGGTTGAAAACAAGGCAGGTGCCAGCGGCAACATCGGCAGCGCCTACGTTGCCCGCGCACAGCCTGACGGATACACACTCGTCATGTCTGGCGTGGGCACGCACGCCGCCAACGTCGGGCTCTATAACAACATGCCGTACGACCCCGTCAAGGACTTCACCCATATCACCACGGTGTCGTCCAGCCCGAACGCGATCCTGGTCAATGCCGAGGTACCAGCAAAAAATTTGACCGAACTGATCGCGCTCATCAAGCGTGATTCAAAACTGAATTACGCCAGCCCCGGCACCGGCTCGTCGGGCCATCTGGCATTCGAGCTTTTGCGCAAGCAAGCCAACCTGCAGATCCAGCACATTCCGTACAAGGGCGCTTCCCAAGCCTTGACTGATCTGATCGGTGGACAGGTGCCGATACTCGTGATGGTGACGGACACGCTGAAGCCGCATGTCGAGACCGGAAAGATCCGCGTTCTCGCCGTGACCGGGCCCGAACGCAGTACGCTTTTCCCGGATGTGCCCACGGTGGCCGAATCGGGATATCCGGGCTTTGCAGCGGTATCGTGGACGGGATTATCTGGGCCGGCGGGCTTACCGGACGATGTCGTGCGCAAATTGTCGGAAGCGAGCAAAGCGGTACTCAACGATAAATCCGTGCAAGCGCAATTCGCACGCACGGGCAATACTTTGCAGTACCGATCGCCCGAGGCGTTTACCGCATTCGTTCAAGCTGAAGTCACCAAGTGGGTGGGCGTTGCGCGCGACGCCAACGTGCAGCAATAACGCGAACCAGAACGCAAAAAGCCCACCGTGACCGGTGGGCTAAATGCTGGGTACTGCGAAGAATTCTGGTGGGCTGTGAGTGGCTCGAACACTCGACCTACGGATTAAGAGTCCGCTGCTCTACCAACTGAGCTAACAACCCATGCTCAACAAAGACTGTGCGTCATTCGTCAAAGCGAGGCCGCATTGTACATGAATTTTCCGGCCTGTCCAGCCGTGCGCCCAACATATTCCCGCCCCGGATAGGCTCACCGCGAGTAAAATTCGCGCCATGAAAAAGCCGTACCCCTCATCCTTTTCATGCCATCCGAGGTAAGGCCACACATGTTGCGTGTGGATCTGCGGCGGCTGATTCTCTCCCTCTGCCTGCTTTCGCTGGTAGTGGGACTGGGTGCGAGCCTCTATGCAAGTCATCTGGTGCAACGCGATCTGCTGCTCACCAACGCACTCGAAGCCAACCGCAATTACGCCCAAAAGGTGGCCAGCCTCACCAATACATTGCTGTCCGATATCGCCGATGAGATGGCATTCTCGGCCAAGCAGTTGGCGGTCATGGATCGCTCACCCGAGCGCGTCAACGGCGAGATCAGCCGCTTGTACAGCAACAGCAAGCATTTCAATTCCTTGATCGTGGTGCGTGCCGATGGCACGCCGATCGGCGAAGCGCCATCAGATCTGGGCATCGTGGGCAAACGCGTGGATACCGAGCGCAGCCGCTTTGCGCTCAGCCTGCGCAAGCCTTTTCTGAGCGAGCCCTTCAAGGCCGTGACCGGCCGCTGGGTGGTGTCGCATGTGGAACCGATCTTCGCCGGCGATGGCCGCTACCTGGGCTACATGATCGGCAGCATTTATCTGCACTCGCCGAATGCGCTGCAAGCCTTGCTGGGCACGCACTTCTACCGCGATGGCTCAAGCTTGTTTGTCGTCGATCAAGCTGGCCAACTGATCTATCACCCGCAATCCGAGCGCATCGGTCAGTCCATCGCCGATAACCCCTCGGTAAAAGCGGTGCTCAAGGGCGCAACGGGGCAGATGCGAATCGAGGACGATGAGCGGATCGATATGCTCACCGGCTATGCCCCGGTGCCCTTCAGCGGTTGGGGCATCGTGAGCCAACGGCCGGCGGTACTGGCGCTGCAGCGCCTCAATGACCTGGCCGCACTCACGGTACGCAATGCGCTGCCGTTATTGCTCGTGTCGTTGCTGGCCATCTGGGCCCTCTCGAAATTGATTGCCCGCCCCCTGTGGGATCTGGCGAGCCTGGCCAAGCAGATGGACGACACGGATGCGTCTGACCAGATACGTGGCGTACGCGCCTGGTACTTCGAAGCGGCGCAACTGAAGCGCGCCATGCTGGCGGGGCTGTGGTCGATGAATCACAAGATCCACAACCTGCGTCAGGAGAGCACGACCGATCCGCTGAGTGGCTTGCTCAACCGGCGCGGCATGGAGCACGCGGTCGAGCAGATTCGTACGGGCAACTTGCCGACGGCGGTGGTGGCGATCGACATCGATCGCTTCAAGATCATCAACGATACGCTGGGCCATGACGCAGGCGACGCGGTGATTCGTTTGCTGGCGGCGATGATGCGTCAGGAATCCCGCGGCGGCGATCAACTGGTGCGGGCAGGCGGCGAAGAATTCATGATGCTGCTGCCCAATACGGGCCTCCTGGATGCCGCCCGCGTGGCCGAGCGTTTGCGCATTGCCGTCGAGGGTGCGCCTGCGGTGGAAGGCATGCGCGTAACCGTATCCTGTGGCGTGTCGCACTTTCCCACGATTCATGACGACATCGATGTGACGATCAAGCGCGCCGACACGGCCCTCTATTTCGCCAAGAACAACGGGCGAAACGTGACCGCGATCTCGGATCCGGCCACGCCTCGCGGTTACCGCCTGTTCAGCGCGCTCGCTTACCCGGCGGCGGCGCCTTGACCGGCTTTTGCATTTGACGCAGCAGCGTCGTGCACTGATTTTCTTCGTCCTCGCCAGCACTCGGCGCGATCAGGGCCAGCAAACCGGCTACCGGCGTCAACGCTGCGCCAAGCACCACCATGCCGGCACCGCGTGCGGCAAGCGGAACCACCTTCACGCCTGCCTTCGGATCCTTGAACGTGCCTTCCACATAGAGGGGTGAGCGCAGCGAGAACACACGGAAGCCTTTGCTTTCCGGCGTGATATCCAGATCCAGCGCTTCATTCTTGAAGTTGGCAGTGCCGTCGATCTTGATCAAGGCATTTTCGGTGTCGAACAAGAAGAGACGCGTGGTGAGCAAACCATCCTTGATCCCGGCATCGGTCACGCCGCAATTGATGGCCACCTCGTCGTCACCGAAGAGCTTGCTGATCACGTAGTTGCCCACGTTCAAGCCGGCGATTTCCATCAAGGACCGGCTGATGACACCGTCATTAACGATCAGCTTGAGCTCGCCGTTGGAACTCCCCAGCAACGCGGCAACCGAATTGCCCGTGCCGGTGAGCGCGACATCGCCGTTCATCTGACCCAGGCTCTTTTGCATGGATTCAGTGGTCGAAAAGAGCTGCTTGAGTCTCAGGCGGCGCGCCGTGGCTTTCACCCGCCCGGTCATTGGCGTCTTCGCACCGTCCAGCTGAATGGTGGTATTCATCGACCCACCGGCCATCGCAAAGTTGAGCGGATCGAGCGTGAGCTTGCCGGCGTCCATTACGGCGTGCACGTTCAGATCCGACAGGGGCAACGAATCGCCGTGCTCGATCTTGCCGGCCTTCAAACGCACGTCCGCATCCATATCGCGCCAGCGCTCGGTACGAAATTCGCTGACCGGCAAGGCTTTGTTCGCAGGCTGCTTCTTGGTTTCATCAGAGGGCTTCTTGGCCCCACCCGACTGCACGCCTACCAACGGACCGAGGTCGGCCAAACGCAATTGCTTCGACGTCAGCTCACCCGTCAATTTGGGACGCGGTTGGCCGAGTGCAAAGGTGAGCGAGCCGTGGAGATCGCTTTGCCCCACCCGGCCATTGAAGTTCTCGTACTCGAAGCGCGCACCCTCGGCACGTTGCAGCTCGGCTACCAGGCGGCCGTCGGTCGAGTACGGCGGGGTGTCCGGAAGTGCAACGCCGATCAGCGGATACAGATCGGCCATGCTCTTGCCCGAGAATTTGAGTTTCACATCCAGCGCGCCAAGATTGAGCGGCTCGGTCACGGTACCCACCACAACTGCCTTGGTATCGCCCACGCTCACATCGGCCTGCACGGGGAAAGGTGTGTCCGCATCGCGCAAGGCCAGCATGCCGCCGATCTTGCCCTCGCCTTTCAAAGGCAGCGCCTTGTACTTGCCTTTGACGGCCCACCCAAACACGTAATCTTTCGGAATCGGCGCGCCTTCCGGCAACGCTGCGGCACCCGCGATTTCCGGATACGGCACGGGCTTGCCCAGCGGATCGATCAAGACTTCAAGGTCGGCTTGCAACGTTTCGTCTGCGAATCCAACCCGGCCCTTGTCGAACCCGATTTCGTTGATATCGAGTACCCACTTCGACGGCTCATCGGTATCGGACGCCGCCGATTTGATGTTGAAATCCCAATTGGCGCGGCCATCCTTCAACCGCTGAAGATCGGCCGACGGCTGCGTCAGCTGGATGCTGCGAATCACCACGCGTTGACTGATCAAAGGCAACGGCGACAAGCTGAATTCGCCCCGCTGCAACGTCGCAAACTGGGGCGCCTTGGCCCAATCCGTGTTGCCGACAACGATATCGTTAGCCGCAACGTGCGGCCATGGCACCCAATGCCGCCAACCGCTTTCGGTATCCGAACGCCGCCACTGAACCGTCAAGTCGCCATTGATGGCAAACGGACGGCCGATCGCTTCGGACACTTTTTCATTGATGGTGGGCTTGACGCGGTTCCAGTCGAATGTGGCAATGACCACGACGAGAACGACGATCAGCAAGAGCAGCGTACCGAGGGTAAACCCGACGATTTTTTTTGTACGCGTCATGACGGCAACTCCAAGCATGGGCGGTAGCCCAAACACTTAGCAAGGCTCACGCCCGCGATACGAATTGCCCTGAGGACCTCGGGCGTCAGGCCGCCTTGCGTTGTGACGCAGAAGGCAACGCCATTGTGAACACGCCTTCGGCAAGTTCTGCGCGCCAGCCGTAAAACGATGCCAACGTTTGCACAGCAGTCCACGCAATCATCGCACCGCCGCGTCCATCGGATGCGCGAACGAGCGTCGATCCCTTGCCGGGATGAATCGTGGCTTGCACTTGACCGTCGGGGCGGCCTTCGATCAGCAACTCACTGCCATCCGGCATCGTGTCGACCAGATGCAGCAGCATGGCCAGCATCACATACCGCCCGCCGAACAATGCCACATCGGGGCCGGCCACTGACTCGGCCAGCGTGATGCGTTTACCGGATAACAACAAGTGCGTAAATACGAGCTTGGTGCATTCGCGCGTCAACGCGGCCATGGAGACGCGCTTGCCCGAGTCGGTCAGCCATTCGCCCAACTCACGCACCGTATCCACGCCCTCATCGAGCATCACATCCACGTCATTCAGCAATTGCTGGGTACGTTCGTCGGACATGTCGAGCGGCGTCTCACCCGACGTGCGCTGCATCATGCCGGCTGCCAGCTTGGCGTTCGCAATGGGCTTGAGCGCATCGTGCCGCAATACCGGAAAGGCTTGCGCCAACACGGCAAACTGAATCCCTTGGGCCATGATCGCGTCGGAGTGATTGGGCGTTTGCATCGCGTTCCTCATACCTTCAGTAGCGTCGCTTCCAGCGTTTCCAGATCGGCAGGTTTTTCAAGCCATGCATCGAACAGCGAATGATCGCCGCGCCGCATATTCTTGGGCAAGCCGCTCAAGGCAACGATCTTGGGTGGCCGCGCGAGCGTGTGCTTCATGGCATCGGCCAGCGCGTAGCCGTCCATGTCCGGCAGCACGATATCGACGATCGCAACATCGGGCGCAAATGCCGTTGCGATTTCCAAAGCCTGGGCACCCGTGTGCGCAACCTGCGGCGCATGGCCGGACAACTCGAGAAACTCCGAAAGCAATTCGGACGCCATCTCGTTATCGTCGACGATCAATACACGCAGCGTGGTTTCATTGGTCACGCGTCATTCTCCAAAAATTCATGTCTCGCTCCGGCCGACGGGCAGCACAACGGCAAAATCCACAATGCCGTCCTCGCATACCACGTCGATGCGTCCGCCATGGCCGGCGACGACCTGGTCGGCAATATAAAGTCCCAATCCGAGACCGCTGCGATTGCGCGGACGGCCTACCGATTGGGGTTTGAATGGGGCAAATAAATGTTCGAGCACATCAGCGTCGATCGGCGGGCCATCGTTGATCACGTGAATCACGATTGCCTCGCCCAACGTGCGGCCGGTGATCAAAATCGGGGCACCGACCATGCCATGCTTGATTGCATTGCTCAGCAGATTTGAAATCACCTGCGCCATGCGATCGCCGTCTGCCTGCAGCATCAAGTGCGCATCCAGATCGAGCTGAATCGAAATCGAGGGATGCGCAATGCGCGATTCTTCCACCAGATCGACAACGATCGCAGCCAGATCGCAGTCGCCCAGCTGCATACCGAGCCCAAGGCCGCCTTGCAGGCGCGACAGATCCAACACTTGCGCGATCAGGCGCTGCATTCGGCCGCTCGAGGTACGGATGCGCTCGCCCATCCGGGCGCCGGCGCCGTCGGTGCGCGTCAACAGCGTTGCCGCCACATTGATCGATTGCAGCGGGTCGCGTAGATCGTGGCCGAGCATCGCCAGAAGCGCTGAGCGCGCGCGATCCATTTCAGCCGCGCGCGATGCCGTGATCTGCGACAGCTCGTCGCGCAGGTTCTCGGCCGCGCCCAACTCCTCGGGCAGCCAGGGACGACATGTATTGCGCACCACCTGACGCCATTCGTCGAACGAACCACGTGGCGTGAGCCGAGGTCCAAGGGCACCGGTTGCATATTCTTTTTCGGGTTGGCCGCCCCACACCAGCGTCTCGACCTGCTCCTTGCGCAGCCAGATCAACCAGCCGTTATGCACGGCGTCGAATTTGCAGGCCAGAAACCCTGCGTAGGGCACGAACTGACTTTGCAGATCGGGAAAGCTGTGCGCGATACTCGTGCACGCAATGGTGCGCGACCCCGCACGCTCCAGGGCCGCGACGATGGTTTGCATATCGCCGCGCGGAGCAATGCCTTCGCAGATCGTCAGCCCACCGCCCCACAAACACAATGCGGCGTCGTGCGGCAACAAATCGGCGGGGGTGGGGGACTCCTGCGTGAGCGCCGCCAGAATGTCTTCCGAGTTCCAGACGCGCTGCGCGATGCGATTGACCACGCCGGTACTGACCTGCACCTTGGCCGCGCGCGCCTGCGCTTCGAACGATGCGATCGTCGATGACAGAATCTGCGCCATTACTTCGCACGCCATGCGAATACCGAACGCCACATGGCGTGGCGCCATGTGATGGCAGGCGATCATTCCCCACAGACGACCATCGATTACGACGGATACGCTCATCGAGGCGCGTACGCCCATATTGGCCATGTACTCGAGGTGAATCGGCGACACACTGCGCAGCACGCTGGAACTCATGTCGAGCGGCCGCGCGGAGGGGTCCCTGCTCAATAGATGCACAGGCTGGTATTTGGCATCCGAAATCAAGCGCAGCGTGTTCTTGATATAGAGACGGCGCGCCTGTGCGGGGATATCGCTCGCCGGATACCGTCGACCTTCCCAGTTATCCAGATCTTCGCGACGACTTTCTCGCACCACCTCGCCGCTCTCATCCGGATGAAACCGATACGCCATCACACGATCGAATCCCGTGATGTGGCGAATTTCCTGGACGGCGATGTTCAAGAGGGATTCGATGGATTTCTGACGTCGAAGTCGCTCAACGGACTGATAAGCGCGGCTCAATGCCGGTGCCATCTCGGCCAGGGGGTCGGCACGCAGTTCCAGTTCGACGATCGCAAAACCATCCACGTTCCGGTGGCCGATGACGTCGTAGGCCTGACCCTTGATGTTCGCTACGAACGGTTCAAAGTCGCTGTCTTCCTCGTCCAACCAGCGGACCAGGACGGCACTGACGTCGGCAGGAATCGCATCCGCCGTGGCTGCAACGCCCAACGTCACTGGAGCACCCAACACGTCTGCTGCATTCGCAGAAACGTATGCCAACAAGCCTGCACGGTCGAACGCCAACAACGCACCGCAGGGCTGAATCGCGCCTGGGATGTGAATAGGTTCGCTGTCGCAGTTTTGCAACGTAACAGCGGTACTCGTGTTGGAAGGAGTCAATGACATAGCTTATCTAAATAGCGGGCCCATGACCCACATCCGCACCGATCGCCGGGCACATCTGGGCGGGTGCCAGCGTTGCAAAACTTACCGTCAGCCGTTCACACTCGGTATTACTGGCATGTGCGACCCTCCCATTTCTCCTATGGCAGAACGCGTTGCCAATGGTAGGAAAGTGCGGCATGGCTTTACCAATGATGCCAAATGTTAATTCTTTCGACACAAGAGCACATTCCGTGCCCAGGGTTAACATTCCCCTTGCCGGGGGTGGTTTTTTACAAAGCAACGGGGAATTTGGCGGGTATGACGGGCCATCTGCTTACATATGGACGTCAATCAATGATTCTCGCATGGGGCCACCCCACCAGCAATCGATTCCGGCGACAGACCTTTCAGGCGCGCGTAAGCGCTACCAATCGGTCCAGCAAGGCTCGACGCCGCGCGTCCTCGAAGCCATAAGTCCCGTAAATATCCGACGCCCAGATGCCATCCGCGGCTAGGCGCGCGACAAGTGCGCCGGTGGGATCGTCGGTTTCTTCCAGGTCGGCGGCCAGCGCCTCGGATACCGCCGAGCGCCACATATGCAGCAGTGACATATCCGAGAGCAGCGCGGCGCTCATCGACGCCCAGGCGTCATACTCCTTCTTCGACTGGCCAGCGATCACGCGGACGTAGGCACGCGCGCTACGGCCCCGCGGCTCGGGATCCTTGGCAGCCAACTCCGATACCATCGCCGTGAACTGATCGACCATGTCTTTGACCATGGCGGCGACCAATTCTTTCTTGGACGGGAAATGGTGCAGCAGCGCTCCCTTGCTCAGCCCGGCCTTCAATGCCACCGCGTCCAACGTGAAGGTGATTGCCCCAAACTCAGCAATCACTTCGTTCGCTGCCGTCAGCAGGGCCTTGCGCGTCACATCCGCCTGTCTCTTCATGCCTGTTCCCAATTGAATTCTTTCGTACCTAAGCGTTGCAATACTACCGCTGCTAACTGCAGCTTGCAGTCGTTGCATAGTACCGTCTGGACGGTCGATTTTTAAGGCGTCTTGGCCTAATTTGGATGACATCTTCGCTTAATTTCGATAACATACCGGCCAGACGGTTTACAACCTGACGATATTTTTTACAGTGCCTGTACGTTCGCCGGTATAAGCGTTCAGCGTCCCCATCCGGCAGGTCGTCGCTCCTCGCCTGAACTCAGTCAATGAAAAAACTCAAGATTTCCACTCAACTCATCGGCCTCACAGCCGTGTTCCTCGTGTTTTTCTTCATTACGAACGGCATGAGCATCAGAGCGTTCGACAATGCGGTGGATGCGGCCGAGCGGGTCTACACGCACAATCTGCAGCCGATTCGCCACCTTAAGACCCTGTCTGACGTGTACGCCATCGACGCCGTAGACACGGCGACCAAAACGCTCCTCGGCCTTCAACGCTGGGATGAGAGCCGCCAGACGCTCGATGAGGCACGCGCGCGTATCGCGCCTGCACTTGCTGCTTTCCAAGCAAGCACAGATTCGCCTGAGGAAGAAGCCGACCTGTTGGCGTTGACGCCCCTCAAAGCCACGGCGGATGCCGCTCTGGACAAACTGACCGCGTTGCTGCGCGACGACGACTCAGGTGGATTGGCCACCTTCGTATCCACTGAACTGTTCGGCGCTATCACACCCCTGCAAATGCATCTGGACGCGATGAACGACCGGCAGGAGGCGCTCGCGGAGTCTGCGCATGACGACCTGCAGGCCAACCTGAACAGAATCGTCGTGATTCTGGCCGTTGTGCTCATTGGCGCGTTGCTCGCCAGCGGCGCTGTCGCGTTCTACATCACCCGAACCATCATCGGTCAGTTGGGTGCAGAGCCCAATGAGCTCAAGCGCGTTGCGGATGCCGTCGGCAGGGGCGAGCTTTATCACGCAATAACGCTGCGCAAGAACGATCGCGACAGCGTTCTGCAGACGCTGGTCGGCATGCGCGACATGCTGAAGAATGTGGTGTCAGGCGTACGCGGCAACGCTGAGGCGGTTGCGATCGCCAGCGCTCAGATCGCCGAAGGCAACAATGATTTGAGCGCGCGAACCGAGGAGCAAGCCGCCGCGCTGGAGCAAACAGCCGCCTCCATGGAACAACTGGGTTCCACGGTGCAGCACAATGCCTCGAACGCCGTACAAGCTACCGAGCTTGCCCAAACGGCGGCAGGCGTGGCCGGTGAAGGCGGCGATGTCGTCAACCAGATGATCGAAACCATGCGTGGCATCGACGACAGCGCCAAGCGCATGGCCGGCATCATCAATACGATTGAAGGCATCGCTTTCCAGACCAATATCCTGGCCCTCAATGCTGCGGTCGAAGCTGCGCGCGTTGGCGAACACGGCCGGGGCTTTGCCGTGGTGGCCGGCGAGGTGCGTAGCCTCGCGCAGCGTGCCGCGCAAGCCGCCAAAGAAATCAGCGAACTGATCAACACGAGCGTCGATCGGGTGAGCCATGGCACCACACTGGTCGGGCAGGCCGGGCAAAGCATGACTGACATTGTGGCGTCCACCCAGCACGTCATGACCCTGATGAATGAAATCAGCGTGGCCAATAAAGAACAAAGCGTGGGCGTTGCCCAAGTGGGCGAGGCAGTCACTCAAATGGATCAAACCACGCAGCAAAACGCTGCGTTGGTCGAACAAAGCGCCGCTGCCGCCCAAGGGCTGCGCGAGCAGGCGGACGAACTACTCGCAGCGGTTTCGGTGTTTCAATTGGGCGACCGCCAACAGACCACACCTGTCCGGCTGCTCCAATCTGCACGTCAGGCAACACCGTCTGCGGCAATGGCACGCAGTGTGGCCCAACCTCCCGCTGCATCGGGCAAGACGCTTGCCCCGCATAAGACGAAAACGATGTCGACGCCCGCAACCACCCCCGAGCCACTTGCTCCCAAGCCCGTCCGTAACGCCGACGATGGCACATCTGCACGCTCCCATCCTGACGACGGCGACGATTGGTCAAAGTTTTGACGCCGATCAAACCATCCAGACGGTTTTTAATCTACAACAACGATGGGTGTTTTTATTCAACTCACGACTGCGTCAACGCGTAGCCGCCCTGCTCCGTCAAGACGGATCGACCACGCTTCCTCTGCTTCAGGAGTACACGATGCCAGACAGACTAACGTCCGCCGCCGCCGATATCCGAGAGGTGAACCTCTCTTATCTCCTCCTTGCACAACGCCTGCTTCACGACGATTTCGAGGGTGCGCTGTTTCGCCTTGGCTTCAGCAAGGAGGTCGCCAACATCATGATGCGGCTATCCCCGGCACAGTTGGTTCGACTTGCAAGTTCAGGCGCCTTGCTATGCCAATTCCGCTTCGAAGACCAAAAAGTGCTCAGCGCGCTCACCAAAGACCTGCTGGGCGGCGTGCTGCAGCAGGCACATACAACGATTTTGCTCGCCAACCAGCCTGTCGAGCGCGTGGCATAACGCCTTTGGCGTCGCTGCCATGACCACAAACAAGAAAAGTGTGTCTCGCGATGCCGACGAAATCATCTTGGCCAAGGAGATGATCATGTTGGGTGCTCGGCTACAAGTCGTCGAAAGCGAAACCGCGTTGAGTCGCGAACGGTTGGCCAAGCTTTACCGGGAGCTGCAAGGCTGCGCGGCACCCAAGGGCATGCTGCCTTTCTCGGTCGACTGGTATATGACGTGGATGCCGAATATCCACTCATCAATGTTCTACGGCATTTACCGCTTCCTGGCCCGCGAGACCCATCTCGAAGGCGTACGCCTTACCGTGCGCGCGTACCGGCTCTATCGCAATCAAGTGGCTTGTCAAACCCACGGCGTCGGAACCCCCACGTTGAGTTTCACGCGCGCCTGGATGCTGATCCGTTTTTTCGAAAGCAGAATGCTGCAGCTATCGGCATGCACGCAATGCAAGGGCGAGTTCGTGGCGCATGCGCATGCGATCCGGCACAATTACATGTGCGCGATTTGTCGCCCGCCGCCGCGCGCAGGAAAAAAACGCCGTCCATCAGCGGCGAAGTCCACCTCGGCCACATCCCCGTCTACAGCCTCGTCGTCAACCTCGAGCTCGTCCCCGTCGTCAACGCCGTCAACGCCGTCTTCCACCGTCCCCAAGCACTTGGCAGACAAGACATTCACTGGTGTTGGTCCGGATCCCGCCGCCGGTGTGTCTGATAACCCTGCGACCGCCCTAGATCCGAGTGACCCCAATCCGTATATTGCCTAAGGTTATTTATAAATAGCCTTTTATGCGTATTCATCCCCGCAGGGGTGCGTTAACGTCAACGATCCGATATTCCCCGCCGCGGTGTCGCCGCGCGCCCTGGAATACCCCAGACGAGAAGCGAGTCCGGTGGCGCAAGCCCCTGGAACGCTGTGGACGAACATGTATCAGTATGACGAAGTCGACCAGCAATTGGTCGAAGAGCGCGTTACCCAGTTCAGTGATCAAATGCAGCGGTTTCTCGCAGGCGATTTGAGTGAGGATGATTTCCGCCCGCTCCGCCTGCAAAACGGGCTCTACATTCAGCGCCACGCGCCCATGCTCCGCGTCGCCATTCCGTATGGTTTGCTGTCGGCCGAGCAACTGCGAATGCTCGGGCATATCGCGCGCACGTGGGATCGCGGCTACGGTCACTTCAGCACACGCCAGAACATTCAGTTCAATTGGCCCAGTCTGGAAGATACGCCGAAGATTCTTGCGGCCCTGGCAACCGTGCAGATGCACGCGATTCAGACCAGCGGCAACTGCATTCGCAATACGACAACCGATCACTTCGCTGGCGTCGCTCCTGACGAGATCGTCGATCCCCTGGTGTGGTGCGAGATCATTCGTCAGTGGTCGACCTTCCACCCCGAGTTCGCGTTCTTGCCGCGCAAGTTCAAGATCGCCGTGAGCGGCTCGCCCTCCGATCGCGCCGCCGTTGGTGTGCACGATATCGGTCTGCAGGCTGACACGGTCGACGGCGTCATCGGATTCCGCGTTGCAGTGGGCGGCGGCATGGGCCGCACGCCAATTGTGGGCAAGGTGATCCGCAATTTCTTGCCGTGGTACGACCTGCTGACTTATCTGCAAGCCATTCTGCGGGTGTACAACCTGCATGGCCGACGCGACAACAAATACAAGGCGCGCATCAAGATCCTGGTGAAGGATCTGACGCCGGAGGTATTTGGCGAGCAGGTCGAGCGCGAATGGCAGCACATCAAGGACGGCCCCAACAAGCTGACCCAAGCCGACCTGGATGCCATCGCGACCCGCTTCACCACGCCTGCCTATGACGCTGATGCCGCGCAAGCGCCCGATCCCACGCCGGCGCTGGCGGCAGAGCAACCCACGTTTGCGCGTTGGCTGCGAAAGAACGTGCACCCGCACCGCGAACCGGGCTACGCCTGTGTGACCTTGTCGTTGAAGGAAACGGGCGTGCCGCCTGGCGACCTCACGGCAGATCAAATGGATGCGGTCGCGGATCTCGCCGATGCGTTCAGCGCGGGCGAAATGCGCGTGTCGCACGAACAGAATCTGATCTTTGCTCATGTGCGGCAAAGCGACTTGCCCGCATTGTGGAAAAAACTCACGCCGCTAGGTCTGGCGCATGCCAACATCGGCTTGATCAACAACATCATCGCCTGTCCCGGCGGCGACTTCTGCGCCTTGGCCAATGCCGTGTCGATCCCCGTGGCCGAGTCGATTCAACGCCGCTTCGACAATCTCGATTATCAATTCGAAATCGGCGAACTGGATCTGAACATCTCCGGCTGCATCAATTCCTGCGGTCACCATCATGTGGGCCATATCGGCATTCTGGGTGTGGATAAGGGCGGCGAAGAGTGGTACCAGGTCACCATCGGCGGCCGCCAAAGTGCCGGCCCTGGTGAGCATCTCGATGCCAAGGGCGTGATTCGCCCAGGCGGTGCCGCCATCGGCAAGATCATCGGGCCCTCGTTCGCACGCGATGAAGTGCCGGACGTGGTCGAAACGCTGATCCAGACCTATCTGAAGCTGCGCGACAGCGATGCCGAGCGCTTTGTGGATGTGGTGGGTCGCGTAGGCTTGGACCCCTTCAAGACGGATGTGTACGGCGACGCGCGCAAGAATCTGATCGCGCAGCAGCAGGGAGCCGTTCATGCTTGAGCGTCAATTGATCCAGAACGGCACGAGCCGTATCGACGACACGCGTCTGCCGCAGGCTGACGATACGACGTTGCCGGCCGACGATGGACACGCGGTTGTGAACCTGGCCACGTGGCTCGAGCATCGCGGGGCGTTGCGGGCGCGGCAGCATCCGGTGGGCATCGCACTCGCGCCGGATGACGAAGCCCTCGATCTCGCGGAAACCGAAAGCGGAACCATCGACCCCACGGGCATCGCCTTCATCGCCGTCGAATTTCCCAACATGACGGACGGCCGCGGGTTTTCGCAAGGTCAACTGCTGCGCACCCGGCTGGGCTGGGAAGGTGAGATGCGCGCGGTGGGCGATGTGCTGGCCGACACGATGTTCTATCTCTCACGCTGCGGCTTCGACAGCTTTTCGCTGAAACCCGGGCAGGATGCCGATCTGGCGTTGCGCGCGCTGTCGACATTCTCAACGGGCTATCAACGCGGATATCGGCTAGGCAACGCGCGGGCTTGACGTAGCGCGTGTAACGGCAGCGCGCGAAGTGATAACTCGCTGGACACGATAACGCGTTGAACGGCAATGCGTTGAACGGCAAGGCACTAAACGGTACCGCACCAGATGGCATAGTGGTTGACGTACAAGCTGCATCAGGCACTTTCCTGCCTGACGCATCATGCGCCCGCATCCAGCGCCTCGCGCAATGCCTGCACGATGATCTCGAAGCTTGCCGCCATGCCGTTTTCCGGCACGCACGCGTAGCCGAGCACCAACCCTTTCTGCGCCCGCTCGGGCACAGCGTAATAGCGCGACAGTGCGCGCGTAAGCACGCCTCGTTCGCGCACCACCCGCTCCACGTCGCGATCGTCCATCGTCTGCGGGAGATCCAGCACCAGATGCAGTCCCGCATCGATCCCGTCACGGTGCAACCACCCTTCGCCCAGCCGCCGTTCGATCAGTTTCACGAGCATGGCGCGCCGGCGTTCATACAGCATGCGCATGCGGCGGATATGCGCCACGTAGTGGCCCTCTTCGATAAACGTGGCCACTGCGCCGTGCGTGAGCAAATGCCCCTCGCGATAGAGCTCGGCGTGACCGGCCTGAAATGCGGGTACAAGCGCTTTCGGCAGCACGAGATAACCCAGCCGCAGGCCGGGATACATCGTCTTGCTGAACGTGCCCACATAGATCACGCGCGCATCGGGTTCCAACCCCTGCAATGACGCAATAGGATGGCCCGAGTAGCGAAATTCGCTGTCGTAGTCGTCTTCCACGATCCAGCAGTTCCAGGCGCGTGCGAGCGCCAGCCATTGCCGGCGGCGCGCCAGCGACATGATCGATCCCAGTGGATACTGATGCGACGGCGTCATGAAAATGAACGTGGGCCGGGGGGGCGCATCGGCGGCCTGCATATCCGGCGGGCACATGCCCTCTTCATCGACGGCAACCGGATGCACATCCATGCCATTGGACTTCAGCACACTGCGCGCGCCCCAGTAGCCTGGATCTTCCACCCATGCCACGTCGCCCACGTCCGACAACAAACGCGTCGCCAGATCGATGGCCTGCTGCGTGCCTTCGGTGATCACGATCTGATCCGCCTCGCAATCTACCGAGCGGGCCACGGAAAGATGCTGTGCCAACGCTTCGCGCAGGGCCGGCAAGCCGCCCCCATGCCCATAGGTGAGCAACTCGGGGGGCGGTGCACGCCAAAGGCCGCGCATGATGCGGCCGAACTTTTGGTGTGGAAACGCGGACACATCCGGCACGCCCGGCATGAAAGCCCCCCACTGAAATGGCGACGCGGCTGCGTTTTCGACGATGCTCGCACCGCGACGCGACAGCCCTTGGGCCGCGGCATCGGGCGCGCGATGGCGGGTGCGGCGCCCGGCATCAAGCAGGCGCTCCGGAATCGCATCCATGACGTACGTGCCGCTGCCCGGCCGGCTGTGCACATACCCTTCCGCCAGCAATTGCGCATACACATGAATGACCGTGTTGCGCGCGATATTCATCTCGTTGGCCAGGTCGCGCGATGCAGGCAGACGGACCCCGGCGGCGAGTTGCCCGTCGAGGATAGACTCCCGAATCAGACGATAGAGCCGCTTGTTCATCGGCTCGGAGCTGGGCTCGGTCAACTTCCAGCGTAAGAGATCAGCCAGCAACGCGCGCATGTGGTTCCATCAAAATGGCGAAAGTGGTTCTTTATGAGGGAACCATCCTAGCATTACATTGGCTGACTCATGTGCAGCGACGCGAACGTCCTGCACACCCGTGCATACGCCCTCGCTCACCTGGAGATCGGCAATGAAGAATATGGATCTGGATACCCGTCGCAGCCTGGCCACCCCGCGTGGCGTCGGCGTGGCCTACAGCGTGTACGCCGTGCGTGCCGAGAACGCGACCATCTGGGACGCGGACGGCAAGGAATACATCGACTTCGCCGGCGGCATCGCCGTGCTGAACACCGGCCATCGCCACCCGAAGGTCAAGGCCGCGATCGCTGCCCAGCTCGAGTGCTTCACGCATACCGCATATCAGATCATTCCTTACGAGCCCTACGTTGCGCTCGCCGAACGCCTGAACAAGATCGCGCCCATCGACGGCCTGAAGAAAACCGCCTTTTTCACCACCGGTGCCGAAGCCGTTGAGAACGCGATCAAGATCGCCCGCGCCTACACCAAGCGCACCGGCGTGATCGCCTTCTCCGGCGCCTTCCATGGCCGCACGCTGCTGGGCATGGCGCTCACCGGCAAGGTTGCGCCGTACAAAGTGGACTTCGGTGCGATGCCGCCGGACATCTTCCACGCCCCCTTCCCCAACACGACGCAGGACATCTCGGTCGCCGATGCGCTCAAGCACCTGGAACTGCTGTTCAAGGTCGACATCGATCCGAAGCGCGTCGCAGCCATCATCATCGAGCCCGTGCAAGGCGAAGGCGGTTTCAATCCCGCGCCGGCCGAACTCATGACCGCCCTGCGCCGCATCTGCGACGAGCACGGCATTGTGCTGATCGCCGACGAAGTGCAAACCGGCTTTGCCCGCACTGGCAAGATGTTTGCCATGCAGCACTACGACGTGCAGCCCGACATGATGACGGTAGCCAAGAGCCTGGCGGGCGGCATGCCGCTATCGGGCGTGATCGGCCGTGCCGAAATCATGGACGCGCCCAACCCCGGCGGCTTGGGCGGCACGTACGCCGGCAACGCCCTGGCGTTGGCCTCGGCCCATGCTGTGCTGGACGTGATCGAAGAAGAACAACTCTGCGCCCGTGCCGAAACGCTGGGCCAGCGCCTACGCGATCGTTTGACGGCACTCAAGCGCACCGTACCCGCATTGGGTGAGGTGCGCGGACCGGGTTCGATGGTGGCCGTTGAAATGAACGACCCCACCACCGGCAAGCCCGATGCAGAGGCCGTCAAGCGCGTGCAAGCGGCCGCGTTGGCTCAAGGCCTGATCCTGATCACGTGCGGCGTTTACGGCAACGTGCTGCGTTTCCTGTATCCGCTCACGATTCCGGATGCGCAATTCGATCGCGCGCTGGATATTCTCGCCGACGCCATCACCGCCTGATCACGGAGCATTCGAAGTCATGCAGCACCCCGCACTCACCCGTCCCAGCCTTCTCCGTAACGCCTGCTTCATCGACGGCAAATGGGTGGGCGCGGACGGCGCCGATCCCATCGTCGTCGCCAACCCCGCGACGGGCGCCACCGTGGGCACGGTGCCCACCCTGCCGCGCAGCGAAGTCGAGCGCACCATCGATCGTGCGCAGGCCGCCCTGCCGGCATGGCGTGCCTTGCCTGGCAAGGCGCGCGCAGCCGTGCTGGTGCGCTGGGCGCAAGCCATGATGGCGCATCAGGACGATCTCGCCACGCTGCTCACGCTGGAACAAGGTAAACCGCTCGCCGAGGCGAAAGGCGAGATTGCCTACGCCGCATCGTTTCTGGAATGGTTTGCCGAAGAAGCCAAGCGCATCGACGGCGACGTGCTGCAGAGCCCGCAAGCGCACCAGCGCCTGCTCGTTCTCAAGCAAGGCATCGGCGTGTGCGCGGCGATCACGCCCTGGAATTTCCCGGCGGCCATGATCACGCGCAAAGTGGCGCCCGCCCTGGCGGCAGGCTGCACGATCATCGTCAAGCCCGCCGAGCAAACACCCCTCAGCGCCCTGGCGTTGGCCGTGTTGGCTGAAGACGCCGGCGTACCGGCCGGGGTGTTCAACGTCGTGACGGGCGACGCCCGCACGGTGGGCGGTGCCTTGTGCGACAGCAACATCGTCCGCAAGTTGAGCTTCACCGGCTCGACCGAAGTGGGTCGCTTGTTGATGGCGCAGTGTGCGCCGACGATCAAGAAAGTGTCGTTGGAATTGGGCGGCAATGCGCCGTTCATCGTGTTCAACGATGCCGATGCCGATCGTGCCATCGAGGGCATCCTCGCCTCGAAGTTTCGCAATGCCGGACAAACCTGCGTTTGCGCCAACCGCATCTACATCCAGTCGGGCATCTACGATCGCATCGCGACCGGACTGGCCGAACGCGTGGCCGCATTGCCGGTAGGCGATGGTTTCACACCGGGCGTCCAGCAGGGACCGTTGATCGACACCGACGCCATCGCCAAAGTGAAGCAGCATATCGGCGATGCCGTGGCGCAAGGCGCGACGGTGATGACGGGCGGCGAACCCCATGAACTCGGCGGCACGTTCTTCCAACCGACCGTGGTGCGCGATGTCACCGCCGCCATGCGCTTTGCGCAAGAAGAAACCTTCGGCCCGGTTGCACCGCTGTTCAAGTTCGAAACTGAAGACGAAGTCGTCGCCCGCGCGAATGACACCATCTTCGGATTGGCGTCATATGTGTTCACGCAAGACTACGCGCGCATCTGGCGCATTTCGGAGGCACTCGAGTACGGCATGGTGGCGATCAACACCGGGCTGCTGTCGAACGAAGTGGCGCCGTTCGGCGGCGTCAAGCAGTCGGGACTGGGCCGCGAAGGCTCGCGCTACGGCATCGAGGATTACCTTGAGATGAAGTACGTGTGCGTGGATCTGGGTAAGTAATCACACTGATTCAGTAGGCACGCAGCACCAAGGAACGAGAATCGGGACGATCGTCCCGATTCTCGCTTTTTTCATGGGCGCAGGGTCCGTCGTCGCCCGATCTCGATGACCCACTCATTTTCGAATGACTGAGGTCTTTCAAGGTCTAGTGCCTAGGCTCAGAAACCCGCTCTACACACGCGTTTTACAGCACGTGGATCTTGGTTGCTTGCGGACCCTTCGGACCCATGCCGGGTTCATAGCTGACGCGCTGATTCTCGTCCAACGAATCGCGTCCGCCTTGAATATCCGAGAAATGGACGAAGAGGTCTTTGCCGCCGCTCTCGGGCATGATGAAGCCAAAGCCTTTTTGCGAGTTGAACCACTTTACGATGCCGGTTTCCATATTATTTCCTTTAGATTTGAGGAACGGCGCTTGGATCGCGGCGCGCACGCCGCGAAGCCCACGGCCCGCGACCTGTCAATCAGATCGTGGCAGTGGGCTGGCGTCGGTATAGCTGGAACGGATTCGCTGCGAATCCGCCCTTGTTATGAGGGGGAGCCGGCAAACGCCGCAAGGGCGCAGCCGGTGAACAGCGGTGGAGTTGTGGCGATCAGTTGAGACTGCCGCGCAAACTCGCAACTGCGTGCGATGCAATGCTGTCATCGGCGGCGGCGCCATCCAGGGCAACGCCCGGATGCAAGGCGATGTCGGCTTGGACATCACCCGCTTTGCCTTGTTCTGCTTCGACCGAATCGGCACGGGGGTCGGTGGCGAAATTAGGATAAATCATGCCTGCTCCCGTAGAGGTTGGTATGGCGAAAAGCCATGACGCAATGTACAGGACGACGGTCGGATCCCCTAACCGAACTTTGCAAGCAGATACGTCGATTTTGTAAGCGCGAAATCGGAAGATGCTGCAAAGAGACGGCATGATCGTGAAACAGACATGACACGGGGATGACAACGCTTTGACGCGCATGACATGTCATCACGCTGTCATGAAGGGGCTTTATCGTCAACGAGCGCTCCGACACGAGATCTCGGTCATCATGCATCCCACCGCTTATCGCCCTGCCCCCTCCTCCTCCGACTATCAGGCCGCCTGGACCAAGCTTGTGGACGCGTTCCCGTACGCCGACGCTGTGGTGCCGGAGGCCGCGATCTATGAGTATCGGCATCGCCTGGAGGTGTCGGCTGCGCTGGTGATGGGTGCTGTCGACTGGGCAAAATCAAGCGAAGAAGTATCGCCTGCAAATGCAAACAACGACTTGCACCTGACGCCCTACGGACAGGATCGCTGGCACGCTCGCCACTTCGTCAATGAAGGACTGCGCCCGAGCCGACGCGCGAGGTGAATATGTAAGGGTGGCGTGCCAGCCCAGGCTGAGGCGTCAACCAGTCAGCCTAACCGTATCGCTATTGGCTGGCTATTGCTCAGGCACCCGTCGACGAAGCGTGAGCAATAGGCAAATGACGCGTGCAATAGGCAGCTTGGCGTCGAACGGAATGCAGCGCCGCCCCCTTCAGCTTTTCATACTCTACCCGGTCAGCCCGCCGAACCAGTGTGGGGTGATCAGACACGAAAGCGTCGAATCGGCGTAACGCTTCGGTCGACGTATCGCAAAGCTGTCGCATCTCTTGCCAATCATGATCGTTCGTCATTGCACACCTGCGCCCATTGCTCACCGATAATGATGGACATCATGCAAACCACATGCCCGGCGCGTTTTTTGGAGGCGTGCTTCACAACTTTGCGATCCCCAAACGCAAAAACGCCACCTCGAAAGGTGGCGTTTTCACTGCTAATTTTGGTGGTGGGTCGTGCGGGGGTCGAACCCACGACAAACGGATTAAAAGTCCGCTGCTCTACCAACTGAGCTAACGACCCGACCGAAGCCATAGATTATGGCCTATTCCAAGAGGCTTGTCAAAGCCTCTTGGAAGTCACCGTCAAGCTTACCAGGCGGTGATGACCGCGCCCTTGTATTTCGTCTGGATGAATTCCTTCACCGCAGCACTGTGGTACGCCGTCACGAGTTTGGCGAACACGGGCTTGTCCTTGTCGGCGGCACGCACCACCAGCACGTTGGCGTACGGCGATTCGGGCGACTCGCGCACGATGGCGTCCTTCACGGGATCCAGACCGGCTTCGATGGCGAAGTTGGTGTTCACAGCCGACGCATCGGTGTCATCCAGCGAGCGCGGCAATTGTGCGGCGTCCAGTTCGATGAAACGGATCTTCTTCGGGTTGTCTTGCACGTCGATCGGCGTGGCTTTCAGGCCTACGCCATCACGCAATTTGATCAAGCCCTTGTCTTGCAGCAGCAGCAAGGCACGGCCGCCGTTGGTGGGGTCGTTGGGGATGGCGATGCGGGCGCCCTCTTTCAGCTCGTCCAGGCTCTTGATCTTCTTGCTGTAGATGCCGATCGGGAAGATCACGGTTTTGGCGATGCTCTCGAGCTTGTAGCCGCGGTCCGCGTTGGCGTTGTCCAGATAGGGTTGGTGCTGGTAGCTGTTGGCATCCAGATCGCCGCCGGCCAGGGCCGCGTTGGGCTGCACGTAGTCGCTGAACTCGATGATCTGCAGGGCGAGACCCTGCTTGGCGGCCTCTTGCTTGACCACTTCGAAGATCTGCGCGTGCGGGCCGGCCGTCACGCCGATCTTCAGCGGCTTGTCTTGAGCGACCGCGGTCTGCGCGATCAGGCTGGCGCCAAGCGCCAGGGCGGTCAACGATTTGATGAACAGCGATGTCATGGAACAGTTTCCTTGGAAAAAATCTTCTTAACGATGGGCCAGGCGGCGCACGAGCCAGTCGCCGGCACTCTGAATGATTTGCACGAGCAACACGAGCACGACCACGACTGCCAGCATCACTTCGGGCAGGAAGCGCTGGTAGCCGTAGCGGATGCCGAGGTCGCCCAGACCGCCGCCACCGATGGCGCCGGCCATGGCCGAGTAGCCGATGAGGCTGACCAGGGTGACGATGGTTGCCGCGACCAGCCCGGGAAGCGATTCGGGCAGGATGACCTTGCAGATGATCTGGAACGGCGACGCCCCCATGGCACGCGCTGCAGTAATCAGCCCGGGGTCGACCTCGCGCATGGCGTTCTCGGCGATGCGCGCCATGAACGGAATGGCAGCCACCGCCAGCGGCACGATGGCCGCAGTGGTTCCGATGGAGGTTTGCGCCACCCAGCGCGTAAACGGAATGATGGCGACCATCAGAATGACGAACGGCACCGAGCGGGTGGCGTTGACGATCACGCCGAGGATGCGGTTGACCGTCAATGATTCGAGCAGCGCGCCGCGGCGCGTCACGACCAGCACCACGCCCATGGGAATACCGATGATGACGGCAATCGCGCCGGACACGCCCACCATCAACAGCGTCTCAAAAAACGAGAGCTTGAGAAGTTCAATGATCTGCGGATTCATCGCTGATGTCTTTTACGGTGATGTTGCGGGATTGCAGCGCGGCGGCGGCACGATCGAGTTCGGCGGCAGCGCCTTGCGCCAGCACGAACAGCGTGCCCACGGCGGCGCCTTGAATGTCTTCGATACGCGCTTGTACGAGGCTGGCCTGCACATCGAAATCGCGGCCGAGCTGCACCAGCAGCGCCTGCGAGTCGCTATCGCCCACGAGCGACAAGCGCCACAGCCGTGCGGCCACGCCGGGGTGCTTGGCGACGATGTCGCTCATGCGCTTGGTCAGCGCCTGGCGGGTGAGCGCGGTAAGCGCGGTACTGGTGGCTGCCGAGACCATGCCGCGCGCCACATCGCTTTTGGGCGACGAGAACACATCGAGCGTGGAACCCGTTTCAGCCACTTCGCCGTGCGACAGCACGGCCACGCGGTCGCAGATCTCGCGCACTACTTCCATCTGGTGCGTGATCATGACGATGGTGATGCCGGTTTTGCGATTGATGTCTCGCAGCAGCGAAAGAATCGTGTGCGTGGTTTCGGGATCGAGCGCCGAAGTGGCTTCGTCGCTGAGCAGCACATCGGGGTCATTGGCCAATGCGCGGGCGATGCCGACGCGCTGCTTTTGTCCGCCGCTGATCTGGCTGGGATACCGGTCGTGCAGGTGATCGAGGCCCACGAGCTTGAGCAGGGCATTGACGCGCGTGGGGATGTCCGCGCGCGGCACGCCGGCCACTTCCAGCGGCAACGCCACATTGCCGTACACCGTGCGGCGCGTGAGCAGGTTGAAGTGCTGGAAGATCATGCCGATACGGCGGCGCTGCTGGCGCAGGCGCGCTTCGGGCAGGCCGGTGAGCGCTTCACCGCCCACGTCGATCGTGCCGCGATCCGGCCGCTCGAGCAGGTTCATGCACTGAACGAGGGTGCTCTTGCCGGCACCGCTGGGGCCGATGATGCCGAAGATTTCACCCTTTTCGACGCGCAGGTTGATGCCCTTGAGCGCTTCAAAGCGCCCATGCGGCGTGTCATAGGTTTTGTAGAGGTCGGTAATGTGAATCATGGCGGCGCTATTCTGTCGGCTTTTTCATCCAAACAGAACGACTGTTTTCTCAGTTTTCAATAACTTTTAGTTATATAGACCACGGGACGCGATTTACGACCCGGAATGCGTGGGGGCTGACGATGGGCACACGGCTGCTGCAAGGACGTGCCTTGCGGCAGCGGATCGCAAACCGCCGCCGGTCTGTACCAGCGGCGAGTATGTACGCGAGGGAAGTGAATGCGCACGCCGCGAGCCACTGGCCCGGGCGTGCCGACGACATCAACGCGCGCGCGAGATGCGCACTTCGGCGCCGCGGCGTTTGACCTCGAGACCTTCGGACGGCAGGATGCGCAGCCCCTCAAGTCCCTTGATGTAGCTCGATCCCTGCATCTGCATGACACGGATCTTGTTGCGCATGACCACCGGGTTGTGCACGGGCATACCGAACATCCACACTTCGTCCAGGATGCGGGCGGAGTTGAAGTCGCCGGTATGCTGCGTGGCGGGTCCCAAGCACAACATGTGGCCTTCGCGGCCGAACACCGGGTATTGGCCCAGCGTGCAGTCGATCGTCCACTCGGCACCGCCTTCGTAGCGATGGCCCGTATTGAGATCCCACCAGGCGTCGCCCTTCGGCAAATACACCCGAACCTGGCTGCCCGGCTGCGTGATCGGGGCGACCAGCAATGCCGGTCCCAGCAGATACTGCATATCCCAGCCGTGCGCCTGCTCATCGTGCGGGAACGACATCGCCATCGAGCGCTGCACCGGCAAACCGGATCGCGCTGCGTCTTCGATCGCGCCCAACACGTAAGGAATCAAGCGATAGCGCCACTGCATCCACGTCTTGGCATGCTCGGCCACCTCGTCGCCGAAGTCCCAGGGCAACAGACCTGGCGTGCCTTGGAAACAGAGATTGCCGGAGAACACGCCGCACGTGAGCCAACGCAGGTAAAGCTCAGGCGTCATCTTGTCCAGCGCAGCGCCGGCGCAACCGATTGCATGGATCTGCACCGGTACGGCACTGGCGCCGATCGACAAGGCCGTACGCAACGTATGCGTGAGGCCATCCCAATCGTTGGTGACTTGCGGGCCCACTTGCCACGGCAACCGCTGGGCGGCCGGAAACAGGTCGGTGCCCGGGGCAATGCCTTCCGGTGGCACCTTGTGCCCCGCCACCGCGTCATACAGACCGCGGCGGGCAAGCAACGGATACTGCGTGCGCAAGGCTGCGCCCGTTTCGCCCGAACGCGCCGTGACGCCTTCGGGAATGTCGATCTGCGCGTCGCAGGCGGGCGCATCCAGACCGTCGTCGACCAGTTGCCGGTGACGCTCGACCCACAGGTTGTAGACATCCCGATAGGTCAGGTCGAGCAAGCCATAGGGCTTGCCTTGCGTGGCCGGAATACCGTCGAACACCTGCGCCGAACCGTCGTCGCGCGACAAGAGCCAACCGCGGTCTTCGAGTTCTTCGAACAAGGGGCTGGTGTGCAGAACGCCAGGAAAGCCGGCGGCGCACACATGCACATGGTGCTTGTGGAACAGCGCCAGCATTTGCTTGGCATCGGGAAAGCGCGCGGCATCCCAGTCAAATACGGCCTTGTCGGCCTGGAATGCCCAGGCCGCCGGCATCGCCAGCGACACGGCGTCCAGCGGGAACGACTCGGCCCGCATGCGCTCGACCAATGCCACCGTATCGGTGGGCATCTGGCCTGGTGCCTGCTGCAACCACGCGCCCATGGCCCACAGCGAGGGCTGACCTGAGCGGCCAGTCAATGCGGTGTACTGGTTGAGGATCTCGCCCGGCTCGCCGACGAAGAAAAACACGTCGAGCGCGGTATCGTCGATGGTGACCAGATAGGAAGATGGCTCGTCATCCACGCCCACCGCGTGTTCGACGCGGCGAATGGTGTTGACGTACACGCCCCACCCTTTCGGGCTCCAGGCCAACGGCAACGCGCGGTGCGCGGGATCGTCGGACACGACGAACTCTTGTCGGCGATTGAGATCGCCCGGGGTTTCGCCCAGGCCGTAAACCGCCTCGCCGTCCTGCAGGGCGAACGTAGCCGTCCAGGTCGCGGCATCCTCATCGTCCAGCGCGCTGTGCCCAAAATCAGGCGACATCGGCGTGGAGTGCGACGTGAATACCAGTTGCTCGGCCCGGTAAAGGGCAATCCTCACCGGACTGGTGTGAATTTCAAGCGCCGTATCGCCTTGGGTAAGACGCCAGCCGTGCGCGTTATCCAGCGGCACCAGCGTTGCTTCGCCGACGGCCTCCTGGCGGGCCAACAGCATGTCCGTGACAGCGCGCTGCCTGCTGGTGGGCTTTTCGTCTGACAGGCGAGACGCCTCACCGCAACGCAGCCGGTAAACACCGGGCGCATGCGCCTCGATGGCCAGCCGCAACCCTTCGCCCGCGTCGAAATCGACGCGAGTGGAACGGGAAGTCAGCAACTCGGCCGAATCGAGTTGTATCGTATGATCAAAATCGTACTTGGGCGGCACAGAGGATCCCCTGGCTTAAGCCAAAACCATCAAAAAACGCTATTTTGACGGATTTAGGCTTTGAAATAAACTCAACCGGCCCTTTTTATTATGTAGACGGGTTGGACGGCACCTGTTAGACGCCCCTCTAGTGTGCCCTAACGCGGCGCAATAGCGTGCTGTAGCCCGGTTTCGAGAGGGCTTGGCTCGCCGAAAAGCGCAGCTGAAATAAGATCGCCCGCCAACGCCGACCAGCTCAATCCGCGCGATGCGTAGCCGGTGGCCATCCATAATCCGGGCCGATCCGGCACCGCACCGATAGCCGGCAACCGGCCGGGCAACACGGCCCGCCATCCCGCCCACCCCGCAAGATCATCCGGTCCCGCCTGCACTGACGGCCCATTGGCCGCGCCGACAGACAAACCGACGAGCGTGCCGGGTGCTGGCCCATCGGCAGCATCGATCTCGGCCGCCATGGAGGCCGCCGAGCGATCGCGGTATACGCCGCCGTCATCCAGCCCCTTCTCTGCGAGCAACCCGCGCGCTTTCTCCAGATTGACTGCGCGTCCCGCCGGCGTCACGACCGACATGACCGCACCATGCGCGTAGGTACTGCCCGCGACGCAATAGCCACCCGTCTCGGGCAGCAGATAGCCTTGTCCACCCACGATGCGGCGCGGCCCGCCTCCCAATGCTTGCGCCGGTACGAAGCTCACCTCGCCCGCCAACGCGTGCATCTTCGGCAAGCCGGGGCAGGAGGCGCCCGCAAAGGGCGCGAGCAGTCGCGGCGCGTCGGCGGCGTTGGCAACCACGACGACGGGTGCACATGCCACGATCGCATCGTGTGCATCGTGCGCGCACCAGTGCCCGGCCGCATTTTGCGATAAACGGCGCACATCCGCGCACATCGTGTTGATGGCCGGCATGTCCAGGAGCCCGACGATGAGCGCATGCGGGTCGATGCGCATGCCACCGGAGAAGAAAACGCCGCCACGCGCCAGACTCAGGCCTGCCAATGCCGATGCTTGCGCCACATCGACTGCGCGCACCCAGTCGGTGGGAAAGCCCAGCCGATACACCGTATCGGCCATGACGGCGACTTGGGCATCGTCGCGCGCAAGTTGCACGGTGCCGCAGCGCACGGGCGCGGCCGCGCCTGGCAACGTGAGCCAGCGCGCCTGGGCGCGGTGACTGCCCGCCCGCGAAAGCCGTGCACGCACGTCGTCCTCGCGGGAGATCAACGGGGTGAGCGCGGCGGCACGGTGACCCGCATGCACCCCTCGGCCCACGCCGGCCGGCGCGGCGTCGAGCACGGTCACTGCAGCGCCGCGCAGCGCGAGCGCCTGTGCGATGCCGGCACCCGCGATACCGCCGCCCACCACCAGGACGTGATCGGGTGCGGCCGGCGCAGTGCGCCGACCGGTGCCCCCATACGTGCCAAGCGTCATCATGCGTCCGCCACCGGCACCGCCCACGATCTCGGCATCGAAGTGCGCCGCCAGCAACGCGTTGACGACGGCCCGCTCCGTCACCCACGAGGCCAGTCGCGCGCCGGGTGCGGCCAGGCGGGCAAGGTGGGTCATGACGTCGGCGGTCCACATCTCGGGATTGCGCGTGGGCGAAAACCCGTCGAGAAAGAACGCATCGACTGTTGCATCGGACTGCGGCAAGGTGTGGCGCACGTCGCCGAACGCGAGCGTCAGCGTGACCGAACCCCCATCGAATTCGAGCCGGTGTACCCCGGGCAAGCGCGCCGGCCATTGCGCGAGCATGGCGTGAACGCTGCCCATCATGCCCTGCGGCACGAGCGCCGTGAGTGCCCGGCGCATGTGGTCCACATCCAGCGGATAGCCTTCGAAGGCCACCACATGCAGCGCGCGCGGCCGTTGAGGATCGCGGCGCCAGGCGTCCCACAACGTCAGGAAATTGATTCCCACGCCAAAGCCGAGGTCGGCCACCGTGAAGCGTGACGTGCCGCGCCATCGTTCAGGCGTGTGCGTGCCCGCCAGAAAAATGCGCGTCGCGCGCACGAGGGCACCCGTGCGAGCGTGGTACGTTTCATTGAAACGCGCGCTGTGCAAGGTGCCGCCGTGATCGAGGGCGGCAAGCGGATCGGGCAAAGCGTGGGGAGGAGACGAAGGCAAGGGACCCGACATGAAAAAGACAACTGGCGATTCTAGAATGAGGACGTCAGGGGTACCATCGGACAATCTCCGCCAATACGGCCCCGCTCGATAGTGCAATGCTTTACGCCGATTCGATTAAAACCCAAGTTGAGACGCTCCACGATTCATGACTGACTCCACGCATACTGTTCCTCTCGATCTCGGCGGCGCACTCGATGTTGCCGTCACTGCGGCGCATGCCGGTGCCGCCATTCTTCAGGCCTACGCCAGTCACCGCGCCGATCTCGTGATCGACCACAAGGCGCGCAACGATCTGGTCTCGCAGGCCGACCGCGAATCGGAAGCGGCCGTGATCGAGATCCTGCGCGAACGCACCCCCGCTTTCGGCATCGTGGCCGAAGAAACCGGTGGCCGTCCCGAAGGACAAGCCACCTGGTATATCGACCCGCTCGATGGCACCACCAATTTCCTGCACGGCATTCCGCACTACGCGGTGTCGATTGCGCTCGTGGCCCACGCGGGCACCGTGATCTCAGGCACCGAAACGTTGACCGAAGATACGCCCGTGGTCGCCGTGGTGTATGACCCCAGCCGCGAAGAATTGTTCAATTCCGTCTACGGCGTCGGCGCGTGGCTGAACGGCCATCGCATTGCCTGCTCGCGCACACCCACACTGGCCGAGTCGGTGGTGGCCACGGGCTTCCCGTTTCGCGACTTCTCTTTTTCGGATCAATACATGCCGATGCTGCATGACGCAATCAATACCACCCGCGGCGTGCGGCGCGCAGGCGCGGCCTCGTTGGACCTGGCGTGGACGGCATGCGGACGGTACGACGCATATTGGGAAATGGCTTTGGCGTCGTGGGACGTGGCGGCCGGCACGCTGCTCGTGCGCGAAGCCGGCGGCGTCGCCCGCGATATGTATGGACGCGACCCCTGGCCGATCGGCGGCTACGTGATCGCCGGCAACCGCGACACGACGGCGGAACTGCAGGCCATGATCGACCCGCATCTGAAGCGGCCTGCGTAGGCGGCAACTAGAAATTTGAAGCGGTCTGGGCCGGCCGCTTCATCAATGCAACCGTTGCTCAAGCGCGGCGTTGCGACGGCTCGCTGGATGGCCGATCGGCGCCTTGCCCGCCTTCCTTCGGCGGGTCTTCGCGCAATTCGCGCCGCAGGATCTTGCCCACGTTGGTCTTGGGCAATTCTTCGCGAAACACCACCTGCCGCGGCCGCTTGTAGCCGGTGAGTTTGTCGCGACAAAACGCGAGCACATCCTGCTCGGTCAGTGCCGGATCCTTCTTCACCACGAACACTTTTACGGCTTCGCCGGAATGCTCGTCGGGCACGCCGATGGCGGCGCACTCGAGCACGCCGGGATGCGCGGCCACGACTTCCTCAACTTCATTTGGATAGACGTTGAACCCCGACACCAGGATCATGTCCTTCTTGCGGTCGACGATGCGGGTGTAGCCCTTCTCGTCCATCACACCAATATCGCCGGTGCGGAAAAAACCATCCGCCGTCATGGCCGCGCGCGTCTCAGCCTCATTGCGCCAATAGCCAAGCATGACCTGCGGCCCGCGGATGCCGATCTCGCCCCGTTCGCCGATGGGCAATGCGTTGCCGGCATCGTCCAGAATCGCCACGTCGGTGGATGGCAACGGCAAGCCGATCGCCCCTGAATACGCTTTGGCGTCTGTGGGATTGACCACGGCCACGGGCGACGTTTCGGATAGTCCGTAGCCCTCGATCAGCGGTTTGCCGGTGAGCTTGAGCCAGCGCTCGGCCACTGCGCGCTGCACGGCCATGCCGCCGCCCAACGTCAATCGCAGCGGGCTGAAATCGAGCTGTGCGAATGCACTGTTGTGCGCCAGCGCATTAAAGAGCGTATTGACCCCGGGAAAGAGGTTGACCGGTGTTTTTTTCCACGCGCCAACCAGTGCGGGCAGGTCGCGCGGATTGATGATGAGCAGGTTGCGCATGCCCTTGTGCATGGCGTAGAAGCCGCACACCGTGAGCGCGAAGATGTGATACAGCGGCAGCGCGCTGATGATCACCAGTTGCGATTCTCCCGAGCCGCGCAATGCAGGCGCCGCCACCGCTTCGGTTTGCAGCGTATTCGCGACCAGATTGCGGTGCGACAGCATGGCGCCTTTGGGCGTACCGGTCGTGCCGCCGGTGTACTGCAGCACAGCGATATCTTCCATCGCAATGATGGGTGGCGTAAACGAGGCGCGTGCACCGCTTGCCAGCACGGCATTCAATTTGAGCGCGCCGTCGATATGCCATTCGGGGATCATCTTTTTCAGATATTTGGCCCCCAGATTGACCACCATGGATTTGAGGCCACCCAGCAAATCCCCCGGCCCCGTCACCACCACATGCTGCAGGCTGCTGCGATCCGAGACGTCTTGCAGCGTGCGGGCAAAATTCTCAAGCAACACGATCACCGCCGCGCCGCTATCTTTGAGCACGCGTTCGAGTTCGACGCTTTTATAAAGCGGATTGACGTTGACGACGACATGACCGGCGCGAAACACACCCAGCAGTGCCACCAGATACGCCGGCACATTGGGCATCATGATGGCCACGCGCGATCCGCGCGGCAGTTGCAGGGATTGCAGCCAGGCCGCAAAGGCGCGCCCGTGCTCGTCGATATGGCGATAGGTCAGGTTGGCACCCATTGCCGTGCATGCCACGCGATCGGCGTGACGCACGCAAGCGCGATCGAGAAGATCGACAAGCGACGCATAGCCGTCGGTGGATATTTCTGCTGGCACCTCAGCCGGGTAGTGCGCGAGCCACGGTCGGTTCATGAGGGTTGTCTCCATTAGATATTTATGGGTTTGATGATACCCTCAGAAATATTGAATTTCGACCGTCATCCATATGAAACTCATCGAACCGATTTTGTCCTGGCACGCCGAATTGACGGCCATCCGACGCGATTTGCACGCGCATCCCGAACTGTCTTATGAAGAGTTCCGCACCTCCGATGTGGTGGCTGCGAAACTCACCGAATGGGGCATCGAAGTGCACCGCGGCATGGGCGGCACGGGTGTGGTGGGCGTCATTCGCGGCAAGGGCAACGGCACGCGCGCGGTTGGGTTGCGCGCAGACATGGACGCGCTGCCGATGCAGGAGGTCAACACCTTCGCGCATGCCAGCACGATTCCCGGCAAGATGCATGGGTGTGGCCACGACGGCCACACGACGATGCTGCTGGGCGCCGCGCGTTATCTCGCGGAATCGCGCGATTTCGACGGCATCGTCTACGTGATTTTCCAACCCGCCGAAGAAGGCGGCGCGGGGGCCAAGCGCATGGTCGACGATGGCCTGTTCGACACCTTTCCGATGGACGCGGTATTCGGCATGCACAACTGGCCGGGCATGCCTGTGGGCCAGTTTGGATTGACCGATGGCCCGATCATGGCATCGGCCAACGAGTTCAAGATCACGCTCACCGGGAAGGGCAGCCACGCGGGCATGCCGCATTTGGGTGTGGATCCCGTGATGGCCGTGGTGCAGCTCGCACAATCGATGCAAACCATCGTCACGCGCAACCGCAATCCTGTCGACGCCGCCGTATTGAGCATCACGCAGATTCACACCGGCAGCGCCGACAACGTGGTGCCCAACGATGCCGTCATGCGCGGCACGGTGCGCACATTCACGCTCGAAACGCTGGACCTCATCGAACGCCGGATGCGCGAAATTTCCGAGCATACGGCGGCGGCCATGGGCTGCACGGTCGAATTCCAATTCGACCGCAACTATCCGCCCACCATCAACCATGCCAAGGAAGCCGCGTTCAGTGCCGGCGTACTGCGCGACATCGTCGGCAGCCAGAATGTGAATGCCGCAGTGGACCCCACAATGGGTGCGGAAGATTTCGCGTTCATGCTGCTCTCCAAACCCGGCAGCTATATCTGGCTGGGTGCAGGCCTGGGCGAGCATCGCGATGCCGGTCACGGCATGGGCCCGTGCATGTTGCACAACGGCAGCTACGACTTCAACGACGAGGTCTTGCCGCTGGGCGCCACGTACTGGGTTGAGCTCGCTCGCAAATGGTTGGCGCAACCGGCCTAGTCGTTCAAACACGCCGTCAGAAACCGCGCCGCCGCCCGACTGGGCGCGCTGGCGTGGGGCACCAGAATGCTCAAGGTGCGTTGCAAGGTGAATGATCCGATGCGCACCACGGCCAATGTGCCGTCCTCGTGCTGCATCGACATCGCCGATACGAACCCGACGCCCAGCCCCGCCCGCACGGCGTGCTTCACGCCCTCCACGCCGGCAAGCTCCAGTGCCGCCACCGGAAAGTGTCCAGCATCGGCAAACGCTTGCTCGACCAGTCGGCGCACGCCCGAGCCGGGCTCACGCATCACCATCGGTTCGTCGGCCAACGCCGCCAATGGCAAGCGGCCGGCACCCGCCAGGGGGTGCGCCGCCCCAACGATCGCCACCACTTCATCCTGCCGCCAGGGGTAGACGGCCGTGTCGGCGGGCAATTGCGGCGGTACTTCACCTTCGATGAACGCCATATCCAGCGTGGGTAACCGCTCGACGATCTCGCGCGTGTTGCCATCGGACAGATGCACACCAACGGTAGGATGGGCCGCGCGAAACGCTGCCACCAATGCCGGCAGCAGATAGCTCGCGGGTGTGGTGCTCGCGCCCAAGCGCAATGTGCCAGCGATCACGCCCCGCCACGTATCGCGCAACGCACGCGCTTGCTCGTAACTCTGGCGCAGCTGCCGCGCCTGCTCGGCCAACCGTTCGCCGGCCTCGGTGAGCGCGATGCCGTGGCCACTGCGGTGGTATAGCGGCTCGCCAAACCACGCCTGCAAGGCGCGCAACTGCCCTGAAACGGCGGGTTGCGACAGATGCAATGCCACGGCCGCCCGACTGATATTGCGTTCGTCGGCCACGCGGGCAAAGGTAAGAAGTTGGTCTGGAGTCATGGGCGTGAACCGTTAATAGTCAGCATTACTATCGGATTATCCGATAGTAGCTATCGAACAATCGGTCTTTTTCGTTTGGCGGGGCCGATTTATATTTCCATACGTAATATCAATTGTCTGGAACATCGTGACCGCCCACGCCGCCCCCCTCCCGCCCGCCTGGCGCGACAAGCTCACCGGCATTCTGTTCGTTGCCTTGTTTGCCGCCGCCGTCGTGCAACTCGCCGATTTACCGGCGATCAAGCAATTGGGATTTTCTCCCTTGGTCGTGGGCATCGTGTGCGGGATGCTGTTCGGCAATTTCCTGCGGGGCGACATGCCGGCGGGCTTCAACGCGGGCGTGCACTTCACGGCGCGCCGGGTGTTGCGCGTTGCGGTGGCCCTGTACGGATTGAACGTCAGTCTGCAGCAGATCGCCGCCGTCGGCATGCCGGGGCTCGTGGTCTCCACCACAATCGTGGTCGGCACGCTGGTGATCGGTACCGTCGTGGGCCAACGCTTGCTGGGGCTGGATCGCGATACCGCCATGCTGACGGCCGCCGGCAGCGCGATCTGTGGCGCGGCCGCCGTGCTGGCTTTCGAGCCCACGCTGCGCGCGCAGCCGCACAAGAGCGCGGTCGCCGTGGCCACCGTGGTGCTGTTCGGCACGCTATCGATGTTTCTTTATCCGATTTTCTATCGCGCCGGCTGGCTGGGACTCGACACGCAGGCGCTGGGCATCTATATCGGCGGCACGATTCACGAGGTGGCGCAGGTCGTTGGCGCCGCGAGCAATATCGATCCCGCGACCACTGAGGTGGCGACCATCGTGAAGATGACACGGGTGGCCTTGCTGGTACCGGTGCTGCTGGTGCTGGGCATGTGGTTGCGTCAGCAACAGCGCAAGGAAGGCGGCGCGCAAGCCACAGGCGCCAAGCTGCCCATTCCCTGGTTCGCGATCGGCTTCCTGGTGTTCGCCATCATCAACTCGCTGAACATCATTCCGGCCGACGTCCTGACCGCCGTGCGCCGCCTGGACGTCTTCGCCCTCACGATGGCCATGACGGCCCTCGGCATGGAAACCCGCTTCGCCAGCATCCGCCAGGCGGGACCCCGTGTGATGGTTCTCGGCCTCATCCTTTACGCCTGGTTGCTCATTGGCGGCTACGCCGTCGTCAAACTGGCGGTTTGAGCGCGCGGGAGACATTTTTTTCCTGCATAATCGACCGGTTATCCGATGGGAGCCGGTTGTGACCGACGCGCGCGCAAAGACTGAAACAACCACACTTCCCGCGGGCAGGATTCCGGTACTGCGCGTGATGCCGCAACCGTCCGACGCCAACATCCATGGCGACGTGTTCGGCGGCTGGATCATGTCCCAGGTCGACATCGCCGGCGCCGTCATCGCGGCCCGCCGCGCGGCGGGCCGCGTGGCCACGGTCGCCGTCAACGCTTTCGTCTTCAAGAAACCCGTATTCGTGGGCGACCTGCTGAGCTTCTACGCCGATATCGAGCGTGTGGGGCGTACGTCCGTCACCGTGTCGGTCGTCGTGTATGCCGAGCGGCATCGCATGGACGCCGAAATCGTCAAGGTGACCGAAGCCTCCGTGACCTACGTCGCCACCGACGAGGCACGGCAAAGCCGCCCTCTTCCGCCTCTCTGAGTCAGGCATTTCGATGATGCACCCCCACGCCGACGACAACCCAGCGGCCGTCAAGCCGCGCCGCCTCGATCCCGAAGACGCCCAGCATGCACTGGGTGAAGTCCAGGAACTCCTGCGCCGCCAGCATCTGGTGGAAGAACTTGTGCACCGGCAGGAAGCCGGCGACGACAAGGCGAAGATCGTCGAGAACCTCGTGCATCGTCAGCACGAGGCCGAGCTCAAGGCCATCATCGATGCGTTGCACCCTGCCGATGTCGCGTTCATCCTGGGCTCGCTGCCCAAGGACGAACGCCAGATGGTGTGGGGTCTGGTCGATCCCGAGCACGACGGCGATGTGCTGCTTGAAGTCGAAGACTGGGTTCGCGAATCGCTGATCGAGTCGATGGACCGCCAGGATCTGATGGCGGCCACCGGCAACATGGATGCCGACGAGCTGGCCGATCTGGCGCCGGATCTGCCGCCCGACGTGGTGGCCGAGGTACAGAAAGGCCTGACCGACGAAGAGCGCGCGCAACTGCTGGAGGCCATGGGCTATCCGGAAGACAGCGTGGGCGCCATCATGGATTTCGAGATGGTGCGCGTGCGCGAAGACGTCACGCTCGAAGTGGTGTTGCGTTACTTGCGCCGCCTGCAGGAATTGCCCGATCACACCGACCAGATATTCGTGGTCGACCGTCAGGATCGGCTGCAAGGCATCCTCGAAGTGTCGCGGTTGCTGGTGAGCGAACCCGAGACCGACGTGCGCTCGGTGATGAAAACCGATTATCTGGCACTCAACCCGCTGGATTCGGACGCCGATGCCGCCGGCGCCTTCGAACGGTACGACCTGGTATCCGCGCCGGTGATCGACGATCAATATCGGCTGATCGGCCGCGTGACGATTGCCGACGTCGTGGACGTGATGCGCGAAGACTCGCAAGAGCAGGCGCTGTCGCGTGCCGGTATGGCCGAAGAGGATATTTTTGCACCGGTGATGAGCGCCCTGCGCAACCGCGCGCCGTGGCTGCTGGTCAATCTCTGTACGGCAGCGGTGGCCTCGACCGTGGCCTCGCGCTTCGAGAACACCGTCAGCCAGATCGTGGTGCTCGCATTCCTGATGTCGATCGTGGCCGGCATCGGCGGCAATTCGGGCAATCAGACGATGACGATGATCATCCGCGCCCTGGCCATGGGTCGCATCACCGGCCGAAATCTGTGGCCGCTCGTCAAGCGCGAGATGATGGTGACCTTGCTCGTCGGGCTGTGCGGCAGCCTGGTAGCGGCCATGTTTGCGTGGGTATTTTCGGGATCGATCGCCATCGCGCTGGTGATGATGGCGGCGATGATCTGCAATATGCTGATCGGCGCGTCGTTTGGCGTGATGGTGCCGATGGTGCGCGCGCGATTCGGCAAGGATCCCGCGATCGGATCGTCGGTACTGTTGACCTTCGCCACCGATTCGCTGGGGTTCTTTATCTTTCTCGGACTGGCGACGATCTTTCTGCTGTGAGGTGCACGGTAGCGCGCTGGCGGCCTCGGGCCGCAGCGCCGTCCGATTGCGCTTCAAGAAGCAGCCGTTTTCGAGAGCCGTCGTTGGCGGACCGGTGTTGAGTGACCGCCATCGCGCGACCTCCCAACCATACCAACGCCGGCCGGCCCATCAACGGTTCAGCCTCAGCAACCGGCGAATCAGGCCATCAGGAGAGCGAGCGGCCGATCAAGCCATTACCGGAGCAAGCGGAGCGACCGGCGCCACTGCAGGCGCAGGCGATGCCGCCGACGCTTCCGTCAAACGCCGCACGAGCAATCCGAGGCGTTCGTCGTCGATGCCATGGTCACGCAGCGCTCGCGCGGTTTGTGTGACGTAGTCAAGGCAAGGTCCGGAGGCGCCCACCGCATTGCGGATCGTGGTGAGCAAGGTGTCTTCGGGCAATTCGCCGGCGTAATGACTGCACGCTCGATTCAAGAGGAAAGCCAAGGCACGCACGGGCGGCGCTTCGCTGCGGCAGCTTGCCGCGCCCACCCAACGCGGCGTGTAGGCACCCGTAGGCATCTCGCGCTGCCACAAGGTTTCGAACGCTTGGGGCACATCGGCTGCAGCGATGCGAAACGCCACGCCGCGGCAGCAGCCTCCGCGATCGAGGCCAAACACCAAACCTGGGTTATCGGGTGAACCGCGATGGTCGTGCGACCAGAGGCACAAAGCCCGGTGAAAACCGCGCACCGTCACCAGGCGCCGCTCCACCCAGGGAAATCCGGGGTGCCAGATCAATGAGCCGTAGGCAAACACCCACAGGTCGTCGGTCCGATTCCAACTTTCGAGGATGCCATCGACCGTCGTTGATGACGTGTCGCACATCCGTCCGACCGACCCTGTCGGCCCCGCCAAAGACATAGCAAACCTCGAGCTGCTGTCACATTCGCATGCCAGTCATGCAAGGTTTTATCCTACGCCCGCCTGCGGAGAAAAATATTGCAAGACAACAAAATGCTTTGAGGTGTTGCAAAAATGTCATCTCAAAAAGGACGATGGCGCGAAAAATTTTTGCGTGGATTGAATCGGTGTACTGCCGGTCTGCTGCAGACCGGGGTAACGCTGTTCGACAGGTCTGCGAATGCGTGCAATGAAGCGATTGCATTGCGGCCCGCCCCTCCCGGTGCGTCGGGCCAGTGTTCGACGGCGACGCGGCACATGGCGCGTGGGCCGTCCAGCGCGCATCACACACAGTCCAACGGTAGCTCCGTGGTGCTTTTGATCACTTCCATGGAAAAGCTGGCGCTTACGTCCAGCAGATCCACAGCGCCGATCAGGCGGCGATAAAAGCGGTCGTACGCGGCCATGTCTTCCACCACGACCTTGAGCAAGTAATCCACGTCGCCCGCCATGCGGTAAAACTCCACCACATTCGGCAGAGCACTCACTGCGGAGATCAGCGACTGCGTCCACGTGGCATTGTGCTGACTGGTTTTGATGAAGACGAACACCGTGAGATTCAAGCCCAGCGCCTTGGGATCGAGCAAGATCGCTTCACGCGCGATCACGCCGTCGTCCTTCAGCTTCTGAATGCGCCGCCAACAGGGCGTGACGGACAGATTGACCTGCTCGGCGATTTCCGCCACGGAGCAGGTCGCGTTTTTCTGCAGAATGCGCAGAATCTTGATATCGGTCTGGTCCACACGCGCCTCATAAACAACAACAGCAATAGTTTCGCCATCTTGCCCGGTCGCCGAGCCAGCGTAAAGCGCAGCCCAAGCCGGCATCCGGCGATTGCGATCGTCTTGCCGCGGCCCGTTTGGAATGTTTTTCTAATCGGAGCGCAATCGAGCGCCGCATTGGCAATTTTGTACCTCGGCATCGTCTTTACGATGGAGCCATGACTTCATCCTACGCTCACGCGCATCCCCTGCCGACGCAATCGCCCGCACTGCGTACGCTCTGCGACGCCATGCTGGGCGCACGCGATGATCCCGCTGCCGCGTTCACCGCCTTGCCGGCGTTTCGTCTGGCCGATCCGGCTGCACTTCTGGCGGACTTGCCGCAAGCGCTGCGCGCCGGCCGGGCGGAAAGCTATACCCGGCACGTGATCTTCAGCGATCCACAAGGCGCGTTTACGTTGGTATATCTGATCTGGCGCCCGGGCCAGCACAGCCCCGTGCACGGCCACCGCACATGGTGCGGCTACCGCGTGCTGCAAGGCGATCTCACCGAAACCCACTACGGCTGGGATGAGGCCAGCGAGACGGCGGCGGTCTGTGGTGGCAAGGTGCGTCGCGCAGGCGACCACATTGCGGCCAGCCCCGGGTTGGGCCACATCCATCGGTTGGGCAACGATAGCGATGAAGTCTGCATCTCGCTGCACATGTATGGCGTGCCGCGCGAGGCAATCGCGACGGGCGTGAATCTGCTCGTGACGGTGGCGTGAAGCGCTCAAGCGCAACTCACGCCCGCGTCTAGTCCATACAGCGCCTCCGATACCGCCCTCGATCCATGCCGCGCGCTCGGCAGACACAACGCCAACCGCGTGGTGTAAAGGCTCAATCTGGCAGATCGCTCCAGCTTCAAAGGTCGAGTATCAAACGTCAAACGTTGACCGTTGACGCTGCACCATCAGTTCTCGAACGAGATCTTCGAGGCCTTCACGAACGCCGACCACCGATCGAATTCCTGCTTTACATACGCATCAAGTGCCGGGCCATCCGAGCCCACCACTTCAAAGCCGGCATCGGTGAGCTTCTGCTTCACCTCCGGGATCGCCAGCACAGCCTGGAAATCGGCTGTCAGCTTCTTCACGACGGTCTCGGGCGTGCCGGCCGGCGCAAACATGCCGCTCCAGGAATAGGCTACGAAGCCGGGAAAGCCCGATTCCGCCACCGTGGGTACATTGGGCAGATCGGGCAAACGCTTGTCGCCGGCCACCGCCAACGGCTTGATCTTGCCGGCCTGGATCTGACCGCGCAACGCGGCATAGCTCAGCCAGGTCATATCCGACTGCCCACCCACCACGGCCTGCACAGCGGGACCGCCGCCGGAATACGGTACATGCAGCAGTTCCACGCCGGAAAGCTGCTTGAGCTCTTCGGGCGCCACGTGATTGAGCGACCCGACACCGGTGGACGCAAAGTTGTAGCGATTGGGCTTGGCCTGTTTGGCCGCCGCGAGAAACGCCTTCAGATCGTCCCCGGGCACGGACGGATTGGCGCCGATGATGAGCGGAAACCGCACCGTTTGCCCGATGCTCACGAAATCCTTGAAGGTGTCGTACGGCAGGTTGCTTTTCACCACCGGATTCAGCGCATGATTATCGAAGCTCACCAGGAGCGTGTTGCCATCCGGCTCGGCCCGTGCCACATGCGAGGTGGCGATCTGGCTGGCGGCACCGGCGCGATTCTCGACCACGACGGGACGGCCGCCCATGCGCTTGGACAATTCGGGTTGAATGATGCGCGCCACGATATCGGTGCTGCCGCCCGGCGGATAAGGCACGACAAGGATCAGTGGACGTTCCTGGGCGGCAAAGGCGGGCGCCGAGAACATCGATGCGCTGGCGGCCAGCGCCGCGCCAACAAGGGCAAAAGTGCGCAGGGGACGCGAGAGAGACATGATGCAAACTTCCTGAAGCGAATACGGGTAAGCCCCATATTATGAATGCCGTGCGGAAAGTTCGTCACATGACCGCACCGCAAACGGGGTCTTCCCTATTGCAAGCCCGATGCCGCTGGACATTGGAGTCACCGGGGCCACCGCACATCGGATTGTCTGTGCCGCTGCACATCGGATTGTCCGCAGCCGGCGCACAGCTGAATCTCCGCGACCGCTGCGCACCAGGGCGCAAGGCCGCCCTTCCACGCCACATTACTTGTGGCGCCTACCTTTTCGCGGCATCCACCGCCGGTTGTGCGTCGCGCATGGCCTGCTCGACACCGTCCCAACCGCCGCCGAGCGCGGCGATCAACTGCACGCTGGCCGTCAAACGATTGCCGATCAGGTTCAGCGCCGTGCGCTCGTTCGACAGCGCGGTGGCTTGAATCGTGGCCACGCTCAGGTAATCGATCAGGCCGGATTCGTATTGATTGCGTGTGAGCCGTAACGACTCACGCGACGACGCCAGCGCGCGATTCTGCACCACCTGTTCGCGTTCGAACACGCGCATCTGACCAAGGTAATCCTCAACCTCACCCAACGCCGAGAGCACCGCTTGCCGATACGCCGCGACTTGGCCGTCGTATGACGCCTCGGCTTGCTCGACCTGCGAGGCGCGCAGGCCACCATCGAAAATCGTGGCGGCCAACTGCGGACCCAACGACCAGAAGCGCGCGGGCGCCGTCAGCCATTCTGCGAATTGACCGCTGCGAAACCCGCCGTCGGCCGACAACGTAAGGTTGGGAAACCAGGCGGCCTTCGCCACGCCAATCTGTGCGTTTGCCTGCGCCATGCGGCGCTCGGCCGCTGCCACATCCGGACGGCGCTCAAGCAAGGCCGATGGCAACCCGGCGGGGATCTGCGGCACGGTCTGGCCGAAATCGGTGGCGACCAACGTGAAGCGCGACGGCGGCACGCCGATCAGCACCGCAATGGCGTGTTCGAACTGCGCCCGTTGCCATTCCAGATCGATGGCTTGCGCGCGCGTGCTCTCAAGCTGTGTAGTCGCAACGGCGATATCCGCCCGCGCCGACAACCCGGCGTCGTACCGATTGCTGGTGAGCTTGAGCGAGCGTTCGTAGGCCGCCACGGTTTGCGCCAGCAAGCGAGCCTGTTCATCGAGAATGCGCAGTTGGAAGTAATTTTGCGCCAACGCCGATTGCGCGCTCAAGCGCGCCGTTGCGAGATCCGACACGCTGGCCTGCACGTTGGCCTGCTGCGATTCGATATTGCGCCGCACGCGGCCCCACACATCGGGCTCCCAGCTCACCGTGCCTGAAGCGGTGTATTGGTTACTGGGCCCGCCCCCTGACGAGGTGGTGCCGCCCGACCCGGAGGTGCCGTTGCCGCTGCCCGCGCGCGAAAGACTCGCGCCGGTGGTGATCAAGGGAAACAAATCGGACCGCGCGTTGCGCACGAGTGCCAAGGCCTGCCGGTAGTTCGCCTCCGCTTGCGCGACGTTCTGATTGGCAATGTTGAGCTGCGTCATCAGGCCATCGAGCGTGCCGTCCTGGTAGATGCGCCACCATTCGCCGCGGGGGTGGTCGTCGCGCGGTTGCGCCGGCGTCCATCCCGAGGTGTCGACGGCAGCTTCTTTATAGCCTTCGCCCACATCCACCACCGGCGGCACGTAGTCGGGGCCCACGGCGCAAGCGCTCAATCCCGCACACACGGCAACCATCACGGCGCGTCGCAACGCGAAACGACCAGGAGAGAACATCGACTTCATAGCGATTCCAACTCCGGATCGTCGCGGCGGCCACGGCGGCTGAAGCGCGTGTGGCCCCACAGGCGCAAACGATCCAGATAAAGATAAATGACGGGGGTGGTGAAGAGCGTGAGCAACTGGCTCAGCACCAAGCCACCCACGATCGTGATCCCCAGGGGCTGGCGGATTTCGGCACCGGCGCCAATGGCCAGCACCAACGGCAACGCACCGAAGATCGCTGCCATCGTGGTCATCATGATCGGCCGGAAGCGCGTGACGCAGGCCTGAAAAATGGCATCGGAGGGCGACAGTTTCTGATGCCGCTGCGCATCGAGCGCGAAGTCCACCATCATGATGGCGTTCTTCTTCACAATGCCGATCAAGAGGAACACGCCGATCAGCGCAATCAATGTAAACGGCGTGTTGAGCACTTCCAACGCCAGCAACGCGCCGATACCGGCCGAGGGCAATGTCGACAGAATCGTCAGCGGATGGATGAAGCTCTCGTACAAAATGCCCAGCACGATATACATCGTGACGAGCGCCGCCAGAATCAGCCATGGCTGCTGCGACAAGGTCGTTTGCAAAAGCGCAGCCGTGCCCTGAAAGCCAGCCTGAATCTGATCGGTTGGCAAGGCGATACGCGCGATGGCATTCTCGACCGCAAGGGTGGCCTGCCCCAACGACACGCCCGGCGCGAGGCTGAACGACACCGTGTCGGCCACAAACAAGCCCTGGTGCGACACGCTGAGCGGCGCCGTGCCGACCTCAAATCGGGCAAACGATGCCAGCGGCACACGGTCGCCGTTGGCCGTGATGACGTCGACCAGTTTGAGCGACTCGGCGTCTTCGGCAAACCGCTGATCCACGCCCATCACCACGTTGTATTGGTTGAGTGGGCCGTACATCGTCGATACCTGCCGCTGGCTGAACGAGTTGTTCAGCACCGACGAGATCGAGGCCATGCTCACGCCCAGGCGCGTGGCCGCCTCGCGATCGATGACCAGATTGATCTGCGTGCCGCGATCGCTGGTATCGGTGTCCACATCCGTAAGTTCGGGCAATGCCGCCAGCGCCCGCTGCACGCGCGGCATCCAGGTGCGCAGCACGGGCAGATCGCTCGCCATCAGGGTGTACTGATATGAACCGCTGCTGTCGCGCCCGCCCACGCGGATATCCTGCTGCGCCACCAGGAACATATTGGCGCCCGCCACATTGGCCATTTGCTTGCGCAGCCGGTTGATCACCGCTTCCGAGGGCACGCCGCGCTCGGACATGGGCTTGAGCTGAATCTGCATGAAGCTGCTGTTGCTGCCGCCGCGTCCGCCCACGAAACCGGTCACGCTTTGCACCGCCGGATCCTTGAGAATCACGCCGCGAAAATACTCGAGCTTGGGCACGGTCGCCTGAAACGATGTGCCTTGATCGACGCGGAAAAAGCCGATGAGCTGGCCAGTATCCTGCTCCGGGAAAAAGCCCTTCGAAATCGCGCCATACAGATACACGTTCAAGCCGATCGTGCCCACCAGCACCAGCATCATGGTCACGCCATGACGCAGCGCCCACCGCAACGCGCTTTGATAGCGCAACAGCAACCAGGCGAAGCCCGACTCCGACCAGCGCATGATGCGGTTGGGTGGCGGTGCGTCGTCGGGCTCGCGCTTGAGCCAGCGCGCGCACAGCATCGGCGTCAACGTGAGCGATACGATGAGCGAGACCAGCACCGAAGCCGACAATGTCACCGCAAACTCGCGGAACAGTCGTCCCACGATCCCGCCCATCAGCAGGATCGGGATGAACACGGCCACCAGCGACAGGCTCATCGACAGCACGGTAAAGCCCACTTCGCGCGACCCGCGCAAGGCCGCCTCGCGCGGTGGAATGCCGTCTTCGATGTGGCGCATGATGTTCTCAAGCACCACGATGGCGTCGTCGACCACGAAGCCGGTGGCCACGATCAGGGCCATCAGCGAGATGGTGTTGAGCGTATAGCCGCAGAAATACATCACCGTAAACGTGCCGACCAGCGACACCGGCACCGCGATGCTGGGGATGATGGCCGCGCGCCAGCGGCGCAGGAAGAGCAACGTGACCAGCACGACCAGGCCGACCGCGATGATGAGCGTGAGTTCGGCTTCGTGCAGCGACGCACGAATACTGGGCGTGCGGTCTTGCGCCACCACCATCTGCACGCTGCCGGGCAGCAAGGCATTGAGCTGCGGCAGTTGGCGCCGCACTTCGTCCACCGTTTCGATGATGTTGGCTGCGGCCTGACGACGCACGATCAGCAAGATGGCCGGTTTGTCGTTCGAGAAGCCTGTCTGGAACAGATCTTCGACCGAGTCTTCCACGCGGGCCACGTCTGAGAGTCGCACCGGCGCACCATCGCGCCACGCCACGATCAGCGGCCGGTATTGTTCGGCGCGATTGAGCTGGTCGCTGGCCAGAATCTGCCAGTGATAATCCTCGTTTTCGAGCACGCCCTTGGGCCGATTGGCATTGGCGCCGGCCAGCGCCTGGCGCACTTCGTCCAGCGACACGCCGCGATTGGACAATGCGCCGGGCAGCAGGTTGACCCGCACGGCCGGCAGCGAACTGCCCCCCACCGTCACTTCGCCCACGCCGTTGACCTGCGCCAGGCGCTGCGCGAGGATCGTGGCGGCGATGTCGTAGAGCTGGCCCTGACTCAAGGTGTCCGAGGTGAGCGCCAGCGTCATGATGGGCGCGGAAGACGGATTGGCTTTGTTATAGGTGGGATTGCTTTTCAGGCTGGTCGGCAGCAGGCTGCGCGATGCATTGATGGCGGCCTGCACATCGCGCGCCGCGCCATCGATATCGCGACTGAGATCGAACTGCAAGGTGATGCGCGTCGAGCCCTGCGTGCTGCGCGACGTCATTTCGGTCACACCGGCAATGCTGCCCAGCGCACGCTCGAGCGGCGTGGCCACGCTGGACGCCATGGTTTCGGGACTGGCACCCGGCAGACTCGCCGATACCGAGATGGTTGGAATATCCACCTGCGGCAGCGGCGCCACCGGCAGCAGCACGAACGACAGAATGCCCACCAGCACCACGGCCAGCGACAACAGCGTCGTGGCCACCGGGCGGTTGATGAAGGGCGCGGACAAGTTCACGCCGGGCGCTCCGTGGGCGGTGCGGGCGGGTGATCGCCAGGCGTGGCGTGGCCGTCATGCGACACCGTAGCCGCGGGCTTCTTGCCCCGGCGCGACAGGCGATCGAACATCAGATAGATCACCGGTGTGGTGAAGATGGTGAGCAGTTGGCTGAACAGCAAGCCACCCACCATCACCAAACCCAGCGGCTGACGCAATTCGGCACCCGTGCCGGTGGACAGCATCAGCGGCACGGCACCGAAAAGCGCCGCCAGCGTGGTCATCAGAATGGGCCTGAAGCGCAACAGTGCCGCTTCGTGAATGGCCGCGAGCGGCGCCAGCCCGCGCGTACGCTCGGCATCCAAAGCAAAGTCGATCATCATGATCGCGTTCTTCTTGACGATGCCGATGAGCAGGATGATGCCGATGATCCCGATCATGTCGAGCTCGGTGCCGCTGATCAAGAGCGCCAGCAACGCCCCCACCCCGGCCGACGGCAATGTCGACAGAATCGTGATGGGATGGATATAGCTTTCATACAGAACGCCCAGCACGATATACATCGTGACGATGGCGGCAAGGATCAGCAGCAACGTGCTCGACAGCGACGACTGGAACGCTTGCGCCGCACCCTGGAAGCGCGTTTCAACGCCGCTCGGCATGCCGATATCGATCTCGGCCTGCTTGATGGGTTCGACCGCATCCGAAAGCGACGCCCCCGGCGCCAGATTGAACGACACCGTGACCATCGGGAACTGATCGAGCCGGTTGATCGCCAGCACCGTGCGCCGCTCGGAGATCGTGGCGATGCTGGCCAACGGCACCAACGTGCTGTTGGTGGTGGGCACATAGATGCGCGCCAGGGCCGACGGATCCTGGCGGAACTGCGGCGCCACTTCGAGCACCACACGATACTGATTCGATTGGGTGAAGATCGTCGAGATCAGGCGTTGGCCGAATGCGTCATAAAGCGCCTCATCCACGGCCGATGCGCTGATGCCTAATCGCGAGGCAGCGTCGCGATCGATGTCGACGTACGTTTGCAGGCCTTCGTCTTGCAGATCGTGCGCCACGTCCGCCAAACCGGGCGTCTCGCTCAGCTTGTCCACCAGCTTGGGCGCCCACTGGCTGAGCACCGAGAGATCAGGATTGGACAACGTGAGCTGATACTGTGTGCGGCTCACCCGATCCTCGATGGTGAGATCCTGCACCGGCTGCATATATACCGTGAGCCCGGTACGGTCGCCCAATCGGTCCTGCAGCCGTGCCATCACGGTGGCTACCGAATCGCTGCGCGCATCGCCGGACTTGAGCGCGATCTGCATGCGGCCAGCCGCGATGGTGGCGTTGCTGCCGTCCACACCGATGAACGACGACACCGCAGCGACGGCGGGATCTTCCATGATGATGCCGGCGGCTTCGCGCTGGCGCGTGGCCATGCCGGCAAACGAAATCGATTGCGGGCCTTGCGTGATCGCCTGGATCAGCCCCGTATCCTGCTGCGGAAAGAAACCCTTGGGCACCAGCGCGTACAGCACCACGGTAAGCGCAAACGTGCCCAACGCCACCAGCAGTGTGAGCTTGCGGTGCGCCAGCACCTTGACCAGAATGCGGTCGTAGACGGCGACCAGCCGATCGATGCAGCGGCCGGTGAACTGGTGGAAGCGGTTGTGCTTTTGCTCCGACTCGGGCTTGAGCATGCGCGCGCACATCATCGGCGTGAGCGTGAGCGACACCACCAGCGAAAAAAGAATCGCCACGGCGAGGGTGACCGCGAACTCGCGGAACAACCGCCCCACCACTTCGGTCATGAACAGCAGCGGGATCAACACCGCGATCAGCGACAGCGTGAGCGATATGAGCGTGAAGCCGATCTGGGACGCGCCTTTCAGCGCGGCCTGCATGGGCGTTTCGCCCTCCTCGATGTGACGCGCGATGTTCTCGATCATCACGATGGCGTCATCCACCACGAAACCGGTCGCGATCGTCAAGGCCATCAACGTCAGGTTGTTGATGCTGAATCCGGCCAGATACATGATGCCGAACGTGCCGATCAACGAGAGCGGCACCACCACGCTGGGGATCAGCGTGGCGGTAAAACTGCGCAGGAAGATGAAGGTCACCATCACCACCAGCGCGATGGCCAGCAGCAACTCGAAGCGCACATGTGCCACCGATTCGCGGATCGTCAGCGTGCGATCGGTGACGGTCGACACATCGAGCGTGGCCGGCAACGCCTGCTTGAGCGCCGGCAGCAACGCATAGATGCGGTCCACCACATCGATCACGTTGGCGCCGGGCTGGCGCTGGATATTGAGCAGAATCGCCGGCTCTTTGCCGGCCCATGCGGCCTGCCGGATATCTTCGGCGCCCTGCACGGCCAGACCCACATCCTTCAAGCGTATCGGGGCGCCGTCCTTGTAGGAGATGATGAGATCGTTGTAGTCGGTGGGCGAGCGCAATTGGTCGTTCGCGTTGATCGTGGTCGAGCGTTGCGGCCCGTCCAGATTGCCCTTCGGCTGATTGACGTTGGCGCCCACGATCGCTGTGCGCAGATCGGCCAGGCTCAAGCCGTTATTGGCCAACGCCGTGGGATTGACCTGCAGCCGTACGGCCGGACGTTGGCCACCGGCCACGCTCACCAAACCCACACCGGGAATCTGTGAGAGCTTTTGCGCCATGCGCGAATCGACCAGATCGCGCACCTGCGGCAGCGGCATCGTCGGCGACGAAATGGCCAGCGTCAGCACTGGCGCGTCGGCCGGGTTGACCTTGTTGTAGATCGGCGGCACCGGCAGATCGGACGGCAACAGATTGGAGGCCGCGTTAATGGCCGCCTGTACCTCCTGCTCGGCCACGTCCAAGCTCACTTCCAGCGTGAACTTCAGCGTGATCACCGAGGCCCCGCCTGAACTGGACGACGCCATCTGCGCCAGGCCCGGCATCTGCCCGAAGCGCCGTTCGAGCGGCGCGGTCACGAGCGTGGTCATCACATCGGGGCTCGCGCCCGGATAGAGCGTGACCACCTGAATCGTGGGGTAGTCGACTTCCGGCAACGCGGCGACCGGTAGGAACCGGTAGGCGATCAGGCCGGCGATCAGGATCGCCAACATCGACAGCGTCGTGGCGACCGGCCGCAGGATGAAGAGGCGTGACGGGCTCAAGGCGCGGTGTTCCGGCGGCGCTGCGTGGTACTGCCATCGGCGCCCGGCGGCGTACCACCGCCCAACGCGTTGCCGGTGGCGGCCGGGATCGCGGCGGCCGCGTCGGTCATCACCTGCACCTTGCTCTCATTGCGCAAGCGGTCGGTGCCTTCGGTGACCACCACTTCGCCCACATTGAGTCCTTTGTTGACCGCGACCATATCGTTGTAGATCGGACCCAGCTCGACCGTGCGCACTTCGATCGTATTGTCCGCCTTGACCACAAAAACGAACGCGCCGGTCGCGCCCTGCTGCACGGCCACTGTCGGAATCGCGGTGGCGTTCTCGCGCGTCTGCACGAGCAATCGCATATTGACGAACTGATTGGGAAACAGGCTTTCGTCGGCATTCTCGAAACGCGCCTTGAGTTTCACGGTACCTGTGGCGACGTCGATCTGGTTATCCAGCGTCTCCAGCGTGCCGGAGGCCACCTTGCGCGTATTGGCGCGATCATAGGCGTCCACGAGCAGCGTGGCACCGCTGCGCAGTTGCTTGAGTACCTCGGGCAACTGCGTTTCGGGAATGGTAAACATCACCGCGATCGGCTGGGTTTGCGTGATGACGACCAGGCCCGCCGTATCCGAACTGGCGATCAGGTTGCCGACGTCCACCTGACGCAACCCGAGACGCCCGGAAATCGGCGCGGTAATGCGTGCGTAGTCGAGCTGTAGCTTGGCGCTGTTGACCGCTGCCTGATCGCTCTTGAGCGTGCCTTCATACTGGCGCACCAAGGCGAGTTGCGTATCCACCTGCTGGCGGGCGATCGAGTCCTGCTTGAAGAGGGTCTGGTAGCGCTGCAGATCGCGGCGGGCGTTTTCGAGCTGGGCCACGTTTTGCTGCTGCGTGCCCTGCGCCTGGGCCAGCGCCACCTCAAAGGCGCGCGGATCGATCTGCGCCAGCAAGTCGCCGGCTTTCACCCGCTGCCCCTCATCGAAGGCCACCTTCACCAGTTCACCGCCCACCCGGCTGCGCACGGTGACGGTGTTGTAGGCGGTGACCGTGCCAAGCGATTGCAGGTAGATCGGCATATCTTGCGCCCGCGCCGTGGCCGCCTTTACCGGAATGGGCATGTTCATGCCCATTGCCCCCGGCGGTCCGCCGCGCATGCCCGGCCGCCCCCCGGGTGCTGTCGTGGCCGCCGGCTTCATCAGGAACCAGACCACCCCGGCTGCGACGAGCAGCAGGACGATCAGGCCTGCGATGCGCGTGCGCGTCCAACGGGAACGCGGCGGCGAGGAGTGGGGCTGTGACATGTGACGAAGATCCGGCGGGCCTATACGAAGCCGCTATTGTGTACGAGCCGGGGGCCGAATGAAATTCCAACGATTGCAGTTGAAATCGTCCGCAACAGAAAAATCGCTGAAAATTGAATGCGTTGGCGGTTCTTGGCGCAAAAATGTGTGATCAGGCGTTACACAAGGCCATCGTAAACCCGACATCGCCCGTGATCGGCTGGGGTTTCAGCTCGCCGTCCTGTGTGGAAAAGCGGATCCACACCATGTACTTATTGGCGCTGATCTCCGGGAAGGCCCCCTGCGCCGGATCGATCCACACGCGACACAGTTGGTAGGTCTTGCCGCCCAGCATCTGCTGGTAGGCGCCTTGATCGGAACGTGCCTCGGCCTTGTCGCCCGATTCGCGCACCAGCCGCAGCGCAATGCGCAAGCCTTCGTGCATCGGCAGCAACGGCTGAATCCAGCGCTCGAGATCTTCGTGCCGCCCGGCTTCCGACTTGTGCTGCCAGGCGTGATACGACGGCATATCGACCTGGCTCGCGCCGCCGGGCACCGCCAATCGGCCCCGCAAACTGTTCAGCCACTCGTTTTCGCGCAGCGCCTGCCCGGTTTTGCCGGCGGCGCTCAATGCGGTAGCGACCTGCTCCATCTCACGCAACATGCTCTCGAGTGCGTCCTGCTCCACCCGAGGATGGCCGCGCAGATTGGTGAGCGAGATGCGCTGGCGCTCGACATCCTGCAGCACCGATGCCTTGATCTCCGTACGCTCGCTGGCGTCAAGGATATCGAACAAGGTGGTGATGGCAATCTGATGCTGGCGCAGATTATCGCCGCGCGCGAAGTAGAAAAGGCGATCGAACAGATACTCGAGCCGAAGATAGGCCCGGATACGTTCATTAAAGGGATATTCGTAAAGAATCACGTTTGCTGTTCACCTTTCGCTAACCCATTCCGCTTTACCGGAGGGCGTGTGTGCCTTCCAGTGGCCGTCCGACAGCAAGACGGCGTCATCATCCGCGCGCGTCTGCGCACCAACGGTCATGCAAGGCTTGAACACGTGTTTTCAACTGCGCGGTGGTGACGTCGCCACCGTTATCGATGACGTCGTCCGCCGCGGCGAGCCGGTCGTCACGACTGGCTTGTGCCGCCATGATACGCCGGATGGTGTCTTCCGTCAGCCCGCTACGCAGCACCACGCGGGCGACCTGCGTGGGCGGATCGCAATCGACCACACAGATGCGATCGACGCGGTTGCGCCACCGACCCGATTCGACCAACAGAGGCACCACATAGACCAGATATAGCCCGGTGGCCGCGGTCGCTTGCGCCTCGGTCTCGCGGCCGATCAGCGGATGGAGAATGGCTTCGAGCTCGCGCCGCACCTCCGGCGCCGCGAACACGCGTTCCCGCATCCAGGCCCGATCCATGGCGCCGTCGGCAGCGATGGCCTGAGCGCCGAAATGCGCACGAATACCGTCGATGGCCGCGCCACCGGGCGCCGTCAGGCTGTGCGCCACATCGTCGGTGTCGATCACCGCGGCGCCCCACTCCGCCAGCCAGCGCGCGACGCTGGATTTGCCTGAGCCGATACCGCCCGTCAAACCGATCTTGAACATTGCATCCTTTTCGTCATACCGCATCCGAGTGCCGCGGTGGTCACCACCACGCGCCATCGGTCAACCATAGCCCGAGCAGTCCCGCCACGGCCAGATACGGACCGAACGGCAGTGCCTGCCCCCGTGCCGCACGCCCGATGAACATCAGGCTCAATCCCACGACCACGCCCGTTAGCGACGCCGCCAGCAACAGCCAAGGCACCATCGCCAGGCCCAGCCAGGCCCCCAGGGCCGCCAGCAATTTGAAGTCGCCATAGCCCATGCCCTCACGACCGGTGATGGCGCGAAACGCATGAAAGACGAGCCACAGAAAACCGTAGCCGCAGACCGCGCCCAGCACCGCCTGCGGCAACGGCGCAAACGTGCCGTTCAGATTGACCAGCAAGCCCAGCCAGATCAGCGGCAAGGTGACGATATCCGGCAGGAGATTGGTTCGGGCATCGATCCATCCCAGTGCGATCAACGCTGCGGCGAGCACCATGGCATACAGCGCCGGCCAGGTCAGCCCGAAACGCCACACGCACAAACCAAACGCCGCGGCGGTCATCAACTCGACGATCGGGTAGTGCAGGCCCACCGGCGCCGCGCAGTGCCGACAGCGGCCCCGCAGCAACAGCCCGCTCAAGACGGGTACGGTGTCGCGCCACTGCAAGGTTGCACGGCAGTGCGGACAGTGATCGCGCGGTGTGAACAGGCGCAACCGTGCTGGGGCTGACTCGGCACCGTCGCCCTCACGCGCTTGCGACGCCCATTCTTCTTCCATCATCAGCGGCAAGCGATGAATCAGGCGCGTGAGCAGACTGCCGACGCAAGCGCCGAGCACGGTGGCAAGCCCAAGCGCCCACCAGAACGAAGCAAGATCGGAAGGGAACGACATGATGGCGGCATTATTCATCATGCTGCTGCGTATTCAAACCGTGACACATCGAAACGCACCGATCCGAATCGTGCCAAGGGTGCGAGGATATGCGTAGAATGCTGCGTAAAACCCCTTATCTCGCGGATCGACACCATGGCTGCTGCATTTCCCTCGCTTACTCTCCGGCGTCAGCCGCTCTTGCTGTGGGGATCGGTCTTCGCGCTGACCTTCGGCGCAGCAGGTTGCGCGCAACAGCGCGATAATGCCAGCTACTACGACCTGCCGGCCGAAAGCTCGGTCACCGACTCGCAAAACCAGGCTCAGGGCGGCGGCTATCGCAGTACGCTGCGCGCGCCGTCCCAATTGCAGATCGCCTTGAAGCCGGATGCCAAGACGCCCAGCCAGCAGGCGATTGCCGCTTCGCAGGCGCAAGCCGATGGCGAATCGGTCGTAACGGCCGCCAACGAAAGTCCCAACCCCGCACGCCGCGGCGCGACGGTCACGGCACAGCCGGTGGCCGCGAGCGCATCGAGCACGAACGAACCCGCCGCGCAGATGAGCGAAACCGCTGCGCGCCTGGTGCCGCAGGCCCACACCTATCTCGGCACGCTGCCGTGTTTTGGCGCGGGGATGCAGTGCACTGGCCAACGTCTGGTGCTTACCCTGGCGCCCAATGGCCGTTGGCGCGCGCGTTCGTCCTATCTGAATCAATCTGCAGGTGTGAGCACCGCCAAGCCGATTACCGAGCAAGGCTGCTGGGACGCCACCGACGAGAAGCCGCCGCGCGTCATGCTGCTCGATAACCGCGGCAATATGCGCGCCGAGTTTGTGGTCACCGCCAACAACGTGTTGCGCGTGCGCGCGATCGACGGCACCACCCCCAACCTGAGCTACAACCTCACGCGCCAGCCCGACCTGGACGCCATCGACGAGTTGAACGGTCAACCGGCGCCCGCCTGCAAGTAAGGGGTGCTTAACCCCGGTGCGCATGCACCGGCGTCGTTGCCCGGCGGCAACGCCTCCAATAGCAATTCGCCTTGACCGGATTCGGCTGAGGCGCATTGCGCATCGGGCTCGGCCAGCCGGATCGGCGGCCCGCACATCAATCGCACCAGCTCTACCGCATTGCGCACTGCAAGCTTGGCGAACACGCGCGCGCGATGCGCTTCTGCCGTGCGCTGCGAAATTCCCAGTTCGATGGCAATGACCTTGTTGGGCTTGCCGTCGGCGAGATAGCCGAGCACCTCGCGCTCACGCGGTGTGAGGCGCGCTACGCCTTCCGCCAACGTGCCCGGCTGCGGCAAGTCGTAAGGGGAGTGTTGTGGTTGCGCCATGGTTGCCCTCTGCTATCGAAGGGCGAGTCTGGCATGGGCGTGGCGTGCCCGCTAGCTGGCGATTCTGACAGGGGTCGGCGCCGTCCCTTGCCCCCGCAGCGTCACACTTCCAGATTATCGATCAGGCGCGTGGCACCCAATTTGGCCGCCGCCACGATCACCAATGGCGTTTTGCCTTCGATATCCGCGGCCGCAGGCGCGCGCAAGTCGTGCTGCCGGCGCAACGCAAGATAGTCCACCTGCCAGCCATGCGCCGTGAGATCGTCCTGCGCCGCGCGTTCGAGCGCCGCCACATCCATCTCGCCCGCGATTATCTGTTCGCGCAGGCCTTGCAACAGCGCATACAAGCGCGGCGCCTCGGCGCGTTCCGCTTCGGAAAGAAAACGGTTGCGCGACGACATCGCCAATCCGTCCGCGTCGCGCACCGTTTCATGCGCCACGATATCCACCGGCAACTGAAATTGGCGGCACATATTGCGCACGATCATCAGCTGCTGGTAATCCTTCTTGCCGAAAACCGCCGTGCGCGGCTGCACGCACGACAGCAACTTGAGCACCACCGTGCTCACCCCCTCGAAGAAACCAGGCCGAAACTCGCCTTCCAGGATGTCGCCCAGGTCGGCGGGCGGCTGCACGCGAAAGTTCTGCGGCTCGGGATACAGCTCACGCTCATCGGGGGCAAACAGCACGTACACATCGCGCGCGGCCTCGAGCTTTTCGATATCGGCCGCGAGCGTGCGCGGGTAACGATCGAAGTCCTCGTTGGGACCGAATTGCAGGCGATTGACGAAGATGCTGGCCACCACGGGATCGCCGTGCTGGCGCGCCTCTTTCATGAGCTGCAAATGCCCCTCGTGCAAGTTGCCCATGGTGGGCACGAAGGCCGCACGGTTTTGACCGCGCAATTGATCGCGCAATTCCTGGATGGTGTGGACGACTTTCAAAAACGGTCTCCGGTCGCGGCCATGATGGCCCTCTCATCGAAGCGGCAACGCTCAGGCAGCTACCGCGGTGTAGGCCAGGCGCACGTAGATCGGCGCATAGGGTTCGGCTTGCGTGATTTCGAGCAACGACTCTCGCGCCAGCTCGAGCATGGCGATGAAGTGCACGACCACCACAGCGGCCGGCGCCCCCGCATCGATGCGTTCCATGAACAGATCGGAAAACTCGATGAAGCGCACATCGCCCAGGCGGCGCAGAATGTGCGTCATGTGATCGCGCACAGAGAGTTGCTCGCGCGTAATGTGATGGTGCTGGTTGAGCTTGGCCCGCTTCATGATGTCGGCCCAGGCCTGGCGCAGATCGTCCACGCCCACCTCGGGCAAAGCCCGCTCCACGCTCAGATCGGCCTCGGCGTGCGCGACCATGAAATCGCGGCCCACCTGGGGGATGGCGTCCAGATTGCGCGCCGCGAGCTTCATTTGCTCGTACGCCAACAGCCGGCGCACCAGTTCCGCCCGCGGATCTTCCGCCTCTTCACCGGTATCGGATTTCCGCACCGGCAGCAGCATGCGCGACTTGATCTCGATCAGCATGGCGGCCATCAACAGATATTCCGCGGCCAGCTCGAGATTGTGGATGCGGATCTGTTCGACGTAAGAGAGGTATTGCCGCGTGACATCCGCCATCGGGATGTCCAGCACATTGAAGTTCTGCTTGCGGATCAGGTAAAGCAGCAGGTCGAGCGGTCCCTCGAAGGCTTCGAGGAAAATCTCCAGAGCGTCCGGCGGGATATACAGATCCTGCGGCATCTTGAAGAGCGGCTCGCCGTAGAGCCGCGCAAACGCGACCGTATCGACCACATCGGGCGTACTGTCGACTTGCGGGGCGACCAGCTTATCCAGATCGTCTCCCGACACGGCCGACCGCGCGGGAGCGCGCGCCTTTGCCATTACTCTTCAGGCGAATAGACGTAGGGCTTTTGCGGCACACGGGCCTGACGGAAGCCTTCCTGCAGTTCGGCGTCTTGCGGCTTGTCCCACAAACGCGCCCGGCCTTCCCGCTGACGTTGCTCGGTCTCGGGGTGCGACTTTTTGTAGCTCTCGAGGAACTGGGTAATTTCGGATTGGTAGTTATTGGCCATGACGCAGTGGGACGGCAAAACGGGAAGATCCACAGTGTACTTCAGGCGACGGACAGGCGAGCGCTTCAGGCGTCGGACAGCCCGCAGCGTTACAATCGACGCTCCTCCCTCCGTCCTCGGGCGTCGCCGCGCCCCACCCTCGACGTCATGTCTGCCCAACCGACGCTTCAGGCTCCCTCCCTCAATAGCCCAGACGACGTCCGCGCCGCAAAGATGATCCCCTTCATCGTGGGATGCGCGTTGTTCATGCAAATGTTGGACGCCACCGTCGTCGCCACGGCGCTACCCGCCATGGCGCGGGCGCTGGGCACCTCGCCCGTGCGGCTCAACGTGGCGATCACGTCGTATCTGCTGGCCGTGGCGGTATTCGTGCCGATCAGCGGCTGGGCGGCCGATCGCTTCGGCGCGCGCCGGGTGTTCATCGCCGCGATCGCGCTGTTTACGCTCAGCTCGATCGCCTGTGCGTTGTCGGCCACGATCGGTCAATTGGTGATCGCACGGGTGGTCCAGGGCATGGCCGGCGCGATGATGGTGCCGGTGGGGCGGATCATCCTGCTGCGCACCGTGCCGAAAAAAGACCTGCTGCGCGCAATGTCGTTCCTCTCCATGCCGGCGTTGCTGGGCCCGGTAATCGGGCCACCGCTGGGCGGCTTTCTGGTGACCTACGCGTCGTGGCACTGGATCTTCCTGATCAACATTCCCATCGGCATCATCGGCATCGCACTGGTCATGCGCTTCGTCAAAGACGTACGGCTCGACAAAAAGCCGCCGCTGGATTGGGTGGGGTTTCTGCTGAGCGCCGTGTGCATGGCCACGCTCGTCTCCGGGTTCGATGCGATCGGCCATGGCCTGCTTCCCGTGCCCGTTCTGGCCGGGATGATCGCCATCGGCATCGTCTGCGGGCTGCTGTACTACTGGCACTCGAAATACACTGCCGCGCCCATCATCGATCTGTCGCTGATGCGCCTGCCCACGTTCTCGATCTCGATTACCGGCGGCAACCTGTGCCGCTTCGCGGTGGGCGCCACGCCTTTCCTGCTGGCGATGCTGCTGCAGGTGGGCTTTGGCCTGTCGCCGTTTTCGGCCGGCCTCATTACGTTTGCCAGCGCGGCCGGCGCCCTGCTGATGAAGTTCGTGGCCACGCCGATCGTGATGAAGTTCGGCTTTCGGCGCGTGCTGATGATCAATGCCCTGCTCACCGCCGTGTTCGTCGCCATCTGCGCCACATTCACGCCGCTCACGCCGGTGTGGCTGATGATTCTGCTGTTGCTGATCGGCGGCTTTTTCCGCTCTCTGCAATTCACCGGGGTGAACACGCTCACCTATGCCGACATTTCATCTGAAGCGATGAGCCGCGCCAGCAGCTTTGCGGCGATGGCGCAGCAACTGGCGATCAGCCTGGGCGTGGGTGTGGCCGCCTTCACGCTCAACATGAGCATGACGTTGCGCGGTCACGCCAGCCTCGATCTGCAGGACGTGGCCAATGGATTCATCGTGGTGGGCCTCTTCACGGCTTCATCGTTCTTCTTCTTCCGCCGCCTGGCCCCCGACGCCGGCGCGCAGCTCAACAGCAGGCACAAACGCGAGAAGAAAGCCGAGGAGATGGAACATAGTGAAGAATGAACTGATTCTGGCGCTAGACCAGGGAACCACCAGCTCGCGCGCGATGGTGTTCGACCGCAACGGTGCGGTCAAAGGCGTGGGACAACGCGAGTTTCGCCAGTACTACCCCAAGCCGGGCTGGGTCGAGCACGATCCGATGGAAATCTGGCACAGCCAGCTTGAAGTGGCCCGCGAAGCCTTGCGCAACGCCGGGGCCACGGCCGCCGATATCGCCGGCATAGGCATCACCAGCCAACGCGAAACCACCCTCCTGTGGGAACGCAAAACCGGCCGGCCCGTGGCGCACGCCATCGTCTGGCAGGATCGCCGCACGGCCGCCCTGTGCCAATCGCTGCGCGACGCCGGCCATGCCGACGTGCTGCAAGCCCGCACCGGGCTGGTACTCGACGCGTATTTTTCAGGCACCAAACTCGCCTGGCTGCTGGATAACGTAAAGGGTGCCCGTGCGGCCGCCGAGCGCGGCGAGCTGGCTTTCGGCACCGTCGACACCTGGCTGATCTGGAACCTCACCGACGGCCAGACGCACGTTACCGACCCCAGCAACGCCTCGCGCACGCTGATGTTCGATATCCACAAGCAGGCCTGGTGCGACGATCTGCTCGCGCGCCTGAACATCCCGCGCAGCCTGCTGCCCGAGGTGGTGCCCAGCAGTGGCGTGCGCGCCCAGGCGGCGGCCACCCTTTTCGGCGGCGCCATCCCCATCGCGGGTGTCGCCGGCGACCAGCAGGCCGCGACCTTCGGCCAGGCGTGCTTCACGCCCGGGATGGCGAAGAACACCTACGGCACCGGCTGCTTCATGCTGATGAACGTGGGCGACCAACCGGTCACCTCCACCCACAACCTGTTGTCCACCGTGGGGTGGGGCCTGCCCGGCGACGACAAAGGCTGGCACACCACCTATATGCTGGAAGGCGGCGTCTTCATGGCAGGCGCCACGGTGCAATGGCTGCGTGACGGGCTCAAGATCATCGAGCGTGCCGATGAAACCGAAGCGTTGGCGGCCAGCGTGGCAGATACCGACGACGTGTTTCTCGTGCCCGCCTTCGCCGGTCTGGGTGCTCCCGATTGGGATCCGTATGCGCGCGGCCTCTTGATCGGGATGACGCGCGGCACCACCCGGGCGCACGTCGCGCGCGCGGCGCTCGAAGCCATTGCCTTGCAAAGCGCGGAGCTATTGCATGCGATGCACGCCGACAGCGACATCGCGCTCTCCGAGCTGCGCGTGGATGGCGGCGCGGCCCGCAACGACCTGCTCATGCAGATTCAGGCCGATCTGCTGGGCGTGCCGGTGGTACGCCCACGCATCCCCGAATCCACCGCGCTGGGCGCAGCGGGCCTGGCCGGCATTGCCTGCGGGATCTGGACGATGGATGAGTTCGCGGCGCAGTGGCAAGCCGAGAAAACCTTCGAGCCGCAATGGAATGAAGATCAACGCACAGCGCGGCTGGCGCGTTGGCGTCAAGCAGTAGAGCTGTCGAAAGGCTGGGCGACGCCAGGCTGAGCCACGCCGGGTGAGCCACGAAGCGGCGCCAGACTGAGCCACACCGGCTGAGCCGCGAAGTGGCGCCAGACTGAGCCACGCCGGCTGAGCCACGAAGCGGTGCCAGACTGCGCCACGAAGCCAAGCTGAGCCCCTCTCCCACACGCTGCCGTTGACGCTCACCATTGAAAAAGGCCTTGAGCCGGTGTCACACCGTCTCAAGGCCTTTGCACGCGGGCGCCGGGCGCCCGCGCCGCGATCAGTTCAGGCTGGCGCCCGAGAGCTTGACCACTTCCTTGTACTTGGCCATTTCGCTTTTGACGAAGTCGGCAAAGGCAGCGCTGCTGGTGGGTTGCGGTTCCGACCCCATCGTCAGCAAACGCTGCCGCACGTCGTCTTGCGACAAGGCTTGCGCGTAAGCGGCGTTGAGCTTGGCGACGATCTCCTTGGGCACACCGGCGGTGGTGAACACGCCGAACCAGGTTTCCAGATCGAAGTCGGGAATGCCTGCTTCGATCACGGTGGGGACGTCCTTCAGCAGCGGCGAACGCTTGACGGTCGTCACGGCCAAGGCCTTGACCTTGCCATCCTTGATCAACGGCGCCGATGCCGCGAGGTTGTCGAACATGAAGTCGGACTGGCCCGACAACAAAGCCAGTTGCGCGGGAGCAGCACCCTGATAAGGGATGTGCTCGGCAGCGATGCCGGCACGCGCCTTCAATAGTTCGCCCGACAAATGACCGGCACTGCCGTTGCCACCCGAACCGTAGTTCAACGCACCGGGATGCGCCTTCGCATAGGCGATCAGATCCTTCAACGATTCGATGTTGTTTTTCTTGGCGAAGTCGACGTTGATGACCAACACGTTCGGCACCGAGGCCACGAGCGCGACGGCTTCGAAATCCTTCACCGGATCGTACGGCAGGTTATTGAAGAGCCACGGGTTGATGGCATGCGTGGCGACCGCGCCCATCACAAGCGTGTAGCCATCGGGCTGCGCGCGCGCAACCATGTCGGCGCCGATGTTGCCGCCGGCACCCGCCTTGTTTTCCACGATGACGGCTTGGCCGAGCGGGCCGCGCACTTTCTCGGCCAGCATGCGGGCCATCGTATCCAGCGGGCCGCCGGGCGGGTAAGGCACGATGAAGCGAATCGGCTTGGACGGAAACGCCGCGACATCCTCCGCTGCGGTCGCCACCGACGTCATGCCCGTCAGGGCGAAGGCGGCCAACGCGAGGCCCCCGATGAGAGAGCGCCGACGTGCCGGCCGACCGCGCAGAGCGAGGGACATGATGTCTCCTGTCATTATTCGATTGTGAGAGGCGGTGAATATAACGCAGCGTATCGTGGCTTGCCACGCGAGACCGGGGATTACCCGAAGCGCACTGGCATGAACGCAACACTTCTGCATGCCCTATGACACCGGAAGCAGGTCCGGTGCGGAGGCTCGAACGTCGGCACGCGGCGGCTTCGACGGGGAGCACCGCCCAAAGAAAAGCCCTCCAACAGGAGGGCCTTTTGCTATGCGCGCATGGCGACCGGAAACGCTTGCGTCCGTTGCGCGCGGCCGATCATCCTGCCATCAATGCAGGATCTGGCTCAGGAAGAGCTTGGTGCGCTCATTCTGGGGATTATCGAAGAACTGGTCGGGCTTGTTCTCTTCGATGATCTCGCCACGGTCCATGAAAATCACGCGATCGGCCACTTTGCGGGCAAAGCCCATTTCGTGCGTGACGCAGATCATGGTCATGCCGGACTCTTCAGCCAACGTCACCATGACGTCGAGCACTTCCTTGACCATCTCGGGATCGAGTGCCGAGGTGGGCTCGTCGAACAGCATGACCTTTGGGTTCATGCACAGCGAGCGGGCGATCGCCACGCGCTGCTGTTGTCCACCAGACAGCTGACCCGGGAATTTCTTGGCCTGATCGGGAATGCGCACGCGTTCCAGGTACTTCATCGCGGTCGCTTCGGCTTCGGCGCGCGGCACCTTCTTCACCCACATGGGTCCCAGCGTGAGATTTTCCAGCACGGTGAGGTGCGGGAACAGATTGAAGTGCTGAAACACCATGCCGACTTCGCGGCGGATCACTTCGATCTGCTTCAGATCGTTGGTCAACTCGGTGCCATCGACAATGATCTGACCTTGCTGATGTTCTTCAAGCCGGTTGATGCAGCGAATCATCGTGGACTTGCCCGAACCCGAAGGTCCGCACACCACGATGCGTTCGCCTGAGGCCACGTCGAGATTGATGTTGCGCAACACGTGGAACTGACCGTACCACTTGTTCACGCCTTGCAGTTTGATCATGGCATCGGACATGCCTGTACTCCCTTGAACGCACCGGGCGCGCCGCGCTGCGGCCGCCCCGGCGCAACTTTACCGTTGATGTCCCGTCTGCAGACGGCGTTCGATCGATTGGCTGTACTTGGACATCGAATAGCAAAACACGAAATAGATGAGCGAGATGAAGACGTACGCTTCGATCCCGAACCCGCGCCATGCCGCATCCGACAACGCGGCCTTGGCTGCCAGCGTCAAGTCGAAAATACCGATGATCACGACCAGCGACGTATCCTTGAAGAGCGAAATGAAGATCCCCACCAACGGCGGAATCACCACTTTGAGCGACTGCGGCAGGATGATCTTGCGCATGGCCTGCCAGTACGACAACCCAAGCGAATCCGCGCCTTCGTACTGCCCTTTCGGTATGGCCTGCAAACCGCCGCGTACCGTTTCGGCGATGTAGGCCGACGCGAACATGATGATGGCGATCTGCGCCCGCAGCAGCTTGTCGATCGAGAAACCGACCGGCAAGAACAACGGCAGCATGACCGAGGACATGAACAGCAGGCTGATCAACGGCACGCCGCGGATCAATTCGATGTAGACCACGCACAGTGCCTTGATGGCCGGCATGCGCGAGCGGCGTCCCAATGCCAGCAACACCCCGATCGGAAACGCGCAGGCGATGCCGAAGGTGGCCAGGATGAGCGTCAGCGGAAGACCGCCCCAACGGGTGTTCTCGACCGGCGTGAGGCCGAAAATACCGCCGCCCATCAGCACGTAGAAGCCGGCCAGGCCAACGACCCAGACCAGGGCAAGCCACGGCTTCCAGAAGATGCGGATCGCGCTGACGACGATCACCGCCAGCAGCAGGATCGTGGCCAAGAGCGGACGCCATTGTTCATCGTACGGATAGGTACCGAACAGGATCAGGCGATGCTTCTCGATGATGAACGCCCAGCAGGCGCCCCCCGTCGCACGGCACTCCTGCGCCGTGGCGGCAGTGAAGTTGGCCTTGATGAATGCCCATTCGACCACGGCCGGAATGAACATCAGCAAGAGCCACGCGATCAGCACCGTCGCCAGGATATTGAGCGGCGAGGAAAAGAGACGCGAGCGGAACCAGGCCCACACGCCGGTGTGCTCGGTGGGCGGCGGCAGAGGCGCCGTAGGTGATGTCGTTGTGCTGCTCATCTCAACGCTCCACCAGCGCAATGCGCTTGTTGTACCAGTTCATGAATATCGAGATCGAGAGGCTGACGGTGAGGTAGGCGGCCATGATGATCAAAATACCTTCGATCGCCTGCCCCGTCTGGTTCAAGGTCGTGTTCACCACCGAGACGATATCGGGGTAACCGATGGCCACGGCCAGTGAGCTGTTCTTGGTCAGGTTCAGGTACTGACTCGTCATCGGCGGAATGATGACGCGCAAGGCTTGCGGCAGCACCACCAGACGCAGCACGCGCGCCCGGCTCAGGCCCAGCGAACCGGCGGCTTCCCACTGCCCGCTGTTGACCGACTGCACGCCGGAGCGCACGACTTCGGCCACGAAGGCGGAGGTGTAGATGACCAGGCCGGCGAGCAATGCGAAGAACTCGGGCGACATCGAGATGCCGCCGGTGTAGTTGAAGCCGCGCAGCTCAGGCACCTCGAAGGTCAATGCCATGCCGCTGATGAGCCAGCCCAGGATCGGAAAACCGATCAACATCGCCAGCACGATCCGACCGGCCGGGAACATGTGCCCAGTGGCTTCATGCCGCTTGCGCGCCCAGTTCGCCAGGACCACGCTGGCGATGATCGCCAGTGCGAACCCCCAGAAGATCCAGTCCAGCGACGGCCCGTCGACACCCGGAATCCGTGCGCCGCGGTTGCTGATGAACACGCCGGGCAAAGGATTGAGGGCATTGCGGGGGCCGGGCAGGTTCTCGGTGATCAGGGCATACCAGAAGAACAATTGCAGCAGCAAGGGCACGTTGCGCATCACTTCGACGTACACCGAAGCGACCTTGTTGAGCAGAAAGTTCTTGGAGAGGCGAGCGATACCGAGCAGCGTGCCGAAAATCGTGGCGAGCACGATGCCGAGCACGGCCACGCGCAGGGTGTTGAGAATACCGACGAAGACGGCGCGGCCGTAACTGTCGGCCGGGCCATAGCTGATGGCGGACTCGCCAATGGCAAAGCCTGCCTCGCGGCCCAGAAAATCGAATCCGGTCGTGATATTGCGAACGGCCAGGTTGGTAAGCGTATTGGAAATCAGGAACCAGGCTGCAAACGCGACCAGCAGCAGCACAATGACTTGGTACGCAATGGCGCGTACACCTGGATCGTTCCAAGACATGCGCCGGGCTGGCGGCGAGACGGGCGCATTTTTTTGATGTGTCGTCATGGATCAATTAACCGCAGTAAGACTGAAGAATGCGCGCAAGTGCGCGCATCCGGTACGCAGATCCATTAAGCAGGATGCAGCGCGTGCGCGCGAGCGCCGTCACAAGGGCGACGGTGCCCGCGCGGCAAAGGTATTAACGCACGGGCCAGGCGTACATCACGCCGCCTTGCTTGTAGCTGGCGTTAACGCCACGTGCCAGTTTCATCGCGCTGCCTTGACCCAGGTTGCGCTCGAACACTTCGCCGTAGTTACCGACTTGCTTGATGATGGTGTAGGCCCACTTCTCGTCCACGCCCATGTTCTTGCCCATGCCCGGCGTCACACCGAGAATGCGCTGCACGTTGGGGTTCGGGCTCTTGAGCATGTCATCGACGTTCTTGGACGTGATGCCATATTCTTCGGCTTCGATCTGGGCGAACAACGACCAGCGAACCACGTTCAGCCAGGGATCGTCACCTTGACGGACCATCGGGCCGAGCGGCTCTTTCGAGAAGTCTTCCGGCAGGATTTCGTACTTGTCCGGATTTTCCAGCGTGGTACGAATCGAAGCCAATTGCGACTTGTCGGTCGTGAACGCATCGCAGCGATTGGCCGTGAACGCACGCACGATTTCGTCGAACTTGTCGATCACGACCGGCTTGAATTCGATCTTTTCCGAACGGAACCAGTCGGCCAGGTTGAGCTCGGTGGTGGTGCCGGGCTGAACGCAAACCGTGGCGCCGTTGAGGTCCTTGGCGCTTTTCACGCCCAGGTCCTTCGAGACCATGATGCCTTGGCTGTCGTAATAATTGACGCCGGCACCGATAAGGCCGAGGGTGGTGTCGCGGGTGAGCGTTTGCGTGGTGTTACGCGTGAGCACGTCGATTTCGCCCGATTGCAACGCGGTGAAGCGTTGCTGGGTATTCAGCGGCGTGACCTTGAATTTGGTGGAATCGTTGAACATGGTGGCGGCGATCGCGCGGCACATGTCCACGTCCAGGCCCTTCCATTCGCCCTTGCTGTCGGCGGCCGAGAAACCGGCGATACCGGTCGACACACCGCACTGTACAAACCCCTTCTTCTTCACGGCGTCGTAGGTCGCGCCAGCCTGAGCGGCCGAGGACGCGGCGAACAATGCGGCGCCGATGGCGACGAGTTTCAATGCTTTCATACACAATCTCCGGGCTTACAACGTGATAGATGTTTTGCAACAAAGCTTTCGCTTGGAGCGGATGGTAGCCGCTGGCCGATATTTAGGGACATAGGGAAAATCCCTTGTTATAAAAAGCATCAATCGGGGACATATCCCCGCTAACTGTGCCCAATCGTCGGCCATAGGGCGGACTTCTGCGATCCGCCCGCTCGCAAGGATATAAAAAAAAACAGACGCAATCGCATTGCAGCAATTGCCATCGTCCATAAGCAGGACAGGTATGATTAGCGCTTCCAACGAAAGCCGCCATGATCGAATTCCAACACGTCTTCAAATCGTATGGCCGGGGACGCAACATCCTCGCCGATATCAACTTCCGTGTCGAAGCCGGTGAGTTCGTCTTCGTATCGGGCCCATCGGGCGCTGGCAAATCCACGCTGTTGAAGCTCATTGGCGGTCTGGAGCCGTCCAGCCGGGGTTCAGTGCAGGTCAACAACCAGCGGCTTGAAAAGATGACGGCCCGGGCGCGCCCTTACCTGCGGCGCGCCGTCGGGGTCATCCTTCAAGATACCCACCTGTTGTTCGATCGCACGGCGCTCGCCAATGTGATGCTGCCGCTGGCCGTCACCGGCAACCCCACCGCCACGGCCAGTGCACGTGCCCGCGCTGCGCTCGAGAAGGTCGGCTTGTCGGGCAAGGAAGATTTGAGTCCGATCGAATTGTCCGGCGGTGAACAGCAGCGTCTGGCGATCGCGCGCGCCATCGTCAACCGCCCCGCCATCCTGATCGCCGACGAGCCCACGGCCAACCTCGATCACGACACCGCCACGCGCATCATGAACGTGTTCCGCGACTTCAACCGGGTCGGCGTCACCCTGCTCATTGCCTCGCACGACCAGGAGCTCATGGCACGCTATGCCACGCGCACCCTGCGCATCGATAACGGCAAGTTCGCCGACTCGAAGGGAGCGCAAGTATGAATTCCTGGTTGCGCCAACACCGTTACGCCCTTGCCGTCACCTTGCGCCGGCTTGCCGGCCAGCCGTTTTCGTCGCTGTCCAATCTGCTGGTCATGGGGCTGGCGCTGGCGTTGCCGCTATTGGGCAGCGCCATCCTGATCTCGGTGCAGCCCGTGGCCCGTGAATTGTCCGTCACCCCCGAGCTCACCGTGTACATGCGGGTCGATGCCGCCCCCGGCGCGGCCGAACGCGTTGCCGCCCAGATTCGCGCCGAGCATGCGCAGCAGATCGAAGACGTTCGCGTAATCAAGCGCGAAGAGGCGCTCGCTGCGTTGCGCAACAACCCGGCGTGGTCGGCGTCCTTGGCGGTCTTGCCCGACAATCCGCTGCCTGATGCTGTTGTTGCCACGCTACGCACGGGCGACGACCTGGCCACGCGCGCCGATACGCTCGCGGCCACATGGCGCAAGCTGGATCAGGTCGACGTCGTGCAGCTCGACAGCGCCTGGGTGCAGCGTCTCGAAGCGTTGCTTCGCTTTGCCCGGATCGGGCTGCTGTTCCTGGCGGCTTGCGTGGCTGTCGTCGTGCTGGCCACCGTATTCAACACCGTCCGCATGCAGGCGCTCTCGCAGCGCGAGGAGATCGCGGTCGCCCGATTGGTGGGCGCAACCGAATCGTTCGTCCGGCGTCCCTTCCTGTATCTGGGGGCCGTTAGCGGCGCAGTGGCCGGGCTGGTGGCCATTGCGCTCGCCTCCATCCTGTTGCAACCGCTCAACAGTGCCTTGGTGGGATTGGCCCGTAGCTACGGCGCCACGTTCACGCTTCACATGCCCCCTGCTTCGCTGCTGATCCTGGCCGTCGTGGGTGCCGCGGCCCTGGGCGCGCTCTCGGCCCGCTGGTCAGTCACACGCAATACGCGGTTTTAACGTCGCTATTCCCCCAATGCAGCGCGAGAACTCCAGCTATATTGCTATCTCGCCTGCATTCGATCGGGAACTTCTTTCCGCGGCGCTACATTTTTTGGGTTTTTCCCCGTACCGCCATGCCCTTCCCCTCTGAAGACAAAGCTTCCCGTCACTACTTCGACAGCACCTTCAGGTGCAATGCGGTCAAGATTCTTCCCAACGAGTACTACGTCGCGGGTGACGACATCATGTTGTCGACCGTGCTGGGATCCTGTGTGGCCGCCTGTGTGAACGATCCGGTCGCGGGGATCGGTGGCATGAATCACTTCATGTTGCCGGATGGCGACACCACGTCGCCTGCGTCCTCCACGATGCGGTATGGCGCCTACGCCATGGAAATGCTCATCAACGAGATCTTGAAGGCGGGCGGCGTGCGCGAGCGGCTGCAGGCCAAGGTATTCGGCGGCGGCGCGGTATTGAGCGCCATGCAATACATGAACATCGGCGAACGCAATGCCGAATTCGTGCTGCGCTACCTCAAGCTCGAAGGCATTCCGGTGGTCGGCCAGGATCTGCGCGCCGACTACGCCCGGCGCATTCATTACTTTCCGAAGTCCGGCAAGGCGCTGATGCGAAAGATGGCGTCGTCGCAGCGGGCCGATGCCGTGGCTGCCCGCGAGCAGGCCGTGGTGCAATCGATGCGCGACACCAAACCGGCCAAGCCGCGAGTGGAGCGGTTCGATACTGCCCCCTCCCGCCCGGCGAGCGGCACTGCGTCCTGGTTTACCGCCCCCAGCCGCTGAGCGTCGCGGAATAACCGGTCGGCACTATCAGTGCGGAAGCGTCAGCCCGCCGAGACGCCCCCGCCGAGCCGACCCATCGATTCAACCTTCTCAGGCCGCCTTTTTCCCGTCAACCGGGGCCGAACGCGCAGCGAACTGCTGCAGCAGCATCGCGCGCCGCGCTTCAGCCTTCTCCATGGCCGCTTCCTTGACGTGCCCATAGCCGCGAATCTCTTCGGGCAAGGTGGCCAAAGCCACGGCAGCATCCAGGTTGCCCTGAGTAAGCTGTGGCAACAGGCCGGCAATCGTGTCGCGATAGGTCGAGATCAGCGCCCGCTCTGCCCGGCGCTCGGCGGTATAGCCGAACGGATCGAACGCGGTGTGGCGCAGAAAGCGCGCACGTGCGAGCCATTTGAAAGCGCGCAACATGCCGGGGCCATACGCCCGCTTGATCAAATGGCCCTTATTGTCGCGTTTGGAGAAGAGCGGCGGTGCCAGATGAAAGCGCAGTGACCACTCGCCTTCGAACATATCCTCGATACGTTTCAAGAACGCGCCGTCTGTATAGAGACGCGCCACCTCGTACTCGTCCTTGTACGCCATGAGCTTGAACAGATAGCGGGCTGCCGCTTCGGCCAGACGCGTCGTGCCGGTGCTGCTGCGTTCGGCTTGAGCGATCCGATCGATATAGCTGCTGTACTCGCGCGCGTACGCCGCATTTTGATAAGCGGTGAGGAAGGCCACTCGCGGCGCCATCACTTCCTCGATGGCGACGGCCACACGTTTGATATCCACGACCGGTGCCACATGCCGCTTCACTTCGCGCACGTCGAGGTCGTCCGCACCGATGGGCGCCACGGTCGTATGCGGCGTGACCAGATCGTGGACGAACGCCGAATCGGCCGCCACGCGCCGGCCCCAGGCGAATGCCGAGAGATTGTTCTCGATCTGCGTGCCGTTGAGTTCGATCGCCCGCAACAAGGCATCCAGTCCCAGCGGCAACCATCCTTTCTGGAACGCGTAGCCCATCATCAGGGGATTGGCGTAGATCGCATCGCCCAGCAACTTCACCGCCAGCGCGGCGGCATCGAGGGTGTCCACACGACCCGGGCCACAGGCCGCCGCCAGATCCGCTTGCAGATCGCCGCCTGCCAGTCGCCAATTGGGATTGGTGATGAATTCGGCGGTTGGCGCCACATCGCTATTGAGCAGGGCATGCGTGCGCCCCGGCCGCATGCGGGCAATGGCTTCCTGGCTCGTTCCCACGACGAGATCGCCGATCAATACCAGATCGGCCTCGCCCATGGCCACACGCGTATTGACGATCTCCTCGGGCGACCCCACCAGCACGACGTGCGAATACACTGCACCGCCCTTTTGCGCCAGGCCCGCCATATCCAGTACCGAACAGCCCTTGCCTTCGAGATGCGCAGCCATGCCAAGCAGTTGGCCGATGGTGACGACGCCCGTGCCGCCCACCCCCGCCACAAAGACGCCATAGGGCTGAGCCAGGACCGCCGTCGCAGGCAACGGCAGTCCTGCATCGGGTGCCTTGTCTTGCGCCAGCGCCTTCGGACGGCGCAGCTTGCCACCCTCTACGGTAACGAAACTGGGACAGAAGCCCTTCAAACAGGAATAGTCTTTATTGCAGCTCGACTGATTGATCGTGCGCTTGCGGCCAAATGGCGTTTCGAGCGGTTCGACCGACAGGCAATGCGACTTCTCGGAGCAATCCCCACAGCCTTCGCACACGCGTTCATTGATGACCACGCGTTTGGCGGGATCGGGATACGAGCCGCGTTTACGGCGCCGGCGCTTCTCGGTCGCACAGGTTTGGTCGTAGATCAGAATCGACACGCCCGGGTACGTGCGGAGATCGCGCATCACGTCGTCGAGCTGGTCGCGGTGGATCACCGGTACGCCGGGCGCCAGTTCACCCTTGAGCCCCTCATATTTTTCGGGCTCATCCGTCACGATGACGATCTTCTCGATGCCTTCGGCTGCCACCTGCCGCGTAATCATCGGCACGCTGATCGGCCCGTCCACCGGTTGCCCGCCCGTCATGGCCACGGCATCGTTGAACAGAATCTTGTAGGTGATGGGAACCTTGGCCGCCACCGCCGCCCGAATGGCGAGCAGTCCCGAGTGATAGTAGGTGCCGTCGCCCAGGTTGGCGAACACATGCGGCTCTTCGGTAAAAGCCGATTGGCCGAGCCACGGCACGCCTTCGCCGCCCATTTGCGTGAATACCTGCGTGTTGCGCCCCATCCACGTCACCATGTAATGGCAGCCAATGCCCGCCATGCCGCGCGAGCCCTCCGGCAAACGCGTCGAGGTGTTGTGCGGACAGCCCGAACAGAACCACGGCTTGCGCTCGGCCACCACCCGTGGGCGCGCAAGCGCCGTGTCGCGCGCATCCAGAAAGGCCAGGCGGGCCTCGATGCCGGCACGCACCTCATCGGGCAACTCGAACTTCAGCAACCGCGCTGCGATGGCACGCGCCACCATGGCAGGCGAGAATTCATAATGCGCGGGCAACAGCCAATTGCCCTGCGGCACCGACCATTCACCACCGTCCTTATCGCCGAATTTGCCCACCACGCGCGGGATCTTCTTGCCGGTGCCGATCCAGCTGAACAATTCTTCCTTGAGCTGATATTCCAGCACCTGCCGCTTTTCTTCGACCACCAGGATCTCGTCCAGGCCCTCGGCAAACGTTTGCGTGGCGGTCGCTTCAAGCGGCCACACCATCCCAACCTTGAAGAGGCGCAGCCCGATGGAGCGGCAGACGTCGTCCGTCAACCCCATGTCGGTCAGCGCTTGCCGAGTGTCAAGATAGGCCTTGCCAGAGGTCATGATGCCGAATCGGGCCCGATCTGCCGGCACGTCCCATAATTGGCGATTGAGTCCATTGGCGCGAGCGTAGGCCAGCGCTGCGTAGAGCTTGTAATCGAGCAGCCGCGCTTCCTGCTGCAGCGGCGTGTCGGGCACGCGTATGTTCAATCCCTCCGCCGGTAGATGAAAATCCTCGGGCAGGTTGATCTTTACCCGATGCGGATCCACATCGACCGACGCCGATACCTCAACGATGTCGGTAATGCACTTCATGCCCACCCATACGCCCGCATAGCGGCTCATGGCCCAACCGTGCAGGCCGTAATCGAGCACTTCCTGCACGCTCGACGGAAACAGCACCGGAATCATGCAGGCTTTGAGGATGTGATCGCTTTGATGCGGCAAGGAGGACGACTTGGCGGGATGATCGTCGCCCGCCACGACCAGCACGCCACCCAGCGGCGACGTGCCTGCGGCATTGGCGTGTTTGAAGACATCGCCGCAGCGGTCTACGCCGGGACCCTTGCCGTACCACATGCCGAAAACGCCGTCGTACTTGGCGCCGGGAAACAGATTGACCTGCTGCGAGCCCCACACGGCCGTCGCGGCCAGATCTTCATTGATGCCGGGCTGAAATTCCACATGATGCGACTTGAGGTGCTTGGCCGCCTTCCACATGTTCTGGTCGACGCCACCCAAAGGTGAGCCACGATAACCGGACACGAATCCCGCGGTATTGTGACCCGCGTCGAGATCGCGCACGCGTTGCATCATGGGCAGGCGCACGAGCGCATGGATGCCGCTCATCCAGGCGCGGCCTTGGTCAAGCGTGTACCGGTCGTCGAGGGTTACAGCAGATAGCGCCGTGCGCTGCGCCGGTGTGATGGGGGCATTCATTTGTCTACTCCGTGGGTGCGGGATACCGAGCCTCGGCACCATCCACCGCTCTTGTGAAGCAAGGTGTCGCGTCAGACCCAAGCGTTACTGCGATTATGACCGGGTTTGCATATGGTTTTAACCGCCACGCCGCGATGCCGCAATAGGGCGATGCCAGCACTGATCCTGCGATAATCACTTATGGACTTCGCCTCTCGCATCGTGGCCTGGCAAATTGCGCATGGCCGGCACGATCTTCCCTGGCAGCGCACCCGCGACCCGTATCGCATCTGGCTGTCGGAAATCATGCTGCAGCAAACGCAGGTCGCCACGGTGATCGGCTACTACGCACGCTTTCTGGAACGCTTTCCGGATGTGGCCTCACTGGCTGCGGCCAGCCAGGACGAGGTGATGCCGTACTGGGCGGGGCTGGGCTACTACGCCCGCGCGCGCAACCTGCACCGCTGCGCACAAGAGATCGTCGCTCGTTTCGATGGCACCTTTCCGCAAAGCGCTGAAACGATCGCCACCCTGCCCGGCATCGGTCCGTCGACCGCTGCTGCGATCGCCGCCTTCTCGTATGGCGAGCGCTCACCCATCATGGACGGCAACGTCAAACGGGTGTTTACGCGACATTTCGGGATCGAAGGCGACCCGGCCAAACGCGACGTCGAACAAAAGCTGTGGCAACTCGCGCGCGAGCAGGTCCATGCGCACGACGACACCCTGGATATGGTGGGTTACACGCAGGGGCTGATGGATATGGGGGCCACCCTGTGCACCCGCCGCTCGCCCACCTGTGAGCGCTGCCCTGTGGCGGACACCTGTACGGCCAAACGCGAGGGCCGCCAGGCGTCGCTGCCCACCCCCAAAACGCGGCGCGCTGTGCCCGAACGCAGTACCACCATGCTGATCCTGGAGCACGACGGGACCGTGCTATTGATCCAACGCCCGCAAACCGGGATCTGGGGCGGGCTGTGGAGCCTGCCCGAATGCGCAGCCGAGGCCGAACCCATCGCCGCCGCGCACGCGCTGGGACTGACCGGCCGACAGGCCTATGCCCTGGCGGCCTTCGTGCACACGTTCACGCACTACCGGCTGCATGTGCGTCCGTGGTTCATTCCGGTGACGGCACCCACGGCGGCACCTTCTCACGACGGCGCACAGCAGGTGTGGGTGAGCGCGCGCGATCTCGACAAGTATGGATTGCCCGCGCCGGTGAAGAAGCTGCTGGAAGGGATGTTCGAGGCGGGCATGGATCGCGACTTCGCACTGTCGCACTCCAATTGAAGAAACGAGCGGCTGTGCTCAGCTCACGTTAGAGCCAGGGCTGTGCTCAGCTCGCCTTGGGGCCACGGTAGCGGCCGATGCTCATCAAAATCCCGCACGCCACGCCCATGGTGAGCAAGGCGGTGCCGCCATAGCTCATGAAGGGCAATGGCACCCCCACCACCGGCAGCACGCCGGTAACCATCCCGACGTTCACGAACACATAGATGAAGAACATCATCGTCAACGCGCCCGCGAGCAGGCGGCCGAACTGGGTGGCCGATCGCGCGGCGATCGTGAGCCCGCGCGCGATGAGCAGGCCATACAGAATCAGCAGCAACACGCCGCCATAAAAACCGAACTCTTCGGCATACACGGCAAAAATGAAGTCGGTGGTGCGTTCAGGGATGAAGTCCAGATGGGTTTGCGTGCCGCGCATATATCCCTTGCCGTACAGCCCGCCGGAACCCACCGCGATCATCGATTGAATCGTGTGAAACCCTTTGCCCAAAGGATCGGAACTCGGATTGAGCAGCGTGCACACGCGATGCTTTTGATAGTCGTGCAACACCACCCAATCCACTTCGGGCAGGCAGAGCTGATCTTCGTAATACACCAGCGTGCTCACGCCGATGATGCCCACCGTAATCAGCGGCACCAGCAGCTTGAACGACAAACCCGCAAAGTAAATCACGCAAAACCCGGCGCCGAACACCAGCAAGGCGGTGCCCAGGTCGGGCTGCTTGACGATCAACGCAAAGGGAATGCAGAGCAACGCGCCGGCTGCGAAAAAATCCCGCACGCGCACCTGACCGTCGTGCCGCTGAAAATACCAGGCAAGCATCAACGGCACCGAAATCTTCAACATCTCGGACGGCTGAATGCGTGTGATGCCCAGGTTGAGCCAGCGCGTGGCGCCTTTGCTGGTTTCGCCGAAAAATTCCACGCCCAGCAGCAGCACCACGCCGATCACATACAACGGCACTGCTGCCTTCATCAGCAGGCGCGGCGGGGCGAGTGCGACCACCCACATGCATGCGAAGGCAATCATGAAGTTGCGCGATTGCTCGGCGAACCGCCAATCGGTGCTGCCCACGGCCGAGTGCATCACCGTCAGGCCCAGCGTGGCGAACATCAGCAGGATGAAGAGCAGCGGCCAGTCGAAAGCCGTCAGCACGCGCAGCAGGATGAGGCCAAGACGCTTCATGGGGTATCGGGAGGCAAAATCGTGGCGGTCGGCATACCGATCGCCCGATACGACAAACTATTGGTCGGCGGCAACGCCACCGTCGGCGCGACACGCGTATCGAACGGCGGAGGCGGAAATGGCCCGCGCAACAGCGGATGCCCATTGAACGGCAGATACGATTCCGCCGATTCATCGGTGGCGCCCGTGGGCACCAGCGGCAACGCCGGGGCAGGCGGCACCAGGGGCTGCGACGGCGCGCCGGGCGCATCGGTGCCGATATCGACCACATCGCCCTCTTCCTCCACGCCCTCTTCAGGATCGGGATTGGCCGGGCCGTCCGGAATCTTGTGCAGCAGCCAGTAGTCGAACACCTGGCGTGCAACGGGCGCGGCCACGCTGGCGCCCCAACCGGCGTTTTCAACGATCAGCGCCACGGCGATCTTCGGCTTGTCGGCCGGTGCGAAACCCATGAACAACGCGTGATCGCGCAGGCGTTCGTCGATCGACGACGCACTGTACTTCGCACCGCGCAGGCTATACACCTGCGCGGTGCCTGTCTTGCCGGCCGCTTGATAAGGCGTGCCCGCAAACGCCCGCCGCGCCGTACCGACGCGCACCACATCGGCCAAGGCCGACTTCACGACGTCGATGTTCTGCTGCTTCAAGGGGATCTGGTATGAGCCAGGAATGACGTCGTCTTCGCGGCCGTTGCGTGTATCTTTCTTGGCCGCCACGATGTGGGGCTTCAGATACAAGCCGTTGTTGGCAAGCGTGGAAGTGGCTTGCGCCAGCTGCAGCAACGTGAACGAGTTGTAGCCCTGGCCCACCGCGACCGAAATCGTTTCGCCCGCATACCACTGCTGCTGTTCGCGTTTTTTATACGCGCGGCGTTTCCATTCGGTCGAGGGCAACACACCAGCGCGCTCGCCTTCCAGATCGATACCGGTCAATTGCCCGAAGCCGAACTGCTTCGAGAAATCGTGCAGTGCGTTCACGCCGATTTCCGGGCCCAACGAATAGAAATACGTATCTGACGACACCACCAGCGCCTTGTGCATGTCGGTCGACCCATAGGCCGCGCTGCCCGCGTTGCGGAAGCGTTGACCGCCGAACTCGAAGTAACCGGGATCGGACACCCGCTGCGAAGCCGAGCGTTTGCCCAGCTCCAGCGCCGCCAGCGCCACAAACGGCTTGTACGTCGACCCGATCGGATAAGTGCCGTACAACGGCCGATTGATGAGCGGATGATCGGGCGACTCGTTCAGTCCGCGCCAGCTTTCCACATCGATGCCGTCGATGAACAGATTGGGATCGAACGACGGCTGCGACACGAAGGCGAGGATCTGCCCCGTGGCCGGCTCGATCGCCACCAGCGCGCCACGGCGATTCCCGAATGCGTTCTCGGCCACACGTTGCAAGCCCATGTCCAGCGACAACTTGATATCGGCGCCCGGCACGGGATCGACCCGGCGCAACGCGCGCACGGGGCGGCCCGCCGCATTGACTTCCACTTCGTCCAGACCGGTCTGGCCGTGCAAGACCGCTTCCCAGGTCTTCTCGACGCCTTTCTTGCCGATCACATCGGTGCCGCGATAATTGCCGAGCTGGCCGGCCTCTTCGAGATTTTCGACGTCGTTCTCGGCGATGCGCCCGATATATCCGACGACGTGACCGGCGACCTGCCCGAACGGATATTCGCGCACCCAGCGGGCGCGCAATTCAACACCTGGAAATTCGAAGGCGTGCGCCGAAAACCACGCCGCCTCGGTATCGTTCAGGTTATTGCGCAACATCAGGCTGGCGTAGCGGCTCGATTCGCCCACGCGGCGCTTGAAGCGGCGCTGATCCGCCGGGCTCACATACACAAGCGGCATCAAGCGCTCGAACAGCGCATCCAGATTGCCCGCCTTGGCCGGCACGACTTCAAGCGTATAGGTGCGGTAGTTGCGCGCCAGCACGGCACCGTTGCGATCGAGAATCTGACCGCGGCGCGGCGGGATCGGCACCACCGAAATCCGGTTGCGATCGGCCCGCTCGGAGAATCCCTCGTAGCGGTCGACCTGCAAATACCAGAACCGCCCGCCCAACGCGAGAAAGAAGGCGAGTGCGAAGGCACCGCCCACCCAGGCGCGAAAGCGAAAACGCTGCTTCTGCTGCTGGCCGGTTTTTTTGAATTCGAACATGAATCAGGAAGACGCGGGTTCGCCGTCGTCCGCACCACGGGTAGGCAGATGCAACACCCATCCGACCACGGGAAAAATCGCCGCCGTGAGCGCAGCGCCCAAGCCCCATTGCCAACCGGGCCAGGCGCCTGCCAGCCACGCGTGAATCACGACGGTGAGCAATTCGGCCACGATGAACACCGGCAGCATATGGATGGCCTGGCTGAGCAAATCGAAGCGCTGCAAACGACGATGCAGCACGATCGCGCCGTATGCCACCAAGGTGTACGCCAAGGCGTGTTCGCCGAGCAAACCCGCGTCATGCACATCCATCAGGATGCCGAAGACGAATGCGGTAAACATGCCGATGCGCGACGGCTCGTGAATGCACCAGAACGCAATCACGACCAGCAGCAGATCGGGTGAGCCCGGCCAGAGCCGCCAGGGCAGGAGCGACACCAGCCAGGCCACGATGACCGTGCCCCACATGAATGCCGTATGCGCCGGACGCGCGACGCGTTCGGGCTCGACGATGCGGCGCGCCGCCAGCGCGCTCGCTTGATTGGCCTTATTGCTTTTCACCGGCCTGTGCCTCGTCACGGTTCATATTCGCGCCCGCTGTATCCACTTGCAGCACCAGAAAGTGCCGGTAACGCTCGGGATGCGCCAGCGGCTGAACCACCGCGCGCGCAAAACCGGATGCCGTATCGCGCTCGACCGAATCGACTTTGGCCACCGGCAATCCGGCAGGAAACAAGCCGCCGACGCCGCTGGTGACAATCGTGTCGCCCTGACGGATATCCGCATTGGCTGCCAGATAGCGTACTTCCATTTCGCCCGCGGAGTCGCCGCCGAACGCGATCAAGCGCAGCCCGTTGCGCAAAATCTGCACCGGGATGGAAACCTGCTCGTCGGTCACCAGGGCGGCTTCGGCCGTCATCGGCGTCACGCGGATGATCTGCCCGACCACCCCGCCTTCGTCGATCACGGGCATGCCTGGGGCGATGCCGGCATTACTGCCTTTGTTGAATACCAGACGCTGATTGAAGGAATTGGGCGGCTCGTAGAGCACCTCGACCACCACGGCGGATTGGGCGGTGGTATCGGAAATGCCCAGCAGACGACGCAACTGCGCGTTTTCTGCGGCCAGTTGGGCGGCATGCGAGGCCACTTGCGAGAGCTCGATGCGCTGACGTTGCAGCGCCTCGTTCTCGTTGCGGATCAGGCTCGCGGCGTTCATCCATTCGTAGACGGTTTGTACGCCATCGCGCGGCAGCAACACCACCCGTTGAAAGGGATAGAGCGCAACGGCCACGGCCTGACGAACGGGATCGAGCACGCGAATGCGTGCATCGGTGATCAAAAGCGCCAAAGCGACCAGGGCCAGCACCAACAGCCGCACTTCGGCCGAAGGGCCGTGCCGGAAAAGTCGCGGAGTCCCGTGATGTCTTGCCATGAATACTCAATGCAAGCGCCGCGCGCACCAAACCATCGAAACCGGTCGGTACCCGCGTCCGAGGACGCCGGCAAAAGCCCGCGCCGGTCAGTCGTTGATGAAAATCGCGCCGAGCTTTTCGAGATGCTCGAGCGCCTCGCCGCAGCCGCGCACCACGCACGTCAGCGGATCGTCGGCAACAACGACGGGGAGACCCGTTTCTTCTTGCAGCAGGCGATCGAGGTCGCGCAACAGCGCGCCCCCGCCGGTGAGGGCAATGCCCTTATCGGTGATATCCGCCCCGAGTTCGGGCGGCGTTTGTTCGAGCGCGATCTTGACCGCGGACACGATCTGGTTGAGCGGATCGGTCAGCGACTCCAGGATCTCGTTGGACGAGACCGTGAAGCTGCGGGGGACGCCCTCAGCCAAATTACGGCCCTTGACCTCGATTTCGCGGACTTCCGACCCCGGGAATGCGGAGCCGATCTGCTTCTTGATCAATTCGGCGGTAGGTTCGCCGATCAACATGCCGTAATTGCGACGGATGTAGTTGACGATGGCCTCGTCGAACTTATCGCCGCCCACGCGCACGGAACCTTTATAGACCATGCCGCCGAGCGAAATGATGGCAACTTCAGTGGTACCGCCACCGATATCGACCACCATGGAACCGCTGGCATCGGACACGGCCAAACCGGCACCGATGGCGGCTGCCATCGGCTCTTCGATCAGATACACGTGCGAGGCACCTGCGCCCAACGCGGATTCGCGAATGGCCCGGCGCTCGACCTGGGTCGAGCCGCAGGGCACGCAGACGATGATCCGCGGGCTCGGTGCGAACATGCTGCGGGGATGCACCATGCGTATGAATTGCTTGAGCATTTGCTCGGTGACCGTGAAGTCGGCGATAACGCCATCCTTCATTGGCCTGATGGCTTCGATATTGCCCGGAACCCGGCCCAACATTTGCTTGGCCTCGCGACCGACGGCTTGAATGATCTTCTTGCCGTGCGGACCGCCTTCGTGCCGAATGGCGACGACGGACGGTTCATCCAGGACGATGCCTTTGCCACGAACATAAATAAGCGTGTTGGCGGTCCCGAGGTCGATCGCCATATCGCTGGAAAAGTAACTACGCAGAAATCCGAACATGGGAGCTCAGCTCGATTCGATGTGTGTGAAGTCATGCTGCGGGGGCGTCTGACTCGCGTATACGCAAGCCCGCCGAAACGCCGCGGCGATGGAATCGTGAATCATAACTTATAATTTCGCCGGAAATAGCGCACAAATCCCGGCGAATTGACGTTCATAGCGCTGGATTGACCGCAACACGCGGGCTACGCGCCCATTCGCTCGATCTCATCTTTTTCGTAACTACCCATGGCGCTCACAGAACAGGACGTGGTCCGCATCGCTCGGCTGGCCCGCATCGCATTGACTCCGGATCAGTTGACCCGCGCGGAGCACGAATTAAACGGCATGCTCGACATCATTGCCAAGCTGCAGTCGGTGGACACCACCGGCGTGGAGCCCTTGGCGCACCCGCTGTCGGCGCTCGCCGAGGTCAGCCTGCGGCTGCGCGAGGATGCCGTCACCGAGACGGCCTCAGTCGAGCAGCGCCAGGCGCTCCTCGCCAACGCCCCCGCCACCGCGGAAGGCGTGTTTCTGGTTCCCAAGGTCATCGAGTAAGTCCATGTCGACAGCCCCGCTTCACACCCAATTCGACGGCATCGCCGCCTTGCGCGACGCCGTCGCCGCCCGTCAGGTCAGCGCCGTCGAACTCGCCCAGAGCGCGTTGGACGCCATTGCCGGTGCCGGCGACCTGAATGCCTTCCTGCACACCGATGCCGAGCTCACGCTGGCGCAAGCGCGTGCGGCAGACGCGGCCATTGCAGCCGGCACCGCCGGCCCGCTGACCGGCGTGCCCATCGCCCACAAGGACGTGTTCGTCACGCGCCAGTGGCGCACCACCGCCGCCAGCAAGATGCTGGCGAATTACACCAGCCCGTTCGACGCGACCGTGGTCGAGCGGCTCGCTGCCGCCGGCGCCGTGTCGCTGGGCAAGCTCAATTGCGACGAATTCGCGATGGGATCGGGCAACGAAAACTCAGCCTTCGGTGCCGTGCGCAACCCGTGGGATCGCCTGGCGGTGCCCGGCGGCTCGTCGGGCGGGTCGGCGGCCGCCGTCGCCGCTCGCTTGGTGCCCGCATCCACCGGCACCGATACGGGGGGCTCGGTACGTCAGCCCGCCGCGCTGTGCGGGGTAAGTGGCATCAAACCCACCTACGGTACCGTCTCGCGCTTCGGCATGGTGGCGTTCGGCTCCAGCCTGGACCAGGCCGGCCCCATTGCCGCCAGCAGCCGCGACCTGCTTGAAATTCTCGACGTGGTCAGCGGCTTCGACGAGCGCGACGCCACCAGCATCGAATCCTGCAACGGCGTGGCCAATGCGCCGGGCCGGGTGCGCACTGATTTCAACCGCGCACAAACTGCTTTCGACGCCAAGAGCAGCCGGCCGCTCGAAGGCCTGCGCATCGGCGTGCCGAAGGAGTACTTCGGCGCCGGACTGACGCCGGAAGTGGCCGCAGCCGTCGAGGCTGCGTTGGCGGTTTACGAGTCGCTGGGCGCCGTGCGCGTTGCGATTTCGCTGCCCCGCACTGAGCTCGCGATTCCGGCGTACTACGTGATCGCGCCCGCGGAAGCCTCGAGCAACCTGTCGCGCTACGACGGTGTGCGATACGGTCACCGCACCGCCACCTACACCGATCTGGCCGACATGACGAGCCGCTCGCGTGCCGAAGGATTGGGCCCGGAAGTGCAGCGCCGCATGCTGATCGGCGCGTACGTGCTGTCGCATGGCTATTACGACGCTTACTACCTGCAAGCCCAACGCCTGCGCCGCATGATCGTCGACGATTTCCGCAGTGCGTTCGAGCAGTGCGATGTGATCATGGGTCCGGTCACGCCGGGTGTGGCCAAGAACATCGGCGAAAACCGCGACGACCCCACGGCCGACTGGCTTGCGGATGTGTACACGCTGGGCGTGAGCCTGGCCGGCCTGCCTGCCATGTCGGTGCCGTGCGGCTTCGGCGTCGCCGCCCATGCCAAACGCCCTGTCGGCCTGCAGATCATCGGCAATTATTTCGACGAAGGCCGACTGTTGGCCGTCGCCGATCGTTATCAGCAAGTCACCGATTGGCATCGCCAGCGCCCCGGCGCTTGAGCCTCGTCATCCGCAGTTTGTTTTGCACTTGTATTGCACATTAGGACGCCAGTATGCGTTGGGAAATCGTCATCGGGCTCGAGACGCACGTTCAGCTCTCGACCGACTCCAAGATTTTTTCGGGCAGCAGCACGCGCTTCGGCGCGGCGCCCAACACTCAGGCCAATCTGGTCGATCTCGCCCTGCCCGGCAGCCTGCCGGTCATGAACCGCGGCGCCGTCGAGCGCGCGATCCGCTTCGGCCTGGCGGTAAATGCGCACATCGCGCCGCGCTCGATCTTTGCGCGTAAAAACTATTTTTATCCCGACCTGCCCAAGAATTACCAGATCAGCCAGTACGAGATCCCGGTGGTGCAAGGCGGCACGGTGTCGTTTTTCGTGGGCGAAGAAGAGCGCACGATCAACCTGACGCGTGCGCATCTGGAAGAAGACGCCGGCAAGTCGATGCACGACGATTTTTCGCTGCCCAACGGCGCATCCGCGAGCGGCATCGATTTGAACCGTGCGGGCACACCGTTGCTCGAAATCGTCACCGAACCCGAAATGCGCTCGGCGGCCGAAGCCGTGGCCTACGCACGCAAGCTGCATGCGCTGGTGCTGTGGCTGGGCATCTGCGACGGCAATATGCAGGAAGGCTCGTTTCGTATCGATGCCAACGTGTCGGTGCGGCCGGAAGGCCAGGCGGAATTCGGTACACGTGCCGAGGTCAAGAACGTCAACTCGTTCCGCTTTCTCGAACGCGCCATTCAGTACGAAGTGCGCCGTCAGATCGAACTCATCGAAGACGGCGGCACGGTCGTTCAAGAGACGCGCCTGTACGACGCCGATCGCGACGAAACGCGCAGCATGCGCAGCAAGGAAGACGCGCACGATTACCGCTATTTCCCCGATCCCGATCTGCCCCCGCTGATCATCGGCGAAGACTGGATCGCACGGGTGCGCGCCGAGATGCCGGAGCTGCCCGACGCCCAGCGCGCACGCTTCGAAACCGAATACGACCTCTCGGCCTACGACGCCGCGCAGATCACATCCGATGCGGCCATGTCGGCCTATTTCGAGACGGTGGCGCGCGCGTTGCCGGCGGGCCAGGCCAAGCTGGCCGCCAACTGGATCATGGGTGAAGTCACGGCCTCGCTGAACCGCGATGACCTGACCGTGGCCGCCATGCCGGTTCAGGCGCCGGCGCTGGCCGCGCTCATCAACCGCATCGTCGATGGCACGATTTCCAACAAGATCGCCCGCGAGGTTTTCGGTGCGATGTGGGCGGGTGAAGCAGGCGGCCAACCGGACGCCATCATCGAGGCGCGCGGCCTGAAGCAGATCAGCGATACGGGTGCGATCGGCGCCATGATCGACGAGGTGCTCGCCGCCAATCCGGCGATCGTGGCCGAATACCGCGCGGGCAAGCAAAAAGCCTTCAACTCACTGGTCGGCCAGATCATGAAGGCCGCTCGCGGCAAGGCCAATCCGCAGCAGGTCAACGATCTGTTGAAGGCGAAACTCGACGCCTGATCGGCGGCATTCGGATCCGATGGGCGCGCGGTACCGCGCGCCGCACAGCCCCGCCAGATTCGATCTGCCGGGGCTGTTTTATTTACGCGACGCCGTACCGCGACCGGTACGCCAGTACTGCCGCGCGATGTTCGGCAAACGTATCGTCGCGCTCGATCAACGTCAGGATATCGGTGAGCGATGCGATGCTCACCACCGGTATGCCATACGTATCGGCCACCGCTTGCACCGCCGAATGCGCCGACAAGGCATCGTCGGCACCGGCGCGCTCCATCCGATCCATGGCGATCAAGACTGCTGCGGGCTCCGCGCCCGCCGCGCGGATGATGTCGACCGACTCCCGCACCGAGGTGCCCGCCGTGATGACGTCGTCGATGATGACGACCCGGCCGGCCAACGGCGCGCCCACGAGCGTGCCGCCCTCGCCGTGATCCTTGGCCTCTTTGCGGTTGTAGGCAAACGGAATATCGCGGCCCGCCATATCGGGATGGCTCGCCAGTGCCACCGACGTGGCGGTGGCCAGCGGAATGCCTTTGTAGGCCGGCCCGAACAGCATATCGAACGGCACACCGGACTGCGCCAGCGCATCGGCGTAAAACTGCGCCAACTTGCCCACCAGCGCGCCGCTATTGAACAAGCCTGCGTTGAAAAAATACGGGCTGATGCGGCCGGACTTGACCTTGAAACTGCCGAAACGCAGCACGTTGGCAGACAACGCGAAGCGCACAAAATCGACGGCGGAAGTGGACGGTGTGGAAGCGGTCATGGTGGATTGGCGCGGCGGCAAAGCAATTGGCGAAGGCGACATTATCCGCGATTCTTTTACACTGCGAGTCACCTGACCCGATAGAGAGCTCCCATGCGCGTCATCTCCGCCAATCTGAACGGCATCCGTTCAGCCGTCAACAAAGGTTTTCTGCCTTGGCTCGCCCAGCAGAACGCGGACTTCGTCTGCCTGCAAGAACTCAAGGCGCAGGCCGCCGACATGACGGCAGACATGCTCAACCCCGATGGCTGCTACGGCTATTTCCACTACGCCGAGAAGAAGGGCTACAGCGGGGTTGGCATCATCGCCCGCAAGCAGCCACTGCAAGTCATCGAAGGTCTGGGCATTCCCGAAATCGATGCTGAAGGCCGGTATATCGAACTGGTCTACGACAAGCTGTCAGTCATCTCGCTCTACTTGCCGTCGGGCTCGAGCGGCGATCACCGTCAGTCGGCGAAGTTTGTGTTCATGGAGCACTTTTTCGCCCACCTGATCGATCTCGCCCGCCGCGGACGCGAAGTCATCCTGTGTGGCGACTGGAACATCGCGCACAAGGAAATCGACCTGAAGAATTGGAAAGGCAATCTCAAGAACAGCGGTTTCCTGCCTGAAGAGCGGGCATGGCTCACGCGCGTGTTCGACGAGCTGGCCTGGGTCGACGTGTATCGCCGTCTGTACCCGGAAGCCACGGGCGCCGCCTACACTTGGTGGAGCAACCGCGGACAGGCGCGCGCCAACAACGTGGGATGGCGCATCGACTACCAGATCGCCACCGCCAATATCGCCGCCACCGCGACTGCGGCATCGATCTACAAAACCGACCGCTTCAGCGACCATGCGCCGCTGACGATCGACTACGACTACCCCGGTGTCTGAACGCTCAAAGCAGAAACAGCAGCCCGCCCGCCACCACGGTGGGCGGCAGCGCCCCCAGCAGCAAGCTCCCCATCCCGACGGCTTCATGCTCGAAGCCCCGGCGCAACAGCGCCACCCCTGCGGGATTGGGCGCATTGGCGATCACGGTCAAGCCGCCACCTGCCACGGCACCCGCCATCAGCATGTACTTGGCCTCGTCCGACATGCCCACGATCAGCGAACCGAGGTAAGTGAGCGCCGCGTTATCCGTAATTGCCGTAAGGCCCAATGCGCTGATGAACAACGCCGCAGGCGCCAGGCTTGACACGATAGGCTGCAGCCACCATTGCTGCATGCCGCCCAGCACCACAAGACCGCCCAGGAAAAACCCGACCAGCAACGCTTCCTTGATGATGAGTGGATTTTGGGCGGCGGGATACGCCTGTGTGTAGCCGATGAAAAAGAGGAACAGCGCCAGGAAAACGACCGGGTGATGCGCAAACACCACCACACCGGCGAGAAAGATCACATGAATCGCCGTGACCAGCAGCGGAATCGGCGCGCGCTCACGGCCATGCACGGCGATCGGCGGCGCCGTATTGACGTACTCGCGCAGCAGATAGGTGATTGCGCTGGCGTTGATCAGCACGGCAATCGCCGCTTTCCAACCGAAGGTGGCGGCCATGAACGCCGTATCCCAACCCCAGGCCTGCGCCACCATCAGCACCGGCGGTGCGGCGTAGGAGGTGAGCGTGCCACCCACCGATATATTGACGAACAGCACCCCTAATGCGGCGTACTTGAGCCGTTCGGGCACGCCTGCGCGAAACACCTGCGCGCGCAGCATCAACGCCGCAATCGTCATCGCGGCAGGCTCGGTGATCAAGGATCCGGCAAGCGGCACCAAGGCCAGCCCCAGCCACACCCGCGCCGTGGCATCGCGCATCGGCAGCACACGCGCCATGGCATCGACGGTTTGCATCATCGCCAGCAGAATCGGCCGAGAAGCGGCCACCACCATCACGACGAAGACGAACAGCGGCTCGGTGTAATTGCGAGATTCGGCGTAACTCAGTGCGGATTCGCCACCGGCGATCAGTGCCATCGCAGCGATGAGAAGGGCGGCCCACAAGCCGAATACCACCTCCACCTCGCCCAGCAAATGGAACATGCCGCCATGCCGCGGATAACGCAGCGACAGCTTCTCGATCGATTTTGCGGCGAAGGTGTGAATGAGCGCGAGGGCGAACAGCCCTGCGGCAACATAATGAATCGTGCTTGCGTCCATGGCGGCCTCTGGTGCGATAACGGCAAGGGACCGCGGATGCTAGCAGCCGCTCACAGTCTAAATGTTTCCTACTCTTCCTTCCTGCCCTTCCTTCCTGCCCTTCCTGCCTGCCGTTCTTTCCCTGCCGTTCCCAGCCGCCACAGCCAGGCGGCGACGCGACGCTCGGCTTACTTACCGCCAAACAGCCCTACTTTCGGTCCAGCGCGTCGATGTCGCGCCGTCGCAACCAGAGCAACACCAATCCCGGCACGGCGATCAGCACGGTCAACAAAAAGAACACCGGCCAACCGAAAGACTCCACCAGCACCGGCGTCAACGGCCCGGCCAGATACGTTCGGCCCACGGCCGACAACGCTGAGAGCAACGCGAATTGCGTGGCCGAGAATTGTCCCGCGCAGAGCGCCATCAACAGCGCCACGAACGCAGCCGTGCCCAGGCCGCCGCACACGTTCTCGATGCCTACGCCCAGCGCCATGAGCGCGATGCTTTTCGGGCTGATCGCAATCAGCCAATACGCCAGATTCGACACGGCCTGCAGCACGCCAAACCACATCAGCGACTTGTACAACCCCAACCGCGCCATCAGCGTGCCGCCGGCCAAGGCCCCGAAAATCGTGGCCGTCAGACCGAGAACCTTGTTGACGGTCCCGACCTCGGTGGCTGAAAAACCTGCACCGCGAATCAGAAATGTGGTCGACAAGGCGCCGGCAAATGCATCGCCCAGCTTGTAGAACACGATCAGCGCCAGAATGGTGAGCGCATCGCCGCGGCTGAAGAAATCCTTGAAGGGTTCGATCACGGCGCGCGCCAGCGACCGCGGCTGCCTGGCCGGTGCCTCAGGCTCAGGCGCCAGCAGCGTGGCGATGGCACACAAGGCCATCAGGCCGCCCATCATCACGTACGTATAGCCCCACCCCAGCCAGCGATCGGCAATCACCAGCGCCAGGCCGCCGGACACCACCATCGCCAGCCGATAGCCCAGTGTACGGATCGCCGCCCCGGCCCCGCGTTCTTCCGGGCGCAGCACATCGCTGCAATAGGCGTCGAATGCAATGTCCTGCGTGGCCGACAGGAACGCCACGGCCACCGCCAGCAGTGCCAGGGTAAAGAGTGCATTGGAGGGCGAGAATGCGCCCATCGCCATGATGCCCACCGACAGCAGCAATTGCGTGATGAGCATCCAGCCGCGCCGGCGGCCCAGCAATGGCGGCACGTAGCGGTCGATCAGCGGTGCCCAGAGAAACTTGAGTGTGTAGGCCGAACCGACGAGCGTCAGAAAGCCGATTTCCTGCAGCGACACCCCATCCAGGGTGGCCCAGGCTTGCAGTGCCCCGCCGGTCAGCGCCAGCGGCAACCCGCTCGCAAAACCCAACACCAGCAACGGCGCCACGCGTGCGCCGAAATAAATGCGATATGCCGAAGCGATGGGCCTGCTCCCGAAAATCAGACAGTCGCGAAGCGGTAGGCCGCCAACGTGCTGCGCCATTGCGGCAGCACGCGAACTTCGCGATCGTGCTTGAACGTCGCGCGTTCGAGGATGCGAAACCCCAGATCCTGGGCCAATGCCTCGAAATCGTGCAACGTGCACAAGTGGATGTTAGGCGTGTTGTACCACTGATAAGGCATCTGCTTGCTCACCGGCATCCGCCCGCGCAGAATCGACCAGCCGTGCGGCCAATAACCGAAATTGGGAAACGACACGATGCCGAAATCCGCGACCCGCGCCATCTCGCGCAGGATGTGCTCGGTACGGTGCATCGACTGCAGCGTCTGCGACAGCACGACCGTATCGAACTGCTTGTCGTCGAACAACGCCAGCCCGTCTTCCAGGTTTTGCTGGATGACCTGCACCCCGCGCCGCACGCACTGAATCACATGCGCATCGTCGATTTCGACGCCCGCGCCCAGCACTTGCCGATCGTCGCGCAGCGACGCGAGCAGCTCGCCGTCGCCACACCCCAGATCCAGCACCCGGCTTCCTGGCGCCACCCATCCGGCGATCCGCGCCAGATCCGGACGTAAGCCGCCTGACCCGCTTGTCATAGAGTCTCCCGTCCGCTGATTCGTCATGGACGCTCCCGCCCATTCTCATCCAGCGGCAATAAATCCATTTCTTCGGCGATGCGATCGAAATAGCCCCGCACGACCGCCATGTAGCGTTCGTCGTCAAGCAGGAAGGCATCGTGCCCGTGGGGCGCGTTGATTTCGGCGTACGTTACGGGCCGGCCGCTTTTGAGCAAGGCGCGCACCATTTCGCGCGAGCGCTCCGGCGGAAAGCGCCAATCGGTGGTGAACGACACCAGCAGAAAATCGGATTGCGCCGGCGCCAACGCGACCGCCAGATCGCCGTTGGTGGCCCGCGCCGGATCGAAATAATCCAGCGCCCGGGTGATCAGCAGATAGGTGTTGGCGTCGAAGTAGCGCGAGAACTTCTCGCCTTGATAGCGCAGGTACGACTCGACTTCGAATTCGACGTCGTAGCCATAGCGGTATTCGCCGTCGGCCGCCGCATCCCGCTGCGTGCGCCCGAACTTGGTGGCCATGTCGTCGTCGGATTGATACGTGATGTGGCCGATCATTCGCGCCACCGATAATCCGCGGCGCGGCACCGTGTCGTGGGCGTAGTAATCGCCCCCGTGAAAATCCGGGTCGGTGATGATCGCCCGTCGCGCCACTTCGTTGAAGCCGATATTCTGCGCCGACAGGCGCGGCGTGCTGGCGATCACCACGCAATGCGCCACCCGCTCGGGCAATGCGATCGCCCAGCTCAACGCCTGCATCCCGCCCAGTGAGCCGCCCATGACGGCCGCAAACCGGTCGATGCCGAAATGATCGGCCACGCGGGCTTGTGCATGAACCCAATCTTCCACGGTCAGCACCGGAAACGCCGCGCCCCAAGGCTTGCCCGTTTCCGGATTGGTGCTGGCCGGGCCGGTGGAGCCGAAGCACGAGCCGAGGTTATTGATGCCGATCACGAAAAAACGGCGGGTATCGAGCGGCTTGCCGGGGCCCACCATGTTGTCCCACCAGCCGATATCCTTGGGATTATCGGCCGCCACACCGGCCACATGATGCGAAGCATTGAGGGCATGGCAGATGAGAACGGCGTTGTCGCGGCGAGCGTTGAGCGTGCCATAAGTTTCGACGGCGAGCTCGTAGGCATCCAGGCTCTGGCCATTGGCCAGCTTGAGCGGGACGTCGAACGACAGGAATTGAGCGTTTACGACACCAACGGAGCCGGGATCAGCGGCTGTGGGTGCGTGTGCGGCAACGGCGGATACGCCGGTGGCGCGCAAGGGATTTGCGGTCATAACGGACCTCTTTAGCTGGATTTATGAGGCGCCCGCAAGCGGATCAGTGCAAATCGGCGCCATGACTAGATCGATATTCTAGCACCCGGGAATACGGTCATTCGCCCGTGTGCGGGCCGATGTACTCGTAATGGGTGGTGTTGATGCGAGAGATGCGCCACTCGACCGGGCGCTGGTGATACGAGTACGCAATGCGATGCACTTCGAGCACGGCAAAGCCCGGCGCCACGTCCAGCCAGACGGCATGCTGCAGGTCGGCATGGGCCACCGACAGCCGCTCTTCCGTGGCGATCACATTGACCTCGAATGCATCCTGGTAGAAGTTGTACAGCGTGCTGGGGCGCGCTTTGAGCTGCGCCTCGGTCAGCCCGCGAAACAGGGCATCCGGCACCACCACGCTATCCACCAATACCACATCGCCATGCAGCGACAGCAGATTGCTGAATTCGAACACCATCTCGTCCGGCCCGAGCTGCAGCGCGTCTCGTGCGGCGGCCGACGCACGCACGCGGCGAAACGTAAGCAGCGCATTGGTGGGATAGGCCTTCTGGCCATCCTTGCGCTGCAGGCGGAAATAGCGAAAGAAATGCGAATTGCGCTTATGCGCGGCAACGAACGTCCCTCGTCCCTGCTGCCGCGTCAGGATGCCGTCGGCCACCATGTCGTCGATCGCCTTGCGCAACGTGCCGATCGCCACGCCGAACCGGCTGGCCAACACCTTTTCAGGCGGCAAGGCGTCGCCCTGCTTCCACTCGCCCATGGCAAGCGCGGACAGCATGGCGTCCTTGATTTGCCGGTAGAGCGGACCCTGCGCGCCAGCCGCGGGAACGTCCGCGCCGGTGACGTGCGCGTCAGTGTCTTTCATCGTGATTCTCGAAGCCTCAACGTCATTGTAGGTCGCCTATCCGCCCCAGGCACATCAGGGCGTGGTGCTCCAGATCAGGAATGGCAACAACACAACATACAGCACGGTGGATACCATTACGGCACCCGCCGCCACATCATGCTGATCGGTATAGCGTCGAATGTACATATAGCTCACGACCGCGCACGGCATCGTCATCTGCATGGCCAGAGCGCCGTTGAGCTGGGGCGACAACGGCAGGAACGCGACCATGGCGTACCCCACGAACAGGCCCACCGACAGCCGGATCGTCCCCACCACGGCGCCCGTACGCAAGCTGTTCGTGGGGATCAGTGCCAGCGCGTGGCCCAGGCTGATCAACATCAGCGGCACGGTGACCGCACCCAGGATGCGGGTCATGTCGAGCAGCCAGACCGGCACGTCCACACCCGTGATGCGCACCAGCGCGGCCGCCACGCACGCCAGCAAGATCGGACTTTTCCATGCGCCAGCGGCATGGGCGCCAGGCAACGAACGCACGCCCAAGGTATGCATCAAAAACGAGCTGACGGCGAAAAACGCGATCGAGGCCGAGAGCCCTTCATCGCCGAATACCATCTGGGTGAGCGGCAGCCCCAGATTGCCTGCGTTGGGAAAGGCCGCCAACAGCAACAGTTTGCGCACCGGCATGCCGAGCAATTTGAGAATCAGCACCGAGATCGCCGCGCCCAGCGCCAATGCGCCCACCGTCGAGCCCACAATCAGCAACAGGGTTTCGGAAGGCAGATCCGTTATGACCAGCGTGTGGAACACCAGCGCCGGCGTGGTGACCGATGTGACGAGCACCGTGATGAACGAACCGGCAAACGGATAGTCGCGTTTGGCCCAAACGACGCCGATGCCGACGATGCCGATCAACGGCGCCAGCATGCCAAACGCCGAACCGTAGAGCGCGAGGAATGCCGTCATCGCGACACCCCGTACCTGCCGGCGGCCGGCGTCATGATGCGCGCCGCGTTCGGCCCGCCAATCCGCACGCGCATCGACACGGGCCTATTTGCCGCGGCGGCGTCATGATGGGCATCGCGATCGAATGCGCAAACGTCACCGGCTTCAAGAAGGAAAAAAGTCATGCGGTCTATCAAACCCTTATCGCCGCGCGAGGCGGCCTGTCTGTATTGGGTGGCCCTGGGAAAAACCAGTTGGGAAACGGCGCGCATCCTCGAGTTGAGCGAGCGCACCGTGAATTTCCATTTGGGCAATGCCCGCGCGAAACTCGGCGCCACTACGCGCACCGCCGCCGTCGCGATGGCTTTAAAACTAGGTTCGCTCAATGCCGTCACCGCTTGACCGACGCCCCACGCACGAACTCGGCGGCGTGCTCGGGCGTAAGGCTCTCAGCAGTGCCCATTGCCACCACTTCGATCAATGCCCGATCGGTGACCCATACCCGCGCGAGCAACCACGGCGGCGTTCTTCCGGCAACACCGGTTTTACCGGTAATGCGAATATCGTCGCCAAAGGCCGGCAAAGGCTGCGGCACCTCGGCACCCACATTGGCATACAAGGATCGGATCAGCGTCTCGCCCAATTGGCGCGGCATGTCCGGCACCCCTTGCGCAGCGGGCGGCAAAGGGGCGTATCCCACAGCGAAGAGCGCGTCACCGACGGTGGCCGTGGTCAGCGAGAAGGTGATTTTCTGGTTTCCCAGCGGCAGATCGCGCGATTCGGTGCTGGCTCGAGCGGGAAAAATCGCTTGCACCTGACCGTCGGCGACCGTCAATTCGCGCCAGTTGTAATCGGGCGAGCAGGCGGACAACAGGGCGGCAAGCGGCAAAACCGCGCCACAAAGCGCACTGCGCCACGAGAAAGAGAGACCGGACAACGGCGTAAATTCCAGCAAAATCGATCGGATCGTATTGATCCCAAACGGAATTGTCGCCTATTTCAGTGGTAAAGCCCATATTTCCAGCGTGCCGATCCACCGGATATCATGACCCTGTGCCATACAAGGTCGCGCCAGCGGATCGCCGCAACACCACGTAAAATCCTCGCCTCAACTTTTCACCCTACAGACAACGCCACCGTGACCGATTCATTTCACAGCCGACTAGACCGCCTGGATCGCCGGCGCGATCTGCTTACGCAGACATTGCGCGGCATCGAAAAAGAAGGCTTGCGCGTCGACGCGAGCGGCGTACTGGCCAAGACGCCGCACCCCGCCAGCCTGGGGTCGGCGCTCACGAACGAAAAAATCACCACCGATTACTCCGAGGCGTTGCTGGAGCTGATCACCGGCACGCACACCGGCGTGGACGCGCTGCTGGACGAGCTACGCGATACCCACCGCTATGTATACGGCAAGCTTGGCCGCGAACTGATCTGGAATCAATCGATGCCGGCGCAATTGCCTGCCGAGCCCGAGATCCCGATCGCCTGGTACGGCACGTCCAATACCGGCATGCTCAAGCACGTCTACCGGCGCGGCCTGGCCGAGCGCTACGGCAAACGCATGCAATGCATTGCCGGCCTGCACTACAACTTCTCGTTGCCGGATGCGATCTGGAGCGAACTGGATACACCGGGCGACACCCTGCAGGATCGGCGGTCGGCCGGCTATATCGCGCTCATCCGCAATTTCACGCGCTATGCGTGGTTGCTGATGTATCTGTTTGGCGCCGCACCGGCGCTCGATCGCCGTTTTCTCGATGGCGACGGCGGTCTCCAAACCTTCGATGCCGACACGCTTTATCTGCCCTACGCCACCAGTTTGCGCATGAGCGATCTGGGCTATCAGAGCGAGGCCCAGTCGCAGCTCAAGCTTTGCTACAACGATCTCGACACCTTCCTCGGCCGCATCTACGGCGCTGTCACGCAACCCTGGCCCGAGTACGAAGCCATCGGCACGCACCGCGATGGCGAATGGATTCAGCTCAACACCAACGTGCTGCAGATCGAAAACGAGTACTACTCGATCATCCGCCCCAAACGCGCCACGGGCCGCTGCGAACGTCCCGTCACGGCCATGGCCGAACGCGGCGTGCAGTACATCGAAGTGCGTTGCCTGGACATCGATCCCCACGAGCCGATCGGCGTCGCCGCCGACACCAGCCTGTTCGTCGATGCGTTCCTGTTGTATTGCGCCACGGCCGATAGCCCCCTGTTCCCCGAGAATGGGTACTGCACACGCAGCGAAGATAACTTCGCGACCATCGTCAAAGCCGGCCGCAAACCTGGCCTCATGCTCGATCGCGACGGCGAGGCTGTTTCTCGCGAAGCCTGGGCGACCGACCTGCTCGCCGGCATTCGTGCCTGTGCCGAGGTGCTCGATCGCGCGTATGGCGGCGATCGCTACGCGCAAGCCGTCGCCGCGCAGCATGTCAAAGTCGACAATCCGGACGCCACGCCCTCGGCGCGCGTGTTGGCCGGCATGCGCGAAAGCGGCTTGTCGTTTACCGCCTACACCCTGGCGCAAAGCCAGGCGCATGCCGATACGCTGCGCCAAGTGCCGCTGACGGGCGCTCTACTTGCTGAATACGAGGCCGGCGTCGCGGCGTCCATCGAAGCCCAACGCAAGCTGGAAGCCGACGACGACGTCGATTTCGACACCTACGTCGCCCGTTATCGCGAAGCGCTCAAGACACCGCCCGGCTTCGTTCGGGCTTCGTCCACGCTGGCGTGAAACGCAGCGGCCCCTTGATTTGCAGGAGAACGAACCATGCGCATTGCCCCTCTGCTACTCGTTGCCGCCATGGCGGCACTGGTCACCGCCTGTGCCACCAAGCCGTCCACCGTCGCCACCGTTCCCAATGTCGACCTCAAGCGGTATGTGGGCAAGTGGTATGAGATTGCGCGCTTCCCGATGTTCTTCCAACGCAAATGCGTGGGCGACACCACTGCCGAGTACACGGCCAATCCGGATGGCACGATCAAGGTCGTGAATCGCTGCCGCACCGAAGACGGCACCTTCGACGAAGCCGACGGTACCGCCACGGTCGTCGCCGGCAGCAACAACGCCAAGCTCGAGGTGTCGTTCTTCAAACCCTTCAAGGGCGACTATTGGATCATCGGTCTGGATTCCCAGTATCGCTGGGCCGTCGTGGGCGCGCCCGACCGCGATTATTTGTGGTTGCTGTCGCGCACGCCCACGCTGTCGGACGCCGAGACGCAGAAGGCGCTGGACACCGCGCGAGCCCAGGGCTACACGTTCGAAAAGCTCGTCTACACCCCTCACGGCGCGCAATAAAGCGCCAACAGGCGCTCCGGCGGGGCTTACGGGCACGCCGGATGCGCTATGCGTTGCGGGCGTCATACCCGGACGCAACGATCAGCGACACTTAGGCTTTCCGCCGCCTCCAACGTTCCTCGCATCACGCCCAAAAAAAGAAATTACCACTGCATGTTCGCAGCGATTGCCATCACCACGTCTGACTTCGCGTGGCCGGCTTTGAGGAATTGGAGAGAAACCTTATGAACACCACCCCCTTGCGCACGGATGCGTCCGTTGCCGCGACCTATCAAGGCGAATCGTCTGCATCGGCCGTCTCCTGGGCGGCCATTTTTGCGGGCGCGATTGCCGCCGCCGCCCTGTCCTTGACCTTGCTTACCGCGGGTTCGAGCCTGGGATTTGCAACGATGTCCCCGTGGGGTAACGATGGCGCTTCCGCCACCACCCTCGGTATCGGTGCGATCATCTGGCTGATCTTCACGCAGATCATCTCCGCCGGTTTGGGCGGCTACATGGCCGGCCGTCTGCGCACCAAGTGGGTCAATACGCATTCCGACGAAGCCTATTTCCGCGATACCGCACATGGTCTGCTCGTCTGGGCGGTCGGTGCTCTGATCACCGCGTTCATGCTCACCTCGGCCTTGTCGTCGATCGTCAGCGGCACCGCACGTGCAGGCGCCAGCGCCTTGTCGGGTGCCGGTTCGGCCATCAGCTCCACCGTGGGCGGCGCTGCCGACATGGTCAGCCGCAACGGCAACCTGAGTTCGATGGACATGGACGGGATGGTCGACTCGCTTTTCCGTGGCGGACGTCCTGACGCAGCGGGCAACCCGCGCGAAGTGCGTGCCGAAGTCGGCCGTATCGTGAGCCGCAGCATCAGCCGTGGCGATATGTCGCAAGAAGACAAGTCGTACGTCGCCAGCGTGATCGCCGCGCAAACCGGCGTGGATCAACCCACGGCTGAAAAGCGCATTACCGATGGCATCGCTCAAGCCAAGAAGACCGTTGAAGATGCCAAGAATGCAGCGAAAGAAGCGGCCGACAAGGCACGTAAGGCTGCTGCTGCCTTCGCATTGTGGGCCTTCCTGTCGCTCATGATCGGCGCGCTGAGCGCTTGCATCGCCGCGACGATGGGTGGCAAGTCGCGTGACCGCGTGACGCATTAATTCGCAACTGGCGCGTTGCGCCGGGAGGGGTGATGCAGCTTATGCAAACCCTTTCCGAATCGACCGCCGATCGCGTCAAGAATCCCAGCTTCGGCTGGGATTTTTTTCGTCTTTCGTTATCGTCGCGCCTAAGCTGGTGACATCGGGATTGTCCGGTGTAAGCTCCCGCGCTTGGACCAAACAATAACGAATGACTCCCGGGAGGATAAGAGGATGACAACCTTGAACGCTGCGGCAAACGGTGCCGTTGATACATCGCGTGCGGATGCCGTGTATCGCAAGGTGGGCTGGCGGCTGATTCCGCTGCTTTTCGTCTGCTACATCGCCGCGTACCTCGATCGCGTGAACGTCGGCTTTGCGAAACTGCAAATGCAGAGTGCATTGCAGTTCAGCGAAACGGTGTATGGCCTGGGGGCCGGCATCTTCTTCATCGGCTACTTCCTCTTCGAAGTACCCAGCAACGTCATCCTGCATAAAGTGGGTGCGCGCCGCTGGATCGCCCGCATCATGATCACGTGGGGCCTGCTTTCGGCCGGCACCATGTTCGTCACCACGCCTCAGGCGTTTTATATTCTGCGTTTTTTCCTCGGTGCGGCCGAGGCCGGCTTTTTCCCCGGCATCATCCTGTACCTTACCTACTGGTATCCGGCGCATCGGCGGGGCAAGGCCACATCGTTATTTCTGGCGGCGATTCCGTTTGCCGGCATTTTGGGCGGGCCGTTTTCGGGCTGGATCCTGAAGACCATGAACGGCGTCAATGGTTGGGATGGCTGGCAGTGGATGTTCTTGCTGCAAGGCCTGCCCACTGTGGCCATCGGCCTGATCGTGCTGGGCTATCTCGACGACCGCGTCCGCGATGCGAAATGGCTCACTGCGGACGAGCGCGAATTGGTGGCGCGCGACATTGCGGCAGAAGCGTCGGGCAAGGCCGAGGGTGGCGTGCGATCGGTGCTGGCCAATCCGCGTGTGTGGCTGCTGGCGATCGTGTATTTCTGCTTTACCTCCGGGTTGTACGGCATCAGTTTCTGGCTGCCCAGCATCATCAAGGCATTGGGCGTCAACGATCCGCTGAACGTGGGTCTCCTCAGTGCCGTGCCCTGGACGTTGGGCGTCATCGCCATGTATCTGGTCGCCCGTAGCGCCGATCGCATGCTCGAACGCCGCTGGCACTCGGCGATTTCCGGCGTGGTGGGTGCGGCAGGTTTGATCCTCAGCGTGGTGTTCCATGCCGATGCCATGATGTCGATTGCCGGCTTGACGCTTGCCACCATGGGCATCATGGCGTGCCTGCCGGTGTTCTGGGGCTTGCCCACCGCCTTTCTCGGCGGCGCGGCCGCCGCCGCCGGGATTGCGCTCATCAATTCGATCGGCAACCTGTCCGGCTTTGCCGCGCCGTACCTGATCGGCATGATCAAGGATGCCACGCAGAGCACGGACGCCGGGATGTACATGCTCGCGATGCTGTTGTTGATTGGCGCGGCATTGGTGTTGATGGCGCGCACGGCCAAAAAAAGCTGAAAGTATGGGGAAAACGTGGCGAATTCTTAAAAAAGGATGAACGCCACGGTTTCGGCACACAACGTGCTTAATGGCCCTGCCGGCATGACCTCCCATGCCGTTACGGCCACGGAATCCCCATGACTACGAGCTTTTCCATCTCCGAAGGCGCGCCCTTTCCGCTGGGCGCCACCTTGAGCGGCGAAGGCGTTAACTTCGCCCTATTTTCGGCCCATGCCACCAAAGTCGAGCTGTGTCTGTACGACGAGACCGGTGAAAATGAAATCGCCCGCATCTCGCTGCCGGAATACACCGACGAAGTCTGGCACGTCTTCGTCAAGGATCTGAAGCCGGGCGCCCTGTATGGCTACCGTGTGCACGGACCCTATGACCCCGCTGCCGGCCACCGCTTCAACCCCAACAAGCTGCTGCTGGACCCGTATGCGCGCGCCCACTTCGGCGAACTGAAATGGGATCCGTCCGTGTTCGGCTATACGCTGGACGCCGAAGACGCCGACCTCACGTTCGACGAGCGCGACAGCGCCCCGTTCATGCAGAAATGCCAGGTCGTGGATCAGAACTTCACGTGGGAACATCCCTCGGAAGTACGCGTACCGTGGGAAAAGACGATCTTTTACGAAACGCATGTGCGCGGATTCACCAAGCGCCACCCGGCCGTACCGGAAAAGCATCAGGGCACGTTCGAAGGCCTGGGCCATGACGCCGTCATCAAGCACATCAAGGATCTGGGCGTGACGTCGGTCGAGCTGCTGCCGATCCATGCGTTCTGCAACGACAGCTACCTGATCGACAAAGGCCTCACGAATTTCTGGGGCTACAGCACGATCGGTTTCTTCGCCGCCGATCCGCGCTTCTTCGCCAACGGGTCCGGCGCGATCGCCGAACTCAAGCACATGATCGACAAGTATCACGAGGCCGGCCTGGAAGTGATTCTCGACGTGGTCTACAACCACACAGCCGAAGGCAGCGAGCGCGGCCCCACGCTCTCGTTCCGCGGCATCGACAACGCCTCGTATTACCGCCTGATGCCTGACGAGCCGCGTTATTACATCAACGACACCGGCACTGGCAACACCCTCAATCTGTCGCACCCGCGCGTGCTGCAGATGGTCACGGATAGCCTGCGCTACTGGGTCACCGAAATGAAGGTCGATGGTTTCCGTTTCGACCTGGCAACGATTCTTGCACGCGAAACCTACGGCTTCGACGAAGGCGGCGGCTTTCTGGACAGCTGCCGCCAGGATCCCATCCTCTCGAGCGTCAAGCTCATTGCCGAGCCCTGGGATTGCGGTCCGGGCGGCTACCAGGTGGGCGGCTTTCCGCCCGGCTGGGCCGAATGGAACGACAAGTATCGCGACACCGTGCGCGCATTCTGGAAGGGTGAGGAAGGATTCGCTGCCGAACTGGCCACGCGGATCACGGCGTCGGGCGACAAGTTCAATCATCGCGGCCGCCGTCCGTGGGCCAGCGTGAACTTCATCACCGCGCACGACGGCTTCACGCTCAACGATTGGGCCTCGTACAACGAGAAGCACAACGACGCCAACGGCGAAGACGGCAAGGACGGGCACTCGGATAATCGCTCGTGGAATTGCGGTGTGGAAGGCCCCACCGACGATCCGGAAATCCGTGCCCTGCGTGAACGCCAGAAGCGCAACATGCTGGCCACCCTGCTGCTCTCGCAAGGCACGCCGATGATTCTCGCCGGCGATGAATTCGGTCGCACGCAGGAAGGCAACAACAACGCCTACTGCCAGGACAACAACATCAGCTGGGTCAACTGGGATATCCAGGAAGAAGGCAATGCGCTGATCGAGTTCACCCGCAATCTGATCACGTTGCGCCATGCCTTGCCCGTGTTGCGGCGCGGCCGCTTTCTGACCGGCGATTTCCAGGAAGATCTGCAGATCGCCGACGTGAAGTGGTTGAGTCCGTCGGGCGATCAGCTCAGCGACGAACAGTGGGGCGACGCCGACATGCGCTGCTTCGGTCTGGTCATCGACGGACGCGCCCGCGTGTCGGGCATCCGTCAACCTGCTTCGGATGCAACGATTCTGATCGTCTTCAACGCCCATCACGATGTGGTGGACTTCACGTTGCCGGAGATTCCGGGCAGCGATCAGTGGCAGTGCATGATCGACACCAACATGCCGGTACGCGAAGAGTTGCCCGATTTCGAATCGGGCGATGTGTACCAGGTTACCGGCCGCTCGGTGTTGTTGTTTGCGTTGCATACGAAGGGCGCTACCCGTCGCATCTTCAAGCAACTGGCTGAAGAGTTGACCGAAACGCCGACCGACGCGCAATAAGGCGTCGAACAGGTTGAAAACGCCGGACCGCTCACGCGGTTCGGCGTTTCTTTTGGCGGCGACGAGAGACCGTCATTGCTATGTTTGCTTAACGTCGCCTACGCAATGTGCAATACCGCGCATCCCTCGGCGTTCGATCTCGCGAAATGGCTGCGTCACGCAAGTTCGACACGTGCGCGGCCCGCGCCTTTCGCACGATAGAGTGCCGCATCGGCCCGTTCGATCAGATGATGAAACGCGTGCGTGCGATCAGGCGTCGCGCCCGCCACACCCACGCTTACGGTGGCGATGCCGCCGACGCCGTCCGGATGCGCAATGCCGAGCGCCGCGACCGCAGCGCTGATGCGGTGCGCGATCGGCACGGCTTGCTCTGCGCTGGTATCTGGCAGGATCACCACGAATTCCTCGCCCCCATAGCGCGCGACGAACGTATGATCGTCGCCGGTATTGTGCGCGATGGCATCGGCCATGCGACGCAGCAGGTCATCCCCCGCTCGGTGACCATAGCGATCGTTGAACAGCTTGAAATTATCGGCATCGATGAAGAGAATCGACAGCGGCGATTGCCTGCGTCCCGCACGCTCCCACTCCATCGCCATCACCTCGTCGAAACGCCGTCGGTTGGCCAGGCTCGTCAAACCGTCGGTGCGCGCGAGCACGTCCAACTCGGCCTGTATCAACCGCCTGCGACGCAGCTCACGCTGGAACAACATCGTGAGCGTGGTCACGGCAACGCACAAAATCAAGGTGATGGGACCCAGCACCATGGTTTTCGTGCGCCACGGCTTCATGATTTCCTCTACGGACAAGCCGAGATTGAGAATCAACGGGAAGCCTCGAACATTACTGAACGTGTACAACCGCTCGACGTTATCGGTTGAGGCGCGATTGACGAAACTGCCTACATGCTCTTCCTTGATCCGGCGAAATGTGGCCGAACCGCTCATATCGCGCCCGATTTCACTGGCGATATACGGCTGACGCATCAGCATGATGCCGTCGGCGCGCATCAACCCAATGGCGGCCTCATTTCCGAGCGCCAAGCCGGCAAATTTTTCGCGCACGTACGACAGCCGCATTGCGCCGAGCACGACACCGGCAAAGCTGCCATCCGGATTGAACAGCCTGCGGCTCAGTCCTATGCTGGGATCGCCGTCGCGCAACCGGCTCTGATAAGGGGCGCTGACGAACAATCCCGCGTCGGGACGGGCCTTGTGAATCGCGAAATAATCGCGATCGGCGAAGTTGCCTTGTCGCGGAACGATCGAACCGGAGTCGAAGCGGATATTGCCTTCGGTATCGAGCACGAGGATCGATCCCAGGTGTTCAGTGACCGCAGCCGTGGCGAACAAGAGCTGCTGCCGTAGCGCCGGCCCGGCATGCTCGAATCCCGGCGTGCGAATGGCCTGCGCGACCGACATCAACGTCACGTCGTACAGTTGCATCGAACGGGAGATGTCATCCTCGAGCGTGATCAGCAGGTTGCGCGCCGATTGCGCCGACCGATTCCAGTCGCTCTGCCGGTCGGTCCACAGCATGGTCAGCGCCACGCCCAGGATGAATAGAACGATCAACGCCCCCAGTGCGTTGAGCGTGCGATAAAACCGCAAGGCCACCATGCGTGCCTCCCGGGGCATCGTTGCTACTTTTTTCGGTCGAGTCTCTGACGGACGCCCGACGCAGAGCCGTAGTTTAGGCCATTGCCAGTCGCCCGTCGCGGCCGCCGGCATTGCGCGCATTGCGCCCTATGTCGGCTACGTCGTCGGCGACGTCGTCCATCGCCGCCGATCTGGCACCTGGCCGCTGCACCCGGTAAGCTGTGGACTCCATCACAGGGAGTCACGATGAAACTGAGCGGCTTTAAAGTTCTCACCTTCGACTGCTATGGCACGCTGATCGACTGGGAAACCGGCATACACGACGGCCTGAAGCCAATGCTGGCCAAGCATGACAAACCCTTGTCGAAAGATGAAGCGCTCGAGATATACGCGCGGCATGAGGCCGATCAGGAAGCGGCGACGCCAGATATGCCGTACTCGCAGTTGCTCTCCGTGGTGTACAAGCGCGTGGCGCAGGAGTGGAATATCAAGGTCGACAATCAGGAGGCCAACATTTTTGGCGCGTCGGTACCGGATTGGCCCGAATTTCCCGATTCGGTGGAGGCGCTGGCGTATCTGAAGCAGCACTACAAGCTCGTCATCCTCTCCAACGTCGATCGGATCTCGTTTCGCGCCAGCAACGCGCGTTTGAAGGTCGCGTTCGACGCCATCTACAGTGCGCAGGATATTGGGTCATACAAGCCCAATCCTAAAAATTTCGAGTACATGCTGGAACGGCTGAAAAGCGATCTGGGATTGGAAAAAAGCGACGTGCTGCACACGGCACAAAGCCTGTTCCACGACCATGCCACCGCCAATCGGTTCGGTCTCGCCTCGGCCTGGATCGACCGGCGCCACGATACGGAAGGCTGGGGAGCCACCATGCCCCCGCCCGGCACGCCACACGTCGACTTCCGCTTCGAAAGCATGGCCGCCATGGCGCAGGCCCATCGCGACGAGCTTGCCGGCGGTTGACGCGCGCGCGTTGCGCAGACGTGGGAACGGTACTTGCCTAATGGCCCGGAGTAACGCCGCCGGTGATCTTTGCCGCCGGCACTCGATTCATTATTCGGATAGGCAAGTCAAAATGAAAATCCTGCTGTGGGCCATCGTGATCATTTTCCTCATCGGCTTGGCCGTAGTGACGGGCTTTTTCAAACTTATTTTCTAATCACGCGCGTCCCAACGGACGCTCGGCTGACGGCGCACCGGGATCGATGCCGCCGTTCTCATTTTCAAGCGGGGATCCATCATGCTACGCAAACTCATCGTATTCGCCATCACCTCCGGCCTGGCCAAGAAGCTCTATCAGAGCGTCATGAACAAGCGCGCCGCCAGCACCGTGGCCGCACGCGGCCGCACCGGTGCCCCCCGCCGTCGCGTCTAAGCGAAATCCCACCGGGCGCAGGTGCCCGGAGGAAGCAAATCCGCCAGGCTTCTGCCTGGCGTTTTTTCGTGCAGGTTTAACGCATGCTTGCGGTGTGCACCACGCGTGTACCGAGGGTTGCCAGCACCTCAGCCCGGCACGCCAGCAGCGCCGCTTTCAGCTCGGGCAGCACGCGCTCGAATCGCGCCTGCGGCACCGCGATCGAGATGGCATAGGGTGGTCCCTCGGGCGGCACGACCGAGATGCCGATCGCACACACCCCATCCGAATGCTCCTGACGGTCATAAGCAAAGCCGGTGCGACGCACCGCTGCAATATCGGCCAAGAGCGCAGGCAATGTCGCAATCGTGTGCGGGGTATAGGCGTACCAGGCATCGCCCAGCAATCGCGCGATCGCACGATCCGGCATCGTGGCCAATGCGGCTTTGCCGTTGGCCGTGCAGTAAAGCGGAAACATCGTCTCGCGCGAGGGCGCCACGCGCAGCTCCTGGGTCGACACCATTTGTTCGATGAAACGCAGGTGCGCTCCCGACAGTTGCGAGAGATCGACGGTTTCGTCCACGCGGCGATGCAGGGCATGCAGGTGAACGCGCAAGGCCGCTTGCAGATCGGGCCTGGAGGACGACGCTGCCAGGCGTGCGATGCCGGCACCGATGGAAATACCGTCGGCATCAACCGCGACGAGCGTTTCGCCAATCAAGGCCTGGACGATGCGCTGTACGGTCGAGCGCGGTAGATCGACCCGCGCGGCGATTTCGCCGTAACTCATCCCGCGGCCCGCTTCGCTCAACGCGCGCAGAATCGCTGCGGCACGGGCAATGACTTGAATGCCGCCCGCGTGACGGTCGGGACCATCGTGTGAGGGTGACGCCCCAGCGGCCGTGGCAATTGAGGTAGACATTGAGGTGAGGATTCAGGTGGACATTGAGGTGGCGGTCAACACGGCACTCGATGCTGCGACGTCGTTTGACGCAGGCATGGCGAAGCACACACGCTGAAGGGTGACTGTACCGCATTGTGGTTTTTCACTCAGTTTTTTTCCGCACAGCGATACAGTGCAGTTTCTTTCTCACTGCCAATTACACAAAACTGCAATGCCTATCTCCCGGCAATCCTTTGCCTTCATCCTGCTGCTCGGCGCGCTCGCCGCACTTCCGCCGCTGGCCATCGACATGGGTTTGCCCGCCCTGCCCGACCTCGAGCAGAGCCTTGGCGCATCGTCTACGCTCGCCGGGATGACGCTGAGCGTGTTTCTTTTCGGCTTCGCCGCCGGCCCGCTGGTGCTGGGGCCATTATCCGACCAGTGGGGCCGCCGCCCGATCCTCCTGGGCGGCCTGATGCTCTTCACCTTGGCGGGCGCCCTGTGCGTCTTCGCACCGTCGATCGAGTGGCTATTGGCGGCTCGCCTGTTGCAGGGCATCGGCGCAGGCGCGGGGGCAGTCCTGCCGATCGCCATCGTGCGTGACCTATTTCAAGGCGTGGAAGCACGCATGCGATTGTCCTACGTGACCTTGGTACTCAGTCTGGCACCCGTGATCGCCCCCATCATCGGCGCGGGGCTGGTGCCGATCGGTGGCTGGCGTGGCATCTACGTGGTTCTGGCCGTGGGCGGTGCAGTACTGCTCGCCGTCACTGTCTGGGGCTTCGAAGAGTCCGCCCCCGCCGCCATGCGCCGCAAGGCAAGCGTCAAACAGGTGTTGGCCAACTACGCATTCGCCTGGCGACAACCAGTGTGCCGGCGCTTCGTTCTCGTCAACGGCGCCAGCTTCGCCTGCATGTTTGCGTTCATCTCGGGCTCGCCCCTGGTGTTCATCAGCGTATACGGCGTCTCTGCAGGCACCTTCAGCCTGATCTTCGCGTGCGTGGCCGGCGGCACGATCGCCGGGTCGGTTCTGAATACGCGATTGACGGCGCGTCATGTGCCCAGCGCCCGGCTGCTGGGCATGGGTTTGACCCTCGGCGTGTTGGCAACGAGCGTGGTTGCGACGTTGGCGTTCACCGGCTTGGCAACGGCCACTACGCTCGTGCCATTTCTCGTCTTGAGCAACTTGAGCTACGGCCTGATCGGTCCCAATGCCTCGCACGAGGCGTTGCATCCGCTGCCGCAAATGGCCGGCGTCGCAGCCGCGCTGCTGCGCGCGATCCAGATGCTTCTGGGGAGCGCCGCGAGTGCGCTCGTCGCCTGGGGCTTCGACGGCCGATCGGCGCGTGCCATGGGCGGCGTGATGCTGCTGTTCGCCGTGCTGTCGGCCGTGGCGTTCGTGTGGGGCGGACGCAAGCGGTCGTAGGGGCGACATACGCGCGCACGGGCAGCACCGCTGCATTCGAGGCAACACTCCATCACGCGCACACCCGGTGATACGCCGTGACATCACGGCATTTTCTTGCGTGTTTATTTTTTGTATGCAAAGATATACATAAATAAAACGAACCGAGACCGCGCTCCGTGCCCATCGCCAAAGCCAATTCGCAGGCCTACGCCGCCTATAACGAAATCAAGCAGCGCATCTTTGCCGGTGCGTTTGCGCCCAGCGATCGCCTGCGCGAAATCGAGGTGGCGTCGCTGCTCGACATGGGTCGAACCCCGGTACGCGAAGCGCTCAAGCGCATCCACGACGAAGGCCTGCTCACCCACGAACCTGGCCGTGGTCTGGTCGTGACCACGATGGACCAGCAGGACGTGAGTGAGCTCTATGCGATGCGCGAGGTGCTCGAAGGCGCGGCCGCTGCATTTGCGGCCCAGCACGCCACGGCAGCCGAGATCGACAACATGGAGGCCATCCTGCATGAGGGTGAGAACGGCGACCCCGTGGCGACCAATCTCAAGTTTCATGCGGCCGTGTACACCGCCGCGCACAACCGCCATCTCATTCGCTCGCTGCAATCGCTTACCGACACCACTTACCTGCTCGGCCGGAGCACGCTCAGCTCGCCTGAACGCGCCCGCATCGCCATGCAAGAACATTTGGACATCGTTGCCGCCATCCGTAGCCGCGACGCGCAGCGCGCGTCACACGCGGCCCAACAGCATATTCATCAGGCGCTCCTCGAACGCCTGAAGATGCTGCGGCAACGCTAGCCCCGTTTTTTCAAGAAGCCCATAAGAGGAGACAACCCACATGCAGCGCTTCACCCTGAAGTCCATCCCCTTGCTGGCGGCCGCACTGCTACTGCCCGTCGGTGCGATGGCGCAAAGCTTCCCCACCCGCCCCATCACGCTGGTCGTACCGTTCGCGGCAGGCGGCGGCACCGACAGCATCGCGCGCGACATGGCGCGCACGCTGTCGGACAAACTCGGCCAGCCGGTGGTCGTCGAGAACCGCGGCGGCGGTGGCGGCTCGATCGGCGCCAATCTGGTCGCCAAGGCGCAACCGGATGGCTATACGCTGTTGTTTGCGACGTCGACGTTCGTCACCAATGCTGCGGCCGAAGTGACGAGTTCGTATGACGTCGAGAAATCGTTTGCCCCGGTGGCGATGATCGGCCGGGGTCCGCTCTTGGTAGTCGCCAGCAAGCAATCGGGTATCGGCTCGATCGCCGATCTGCGAAAGGCTGCGGCGGCCTCGAGCGAGGAAGTGAATTTCTGCTCGGCTGGCGCGGGCAGCATCAACCACCTTGCAGGTGAACGCTTCGCACAGAAGGCGAACGTGAAAATGACGCATGTGCCTTACAAAGGCAGCGGTCCCGCCACGATCGATCTGCTGGCCGGACGCGTGCAAGTATTCTTTGCCACGGTGCCCACGATCCTCACTCAGATCACCGATAAACGCGTGAACCTGTTGGCCGTAACCAGCGCGCAACGGTCGCGTCTTTTCCCCGATACGCCCACGATGGCAGAAGCCGGCATCGCCGACTTCGATATCTCCACGTGGTGGGGCGTGCTGGCACCTGCGGGCACGCCGGCCGCCGTGGTGGAAAAGCTCAACACCGCCGTCAACGACGCAGCGTCAGCCGATCTGGTGCGCGATCGCCTGACGCACGAAGGTGCCGACCCGATCAAAGCCACGCCCGCCGACTTCGGCCGCACGCTCTCGAGCGAACTGGCGTTGTGGCGCGGCGTGGTCAAGCAATCGGGCATGCAGCTTAACTAGAACGATGATGGAGACAACCATGCATCACATCGATTCAGCGCTCGATCCCTTGCGCCGCAAGCTGCTGATGGCTGCGGCAGGCGTGGCCCTGACCACCGCATGGCGCGGCGCGCATGCCGCCGACGCGTATCCCGCCAAACCCGTCACGGTAATCGTGCCTTATGCACCGGGCGGCCAAGGCGATGTGTTTGCGCGCATCGTGGGCGAACGTTTGGGCGCCGCACTCAAGCAGACTTATGTCGTCGAAAATCGGCCTGGGGCATCGGGCGCGATCGGTGCACGGCTGGTAGCGCGTGCGCCCGCCGATGGCTACACGCTGATGATGGGCCAAACCGGCGAAATCGCCGTCAACCAATTCGTCGTCAAAGACCTGGGATACGACCCCTTGGTGGATCTCGTACCGGTAGTGCTGGTGGGCGATTCGCCGCTCGTGCTTGCGGTTCCCGAGAAGTCGCCCTACTCCACCATCGCGGCGTTGATCGAGGCAGCGCGCGCCAAACGGGATGCAATTTCGTATGCGTCGTCGGGCACCGCCACGCCGGGTCATTTGGCCGCAGCCGCACTGGGCTTGGCGGCCAAGGTGAGCATGGTGCATGTGCCTTATAAAGGCGCGGGCCAGGCCATGTCCGATCTGCTCGGCGGCCACGTCGACTTTTTCTTTTCCAGCGCCTCGGCCGTCATGCCGCATGTGAAGTCCGGCAAGCTCAAGGCATTGGCGGTGTCTACACCGCAACGCATCGCGGCACTGAAAGACGTGCCCACGATCGCCGAGACGGCGGCACCCGGATTTCAATTCAGTTTGTGGGGCGGCTTTTTCGTACCGGCAAAAACCCCGGATAGCGTAATCGACGCACTCAACAAGCAAGTGAACAGCATCCTCGCGGATCCCGCCATTAATAATCGCTTTGCCGATGACGGCACCACCGTGCGCGCAAATACGCCGGCGGAGTTTGCCGCGTTCGTGAGAAGTGAAGCAGAGAAATACAAGGGCTTGGTGCAGGCCACCGGCATCAAGGTAGAGTAGTTATTCAGGCTCGATAAAAAAGGAAAGCGTTATGAAGATCGTCGTATTGCCGGGTGATGGTATTGGCCCCGAAACCATGGCCGTCACCGTAGACGTGCTGCAAGCCGCCTCGCGCCGCTTTGGCTTGAATCTCGAACTCGATCACGATATTGCAGGACACGAGAGCCTGAAGCGTCACGGGGCCACCGTTACGCCCGAATTGCTGGCAAAGGTGAAAGCTGCCGACGGATTGATGCTCGGGCCCATGGCCACCTACGACTTCAAGGATGAGGCCCGCGGCGAGATCAATCCGTCCAAGTACTTTCGCAAGAGCCTGGATCTGCACGCCAACATCCGCCCTGCCCGCACGTACCCTGGCATGACGGCGCGCCTCGGCGAATTCGATCTCGTGGTGGTACGCGAAAACACCGAAGGCTTTTACGCCGACCGCAACGTCGAATCCGGCGGCAGCGAAATGCTCATCACGCCCGACGTGGTCGTGTCACTGCGCCGTATCACACGCCAGTGCTGCGAGCGCATTGCCCGCTCGGCCTTCGAGCTCGCCATGACGCGAAAAAAACACGTCACCATCGTGCACAAGGCCAATGTGCTCAAAATCGGCGACGGCATGTTCATCGATGCCTGCCAACGTATCGGCCGTGAGTTTCCCGACGTTGCAATCGACGACGTGATCGTGGACGCCATGATGGCCCACGTGGTGCGCGCCCCGCAAAAGTACGATGTGATCGTCACTACAAATATGTTTGGCGACATCCTCTCCGACCTCACCGCCGAACTCTCCGGCAGCCTGGGCTTGGGCGGCTCGCTGAATGCCGGCAGCGACTATGCCATGGGGCAAGCCGCGCACGGTTCTGCGCCCGACATTGCCGGCCAGAACATCGCCAATCCGATCTCCTTGATCCTGTCGGCCGGCATGCTGCTGGGCTGGTATGGCCAACGCAACGGCAAGCAGGCCTTCATCGACGCGGCTGCCGCCATCGACCGCACCATTGCGGATGCCATCGCGGCCGGCGAATGCACGCGCGACGTGGGCGGTTCACTCGGCACACGCGAGGCCGGTGCAGCGTTCGTTGCACGCCTCGAGGCCGCGTAACGATGACGGCCTCGTTTCCTGCCGGCGGCGTCAGCCGGCATCGCCTCTGCCCAGAGGCGGCGTTGCAGGGGAAGCACCGTTACCTGAAGGCTGCATCACGATGACCACACCGCTGCCCGAGGGAACCTGCGATTGCCACGTTCACATCGTCGGTTCGCTAACTGACTATCCGATGCTGGCCGACCGGCACTACACCCCCGGGCCGGCATCGGTGGACGACTTGCGTGCGCATATGGGCGCCGTCGGTGCAACGCGTGCGGTGATCGTTCAGCCCAGCATCTACGGCAGCGACAACCGCTGCATGCTGGCTGCGATGGCGCGCATGAACGGTGCGGCGCGCGGCGTGGCCGTGGTGGAGCGCGATATCGATGACGAGGCGCTGCGCACCCTGCACGAACAAGGGGTGCGCGGGTTGCGCATCAACCTCGAGAGCGTGGGCGCGAGCGATCCCCATGCGATCGGCCAGGCGTTGCAGCATTGGAGCGCACGCATTGCGCCGTTGGGCTGGCACATCCAGATCTATTCGGGACTGGACGCAATGGCAGCGGCCGCCGCCAATCTGCCACCGCTCAACGTGCCCATCGTGCTGGATCACTTCGCGATGATCCCCGCATCCACATCGCCCGACGATCCTCGTGCCAAAGCAATCATCGCTCTGGTGGCAAGCGGTCGCGCGTACGTGAAATTGTCTGCGTCGTATCGCGTGGACACGGACGGCCGGCATGCCGACGGCGTCCGCAAGCTGGCGCATGCTTTTGCCGATGCCAATGACGCGCGGATACTCTGGGCCAGCGACTGGCCGCACACCAATCGCGAACCCGGACGCCGGCCAACAGAAATAAGCGCCTATCGCCAGATCGGCGCCGTACGGCTCTGCGAAGAAGTGCGAAATTGGTTCGATGATGAGCGCGTACTGCAGGCATTGCTGGTGGCGAATCCGGCGCGGCTCTACGGATTCGAGTGAGCCTGGCGGGAACGCCACATGCTCAGCCGTAGATACATAAAAAACGGGAACTCACCACCATGACGATCTTTGAAGCGCTTCGCGAAAGCCATGAGATTCAACGCAATCTCGTCAAACGTGTGCTTGAGACAAGCGGCGATTCGACTGAACGCCATCAGCTCTTCAAGGAATTGAAAGAAGAGCTGTCGGCCCACGAACTGGCCGAGGATCGGCACTTCTATGCACCGATGATGGGCACCGATGTGGGCATATCCCTCTCGCGGTACGGCATCGCCGAACATCACGAGATCGACGAGATGATCGAAGAACTCGAGAAAACCGACCCGTCGAGTCCGTCGTGGATTGCGCAAGCGAAGAAGTTGAGCGAGAAGGTGCATCACCACCTGGAAGAGGAAGAACACGGTTTTTTTCAAACGGCAGGCAAGGTGCTCGACGAAAAACAGAAGACGAGCTTGGCGACCAAATATCGGTCCGACTACTCGAAGGCCAAACACGCCGATTGAGTGGTGCAGAAGGATCGGTGGCACGATCGACATCGAAGATTAGAAGCCCGCATCGCGCGGGCTTTTTCGCGTAGGGCTGTGCGCGAAAACTCGCCTGTACGCGGACGGCGGCCGATGTGTTCTTAGTGCCCGATCCTCGCATTGTTGGGTTTTAAGCAAGGCAAACGCCTTTAGCCGACTGAAGTGTCATCGGTCACCTCGCTACTTGCTCGACGGTCTTTTGTAACTACAATAAGTCATTGATGGGTGGAATGCGGATCGATAAGATCATGCATGCGCATCACCTTCGATACTGGCAAAGACCAGATGAATTCAGACAAGCATGGCGTTTCACTATCGCTTGCATCGATTGGTCTGCAGTCATGGCAAAGCCCGACCAACGCCGCGATTACGGCGAAGTCCGGGAAATTAGATACGCTGTTGTAGATCAGCGCTTGTACTGCGTCGTTTTCACGCAGCGCGGCGAGACGATGCACATCATCAGCTTGCGTCGAGCGAATAGTAGAGAGGTCAGGGAGTATGCAAAAGCATAGGAAAGCGTTGATCGTGCCAACGGCCGAAGAGGATGCAGTAATCAATGCCGGCATTGCTGCCGACCCGGATACTTATGAGCTGAGCGACGATGAAATCAAGACGCTGAGGAGGATGGGCCGACCGCGTTCGGATCGACCGAAGATATCGGTCACCGTCCGATATGACCAAGACGTTATCGACGCTTTCAAGTCGAGCGGAGACGGCTGGCAAACGCGCATGAATGCAGCGCTGAAAGACTGGCTTCGCACACACAAACCTGCTTGAACAGACCAAGGACCCCATGTCAGACCGCGATCCCCCCACATACGACGAACTTGGCGATGCCTTGAATATTCTTCTTGAGGCCTGCAACAGGATTGGCGTGCGTGCGACCGAGGAACTCGAGCAACCCAGCCCATTCCACGACAAGCTTTCGCAAGTCGACGCATTCAAAGTGGCGGTAGGCGAAGCGGAACGCTTTCGTACCCTGTCGATCGATGTCGTGGTCGAGATGGCGACCGCGCGCGAAAATGCATTGCGGCTGATGCGCTTTATCGAGTGAGGGGTATCGGCTGAAGATGCGCAGGTGATTCGGGAATCGTGCCTGAATCATCGCAACCGAATCATCGCAACGGTTCGCGTGTTGCGAGAAGCAGATCTTCACTAAACAGGTGTCACAAATCTAAGGCACTGCTCAAAGAAACAGCTGGAAAACTTGGTGCGCCCGACAGGAATCGAACCTGTATCAAGAGCTTCGGAAACTCACATTCTATCCATTGAACTACGGGCGCCAAGAGGCGGCATTGTACCGGACTTTTCGATCTGTGCCGGACGATCTTAGGGCATGCACCTATTTAGTGCCTATCGCCCCAATAGCGGGCACCGATATATAATCCAGCGTTTGCACGCGGGGGGTCCCCTCACGTCGCCCGTCCACTGCTGCTTGGTTTGCGGCGGCCCAGTATCCCGATTCGCAGGATTTGGTTATGAGCAACGCGCAGGATCATTCAGAAGAACATAGCTCTCCGATCAAGACGCCGAAGCAGTTGGTGGTGACGATCGTCCTTTCGTTTGTGATACCAGTCATCGTGCTGATTCTGTTGGCCAACATGGTCACGTTCGGCAGCAAGGGCGGCTCGGGTTCCGATGCCGCGACACCGGAATCGATCAGCAAGCGCGTCGCGCCTGTGGCCGGCTTCGAGTTCGTCGATGCCACGGCGCCCAAGGTCTTCAAGACCGGCGAACAAGTGTTCCAGGCCGTCTGTACGGCCTGTCATACCGCCGGCGTCGCCGGCGCGCCCAAGGTGGGCGATAACGCAGCGTGGGCACCGCTCATCGCGTCGGGCCTCGACGAGATGACGAAAATCGCCATCGCCGGCAAGGGCGGCATGCCCGCCAAGGGTGGCAACCCGTCGTTGAGCGATTATGAAGTCGCCCGCGCGGTTGTCTTCATGGCCAATAAATCCGGCGGCGATCTGAAAGAACCGGCAGCGCCCGAGCAACCGGCTGCGGGGGGTCAAGCTGCAACAGCGCCTGCCGCCCCGGCAGCAGCGAGCGCCGCGCCGCCTGCGGCGGGTGCAGCCGCCCCCGCCGCCGCCGCGCCGGCCCCCGCAGCACAACAACAAGCACAAGCCCAGCCCGCAGCCGGTGCCGCGCCAGCAGCTGCCGCACCGGCTGCAGCGCCCGCCGCAGCACCCACGCAAACCGCCGCCGTCAATCCGGCCGGTGAGAAGCTCTACAAGTCGGCGTGCATGGCCTGTCACGCCGCCGGTATCGCCGGCGCGCCGAAGTTTGGCGACAAGGCCGCGTGGGCGCCCTATATCGCCACCGGTATCGACACGATGGTGCAAGTGGCGCTCAAGGGCAAAGGCGCGATGCCGCCCAAGGGTGGTGCCATGAATGCGTCCGAAGCCGATATTCGCGCAGCGGTCGAATACATGGCCAGCGCAGCAAAATAATCGCGCCGTTCATCTGAACGGCTGGCAATCCCGCTCACACCCATCCCCGCCCATACCGGCGGGGATTTTCATTTTCAGTCGATCCAAGTCTTTTCGCATGCCTTCCGTTGTCTACCTGCTCGGCCTCACCATCTTTTCACTGACCACCGCGGAGTTCATGGTTGCAGGCATGATGCCGTCGCTGGCCCAAGCGCTCGGCGTCACGATCGGCGAGATCGGCTATCTGATTTCGCTGTATGCGTTGGGTATGGCGATAGGCGGGCCCTTGTTGACCGCCCTGCTGCTGGCACTGCGCATGCCCCACAAGCGCGCATTGGTATGGCTGCTCGCACTCAACGTGGCCGGCGCCGTGCTGGCGGCAATGGCGCCCGACTATCTCACGATGGCCCTGGCGCGCGTGATCATGGGGGTGGCCAGTTCGGCGTGCATTGGCGTGTCGCTCACGCTGTGCGCGGCACTCGTGGCACCGGATGCGCGCGGGCGGGCAGCATCCTTCGTCCTGGGTGGCCTCATGCTCGCGCCCGTGGTGGGTGTGCCGATCACCGCATTGATCGAACAGTACGTCGGCTGGCGTGCCAGTTTCTGGGCAGTGGCGATGCTTGCGTTGGCGTGCACGGCGATCGTGGCTGCACGCGTGCCCGCCACCGAATCGCAGCACCCGGTCAGGCTCGCCCCCGAAGTGCGCGCCTTGTTCAACGGATCGCTTTGGGCAGCCTATGCCACCAGTGGTCTCATCATCGGCGCCACCTTTACCGCGTTCACCTACTTCTCGCCGATTTTCACGCAAATCACCGGCTTTTCCGTGAGCGCCATTCCCTGGTTACTGGCGATCTACGGCTGCGCCAACGTCATCGGCAATCTTGTCGTGGGCCGCTACGCCGATCGCTACACCCTGCCGATACTCGCGCTGGGGCTGGGGGTGCTCGGCACCGCGCTGGCGACATTCGCAATGGGCGCACAGCACGCCGTGGTGGGCGTGTGTGCATTCCTTGCGATCGGCCTGAGCGGCGTATCGCTCAACCCTGCCATGGTGGCGCGGGTGATGCGAGCGGCCTCTCCGGGCCCGCTCGTGAACACCATGCACGCATCGATCATCACGGCCGGCATCGCCCTGGGTACGTGGGCGGGCGGCATGACCATCGATGCAGGCTATGGATTGCGATCGCCGCTGTGGGTCGGCACGCTATTCGCCGCTATTGGGTTGCTGAGCCTGGCACCATCTGCGCGCCGAGGCAAAGCGCCTCGGTGACGACTATCCGGCCTGCGACGGCGCCAGCAACGACAGCCCCAGCTGCGCCCGGCGCTGCAGCCACAGACTGGCGCGATAACGCGGGTCGCCAGTGACCTCGAGAAGATTGCGCAGCACTTCCACAATCGTCGCAGCGCCAAGCTTGTCGCCCATCGCCAGCGGACCGGCGGGGTAACCCAGTCCCAGCGTGACGGCGCGGTCGATGTCCTCGGGCGTCGCGATTTTCTGCTGCGCGATATCGCTCGCCACATTGACGATGGCCGCCACAATGCGCTGCGCCACAAAGCCCGGCGAATCCTCGATCACGCTCACCGGCACGCCGTCTTTCGCAAACAACGCATGTGCCGCATCGCGCCACGCCGCGCCAGTCGCTGGCGAAACCATGATGCAACGACGCTTGACGTCTTCAACGCCAAACAGCGTATCCAGACCTACCGTGCGCGTGGCATCCAGGCCTTGGGATTGCACGGCCGTCGACACGTCCTGCCCATAGGGTGTGACCACGATCAAGGCATCGGCCGGCGGCTTGGCGGTCACCGCGAGATCCGCCCCCAACGCCTTGATCAGCGACACGGCGCGCGCGTGACCGTCGCCATGCTGCGGGCTAACCCACACCGTAAGGCCCGCACGCAGCGCCGGCACCGCCGGCTCATCGGGCACCTGCTTCTTGCCATCGGCGTACCTGTAAAACCCTTCGCCGGCCTTGCGGCCCACCAGACCGCCCGCCAGGCGCACGGCGGTGATAGGCGACGGACGAAAACGCGGCTCGTCGTAGAACTGGCGATAGATCGACTCCATCACCGGATGCGACACATCCAGCGCGGTGAGGTCCAGCAACTCGAACGGCCCCATGCGAAAGCCGGCCTGGTCCCGCATCAGCGCATCGATCTGATCGAACGGTGCAACCGCCTCTTGCGCCACGCGCAGGCCTTCGATATTCATGCCGCGCCCGGCGTGATTGACGATGAAGCCCGGCATATCGCGCGCCCGCACTGCCGTGTGGCCCATGCGGCGACCGAGATCCATCAAGGCGTCGCCCGCCGCCGGATCGCTGCGCAAGCCGTCGATCACCTCCACCACTTTCATCAGCGGCACAGGATTGAAGAAGTGATATCCCACCACGCGCTCGGGATGCTTGCACTGCGCGGCGATGGCCGTGATCGAGAGCGAAGACGTGTTGGAGGCCAGAATGCACTGTGCATCCACAATGCCTTCCAGGTCGGCAAAGAGCGCGCGCTTCACCTCCAGGCGTTCCACGATGGCTTCGATGACCAGATCGCAACCTGCCAGATCGGTGAGTGCCTGTGCGGGCGAAATCCTGGCGAACGCGGCCTGCGCATCGGCAGGCGTGAGTTTGCCTTTCTGCGACAAGGTTTCCCAGGTCTTCGACAGGGCTTGCGTTGCCGCAGTGACCGCGTCTGCGCTCACGTCGAAAAGTCTGACGTTCAACCCTGCTTGCGCGGCGATCTGAACGATGCCGCGGCCCATGGCGCCGGCGCCGACGATGCCGATCGTATTGATTGCTTTCACTGCCTGTCTCCCTGTTGTCGCGACGTCGAATCAACGCCGGGTACGCGCATTAATCAAGCGGCGTCACACTTCCATCTGAATCGCATCGATCTCGGCGTCGCTCAAGCCTAGGCGGTCGCGCAGCACTTCACGTGTGTGCTGACCCAGCGTGGGCGCAGGATGCCGATACTGCACGGGGCTGTCGGACAGCTTGATCGGGCTCGATGCCACCGGTGCCGTGCCCGCCAAGGGGTGAGGCAGCTCTCGGCGCATTTCGCGCGCGACGACCTGCGGATCCTCGAACACCTGGTCGATCGTATTGATCGGACCGGCCGGCACACCGGCTTTTTCAAGCTCGGCCAGCCAGAAATCACGCGCACCGCCGCCCATCAGCTCAACCAGGATCGGCACGAGCTCGGCGCGATTGCGCACACGTTGCGGATTGGTGGCAAAACGGGGGTCGTCGGCCAATTCGGGGCGGCCGATCACGCGACTGTACGCGCGAAACTGACTGTCGTTACCCACCGCCACGATCAAGTGCCCGTCGTTGGACGCAAACACCTGATACGGCACCAGGTTCTGATGGGCGTTGCCAGCGCGCTTGGGCGCCACATCCGAAGTGAGATAGTTGGTGGTTTGATTGGCCAGCATGGCCACTTGGCAATCCAGCAACGCCATGTCGATGTGCTGCCCGAGCCCGCTGCGATCGCGTTCATGCACCGCAGCCAATACGCCCACCGTGGCGTACATGCCCGTCATCAGATCGGCCACCGCAACGCCCGCCTTCTGCGGTCCGCCGCCAGGCAGATCGTCGCGCTCGCCGGTGATGCTCATCAGCCCGCCCATGCCCTGGATCATGAAGTCGTAGCCGGGACGATGTGCGTAAGGCCCCGTCTGACCGAAGCCGGTAATGGAGCAGTAAATCAAGCGCCGATTGATGGCCTTCAGACTCTCGTAGTCGAGACCGTATTTGCGCAGACCGCCAACCTTGAAATTCTCGACGAAGATGTCGCTATCGACAGCCAGGCGGCGCACCAGTTCGGCGCCCGCCGGTGTGGCGATATCGATCGCTACCGACATCTTGTTGCGGTTGGCCGAAAGATAGTAGGCGGCCTCGCTGGTGTCGTGCCCTTCGCCATCGCGCAGATAAGGCGGGCCCCATCCACGTGTGTCGTCGCCGCTATTGGGGCGCTCGATCTTCACCACTTCAGCGCCGAGATCGGCCAGGTTTTGCGTGCACCACGGACCCGCGAGCACGCGGGTCAGATCCAGGACGCGGAGACCGGCAAGCGGCGGGGGACGATGTGACATGAGGCTCGTTATTCAAGAGGTGGTAAGTGACCGAAACCGGACAACCAAACGACACGTCCGGGCGATGAGACCTGCAAAAAAAGGGCGTTCCGGTTTAAGCTTGGACCAGCTATACCTCGCCGCTTCAAGCGGGTTGCCGGCGACCCCAGCCGGCCATTATAAATCGCAGAGGAGACACATGCCCCACGAACTGGCCACATCACTGCACGCACAGATGCGATTGCCCGTCATCTGTGCCCCGATGTTCATCGTATCCAACCCCAACCTGGTCGTCGCGCAGTGCACCAGTGGCGTGATTGGATCGTTCCCTGCGCTCAACGCCCGCCCGCAAAGTCTCCTCGACGAGTGGCTGCACGAGATCACCGAACGGCTCGACGCGGCACGCGCGCAGCCCGACGCACGCGTGGCGCCTTTCGCTGTCAACCAGATCATTCACCACAGCAACGACCGGCTGGCACTCGATCTCGAGGCCTGCGGCAAGCATCGCGTGCCGCTGATCATCACCAGCCTGCGTGCACCCGGCGAAGTGGTGGATGCGGTGCATGCGTGGGGCGGCAAGGTATTCCATGATGTGACGACGATCCGGCATGCCGAGAAAGCACTCGAAGCCGGCGTCGACGGCCTGATCCTCGTCGCCGCCGGCGCGGGTGGCCATGCCGGCACGTTGAGCCCATTCGCCTTGCTGGGCGAAGTGCGCAAATTCTTCGACGGCCCCATTGCCCTGTCCGGCGCGATCACCAATGGCCGCGCGGTGCTCGCAGCCCAGGCCATGGGTGCCGATTTCGCCTATATCGGCACGCGTTTCATTGCCAGCGAAGAGGCCAATGCCGCGCAAGCCTACAAGGACATGATCGTGGCGTCCTCGGCCGCCGATGTGCTGTACACGCCGTTCTTTACCGGCATCCCCGGCAACTATCTGTCAGGCAGCATCACCGCATCGGGACTCGATCCCACCGCCCTGCCCGCACCCGAGCCGCAGGCCAGCAATTTCGGCAGCACGCGCGTCAAGCCCTGGCGCGATGTATGGGGTGCCGGACAAGGCGTGGGCACGATCGATCAGGTGCGGCCCACACGCGACATCGTCGCCACGATGGCCGACGAGTATCGCGCCGCGCAGGCCGCGCTGGCCGAGGCATCGTTCGCATGAGCGCCGGGCTTCTCACCGCGCTCGACGGCGGCGTGTTGCGGCTCACACTGAGCCGGGTGGCCCAACGCAATGCGCTCGACAGCGCACTCTACGACGCGCTGTCCGATGCGATCGGCAATGCAGCTGACAACACCGACATCCGGGTAATTTTGATCACCGGCGATGGCGGCTGCTTTACCGCCGGCAACGATCTGCGCGACTTCCAGGCTGAGCGCCCGGCAGGCGACAGCCCGGCGATCCGTTTTCTGCGCACGATCGCGGCCACGCCAGTGCCCGTGATCGCGGCGGTCGAGGGCTTTGCGATCGGCATCGGCGTAACGATGCTGCTGCATTGCGATGCCGTCTTTGCCGCCGAGAATACGGTCATGCAGTTGCCCTTCGTGTCGCTTGGGCTGTGTCCTGAGGGCGGATCGAGCCTGCTGCTGCCGCAACGCGTCGGCGCCATGCGTGCGAACGATTGGTTGATGTCGGCCCGGCGTTTCGACGGTACCGAAGCGGCGCAGGCCGGTTTGATCACCGCCGCAACGCCATCTGGCGAAACGCTGCAGGCCGCTGAGCACATGGCACGGCTGTGGGCCACTCAGCCCCGCGACGCCTTGCGCCTGACCAAGCACATGTTGAAACGCGACGCTCAGGCTGCGGTCGACAATACGCTGCAATATGAGGCGACCCAATTCGCTGCGCGCCTGAAGACCGACGAGGCGCAGGCGGCGTTCAAGGCGTTCTTTACGAAGAAGGCGAAGGCGTAAAGCGGTCGGCCGCGGCGCCAGGCATCTTGCTGGGTGGGCAGCTTCTCGGCGAGCACTGCACGGGCGTCGCCGCAATATGCCAAGGCGCATGTGCGAGGCCATTGCGGGTGCTCCCGCATCGCGGGCCCCCACAGCGTGCAACGCGCACCGTGGCAATGCTGAGGCGTCAGAACATTGGTCTAAGCAACATGCGCCGCAGAACCCGCATGGCCTGGTTCAAAACGGGCTCTTCGGATCGAAGGACGGCGGCCGGCGTTCGCGCAACGACTGAATGCCTTCCTGCACGTCCGGGCCGGAGAATCCCATGAACTCCAGCGCCAGTGACGCATCGAAACTCGGGCCCGCCATGCGCAGCCAATTATTGAGCGAGTATTTCGTCCACCGAATCGCGGTTTGCGAGCCGTGGGCGAGCTTGCCGGCGACTTCGAAAGCACGCGGAATGAGATCGGCCTCGTCGACACACAACGACACCAGACCGATCCGCTCGGCCTCTTCGCCGCTGACGGCCTCGCATAACAGCAAGTGATATTTGGCCTTGGCCATCCCGCACAACAACGGCCAGACGATCGCGGCATGATCGCCTGCGGCCACGCCAAGCCGGGTATGGCCGTCGATGATGCGTGCGTTACGTGACGCGATCGAAATGTCGGCCAGCAAGCCGACCACAAGCCCCGCGCCCACCGCCGCGCCATGCATGGCCGACACGATCGGCTTGCTGCAATTGATCACGTTGTAGACCAAGTCGCGCGCCTCGCGCCAGACCCGTGCGCGCACAGCAAAATCCTCTGCCATCTCCGCCACAAGACCCAGATCGCCTCCGCCCGAAAAGCCTTTACCCTCACCCCGAATGATGACGACGCGCACCTCAGGATCGGCATCGATGTCGCGCCAGACGTCGGCAAGTTCGCGATGCAGATTGGCGTCGGCGGTAGAGAGGCTGTCTGCACGACCGCCTTTGCCGGGCATCACCAGTTCGAGAATGCCGTCGGGATGATGGTGAAAGATAAGGGAGGTATAAGCAGCGTAGCGATCCGACACGATGGGGTTGTCTCCTTGAGGATGGCGGGGTGCGCGAGCGATCTGTGCCGCGCGTCGTTTTGGGTTGTGGATGCCGCTTGCGTGTTCGAGGCCTACACGGCGATCTACTATTGATGCACTATATCCGCGATAAGCCGCCACCTGTGCCTACCGACCTCTGGCACGATCGTCTTCAAAGGGATATTTGCTGTGAGCTACCCCGCCTCGTCTGCCGTCGCATCCCCGAGCGAACCCATCGCACCCATCGCACGTAGGGAATTGACTGCCGTGTTCGCGCCGCGCGAGGCCGACACCAACAAAGGCAGCTTCGGCGCCGTGGGCATATTGGGTGGGGGACCCGGCATGACTGGCGCCGCGCTCTTGGCTGCGCGCGCTGCGCTGAAGTTGGGCGCTGGCAAGGTATTCATCGGCTTTCCTACCGACGATCTCCCCTTCCCCTGCGACATGCTGCACCCCGAGCTGATGCTGCGAGATGCACGTGGGTTGTTGTCTGCCAAAGTGGTCACCACCTGGGTGGCGGGATGCGGGCTGGGCGAAACCGACACCTCCGTCGCGCTGCTGGAAACGCTGATGGCGTCAGTGAACGACACACCCCTTGTGCTTGACGCGGACGGATTGAACCTGCTTGCAGCCAATCGCGTCCAACTGCCACGCAGCACGCACACCGTGCTCACACCGCACCCGGCCGAAGCTGGCCGCCTGTTGGGCAGCGACGCCCAAGCGGTGCAACACGATCGGCCGGCTGCTGCTCGGGCGCTTGTCGCCAAATTCGGAACGTGGATTGTGCTCAAGGGAGCCAACACCCTGATCGCGTCTCCTGGAGGCGATTTGCGGATCAACCGCACCGGCAACCCCGGTCTGGCGACAGGCGGCACGGGCGACACCCTGGCCGGCATGATGGGCGCACTGATCGCGCAGGGAATTCCAATGGGCGAGGCGGTGATGGGTGCCGTATGGCTGCATGGCGCTGCGGCGGACCTGCTCGCCAGCCGAGGAATCGGCCCCATGGGCATGACGGCCGGCGAACTCCCCGATGCCGCACGCGAACTGCGAAACGGCGCACGTCGATCCTGAAGCCGTCCTCATGGCCGTATCTTCTGGATGCTCTGCACTTCTTCTGCGTGATCGGCGCTTGTTCTGGGTGATCAGCACTTGTCCTGGGTGAACGACACTTGTCCTGGGTGAACGACACTTGTCCTGGGTGAACGACACTTGTCCTGGGTGAACGACACTTGTCCTGGGTGAACGACACTTGTCCTGGCTGAGCGGCACTCATTTTGGATTCTGTTCTTCGCGTTCCGGACCCACCTGAAAGCACCCCAAAGTGAGTGCCCACTTACTTTCGATTCATTATCCGCTCGTATGCGCTTAGGCGGGTACCCCCAAGCGCTTGTCCGCTGTCGTCGGCACCTCAACCCGTGGATCAATGATCGAATTCCGGTCTCCAACGGAATGGCAGGAGTATGACCAGCTCTAGATCTGGCGCTGCAGCGCACAAAAACAACGGACTAGGGTTTACCCTGAAAAACCGGTTGCTATTCGACTAGGGTTATCCCTATAATGGCTTACCCGAACGCGAAATGAACTGGAGTTAACCATGAACCGCATCTCTTACGACCAAAATATCCGCTTGACCGACACCCTGGAACGCGACCTTCTCCGCGGTGCGATGCAACAACAGAACGACCTGCGCCCGATGGCCGCCCTGAAGGCTGGAGCCTTGGCTGCTGTTGCTGCGTTCAGCGCTTTCGTCTCGTTCGTTCGTGACGTCAACGCCTCGATGGACGACGCTCGCCAAAAGAGCACGAAGTTCACCAACGCTCAGTGGTAAGCAGCCCGGCCTTGCGGCCACGGCTTTCGGTCTGCCGATCAATTTTGTCGGACTGAATGAGAATGGTGTTGCCAGCATCCCGTCTGTTGAGATGTTGAAATGTGCTGTCTTTGAAGTGATCGGCAGTCGATAGCCGGTATCGATTGTCCCAACGTCAATTGCTGTGCAGTTGTTGTGTTGTTGCGTTATGTTGTCGGGTTGTTTGTTGCAGTGGTTCTGATTGCAGAGCCACATCCGGCGCCTGTTTGATGGCGCCGGCCAAGCGAGCCGCTGTTGTTGCTGTACTCACCGCGCATGCCGTTCGGCATGCCAGCCGTTGAATCGCTCTTGCGGGTCAACACCAATACGATGTGCCGCTGTAAGCGTCGCATCAACATCCCGCGCGTTCTCCCAAACGCGCCACTTCAAAGAGCCATTTCTCCGAAGATCGACATCCGATGCGATGGCATCATGCCGTCCGCGTCGCGCTTAGTCGCACGCATCACCGCATCACCGCATCAGTGCATCCGTGCATCCGTGCATCCGTGCATCCGTGCATCCGTGCATCAGTGCATCAGTGCATCAGTGCATCAGTGCATCAACGCATTGGTGCATTAGTGCATCACTGCCGCATAGCCTCGCGCCGTCGACTTCCCGATTCAGCGTCGCTCGCAGGCGTGTTCATGACACGAGCCACGGGCTGCACATGCAGCCACTCTTCTGCGGGTTATCCCGCCGGCTTGCTCAGCATCGACTTGAGCATCGCGAGCCTTTCCTTCGGGCTCATCGCACGATGCGTATCTTCCTCGGTCACCTTGACCTGACTTAAACCCATCTCTTCGATAAATCGCGACGGCTCGCGCACCAGATCTTCGCGCGCACGGCGGCGCTTCTTGCACCAGCTCAGGTGCAATGTGCGCTGCGCGCGCGTGATGCCCACATACATCAATCGACGTTCTTCTTCGATGCGTGTGGCCAACGATTCGGCGGCACGCGCCGGATCGCCTTCTTCCTCGTCCTTGCCCAAGTGTGGCAACAGGCCCTCTTCCACACCTGCCAGATAAACGTGCGGGTACTCCAGGCCTTTGGACGCATGAAGCGTCGAGAGCTTCACCGCGTCGGGATTATCTTCTTCACCGCGCTCCAGCATCGTGACCAACGCGATGTGCTGCACCAGCTCGAATAGCGTCATGCCGTCTTCGTCGGCCTTGCGTTTCAACCAGCCGGTGAGCTCGAGCACATTCTGCCAACGGGTTTGCGCGGGCCGCTCTTCAAGCGTGTCGTACAGATATCGTTCGTACTGTATCGCCCCGAGCATGTCGTCCAGAATCTGGCCGGCGCTGTCGGTGGCGCCGCTTTCGAGCCGGCCGTCGCGGCGCCCTGCACGCCACTGAATGCGCTGGATAAACTCCACAAACGTGCGCAACGGTTCGATCTGACGGGGGGTAAGTCGACTCTCCAAACCCGTTTCGAATACGGCACCGAACAGCGGCAACTCGCGCTCGGCCGCGTAGGTGCCCAAGGCCTGCAACGTGGCCTGACCGATGCCGCGCTTGGGCGTGGTGGCCGCACGAATGAACGCGGGATCATCGCTGTCGTTGGCGACGATGCGCAGGTACGACAGCACGTCGCGAATCTCCGCCTTGTCGAAGAAACTCTGCCCCCCCGAAATCGCGTAGGGAATCTTCAGATTGCGCATCGCCTGCTCGAGGATGCGCGCCTGATGATTGCTGCGATACAGGATCGCGAAATCGCGCCATTCGGCCCGCCGTTCCACGCGCGCGGCCGATACCTTCATCGCCAGCGATTCGGCCTCGAGCTCCTCACTGTCCATTGCCGTCACGACAATGGGCTCGCCCACGCCAAGATCGGACCACAGCTTTTTCTCGAACAGCTTGGGATTTCGTTCGATCACCTGATTGGCTGCGGCCAGGATGCGTTGCACCGAACGGTAGTTTTGCTCAAGCTTGATCAATTTGATCGAAGGATAGTCGGTCGTAAGCCGCGCAAGATTTTCCATGGTGGCGCCGCGCCAGGCGTAGATCGCCTGGTCGTCGTCGCCGACGGCGGTAAACATTGCACGCGGTCCGGTGAGCAATTGCACCAGACGGTACTGGCACACGTTGGTGTCCTGATACTCGTCCACCAACAGATACCGCACGCGATTTTGCCACCGCGTACGCACCTCTTCGTTGCTGGCCAGGATCTGCGCCGGAAGCCGGATCAGATCGTCGAAGTCGACGGCTTGATAGGCTTGCAGGGTGGCAGCGTAACTGCGATAGACAGTGGCGGCTTCCGTCTCACCGGGTGTCGCGGCAATGCGTGCCGCCTCATCCGGATCGATCAAGCCGTTCTTCCAGAGCGAAATAGTCTGCTGCACGTTGCGCAGCCTGCCCTTGTCGGTACTGGCGAGCAATTCCTGCACGATGCCCAGGGCATCGTCGGAGTCGAGAATCGAGAACTGCGCTTTCAGATTGGCATGCCGAGCCTCTTCGCGCAGAAACCGCACGCCCAGGGCGTGGAACGTGCTGATGGTCAGCCCTTTTGCCAACTTGCGATCCACCAACGTCTTCACACGCTCGTTCATCTCGCGTGCGGCCTTGTTGGTGAACGTGAGCGCTACCACGTTGCGCCCCATGTAGCCGCAGTCGCGCAGCAAATACGCAATCTTCTGCGTGATCACGCGCGTCTTGCCACTGCCGGCACCCGCCAACACCAGGCAAGGGCCATCGAGGTACAGCATCGCTTCGGCTTGCGCGGGATTCATCCCGGCTGCGATGGTCTGCGTTTCAGATTTCAAGGGGATCGACTTCCAGTTGCCAGCGAACGCGACACGTGGAGGCGAGCGCGGGGAGCGCGTCGTTCCAGGCGGTAAGGAATGCCTGCAAGGCGGGACGATGCTGCGCTTCGATCAGCAACTGTGCCCGCTCGACATTGGCCACACGCACAACACGCAGGGGTACTGGATCGTACAGCGTTATATGGTCGCCGTACGTGCCGCAGACATGCTCCGGCGTGCTGGCCAGCGCGCGCGCCTGTTGCAGAAACCCGATGGCCTGCTGCAACTCGCGCGCTTCGGCCGTCAACAACGCCTGAAAGGCGAACGGCGGCAACCCCGTCTCTTCGCGCTCCTTCAACGCGTGGCGTGCGAACCCGACATAATCGTGTCGCACGAGCGCCTGGTAGATGAACTGATCGGGATAGCCCGTTTGAATCAGCACCTCGCCGTTGCCCGCATGCCGGCCAGCTCGGCCGCCGACCTGCATCAGTTGCGCGAACAAGCGCTCAGGGGCCCGGAAATCATGCGCAAACAGCATGGCATCGGCATTGAGCACCCCTACCAATCCCAAGCGCGCGAAATCGTGGCCTTTGGCCACCATCTGCGTGCCCACGAGAATATCGACGTCGCCGGCGTGCACTTGATCGAACAGTGCCTGCGCACTCCCCTTGCGACGCGTGGTGTCGGCATCGATACGCGAAATACGCGCGTCCGGGAAGATCTCGGCCAGATGCTCTTCCACCCGCTGCGTGCCGCGGCCCATGGGCTGCAGATCCTGGTCACCACACTCCGGGCACGCGCGCGGCACCCGCGATTGAAAACCGCAATGGTGGCACTGCAGCCGATGGCTGCCGCCTGAAAAACGATGCAACACGGTGTATGCCGTGCAGCGCGGGCAGGACGATACCCAGGCGCAATGCGTGCATTGCAGCACGGGCGAATAGCCGCGCCGATTGATGAACACCAACGACTGCTCGCCCGCTTCCAATCGTTTGCCGATCGCCGTGATGAGCTGATCGGAGAACCCTTGCTTGAGGGCCGCGCGACGCGTGTCGACAAGCTTGACGGTGGGCAGCGTGCTCGCCCGGGCGCGCGCTTGCAGGGTCAGGCGCCGATACCGGCCGCGCTCAGCGTGCTGCCATGTTTCCAGCGATGGCGTGGCCGACCCCAGAATGATGGGTATGCCCGCTTCATGCGCCCGCCAGACGGCCAGATCGCGTGCCGAGTAACGCAGGCCATCCTGCTGCTTGTAGGAGGCTTCATGCTCTTCATCGACCACGATCAGACCCAAGTCAGCCATCGGCGCGAAAATGGCCATGCGGGTGCCCAGCAGCATGCGCACGTCACCGCGTTGCGCACCTACCCATGACGCCAACCGCTCTCCATCCGATAATCCGCTGTGCATCACGGCAACCGCTTGCGGTCCAACCACATGCTCCAACCGGCGCCGCAGCGATGCTTCGAGTTGCGGTGTGAGATTGATTTCAGGCACAAGCAGCAACACCTGCCGGCCCCGCGCCAGGATATCGGCAGCCGCATGCATGTACACCTCGGTCTTGCCGCTGCCGGTCACGCCATGCAGCAAGACCGGCGAAAAGCCTTCCAGATCGCGCAGCGTCGCCACCGCCAGCGCCTGTTGCTCATTGAGCACAGGGGCGACATCCGCTGCCACATCCACCACGGGTCGCGCGCGGCGCTTGTCCAGCCGTGCGATCGGGCCCGATGCCGAGCGAGCGCCCACGTAGGCGGAGGGCTTGCGCAGCGCCGGCGGCAATGCGGGCAGGATCACCTCGCCCCAGGGGCGTTGATAGTAGTCCGCCGCAAAGCGCGTGAGCTTGAGCCATTGCGCGGAGAATGGGGGCAGATCATCCAGAATGCGTTCGACCGCGCGAACGGTTTCGGGCGCCACACCGGGTGCGTCGGCGTGCCCCACGACCACGCCGATCAACTGCCGGCGGCCGAAAGACACAATCACGCGCGTACCCACCGGCACGGGGATTTCCGACCGGTAATCGAACGGCCCGGGCAGCGGGACATCCAACACCACGTTAAGCCAATGCACAGCCTCTTCCCCGGGCGCGTGCGAAGCGCGCTCCTGCTCGGGGGGCAATGAAGGAGCGGCAGCGGTGACGGACGTCACCGCTTCGGGAACGACGGATTCCGAATGTGGCACTTAAAGTAATTTCTGGAATGTGCGGCTAAGCGACTGACCGGCAGCGACAATCGGAAATGTTCACTGCCAGCCTGTGGATAACTTTGGGGAAAAGAAAAGGAAAAGCGCGCAAACCATCCTATAACACAACTTGCGAACCATACCAGACCGACGCGAAAATATTTTAAATTGAGATTTAAATCAATGACTTAAGCGCTTTTCGACAAATGTAACGAATGTATTGTGGGTTTTCCCGACTAGCTAAAATTTTGTGCACAAGTCCATTCGTTACGACGCAGTGCAGCGACAGCGGTCAAGCCGAATCGATGCCCTTGCCGGGTCGATCACGCATGAAATGCACGGCTGTAGTTGTGCACTTCGTCGACCAGAACGCCCACCGACTCGGGCGGTGTGAAACGCGAAATGCCATGACCGAGATTGAACACGTGGCCGCCGGCTCCCACCTGACCGTAACCGTCCAGTACCCGACGCGCTTCGCGACGGATGGCCTGTTCGCCGCCAAACAACGCCATCGGATCCAGATTGCCCTGCAACGCCACCTTGTCCTGCACGCGCGTACGTGCCGAACCCAGGTTGACCGTCCAGTCGACCCCCATCGCGTCGCACCCACAGCCGGCGATATCCTCGAGCCAGAGGCCACCGCCCTTGGTAAACACGATCACCGGCACCTTGCGGCCTTCGCGCTCGCGCGTAAGACCGGCAACCACGCGCCGCGTGTAGGCGAGCGAGAATTCCTGGAACAAGCCCTCGCCCAAGACGCCGCCCCAGCTATCGAAAATCATCACCGCTTGCGCGCCGGCTTCGATTTGCGCGTTGAGGTAATGCTGCGTGGCTTGCGCATTGATCTCGAGCATGTGATGCACCAGGTCGGGCCGCGAATACATCATCGTCTTGATCAGACGGTAGTCGTCGGAGCCTTTGCCTTCGACCATGTAGCAACCGATCGTCCAGGGGCTGCCTGCAAAGCCGATGAGCGGGACACGGCCGTTCAAGTCGCGGCGAATGGTCGCGACCGCGTCGAACACGTAGCGCAGCTTGTCCATATCGGGTACGGCCAGCGCCTTCACATCGACTTCGGTGCGCACGGGATGCGCGAAGCGCGGCCCCTCGCCGATCGCAAAGTCGAGCCCCAATCCCATGGCATGCGGAACGGTGAGGATGTCGGAAAACAGAATGGCCGCATCGAGATCGAAACGCTCCAACGGCTGCAACGTGACTTCGCTCGCATACTGCGGATTCTGCGCAAGTCCCATGAACGAGCCGGCTCGCGCACGCGTTTCGTTGTACTCGGGCAGATAGCGTCCCGCTTGGCGCATCAGCCAGATCGGCGTGTAGGGCACAGGTTCGCGCATCAGCGCACGTAAGAACACATCATTTTGCAGAACAGGGGCAGACACGGCGATCCTTGAAGAGCTTCAACGGGGGATTTTACTGCCTCGACGCAAGACTGCGACCAGCGCGTACGGTAAAAGCATCGTCAGCGGTATCGCGCCGGAAAGTGGCGGCATCGATACCGTGCTTGCGCATCAATGCCCAGAAGGCCCTGCGGTGTTTGTCGGACGCGCGCGCTGCCCGAGCCACATTGCCGGCGTGGCGCGACAGCGCAAGCCGCAGATAGTCTTGCTCGAATTGTGCGACCACGCGCGATTTTGCCTGCCGGAACGGCTCATCGTCACGCACCTGCGGTGCCTGGGACAACGCGCGGAGCGTGGCATCGAAATCGCTGCTGCTGACCCGCACTCGAGCATGCAGCGGCGCCGGAGCGCCCTCCTGCGACCCGCCGAAGGATCCGGCACCCATGAGCGTCGGCAGCGCGCGTGGTGCGCCTGCCGCGCCACCGTAAGCCCTTGGCGGCTCACCAATGCCTGACGCGACCGGATGTGCGATGCCAATGCCCTTCGCCGCGCCATGACCGATCCCATTGGCTGCGTTGAACGCCCCGCCGACATCGCGCGGCAGCCGCTGCCAACGCATGCGCAACTCGTCCAGACTGAACGGCGCAGTGACGAAATCGGCCATACCAAGATCGAACAGATCCTGCAGGCCGACCGCCCGGAGGTCGCGGGTATAGCCGACGACCGGCGTGCGCAGCGTGCTGCGCGCGGCCGCCAGTGCGGTGCGCGCCCAACCCAACGTGGCCGGCGTCACCGCCAGCACGCACACATCGAATCTCATCAGCGCCGTAGCCAGGCGCGCGAGCAGTTGAGGACTGGGCGCCTGCTCGGAGGCCTCTGGCGCCTCCAGCCGCACCGGCGACCATGCCACACGCTGCATGACGAGCATCTGGACATCCACGGCCGCAAGCGGGTCGTCGTGATGATGAGGATCGAAGAGAAACGCACACTCCAATTGCTCTCGCATCGGGGCCTCCTGTCGCGGCAAAAACCTCAGACTACGGAAGCCTTGAGGCCCTGACTATTCGCACAAGCCACACTGCGGCAACTACGTGCGCGGCGACAAGCAGCGGCGCCCCGCCGCGCCACAGCCGAGCGCGCAGCCCTACCCAATGCAAATCGAACGGGCATGAAAAAAGCAGCCCGAAGGCTGCTTTTCCAGCGTCGCCGCAAGCAATGCGGCGGCGGTGCGCTCAGTGCGAACTCGATTTGCCCTTGAGCAGACGAGCGGCGTGAACCTCTGCCGTCAGCATGGCGAGCTCTGCCTCGACCTGGGCGATGTCTGCCTTGTCCTTGGCATTGCGCAATGCTTCCTCAGCCTTCTTACGGGCTTCCTCGGCGCGGGCTTCGTCCAGATCGCCAGCACGAATCGCGGTGTCGACCAACACGGTAACCATGCCAGGCTGCACTTCGAGAATGCCGCCGGCCACGAAGATCGACTCTTCGGTACCGTCGGTACGCGTGACTTTGACGATACCAGGCCGGATGCGCGAAATCAGCGGGGTGTGCCCGGGCAAGATGCCCAGTTCACCCGCCTCGCCAGGCAGAGCCACGAACTTCGCCTCACCGGTGAAGATCGCTTCCTCTGCGCTGACGACGTCTACTTGCAGGGTAGCCATATGTATACGTCCTTATTGCAGTTTCTTGGCCTTCTCGAAGGCCTCGTCGATCGCGCCGACCATGTAGAACGCTTGTTCCGGCAGCGAATCGCACTCGCCTTCAACGATCATCTTGAAACCACGGATCGTTTCGGCCAACGGCACATACTTGCCAGGCGCGCCGGTAAACACTTCGGCGACGTGGAAAGGCTGCGACAGGAAGCGCTGGATCTTGCGAGCGCGAGCAACGGCTTGCTTGTCGTCGGGCGACAATTCGTCCATGCCCAGAATCGCGATAATGTCGCGCAATTCCTTGTAGCGTTGCAGCGTTTGCTGCACGCCACGCGCAACGGCGTAGTGCTCTTCGCCCACGACTTGCGGGTCGAGCTGACGGCTGGTCGAGTCGAGCGGATCGACGGCGGGATAGATACCCAGCGCGGCGATGTCACGCGACAGCACGACGGTCGAGTCCAAGTGCAAGAAGGTGGTGGCAGGCGACGGATCGGTCAAGTCATCCGCCGGCACGTACACGGCCTGGATCGAGGTGATCGAACCGGTCTTGGTGGACGTGATGCGCTCTTGCAGCTTGCCCATTTCTTCAGCCAGCGTCGGCTGATAGCCCACAGCCGAAGGCATACGGCCCAGCAGTGCCGACACTTCGGTACCGGCCAGCGTATAGCGATAGATGTTGTCGACGAAGAACAGGATATCGCGACCTTCGTCACGGAACTTCTCGGCCATCGTCAGGCCCGACAGCGCCACGCGCAGACGGTTACCCGGGGGTTCGTTCATCTGACCGAACACCATCGCCACTTTCGATTCTTTGATGTTATCGAGGTTGATAACGCCGGCTTCGGCCATTTCGTGATAGAAGTCGTTGCCTTCACGAGTGCGTTCGCCCACGCCTGCAAACACCGACAGACCGCTGTGCTGCTTGGCGATGTTGTTGATGAGTTCGAGCATGTTCACGGTCTTGCCCACGCCGGCGCCGCCGAACAGGCCAACCTTACCGCCCTTGGCAAACGGGCACACCAGATCGATAACCTTGATACCCGTTTCGAGCAGCTCGACCGAAGGCGAGAGTTCGTCGAAACGCGGCGCGTCCTGGTGAATGCTGCGACGTTCTTCGGTCGGGATCGGACCGGCTTCGTCGATCGGACGGCCGAGGACGTCCATGATGCGACCAAGCGTGGCTTCACCGACCGGCACCGAAATGGGCGCGCCCGTATCGGAGACGGACATGCCGCGGCGCAAGCCGTCGGACGAGCCCATGGCGATCGTGCGTACGACGCCGTCACCCAGCTGTTGCTGCACTTCGAAGGTCAGATCTTTCTCAGCGAACGCCGAGCTAGTGTCAGCCAGCTTGAGTGCCGCATAGATTTTGGGCATTTGATCGCGGGGGAACTGAATGTCCACCACGGCGCCAATACACTGAACGATGGTTCCGTTGCTCATGTCGAGTCCTTGCTTAATTACGTTCTAAGGGTCGCTGCGTCGTCCGATTCATCAGACGGCGGCAGCCCCCCCCACGATTTCTGAAATTTCTTTGGTGATCGCAGCCTGACGGGTCTTGTTGTAGACCAGTTGCAGTTCGCCGATCACCTTCTTGGCGTTGTCCGACGCCGACTTCATCGCGACCATACGGGCCGATTGCTCGGACGCCATATTCTCGGCCACCGCCTGGAACACCAGACCTTCGACGTAACGCTGGAGCAGATCGTCGATCACCGACTTCGCGTCAGGCTCGTAGATATAGTCCCAGCCGTAATTGCTCTTGACCTCGGTGCTCTTCTCGGCCGCCGTCACGCCCAATTGAAACGGATCGTCCAGACCATCGGGCAACGGCAACACACGCAGGAACACGGGTTCCTGACGCATCGTGTTGACGAAGCGCGTGCTGGCCAGATACAGGGCATCGATACGCCCTTCGAGGTAGTCGTCCAACTGCACCTTGATCGCGCCCAACAAACGGGTCAGATCAGGCTTGTCGCCCAACTGCACTTCCTGCGAGACGAGATTGGCACCAATACGCGTCAGCAGACCGACGCCCTTGTTGCCGAAAGCCGTCGTTTGCACGGAAACGCCGCTGGCTTGAAATTCTTTCAGCTTGTTGAGCACCACACGCGTGATGTTGGTGTTCAAGCCGCCGCACAAGCCCTTGTCCGTCGTGACCATGACGATACCCACCGCTTTGTGATGCTCGCGGTTCTTCAGGTAAGGATGGCTGTACTCGGGATTGGCCTGCATCAAGTGCGACGCAATTTCGCGCACTTTCGTGGCATACGGACGGCCTGCGCGCATCCGTTCCTGCGCTTTGCGCATCTTGGATGCGGCGACCATTTCCATCGCCTTGGTGATCTTGCGCGTGTTTTGCACGCTCTTGATCTTGGTTCGGATTTCCTTGATTCCGGGCATTACGCTTTCCTGTAGAGACGGCTGGACGGGATGGATCGACTGACGGTCTGCCCCGCCCGGTGTGGTGCGTAAAGCAAACGGGGATTGCCCCGCTTGCCCGACGTCCTACTGCTGTCCGAATGCCTTAAAACGCACCGTGCTTTTTGAACTCTTGCAGAGCGGCGGCCAATTCGGCGTCGTCGTCCTTCGAGAGTTCTTTGCTGGATTCGATGCGCTCGATCATTGCCGCGTGCTTGGACTTCAACTGATCCTTGAACGCCTTCTCGAATGCCAGCACCTTGCTGACTTCGACGTCGTCCAGATAGCCGTTGTTGACGGTGTACAGCGTAACGGCCAATTCCCACACTTGCAGCGGCTGATACTGCGGCTGCTTGAGCAGTTCGACCACGCGCTTGCCGCGTTCGAGCTGGCGACGGGTCGAGTCGTCCAGATCCGAAGCGAACTGCGCGAAGGCGGCCAATTCACGGTACTGCGCCAAGTCGGTACGAATACCGCCCGACAGCTTCTTCACAACCTTGGTTTGCGCCGCGCCACCCACTCGCGAGACCGAGATACCGGCGTTGATAGCCGGGCGCACGCCTGCGTTGAAGAGGTCGGTTTCCAGGAAGATCTGGCCGTCGGTAATCGAAATCACGTTGGTCGGCACGAAGGCGGACACGTCGCCGGCTTGCGTTTCGATGATCGGCAGTGCCGTCAGCGAACCGGTCTTGCCTTTGACCGCACCGTTGGTGAACTTCTCCACGTACTCTTCGTTCACGCGAGCGGCACGCTCGAGCAGACGCGAGTGGAGATAGAACACATCGCCGGGGTACGCTTCGCGGCCCGGGGGACGACGCAGCAACAACGACACTTGGCGATAAGCCCAGGCTTGCTTGGTCAGATCGTCATAAATGATCAGCGCGTCTTCTCCGCGGTCGCGGAAATATTCGCCCATCGTGCAACCGGCGTAGGCCGACAGATACTGCATGGCAGCGGAGTCGGAAGCCGAAGCGGCCACGACGATGGTGTATTCCATCGCGCCGTGTTCTTCGAGCTTGCGCACCACGTTGTTGATCGTCGAGGCCTTTTGGCCGATCGCGACGTACACGCAGGTAACGCCCTTGCCTTTCTGGCTGATGATCGTGTCGACGGCGACTGCGGTCTTGCCGGTTTGACGGTCACCAATGATCAGCTCGCGCTGACCGCGGCCGACCGGTACCATCGAATCGATAGCCTTGATACCCGTTTGCAGCGGCTGCGACACCGACTTACGCGCGATCACGCCGGGAGCGACTTTTTCGATGATGTCCGTTTGGGTATTGCCCAAGGGACCTTTACCGTCGATCGGCGTACCGAGTGCGTCAAGCACGCGGCCGCGCAGTTCGGGACCGACCGGCACTTCCAGAATGCGGCCGGTCGTCTTGACCTGGTCGCCTTCCGAAATGCTGGTGTAGTCGCCCAGAATCACGGCGCCGACGGAGTCGCGCTCGAGGTTGAGTGCAAGACCGAAACGGTTGTTGGGGAATTCGAGCATTTCGCCCTGCATCACGTCCGACAGGCCGTGGATGCGGGTAATACCGTCGCTCACGGATACGACCGTGCCTTGCGTACGGATATCATTCGAAGCGCTCAAGCCCTCGATGCGGCTCTTGAGCAGTTCGCTGATCTCGGAGGGATTGAGTTGCATGTGGAGACTCCTGGAATCCTGTTGAGTGCCTGGCTTATGCAGCCAGCGTGTCGCGCATGCGGGCCAACTGGGCTTGCACGGATGTATCGAGCACCTGATCGCCCACTGCCACGCGCACGCCGCCGATCAGCGACGGGTCGACAGTAACGTGGGGCTTGAGCTTAAGACCGAACTTCTTTTCCAACGCCGTGATCAAATCTGCGACCTGAGCGTCGGACATCGGGAATGCACTGGTGATCTCGGCCGCGGCGGCGCCTTCGTGACGATTTTTGAGCGTCTCGAACTGTGTCGCAATCTCGGGCACCAACATCAGGCGGTCGTTCTCGACCAGCAACTGAATGAAGTTGCGCGCGGATTGCGGCAGCTGCGACCGGACCAGACCAAGGAAAATCTCGGCCCGCTGGGCGTCGCTTACCTTCGGATCGGACAGAAGGCGCTGCACATCGGGATGCGCAGCGATCTGATCCATTTCTTTGATCAGGTCGAGCCAGCCCGACGTACCGAGCGTCTTGTCGTCGCGCGCGGCGGCGAACAAGGCTTCGGCATAGGGTCTGGCAACTGTCGAAAATTCAGCCATGACGTTCCCGGATTAAAGCTGCGCCTTGAGCTGGGTGAGCAGCTCGGCATGGGCGGAGGCGTCAACCTCGCGCTTGAGGATGTGCTCGGCGCCCTTGACTGCCAAGGCAGCCACTTCGTCGCGCAACGAGGCACGCGCACGTTGGGCTTCTTGCTGGGCTTCCTGCTTGGCTTGCGCCACGATGCGGGCACGTTCGACTTCGGCTTCACGACGAGCTTCGTCGATCAAACCGGCAGCCTGCTTTTCAGCTTCAACGATGCGAGCATGCGTTTCCGATTTCGCAGAAGCTTCGATCAGACTGACACGCGCCTGGGCTTGAGCCAAATCGGCCCGGCCTTTCTCGGCGGCGGACAAGCCGTCGGCGATTTTCTGGCGTCGCTCGTCCATCGCCTTCGTCAGCGGCGGCCACACGAATTTCATCGTGAACCAGGCCAAGACGAAGAACACAAGCATCTGGAAAAAGATCGTCGCGTTTAAATTCACGGTCGTTTCCCTCTAATACCTTGGAACCCTGCCGCACCAAACGTGTACGGCGGGGTCAACGAATATGTAGCCGTCTCAGCATTTCGCCCCGACGGGGCGTCACGCGATACGGCCGAAAGCGCCCGCAAGTCGAGCCTGCGGGCAGTGCGCAATCAGACGAACGGATTGGCGAAAGCGAACAGCATGGCGATACCGACGCCGATCAGGAAGGCCGCGTCGATCAGACCAGCCAACAGGAACATCTTCGTTTGCAAAGCGTTCATGAGCTCAGGTTGACGAGCCGAAGCCTCGAGGTATTTACCACCCATGATGCCGATACCAATGCAAGCGCCGATAGCACCCAGACCGATGATGAAAGCGCAAGCGAGAGCAACGAAAGCAACGTTGGTCATGACAACTCCTTGATTAAAAATCGAAATGCAAAAATTAGAAAGAGACAAACACGTCGTACATGCCGTACACGTCGTACATGCTTTACAAAAGGGCCTTACATCCCGGCCAGACGCGCACGCCTGACCGGAAGATCCTTAGTGACCTTCGTGAGCCTGGCCGATGTAAACCAGCGTCAGCATCATGAAGATAAAGGCTTGCAACAACACGATCATGATGTGGAAGATGGCCCACACCGATCCCGCCAGGACTTGGCCTACGCCCAATCCGATACTGGAAGCATTGAAACCTGTCCAAGCGCCGCCCATCAAGGCGATAAGCATGAACAAGAGCTCGCCGGCAAACATGTTGCCGAACAACCGCATACCCAACGACACCGACTTGGCCGCGTATTCGACCAGGTTGAGCGCAAAGTTGGCGGGTGCCAGTATGATGGCCATGACGCCGTGCCCATGGAAAGGCGCGGTGAAGAGTTCTTTTGTAAAGCCGACCGGGGTCTTGATCTTGATGCCGTAATAGAACATCAGGAGCAGCACGCCCAGCGACATACCCATCGGCACGTTCAAATCGGCCGTCGGCAGAATGCGGTGGTAATAGAGCGGATCGCCATGCTCGGCGCCCACACCGGTATTGATGAAGATCCAGGACATCAGATCGACCGGCACCAGATCGAGTGCGTTCATCAACACGATCCAGAGAAATACGGTCAGGGCAAGCGGCGCGACGAACAAGCGGCTCTTGGCATTGGGCACGACGCTCTTGGCTTGTTGATCGACCATGTCGACGATCGACTCGACCAGCGCCTGGAAGCGGCCCGGTACGCCGGACGTGGCGCGGCGGGCGGCGAAGGCCAGCACGCCGACGACGATCAACCCCATCAGTGCCGACCAGAACAGCGAGTCGTAGTTGATGATGTCGAATTGGGCAATGATCGATTGCTTTTCGCCCGTGTTATTCAGGTGCACCAGATGGTGCTGAATATAAGCGGACTGAGGCGAAATGTCGGCGTTGGCGGCTGCCATGAAAATCCTACCCTTTTTGCTAGATGAAGAACGTCAGGACGTTCACCATGCACGTTAATTTTGTGCGACTACGACAACTTGCGGAACATCATCAGAAGAAAGTAGCCCTTGAGCGTGAGGATCAACCCCCCGATCACCGCCGGCCACACCAACCATTCACTAGCGAACCGCGACAGCAACCACAACAGAAAGACTGTTGCAGCCAACTTGAGCATTTCGCCTAGAAAGAAAAAGACTGGACTCGCTGAGCGACCAGCAAGCAGGCCAAACATCAGACGCAGGCCGAAAGCAGCGTTGGGCAACCAGTACGCCCCCGCTCCCGCCAATGCCGATGCCGCCGCCGCAGTGCCTCCAACCACCCACGCAATGATTGCCCCCGCAATCGCCATCGCTCCCTGTGCCGCCAGCGCCCGCATCATCCCCCGCACTGCCCGCGCATTCATTGATTTGCGCTGAGCTTCGGTAAGTTGGACAGGACTTGCTGTATCGGTATCGACTTTGATCATGACAGACTCATCACGACGCATCGACATGAGGAAACTACACGGCAAGCGAAGCTGAACGTCGCCCATCGCGCCTTCTTTATCCCGCAAGCGTCAAACTCAACGAGTATAGCGTGAATCGAAAACACCTGACAATCGCGCCCCATCGGGTTAGTGGCATTCACGCACACATGAGCCGACGCTCAGGCTTACGCAATCTCGTTCAGCGCATTGTAATGCTTTCTGAAGGGTCATGAAAAAGGGACCGCCAGGCGGTCCCTTTTGGCGCCTGCGCCCGTGAGCGGGCGCAGGGTCAGCCGCGAAAGATCAATTCTCGCGCACTGCAGGCGGCGCCCACAGACCGTCCAGCGCAATATTCTTGGGCGAATACAGACGCATGTTCAACATGAAGTTGCCTTCTGCCGGGGTCGGCAGCCAGTTCGCCTGCTTGTCACCACGCGGCTGGCGCTTCTGGATGTAGATATCCAGCGAGCCGTCCTTGTTGTAGGTCAGGTTGTCGGTGCTCAAAATCGCATAACGATTGGCCTCGTTGCGCGCAAAACCACGATCGGCGTTGTACAGGAAGAGCGACCAATGACCGTCTACCGGCGGCAGTTGGGCCTTGTCGAAATGCAGCACATAGTCTTCACGCCCATCGAGCAACTCCCCGTCGGCGTCGACCATGGTGACCGGATAGATCACATCTTCAGGCACGCTGGCGCCCAAGCCCAATGCTGCGATCGCCGCACGGCGCGAGTAGTCCGTACCATACGTTCCGATGCCGCCCGTGACCGTATTCCAGCCGTTGACCGGAGCAGTAAGACGTTGCGCCGAATCGGTAATGCGGCGGCTGGCCAACGGGGCCGCGTTGGTAAGCGCTTGCTGGACCGCCGGATCCAGCGACGGGAACGAAAACGGCCGATACGTGCCACCGATGCCTACGCGACGCAGGCGATCGAGGATCGGGTTGTCGTTGGCGTGCGGCGGATTGGTGCGCGCCACGTCGGCAAAGACGCTGAAGAACGTGGCCGCGTCCATCTGCGCGACTTGCTGCGCCGGCGTCAGGCTGGGGTCCACATTCGGCTGATAGGTGTACGTTGGCGCACTGTTGATCATGGCGCCGGCAAACGGCGACACGCCTTGCGGATTGCTCGTCGCGCCTTGTGCGCCGGCCGCTGCGCCCGGCGTCAAACCGGCACGCATGCGGGCATCGCGATTCGACTCGGCCATCGGACGCGGGTTGCTCACACGGCCATCGCGCATGGGGCGCACGTTGCCCTGGGCGGTATCGCCGGCGGTCGGACGCACGTCGGACTGCAGCCACGGCGTGGCTTTCAACCCTTGCTGAAACTGATTGGCGCCGGCCAGGTCGTTTTGACCCGTAATCTGTGCGCGCGCGATCAACCATCCCATCGACGTGGGGCTGCGCACGACATCGACGCCCTGCGGCACCGAACCTTGCCAATACGGACCCACCAACAAGAACCGTTGCGGACCGGCACCTGCCGTGCGCGTGCCGCGCGAGGCAAACACGTCGGTCCACATATCGAACAGGGTCAGCGAGACGTAACGCTCACCGGCATCGGGCGCTTCGATCAGGAGCGGTGCGCGCGATACGTCAAACCAAAGGTTCGAATTCACACCGTCCGTGCTGGGCCAGCGCGCATCTGCCGTCGTGGCATCGGGCAACGCGGTGTGATGCGAAAACTGATTCATCGGGGCCTTGCCGTTCGCCGCCGACCCCACGCCGGTCGCGGCGCGGCGCGTCATTTCCATCAGCACCAACGGATAGGCATACACATAGGCATCGCTGGCGATGTCATTCAATTCAGCAGCCGTCACGGGCGCAGCGGCACGCGCAGGCGCTGCCTGCGTTTGCATCGGCGTTTCGGACACCAGGCGCAACTCGGAACGCGGCGCCGTGGTTTGAGCTTGCGCCGCAGTCACGAAGCACAGCGCCAGTGCGCTGGACAAAACGGCGACTGGCCATTGACGAGATTGGTTTGTTTTGCGCATGGATCCATCCTTATCGTTATTCAACCGGCGTCGAACGCGACTCCCACGCGCCGACACCCAAGTTGCTCAGGATAGGCCTCACGTGTGAAACGGGCGTTTCCATCAGCGTGTCAAAGCGCAACCAATGCACAGCAATTGCTGCGGGCGCGGGTGCGCGTTGCAGCATTTGTAAATGACGTTAAAGAGCCTGAATTATCAGCGCAGCGGCACGAAATCGATCCGAGTCGAAATGCTTGATGTAAATCGAAGGCCGATCTCATTGTGGACCTATGCACCGCCCCAGACTGCCACGCGCTTTGACCACTGCGCGCACCAGGCTCGCTCGTTGGATCATCGAGCCGCCGCGGGCATCGTCGCAGGTGCGGTTAGCGCGTATTCGGCCGCGCGTTTCCGAAACGCTCGGCCGAACGTAGCGAACATACGCCGGGGGTTTGGGAACCTCCGGCGCTCTCCCATCAGCGATGCTTGAACTGCGCGGGCCGCTTGTCGGCAAATGCCGCCATGCCCTCTTTCTGGTCTTCGGTAGCAAACAGCGAATGGAAGACGCGCCGCTCGAAGAGCAGCCCGTCGTTCAGTCCGGATTCGAAAGCACGATTGACCGTTTCCTTGGCCATCAGCACCGAAGGCAACGACATCGAGGCGATGATCGTGGCCGCATCGAGCGCCTCGTCCATCAACTTATCGGCCGCAACAACCCGCGACACGAGCCCGGACCGCTCGGCCTCATCGGCCTTCATCATGCGCGCGGTAAGCACGAGATCCATGGCCTTCGCCTTGCCTACTGCGCGCGGCAGGCGCTGCGTGCCGCCGGCGCCGGGAATCACGCCGAGCTTGATTTCCGGTTGGCCGAAACGCGCCGTGTCGGCCGCGATGATGATGTCGCACATCATCGCCAACTCGCAGCCGCCACCCAGTGCGTAGCCCGCCACTGCAGCGATCACCGGCTTGCGCACGCGCTTGAGCGTTTCCCAATTGCGGGTGATGTAATCGCTGCGATAAACATCCATGTAGCCCCAGTCCTTCATCGCGCCGATATCGGCGCCGGCGGCAAATGCCTTCTCGCTGCCGGTAATGACGATCGCACCGATCTCGTCATTGGCATCGAAGGCAAGCAAGGCTGCCCCCAGCTCGTCCATCAGCGCATCATTCAACGCGTTGAGCGCCTTGGGGCGATTCAGTGTCAGGATGCCGACGCGACCGCGCGTTTCTTGTAATACGAGAGCTTCACTCATAAATGTCTCCTCTGATCTTCGAAAGTAAACTAAGCCGATGAACGATACCGCCCTACTTTACCGCCTGGAACCCTTCGACGTCGCCGGACATCGCTTTCGGATCACACTCGAAGTGGCCCGCCCCGACCCCCAGGGGCAACACCTCTCGCTGCCGGCCTGGATCCCGGGCAGCTACCTGATCCGCGATTTTTCGCGCCAGGTCGAAACCTTGTCGGCGCGAAGCGGCACCCGGCGCGTAAACGTCGTCAAGGTCGACAACCACACCTGGCAGGCCGCGCCCTGCGAAGGCCCACTGACCGTCGAGTACATCGTGTACGCCTGGGATCTGTCGGTGCGCGGTGCGCACCTGGACGAGTCGCACGGCTTTTTCAACGGCACCAGCGTGTTCCTGAGTGTGCACGGGCAAGCGGATCGGCCCTGCCTGCTCGATCTGGTCCCGCCGGATCACGCCGAGTGGAAGGTCTATACGAGCCTGCCGGAAGCGCGCGGCCAGTCCGGCGCCGCGCGCCGCCATGGGTTTGGGCTTTACCGCGCGCCCAATTACGATGCCCTCATCGATCATCCGGTCGAAATGGGTACGCCGCAGGTCGTGCAATTCGAAGCACACGGCGCCCTGCACGAAATGGTGTTTACGGGTGTCATTCCCAAGCTGGATCTGGTGCGCATTGCCGACGATACGCAGCGCATCTGCGAGGCGCAGATTGCGTTTTTCGAACCGCGCACCAAGCGCGCGCCGTTTCTCGACAGCAGCGATCGCTATGTGTTCATGACGATGGTCACAGGCGACAGCTACGGCGGCCTGGAACACCGCGCGTCGACCGCACTGATGGCGTCCCGCAAAGACCTGCCCGTATTGGGACTGCCCGGACAGGATGAGGGCTATCGCACCTTTCTCGGTCTTGTGAGCCACGAGTATTTTCATACCTGGAACGTCAAGCGCATCAAGCCGGCGGCCTTTGCGCCATACGATCTGCGCCAGCCGGACCTGACGCGCCTGCTGTGGGTATTCGAAGGCTTTACCTCGTATTACGACGACCTGTTCTTGCTGCGATCCGGCGTGATTTCGCGCGATCACTATTTGAAGATGCTGGGCAAGACCATCACCAGCGTTGCACGCACACCCGGCCGGCACAAGCAGTCGATTGCCGAAAGCGCCTTCGATGCCTGGACCCGCTACTACAAGCAAGACGAGAATTCGCCCAATGCCTTGGTGAGTTACTACACCAAAGGTGCGCTGGTCGCGCTGGGATTGGATCTCACCATCCGCAAGGAATCAGGCGGCCGCCACTCGCTGGACGATGCGATGCGCCTGATGTGGACGCGCTATGGCCGCGACTTCTACACGGGCCAGGGCCAGGGCATCCCCGAAGATGCCATGGCGGGTTTGATCAAGGAAGCCACCGGCGTGGATACGACGCGCTTCATCGCCCGGCATGCGGAAGGCCGCAGCGATGTGCCGCTCGACACCCTGCTCCCCGAGCATGGCGTGAATGTGCGCTGGAAAGCCACCACGCCCGCCCCCACACTGGATGTGCGCGTGCGCAAACAACAGGATCAGTGGGTATTGGCGACGGTGATGGAAGGCGGCGCGGCGCACCGTGCGAGCCTGTCGGCCGGCGATGTGTTGGTGGCCATCGACGGCTTGCGAGTGGACACGAGCACGACGCTTGACGCCATGCTGGCGCGCTACAAGGCGGGCACGTCGTTGACGGTGCATGTGTTCCGTCGCGACGAATTGCGCGCTTTTCGTGTGAAGCTCGCAGCACCGGCGGCTTTGGACTGTGAATTGACGGCGCAGGTGGCGGCCTAGAGGCCGCCCATCCAGAGCCCTCCCTTAAGGGCGCGGTTCGAGCCGCGCCTGAATCGCTTTTGCGGCCACCACGCCATCGGCCAGGGACGTCACCACGCACGGATGCATGCGATGGGCGACTTCGCCGATAGCGTAGATCCCATCGACACTGGTTTCGGCCGTTTCGCGGGCGGTGCGCACGAAGCCGCGAGCGTCGCGCACGAGCCCCAGGCCCTCGGCATAAGGCACTTGCGGCACCCAGCCGTAAAAGACCAGCAGCAGATCGTACGGCAACCCATTCACGCGCCGCGCATTGATATCGACATCGTAGGCCCCGATGCGCACATCCTCGGGACGCGTGCGGTCAATCCATTGCTGTTGGGCACGCACATGCCGCGCGTAGAGATGCACCACCGCCGGATCGCGCTCGCGCACGAACGTATAGTTCTCGAAGGCGTTGTCGCCACCGCCAAGGATGGCCACGCGCAGCCCGCGGTAATCTCGATCGGCCACGTCCGAACCGGGGCCGACCAGGATGCCGGGCGCGGGCGTGGGCCCTGCCCCATCCAGACCGCGCGCGATCACGCCCGACGCAATGACCACCGTTTGGGCATGCAAGATTTGGGTCACGCCCTGTGCGTCGCGCACGGTCACCTCGAACGTTCTTTCGCGCCGCTCGACCGCGCTGACGGCGCTCTGCAATCGCATCGCAACGCCTGCGTCGACCACGCCGCGCGCGATGCGCCCGGCGATTTCATGCCCCGTCTCGCCTTGCACCAGCGGCGTCCAGTCGTCTTGAAAGGGGTTGACCCGCGCCAAGCCGCCCAACGCACCTGCCGTTTCGATCAGAAGGGGCGCGAAGCCAAGCCGCTTGAGCCAAATGGCGCAAGACGCGCCCGCAGGGCCGCCACCCACAATGATGGCGTCGTGAATCGTATTGGTTTGAGGGGCGACATCGCTCACCGGAACTCCTTCATACTGCTGCGATTGTAGCGACGCGCGCATCCCATCCCCGGCAAGCCCCGCTGCTCGATAGGGAATCCTTCACGCACGGCCTTACAATGCCCGCTCATTCCGTTCCTGGTGTTTTGCCATGCCTACTCGCCGCATCATTTTCAATCGCCTGGCGCTCGACGCGCGCATCGGCATTCTCGAGCATGAGCGACGCGCCACGCAGCCGCTGCACATCGATGCAGAAATCGATGTGGACATTCAGCGGCAGGTCGACGATCACGACATTCATACCGTGCTCGACTACCGGCAGATTCGCGAGGCCATTGTCGAAGAGTGCACGCAGGCACACGTCAATTTGATTGAAACGTTGACCGAGCAGGTGGCTGACCGGCTGATGCGGGATTTTTCCGAGATTCGCGCCGTGCGCATCCGGATCAGCAAGCCGATGGCGTTTTCCGACTGCGCGGCGGTGGGCGTGGAAACCTTCATCACACGTTCACCCTCATAACCACATCTATCGGTTAGGATTTGCGCTGACCCTCTCACATAAGGAAGCGCTATGAGCAAGGTTTACAAGGTTGCAGTACTCGTGGGCAGTTTGCGCCGTGACTCGATCAATCGCAAACTCGCATTGGCCTTCAAACGCCTGGCACCCGCCTCGTTGTCGCTCGACATCGTCGAAATCGGTGACCTTCCGCTTTACAACGAGGATATCGACGGCACGCCCGGCCCCGCGTCCTACAAAGCCTTTCGCGACAGCGTGGGTGCCGCCGATGCCGTGCTGTTCGTCACACCGGAATACAACCGTTCCGTACCAGGCGCACTGAAGAACGCGATCGACGTAGGCTCACGCCCCTATGGCAAGAGCGTGTACAGCGGCAAGCCGGCCGCCGTGGTCAGCTCCTCGCCCGGCGCAATCGGCGGTTTCGGCGCCAATCATCACTTGCGGCAGTCGCTGGTGTTTCTCGATATGCCTTGCATGCAGCAGCCCGAGGCCTATCTGAGCAATGCCGGCACGTTCTTCAATGAGCAAGGCGAGCTGTCCGATTCGATCAAGCCGTTCCTCGAGAAAATTCTCGCGACGTTCGAGAAGTGGGTGACCACCCACGCGGCTGCGAAGTAAATGCGATGCGGGTTGCGGAGGGCGCGCCCGTGCGACTCGCCGTATAGCGCGTCGCTTATCGTGCGGCTTCCTGCCCTGCAGCACGCGTCGTCTCCGGTGCCAGTCCGGATGGCGGCGCGGGTCGCGCCTCGGGACGAATGAACGACATGCGCGTTTCCGTGCCGCCGGCGAACACCAGCGGTGTTTGTGCAAACGTCGCGTCGCCGAACAGCGCATCTTCGCTGACGGTGGCCAGATCCGACGCAAGTCCCTTGAAGTCGAACAGATCGGTGTCGGCGAGATGCGAGGGCACCACATTGGACAGCGCTCGAAACACGTTATCGACGCGGCCGGGCGTTTCGCGCTCCCACTGATGCAGCATTTCCTTCACTTTCTGGCGCTGCAGATTTTCCTGCGAGCCGCACAGATTGCAGGGAATGATCGGAAACGCTTTGCCACGGGCGTACGTCGCAATGTCCGACTCTTTGCAAAACGCCAGCGGGCGGATCACCACATGCGCACCATCGTCGGTGGCGAGTTTGGGCGGCATGGCTTTCATCTTGCCGCCGAAAAACATATTCAGGAAAAACGTTTCGACGATATCGTCGCGATGATGGCCCAGCGCGATCTTGTTCGCCCCCAGTTCCTTGGCGGTGCGATAGATCACGCCCCGGCGCAGCCGCGAGCATAGCGAACAGGTAGTCTTGCCCTCCGGCACTTTCTCTTTGACGATCGCGTGCGTATCGGCCTCGACGATGCGATACGGCACGCCCACCGCTTCGAGATAATCGGGCAACACGTCTTCCGGAAAACCGGGGTGCTTCTGATCGAGATTCATCGCGATGATCTTGAAATCGATCGGCGCGCGCTTTTGCAAGGCCATCAGCACCGCAAGCATCGTGTAGGAGTCTTTACCGCCACTCATGCACGCCAGGATGGTGTCGCCGTCTTCAATCATGTTGAAAGCCGCGATCGCTTTGCCGGTTTCGGATTGAAGCCGGTTTTCAAGACGATTGAAATTATTCGAGGCTTTCATGACCCATCACACAACACGTTAAGTCCCTTCCCATGTGGGACCGGGCACGTCGATCTCGAACATTTCAAGCACACGTTTTACGGTGTGATCGACCATCTCTTCGATGGTGCGAGGCCGATGGTAAAACGCCGGCAACGGCGGAAAAATAATGCCGCCCATTTCGGTGACTGCCGTCATATTGCGTAGGTGCGCAAGATTGAACGGCGTTTCGCGCACCAGCATGACCAGCCGCCGCCGTTCTTTCAACGTGACATCCGCCGCACGCGTGATCAGGTTATCCGACAGCCCGATCGCCACGGCCGCCAATGTGCGCATCGAGCACGGCACGATCACCATGCCCGCGGTTGCGAAGGCACCGCTGGCCAGAGTGGCACCCACATCGCGCACGCTGTGCACATGATCGGCCAACGCTTGTACCTCATGGCGCGAAATATCCAGCTCATGCTTGATATTCAGCACGCCGGACGACGAGATGATCACATGCGTTTCCACATCCGGCACATCCCGCAGCACCTGCAGCATGCGCACGGCATAGATGGAGCCGGTCGCCCCCGTGATGCCGATCACCAACCGGCGTTTTGGCGGCGCCTGTTCCAACAGCGACATCAGGCCGTCGCGCCCGAACCGTCCAGCATCGTTTTCAGTTCGCCGCTTTCGTTCATCTCATTCATGATGTCCGAACCGCCCACGAACTCACCCGAAATGTACAACTGGGGAATCGTCGGCCAGCTGGAGAATTCCTTGATGCCCTGGCGGACATCGTCATCTTCCAATACGTTGACGGTGACGAGCTTCTTCACGCCATTGCCTTTCAGGATCTGAATGGCCTTGCCGGAAAAGCCGCATTGCGGAAATTGTGCCGTGCCCTTCATGAAGAGCACGACGGGATGTTGTGTGACGGTGTCACGGATAAAGGTTTGAACGTCGCTCATGGTGACCTCAAAATCAGGTGAATGAATCAATTATAGGTATCCGCCGGAAATCCGCTCGATTCCGGCCAGATCGCGTCGGCTTTCCACCCGGGAAAAGCCGTTTTCAATAAGCAGCGACCGCACGGCCTCGGCCTGGGTCCAACCGTGTTCGACCCATAACGCGCCGCCCGGGTTCAATCGCCCGACGGCACCGGCCACGATCTGAATCAGATCGGCCATGCCGCAGGCATGATCCGTCAGCGCGCCTGCCGGCTCGAAGCGCAGATCGCCCGCTTGCAGATGGGGATCGTCGGCGGCAATGTAAGGGGGGTTCGACACGATAACGTCAAATCGGCGATCGGCAGCCAGCGGCTCGAACCAGGATCCGGTGAGCCACTCCACGGTCGCCCCCAGCGCCGCACCGTTATCGCGCGCCACGGCCAATGCGGCGGGACTCTCGTCGACGGCGACCATCTGCGCGTGCGGGCACGCCAGGGCCACACTGACGGCGATGGCCCCACTGCCGGTGCCCAGATCCAGCACGGAAACGCGGTCTGATGGCCACGCGGTGGCGTGTTGGGCCGTGCCTGGTGTTGCGTTGCCGGGCTCAGCCGCGCACGGCGCTCGGCGAGCGACGGCAGCCTCGACTTCGGCAATCGCCGTTTCCACCAGCAACTCGGTGTCCGGACGCGGAATGAGCACGTCGGGGGTCACGCGGAATCGGTGGCCCATGAACTCGCGCCAACCCAGAATATAGGCCATGGGTTCGCCTGCGATCCGGCGGGCGGCGGCAGCGGTAAACGCCTGCACTGCAGCGTCGGGCAGCAGGTCGGTATCGTGCGCCAGCAGCCAACTGCGTGGTTTATCGAGCGCCGCTTCAAGCAACATGCGCGCTTCCAGGCGCGGCAAACCACTCGCCGCCTGCAGCGAGCGCGGCGTGCTCTCACCCTGCGCAAGGTTGGCCATCGTGCTCAAACGTCGTCGCCCAGCGCCGCCAGCAACTCGGCCTGGTGTTCGGCGATCAGGGCGCCGGTGAGCTCTTCGAGATCGCCTTCCATGATCTGCCCCAGCTTGTAGAGCGTGAGGTTGATGCGGTGGTCGGTAAGACGGCCCTGCGGAAAGTTATACGTGCGGATGCGCTCGGAGCGATCGCCCGTGCCCACCAGTGATTTGCGCTCGGCGGCTTCCTTGCCTTGGCGTTCGCGCATTTCGGCGTCTTTCAACCGCGCGGCCAATACTTGCAGCGCCTTGTCCTTATTGCGATGCTGCGAGCGGTCATCCTGGCATTCCACCACCAACCCCGTGGGCAAGTGCGTGATGCGCACGGCAGAATCGGTTTTGTTGATGTGCTGGCCGCCCGCGCCGCTGGCACGGAACGTGTCGATGCGCAGATCCGACGGATTGATCACGATTTCGGTCGCCGCATCCGCTTCGGGCAGCACGGCCACCGTGCACGCCGAGGTGTGGATTCGACCCTGCGCTTCGGTCGCCGGCACCCGCTGCACGCGGTGCGCGCCCGACTCGAACTTCAAGCGGCCGTAGGCGCCGTCGCCATCCACGCGCACGATGACTTCTTTGTAGCCGCCCAGCTCCGACGCACTTTCCGACATCAGCTCGACCTTCCATCCGCGGTTTTCGGCATAGCGCGAATACATGCGCAGCAGATCGCCTGAAAACAGCGCACTCTCGTCACCGCCCGTGCCGGCGCGGATTTCCAGAAACAGACTGCGCCCGTCGTTGGGATCGCGCGGCAACAGCAACCGCTGCAGATCGGCCCCCAACGTTTCGAGCTTGCCCTTCGAGGCACGAATCTCCTCCTCGGCCAGGCCTTTCATTTCTGGGTCGCCAAGCATCTCTTGTGCGGTCGACAGATCGTCTTCGGCTTGCGTGTAGGTGCTGAAGGCGGCGACCACCGGATCGAGTTCAGCGCGCTCACGCGACAACTTGCGAAAACGATCCATATCGTTGGCCGCATCGGGATCGGCCAGCAAGGCGTCGACTTCGATCAGACGGCGAGACAATTGCTCGAGCCGGCTGCGCATGGAGGATTTCATAACGAATAAACCAGAAGGGAGACAGGACCGGACGGAGGACGTCCAGACAATGCGCCACGCGAAGATCCCGCGCGACCTGCGACGCGACCGCCGCTACCGACGCGAGTCGGAGGTCGGGAAAAGACGTGGCACCCAGGTCAGCAATTGCTCGCGCTCACCGGCTTCGCTGCGGTTGAGCGCCGCCAGCGGACCATGCAGGTACTTCTGCGTGAGCCCATGGGCCAACTGCTCCATCACGGCCTCGGGCGACTCGCCCCGCGCCAGCGCACGGCGGGCACGATCGAGCTCCTGCACCCGCAAGGCATCGGCCGACTGATGCAAATCACGAATGACTGGAACCACGGCACGGGATTGCATCCAGTGCATGAAGTTGTCCACCCGCGTATCGATGATGGCTTCGGCTTGCACCACTGCTGCGCGACGCGCATCGGTGCCGCTCTGCACGAACTTGCCGAGATCGTCGACCGAATACAGATAAATGTCGTCCAGGCGGCCCACTTCGGGCTCGATGTCGCGCGGCACGGCCAGATCCACCATGACGATGGGGCGGTGCCGGCGCAGCTTAGTCGCCCGCTCGACCATCCCCAGGCCGAGGATGGGCAAGGAGCTGGCCGTACAGGAGACGATCACGTCGAAGTCGGCCAGACGATCGGGCAGATCGGCCAACTTCATGGTTTGGGCAGAAAAGCGATCGGCCAGCGTTTCAGCGCGAGCCAGCGTGCGGTTGGCCACCACCATGCTGCGCGGCTTCTGCGCCGCAAAGTGTGTGGCACAGAGCTCGATCATTTCGCCGGCGCCGATGAAGAGCAGACGCGTCTGGCTCATGTCGCCAAACACCCGCTCGGCCAAACGCACCGCCGCCGCAGCCATCGACACCGAATGCGCGCCGATCGACGTTTGCGAGCGCACTTCCTTCGCGACCGAGAACGTGCGCTGGAAGAGCTGATGCAACAGGGTGCCCAACGAACCCGCCTCGCCCGCGGTGCGGACGGCGTCTTTCATCTGGCCCAGAATCTGCGGCTCGCCCAACACCATGGAATCGAGGCCGCTGGCCACGCGAAACGCGTGACGCACGGCATCGCCTTGCTGGTGACGGTACAAATGGGGCTGCAACGCGCCAGCCTCGATCTTGTTGTAATCGGCTAGCCACGCGGGCAATTGCTCGGCGACCTGCGGCTCGGCCGCGCAGTACACCTCGGTGCGATTACAGGTAGAGAGAATGGCCGCTTCGCGTACCGCACCGCCGAAGGCAGCGCGTAATCCCTCGATGGCCGGCTTGATCAGATCGACGGGCATGGACACCCGCTCGCGCACCGAAACGGGCGCTGACGTGTGGTTCAAACCGAAGGTCAGGACATCAATCGACATCGTAAGTGCTGCGCACAGCGTGGTTCACGCGTAAACAGGGATTGCAACGAAGTTAGACTTAAAGTATAGCGCTTGAGGCCCGATCCGTCCCGGTCGTACCCCGGTACGACGCACAAAGCGTGATCTTTTTGCTGCGTTGCGTGCACGACTTCAATTTTTTGTGTAATATGCGGCTCTCTCGTTGGCCCGGTAGCTCAGTCGGTAGAGCAGAGGATTGAAAATCCTTGTGTCGGTGGTTCGATTCCGCCCCGGGCCACCAAAGTATTTTTGCTGGATTGCCGATCCAGCAACGCAGTCGAAAAAGCCTCCTTCACCGGGGGCTTTTTTTCGTCCGCCGCTTTTGCTTTGTTCGTCATCTTCTCTTGCGCGGCTGGGCCGCCGCAGGCAATGCGTATTTTGCATTGGGCATGCGCGACACGCTGGGGCATGCTTTGCCCATGAATACTCCCAATCAATATGGATGCATCGGCATCCTGGGCGGCATGGGCCCTGCCGCCACGATCGACTTCATGGCCAAGATCGTCGCCCACACCTCTGCCGCCTGCGATCAGGAGCATGTGCCGATGCTGGTGCATTGCATTCCGCAAATCCCCGATCGCTCGACGGCCATTCGCGCCGGCACCGACGAACCGTTCGCCTGGCTGCTCGATGGCCTGCACAAGCTGGAAGCCGCAGGCGCGGACTACATCGCCATCCCCTGCAATACCGCGCACTTCTGGCATGAGCGGCTGGCCGCTGCAGCGCGCGTGCCGATCCTTCATATTGCGCAAGCCACCGCCGACGCCCTCACTGCCGGGGGCCAGTCTCCCGGGCGGGTGGCGCTGATGAGCACGCGCGGCACCGTCGGCACGCGGATGTACCAGTCGCGTCTCGAACATCAGGTCGACGAATTCATCGTGCCGGACGAGGCCGAGCAAGAAATGATCGATACCGCAATCTGGTCGGTGAAGGCCGGCAACATCGCCCTGGGCCGCGAGAGCGCCCAGCGCGCGGCCGCACGGCTTTTTGCGCAAGGCGCCGAACGTGTCCTGCTTGCCTGCACCGAGTTGCCGGTGGTGCTCACACGCGAGATGATGGGCACATCGGCAGTAGACTGCACGGACGCGCTCGCCCGAGCGTGCGTCGTGGCGTCGGTGAGTGGCCGTGTTGCGGATCACCCGCTGCCTGAAATGGAGGCTGCTGCCTGATGGATATGCGCTGGCTGCAAGACTTTTTGACGGTTGCGGAACTGGGCAATTTCACCCGGTCCGCCATGGAGCGGCACACGTCGCAGACCGCATTCAGTCGGCGCATTCAGGCCCTGGAGGCCTGGCTGGGCGTGGCGCTGATCGATCGCAGCGTGTTTCCCACCCGGCTCACGCCCGAAGGGGAACAGTTTCGCGGCCAGGCTGCGGAGATTCTTGAAAAGCTGCTGGAGGCCAAGGCGGGCCTGACCGATCCCTCACTCTCCCGGCGAGACAAGGTGCGCATCGCCTTACCGCACGCGCTGGCGCTGGGACGCTTGCCGACCTGGTGGGCGACGTGGTCGAACGGCCGCTCGCTGAGTTGCCAGGCCGTTCCGGGCAATGTGCACGACACCGTGACATCGCTGGCGGCAGGCGAAGCCGATGTCCTGCTTTGCTTTCATCATGCCCAGCAACCGATTCATCTCGACACCGACCGTTTCGACCGGCTGGTGATCGGCACCGAGCGCCTGCGGCCTTATGTCGCCACCGATCATGCCGAGCACTGGTCATTGACCAAGGCACGCGGCAAACCGCCCGCGCCGCTCCTGATGTATTCGGCCGGCACGTACCTGGGCCGCATGGTCGACCTGATTGCGCAAAGCGCGCCGGAGCCCCTGGTCGGCCAGGGCGTGTTCGAAAGCGACATGGCCGATGTGCTGGCCAATGTGGCGGTGTCGGGCCAAGGTGTTGCTTGGCTTCCGGAATGCACGGCGATTCAGAAAGGCGATCTGCTTACCCCCCTGGGCGACGAAAAGTGGTCCATGACCCTATCGCTGGTGGCTTATCGCGATCGAACCAATGGCGCGCTGGCCCTGAACCGGCTGTGGGCCGGGATCGTGGCCAGCCAGGACAATCCGCACCCTTAACGCTTACCGCACCACCGAAAAGGTAGGGACGATGCCAGAACGCAAGCCAGTTCAACATGCACCCGCATTGCCGCACGTGAACCACGAGGCGAGCTGCTTCATATTGAGCGGTGGGATGGTGGTCGACGGATCGGGCGCCCCACCCTTTCGCGCCGACGTGTTCGTGCAAGGCGACCGCATCGCCGCCATCGGTACGCTCGATGCGCCGTCCGATGCGCACATCATCGATGCCACCGGCCTGGTCATCGCGCCGGGGTTCATCGACTCCCATACGCACGACGATGGTTATCTGCTGGCCCATCCCGACATGACGCCAAAGGTGTCCCAAGGCATTACCACGGTCGTGACCGGCAACTGCGGCATCAGCCTCGCCCCCTTTTCCCCACGCGACATTCCGCAGCCCCTCGATCTTCTGGGGCCCCCTGCACTCTTTCGCTTCGATTCCTTTGCGGGCTGGTTGGCCGCACTGCGCGCTACGCCTGCGGCCACGAACGTCATTCCCCTGGTAGGGCACACCACCCTGCGGGTCGAATGCATGGCAGACCTGGACCGGCCGGCCGACGAGAATGAAATCGCGCGCATGCGTGCGCTGCTCGATGACGCCATGCACGCGGGCGCCTTTGGCTTGTCGACGGGGACGTTCTACCCCCCCGCCGCACACGCGACCACGGACGAGATCATCGCCGTCGGCGCGCCGCTGCGCGAACATGCCAGCGTGTATGCCACCCACCTGCGCGACGAAGCCGATCTGATCGTAGATGCCATGGAAGAGGCACTGACGATCGGCCGCGCCTTGAATGCCCTCGTCGTGTTCTCGCACCACAAATTGGCGGGCGAAAAAAACCATGGCCGCTCGAAAGAAACGCTGGCCCTGATCGAACAGGCGGCCGCCCGCCAGCCTGTGTGCCTCGACTGCCATCCCTACCCCGCCACGTCGACCATGCTGCGGCTGGATCGCGTGCGCATCTCGCGCCGTACGATGATCACCTGGTCGAAAGGCTATCCCGCCGCCACCGGAAGAGACTTCAGCGACGTCATGGCCGAATTGGCCCTGGACGACGAGGCTGCGCTCAAACGCCTCGCACCCGCCGGCGCCATCTATTTTCTGATGGACGAGCGCGACGTGGAACGCATCATCACGCATCCGCTCGCCATGGTGGGATCCGACGGCTTGCCGTTCGATCCTCATCCCCATCCGCGGCAATGGGGCACGTTCACCCAAGTGCTGCGCAAACTGGTGCGTGAATCGCAGGTGATGACACTCGAAGCCGCCATTCACAAGATGACCGGTCTGGCGGCCCGTAATTACGGCATCGCCCAGCGCGGCCTGCTGCAGGCCGGCTATTTCGCCGATCTTGTCCTGCTCGATGCCGAGCGCGTGACGGACAACGCTACATTCGCAGCCCCGATCCAGGTGAGCACCGGCATCGAACAGGTCTGGGTCAATGGGCAACCGGTGTGGGATGGCAAGACCGGTAAAAGTGGTCTGGTTCCAGGCCGCGTGCTACAGCGTTCGACGCCGATGAGCGCTGCCGGCTGACAATGCCAACCTGACGCCCGGACACATCAGGCACACAACCGCCACAAAACCTTCGCATTGCGGCGAATAGTCGCCCGTATCGACACCCAACGCAGCAAAGTTGCAACATTTTCTGGTTTGGGTACCCAAAGGAAAGAATTTTGTGCTTCTTCGCGAGGCAGAACGACGGAAAATGGTAGCCTCTCGTCCCGTTATCGACCGTCCCGTTCCTATCGCATCGATGCCGAATTCCCTTGCCGCACAACAACAGATCGCCGTACTCGACGCCCGAGCCACCCGCCACGCGGTGACGCACGAAGGCAAAACCGTCCAATGGCGGCGTTTTGGCAATGGTGCCCCCCTGGTGCTCCTGCACGGCGGGCATGGCAGCTGGATGCATTGGGTGCGCAACATCGAAAGTCTTGCGGCCAAGCACACGGTGTGGGTGCCCAACATGCCGGGCTATGGCGACTCCGATCTGCCTGACGGCGACACCCTCGATACCCTGGTCACGTTTCTGGGCAAGACGCTCAATCAATTGGTTGGCCCGCGCACGCGGATATCCCTCGCCGGCTTTTCCTTCGGCGGATTGGTCGCCGCCCACTTGGCCGCCACGCGCCCGGTCGAACGGCTCACTTTGCTCGGGCCGGGCGGGCACGCATCGCCCCGCCGCCAGGCCGAACCGATGGTGAACTGGCGTGAGGCGGCCACCGATGCCGAACTCGACGCTGCAATGCGGCATAACTTGAGCGTATTTATGCTGTCGTCGTCACAAGCCGTCGACGATCTGGCCACGCGCGTCCATCTTTTGTCGTGCCAACACACGCGTTTTCGCAGTAAGAATCTCTCGCAAGGCGGGGGACTCGCCGAGGCCTTGAAGGCTTATGGCGGACCCACCTTATTAATATGGGGCGAACACGACGTGACTGCCGATCCGGCCACAATCGCCCCGGCGCTCGCGGCCGAGATTCCGCAGACCGACTATCGCATCGTTGCGGGCGCCGGCCACTGGGTTCAGTTCGAACAAGCCGAAGCTGTCAACTTCCTGTTGCAGACCTGGCTGGGATGTGGCGATAAACTGACGCCAGATCACATCGCATACCAAAATGAGGGACAGGGATAAGGGGTCCCTGGCACTTCTGTTTCCACACTGTGCAAGAATGTTGAACAAATCTGCTTTCACAGCCGAAAGCTACGGGGATTTACGTGCTCGCTAAATATCAAACATCCGGATCGTTTCGCTTTGCCCGATTCTTTTGCGCCGCAACATTGACCGCCCTCCTCGCTCCAGGGTTGGCCAGCGCATTTTCCTTTGACGACGTTGCCAAACTGGCGGCCGAATCGTCGAAGAAGAAATACGAAGCCCCGCAATCGAATCTGCCCGATGAACTCAAGGCGCTGAAATACGCCGGCTATCAGGAAGTGCGCTATCGCGACGATCGCCTGCACTGGAACGACGCCAACACGCGCTACAAATTGAGTTTCTATCATCAGGGCATGCACTTCGACGTGCCGGTGAAGATCAACGAAGTCGATGCAAAGGGTGTTCACGAAATCCCCTTCAACCCGGATGACTTCACGTACGGCTCGCTGAAGCTGGATCAGGCTGCCCTGAAGAATCTGGGCTTTGCCGGGTTCAAGGTGCTGTATCCCGTCAATTCGGAAAAGAAGCCGAACGACGAGCTCACCACGTTTTTGGGCGCAAGCTACTTTCGCGTGATCGGCAAGAACCATATCTATGGTCTGTCGGCCCGCGGCCTGGCCATCGATACGGCACTGCCGTCGGGCGAAGAGTTCCCGCGCTTCACGCAGTTCTGGATCGAGAAGCCGGGCGCGGAAGACCGCAATCTGGTGATCTATGCGTTGCTGGATTCGCGCCGTGCCACGGGCGCCTATCGCTTTACGATCAAGCCCGAAGATGACACCGTCGTCGACGTGAAATCGCAGATCTACCTGCGCGAGAAGGTCGACCGCCTGGGTGTTGCCCCGCTGACCAGCATGTATTTGTACGGGTCGAACCAGCCGTGGCCTACGCCGAACTATCGTCCCGAATTACATGATTCGGACGGCTTGGCGATGCACACCGGCAACGACGAATGGATCTGGCGTCCGTTGAACAATCCGAAGAAATTGGCGGTGAGCGCATTCGGTGCCGAAAACCCCAAGGGCTTCGGTTTGCTGCAGCGCGCCCGCTCGTTCAGCCGCTATGAGGATCTCGACGACCGCTACGAGAAGCGTCCCAGCCTGTGGATCGAACCTCAGGGCGATTGGGGCAAGGGCAGTGTGCAACTGGTCGAAATCCCCACGGGTGATGAAACCAACGACAACATCGTGGCCTTCTGGGTACCCGATCAGCAGCCCAATCCGGGTGAGCCGCTCAATGTGGACTACCGCATGACGTGGACGATCAAAGAAGCCAATACCCACAAGACGCCGTTGGCCTGGGTGCAACAGACGCGCCGCTCGCGCGAAGAAGTGAAAGGTCCCGATCTGATCCGCCGTTGGGACGGCAGCATTGCCTACATCATCGATTTCGTGGGTCCCTCCCTCAAGGACCTGCCGGCCGACAAGCAAGTTCAGGCGCAGTTCTGGGCCGACGCCAATGCCGAAGTGATGGAAGTCAATGTGCGCCCCAATGAAGTGACGCAAGGCCGTCGCCTGACGGTTCGCGTCAAGGTGAAGGACCCCGCCAAACCCGTGGAAATGCGCGCGTCGTTGACCGACGGCCAGACCCCGCTCACCGAAACATGGACGTACCGGATCCCGGTCAATGAAACTCAACCGAAATGATCCCGCGGAAAGCGCCCGAGACTATCTTGGGCGTCTTCCCCTGCCTGCGCAGCAGCTCGAGCTTGTCATGCAGGAAGTGGATAACGCGACTGCCCGCGGCCAGGATCCCATCGAGGCCATGCATCGCGCATTGGCCGAGACGCCTGGCCAGGACCCTGTAGCCGCCTCCACCAAAGAGCGCCTGCGTCTGGCGTTTGGCGATGGACTGGCGCGCGAGGCGGGCCTGGATACCGACGGCACCACAGGCGACGCACGCCTGCGCGTCGCCCCCCCGCTCAACCGCACCGCAATGTCGCCCGAGCCCTGGACGACCAATCCGGTCGTGCGCGGCTGGCGCCGGTTGCGCAACCGCGTCACGCACAAGAGCCGCCCGGGCCGCGCGCACACCGACCAGGAAGATTCCAGTTGGCGCGCCGCAGGCAGCCGCCGGCGCTTTGTGCTTCTGGTGGCCATCACGGTACAAACCGTATTCGCCACATTGACGATGAAATCCGTGCTGCCCTACCAGGGCACGCAATGGCTTGAAATCGCCATCCTGTTCTTGTTTGCACTGCTTTTTCTGTGGGTATCGGCCGGGTTCTGGACGGCCATGATGGGCTTTCTGCAATTGCTGATCGGCCGCGACCGCTACAGCATCTCGGCCCGCAGCGTGGAAGACGGCCCTGTGGACGCCAACGCGCGCACGGCCATCGTCATGCCCATCTGTAATGAAGATGTGGCCCGGGTATTTGCCGGGCTGCGCGCGACCTACGAATCGTTGGCGCAAACCGATTCGCTCGATCGCTTCGATATCTTCATTTTGAGCGATAGCTACAAGGCAGATATCTGCGTTGCCGAGCAAAAGGCCTGGCTCGATCTGTGCCGCACGGTGAACGGTTTCGGCCGCATCTTCTATCGCCTGCGGCGCCGGCGCGTGAAGCGCAAGAGCGGCAACATCGACGATTTTTGCCGTCGCTGGGGCGCCAACTACAAATACATGGTGGTGCTGGACGCCGATAGCGTGATGAGCGGCGCCTGCTTGAAGCAGCTGGTTCGCTTGATGGAAGCCAGCCCCGATGCCGGCATCATTCAGAGCGCGCCGCAAGCCAGCGGCATGGACAGTCTCTACGCGCGGCTGCAGCAGTTTGCTTCGCGCGTGTACGGCCCGCTCTTTACCGCCGGCATGCACTACTGGCAGTTGGGCGAGTCGCACTACTGGGGCCATAACGCCATCATCCGGCTCGAGCCCTTCATGCGTCATTGCGTGCTGGCACCCTTGCCCGGACGCGGCTCGTTTGCTGGCGCCATCCTCTCGCACGACTTCGTTGAAGCGGCGCTGATGCGCCGAGCAGGCTGGGGCGTCTGGATCGCGTACGACCTGCCGGGCAGCTTCGAGGAACTGCCGCCCAACCTGCTGGACGAGTTGCAACGCGACCAGCGCTGGTGCCACGGCAACCTGATGAACTTCCGGCTGTTCCTGATCAATGGCTTTCACCCGGTTCACCGCGCGGTGTTCCTAACCGGGGTGATGTCGTATCTGTCGGCCCCGCTGTGGTTCCTGTTCCTCATCCTGTCAACCGCGCTGTTGGGTGTACACACGCTGACCGAACCGCAATATTTCGTCGAGCCGAATCAGCTGTTCCCGATCTGGCCGCAGTGGCATCCCGAAAAAGCCGTGGCGCTGTTTTCCACCACGTTTGTGCTGCTCTTCCTGCCGAAGCTGCTCGGCGTGATGCTTACGTGGGCGCAAGGCACCAAGGCCACTCGTCTGTACGGCGGGCGCAAGCGCATGGGCGTGAGTCTGGTGCTGGAAGTGCTGTTTTCGATGCTGCTCGCGCCCGTGCGCATGCTGTTTCACACGCGCTTCGTGCTGTCCGCGTTCCTGGGCCTGTCGGCCAAATGGGTGTCACCCGCGCGCGACAATAACGAAACGACCTGGGGCGACGCCATTCGTCGTCACGGTGGTCAAACGCTGCTGGGCATCGCCTGGACCGCGCTTGTGGCATGGCTCGATCCGATCTTCTTGCTGTGGATGGCGCCGATTTTGCTGGCCCTGTTCCTGATCATTCCGCTATCGGTGTATTCGAGCCGAGTGGGATTGGGACGGCGCTCGTATCTGATGCGCCTGTTCCGTATCCCGGAAGAAACGCAGCCGCCCACCGAGCTCGCCGCCACGCGCCGCTACGCCGCCATCAATCGCTCGGCGACGCACACGCCCACGTTTGAAGACGCGGTGGCCGACCCGGTCACCAACGCACTGGCCTGCGCCATGGCCACGTCGCGCCACATGTTCAACCCCCTGAACGAGGCGCAACGCCAGGCCGTGGTGGACGATGCGGTGTCTCGCGGACTGGTCCAGCTTACCGAGCCGCAAAAGCTGCGCTTGTTGAACGACCCCATCGCGCTCTCGCGTCTGCATGCCCGCATGTGGCAAGAGCCATCGGAAGAAGCCGAAGCGCTGCGGCAACGCACGCTGCGCACGGATAGGCCGTTTGGTGAGGGTGTGCTGGCAATTTGACCATCAGTCATACCGGCGATCCGATGCCGGCACGCCAGATGAAAAAAAGCCGATCGCAGCGATCGGCTTTTTTTTGGCCTGCAACGTGGGGATATCGTCAAACCGCGTCGATGAGGTCGGTGCCGTAGGAGTTGTCGATCACGCACAACCACTGGCCTGCGGACGCTTTGCGAAACACGTACGTGGCGCGCCGCTCGGTCGTCACGGGCTGGCCGTCATCGCCTTTGGTCTGCAACATCGTCTGCATCAGCACCAACGCCGTATCGCCACTCTCAACCACCTTCATCTCACCTTGCGTGACGACCATGCTGTGCTTGAAGTGCTCGGCGATGGCAACGAATGCCCGGCGAATCTGAGCCTTCCCGGTGGCGTGCATGCCGGGCTTGACCACCAGCGTGGCATCGTCGGCGTAGTAGGTCATCAAGGTGTCGAAATCTTCGGCCGTGATGGCGCGATCGCACGCCTGAATGATGTGTTTGAGTTCCTGCAGTACGGCATCCATTGCGATTATTTACCCAGCACCTTGATCGGTTTGCCGTCCTGCCATGCTTGTACGGCGGCTACCGCGTTTTCATAGAACGCGCGGAAATTGCTTTCGCTCACGTACCCCAGATGCGGCGTAAGCACGACGTTGTCGAGCGTGCGAATTGGATCGTCGGCGGGGAGCGGCTCTTGATCGAACACATCCAGACCAGCGCCACCGATCTTGTGATCTTTCAGTGCCCGCAACAACGCGTCGTTATCGACCAGCCCCGCGCGGGACGTATTCACAAAGAATGCGCCCGGCTTCATCGCGTCGATGGCTGCGGCATCCACAATGTGACGCGAGCGCGCGCTCAGAACCAGGTGCACGCTGACCGCATCCGACGTGGCAAAGAGTTCTTGCTTCTCGACGCGCTTCACGCCGATCTCAGCCGCCTTCTCGTCCGTGAGGTTTGTGCTCCATGCCACCACGTCCATGCCGAATGCCAAACCCACACGCGCCGTTGCCGCGCCAAGCTTGCCCAAGCCCACCACGCCAAGCCGTTTGCCTGCCAGAGGCACCGGCATGCGCGTTTGCCACTGGCCCCGCCGCATCGATTCGTTTTCATGCGGCAGGTTCTTGAACAGCGCCAGCAGCAGGGTCCAGGCGAGCTCGGAGGTGGCGTACGTGCCATCGGCGCTGCCGGGCGCGCCGCATACCGTGATGCCCTGCGCCTCGCAGGCCGCAAGATCGATCGCGTTGTTGCGCAGGCCCGTGGTCACCAGCAGCTTGAGATTGGGCAGTGCGGCAATCTGCGCTGCCGGGAAGGGCGTGCGTTCGCGCATCGCGATGATGACGTCGAAGGGCTTCAATGCCGCATCGCGATCCGGACCTTCAGGCAGGTAGTGCTGGAACGTAGTGACCTCGGACCTGAGCGTTTTCCAATCGGCGTAGGTTTCAGCCACACCGTGATAGTCGTCCAGAATGGCAATCTTCATGTGTTGCTCCTGCGTGGTGTCGATCTACCGGCGGTAGGCAAGTGGATTAGGGCGCCATCGAAGCGCGCCGTTCAACTTCAGTATTCAACTTCAGTATTCAACGTCAACGTTCAACTTCAATATCCAACGTGTGCAACGCCGCGCGATCTACTTCAATCGCGCTTGCAGCATCTCCAAGGGCAGTGCGCCGCTGATGCGTGTGCCATCGGCGAAGAATAATGTGGGCGTGCCTTGAATCATCAATTGCTTCCCGAACGCCAGCACCTTGTCGGACGGATCCGAGCATTGTGCCGTGGGCGGCGTCTTGCCGTTGAGCATCCAGGCATCCCAGGTCTTGCCAGGATCCTTGGCGCACCACACGTCGCGCGACTTCACACGTGAGTCGGGGGCGAGAATGGGATAAAGAAAGGTATAGATCGTGACGTCGCTCACGTCTTCCATCGTTTTGCGCAATTGCTTGCAGTAGCCGCAGTTGGGATCTTCGAAAATGGCGACACGGCGCGCGCCGTTGCCCTTGACCTGCTTGATGGCCAGATCGAGCGGCAACTGGTCGAAGGAGATCCTGCCCAACTGCTCTTGCCGCGCCTGCGTCACATCCTGGCGGGTGGCAGCATCGATCAACGGCCCTTCCATTACCCAGTTCACGCCTTCATCGGTGTAGACCAGATCCATGCCCAATTGGATTTCGAACAATCCATAAGGGGTACGGTGAACGGCCGTGACGGGCATGCCGGAAAAGCGCTGCATGAACCGCTGCCGCACGCCGTCCGAAATCGGATCGGGCGCCAGATCGGTGGTCGACACGCTCTTCTGTCCGGGGTTGGGACGGCCGACATCGTTCGTGCCGATCGACGTGGTACCGGTGGTGGCCGCTTTGCCGGCCGCATTGGGCGGGTTGTCGGTATTGACGTTGGCACCCATCGTTCCGGTGCCGATCGATGCCGCAACAGCGGAGCCCCCCACGGCGCCCAGCGCGCCGATGGCGACTGCGACGGCCAGCAACGACTGTTTGAAACCCATCATGATTCTCTCCTCTCGATCGTGCGGCGCGATATTGGCGTGGTGCCAACAGTCGATCGCCCCGATCCGTTTTACTTGCCCGACGCGCTATCGATCAGACGACGCTTGATCGCCGGCATCGCATTCACTGCGCGCATTCCTGCATTCCGCAACCACGCTACCGGAGGCAACGAGGTGGCAAACAATTGGTACAAGCCATCCGTCGCCAACCGCATGGCCGCGACCGGCTCGGCACGCGCGCGCCGGTATCGGCGCAGCACCTGCAGATCGCCTGCCGATTGCATCGGCGATCTTGCGGCCACGATTTCGGCCAACGCCTCGACGTCGCCCAAGCCCAGATTCAGACCCTGCCCGGCCAGCGGGTGCACACGATGGGCAGCGTCGCCCACCAGCGCGACGCCTGGCGCAATCATCTCGCCCTGCTCCACAAACAGCGGAAAGCCATGCAACGGACCGTTGGGCACCAAGGTTCCCAGTCGATTGCGCGTGACGGCCGCCAATTGCGCCGAAACCGCGTCCCGCTGGGCTTCAGGGCTGAGCGCGAGCAAGGCCTGCGCGCGCGGCGTGGCCATCGACCAGACCATCGACACTTGCGGTCCGCGCACGGTATCCGGCAAAGGCAGCAGGCCCAGCACGCTATCGCCCAAAAACCACTGGCAGGCGCGGCCCTGATGCGCCACTCCGGCATCCAGATGCACGATCACCCCGGTATCGCCATAGCTGCGCGAGCGGTGCGTCATGCGCGCAAAGCGCCGCACTGGCGACTGTGCACCATCGGCGCCCACGATCAGGTCGGCCGCGATCGCGGCCCCTTTTTCAGTCGTGACCCCACGATCGCCCAACCCGGCGCAGCGGTCGTCGATCCAGGTGACGCCCGCCAGCCGCAACGCTTGCGCCAGCACGCGTTCGATTTCGCGCGATTCGACGATCCAGGCCATATCCGCCTGTGCGGCTTGCCACGCATCCAATGCCACACGGCCGAACTTGTCGCCGTACACATCCATGCCTTCGACCTGCATGTAGCGCGCGTCGGGCAAGGCGTCCCACACATGCAAACGCTGCAGAAACGCCCGGCTCGCCGGCGAAATCGCATACACCCGTGCGTCGATGGCATCGCCAGCCGCCGCCGGAATCGTGGCATGCGGTGCCAGCAGCGTTACCGCCTGCTTGCGCTGCGCCAGCGCCAGGGCGGTCGCCATGCCGGCAATGCCGGCGCCGCAAACGACGATGGGGGAAGTCATCGCGCGCTCGGCTCGCCGGCCTGCTTGGGCCACAACACCCACATCTGACCGCGCTGTTTCATGCGCCCAGCCATTTCCCCTGCCGCATCCCCATACCCCCAATAGAAGTCGGCACGCGCGGCGCCCTTGATGGCCGCGCCGGTGTCCTGCGCGAACACGAGCCGCGAAAGCGGCTGCGTGGACGCCGGCTGCGTGGTGGAGAGGAACACGGGCGTGCCCAGCGGCACGAACGTCGTATCCACCGCGATCGAGCGTTGCGGCGCGAGCGCAATGCCGTACGCGCCCTTGGGACCTTGATTGGGATCGATGACGGGCTCTTCGCGGAAGAACACCACGGCCGGATTGGCGTTGAGCATTTCAGGCACGCGCTTGGGATTGCGCTGCGCCCACGCGCGGATGTTCTGCATCGACGCCTGCGCCAGCGGCAACTCGCCCTGATCGGCCAACCACTTGCCGATCGAGGCATACGGCTGGCCATTGTGATCGGCGTAGGCCACGCGAATCGTGCTGCCCGAATCGGGGCCCGACGTGAGCAGCACGCGGCCCGATCCCTGGATCTGCAGGAAGAAGGCGTCGACAGGATCGTCGATGTACACGATCGCCGGCGGACGCTTGCCGGAGCGTTCGAGCGCGGCACGCGTGTCGTACGGCACGACGCGTTTGCCGTCGAGCTTGCCGCGCACCCGCTTGCCCGCCAGTTCGGGATAGATGCCGCCCAGATCGATCGTCAACAGATCGGCCGGTGGCGTATACAACGGCCATTGATAGTTGCCGCCCTGGCGGCGCGATCCGCGCACCAGAGGCTCGTAATAGCCGGTGACGGTGTTGGCCGCGGGTTTGCCGTCGCCGCCGTTCAAGCGCCAGGGTTGCAGATACGTTTGCACGAAGCGGCGGATGCCGGCCGCGTCGCCGGCGGCGGGCGCACGCGCCGGATCGATGGCCGCCGCACAAAACGGTTGCCACGCGCGCGGTGTGGCGCGCGCGGGCGTGGTGAGGCTGCCGCCGGTCGGGCGCATCAAGCCTTTGCAGTTTCGGAGAAACAACGCCCAGGTATCGGACAGATTGTCATCGTCCCAACCGGGCATTTCGGCAAAATTCGCGCGCTGAAAACGGCCGGCCAAGGTGCGCGCGGCGGAGTCGGGCAAGGCGGTGAGCGCCGGCACACGCAAGGGCGTATCGGCTGCAGGACTATCCGGCGCGGGCGGCGTACCTTCAGGTGCGATGCCGGGTTCGGGCGGGACGGTGGTCGAGCAGGCGGCGAGCAGCGCCGTAAGGAAGCTGATACAAAAAAGACGTTTCATGGGCATCTGAAAATCGGGGACGCAGCGCGTCAATGCAGGGTGCGCGGCATCGCCAGCACAAACTCGGAGATGGTGGTTTCAAACGGAATGCCGTTCTCGCCCACGCAGTGGTACGTGCCACGCATGGTGCCCACCGGCGTAGGCAGCGGACAGCCGCTGGTGTATTCGAACGTTTCGCCCGGCGCCAGCAACGGCTGCTGACCCACGACGCCCAGCCCCCGCACCTCCTGCTCACGCTCATTGCCATCGGTGATGATCCAGTGACGGCTGATGACTTGAGCCGGATGCTCGCCCGTATTGGTGATGCGCACGGTGTAAGCGAACACGTACTGACGCTCGCCGGGATCGGATTGGTCCGGCACATACTGCGGCGCAACCGTGACGGTCAATTCATAAGGTTTCAAGACCGAGTCCTGGATACGGGGTTGGAATGACTACAATGATGGCACATTTTGCCACCCGAAAAGCCGTCGATCATGTCCGATTCCTCTCTGGCGCCCACCACGCGCATCGCTCCCAGCATCCTGTCCGCCGACTTCGCCCGCCTGGGTGAAGAAGTCAAAAATGTCGTGGCCGCAGGCGCCGACTGGATTCACTTCGACGTGATGGACAACCATTACGTTCCCAACCTTACGATTGGTCCAATGGTATGCGCTGCGATCCGTCCGCATGTGAATGTGCCGATCGACGTGCACCTGATGGTCGAACCGGTGGATGCCATCATTCCTCAGTTCGCTCAGGCCGGCGCCAACATCATCACGTTTCACCCCGAAGCCTCGCGCCACATCGATCGCTCGCTGGGCCTGATCCGCGATAGCGGTTGCAAGTCCGGGCTCGTGTTCAACCCCGCCACGCCGCTGTCGTTCCTGGATCATGTGATGGACAAGGTGGACGTGATTCTGCTGATGTCGGTCAACCCCGGCTTCGGCGGCCAGAGTTTCATTCCGTCCACGTTGGCGAAGCTGCGCGACGCGCGCCGTCGCATCGACGCCTGGGTGCAAGCGGGCGGCCAGCCCATCGCCTTGCAGGTGGACGGTGGCGTGAAGGTCGACAACATCGCTGAAATTCGTGCCGCCGGCGCCGATACGTTTGTGGCCGGATCGGCGATTTTCGGCAAACCCGATTACAAGCAGGTGATCGATGCCCTGCGCGAACAAATCAAAAAAGGCGAAACCGTTGCCATTTGACCGCGAGGCGCGTAGCGCTCCCCCCCGCCCCACCGCACCGCCCGTCACGGCCGGCGCACCGCTCACCGTGATCACGGCGGCACTGATCGATCTGGACGGCACGCTGCTGGATTCGATTCCCGATCTGGCGCACGCGGCCAACGCCATGCGCATCGACATGGGCATGACGCCGCTGCGCGAAGCCGTGATCGAAACCTTCGTGGGCAAGGGCGTCGAGAATCTCATTCGCCGCACCCTTGCCGGGCAACTGGACGATGTGGAATCGGACCCAGACCAGTTCGCCGCCGCGCGCGAATCGTTCTTCCGCAATTACCATCTGGTCAATGGCGACAAGTCGACCGTTTACGACGGCGTGATCGACGGCCTGAAGGCCATGCGCGCGCTGGGATTGAAACTGGCCGTGGTCACCAACAAGCCCACCGAGTTCACGTTGCCGCTGTTGCAACGCACGGGTCTGGCCGGCTTTTTCGATACGGTCGTGTGCGGCGATACCTGCGCGCGCAAGAAGCCCGATCCGCTGCCGATGCTGTACGCCTGCGAGCAGCTGGGCGTGGCACCCGCGCAAGCCGTCGCGATCGGCGATTCCATCAACGACGTGCAGGCCGGCCAGGCAGCCGGGGCGCGTGTGCTGGTCGTGCCCTACGGCTACAACGAAGGTCATGACGTGCGCACGCTGAAAGTCGATGGTATAGTGAGCAGCCTGATCGACGCGGCCCAATGGATCGCGAGTCAGACCGAGGCGCAAGTCTCGTCGCCGGATTGAAGGTCAAGCGATCGTGTTTTATCGATCGATCGCGATAACCATCAACCGCAACCCTTTTTGATAACGTCGACCCAAACCCGACCATGTTGCTTTCGTACCCGATTCAAATGTCTTCCGGCGCCTATTGGCGCTGGTGGTATTTGACCTCCGGGTGGCGATGAGCGCTCTCCGGCCCCCTAGGCGCATGCCGAGCGGAAGCCGACAGTAATACGACACATCCCCAAGCCCGGAACCAGATCGCTGGCCGGGCTTTTTTGTGTCCAGCGATTTGTGGCCGTTGCCCCCAAAACAAGCACTACGAGATCGGACATGACAGAAATCGAATTCAAGGCCCTCGCAGCTCAAGGCTACAACCGCATTCCGCTGGTCAAGGAGACGTACGTCGACCTGGACACGCCGCTCGCGATCTACCTGAAGCTCGCGCACAGCGGCCCGCATCAAGGCCGAATGAGCTGCCTGATGGAATCCGTGGTCGGCGGCGAGCGCTTCGGCCGCTACTCGTTCATCGGCCTGCCGGCCCGCACCGTGATCCGGGCGAGCGGCACGCTGACCGAAGTGCTGCGCGACGGCAACGTGGTGGAAACGCATGAAGGCGATCCGCTGGCGTTCATCGAAAGCTACCAGGCGCGCTTCAAGGTGGCGCTGCGCCCCGGCATGCCCCGCTTTGCGGGCGGTCTGGCCGGCTACTTCGGCTACGACACCGTGCGTCACATCGAGCCGAAGCTGGGCCCTGCCGTGAAGCCGTTTCCGGCCGGCATGGAAGAAGGCACGCCCGATCTCATGCTGATGCACGTGGACGAACTCGTGATCGTCGACAACCTTGCAGGCCGCACGTACCTGATGGTGTACGCCGACCCGGCCCTGCCCGAGAGCTACAGCAAAGCGCAGAAGCGTTTGCTGGAGTTGCGCGCCAAGCTGCGCAAGCCGGTCGAGATCCCCTACAGCTTGGCCAGCCTGCAAACCGATGAGCGCCGCGACTTCGACAAGACCGACTACCTCGCCGCCGTGGCGCGCGCCAAGGAATACATCGCCGCCGGCGACCTGATGCAGGTGCAGGTGGGGCAAGTGATCGCCAAACCGTTCCGCGACGCGCCCCTGTCGCTGTACCGCGCACTGCGCTCCCTCAATCCGTCGCCCTACATGTACTTCTGGAATTTCGGTGACTTCCAGGTCGTGGGTGCATCCCCCGAGATCCTGGTGCGCCAGGAAGCGATCGTGGTCGACGGCGAATCGCGCTCGCGCGCCACGATCCGCCCCCTGGCCGGCACCCGCCGCCGCGGCGCCACGCTGGAAGAAGATGCGGCGCTCGCCGAGGAGCTCAAGGCCGACCCCAAGGAGATCGCCGAGCATGTGATGCTGATCGACCTGGCGCGCAACGATCTGGGCCGCATCGCCGAAACCGGCACGGTTGACGTGACCGATACGATGACCATCGAGCGCTACTCGCACGTGATGCATCTGGTGTCCAACGTGACAGGCACGCTCAAGCCGAACATGAGCAGCATGGACGTCCTGCGCGCGACCTTCCCGGCCGGCACCCTGACGGGTGCACCGAAAGTGCGCGCCATGGAAGTGATCGACGAGCTCGAACCCGTGCGCCGTGGCATCTACGGCGGCGCGGCCGGCTACTTGAGCTACAGCGGCGAGATGGATGTGGCGATCGCGATCCGCACCGGCGTGATCAAAAACGGCACGTTGTATGTGCAGGCGGCCGCCGGCGTGGTGGCCGACTCCGACCCCGAAAAAGAATGGCAGGAAACCGAGGCCAAGGCACGCGCCGTATTGCGTGCCGCGGAACAGGTCCAGGTGGGCCTGGACGAACCCATCTGAATCCCGGAGAACTGCCATGCTCTTGATGATCGACAACTACGATTCGTTTACCTACAACCTCGTGCAGTATTTCGGCGAACTGGGCGAAGACGTGCGCGTGGCGCGCAACGACCAGATCACCATGGACGAGATCGCTGCGCTCAAGCCCGATCGCATCTGCGTGTCGCCCGGGCCGTGCTCGCCGACCGAGGCCGGCATCTCGATCGACACGATCAAGCGCTTCGCGGGCGCCATTCCGATTCTGGGCGTGTGCCTGGGCCATCAGGCCATTGGCGCGGCATTCGGCGGCAACATCGTGCGGTCGCCCAACATCATGCACGGCAAGACGATCCGTCTGTCGCACACCGGCACGGATATTTTCCGCAACCTGCCCTCACCCTATACGGTGATCCGCTACAACTCGCTCACGATCGATCCGGCCACCGTGCCCGATTGCCTGGAAGTTACGGCGACCGCCGAGGATGGCGACATCATGGGCGTGCGCCATCGCGAGTTGCCGATCTACGGGGTGCAGTTCCATCCCGAGTCGGTACTGAGCGAACACGGCCATGCGCTGTTGCGCAACTTTCTGACCCTCTAAAAACAGCGCGGAGCCAACCATGCCTATTACGCCTAACGAAGCGTTGACGCGATGCATCGAACACCGCGAGATCTTTCATGACGAGATGCTGCATCTGATGCGCATGCTGATGCGCGGCGAAATGTCGCCGCAGCTCGCAAGTGCCCTCCTGATGGGTCTGCGCGTGAAGAAAGAGACCATCGGTGAGATCGCGGCGGCCGCACAGGTGATGCGCGAATTTGCCACCAAGGTGGACACGCCCGATCCCAACAACCTGCTGGATATGTGTGGCACCGGTGGCGACGCCAGCCACACGTTCAATATCTCGACCACCGCGATGTTTGTGGCCGCCGCTGCCGGTGTGCGGATCGCCAAGCACGGCAACCGCAGCGCGTCGTCGTCGTCAGGTAGCGCCGACGTGCTCGAAGCTCTGGGCGCCAACCTGATCCTGACACCCGAACAAGTGGCCGAGAGCATCGAAGCCACCAATATTGGCTTCATGTTTGCGCCCGCCCACCATGGCGCCATGAAAAACGTGGCGGCGATCCGCAAGGAACTCGCCGTTCGCACGATTTTCAACATCCTGGGGCCGCTCACCAATCCGGCCGGCGCCGCCAACCAACTGATGGGCGTGTTTCACCCGGATCTCGTCGGCATCCAGATGCGCGTGCTGCAGCGCCTGGGCTCCAGGCATGTGCTGATCGTGCACGGCAAGGATGGGATGGACGAAGCGTCGCTGGGCGCGGCTACCCTGGTGGGCGAGCTGAAGGACGGCGAGGTGCGCGAATATGAGATTCATCCTGAAGACTACGGACTTTCCATGATGTCCAATCGTGGCATCAAGGTGTCCAATCGCGAAGAATCGCGCGAGCTCGTGCTGGAAGCGCTCAATAACGTCGAGGGCCCCGCCCGCGATATCGTCGCCTTCAATGCGGGGCTTGCCATTTACGCCGGCAACAAGGTCGATTCGATAGAATCCGGCATGGCCCTTGCGTTCGAAACCATTGCTAACGGCTCGGCGCGGGCGAAGCTTGAAGACTTCTGCGCCTACACCCGGAAATTCACCACATGAATGACATCCTAGCGAAAATCCTCTCCGTCAAAGCCGAGGAAGTCGCGACCGCGCGCCAGTTGCGCAGCGAGTCGGAACTCCTGCGCGAAGCCAAGGCGCGGCAGGACGTTCGCGGCTTTGCCCAAGCCATCGAAGACAAGATCAATGCAGGGCGTGCAGCCGTCATCGCCGAGATCAAAAAAGCATCGCCCTCCCGCGGCGTGCTGCGCGAGCATTTCAGTCCCGCCGAGATCGCGTCGTCCTACGCCGTACACGGCGCAGCCTGCCTTTCGGTGCTCACCGACGTGCAGTTCTTCCAGGGGGCTTACGACCATCTCCGCCAGGCGCGTGCGGCGTGCAACCTCCCGGTGCTGCGGAAGGATTTCATTATCGATCCCTACCAGATCGTGCATGCGCGTGCGCTGGGCGCCGACTGCGTGCTGCTGATCGCAGCCGCCCTGTCGCCGACGCAATTGCTGGAGTTCGAAGCCTGCGCGATGGATCTTGGCATGGATGTGTTGATCGAAGTGCACGACGCGGCCGAACTCGACATCGCCCTCACCATGCAGACGCCGCTGTTGGGTATCAACAACCGCAACCTGCGCACGTTCGAAACCAGCTTGCAAAACACGCTCGACCTGCTGCCCCGCATCCCGGAAGGCAAGCGCGTGATTACCGAGAGTGGCATTCTCACACCCGACGATGTGCGCCTGATGCGCGGCAATGACGTCCATGCGTTTCTGGTGGGCGAAGCCTTCATGCGCGCCAAAGAGCCGGGCGCCGAACTCGCGCGCCTGGTGGCCTGACCGCCATGTTCGAAGAAGCCGAATCCGATCCGATCGTTGAGAAAGCGACCGCCAAAAAAGCGGAAGAAAAGCTGCGCACCGCCTTGCTGCAGGCGCAATACGCATTTCTGGAGAAAGCCGATCGCGCCCTGCTCGTGGTGGTGAGCGGTATCGACGGCGCCGGCAAGGGCGCCACGATCAACCAGATCAACGAATGGATGGATCCGCGGCATATCCAGACGCTCGCGTTCGGTGCGCCCTCACCCGCCGAGGCCAGTCGCCCCCCGATGTGGCGCTACTGGAACGCGCTGCCTGCGAAAGGGCGAACCGGTATTGTGTTCGGGTCCTGGTATGCCGAGTTGGCGCGGGAGGCTTATCGCAAGAAGCCGAATCTGGTCCGCATCGAAACGCTCGCCGATGAAATCGCAGCCTTCGAAGCCATGCTGAGCCGCGAAGGCGTGCAGATCGTCAAGCTCTGGTATCACCTGTCGCGTGAGGCCCAGGCCGCACGCACCGCGCATCTGCTGTCGGATAAAGATACCGCGTGGCAAGTGACACCGGCCGATCGCAAGGTCGCCAAGCACTTCGATCGCCTGCGCAACGCCGGCATGGCGATGATCGATCGCACGCAGTTGTCGTATGCCCCGTGGATCGTGATTCCCAGCGCGGATGAGAAGCTGCGCACGCTGCGCACTGCCGAGACCATTCTGGCGGCGCTGCGTCATCCCGGGCCGAAGCCGCGCCAGCAACCGCGCTGGACGCGCGCAGCCGAATTGAAAATGCTTGAGCAACGCGCCGCCCACGCAGGCGCTGCCCTGGCCACCGAACCCGCCGTTGAAAGCGTGGAGAAGGAGGATTACACGGCCGAGCTCACGCGCTGGCAGGCGCGTCTCGCGCGTGCCGTGCGCAAACGCAAGTTTGCCGAGCGCTCGCTGGTGCTTGTGTTCGAAGGCCAGGATGCCGCCGGCAAAGGCGGCGCCATCCGGCGCATCACGCACGCCTTGGACGCACGCCAGTACGACATCGCGCAGATCGCAGCACCCAGTACCGAAGAACTTGCCCGGCCCTATCTGTGGCGATTCTGGCGCCGCGTGCCCGCACTGGGGCGCATCGCGATTTTCGATCGATCCTGGTACGGCCGTGTATTGGTCGAACGGGTGGAAGGATTTGCGCCGGAACAAGCGTGGCGCCGCGCCTACCGCGAGATCAATGAATTCGAAGCGGAGCTGAACGCCGCCGGGGCGATCGTCGTGAAATTCTGGCTGGCAGTGTCGGCGGACGTGCAGTTGCAGCGCTTCAAGGAACGCGAGCAGTCGCCGTTCAAGCATTTCAAAATCACCGACGAGGACTGGCGCAACCGCAAACAGTGGGACGCGTATGCAAAGGCCACGCGCGACGTGCTGGCGCGTACCGACACGCGCGAAGCGCCGTGGCATGTCATCCAGGCAGACGACAAACGGCAGGCACGCCTGGACGTACTGCGTGAGGTGGTGCTGGCCCTCGAACACGACAAGCCCGGCGACCATGAACGCACACTCTGAACACGCTGGCCGCGCCGATCCCGAATGCGCGCTGTGCCGCGACGACGGCGGTCGGGTACTGTGGACGGGTCCCCGGCTACGTGTGATCGATGCAGGCGAGCCTGAGTATCCCGGCTTCACGCGCGTGATCTGGCATGCGCATGTGGCCGAGATGACCGACCTGTCGCGCGAAGAACGCGACCTCATCATGCACGCGGTCTGGCTGGTCGAGCAGGCGCAGCGCGACGTGCTGCGGCCGGACAAAATCAATCTTGCGGCCTTCGGCAACTATGTGCCGCATCTGCATTGGCATGTGATCCCGCGCTGGCGCGACGATCCGCAGTTTCCGGATGCGTTCTGGTCGCCCCGGCGCCGTCCGCCCACGGCCGACGCCCCGCAAGGCGCCGCGCGCCTGGCACGCCTCGAAGCCTCGATGCCGGATTATCGGATGGCGCTGGCCACCGCGCTGGACGAACTCCGCTAGCGGCCGGACGGCAACACGACAAAGCGATCAGGCGACCTTGAAGGTCACCACGATACGACTGAACGGTGCATTGCGATCGACCATGATCGCGTTGGGGCCGCGGCCTGCGTACGCCTTGATGAGGCGCATGCCCAGCCCGGTACCTTGCGGTGTGGGAAAGGCGTCGGGAAAGCCCGGGCCTTCGTCCTCCACCGTGACTTTGACGTCCTTGCCTGCGGCAGCAAGGGTGACGGCGATATCGCCTTTGCCGTACTTGATGGCATTGGTGACGAGTTCGGCCGTGACCAACCCGAGCGGCGCGAGCTTCTCGGCCGGTACGGTGACCTCGGACGGCGCCTTGAAGGCAATCGACCGGTCCGATGCCAGTGCGCGCAGGTCCGTGACCAGCCCGCTCAGATAGGCGCTGGCATTGGTGGCTTCCTGATTGCCTTCGTACAAGCGCTGATGCACCGACGCCACCGTGAGCACACGCGTGGCCGCCACCTGCAGGTGACTGGCCACCGTTTTATCGCCGGCCAGGTTGCCTTGCAGTGCCAGCAACGTTTGCACGAGCTGCAGGCTGTTGCTCACGCGATGATGCACTTCCTTCATCATCAATTCGGAGGTGTCGAGCTTGGTTTCCTGCACCGAAATCAAATCGGCCAGGATCTGCTCATTGGTATGACGCTCGGTGATGTCGCGCGACACGGCCACGATACGTTCGATGTCGCCCGCATCGCCCTTGATGGGCGCCACGGACACGTCCCACCACCTGGCCTCGCCACGGCGCGTGGGGCTGTACGCTTCGAAGCGTTCCGACTCGCCGTTCAGCGCCCGGCGGATGGCATGTTCGACCTTGGACGGATCGTCGATGGGCCATACGTCGCGCCACGACTTGCCCTGCACTTCGGCGAAGTCTTCGATTCCCATCTGCTGCATGCCATTGGCGTTCATGAACTCGACGCGCCCGTCGGGCGTCAGCACCTTGATGCAGTCGGTACTTGCGTTGAGCACGCTCTCCGACAACAACTCATTGCGGCGCTCGTAGCGCTCGGCGCCCACGCGCTGAATCGTCATCGAGATGACGTTGGCGATCGACTCCATGAAAACGATGTCGGCTTCGATGAAGTCTTCGCCGTTCGAGCTATCCGCTTCGAGCACACCGAACGATTCCGGCACGCCGCGAATCGGTACATTGATCGCGCGCTTGATGCCGTGGCGCAGCAGCAGATCGGGCGTGCGGAAGCGGTGCTCGTCGCCCAGGTGATTGGACAACACGGGACGGCCGCAGATGTAGGCGTGACCGGCCGGACTGGCGTCGTCGGCGCTGAGCGTCGCGATGCCGACCTCGTCATCGCCCCAGCCCACGCCATTGACCAGCAGCAAGCGATCGTCCGCAGGCTGATACTGCAACACCTTGACGTACTGCGCATGTACGCCATCAGCCACGACCTCGCAGGCCAACTTGAGCACCTGCGCGATATCGCGCGTCTGATGCGCGGACATCGCGAACTCGACGGCCAGCTCGTGCTGGCGCCGCAGACGCGCACTCGATACTTGCACGGCGCTCGTTAACAGCTCATCGGCGGATGACTCGCTCATTACCCTTTCCTTGTCTCGCCTCGACACGCCAAGAGAGGACGGATCGATCGGCGCGATGTTAGCCTACATTTGGCCCGATCCGGCGAGAAGCAGCCAGATGGAATCGCAACGTCGCCAAGGGGCCACGTCTTGCTGACGACGCGCTTGCAGGGACGCGCGCGACGGTCATGCAAACCCGCCATGGGGCGCCGAGGAGTGGCACAATTTGCGCCGATGACTACTGGCACGCCCATGACGACCGACAACCGCTTGCAGACCTCCCTTCACTCACTCACCGACGCGCTGCCAAACGCCTGGCGCGAGGCATTGAGCGCGCCATCCGTGAAGAACGCGCTGACGCAAATTGCCGACTATGTGGACGCCCGCGTCGCGAGCGGCGCGACCGTCTATCCCGCCGCCCCTTATCGCGCCTTGACCACGATCGCGCCGCAAGATGTGCGCGTCGTGATCCTGGGTCAGGATCCGTATCACGGCCCCGGTCAGGCCCAGGGCCTGGCCTTCTCCGTGCCCGACGATTGCCGCCGACCGCCGAGCCTGCGCAATATCTTCAAGGAATTGGCGCGCGAATATCCGGACGCGCCCACGTCGCCCGCCAACGACCTGTCGTCCTGGACCGCGCAAGGCGTGCTGCTATTGAATACGTCGCTTACCGTGGAAGACGGACAGCCCGCGTCGCACGCCAAACGCGGTTGGGAAGTCGTCACCGATGCGCTGATCGCCGACGTCGCGCGCCAACCGGGTGCACGCGTGTTCATGCTGTGGGGTGCCCACGCCCAAGCCAAACGCGCCTTGCTCGCGCCGCGCGACGACCGATTGGTGCTGTGCGCCAATCATCCTTCGCCGCTTTCCGCCATGCGGCCGCCCGTGCCATTTCTGGGCTGCGGGCACTTCGCGCAGGCAAATACGTGGCTGGAAAACCACGGTCGCCCCGCGGTCGACTGGTCCTCACCGCACACCGGTGTAGCCAGGCAAGGCACTTTTGGGTTATGATTCTCGCACTGCACAAACCAACGACTCGGCATAGGCCTCTGTAAGCAGAGACCAACACGCAGTTTTATCGGGCTATTTCATGTGACCAACACATGCCCGTTCAGATGCCGAGCGTCATCGATTCCTGACCTCCTTTCCTTTCGCACCGCACTCCCCTTGTGGAATGCATGACGCGCACGGTTGATTCGGTCGGCACGATGCTCCGTCAACCGTCGCCCGTCTTGGCTAGAAGCCTAGCGGCGGCATGGTCGCTTTTCGCGGCCGAAGGAAAGTCATGTCTTTTCAAGACCTGGGCTTGTCGCCCAAACTGTTGTCCGCGCTGGCTGATGCTGGCTTCACGACCCCCACTTCCGTTCAAGTTGCCGCGATCCCGAAAGCGCTCGCCGGCAGCGATTTGATGGTTTCGGCGCAAACCGGCAGCGGCAAGACCGCAGCCTTCATGCTGCCCGCCCTGAACCGTATTGCCCAGAACGCCGACCGCGGCGTTGGCGTGCAAGTGCTGGTGTTGACCCCGACGCGTGAACTCGCGATGCAGGTCACCGACGCCACGATCGCCTACGGCAAGAACCTGTCCGATCTGCGCACCGCCACCATCGTCGGCGGCATGCCCTACGGCGCCCAATTGAAAGCCCTGTCGCGTCGCATCGACGTGCTGGTCGCCACCCCGGGCCGTCTGCTCGACCACCTGCAAGCCGGCCGCGTCAAGCTGTCGACCGTGCATACGTTGGTGCTCGACGAAGCCGACCGCATGCTCGACATGGGGTTCATCGAAGATATCGAAACGATCGTCGGCCGCCTGCCGAAGGAACGTCAGACGCTGCTGTTCTCGGCCACGCTCGATGGCAACATCGCCAAGCTGGGCGCCACGCTGATGAACAATCCCGAGCGTCTCGAACTGGCCGGCCAGAAAGAAAAGCACAGCAACATCACGCAAAGCCTGTACTACGCCGACGACCTCAGCCACAAGCTGCAGTTGCTCGACCACGTGCTGCGCGATGCCGCACTCGATCAAGCCATCGTTTTCACGTCGACCAAGCGCGGCGCGGACGATCTGGCCGATCGCCTGTCGGAACAAGGTTTTTCGGCTGCCGCACTGCACGGTGACATGAACCAGCGCCAACGTACCCGTACGTTGACGATGCTCCAGCGCGGTGCGTTGAAGATCCTGGTCGCCACTGACGTTGCCGCTCGCGGTATCGATGTGCAAGGCATCAGCCACGCCGTGAACTTCGACCTGCCGATGCAAGCCGAAGACTACGTGCACCGTATCGGCCGTACCGGCCGCGCCGGTCGCAGCGGTCTGGCTTTCACGCTGGCCACGCACTCGGAACGCCACAAGATTCGCCGCATCGAAAGCTTTACCGGTCAAACGATCGATGCGCAAACGATTCCCGGCCTGGAGCCGAAGCGTTCCGCCCGTCCGTCGAGCGATCGTCCGGGCGGCAAGCCCTTCAACAAGCGCAGCGGCCCGAGCCGTGGCGGCTTCGGTGGTGGTCGTCCGGCATTCGGCGGTAACGGCGGCGGCTACGAAGGCCGTGGCAAGCCCGCAGCGCGCCCGTCGTTCAACGCCCGCCCTGAAGGCGCTGGCGGCGGTTACCGTGGCGATCGTCCCGAAGGCGGTTCGCGTCCGGAACGTAGCGAAGGTTTCCGCGCCGAGCGCAGCGAAGGCTTCCGTGCCGACGCCCCCCGTCCGAGCTTCGGTTTCCGCGGCGACGGCGACCGTCCTGCCCGTCCCCACGGTGCAGCACCGGCCGGCGCCCCCCGTGGCCCGAAGCCCGCATTCGGCAAGCGTGATGGCGCTCCGGCCAAACGCTTCGGCAAGCCGGCTCACGCCGAACGCCGCGATTGAGAAAGCAGGCCAATACCCTTCCCGAGCTTGATCCGGCCGCACGCGCGAACAGCGCACGCACGGCCGACGCCTTACGCGGCATCATTGCCGCGCAAGGCGGCTGGGTCTCTTTCGAGCAGTGGATGGCCGATGCCCTGTATACCCCCGGCCTGGGGTACTACGCGGCAGGCAACATCAAATTGGCCGATACCGATTCGCCCGCGTCCCTCGCGGGCGATTTCGTTACTGCGCCCCAACTCACGCCGGTATTCGCTCAGACCTGGGCACGCTGCGTGGCCGAAGTGCTGCAAGCATGTGCGGGCCGAACCGTACTCGAGTTCGGCGCCGGCACCGGCGCGCTGGCGGCCGACATGCTGGATGCGCTCGACGCGCTGGGTGTGGCAGCGGATTACCGCATCATCGAAGTGTCGGCCGATCTGAAAGCGGTTCAACAGACGCGGCTGGCGCGCTTTGGCGATCGTGTGCAATGGCTGGATCGTTTGCCGGATCGCTTCGTCGGCTGCGTGGTGGCCAACGAAGTGCTCGACGCCATGCCGGTGACGGTGTTCGGCTTCGATGCCCAGGGTGCGCTGCAAGAACATGGCGTGGCCGTCGATGGCGACGGCCATTTCGTGTGGTCGCCACGGCCCGCGTCACCTGCCTTGCAGGCGCACCTTGCCGGCCGGCTGCCCGCCATGCCGGGTTATGTGTCGGAAATCAATATGCTCGGCGAGCAATGGATCGCGGCGATGGGCCGGTGGCTTACGCGCGGTGCGGCGCTGCTGATCGATTATGGCTTTCCGCAAAGCGAGTACTACCATCCCCAACGCGCCGGCGGCACGTTGATGGCGCACTTGCGCCATCACGCGCATGCCGATGTGCTGCGGTATCCCGGCGTGCAGGACATCACTGCGCACGTCGATTTCACTGCGATGGCGCAGGCTGCGATCGATAACGATCTGGATGTGCTCGGCTATATCAGCCAGAGCCGCTTTCTGATGAACGCCGGCCTGCCGGCGGTGCTGCACGCCTACGACCCCAACGATGTGGCCACCTACGCGCGCGTGATGGGCCCGGTGCAAAAGCTGGTGTCTGAAGCCGAAATGGGCGAACTCTTCAAAGTGCTCGCCATCGGCCGCGGTATCGATACGCCGCTTACCGCGTTCGGAACGCGCGACCGCCGCCACACGCTTTAAGGCGCAAGCGCCGCCAGTCGCGCTTCGCGCACAGCCTCCTTGATGCCTGCGGGATTGGCCGCCTGGCCACGCGCCACGGCGCCGGCATCCACGCCGCGCACGCACGCCGCGTCGGCCGACCAGGCCGACACCGCCACGCGCTCGTCCCACAACACAGCCGCTGCGAGCAGCGCCTCGAATCGCTCTGGCTTGCGCAACGCATCGGCGCGTTCAATCAACGCAAGGCGCGCATCAAGATCGTCACGTCGAGCAAGCCCGTCCAGCATGATCGGCAACAGCCGCGCGTAGTCCGCGCAAAGCTGCGGCACGCGCATGCGCTGGCTGAGCGCGTCGCGCTCGGGCGACTCGACGCACAACAGCGCATAACGTTGCGGCAAGGTCATGTCGACCCGCGCGGCCGTGTCGACAGCCGCCAACGCGCGCGGCGTCGCGTTCAGTTGCGGCATGATGCGTTCGAGCGCCCCGCACTGCGCCAGAATGTCGAACATCCGCGATGGTGCGGCGGCCATCAAACCGCGTGCGACTTCCTTCCATACCCGCTCGGCCACCAGCGCATCGGCCTCGCCTGCCTCGACCATCTGGCGGCAAAGCGCCATGGTTTCCGGCGCAACGGTGAAGTCACCAAAACGCGCGGCAAAGCGGGCCAGCCGAAGGATGCGAACCGGATCCTCGGCAAATGCACTGCCCACATGGCGAAATACGCGTGCCGCGACATCCGCCGCGCCGCCCAGCGGATCGATCAACGTGCCGTCGGCCGACTGTGCAATGGCATTGACCGTCAGATCGCGCCGCTTGAGATCGTCGGCGAGCGTCACATCCTCGCCGGTATAAAAGGTGAAGCCCTGATACCCCAACGCCGTTTTGCGCTCTGTGCGCGCCAAGGCGTACTCCTCTTTCGTCACGGGGTGCAGGAAGACTGGGAAATCCCCGCCCACCGGCATGAAGCCCCGTTGCGTCATGGCTTCGGGCGTGCTGCCCACGACCACCCAATCGCGGTCGCCGGCAGGCAGGCCGAGCAGGGCATCGCGTACAGCGCCGCCCACGACGTAAGCCTGCAATCCCGTCGTGGCGGCGTCGTCCGTCATTGCAGATCGGTCGATTCGTTGCCCTGCGGCACGATGCGGCCCAACCGCGCCTTCAACGATTGCGGTTGGCCACTGAAAAGGGCCGCATAGTAGGTGGCGTTGGACATCACGTTTTTGACGTAAATGCGCGTTTCGGTAAACGGAATCGTCTCGGCGAAGATGGCACCTTCCACCGGATGGCTCAAGGTGCCACGCCAGGCGTGCGGACGGCGTGGGCCGGCGTTGTAGCCGGCGCTGGCCAGCACTTGCGAGCCGCTCAGATCCTGCAGCACCATATTCAGATAGTTGGTGCCCAAGCGCGTATTGACGTCGAAATCGTTGACGCTATCCGGCGTGAAATCGTTCATGCCGATCTTGCGCGCCACGAACTTGGCCGTGCCTGGCATCAATTGCATCAAGCCCGACGCGCCCACTTGCGAGCGTGCATTGCTGATGAATCGCGACTCCTGACGGATCAAGCCGTACACCCAGGCCGGATCGAGCGAAATCTCGCGCGCCTGGGCGGAGACGCGGCCTTCGAACGGCGCAATGTAGCGCTGCGTGAAATCCACTTCCCGAGCGGTGCGATCGGACGTATTGACCACGCGATCGTAGATGTGTTCGGCGCGCGCCACTTCGGCGGCCGCCAGCAACTCGCGGTCGTTCATGTCGCGAATCGCGAAATTCCACTCGGGCACAGCCTCGGCACGCCAGCCCAGGCGAAACAGCGCCACCGCGCGTTGGATGCCGGGGTCGCCGCTCACCCGCAGCACTTCGCGCGGCGTAAGCGGACTGGGGCGAGGCGGCACGACGATCGTGCGGCCCAGTTCCTCAGCCGCCAATTGGCCATAGAAGTTGTACTCGTCTGCAATCCGCGCATATTCGCGCTCGGCGCGGCTGCGCTGGTTGAGCGCCGCAAAGCCGCGACCACGCCAATACACCCACACCGGCTCATCCTGCTGGGACTTGGGCATGTACTCGATCGACTCGATCACCCATTTCCAATCGATGGTGGGCTGGCGCAACGCCGAACGAATCTTCCAGGCCTGGCTGTATTCCGACATGCGGATATGTCCGGCCTGACGGTAATAGCCATCCGCGCGATCGTCGAGATTGAGCGCGGCGATCAGGGCGAACTGACTACGCACCCAGGCCATATCGGCCTTCGGCGTACGGGCAGCCCAGTCGCGCTCGGCATAGGCCGCGCCCGCTTCTTTTTCCTTGCGCGACAGCCGGCCCAATGCCAGCGTGACGAATTCCTGATTGTCGCGCCCGGCCTGTGGATTGGGCAGGTGCGAAAGCCAACGCATCGGATCGCGCATGACCGAATCGAACGTACGCATATCGTCCGCCGAGAACATGTAGGCAGCCAATCGGCGCGCGTCGGCGATCTTGTCCTGCTCGACGGCATCGCGCATCTGCGGTTGCACGTCGTTCCATTGCACGGCGCGATCGACGACGAGTTGATCGAGCAACGCCCAGCACGCCGAGCCCGGGGTGAATGCCGCGAACGCCTGATCCGGCGTGACCTTGCGGCCACCCATATGACGCGCCTGAAGCTGGGCACACGCTACTTGATCGCTGGTGGACTTGACCTCGCCCAAGCGCCTGACGGTGTCGAAATCGCGCGCACGCGCGGCGGCCAGAATCCAGTCGGTGCGCAAGCGATCGGCGAGGTAGGCATCGCGATGGGTGGCCATGAAGCGCTCCATCGAGCCCGTCGGCCATTGCGCCTGCGGCGCATTCCAGAGTTGATACCGCAACATCCAATATTGCGGATACATGCCCAGCAGATCGGCATCGGCTTGCGGCAGCAGCGAGCCCAGCACCGACCACTGCTTGCGCTGCAAGGCTTCACGCGCGGCGATCACGGCCGGCAGCGTGGGCGAGCTGAGCATCGGCGCGATGCTGGCCGCCACCTCGGGCATGCCCTGCGCGGCGCCTTCGGCAGCCGCCATTCGCGTGGCATTGGCTTGCTGCTGTTGCGCGTCGACCGACCCGCATGCGGCCAAACACAAGAGGACCAGTGGCGACCAACGGCGCCAGCCGTGCCGCGCTACCCCTGCCTGGGATTTCTGATACCGTCCCGCTTTAAGCCTATGCTTCATTTTTTACCGTCGATCCGCATGAATTCGCAAACCCCCGAGGATAACGCAGTCGCTATACGCGCGCGTTTACGCGCCACGCGCGCCGCCCTGCCCGCAACCGTCCGCGACCGCGGCGCGCTGCTCATGCGTGCGCGATTGTTTGCATGGCTCGGCACGGCACGCGATGCCGCCACCAAAGCCGGCCAGCCGGCGCCCACCTGTGTGGCCGCATTCTGGCCCATGGCCGACGAGCCGGATTTACTGGCCTTGCTCACGCAATGGGCCGATGGCGACGTGACTGTGGCGTTACCGGTGATCGAAGCCGCAGCCCAACCGCTCGCCTTCAAACAGTGGTCGCCGGATATTCCGATGACGCCGGGCTTGTACGGCATTCCCGCGCCGCACGACGGTGCCGTCTGCCAACCCGATGTCATTCTGGTGCCCACGCTAGGCTTCACTGCGCGCGGCGATCGGCTCGGTTACGGTGGCGGGTATTACGACCGCACGCTGGCCACATTGCGCGCAGCGGGACGCACGCCCATCACGATCGGCATTGCCTGGTCTGAGGGCCGTCTGCCGGCGGACTATCAAGCCGCCGCGCACGATCAGCGCCTGGATGCCATCCTCACGCCCGACGGCTGGGTGCCGGCCGCCCCAGGCGAAGCCGCCGACGGCAAGGCGCGCATACCTGCGCCCCCTGCGCGCTTCACCTTGCGCTGAAGACATCGAAGCGACGCACGCGACATCGAAGCGTCGCCACATCGAAGCGTCAGACGGCCACATAGGGTGCCGACGTCTACGGTGAGGACGCCTAAGGTGCCGAAGTCGACGGTGCCGACACCTATCGTGCCGACACGTGCTGTGACGTCATCCGCAGCACCGGCATACCGGCACCCTATCTTCGCCACGCCCCGTCTTAGCGCACCCTGTGTCCGGCAGGTTGCACATCCCGCACGCCCTGCACCAACTCAGTGCGTGCCTTACAAATGGCGCTGTATTTTTTTGCGATCCAAGCGTAAACCGCTATGGAAATTCCGCCCACGGCCCGCGTAAGATGATCTGGCACGGTCATTGCTAGTGATGTGTAGAAACGGCTCGCATCGCGGGATTCAAAAGAAATACATGTCAAGGAGGGGCCGTCTATGGACAAAGCGTCCAGCCCGGTCGTCGCATTCGACGAAATGCTCGACCAAGAGGGTAAGGTTCGTTCGCATTACGAAGTGTTCAATGCATGGCTGGCCAATCAAAGTGCCGAGTCCATGCTTACCCGCAGGCTCGACGCCGACCTGAATTTTCGACGCGTCGGCATCACCTTTTCGGTGGCGGGCGATCAGGCCGGCACCGAGCGCCTGATTCCTTTCGATCTGATTCCGCGCGTCATGCCCGCCGACGAATGGCTTCGTCTGGATGCCGGGTTGAAGCAGCGCGTGCGGGCGCTCAACATGTTCCTGCACGACATCTATCACGATCACAACATCGTGCGCGCGGGCAAGATCCCGCCCAAGCAGGTGTTCATGAACGCCCAGTATCGGCCCGAGATGCAGGACGTCGATGTGGCCGAAGGCATCTATAGCCACGTGGCCGGTATCGACATCGTGCGCGCGGGCGCTGGCGAATTCTACGTGCTCGAAGACAACCTGCGCGTGCCGTCGGGTGTGTCGTACATGCTGGAAAACCGCAAGATGTCGATGCGGCTCATGCCTGAAGTGTTTGCACGCGCCAAGGTCGAACCCGTGGCGCACTATCCCGATCTCCTGCTCGACAATCTGCGCGAAGTCGCGCCCCGCGGCAGCGATGACCCCACGGTCGTCGTGCTCACGCCGGGCATGTACAACTCCGCCTACTTCGAACACGCCTTTCTCGCGCAGCAAATGGGTGTGGAACTGGTCGAAGGACAGGATCTGTTCGTCGAGCGCAACACGGTGTTCATGCGCACCACCCGCGGTCCCAAGCGCGTGGACGTGATCTATCGCCGGGTCGACGACGATTTCATGGATCCGCTATCGTTCCGCGGCGATTCGGCGCTGGGCGTGCCCGGACTGCTGTCGGTCTATCGCGCGGGCCGTGTGGCCTTGGCCAATGCGATCGGCACCGGCATCGCGGATGACAAATCGACGTACCTCTATGTGCCGGACATGATCCGGTTCTATCTGGACGAAGAGCCCATTCTGTCCAACGTCCCCACATGGCAATGCGGCAAGCCCGACGAACTGTCGTACGTGCTGGCCAATATGCACGATCTGGTCGTCAAGGAAGTGCATGGCGCGGGGGGCTACGGCATGCTGGTGGGCCCGTCATCCACGCAGGCGCAGATCGAGTCGTTCAAGTTGCGTGTGCGTGCCAATCCCTCCAACTACATTGCGCAGCCCACCCTCGCACTCTCCACGGTGCCCACGTATGTGGAATCGGGCGTGGCGCCGCGCCACGTCGATCTGCGGCCCTACGTGCTGTGCGGCAAGGAAATCCGCACGGTGCCGGGCGGCCTGTGCCGCGTGGCGCTCAAGGAAGGATCGCTCGTCGTCAACAGCAGTCAAGGCGGCGGCACCAAAGACACCTGGGTATTGGAGGCCTAACGATGCTGAGCCGAACTGCCGACAACCTCTTCTGGATGTGCCGCTATCTCGAGCGCGCCGAAAATACCGCGCGCATGCTGGACGTCAATCTGCGCATGTCGCTGCTGCCGCAGGACACCGCCGCGCAAGAAGCGTCGTGGCGCGCCGTGCTGCGCATTTCCGAACTTGAAACTGCCTTCGATCAGGAACACGAACGCGTCACCCCCGAAGCCGTGATTCACTTCATGGTGCGCGACGCCGCCAACCCGTCATCGATTTTTTCGTGCCTTCGGTCTGCGCGTGAAAATGCACGCGCCGTACGCGGCAGCCTCACCACCGAATTGTGGGAAACCCATAACGGCACGTGGCTGGAACTGCAGAAGCACCTGAACAACAAACTTCCCGAAACCTATCCGGGCGACTTCTTTGAATGGGTGGTATTTCGCTCACAGATCGCCCGGGGCGTCACGGTGGGCACCATGCTGGCCGACGAATCGCTGCACTTCCAGCGCATCGGCACGCATCTCGAACGCGCAGACAACACTGCGCGACTGCTCGACGTGAAATTTCACGAGAAGGCCGACGATGCAGCCGCCCAGTTGGCAGACCCCGGCCGCCATCAGTCGCCGCACACCGAGTTCTACCGCTGGTCCGCCATCCTGGGATCGGTGTCGGGCATGGAGATCTACCGCAAGGTGTATCGCGACGTCATCAGTGCCGATCGCGTGGCCGAGCTGCTCATCCTGCGCGGCGATATGCCCCGCTCGCTTCTGGCGTCGGTCAAAGCCGTGGCCGACGATCTCGCGCTGGTCTCGAATGCTCGCTCGAAGGAAACGCAGCGCCGCGCAGGGATGTTGTGCGCCGAGCTCGAATACGCGCGTATCGAAGACATCCTGAAAGACGGCCTGCACGACTTTCTGGATCGGTTTCTCGAGCAGATCAACGATCTCGGCAATCGCGTGAGCCAGGATTTCCTGGTGCCGCTGTCCGCATGACCGCGCCCCAACAACGATACGGAGACTCGACGTGAGACACATCATCCGGCACGTCACGCGCTATCGCTATAGCGCGCCGATCACCTACAGCATCCAGACGTTGCGCCTGACGCCGCGCCAGGACAATCACCAACACCCCCTGCGCTGGCATATCGACGCGCCCGGTGAGCTGACGCAGCAGGCCGACGCCTACGGCAACGTCACCCATATCCTGACGCTCAATGGTGCGCATCGCGAGATTGAACTGCGCGTGACCGGTCAGGTCGACGTGCAGCCGCTGCGCGACGGGGTGGTCACCGGCGAGGACAGCCGCCTGCCCGTTGAGGCGTTTTGCGTTCCGACGCCGCTCACCCAGAGCGATGAGACGATCCGCGCGTTTACCGCAGACGCCCTGCCGCGCGGGCTGAAGACGCCGGGCGATGGGCTTGCCCTGGCAGGCGCCATCCACGAACGCGTGGCGTATGTGCCCGGCATCACCGACGTCACCACGGCCGCCCCACAGGTGCTTGAAATGGGCCACGGGGTGTGCCAGGATCATTCGCACCTGTTTCTGGCGTGCGTGCACGGCCTGGGATTGCCGGCGCGCTACGTGAGCGGCTATCTGTACACCCCCAACGAGCACGCGGCGACGCACGCCTGGGTGGATGTGTGGCTTCAAAACCACGGGTGGGTGAGCATCGATGTCACCAACCATCAGTTCGCTTCCGACTGCCATTGCCGATTGGCCGTGGCGCGGGACTACGACTCGGCTTCCCCGGTGCGTGGCGTACGTATCGGGGGCGGCGAGGAGTCGATGATGGTGGATGTACAGGTGGATTCGGGCCCGTCGCAAAGCCAGCATCAGAGCCAGCATTCAGGTTTCGGGCAGAGCCAGTCGCAATCGCAGGTCTAGGAACGGCCCGCCGGCCGCTGCCCTTGCAGCAATTCCGGCGGGGTTTGAGTACACTCCACTCAGTTGTTTCCGACTGTACATCCATGACTTACTGCATTGCCGCCCGCCTCGATGCGGGACTCGTCTTTCTTTCCGATTCCCGCACCAATGCGGGCGTCGACCAGATCGGCGTGTTCCGTAAACTCAATGTGTTCGAACGTCCCGACGACCGCGTGATCGTCATCATGACGTCGGGGAATCTGGCGGTCAGTCAGGCCGTGCTGAGCGTGCTGGGCGAACACGACGAAACCAGCCCCGACTCGATCTGGAACGCGCGCACCATGTACCAGGTTGCGCGCACCGTGGGCGAAGCCATTCGCACCGTGCATCAGCGCGACGGCCAGGCCTTGCAGGATCAGGGCGTGGATTTCAATGTGTCGTTGATCGTGGGTGGCCAGATCGCTGGCGAACGCTGCCGACTCTTCCAGGTGTATGCCGCCGGCAACTTTATCGAAGCCCACGATAACTGCCTATATTTCCAGATCGGCGAAGCCAAGTACGGCAAACCCATTCTCGATCGGGTGCTGAGCGCGAATACGTCGCTGGACGAAGCCGCGAAATGCGCACTGATCTCGATGGACTCCACGCTCAAATCCAATATTTCGGTGGGATTGCCGCTGGATCTGCTGGTGTATGAAGACGGCGCCCTGCGCGTGTCGCACTTCGCCAATATCGATGAAAACAACGCCTACTTCCACATGATCCGCACCGAATGGGGCGAGCGTCTGAAGCAGGTGTTTACCGAGATTCCGGATCCGATTTGGAGCAACCCGGCCGCCCCCAAAACGCTGGTGCCGCCGGACCGCGTGCATCAGCCGGTGCGCGTGTCGCCTGCAGGGGCCCAACCGCGCGAGTTTGCGCAGCCGCAAGCCTTTGCGCAAGGCCCGGCCGATCCGTTGCAAGCGGGCTGATCAGGCCAAACCGGCCACGATCAACCGCACCGCGATCAGCACCATCACGACGGCGATCACGCCGTCGAGCACGCGCCACGCGGCCGGCCGCGCAAACAGCGGTGCCATCAAACGTGCGCCCAAACCCAGCAATCCGAGCCAGATCAGGCTGGCGGTCAATGCCCCCAACCCGAACGCCAGCCGGAAGGCATCGAAGCTGTGGGCGAGCGAGCCGACCAGCAGCATGTCGAGCCAGAAATGGGGATTGAGCAGCGTGAACGCCATGGCGCCCAGCACGGCCGACCGGCGCGACGGCACGGCCTGCGGCATGTCGCCGGCGGCCCCCGTCTGACCGCGCCAGGCGCGTACGGCGGACTGCGCGGCGTACCACAGCAGGAACGCGGCGCCGCCCCACGTGACGATATGAGTCAGCCCTGGCGCCCACGCGGTGAGCTGCTGCACACCCCACACGCTGGCGAAAATAACGATGGCGTCGATCAGCGCGCACACGCCCAGCACACTCACAATGTGCAATCGCATCACGCCTTGCTTCAGCACGAAGGCACTCTGCGCGCCGACGACAACAAACAGCGCCAAGCCAGTGGCCGCACCGGCCAGCCAGGCGTTGAACGCGGGAGAGAACGTGGTGAGGGTGAACATGACAGCATCCTGAAACAGCGTCGCGCCGCTCGGACAAGAGCAGCAGGCACGCCATTTTGACGGCCACACGATATAAACTGAAGCTAATCTTCCTCAGGCTGGATTAGCCAAACTAATCCGTAAAATCAGCGCTATGAATATCGACCACGATCAGTTGCGGGCTCTGGCCGCCGTCGTTCGCGAAGGCAGCTTCGAGCGTGCGGCGGCCGTACTTCACGTCACGCCATCGGCAGTGTCGCAACGCATCAAGGCATTGGAGACGCGCGTCGGCCGGGTGCTCGTGCGGCGCACGACGCCGGTGGTGGCCACCGACGACGGCCAGCCGCTGGTGCAACTGGCGCAACGCACTGCACTTCTGGAACACGACGCGCTGCAACGACTCGGGTTGGCGGACGACGAAGCGCGGCCTGCCAGCCTGGCGGTGGCCGTGAATCACGACAGTCTCGAAACCTGGTTTGCCGACGCGGCGACACGCTTCGCCGCGCGCACGCACGCCACGCTCGACCTGCATTCGGAAGACCAGGATCACACGGCAGCGCTATTGCGCAGCGGCCATGTGCTGGGTGCGGTGACCACGCTGGCCGAACCGGTGCAAGGCTGCCGGCTGCACGCCTTGGGCAGCATGCGTTACGCCGCCACGTGCAGCCCGGCGTTTCACGAGCGGCACTTCGCCAACGGCGTCACGGCGCGCGCGCTGGCAAGTGCACCCATGCTCGTCTACAACCGCAAGGATGCGATGCAATCGCGCTTTGCCGCACGCATCGCACGCACGCAAACGCTGCAGCCGCCGATGTGGTGGCTGCCCTCCACGCATTTGTTCGTTCAGGCCACCTTGGCCGGATTGGGATGGACGATGAATCCGCTGCCGATGATCCAGTCGCATCTGGATGCCGGGCGGCTGGTGCTGCTGCGGCAGCGCGCCTGGGAAGATGTGCCGCTCTATTGGCAGCACTGGCATATGCCCTCGCCCGTGATGGACGCACTGACCGACGCGGTACTGGCTGCGGCGCAGCCGTTGATCAAGCCGAGGTGATCGAGCCGCAGTGATCGAGCCGCGGCACTCGCGCCGCAGCGATCGAGCCTCGTCAATCGGTAGCGTCCGGAGCCGCTCAAGCTGGCGTGCCGTAATCCCGTTTGCCGAAAAGCGCCGTACCGATCCGCACCTCGGTCGAGCCTTCTTCGATGGCCATCTCGAAATCGTCGCTCATTCCCATGGAGAGGCGATCGAGCGTGAGGCCGCCGATATTGGCCGCACGGGCGCGATCGCGGCATTCGCGCAAAAGCTGGAAGCACGCGCGCACGTCATCGGCATTGCCGGAGTGCGTGGCCAAGGTCATCAGCCCCAACACCCGCAGCGTGGGAAAGTCGCGCACGATCGTGCGCAGGAAATCTTCGAGATCGTCCGGCGCCAACCCATGCTTGCTGGGTTCGGAAGACGTTTTGATCTGCACGAGCACGTCCAGCGTGCGACCTGCGGCGTCCAGTTTGCGGTGCAGGGCTTCGGCCAGGGATAACCGGTCCAGCGACTGCAGTTCGTGCGCATACTTGGCCACGTCGCGCGCTTTGTTGGTTTGCGTATGGCCGATCACCACCCAGCGGATGGCGTCATCGGTCAGCACCTGCGCCTTGTCGCGGATTTCCTGCAGCGTGTTCTCGCCGAACCGGTGCATACCCAACGCCATTGCTTCGCGGATATCGTCCACGCTGAAGGTTTTGCTGACGGGCAGCAAGGCGACGCTATCGCTCGAGCGGCCGGCGCGCGTGCACGCGGCGGCCATGCGGCGCTGGATGTCGGCGGCGCGGGTGGCCAGGGAGTCGGTGACGGTCATGAGACGGAAACAGTTAAACGAACAAATGAGGCAGGCAAAGTGATGCGCGACAGCGCATCACGATGGCTCCAGTGTAGTCGCCCCGTCCGATCCGCACGATAGCGCCCCCCTTCCCCCTTTGTTCGTGCGGCTGAATGAGACGACGCGGCGCTACGATGGCCGATCGTGTTTTGCTCCGGAGACTGTGCGCATGCGCCCGGTTCGTTACGTTTTCCTTGCTGCCCTGTGGTTGGTGGTCCCCTTGGCGGGCGCATTGATCTGCCCCTCGGCCAGCGCCGCGCCTGCGGCGGCGACCGGCCCTGCCGGCCTGTCCCCCTCCGCCATTGCGGCGCGCGACGACACCCGCATCGCCGAGCAAACGTACTTGTACGCCTATCCGCTCGTGCTGATGGATCTCACGCGCCGGCAGGATACCAACGTCAACGCCGGCAGCAGCCCCGATCGCGGTCCTGCCAATCGCTTCATCCACCGCACGGCCGATGCGGCACCCGGTGCCGATCAATCGGCCACCGAAGCCGCCCGATCGCGCGCCTGGATCGATCTGGAAGACGGCCCAGTCGTGTTGTCCTTGCCCGATACGCGCGGGCGCGACTACACGCTGACGCTGTCAGACATGTGGGGCGATGTCATCGCCGTGCTGGGCAAACGGACCACGGGTACGGCCGCACGCAACCTGATCGTCGTGCCGGCCGGATGGGCGGGCACGCTACCCAGCAATCTGCAGACGATCACCGCCACCACCGCCTACCTGCGCGCGCGGCTCCGCGTGCAAACCTTCGGTTCCGGCGACAGCGCCCAGGCGCTCGACGTGCAGAACACGTTTGCCATGACGCCCTTGAGCGCATGGCAATCGAGCGGGCAAGCCATCCACATGCGCGCCGATCCCGGCATCAACATGCTGGCAACGCCGCGGGATCAGATCGCCCGCATGACGCCGCCCGAGTTTTTTGCCTACGTAGCCGATCTGCTGCGCCGGCACGCCCCCCACGCCACCGATCAGCCGCTGATTGCCCGCATGGCGCGGCTGGGCATCAAGCCCGGGCAACGGCTGCGTACGGACGAACTTTCGCCTGCCGTCCATCGCGCACTGCGCCTGGGCGCCGCCGCAGCTCAGGCGCGACTCTCGCCGCCCGCCACCGCGACGCCGCTCAACAACGGTTGGCGTCTGCCCAGTGCCACGCAAGGCGTTTATGGCAACGACTACCTGACGCGCGCCCGCGCGGCCTGGTCGGGCGAGAACGGCGTCAGCGCCGAAGATGAATGGCGCGCCGTGGCGGTTCAGGATGCCAGCGGTGAACCGCTGAGCGGCGATCACGCCTACACGTTGCGGTTCGAGGCCGATGCCTTGCCGCCGGGATTGTCGGGCTGGTCACTGCGCAGCATCCCCCTCGATGGCGCCGCCATCGACGGTTCACGTGCCCGGCTGCTGACCGACCGCAGCCCGCTCGTCTACAACGCCGACGGCTCGCTCGACCTGGTGCTGCAAAGCGAGCCGCCAGACGCGGGCGATGCCGCGAACTGGCTGCGGCTGCCGATGGGATCGACCTCGGTTATCCTGCATCTGTTCACCGCCGATGCCACCGCTATCGACGGCACCTGGATGCCACCCGCGCTCGTGCGCGCCGATTGACCCTACCCACCGAGACCTCCATGGACGACGCTTTCAGCCACCAGTTGTCGATGACCATTCTGATGACGCCCGACATGTCCAATTTCGCGGGCAACGTCCACGGCGGCACCATTTTGAAGTACCTCGACCAAGTGGCCTATGCCTGCGCCAGCCGCTACGCGGGACAGTATGTGGTCACGTTGTCGGTCGATCAGGTTGTGTTTCGCGAACCCATTCACGTGGGCGAGTTGGTCACGTTTCTGGCGTCGGTCAATTACACGGGCCGCACGTCGATGGAAATCGGCATCAAGGTCGTGACCGAAGATATCCGCCAGAAACTGGTGCGTCATACGAACAGTTGCTACTTCACCATGGTTGCCGTGGATGAACTCGGCATGCCGACGCCCGTGCCGCAACTCGAACTGGCCACGCACGAAGAACGCCAGCGCTACGATGCGGCCGAGAAACGGCGCGCCCTGCGGCAGGAAATGGAAAAGCAGCACGAGGCCATCAAGCGCCGCGCGCAGGAAGACGCGACCTGAGCGCCAGTCGCGCCGCTCATGTGAAAACACCGGCCAGAGGCCGGTGTTTTCGATGCAACGATCAGCGGTGTGCGATCGAAGGCGCGTCGCCTGCGATCGGCCACCCCAACGCGTGCGATCAACGGCGCGTCAGCAGCGCCAGCACGTAGCCCACGGCACCGGCAACCAGCACCGCGCCCAGCGGATTACGCTCAACGGCACGGCTCACTTCGCATGCGGCATCGCGCACCTGGTCGATCGTTTGACCGTAGGCGCTTTGCACGCGGCCTTCGGCTTGACGGGCGTAGCCACGCGATTCGCGTTTCGCGTCGCCGGCGGCTTCACCGTAGGCTTGCTCGGCGCGGCCGGCCAGATCTTTAACGGTACCTTCGAGACGGTTGAGATCCATGGCATGACTCCTGAATGAAATAGGCGGGAGATTCCCGCCGTGTGATTAAAGGATAGGCCAGACGCGATACGCAGAAATTACCGGAATGTAAGTCTGGCCGTCCGGCGTAAAAAAACATGTCTTCAAGACCCTGGCGACGCGATGACTAATCGCGCGGGCGTCGTGGCCGCGCGCCCGTGAAGCCGCGCTCGCGTGCCCAGACGATGGCGCCACTTCGCCGATTGACGCCGATCTTCTCGTAAAGCGTGGACACATGATTGCGAACTGTGTTGCGCGCGATGCCCAGTGACGTGGCGATTTCGGCGTCGGTCAACCCTTGGCACAACCCCCCCAGCACATCCTGCTCGCGCGACGTGAGATCGCCCACGCCGGTCTCGCCCACGCGCGGCTTGCCGGGGTTGCGAATGTTCGCCAGCTTCTCGATGATCGAGCGGCTGAACCATGAGGTGTCTTGCATCACCGCTTCGATTGCGGTGATCAATTCGGTTTCGGTGCGCTTGCGATCGGTGATGTCCTGGATGGCGATCAACATGCACTCCTCATCGTTGATCATCACCGCCTCAGCCGACAGCACGCCGTCGATTTCCTCGCCGTCCTTGGCCGTGGTGCGCGCGTCAAGACCGCGCAAGCTTTGCTGGCGCGTCATCGCCTGCTCGAGATCGCGCAACGTCGTGCCTTGCCGCCACAGCGAGAGCTCGCGCAGCGTGTAGCCCAAGGCCTCTTCGTTTTTGTAGTGCGTGCTCTCGAGAAAGGCGTCGTTGGCGTCCAGAATGCGGGCATCCTTGCGCGTCACGACGAGCATGGGCACCGGCGCCAAGCGAAAGGCTTTCGAGAACAGCTCTTCGTTGTGCTTGAGGGCATGCTCGGCCTTGCGACGGGCATCGACGTCGACGTAGGTCAGGAGAATGCACTGCGCCTCGCCCATCTGCAACGGTTGGCCCGCCAGGATCACGAATTTGAGCGCCCCGCCCGACACCTTGAGCGTGGTATCCGTTTGCGGAAAACCATCAGCGTCGGCCAAGTGTGTGAGCACCATGTCGAGCATCGACTTGTCGTCGAATAAATCCACAGTCTTGAGCGTTCGATTGACGAGCTCCTGATTGGTAAAGCCCGTCATCTGCAAAAAGCCGGGGTTGACCTTGATGATGCGATGGTCGTCGTCGCGCACGATCATCGCCGGCGCGGGATTGCTGGCAAAAGTACGTTCGAAGCGGTCTTCGGCTTCCACCTTGGCCGTCACGTCGTCGTGCACGATGGCATGGAAGTCGGGACGACCCTCGTCGTCGACCAGCGTCAACGTGCGAATCGCGTGAATGCCGATCGGCGTATCGTCCTTGGCCGCGCCATGACGAAAAACTTTGAATTGGGTAGGTTCGACCAGGTCGGCTGCCTTGGCCCGCGACATCGGATAATCCGATTTACGCAATTTGCGATCGTTCATGTGCCGCAAATCGAAGGTCTGAAAATAGTCGTCGATATCTCGCCCGAGTGCTTTGACGGCCCGCACATCGTGCAGGGCCAGTGCCGCTGCGTTTGCCCAACTGATACGACCGTCGGGCTCGAGCACAATGATCCCTTCACCCAGCCCACCAATCAATTGTTGAAGCTGGCTGCGATCGGGAATGGGGGCATTAGCATTCTTGGCAGGCATAGGCGAGAGGCGAAAAGTGTCGGTCCAGCTTTGCACTTAGCAAGCGATGCGCCCGGTGGCGATTTCGCGAAACGAGACCTGGACCCAGGGGTTCATTGGCCAGGATGGCGCGCATCAGTCGTGAATCGGCGTACGCCTGCGTCAACCGAGACGCCACGGGCGCCTCCGCTCGTTCAATCTGCGCGACATTGCTGACGCACCGCTTCGACTGCGGGCAGGTTGTCCATCAACAGATCCACGATGGCAGGTTCGAAATGCTTGCCGCGTTGCGCGTCGATATGCTCGAGCGCCCGTTCCGTGGGCCATGCTTCTTTATAGGGACGTCTCGACGTCAAGGCGTCGAGCACGTCGCAGACCGCCACGATGCGCGCCTCGAACGGAATCGCGTCGCCGACCAAACCGTAGGGATAGCCGGTACCGTCCCATTTCTCGTGATGGCTCAACGCGATCCGGCGCGCCATGGCCAACATGGGATTGCGATGCTCACCAATGATCCGCGCACCAATCTCGGCATGCGTCTTCATGACCGCCCACTCGTCGGCACTCAGCGGTCCGGGTTTGAGCAGGATGCTGTCGGGGATGCCGATCTTGCCGATGTCGTGAAGGGGCGCCGCGTTCAAAAGATCGTCGGCAACCGATTCGCTCATGCCGGCGGCGCGCCCCAGCAACTGGGCGTAACGGCTCATGCGGATCACGTGCTGACCGGTTTCGTTGTCACGATATTCGGCGGCCAGCCCCAGACGATGCACGATTTCAAGACGCGTCTCCTTGAGTTCGTCCATGCGCACCAAAGACAAATGCGTGCGCACGCGCGCCTTGACGATCAAGGGGCTTACCGGCTTGGTGATGAAATCCACGGCGCCGGCGCCAAAGGCTTGCACCTCATCGTCGGTATGTGTCAACGCCGTCACGAAAATGACCGGAATCGACTCGGTACCCGCATCGGTCTTCAAGGCAGCACACACTTGATAGCCCGACATGCCGGGCATCATCACGTCCAGCAGAATCAGATCGGGCCGCTGCTCGCGCGCCAGTTCCAGCGCGCGCTCGCCATTCTTGGCGAAGAGCAGTTGATAGTCAGCCTGCAGGATGTGCTTGAGCAATTGCAGATTGGCGGCCTCATCGTCGACCACCAATATGGTCGGCAGCGCGTTCAACACCGTCATACCCGCTCACCATCGTTGCGCGAGGCGTGCGACACGCTGCCCCACTCCCGCAGATGACGACGCGCCGCGTCGAAATCGAAATCTTCCACGGCGCGCAGCAAACGCTGCAGCACCGGATCGTCGGATGGCACCAGCGACACCAATCGGGCCATGGCGTCGTCGTCCAGCGCACCACGCTCGAGCGAGCGGTAAAGCGCATCGGCCGTGGTGCGCACCCCGCGGCGCTCGACGGGAGGCGGTGCGCCTGCCGGCGCGCTCTGAGGGGAGGCGGGCCGCGCACTGGCGGTGTAGATGCGCTGCGCCTGGATCGCCGCCACGGCATCGGCCGTTTCGACCCTCAAGGCGGGATGCATGGCCGATATCGCCAGCGCGTCGCCTTTGATGGCGGCCGCTTCGATCTCGGCCAGCAGCGCCGCCAGGCGCTCCAGGCCAAGGTTTGCCGCCACGCCACGCACGCGATGCGCCGCCTGTCGCATTGCGACGGTGTCGTTTGCGGTGTCTTCACCGCCCATGACGCGATCCTCCGCGCCGCCGGCAGCGTTCCGGCGCGCGGCGAATCGGTCCGCCAGATCCGCGTGGTCGCGGACAAAATTGCCGAGCGCGCGATCGTAGGCCGTCGCATTGCGCGCCCAGCGCTCCAGGCCTCGTTCAGCATCGAGCAGCATGTGCGCCCGCGGTGCTTCCGGCGACTCGGCCACGATAGTGCGCACTGGCGCGCCGCCCATGACGCGCCCGATCTCCGCACTCAGCACCGCCATATCGATCGGCTTGGAGGCAAAGCCGTCCATCCCCGCCGCCAAGGCGGCCGTCCGATCGGCAGCCATCACACTGGCCGTCAGCGCAATCGCGGGCACCGGCCTCAACCCCGCCTGGGCTTCATGCGCCCGAATGCGCCGAATGGCCGCCAGGCCGTCGCCACCGCTCATCTGTACATCCATCAACATCAGATCGAAGGTGCGCGAAGCAGCCAGTTCAGCGGCTTGCACGCCATCGCTCGCCGTTATCACTTCATGCCCGAAGCGGGTGAGCAGCAACGTCATGAGCGAAAGATTCTGCGGCACATCGTCTGCGATCAGAATCGTCAACGGCGCCAAAGGCGTGACGCCGCTTGCGCGCGAATGGGCGGCCGGAACGCGGTGCGCGGTGGCCAACGGCAGAACCACGTGGAACGTGCTGCCTTTGCCTGCCATGCTTTCGGCCCAGATCCGGCCGTTCATCAGTTCGGTCAATTGCTTGCTGATCGTGGTGCCCAAACCGGTGCCGCCGAAGCGGCGCGTCATGGAGGCATCGGCTTGCGTGAACGGCTCGAAAATCGCATCGATGCGCTCGGGCGGAATGCCGATACCGGTGTCGGCCACCCGAAGATGCACGCAGGTCGTCTCGTCCAGCGTGACGCCCACCGTTACCGACCCGGATTCGGTGAACTTGATCGCGTTGCCCAGCAGATTCGTGAGGATCTGACGGATACGCATCTCATCGCCGGAAAAGTAACGCGGCACGCCGTCGTCGTAATCGATGGTGAGTGCCAATTGCTTGGCGCGCGCGCTTGCCCCCAGGGTCGAGGTCACCTCGTCGATCAAGGCGAGCAGATTGAACTCGGCCAACACCAACTCCACGGCGCCTTTATCGAGCTTTGCCGTATCCAGCACTTCGTTCAGCAAGCCCAGCAGCGATTGTCCGGCGTTGCGGATGATGTCGAGATAGCGGCGTTGTTCGGCGTTCAGTTCGCCTTGGCGCATCACGTCGGTAAAGCCGAGGATGGCGTTCATCGGCGTGCGGATTTCGTGACTCATATTGGCCACGAAGGCGGCACGCGCGGCAGCGGCCTGCTCGGCGCGTTCCTTGGCCTCGCGCAATGCCTCGTCCATGGCGTGCCGCTCGGTAATGTCGAGCACCACACAATCGATCCATTTCAGGCGGCCCTGCTGATCGCGCACGCCGCCGCCGTTGGTCCACATCCAGCGTTGCGTGCCGTCGCGATGTACCAGTCGATACTCGATCAGAAAGGGACGATCGTCGAGAATGGCTTGAATGATGCCCGATGTGACGCGCGCGATATCGTCTGCGTGCACCAGGTCCATGAATTTTCGCGCGGGCTGCGAACCGAGAAAATCAGCGGCGGGAAAGCCCGTGACCCGCTCGACGGCATTGCTGATGAACAGCATCGGCCAATCGTCCGAGAGCAGCGCGCGGTAGCAGATTCCGGGAATATTGCGGATCAGCGAGCGGAATTGCTGCTCGTTGATCCGAAGTGCCTGTTCCATCGACACGCGTTCGGTCACGTCGGTGACGTAGCCGACGAACAAGTCGCGGTCAGGCAGACGCTCATGTCCGATCGCCAGCCGAATCGGCACACTCGCACCGTTCTTGTTGAGCCCCTGCACTTCGCGCGCACGGCCGATGATGGTGGCTTCGCCGGTTTGCAGATAACGCGACAGAAACCCGTCGTGCGATTGCCGCAGCGTTTCGTCCATCAGCATGCTGACGTTGCACCCGATGACTTCGTCGCGCCGCCAGCCGAAAATACGCTCGGCGGCCGTGTTGTACTCGAGCACGATTCCCTTGGCGTCGAGAATGATGACGCCATCGACTGCAGTGGACAACAGGGCGTCCATACGCACGTCGCGTTCGCGACCGGAGCGCTTGAGGCTCGTGTACCGTCGACGTAACCGCCACAGGGCGACTGCCAAGGTGAGCGTCAACGCCCAGGCAACAAGGGTGAACCAGGAGAAAAAGGCGTCCGCCGGCGCCAGATCGGCAACCAGGCTGGAAAGCGTCGAGGGCGGCATGAACGTCGATCACAGCGTGTATCGCGCCCCGTTGGCGAGATCCCGCGCAGTTTTACTGGAAAACGTGACATAAAGATACAGAAGCAACACAAAATGTTGTCATCCCGCCATGCCGACTCATCCCTTTGGAGAACACTCAACACCTGAGACCGGTGCGTCTCGAACTGCCGGCACGCGCCGCTGCGCGCGCCGTCAGTTTGTGCCGCGGTTGCGGAACACTGCCGCACGCATCAGCATCATGGCCGTCACCGGTGAGGTGAGGATCAAAAAGACCGTGATCATCACTTCATGCAAGACGGGACGTCCCACGATCGCCGACGAGGTAATGATCGAAGCCAACAGCACGCACAGCGAGCCGAAGGTATTGCCCAAAGTGGGCGAGTGAATGCGCTTGTAGAACGTTCGCAGACGCAGGAGGCCGATCGATCCGGTCAGCGCGAGAATGCCGCCGAGGATCAACAGCAGGGAAGCCGGAATGGCGGCCCAAGCGGGCAAGTCGTGTTCCATCATGGTTCGATTACCTCGCCGCGCAACAGGAATTTGGCCATGGCCGTCGAGCCGACAAAGCCGAACAAGGCGATCAACAACGCAATATCGAAATACAGCATGCTGCCGATCTGAATACCGATCACCAGTACCGCCAACATGCCGTTGATGTACAGGCAGTCCAGCGCCAGCACGCGATCCTGCGCAGTCGGGCCACGAAAGATGCGGATCGCCGCGCACGCCATACCCGCGACGAAGCAGAGCAAGGCAAATACGCAAGCCACAAACAACAGCATATTCATTCGAAAATCTCCTTCAGCGGCGCTTCGTAGCGAGTGTGCACCAGGTGCACCCACTCCGATTCGTCTTTCAGGTCGAGCACATGCAACGTCAGCACGTTCTCGGGCGAGAGACCCACCCACACCGATCCCGGTGTATACGACAGGATGCAGGCCAGCACGGCGAGACCGTGGGGATCCTTCATCGACAGCGGAATCGTCATGAAGCCGGACGTGATCTTGCCGCGCGTCGGCCGCCAGATGATGCGAAACACCGATACGTTCGAGCGCGCCACGTCATAGAACACGCGGCCGGCCAGCCCCATCGCCGTCAGCACTTTCTTCGGGTACGCGCGCTTGGGCCGCAGCGAACCGGCGGCCCAGGTGAAGAAGATCGCCAACGCGCCGCCAAGCAACATCTGCCCCGGCGAAATCGAATCGTTCAGCAGCGACCACATGATGAGCAGCGCCACCGGCAGCAGTAAATATTTCATCATGGCTGTACTCCATAACCAGGCAGGCGTTGCGATGGCGCGCCACGTACGGCCTCGACGTAATCCTTGGGACGATCCAGCGATTGCGCCGCCGACGTCAGATATCCCATGACGGGGCCGGCAAACGCCGCCAGCGCGATGCACAAGGCAATCAATGCCGATACCGGTACCGCCTCAACCAGGCGCAATCGCGGAGTGGTGCGATCGCCCGAGCCCCAGAATACGCGCACGCCGGTGCGGCTCAATGCCACCACGCCCGCCAGGCCGGAGATCAAGATGCCGCCCATCAAGAGCCACGCATCCAGCGGCGGCGTGTTGCCGTTGGCTGCAGCGATGGCACCGGACAGGATCGAGAACTTGGCCACGAAGCCCGAAAGCGGCGGCAAGCCCGTCACCAGCAGCACGCAAGACACGAACGCCAACCCCAGGAAAGCCATGGCGGCCGGAATCGCCACGCCCACCACGTCGTCCGACCGGTTCTCGGTGTGCGGATCGTCGAGATCGAACATATCGAGCGTGACGGCCAGCACGTTGGCCCCAAACACCCGCGTGCGCTCGACCATCTCGATCAGCATGTAGAACGCGGCTGTGGCGAGCACCGAACTCAACAGATAGAAAAGCGCCGGACCTGTGAGGGCGACGCCGGGCATGCCCAGCGTGGTGAGCAACGTGCCCGACGACACGATCACGCAATAGCCCACCACGCGTTCGAGCTGCTGCGCCGCCATCAGGCCGATTGCGCCGAAAGCCAGGGTTGCGATGCCGATCATGAACATCCATTCCAGGCCGAATGCCGCCGGCGCGCCCGTGGGCAGCAACAGCGACCCCAGACGAAGCAGCGCATAGATGCCGACCTTGGTCATGATGGTGAACATGGCGGCAACCGGCGCCGCCGCGCTACCGTAGCCCGCCGCCAGCCAGAAGTTCATCGGCCAGGCCCCGGCCTTGACCAGAAAGGCCACACTGAGAATGGCGGCACCGGCCTCATACAGCTGGCGATCGCCCGTGGCCAGGCTACCGGCGCGCATGGCCAGGTCGGCCATATTGAGCGTGCCCGTGACCCCGTAGATCAACGCGATGCCGATCAGCAACAGGAACGAGGCCAGCAGATTGACGACGATATAGCGCAGCCCGGCGCGCACGCGCGTGGCACCCGAGCCATGCAGAATCAGCCCATAGGAGGCGGCCAGCAGCACCTCGAAAAACACGAACAGGTTGAACAGATCGCCCGTGAGGAACGCGCCGTTCAAACCCATCAGCAGAAACTGGAACAGCGGCAGAAAGTGCACCCCGGCGCGATCCCAGCGCGCCAGCGAAAACACCAGCGTCAGCACGCCCAGCACCGCGCTCAGGCACAGCATGACCGCAGCAAGGCGATCGACCACCAGTACGATGCCGAACGGCGCGGGCCAATCACCCGGCAGATAGACGCCAATATCATGAATCCAGTTCAGGCCCAGCCGGCCGTCTGCGGCGAACAGCAACATCACTGCAACCGCGAGCTGAGCGACCACAGCCAGCAACGACAGCGCATTGCGCCCGATGCGATGGCCGTCGCCGATCAACAGCAACGCCGCACCGGTCATCAACGGAATGGCGATCGGCAATACCGGAAGGTGCATCATCAAGGCATTCATCATGCTTCAGGCTCCCTGCCGTCGACGTGGTCGGTGCCTGAGAACCCACGCGAGGCGAGCAGCACAACTAAGAAAAGCGCAGTGGTGGCGAAACCGATCACGATCGCCGTCAGCACCAGGGCCTGGGGCAACGGATCCGCGTACTGCGCGGCATCGATGGGCGCGGACGCATCGATGACCGGGGGTCGCCCGGTCCAGAGGCGGCCCATGCCGAAGATGAACAGATTGACGGCGTACGACACGAGCGACAGGCCCATGATCACCTGGAACGTCCGGGGACGCAGCAACAGCCAGATGCCCGAGCCCGCCAGCACGCCGATCGCCAAAGCAAGTACCAATTCCATTTATGCCTCCCCTGGCGTTACGGCAGCGTGCGCGATGGCGGCCGCTGCGGCCTTGCGCTGCATCCGCAGCGATTGGTGGGCCAAAGCGACAAGGATCAGCACGGCGGCGCCGATCACCAACATATACACGCCGATGTCGAACAACAGCACGGTCGACAAATGAATATGACCGATCAGCGGCAACGCCACATCCCAGGCCATCGCCGTCAGGAACGGCTTGCCCATCACCCACGACATCAACGCGGCGCTACCCGCGGCCAGCAACCCGAAGGCGATCCACGCCTGCGGATGAATGCGCGTGCGCGATTCGACCCAGATCACCCCGCCGACCATGTATTGCAGGATGACGGCAGTGGCCATGATCAAACCGCCGACGAAACCGCCGCCCGGCAGGTTGTGGCCCCGCACCAGGAAGAACACCGACACCAGTGCCGCCACCGGCAGAAGCAGGCGCACCAGTACCGCAGGCACCATCATCTGGCCCACCGGCAGTTCGGCGTCGATCACCTTGCGGGCCGCCTCTTCGCGATCGGCCAGGGGCTCCAGACGCGGCGGCGTATCGCCGTCGTCATCCTGCTGCCGCTGCTGCACCGGCCGATCCACACTTTCGGGTGGCGGACGGAAGCGTCGCAGCAAGGCATACACCGTGAGCCCCACGATCCCGAGCACGGTGATTTCCCCGAGCGTATCGAAGCCGCGGAAATCCACCAGCAGCACATTGACCACGTTCGTGCCGCCGCCCAGCTCCAGGGCGTTTTCGACGAAGAAGGACGAAATGCCCTCACCGGCAGGACGAGTCATGACGGCGTAGGCCATCGCGGCCAGTCCGCCGCCCGCGGCGATCGAGACCACCACGTCGCGCACCCGGCGGCCGCGCGCTTTCAGATCGACATCCGCCTCGTCGCCTTCGATACGACGCGGCAACCAGCGCAGCCCCAGCAGAATCAGCACGACGGTCACGACTTCCACCGCCAATTGCGTGAGCGCCAAATCGGGCGCCGAAAACCACGCGAAGGTCAGGCAGGTAATCAAACCGGCAGCGCCTGCCAACGTGAGCGCAGCCAGGCGATGAAACTTGGCTTGAAACGCCACACCCACGGCGCAGGCGCCGCCGATGGTCCACAACAGCGCAAAGGCCGGATCGATGGCCGACGTATTGGCCCAGGCGCCGCTCCATCCACCGGCGCGCAAGGGCAGCCAGGCCGACAGAAACGCGACCAGGACGATGGACAGCAGTTGCACCTGCAGGCGATAGGTGGACACCCAACTCAGCAACCAGGTCGAACCGGCGGTTAGGCTATCGAGAATGAACTCGAACGACCGGCGGCCGTCGAGCCGGTAAATGAACGGCGCCCGACCGGGACGGGTGCGCTGCCAATGACGCAACGAATAATGAATCAGCACGCCCAACGCCATGGCGAGGAAACTCATCGCAAGCGGCAGATTGAAGCCATGCCAAAGCGACAAACTGTACTCAGGCAGGTTGCCGTCGCCCAGAATGCTGCGCGCGGCCACGGTCAACAACGGGCCGAGCGTGTAGGCCGGCAGAATGCCCACGATCAAACAGATGAAGACCAGCAACCCGCTCGGAACCAACATGAAACGCGGCGGCTCATGCGGCGCACGCGGCAGATCGGTGGCCGGCGGGCCGAAAAACACCTGCGCGATGAACCGCAGCGAATAGGCCACGCTGAAGGCACCCGCCAGCGTGGCGGCAATCGGCAAGCCCACACGGGTGATCAGATCGCCACTGATGAAGGTGGTTTCGGCAAAGAACATTTCCTTGGAAATGAAGCCGTTGAGCAACGGCACCCCGGCCATCGACGCGGCGGCGACCATGGCCAGCGTGGCGGTGATGGGCATGGCGCGATAGAGGCCACGCAGGCGCGTCATGTCGCGGGTGCCGGTTTCGTGGTCGACGATCCCGGCGGCCATGAAGAGCGACGCCTTGAAAGTGGCGTGGTTGACCATGTGAAAAATCGCTGCAACCAGGCCCAGCGTGCTGTTCATGCCGAGCAGCAAGGTGATCAGCCCCAGGTGGCTGATGGTCGAGTACGCCAGCACACCCTTCATGTCGCGCTGGAAGATCGCGGCATACGCGCCGATCAGCAGCGAGCACAATCCGGCGCCGCCGATGATCCAGAACCACTCGTCGGTGCCGGCCAACACGGGCCAGAAGCGCGCCAGCAGGAACACGCCGGCCTTGACCATGGTGGCCGAATGGAGATAAGCCGAGACGGGCGTGGGTGCCGCCATCGCGTTGGGCAACCAGAACTGAAATGGAAACTGCGCGCTCTTGGTCAGGGCCCCGAGCGCGACCAGGATCAGGATGGCTGTGTACCAAGGATGATTGCGGACGATATCACCCGATTGCAGCACCGTGTCGAGATCGTAGCCGCCGGCCACGTGGCCCAGCAGCAGCGCCCCGGCGAGCAGGCACAGGCCGCCGGTGGCCGTTACGGTAAGCGCCATGCGGGCGCCGCGCCGCGCATCGGCCCGGTGATGCCAATAGGCGATCAACATGAATGACGAGAAACTCGTGAGTTCCCAGAACAACACCATCTGGATCAGGTTGCCCGACAGCACCACGCCGAGCATGGCGCCCATGAATGCCAGGAAGAACGAGAAGAAGCGCGGCACGGGGTCTTCGGGCGACATGTAATAGCGCGCGTAGAGGACCACCAGGGCGCCCATCGCCGAAATGATGACGGTAAAGAGCCATGCGTAGCCGTCCATCCGAAGATAGAAGTCCAGGCCCAGCGTCGGTGCCCACGGCACAATGACCCGTATGACACCGCCGCTGTTGACGTCGCCGAATTGCAGCACCGCGAGCACGGTACAGATGACGGCCACCCCGCCCGCCAGCCATGCCTCGGCATTGCGCGCGTTCGACGGTAATAACGCGGCGCAGATGCTTCCGAGAAACGGCAGGACGAGAATGAGGATGAGCGACATGGAACTCCGGATTCAGCCAGGCTTACAAAAAGTTGAACGCAACCGCAAGAGTCTAAATCATCCCCGGGGCACTGCTGTGTCAACAGCGTGTCCGAAAGATTGCACCCGCGGCATGATGGAGATTAGTGGACGCCGTGCGCGAATGCGCGCGGCATGGATATTTCAAAGATCGTCCCGGCGGCGGGGGATGACGTTGCCGTCACATCACCGCCGTGGGCTACTGCAAACTTCTTGACGATGAACAAGCCGAGCCCGAGACCGCGGTGCCCAGTGTTTTCGTTCTCTCCCGAGCGGAAAAGTTCGAATACGTGAGGCAACTGCCCGGTTGGAATCGACCCGCCATTTTGCACGCTGACCGTAATACGCTCAGGTGCCGACCCGTCGACCCGCAAGCGTATCGGCGCATCCGGCGTACCGTGCTGCATGGCATTGCCGACCAGATTGGAGATCATTTGCGAGAACCGGTCGACATCGACCTCCCCCTGCACATCGCCAGCCTGTTCGAATTCTATACGGGCCGCACCGTCACCGGCCGCCTCCATTTCGTCCACGATTGCGCCGCAGAGTTCCGCGTAATCGGCCGAACACACGTTCAAACGCAATCCCTGGGAGCGAATCCGGGCCAGATCCAGCAACTGCTCGACCATATTGCCCATGCGCCGCGTGGTCGTCTGAATGCGGCGCGCCGTACGCGTCACGCCAGGATCGCCGGACATTTTAAGCAACACTGCAGCGCCATTGGCCACCGATGACAGCGGATTGCGCAGATCGTGGCTCAGGACGGCGGTGAACATCTCATTCAGCTTGAGGGCCTGGGTCAACTCTTCGAGTTGCGCCGCCAACTGCTTTCTTTGGCGGTCCAACGCCACGAAAACGCCAACCTTGCTTTGCAAAACGCCGGCATCGATAGGCTTGTAGAGAAAATCGACCGCCCCGGCACCGTAGCCCTTGAAGAATTTTTCAGGCTCGCGCGCGGCGGCCGTCAGGAAAATCAGCGGGATGGCGCGGGTGCGCTCGCTGCCGCGAATCAGCGACGCCAACTCGAAGCCGTCCATATTCGGCATCTGCACGTCGAGCAATGCCAGCGCCACGTCGTGCACCAGCAGCAGTTCGAGCGCCGCTATGCCGGAAGTCGCCTTCAGCACCGTTACGTCGGGGCCGGCGATCAACGCTTCGATCGCCGTCAGATTCTGCTCGACGTCATCGACGACCAGAACATTCACATTTGTTGCCACGCTTTCCTTTTCCATTTCTTATCGGGTACGACTCGCGAGGCGCGACAGATTTGTCGCCAAACGACTTAATTCTAATATCTCATCCGCGCCAGCAAGATCGATCGCCGCGCGCGGCATGGTGGCCGATCGTGCGGTGTCGGGATCCTGCACCCAGGCGCGACCGCCTTGCGCGCGGATACTGCGCAAACCGGCGGCACCATCGGCGCTGGCGCCGGTGAGCACAATGCCCAGCATGCGGCTGCCATAGGTGTCCGCAGCCGATTCAAACAACATATCGATCGACGGCCTTGAATAATGCACCGCCGCATCCACCGATAACGCAAACGTGCCATCTGGCTCAACCAAAAGATGATAATCAGCCGGCGCGAAATATACCTTCCCCGCTACAACGACATCTTTATCGCCCGCCTCGACCACCGGCAAATGACACCGATCGGCAAACAATCCCGGCATCGGATTCGGACGGCCCGGCGGAATATGCAATACGACTGCGATCGCCAACGGAAATTCCGCCGGCAGCGCTTGCAGCAGCACACTCAACGCTTCGACGCCCCCCGCGGATGCGCCCACTGCAACGAATTCGATATCAGACGGCATATCTTGAATGCATGGGAAACGGCGGCTCGATCACAAACGTTGATAGATTTTTTCGCTGGATGACACTTCGGCAAATTGGTCTGCCTGCGCGGTAAATCGCAGGCTTTCCTTGGAGCCCAATCCCAGAAATCCCCGGTGCACGAGCGCCTCATGGAACAAATGGGCCGCGCGATCCTGCAACGCGCGATTGAAGTAAATCAGCACGTTGCGGCAGGAGACGAGATGGACTTCCGAAAACACACTATCCGTGGCCAAACTGTGGTCTGCAAACACCACATGCTGCCTCAGATTGCGTCCGAATATAGCATTATGGGCATTTGCAGTGTAATAGTCGGCCAACGAGCCGGTGCCGCCGGCGCGCATATAGTTGCGGCTGAACTGCGCAATACGGTCCAGATCGTAAATGCCGGTTTCGGCGATTTTGAGTGAATCGGAGTTAATGTCGGTCGCATATATCAACGTGCGATCCAATAATCCTTCCTCGGCCAGCAATATTGCCAGCGACCATACTTCCTCGCCGGTGCTGCATCCCGCCACCCATACTTTCACCGACGCGTAGGTCCGCAAAACCGGCACGACCTCGCGGCGCAACGCCAGGAAATACTCCGGGTCGCGGAACATTTCACTGACCTGGACCGTGAAATATTGCAGCATCTGCGCGAAAACCGCCGGGTCGTGCAGGATTTTATGTTGCAGCGCCGAGACCGTCGTACATTCGAACCGTTCCATCGCGTGCCGTACGCGGCGGCGCATCGACGCCACCGAATAATCGCGAAAATCGTGTTGATAACGCAGGTATACCCCCTCCAGCAACAGGCGGAGCTCGATATCGAAGAGGGTTTTGGGCGGCATTTACTTGGACATCCACACGCGGCACAGGGACACCAGCTTATCGACATCGATCGGCTTGGCGATGTAATCGTTGGCGCCCGCGTCCAGGCAGTTGCGCCGGTCATCGGCCATGGCCTTGGCGGTCAAGGCGATGATGGGCAGTTGCTCGAAACGCCTGTCGCGGCGGATATGGCGCATGGCCGTCAGGCCGTCCATCTCGGGCATCATCAGATCCATCAGCACCAGATCGGCCTCGCCGTTGCCCTGCAGATACTCGACCGCTTCGCGACCGTTGCGGGTGATCACCAACTGAGCGCCCAACGGCTCCAGGATTCGCGACAGGGCAAAGATGTTGCGCACGTCGTCTTCAGCCAGCAGAATTTTGCGGCCCTCGAATACCGTGTCGCGTTGCCGCGCTTGCAGCAGCAATTTCTGCTGGTCGGGTGGCAGCGTGGCTTCGACACGATGCAGGAAGAGGCTGACCTCGTCCAGCAACCGCTCGGGCGACTTCGCCCCCTTGATGATGATCGAACGCGAATAGCGGCGCAGGCGCTGCTCTTCGTCGCGGCTCAATGCCCGGCCGGTGTAGACGATCACCGGCGGAAACGCATATTTCCCGCCGCTGGCCATTTGCTCGAGCAATTCGTACCCGGACGCATCCGGCAGCATCAGATCCATGACCACGCAATCGAACGAGCGCTCAGACACCTGCTTTAGCGCCTCCGCACCCGTCGCTGCGCCGACGATCTCCACATCCTCGGCCTTCAGCAACAAGGTGATGTTTTCACGCAGCGTCTCGTCGTCCTCCACCACCAGTACGCGCCTGGGACCCGATTTGAGCTTTTCCTCGACTTTGGCGAACGCCTGCATCAGCTCGTCGCGGGCCACGGGTTTGAGTGCATAGCCGATCGCACCCAGTTCGAGCGCCGTCTGCGTGTGATCCTCGACCGACAGCATATGGATGGGAATATGCCGCGTTTCCGGATCGCGCTTGAGCTGATCCAGGATGCTCAACCCGGACTGATCGGGAAGATTGACGTCGAGCAGGATGCCGGCAGGCACCAGTTCGCGCGCCAGCTTCATCGCCTCGTCGCCGGAAATGGCGTGTACGAAGTCGAAATTGAGATCTCGCGCCAGATCGCGGATCACGGCGGCAAAACGCTCGTCGTCTTCGATCAGCAAAATGAGGCGCTCGCGCCGCATATTGGCACCGGCAGCCCGTTGCGTCGCGGTGTGGGCCAGCTCGGCGACGGTGGGCGGCGCGGCCTCAGGCTGCACCGAAAACGCGCCAGCGAACGAGCCCGTATTGCCACGCGCGCCCGATGTGGAAGCGTTACTGACGTTTTTATCCGCAGCGCCAGTGGCCCCGTCGCGGCGCGTTTGTGCACCATCGGCTGGGCGCAACATCGGTTCGAGCGAGGCCATCGCTGCCCCACGGATCGTACTGTTGGTGGCATCCGCGCTGCTGGCGCGCTCGGCCTGCCGGTCATCTGTCTCGGACGGGGCGGTTTCGAGTTCGACCGCGACCTGGACCGTGAACACACTGCCTTCTCCAGCGGTGCTCTGTACGGCGATATCGCCGCCCAGACGACGCGCCAGTTCGCGCGAAATCGACAGCCCCAGGCCAGTGCCGCCATATTTGCGGCTGGTCGTGCCGTCCGCCTGCCGAAAGGCTTCGAAGATTACGTGCTGCTGGGCGTCGGGGATGCCGATGCCCGAGTCACGCACGGCAAAAGCGACTTTGCCCGACGCGCCCTGCTTCACCCGCAAGCGCACACTGCCCTGCTCCGTGAATTTGAAGGCGTTTGAGAGCAGGTTTTTCAGAATCTGCTGCAGGCGCTGCCGATCGGTCACGAGCGAGGTGGGCGCATCGTCGTCGATCTCGATCGTGAACGCCAGCCCGCGGTCGGCCGCGATTGGCGCAAATTGCTGCCGCATCGGCTCGAGCAATCCCACCATCGACATCGGCTCAGCGTCGATATCCACATGGCCTGCCTCGATCTTGGACAGATCCAGGATATCGTTGATGAGCGTCAACAGATCGTTATTCGAGGCATGGATGGTTTGCGCGTACTCGCGCACCTGCTCCACGCTCAACGTGGACTTTGCATCGGACAGGATCTGCGACAGGATCAACGAACTGTTCAACGGCGTGCGCAGCTCGTGCGACATATTCGCCAGAAACTCCGACTTGTACTGGTTGGCACGTGTCAGTTCTTGGGCGTTGACCTGGAGCGTGCGCTGCGCAGCCAGCAGATCCTGCTTCTGCCGGTCGAGTCGTTGGGTGTGCTCCTCGAGCTGCACATTGGTCTGCTCGAGCTCGGCATGCTGATTTTCCAGGCGGGCCTGCGACTCGCGCAACGCCCTGCCCTGCTCCTCCAGCTCTTCGTTGGAGACCCGCAGCTCTTCCTGCTGCACCTGCAACTCTTCGCTCTGGCGCTGGGTTTGCTCCAGGAGCGCCTTGAGATGTTCGCGATACGCGGCGGCGCGAATGGCCACGCCGACCGTTTCGCCGACCAGTTCCAGAAACTCGCGCTTGTCTTCCAGACGGGCGTCGCGCTGAACGAAGCCCAGCTCGATCACACCCAAAGGCCGCTTGTCGACCGTGATGGGCACCACCACCAGATGACGGGGCGCGGTCTCGCCCAACATCGATTGCACCCGCACGTAGTGATCCGGCAGATCGCGCACGATGATGGACTCACCGCTGCGGGCGACCTCGGCGGCCAGATGGCTGCCCGAACTTCCCTGCCCGGCGGCAACCGCCTCGGCGTCGATTCCGAACGTGCCGGCGGGCACCAACGCGCCGCGTTCCAGACGCTGCATGATGCCAATCTGGGCATTGAGGTAGCGCGCCAACGTGGACAGCACGGCGCGGCCGGCGGTATCCACATCGGGCTCGCCCAGCAGACTCATGCCCACTTGCGTTTGCCCCGACTGTAGCCACAACAGCCGGCGCGCCTGCTTGCGCTCGCCGATCACGCGCTCGGCCAGCCAAGCCACCACCAGAATCGCCACCGACCCCGCCGCCCGGTTCAATAGCGGCAGGTTGCCGCCGATGCCCTCCGGCTTGATCGTGTATCCCAGGGCGATCAGCGCAATGATCGCCATCGCCGTCAATACGGGCAGGCCGCGACGCGATTGCAGCACCGTCAGCACCAACGGAACGAGATAGAACACCCAGACGGCAACGCCTAAGGTCGTCACGCAATCGACGGCAAAAACGACGCCGCAAAAAACGAGGATCAGTACATTGACCGCGGTATTTTCTTTGTTATTTGGTGCCTGCATGGTTCACGATGTGAGAGGTTGGCCGGATATCGAGGGCGTGGGAAACCGCCGCGAGTTTACTTCCGGACTGCTCATTATCGGAAACGTCATTGTCCTCGGGCGCCTGAGCCTGCGATGCCTGCTCTGCCGGCCCATGCTGCCGAATCAGGTTATAGGCCGTATTCACGAGCCCGATATGCGAGAACCCCTGCGGAAAATTACCCACCAGGCGACGGCGCACGGTGTCGTACTCCTCCGACATCAAGCCGAGGTCATTACGCAATGACAGCAGCTTCTCGAAGAGCTTGCACGCTTCATCGCGGCGACCGAGCATCACGTAAGCATCCGCCAACCAAAAGCTGCATGCCAGGAAGGCGCCCTCCTGCCCGCGCAATCCGTCGTCGACTTCAGTGGTGTCGTAGCGCAGCAGCAACCCGTTGTGCATCAGGCGCTGTTCGACCGCTCTGACGGTACCGATCACCCGCGGATCGTCGGGAGGAAGAAATCCGCTGATCGGGATCATCAACAGGCTGGCGTCCAGCGCCTTGCCGCCGTAATACTGGACGAAGGTGCCACTGTTCTCGTCGAAACCGTTGGCACAGATATCGGCATGGATGGTGTCGCGCAATGTGGCCCATCGCGCCACCGGGCCGGACAGTTTGAAATGCTCGGCCGACTTGACCGCCCGATCGAACGCCAGCCAGCACATCAACCGTGAAAACGTGAAATGCCGGGAGGCACCGCGCACTTCCCAGATCCCGTTGTCTTCTTGCTGCCAGATCGTTTCGAGCTTGGCCAGCAATACCTTCTGCAGGCGCCACGATTCGGCAACCGGCGACAACTCCGCCTCGCGTGCAACATGGAGCGTGCCGATCAGCTCGCCATACACATCCAGCTGCAACTGACCGGCCGCCTCGTTGCCGATACGCACAGGCTTGCTGTTTTCATATCCCGCAAGCCAGGGCACCTCGTGTTCGGGAAGCCAGCGCTCGCCCGAAATGCCGTACATGATGTGCAATTGATCGGGATGACCGGATGCCGCGCGCAGCAGCCACTGCTGCCATGCCTCCGCCTCTTCGCGATAGCCGGCGTTCAGCAGCGCGTAGAGGGTGAGCGCCGAATCTCGCAGCCAGCAAAAGCGGTAATCCCAGTTGCGGTTGCCACCGATTGCCTCGGGCAGTGATGTGGTGGGCGCTGCGACGATGCCGCCGGTGGGTTGAAACGTCAGCAGTTTCAGCGTGATCAGCGACCGCACCACCGCCTCGCGCCAAACCTTGTTATCCGTGTCGCACACACAGCGATTGCTCCACTCGCGCCACCAACCGATCGTGCGCTGCAGGCTTTCGTTGCGGTCAGGCACGAAGTGCGGGATCTGGTGCGACCGGTGATAAGAGAGCGTGAACGGCACCGTTTGCCCCGCTGCCACCGAGAAGCTGGCATGGGTTTTCATATCGCGGCCCACCAGAGGCACGCTGGTATGCAACTCGACCGCGTCCGGTCCCGAAATCGCGCTCAACCCGTAATCGCGGCGGCGCACCCACGGCACGACCTGCCCATAGTTGAACCGCAGCGCCAGTTCCATCTGCATATCGACATGACCATGCTCGGCGCGCACGATCCGCACCACATCGACGTGCCCTTCATCTTCCGAAAGCGGCATGAAATCGATGAGTGTGACCGCACCGGTCGCCGTTTCGAAGCGCGTCTCCAGCACGGCGGTGCCCGGTACGTAATGACGTGTGACCTTCGCGCGGCGATCCTTGGGACCGATGCGCCAATGCCCGTTTTCCTGATTGCCCAGCAACGATGCGAAGCAAGCCGGTGAGTTGAAATGGGGCAGACACAGCCAGTCGATGGATCCCTCGCGCGAAACAAGCGCGGCCGACAGCATATTGCCGATGACACCATAATGTTCGAGCGGGAGAGACATGACTCACGGTTCCTTTATCAGCCTGCCCCGCGAAAGCCGGGATACAGGGTCATACCGCCATCGACGAACAAGGTTGTGCCGGTGACGTAATCGGAATCGTCGCTGGCGAGCCAGCGGACGGCGCGGCCGACGTCTTCAGGCTCGCCGATACGCCCATAGGGAATGAGCTTGAGCAGTTCCGCCAGCTTTTCCTTCGAATCCCAGGCTTCCTTGTTGATCTTGGTGCGAATGGCGCCCGGGGCAATACTGTTGACACGAATCTTGTACGGTGCGACTTCCTGCGCCAGGGATTTCATCAGCAACATGACGCCGCCCTTCGATGCAGCATAGTTCGTTTGGAACGCCCACGGTATGACTTCATGCACCGAACTGATGAAGACGATATTCCCCACCGCGCGCACATCCCCGTTATCGGGCTTGCGCGTCTTGAAATGGCGCACGGCGGCGCGCGCGCATAAAAATTGACCGGTCATGTTGACGTCCATGACCGCGTTCCAATCGGCCAGCGTCATCTGATCGAAGTCGGCCGGCTTTTCAATGCCGGCATTATTGACCAGGATATCGAGCTTGCCGAAACGTTCGATCGTCTGCGCAAACAGCGTTTCGATCTGCGCTTCGTCGCTGACGTCGGCCGGCATGGCAACCGCACTGCCGCCCTGCTCCGCGATTGCAGCGACCTGCTTTTCTGCTGCCTCCCGCGACGAGTCGCGCGGGCGGTGATTGATCACCACCGTGGCACCGGCTTGCGCCAACGCCATGGCACTGGCTGCGCCAATCCCGGCGCCACCGCCCGTCACGATCGCAATGCGTCCATCGAGCCGCTGTTGATCCATACAGACCTCCGTCGTTGCACAGTAAAACGGGCCGGCATGAGCGGCCCCTAGACGTGGGCACTCAGCACACGCTGTGCCGAACCCATATCCTGCCAAGCCTCGGCGTGACACGTAAACATCAGAATCTGATGCCGCGTGGCCGCATCGAACAGGGCCCGCTTCATCAGCGGTCGGCGCGCGTCGTCCGTATGCACGAGCGCATCGTCCAGCACCAATAAGGTCGGCCGTCCGGCTTCAGCCAACAAATCGGCGTAGGCCAGCCGCGCCAGAATGCCCAATTGCTCTTGTGTGCCGAAGCTCAGGCTGCGCAAGGCGTCGCTGGCCTCTCCCCGTACGAGGGTCGCCGGCATGAGTTGATCGTCCAGCCGAATGGCCGCGCCGGGCGACCACAAGCCCAGATAATGATTGAGCCGGCGCGCGAGCGGTGCCTGCAGCCGCAGGGTTGCCGCTTCGCGCTGCGCGCCCAGCAGCTCGCTCAGCAGATCGAGTGCACGGGCGCGACGGGCGAGCTCATCGCGGCGACGCGCCAGGCGCTCGACCTCCGCAGTGGCGGCAGCGAGCGCTTCACCCACGCCTTGCGCACCGGCTTGCTCCAGACGTCCTTGCAATTGCAAGATGCGCTCGCGCTGTGCGTCGTGCTCCTCGCGGGCGATGCGCGCCGACTGCTCGAAACGGCGCAGATCTTGAGCCAGCAGGTCGGGCTGGCGCGCAGCGAGCTCGGCTTGTGCACTGGCCACCTGCTGCGTGGCCGCCTGCCATTGCGCATCGGCTTCCCTTGCAAGTACGGCATCCTGTTCGCGCTCACGCACGCGGTCCGGGTGGTCGAGCGCATCGCAGGCGGCGCGCCATTGGCGGCTCGCCCACTCGGCGCGGGATACCGCGGATTCGACAGTACCCGCCGCACGCGCGGCGGCTTGCCGTGCGGCATCGAGTTGCTTCTCGGCGGCGTCGCTGCGCGCCAGCAAGGTGGCGTCATCGGCTTCGGTGGCGGCGGAATCAAGCACACCGGCCGACGCTGGCGACACCCCGTCTCCGAACGCCAGCGCCCCATTGGATGCGTTCGCCGGCATTGCCGCCGTGCGATCGGCGCCGATCGCCGACCACTGCCGGTCGTGCTCGGCTTGCGCCGCTTTTGCCATAGCCAGATCGTGCGCCAACGCGTCGATCCCATTGGGCGCATGAATGGCGAGCGCGCGTCGCGCAAGCGCGATATCCTGCGTGCGGTTCGATTGCCGCAGCCAGGCCGCCTGGGCCGCTGCGGCACTATCGACGCCCATGCGATCGAACAGCGCTTGACGGCGGCGCTGCGCATCGCTGACCTTGCCGCGCAAGGCGTCAAGGTCAGCGCCCCCGGGCACGATATGGAAAACGCCCACGCCGTCGACGGCGATATCGGTTGCCGATGCGACGGCATACTCACCCTCGCCAGAGACGCCTGCGCCCCCGATCGTAACCGGCGCGCCAACCTGCAAACGGTAGGTGACTTTGGGCGCAAGCGCGCCCATCTGCGCCGCCCACGTCGAGAGTGATTGCTCGATCGTTTGCAGCGCATCGATATCGGCTTGCGTGATCGCGGCGCCAGCCGGCTCGGCTTGCAATGCTGTCAACTGCGCATGCAACACGGCGGCTTGACGATGCTGCGCCGTGACCTGCGCCGTCAGTGCGCTTGCACGCTCGCGTCGCGCGAGCAACTCACGCCTCGCCGCACGCTGGTGCACGGCATCACGCTCGGCACGCGCAAGCGATGCGGCCTCCGCGGCTTGCCTCTGGGCCGCATCGGCCTGCGCCGCAGCTTGACGCACGCCTTCGATGGCCGCAGCGGCGTCGTCGCTTTGCACTCGCAACGCGTCGCGCTCCGCGTGGTCGCGACGATCGCGTTGCATGCGTTCCTGCACCAGCGCCTGCCGCTGCCGGAGGGTTTCGGTATCGCGCACCAGCGCCTCGACGCGCTGCTTCAGCGTTTCGGTTTGCGCCAGTTGCTCGCGCGCGGCGGCCGCCTGCTGTTCGAATTGCCCCCAGGGTTGCGCGGCGGCCCGGCGGGCCTGGCTCTGCCGCAATTGCGCCAACTGATCGACATCGCGATCCAGCGCGGCGCGATCCTGCTGCAGTTGCGTCACACGCAAGCCCGCCTGCTCCCATTGCTCCTCGGCTTCGCGATAGAGCCCCTTGGGTCGGCCAGTGCGCGCGTCGCGCAGGGCGCCGCGCGCGGCCGCGACGGCGTCGAACAACCGATCGCCATCGCTGGCCGTCAATTCGCCTGAGATGCGCGTAAGCGCATCCCGCAAATGCTGACCCGCATAGGCCGCCACATCGGTAATCGACTGGCTGCTGCCTTGCTGTATCCACAGTAATCCCGGGATGCCACCGTGCTCGGATTTGCTTTGACCCTTGAGCGGCAGCTCGTATCCCAGCAACTGCGCCAATGCATCCTCGGCCGCCTCCCCCTCGAGACGGCGTTCGCCATCGATCGTCAATTCGCAACGCGCGCGATTGAGAAAAGTCTTGCGCAAGCGATAGGTCGAGCCCGCCTGCTCGAAATCGACATCGATGGACGGCCGCGGTTGCGCCACGCCCCAAGGCGCCAGATCCGACACCATCTTGGTTTTGAAGCGTTCGAGAAACGCGGCGCGCAACGCTGCTGCAACCGTGCTCTTGCCGGCCTCATTCGGGCCCACGAAAATATTGAGGCCATCGGTAAGCCCGTCGAGCACCAGGGGCGTGCGAAACTGCCGGAATTCTTCCAATGCCAGACGCGTGATCTTCATGCCGGGCTCCCGGCTGCGCGCGTGGCTTCCTGCTGGAACTGCACCAACAGGCGCAGGGCATCGCGCGCGGTCTCGCCCTTCGCAGGGTCGCCCTCGGCCTGCATCGCCTGCAAGGCATTGGCCACGTCCGCCACATAGCCATCCAGACCGAGCGTGGAAAGATCATCCGCATCCGGTGCCAGCACCACCTGCGTCGTATCGGCGCGCAATGCGCGCACACGCGCATCGGCCTCCCCCAGCACGCCCTGCAGACGTTCCCATGCCGCAAGCGTCAATGATCCGGACACCTCCAACCGCAACACATCGTCGCTGCCGAGCGGGGCAAGCCGTTGCGCCAGCGCGTCGATATCGGCATCGACCAGCAAGGGCGCCTGCCAGGATAGCCACCGATAGCGCGCCACGCGCAGACGATCGACGACCGGCTCGGCGCCTGCCGCGTCGATGCCGACAATCAGTACATCGCCAGGATCGTTGCCGCGAAACCGCTCGGGCTCGGGCGTGCCGCTATACCAGGTGCGTCCGTCCAGACGCAGACAGCCGTGCCAGTCGCCGAGCGCCAGGTAATCCAACCGGGCGGTGACTGCGCGATCCGCGGCAATGGGATTGGCCGAGTCGATGCCCTCATCCAGCTTGCCGGTCACACTGCCATGCGCCAGACCGATGCGCAGCACGCCGGCCGGCGTATCGAGCCGATCGAACGTAGCGGTCACATCGTCGTAGGTGTGGCGTTGCGTGAGCGGTGCCGCGAGTACTGCCATGGTGTCGCTGACGCGCACCACGCCCGGCTCGAGCGCGAGATGCACATTGGCCGGCACGCATCCGAGCGCCTGAGCCCGCGTCCAGACGCTTTCGGCCAGTGCCGCGTCGTGGTTACCCGGAATCATCACCCACGGGCCGGCGTAAGCGGCAAGCGCCGCGAACAGACGGCGAATGGTGCGGTCCGACACCGCTTGCGTATCGAACACGTCGCCGGCAACCAGCACCGCATCGACGCCGCGCGCCTGAGCCAGACGGGCAATGCCCGCAACGGTATCGAACCGCGCCTCGGCCAATAACGCGCCGGACTCGACATCGAATTGACCGTACTGGCGGCCGATCTGCCAATCGGCCGTATGAATAAAGGTTGCCACGTGCGTCCTGCCTATCGTTCGTATGGACACGATCATACGTTTTTGCGATGACCGTGCAAGCCGTAGATCTACGTCTATCGCCGACGTATGGCGGTGTGGCAAAGTGCCTACCTGTCCGATTCCGGCACATGGCCGATTACACCGGGCACGCCAGTTGCCCCTTCGCTCGCTTGCCTTACCGAGAGACTGCCTTGATCACGCTTATGAACGCTCGCCGTATTGCCCTGAGCCTGGGCGCGGCCATCTGCCTGACGGCCACAGTTCACGCGGCCGCGCCTGCCGCGGCCGACGCGGCCTTTCTGAAAGAAGCGGCCCTGGACGGTCAGTTCGACATTCAATCGAGCCGGTTGGCCGAACGGTTGGGCCACAACGAGGCCGTCAAGAAGTACGCCGCGCAGATGGTGGATGACAATCGGCGGATCGAGAACGCCTTGAAAAAGCTGGCGATGGACAAGAAAGTCGATCTCCCCGTGGGTCCGGGCGATGCACACCATGCCGCATTGAAAAAACTTTCAGCTCAGAAAGGCGATGCCTTCGATCGCGCCTACATGGAGCAGGCTGGTCCAAAACGCCAGGCGGCTTCGCTGAAGCAGTTTCAACAGGCTGCAGCAAACGCCAAGGACAAAGACGTGCGCGCCTTCGCACAAGAGATGGTGCCGGTGCTCACCGACCACCACACGCGTGCGGTGGAGACCGCCGCTGCACTCAAGAAGTAGCCGCTGAAGCAGACGCGCAGGCCGGGCTCAATCCATCCCCATGAAACCGCCGGTTTGATGACGCCACAGGCGCGAGTACAGGCCACCGGCCGCAATCAACTCGGCATGTGTACCCGACTCGACGATCCTGCCGCGTTCCATGACAACCAGCCGATCCATCCGCGCAATCGTCGATAACCGGTGAGCGATCGCAATCACCGTCTTGCCGCGCATCAACACATCCAGGCTTTCCTGGATCGCCGCTTCCACTTCGGAATCGAGCGCCGACGTCGCCTCGTCGAGCACGAGAATCGGCGAATCCTTCAAAAGCATTCGGGCAATCGCCACACGCTGCCGTTGTCCGCCGGAGAGCTTCACGCCGCGCTCCCCTACATGTGCATCCAGCCCGATCCGGCCTTCGCGATCGCCGAGCGCATTGATGAACGAGTCGGCCTTGGCCTGCGCCACGGCCTGCACGATCTCTTCTTCGGTCGCCTCGGGCCGGCCATACCGCAAGTTTTCGCGAATCGAGCGATGCAGCAGCGAGGTGTCCTGCGACACCACGCCGATCTGCGCACGCAAGCTTTCTTGCGTCACCTGTGAAATATCCTGGCCGTCGATGCTGATCCGCCCGCCCTCGACGTCGTACAGGCGCAGCAGCAGATTGACCAGAGTGGATTTGCCGGCGCCGGAGAGTCCGATCAAACCGATTTTCTCGCCCGCCGCGATGTGCAGATCGAGCTTGTCGATCAGGCCGGCACCTTTGCCGTAGTGAAAATCGACGCCGTCAAAGTCCAATGCGCCGGCCGTCACGCGCAACGGCGGCGCATCGGGTACATCGACGATGGTGCGCGGACGCGAGATCGTGTTGATCCCGTCTTGCACATTGCCGACGTTCTCGAAGATGCCGTTGACCACCCACATGATCCAGCCCGACATATTGTTGATCTGGATCGCCAGACCCACGGCCAGCGTGATTGCCCCCACCGAGATGCGCCCGATCGACCACAGCCACAATGCCAGTCCGGCGGTACCCACGATCAGCACGCCGTTGAGCAACATGATGCAGAAGTCCATGGCCGTGATCACGCGCGCAGCATATTGGGCGCTGCCGGTTTCTTCTGCCAGGGCCTCGCGCGCATAGCGTTCTTCGCCCGCGTTGTGGCCGAACAGTTTCAACGTGGTGATGTTGGTGTAGCCGTCGACGATGCGCCCCATCAGCTTGGCACGCGCTTCCGCAGCCACCGCCGAACGCGCTTTCACGCGCGGGATGAATACCCGCAACACGACCGCATAGCCGACGATCCAGATGATCAACGGCACGGTCAGCCGCCAGTCGGCCTGCGCGAACAGAATCAGGGCACTCCCGGCGTAGATGAACACATGCCACAGCGCATCCACCGCTTGCACGGCAGAATCGCGCAGCGCATTGCCGGTTTGCAGAATGCGCTGTGCAATGCGGCCGGCAAAATCGTTGTGAAAAAATCCGATGCTTTGCTTGAGCACGTAGCGATGCGTTTGCCAGCGAATCAAGGTAGTCAGATTGGGATTGACCGTTTGGTGCACCAGCAGATCGTGCAGCCCGATGAATAGCGGCCGCACGATCAATGCCACCGCCGCCATCAGCAGCAAGGTAGTGCCGTGCGTGGAGAAGAACTCACCGGGCGGCGTGGATTGGGCCAGATCGACGATATTGCCCACGTAGCGAAAGAGCGCCACTTCGATCAGTGCAGCCACCAAGCCCACGGCGAGCAAGGCGAAAAGCACCGGCCACACCTGAACCAGATAATAGATATAAAACTTGGCGACGCGCGCCGGAGGCGTGGCGTCGCTGGCAGGTTGAAACGGATCGATCAGCCGCTCGAACCGCGCAAAAATACCCCGAGTCGATTTTTGGGACATGACGCCTTAGACCGCACTCGACACATGGTCTGGCTCAATGGTCAGCCTCACGGACAAGGTGTGCGCTTCGCCCGGTTCAAGCGTGAGCAGATCGCCTGCGGCGCGCGCGGTTTCGATGCACAGCATGCCGCGCCACGCGTCGTCGTCGAATTGCGTAAGGCGCCGCGCCTTGTCGATCCAGGGATTCCATACGATGGCGGATGCCGAACCCTGCGTATGAATGTGAATCGTGCGCTGCCAGCCGGGATCGTGAATCACGGCATGCCCCGCGAAGCCCTGATAGATTCGATCGGTTTCACCGGTAAAGCGGATCGCGCCGGCTTGCGGCTTCTCGCGCCAGTCGTCAAGCGTGTCGATGTAGTGTGTACCGTCGAACCCGTCGACCGACACCGCATGCACATCGCTTGCAGCAAAGTACGTATGCAGCGCCTGCGTCATGGATAACGGCCCCGTGCCGCGATTCAACGTCGTGAGCGACAGCGTGACAGCCGTGTCGAACCGCATCGTGAGTGCGGCACGCGCGCTGTGCCGCCAGCCGTCCAGACCTTCGGGCAAGTCGAGCGTAAACACCAGCGTGGCGCCCTCGGCATCGGTACTTTGCGAGGTCAGCGTCCACAGCAAGGTTCGGGCAATCCCATGCTTCGGAGGATCGTCCATGTCGGCCGCCTCTGCGCGCACCGCGTGCGGATTGCGCGCCAGATCGCCAAACCAGGGCCAGCACACCGGCACGCCCCCGCGCGGGCTTTCTCCCAGCCGGAATTCGGCCTGCTCGCTCAGCCACACCAGAGGCGGCTGATCGGTGGGGCGGTAACGCAACAAATGCGCGCCCTGCTCAGAAACGCACGCTTCGCCGTGCGGCGTGCGCACACGCCAGCACACGAGTTCGTCGAGCATGATGCGGTCGATCGTGCAATGGGAAGTGTCGGTCATCGTGTCTTGGACGTAGGAAAAGCGTGACGTACGGTGGACGCGCTGGCCCGTCAGCCGCGCCCGGACCGGTTATCGGTCTTCGGTGCAGCAGGCGTCTGGTTGCCTGGATCGCGCGCGGTGTCGGGGTCGACCCCTGGCGGAATATTAAACCCCGAATCCCGATCGGTGTCGGTGGTTTCGCGCGGCGGCTTCGGTGTCTTGGGCGGTGGGGGATAGGTGCGAGACGCATCGTTCGGTTGCTGATTGCGCGGCAGACTCATGGCATGCTCCAGGGGCGGCAGACAATGACGATCGGCGGCCTCGCGCCGCCCATGACGAGACTATCGCACCCGCCGATCCAGCAAGACGCATGCCGCCATGCACCCGTTTCTGCAGCAGCCAGGCGCCGCCGGCGCCTCCCGCCGAAGCGATGTCAAAGCGACGTGCGCAGCGTCCAGATTTCGGGAAAAAGCACCACGTCGAGCATCTTGCGCAGGTAGCTCACACCGCCCGTGCCGCCGGTGCCGCGCTTGAATCCGATCACCCGCTCCACGGTGGTGACGTGACGGAACCGCCATTGACGAAAGGCGTCTTCCAGATCGGTAAGCTTTTCGCCCAGTTGGTACAGATCCCAATAACGCTCCGAATCGCGATACACGGTCAGCCACGCCAATTCGACGCCGGGATCCGCCCGATACGGTTGCGTCCAATCCCGCTGCGTGGCGGTGGCCGGCACCGGGATGCCGTGGCGCGCCAGCAACCGCAGCGATTCGTCATACAACGACGGCGCCTCGAAGGCCGCCTGCACCTGCGCCTGCAGATCCGGCCGGTGCGCATGGGGCTTGAGCATCGCGGCGTTCTTGTTGCCCAGCAAAAACTCGATCTGCCGATACTGAAAGCTCTGGAATCCGCTGGACCGCGCCAGGTACGGCCGCAGCGCCGAATACTCGGGCGGCGTCATGGTGGCCAGTACATCCCACGCATGCACCAATTGATCCATGATGCGGCTCACGCGTGCGAGCATCTTGAATGCGGGTGCCAGGCGGTCGTTCGCGACATTGTCGATTGCGGCGCGCAACTCGTGCAACATCAGCTTCATCCACAATTCGCTGGTCTGATGCTGCACGATGAAGAGCATTTCATTATGCTCGGGCGACAATGGATGCTGTGCGGTAAGCAGCGCATCCAGATGCAGATAATCGCCGTAGGTCATGTCGCGCGAGAAATCGAGCTGCGCGCGTTCTTCGCGGACGATATCCGCAGGCGTTTGGGGTTCGGTCATTGCGCTCTCCGGGTTGCTCACGTTACTGCCGCGCGTTGCGCGAAGCGCGCTTCACGCCATTCTCCACCCTCAAGCACCTGGCGCAGTTGTTCCACCGCTCGCCACACATCCACATAGCTCGTATACAGCGGCGTAAAGCCGAAACGCAAGATATCGGGCGCCCGGAAGTCGCCGATCACCCCCCGCGCGATCAGTGCCTGCACGATGGCGTAGGCGCCGTCCGGCAGACTGAAGCACACCTGACTGCCACGCTGATCGCCCTCGCGCGGACTGGCCAGCTCGAGGTTGTGACCCGCGCAGCGCGATTCGACCAGCTCGATGAACAGTTGCGTCAGCGCCAACGATTTCTCGCGCAGCGCCGGCATGCCGCCCACGGACTCAGCCGCCAGCACGCTGTCCACCCCGCACTCAAGCGCCGAGAGCGACAACAGCGGTGGCGTGCCGCACAAAAAGCGATTGATGCCCGGCGCCGGCGCATAGCCGGTGGTGAAGGCAAACGGCGCAGCGTGTCCCATCCATCCCGACAGCGGCTGCGTGGCGGCCTCGGCGTGACGACGATGCACCCACACGAACGCGGGCGCGCCCGGGCCGCCATTCAGATACTTGTAGCCGCACCCAATGGCGAAATCGGCGTCGGCGCCATTCAAATCCACCGGCACGGCACCCGCCGAGTGGGCCAGATCCCAGATCGTGAGCGCGCCGGCGCGATGAGCAGCCGCCGTGATGCCCGCCATATCGTGCATCCGGCCGGTGCGATAGTTGACGTGCGTGAGCAGCAGCACGGCCACGGAATCGTCAAGCGTGCCCAGGATGTCGTCCGGCTCGATCAGATCGAGCGTGAAACCTTGTTCGCGCGCCAGCGATTCGGCGATGTACAAATCGGTTGGAAAGTTGCTGCGCTCGCTGACGATGCGTTTGCCGCCGCGCCCCGCCTGCTTGGCCAGCGCACATGCGGCCGACAGTGCTTTATAGAGATTGACCGAGGTGGAGTCGGCGACGATCAGTTCGCCTTCCGCAGCGCCAACCAAACGCGCGATCTTGTTGCCCACGCGCTGCGGCAGGTCGATCCAGCCCGCGGTGTTCCAGCTGCGGATCAAGCCGTCGCCCCACTCCTGGGCGATGACGTCCTGCATGCGCGCCGCCGTGGCCCGCGGCAGCACGCCCAGCGAATTGCCATCCAAGTACACTTCATCGGGATTGAGTACGAAGTTGTCGCGCAGGCTGCGCAGCGGGTCTGCCGCGTCGCGCGCCGCACACGTTGACTCGTCGATCGTCATGACGTTTTTCCGGTAAAACAGGGCGGTCGATGCCGCGACGACGCCCTCAATTGATGAGCGGTGCGCGGTGCTCGACGCTTGGCGTCAAAGGCAGCCGCAGGCATACTTTAAGCTTAAATCATTTCGCGCAGGAATTGGATATGACAAGGCTCTGGGATATCTCCCCCCCCGTGCGTGCGGCATCCCCCGTGTTCCCGGGCGACACACCGTTTTCCCAGCAGTGGAAATGGACCATCGGCCCGGAGTGCCCGGTCAACGTCAGCGAAATCCGTCTTTCGCCCCATGTGGGCGCACATGCGGATGCGCCGCTGCACTATGACGCCGACGGTGCACCCATCGGCGCCGTGGCGCTGGAGCCGTTCCTGGGCGTTTGCCGCGTCATTCACGCGATCGGCGTGCATCCCCTTATCGAGATCGCCCATTTGCAACATGCCGCAGCCGCGCTGCCGCCCCGCGTACTGGTACGCACCGAGCAGCGCGCCGCCGTCGATGCCTGGCGCGATCGCTTCGCCGCCTTTGCACCGGAAACGCTCGATTGGCTGGCGGAACGCGGCGTGCGGCTGGTGGGCCTCGACACCCCAAGCGTCGACCCGGGCACAAGCAAAACGCTGGATAGCCATCACCGTCTTCGCCGGCACGATATGCGGGTGCTGGAAAACCTGGTGCTCGACGCCGTGCCGGAGGGCGACTACGAGCTGATTGCCTTGCCCCTGGCCCTGGCCGACGCCGATGCCAGCCCCGTGCGCGCCGTGCTGCGCGCCCTGCGCTAAGGCGCGATGCTCATTCGCGACTAAGGTATAGTCGCCGCTGATGGACCTGCCAGTATTGAGGACAACGGCCGATGAGTTACGACCCCAACAATATCTTTGCAAAGATCCTGCGCGGCGAAGCGCCCTGCGTCAAGGTGTATGAGGACGACGTCACGCTCGCCTTCATGGACATCATGCCGCAAACGGATGGCCACGTGCTGATCATCCCGAAGGCTGCCGGCGCCACGTTGATGGATGTACCGGCCGACGCCTTGCAGGCCACCATCCTGACCACGCAACGGCTGGCCCGCGCGGTGAAAGCCGCCATGCAGGCACCCGGCATCTACGTCGCGCAGATGAATGGCGAAGCCGCAGGCCAGACGGTGCCGCACTGCCACTTTCACGTCATCCCGCGCCACCCCGGCCGCAGCTATCGCGATCACGCCACGACCATGGCCGACAGCGCCGTGCTCGAGGCCAACGCGCAGAAGATCCGCGCCGCGCTTGCCGAATAACGTTCGATCCGGCGACGCGGCAGCCGCCGTGCAACGCATACGTCGCCGCAGAAGCGATCGATGCCCCCCGGCCACCGCGACGCTCCCCGTCGCGGCATCGCCATCCCCCGACTTCTCAAGGAGTAGACAATCGTGGCCACCCCCGCAGCAAAACCATTTCGCATTGCAGTGATCCCCGGCGACGGGATTGGCAAGGAAGTCATGCCCGAAGGCCTGCGCGTGCTTGAAGCCGCCGGCAAACGTTTCGGCCTGACGTTCGATTTTCAACACATCGAATGGGCCAGTTGCGACTATCACAAGGTACATGGGCAGATGATGCCCGATGACTGGAAGGATCAGATCGGCAACTGCGACGCCATTTATTTCGGAGCGGTGGGCTGGCCCGAGGTGCTGCCCGATCACATCTCGTTGTGGGGCTCCCTTCTGAAGTTTCGCCGCGAATTCGACCAGTACATCAACCTGCGCCCCGTGCGTTTGTTCGATGGTGTGCCGTGCCCCCTGGCCAACCGCAAGCCCGGCGACATCGACTTTCTGGTCGTGCGCGAAAACACCGAAGGCGAGTACAGCTCGGTAGGCGGCCGCATGTTCGAAGGCACCGATCGCGAGATCGTGCTGCAGGAATCGATCTTCACGCGCATCGGCACCGACCGCGTGCTGCGCTTCGCGTTCGAGCAGGCCCAGCGCCGTGCCCGCAAGCACGTGACCGTGGCCACCAAGTCGAACGGCATCGCCATCAGCATGCCTTACTGGGACGAACGCGCCGAATTGATGGCGGCGCAGTATCCCGAAATCACCACCGATAAACAGCACATCGATATTCTGAGCGCGCGCTTCGTGCTGCAACCGGATCGCTTCGATGTGGTGGTCGCGTCCAATCTGTTTGGCGACATCCTGTCCGATCTGGGCCCCGCCTGCGCCGGAACGATCGGCATCGCGCCCTCGTCCAACCTGAATCCCGATCGCAACTTTCCTTCGCTCTTCGAGCCGGTGCATGGGTCAGCGCCGGATATCTACGGCAAAGGCATCGCCAACCCGATCGCGATGATCTGGTCGGGTGCCATGATGCTGGAGTTTCTCGGTCAGGGCGCCGGCGGCGACGTGCAGCAACGCACCGATGCGGCCTTCGCGGCCATCATGCAAGCCATCGAAACCGTCCTGCGCGACGGCCCGATCACCCCTGATTTGAAGGGCAGCGCGAAAACGTCGGAAGTGGGTGCGGCCATCGCCAAGCTCGTAGCGGCCTGAGGCGGTTACAGGGGCCTTGCTGCGTTCTGCGGCAGGCCCCAGGTGCTGCTTGGCCCTGCAGGACCGAGCAGCACGACAAATCGTTCATACCGACAAATGGCGACGCACGTCGTCGCCGTCGATATGCGTGCGATCGCCGCTGGCGACCACTTCGCCCCGCGACAGCACCACGAATTGATCCGCCAGTTCGCGCGCGAAATCGAAATACTGTTCACACAGCAGGATCGCGATATCGCCGCGTTGCCGCAACAGGCGGATCACGTTGGCGATATCCTTGATGATCGACGGCTGGATGCCCTCGGTAGGCTCATCCAGGATGATGAGCTTGGGCTCGGCCACCAGCGCTCGAGCGATCGCCAACTGCTGCTGCTGTCCGCCCGATAGATCGCCGCCCCGTCGGGCCAGCATCGTGCGCAGCACCGGAAAGAGTTCGAAAACCTCGCCTTTGATGCGGCGCGCCTCACGCCCGCTGCGCGTGGCCATCCCCATCAGAATGTTTTCCTCTACCGTGAGCCGCGCGAAGATGTCGCGCCCCTGCGGCACGTAGGCCATGCCGCGCGCGGCGCGCCGGTGCGGTGCGAGACGGGTGATGTCGGTGCCTTCGAAACGCACGTCGCCGGCCGCGACCGGAAGCACGCCCATCAGACACTTCAAAAGCGTGGTCTTGCCCACGCCGTTGCGCCCCAACAGGGCCATCACTTCGCCTGAGCGGACGGTAAGCGACACGTCGCGCAGCGTGTGGCTGCCGCCGTAATACTGGTCGATATGATTGACCTCGAGCATCTCAGCGTCCCAGATAAACTTCAATCACACGCGGATCGGCCTGCACATGCGCCATCGTGCCTTCGGCCAGTACCGATCCCTCGTGCAGCACCGTCACTTTGCCGGGCCCGGCGATCTGCGTGACGAAATCCATATCGTGTTCGACCACCATCAGCGAATGCTTGCCGCGCAGCTCGTTGAGCAATTCGCCGGTGCGTTCGGTTTCGGCATCGGTCATGCCGGCCACCGGCTCATCGAGCAATAACAGTTGCGGCTCCTGCATCAACAGCATGCCGATCTCCAGCCACTGCTTCTGCCCGTGCGAGAGCAAGCCGGCCAAGCGCCAGATTTCCGGCGTCAGACGAATGAGCGCGAGCGTGTCCGAGATGCGATCCTGTTGTTCGCTCGAGAGCCTGGCGAAGAGCGTCGAGCGCACGCCTTTGTTCATCTTCATGGCCAGTTCGAGATTCTCGAACACGGTATGGTTTTCGAATACCGTGGGGCGCTGAAATTTGCGCCCGATGCCGGCATCGGCGATCTGCGCTTCGTTCAGGGTGGTGAGATCGATATTCTGGCCGAAGAACACTGTGCCGCCCGTCGGCCGCGTCTTGCCGGTGATCACGTCCATCATCGTGGTCTTGCCGGCGCCGTTGGGGCCGATCACGCAACGCAATTCACCGACGCCGATGTCCAGGCTCAAATTGTTGAGCGCCTTGAATCCATCGAAACTGACGGTGATGTCTTCCAGATACAGAATGGCGCCGTGAGACGTATCCACGCCGGCAGGGCGTACGCGGCCGTAGCCGGCCTCGCCGCTGGGGCCGCCCTCGGTGAGCGATTGCGCATCGCGCTCGGCGGCAGGATGCAATGTCATACGCGGCGCTCCTCACGATGCCGCATGATGCGGCGAACCAGACCGACGATGCCCTGCGGCAGGAACAGCGTCACCAATACGAAAATCAGTCCCAGGCAATAGAGCCAGTACTCGGGCAGCACGCTCGTGAACCAGGTCTTCAATCCATTGACCGCGCCCGCGCCGATGATGGGGCCGATCAGCGTGCCGCGGCCGCCCGTGGCCACCCAGATCACCATCTCGATCGAATTCTCGGTCGACATCTCGCCGGGGTTGATGATGCCGACCTGCGGCACATACAAGGCACCCGCAATGCCGCACAGCACGGCCGATAGCGTCCACACGAACAGCTTGAAGCCCAGCGGGTCGTAGCCGATGAAGCGCAGCCGGCTCTCCGAATCGCGCACGGCGGTCAGCACCCGGCCCAGCTTGGATTGCGTGATCACGCGCGCCAGAATCAGTGCGCCGAACAATACCGCCAGTGTGATCCAGTACAGCCCTGCGCGCGTGCTCGCGGCGGTGATATCGAATCCGAGGATGCGCTTGAAATCGGTGAACCCGTTATTGCCGCCGAAGCCGGTATCGTTGCGGAAAAACAGCAGCATCGCAGCATAGGTGAGCGCTTGCGTGATGATGGAAAAGTAGACGCCTTTGATACGCGAGCGAAACGCGAAATAGCCGAACAGAAAGGCCAGCAGCCCGGGGACGAACAGCACCAGAAACCAGGCGTAGGCGAAATGCTCGGTGCCCCACCAGTACCAGGGATATGTCTTCCAGTTCAGGAACACCATGAAATCGGGCAGATCGCTTTGATACACGCCATCGCGCCCGATCGACCGCATCAGATACATGCCGTGCGCGTAGCCGCCCAATGCAAAGAACAGGCCGTGGCCCAGCGAGAGAATGCCGGCGTAACCCCACACCAGGTCCAGGGCCAGGGCCGCAAGCGCGTAGCACATGAACTTGCCCAGCAAGGCGACGGCATAGCTGGAGATGTGCAAGGGATGATCGGGCGCGAAGACCAGGTTGGCCATCGGCAGCACGGCGAGGAAGGCGACAGCCACGAGCAGCCCGAGCCAGGCTTGCGGAGAAAATAAGCTGCGCCGCGTCATCAGGGCGGGATGCAGGCTGGGGGGTGCGGCCAGCGTGGCGGCTTGGTTCATTCGACACTCCTGCCACGTGGCGCGAAGAGGCCCTGCGGGCGCTTTTGCACGATCAAGACGATCAACACGAGGATGATGATCTTGGCGAGCACGGCACCGGCATAGGGTTCCAGAAACTTGTTGACGGTGCCCAGGCCCATGGCGGCGATCACGGTGCCGGCGAGTTGCCCCACCCCGCCCAGCACCACTACCATGAACGAATCGACGATATAGCCGCGGCCGAGGTCGGGGCCCACATTGCTCAACTGCGAGAGCGCCACGCCCGCCAGACCGGCGATGCCCGAGCCCAATCCGAACGCCAGCATATCGATGCGGCCGGTGGGCACGCCGACGCAATCGGCCATGCGGCGGTTTTGTGTGATGGCGCGCACGAAGAGTCCCAGGCGTGTGTGATTGAGCAGCAGCCACACGAGAAACACCACCAGCGCGGCGAAGACGATGATGGCGATGCGGTTGTAGGTGAGGACGAGACCGCCGAGCACCGTCACGCCGCCCGACATCCACGACGGATTGCTGACTTCGACGTTTTGCGCGCCAAAGAGCGTGCGCACCGCCTGCATCAGAATCAGACTGATGCCCCAGGTAGCCAGCAAGGTTTCGAGCGGCCGACCGTAAAGCCAGCGGATCACTGTGCGCTCCAGCGCCATGCCCACCAGCGCGGTGATCGCAAAGGCCAGCGGCAGCGCGGCAATCACATACCAGTCGATCCAGGCAGGCAGCCATTGCCGGAAAAAGGTCTGGGTCATATACGTGGTGTACGCGCCGATCATCAGCAGTTCGCCGTGCGCCATGTTGATGACGCCGATCAGGCCGAACGTGATGGCCAGGCCGATGGCGGCCAGCAGCAGCACGCTGCCCAGGCTGATGCCGTAGAACAGATTGCCGGTCCATTCGATCAGCGCCTGGTGCCGGTCGATCTGCTTCAAGGCATTGACGGCCGCTTCGCGCACCGATGCATCGGTTTCGGCGAAGCTGCCGTCGGCACGCGGCGTCGCCAGCGCGGCGAGCACGGGCCTGAACGCCGCGCTTTCGGTATTGCCGAGAAGTTCCGCAGCCGAGCGGCGGCGTGCCGGATCGTCGCTCTGCAACGCCAGGTTGGCACGCGCAATGTCGAGCGCCTCGCGCACTGCCGGATGCTGCTCTTTTTCGCGCGCGGCATCGAGCGTGGGCAAGAGCGCTACATCACTGCCGCTCTGCAAGCGCTGAGCCGCCTGCAAACGCACTTGCACGTCGTCGGCGAAAAGACGGGAGGCGGCCAGTGCGCCCGCAATTGCGCGCCGCAACCGGTTGTTGATAGTGATGGCACTGGCATCCGCAGGCATCGCCAGGGTACTGCCATCGATCGGGTCCCTGGCTGCGCCACCCGCACTGCCGGGGCCGATCAGCACGCGACCGGCCGGCGTGGCAAAGAGCGCACCGGTGTTGAGCGCTTCAAGCACCCGTGCGGCCGCAGGATCGGGCAACTGACCCAACGCTGCAATCGCCACGAGTTTGGCATCGGTATCGCTCGCCGCAAGCGGCGCGAGCATGGCCGCGTCTACACCGCCTGGCGCCGCTGCGCCTGCGGTGTGCGCAAACACGGCAAGCAACCCGATCGCCAGCCATCGATACCAAACCCGGGTGATTGCCGAATGCACGTTAGCGCTCCTGTCGCGTCAGAGACCTTGCTTGCCTTCGTTACCCGCGATGTACGGGCTCCAGGGCTGAGCGCGGATCGGGCCCTTGCTCTTCCACACCACGTCGAACTGGCCATTGGCGTTGATTTCGCCGATGAACACGGGCTTGTGCAGATGGTGATTGGTCTTGTCCATTTCGATGGTGAAGCCATCGGGCGCGGCAAACGTTTGACCGCCCATAGCCGCAATCACCTTGTCCACATCCGTCGACTTCGCCTTCTCGACCGCCTGCTTCCACATATGCATGCCCACGTAGGTGGCTTCCATCGGATCGTTGGTCACGACCGTGTTCGCGTTGGGCAGATTTTTGGCCTTCGCGTAGGCCTTCCACTTCTCGATGAACGCCGTGTTGACGGGATTGTTGATCGACTGGAAGTAGTTCCAGGCGGCGAGGTGGCCCACCAGCGGCTTCGTATCCACACCGCGCAGTTCTTCTTCGCCCACCGAGAACGCGACCACCGGCACATCGGTGGCCTTCAGCCCGGCATTGCCCAGTTCTTTGTAGAACGGCACGTTCGAGTCGCCGTTGATCGTCGAGATCACCGCCGTGCGCCCGCCCGTGGAGAAGCGCTTGATGTTGGCGACGATGGTTTGATAATCGGCGTGACCGAACGGGGTGTACACCTCATCGATGTCGCTGTCCTTCACGCCCTTCGAGTGGAGGAACGCGCGCAGGATTTTATTGGTGGTGCGCGGATAGACGTAGTCGGTGCCCAGCAGCACAAAACGCTTGGCGCCACCGCCGTCTTCGCTCATCAGATACTCGACCGCCGGAATCGCCTGCTGGTTGGGCGCGGCACCCGTGTAGAACACGTTCTTCTCGAGTTCTTCACCCTCATATTGCACGGGATAGAACAAGAGACTGTTGAGTTCCTTGAACACCGGCAGCACCGATTTGCGCGATACCGAGGTCCAGCAGCCAAACACCACCGAGACCTTGTCCTGCGCGATCAATTGGCGGGCCTTCTCGGCGAACAGCGGCCAGTTCGACGCCGGGTCGACGATGACGGCTTCGAGCTTCTTGCCCATCACGCCGCCGTTGGCGTTGATCTCATCGATCGTCATGAGCGCCACGTCCTTGAGCGACGTTTCGGAGATGGCCATCGTGCCCGACAGCGAATGCAGAATGCCGACCTTGATGGTGTCTTCGGCCGCCATCAATTGCGGCATCCAACCCGACATGGCCAAGAGGCTCGCGGCGGTCAGTTGTTTGAGAACAAGTCTGCGCTTCATGGTGAATCCTTCGAAGAAAGGGCCGGCGCGGCCGGCATGATGGTCTGAACAACCTGTACGCCTGCGAGTGAGACGGCTTGCGGCTCGGCCTCATCGCGTGAAGGGAGTCAAAGCAAAATGAATGCCAACTTTTCGACGCCGCCGGCCTCGCGCGCGCGTACTTAAGGGCGGGCGCCACCGCCCGTGCGACATGCGGCCACGCGGCGAATGGCGCGCGATCGATGACGGCACCATCACGGTGCGATAAACGAACGATTTCGGTGCGGATGACCGAAATCGTGCCGTACGCGTTAACCCTGAAGCGTCACGCGTTTTGGCACCTGCTCCCTGGAAAGCGTTGATACATGCGGCTTGCAGCGCAAGGGACTCAAAAGTTGGCATACGTATTGCTTGAGTACGCGGACATGTATACCAACGAGGATTTCTCTCATGCCCGTCTCTGTTTCTCCGTTGCCGACCCTTGGCTGGACGATTGCCGATTGGCAGCGCGCCTACCGCGAGCAAGCTGCCGATCCGCGCGCACTGCTCTCGCCGCTGATCGGGGCTAGCGCGGGCGACAACGCCTGGATCACACCACTCGATGAGATACACCTGACGCGTCAACTCGATGATCTCGCCGCGCGCCGGAAGGCTGTGGGCAGCCTGGCCGCGCTGCCGCTTTACGGCGTGCCCTTTGCGATCAAGGACAACATCGATGCCGAGGGGTGGCCCACGACGGCGGGTTGCCCGGCATTCGCCTACGCTCCGCAGGCAGACGCGACCGCCGTCGCCCGCTTGATTGCCGCCGGCGCCATCCTCGTGGGCAAGACCAACCTCGATCAGTTCGCGACCGGTCTGGTCGGCACGCGTTCACCGCACGGCGCGGTGGCCAATAGCTTCGATCCGCGCTACATCAGCGGCGGCTCGAGCTCCGGATCGGCATCGGTGGTCGCGCGCGGCCTGGTGCCCTTTTCGTTCGGGACGGATACCGCCGGTTCCGGCCGGGTACCGGCGGGGTTCAACAACATCGTGGGCCTCAAGCCCACCAAAGGCTGGCTGAGCACGCAAGGGGTGGTACCCGCCTGCCGCACGCAGGATGTGGTGTCGATCTTCAGCCTCACCGTGGACGACGCCAGCCTCGTGGCCGCCATTGCCGGCGGCTACGATGGCGCGGATCCCTACTCGCGCCGTACGCCGGCGTCCGCCCCGCGTGCATGGCCGCAACAGCCCGTATTGGCCGTGCCGGATGCATTGGAATTTTTCGGCGACGACGTGGCGCGAGCCGCGTTCGACCACGCGCTCGATCAGTTGCGCGCCATGGGCGTGACACTGCGCCGCATCGACTTCGCGCCGTTTCGCGAACTGGCGGAACTGCTCTATCAAGGCCCGTGGGTCGCCGAGCGGTTTGCCGCCGTCGAATCGCTCTGGCGCCGCGATCCCGACAGCATCAACCCCGTGGTGCGCAGCATCGTCGAGCAGGCTGCACGGTACGACGCCACCGCCACGTTCAACGCCGAGTACAAGCGGGCAGCCCTCACCCGGCGCATTCAGGACGCGCTCGCCGAAGTGGACGGCATGGTCGTGCCCACGTCGCCCTCGATCTACACCATTGCCGAACTCGACGCCGATCCCATCACGCTCAACTCGCGTCTTGGCGTTTATACGAACTTCGCCAATCTGGCGGATCTGTCGGCCCTGGCCGTGCCGGCCGGCATGCGCACCGATGGTCTGCCTGCAGGCATCACGTTGATCGGCCCCGCGTGGGGCGATCAGGCGCTCGCGGCGTTCGGCAAGCGATGGCTGGCGAAGCAACAGTTGCCGCTGGGCGCAACGCAACGCCCATTCGCGCAGGCGCAGGCCCCAGCGACTCACGGGGACGAAGGCGCCTCAGGCTTGACGGCATCTGACCCCATAGTGCCGTCGCCGGCGTCTGGCGCGCCGCGGCCATCGTCGCCCGAGCGCGCTGCACCGACTGCCGCCGTCATCCGCGTGGCGGTCGTCGGCGCGCACCTCCGGGGCATGCCACTCAACCATCAGCTCACCTCGCGCGACGGCGTATTCGTGGAAGCGACCACCACCGCTAATACCTATCGCCTTTATGCGCTGGCCAACACGACCCCACCCAAGCCGGGCCTGGTGCGCGCCACGAAGGGTGCCGCGATCGCGGTCGAGCTGTGGGACGTGCCGGCCGCGCGCTTCGGCGAATTCGTCGCTGAAATTCCGGCGCCGTTGGGCATTGGCACCTTGACGCTTGCCGACGGCCGCACCGTGAAGGGATTCATCTGCGAACCGTGCGCGCTCGACGACGCACGCGAGATCACGTCGTTCGGCGGCTGGCGCGCCTACATCGCCAGCCTGCAGACCGCCGTTCAATAACCCGGAGCCGATAACGTGTTCGATACCGTCCTCATTGCCAATCGCGGCGAAATCGCCGTTCGCACCATCCGCACCCTGAAGCGCCTGGGTATCCGCAGCGTCGCGGTCTACGCCGATCCCGACCGCAACGCCGCCCATGTTCGCGAGGCCGATCACGCCATTGCGCTCGGCGGTGAGAAGGCGGCCGACAGCTACCTGCGCATCGATCTGATTCTGCAGGCGGCGCGCGACAGCGGCGCGCAGGCGATCTATCCGGGCTACGGGTTTCTATCGGAGAGCGCGGAATTCGCCGAAGCGTGCGAAGCGGCCGGCATTGCTTTCATGGGACCCACGCCGCATCAGATCCGCGAGTTCGGGTTGAAGCACCGTGCGCGTGAGTTGGCGGCGGCAGCCGAGGTGCCGATGACGCCCGGCACGGGATTGCTCACCGGTATCGACGATGCCCTCGCCCAGGCCGACGTCATCGGCTATCCCGTCATGCTCAAAAGCACGGCGGGCGGCGGCGGGATCGGGCTGTCGCGCTGCGACGATGCTGCGGCCTTGAGCGCTGCGTTCGACGGCGTGCAACGCATGGGCGCCACCTTCTTTCGCGATAGCGGCGCTTTTCTCGAGCGCTACGTCGATCACGCACGGCACGTTGAAGTGCAGATCTTCGGTGACGGCAACGGTCGCGTGGTGGCGCTGGGCGAGCGCGACTGCTCGGTGCAGCGGCGCAATCAGAAGGTGATCGAAGAGACGCCGGCCCCCAACCTGCCGGCGGCCACGCGCGCCGCACTGCATCGTGCGGCGGTGCAACTGGGCGAGTCGGTGTCGTACCGGTCGGCGGGCACGGTGGAGTTCATCTACGACGCCGCGCGCGATGCCTTCTATTTTCTGGAAGTGAATACGCGTCTGCAGGTCGAACACCCCGTGACCGAAGCCGTTACGGGTCTTGATCTGATCGAGTGCATGTTGCGCGTGGCGGCGGGCGATCCCCTCGACTGGCAAGCACTCTCCGCGACGCCCCAAGGCGCGGCGATCGAAGTGCGCCTGTACGCGGAGGATCCCATCAAGCAGTTTCAACCGTCGCCCGGCGTGCTCACGGACGTGTCCTTTCCGGACGATGTGCGCGTGGATGGCTGGATCGCCACGGGAACCGAGGTGCCGGCGTTCTACGATCCCATGCTGGCCAAACTCATCGTGCACGGCGCCACGCGCGACGAGGCGCTCGATCGGTTGGCGCGCGCGCTGGACGAAACGCGTCTGGCCGGCATCGCCACCAACCTCGATTACCTCCGCCAGATCGTCGGCAGTCCGCGCTTTCGCGCCGCCGAGTTGTCGACGCGATTTCTGGAATCGTTCACGTACGCCCCCTCGGCGATCGAAGTGCTCGAAGCCGGCACATACACGAGCGTGCAGGACTATCCGGGCCGGCTGGGCTACTGGCATATCGGCGTGCCGCCCTCGGGCCCGATGGACGACTACGCCTTCCGCCTGGCCAACCTCATCGTCGGCAATCCGGCCGACGCGGCCGGCCTGGAGACCACGCTGATCGGCCCCACGCTCAAGTTTCACTGCGACGCGGTGATTGCGCTGACGGGCGCCATGAGTGACGCGCGCCTGGACGACGCGGCCGTTGCGATGTGGACACCCGTTACCGTGCGGGCCGGGCAGGTGCTCACATTCGGCCGCGCAACCACCGGTTGCCGCAGCTATCTGGCCGTACGCAACGGCCTGGACGTGCCGATCTATCTCGGCAGCCGCGCCACGTTTGCGCTCGGCCAGTTCGGTGGCCACGCCGGCCGCACACTGCGGGTGGGCGACATGCTGGCCGTGGCGGATCCCACACGCGCCGCGTCGCAGATGACCGCCCCCATTGCCGAGCCGGCCGCAGCGCCCGCGGCGCTCGTGCCCACCTACGGCGATCGTTGGGAGATCGGCGTGCTGTACGGCCCGCACGGTGCACCCGATTTCTTTACCGAGGCGGCCATCGACGACTTCTTCGACACCGATTACGAAGTGCACTACAACTCCAACCGCCTGGGCGTACGCCTGCTTGGCCCCAAGCCCACGTGGGCGCGCGAGGACGGCGGCGAGGCCGGCCTGCATCCTTCGAACATCCACGATTGCGAATACGCCATCGGCAGCATCAACTTCACCGGCGACAGCCCCGTGATTCTCACGCGCGACGGTCCCAGCCTGGGCGGCTTTGTGTGCCCGGCCACGATCGTGCGGGCCGAGTTATGGAAAGTAGGTCAGGTGAAACCCGGCGACCGCATCCGCTTCAAGCGCATCGATTACGCGGCGGCCGTCGCGCTCGAAGCCGAACAGGATGCCTGCATCGCGGCGCTGTCGGCGCCCACGACTGCCGTCGCGCATGCGCTGGCGCTTGCCGACGACGCCGCAGCCGAGGTGCTTGCCACCGCCGCCGCGGCGCTCGAGGCCACCGCGCCGGCAAAAGCGGCCGTCCCGCCGATCGGCGCCGATCTGCCCGCCTCCGACACGATCGTCGCCTGGCGACCGGCGCGCGATGGCGTGCCGTCCGTGTCGTACCGGCAAGCCGGCGACGGCTATCTGCTGGTCGAGTACGGCGAGAACATTCTCGACCTGGCATTGCGGATGCGCATCCATCTGCTCATGACCGCCGTGGATGCTGCGGCCATCGATGGCGTGCTCGAACTCTCGCCCGGCGTGCGATCGGTACAGATTCGCTATAACAGCCAGGTCATCGCGCAAGGTGCATTGGTCGAACGTCTGCTGGCGCTGGAAACGGGACTGGCCGACGTTGCCACGCTCACGCTGCCCACCCGCGTGGTGTATCTGCCGATGGCGTTCGAGGACTCGGCGACGCTGGGCGCCGTGCAGCGCTATCAGGAAACCGTTCGCGCGAGCGCGCCCTGGCTGCCCAACAACGTCGATTTCATTCAACGCATCAACGGCCTGGCGGATCGGGCCGAGGTCGAACGGATCGTGTTCGACGCCAGCTATCTGATCATGGGTCTGGGCGACGTCTATCTGGGCGCGCCGTGCGCCGTGCCCATCGATCCCCGCCATCGCTTGCTCACGTCCAAGTACAACCCGGCGCGCACCTTCACAGCCGAAGGCACGGTGGGCATCGGTGGTGTCTACATGTGCATCTACGGCATGGATTCGCCAGGCGGCTATCAACTCGTCGGGCGCACGCTGCCCATCTGGAACAAGTTCCTCAAAAACCCGGACTTCAAGGACGACAAACCCTGGCTGCTGCGCTTCTTCGATCAGGTGCGTTTCTATCCGGTGAGCGAAGCCGAGCTGGATGACTTGCGCGATGCGTTCCGCGAAGGCCGCGCTTCGGTGCGCATCGAAGAAGAAGTGTTCGACTTTGCCGCCTATACGCAGTTTCTCGAACGCGAGGCCGACAGCATCGCCGCCTTCCAGACCGCGCAGAAGGCGGCGTTCGACGCCGAAGTCACGCTGTGGAAAAACGAAGAGAGCACCGTCATCGATATCGCCGCGCCGGTGGACAATGCCATCGAACTGGCGCCCGGCGAACAGTGGGTGTCGGCTGATATGTCGGGCAGTGTGTGGAAGATTCCGGTGTCGGTCGGGCAACGCGTGAATGCCGGCGATACACTCGTCATCGTCGAAGCCATGAAAATGGAACTCTCGGTGACGGCCCCCGTCAGCGGCACCATCAGTGCGATCCAGTGTGCACCCGGACGTCCGGTCAACACCGGCGATCCGTTGCTGGTGCTGTCGGTGGACGCCGAAGCCGCTGTGAGCTGATATGCGCCTTGCCGCCCTCCAAACCGGATCGTCTCCGAAAGCCGCCGCAGGCCCTGCGACCACGTTGGCCGATCAGGTCTATGAGCAGGTGAAGGACGATCTGTTTTCGTTCCGTCTGCTGCCGGGCGATCATTTCACCGAAGCGGATGTGGTGGGGCGTCATGGGGTGAGCCGCACGCCGGTGCGCCAGGCGCTTTACCGCCTGGAGCGCGAAGGTTTCGTCATCGTGCATCTACGCAGCGGCTGGCAGGTGCGGCCGTTCGATTTCGAACGTTTCGAAGCGCTGTACGACGTGCGTATCGTGCTCGAACAGGCAGCGGTCGAGCGGCTGATCGCGCATGCCGACATGGACCCCACGGGATTGATTGAGGCGCTGAAGAGCGTGTGGCTGGTGCCGCCGGCCGAGCGGATACGCGACGGCGATCTCGTCGCCCGATTGGACGAAGCGTTTCACTGCAATCTGGTGGCCGCGGCCGGCAACGCCGAGATGACGGCCATCCACCGCGACGTGACCGAGAAGATTCGCATCATCCGGCAGTTGGACTTCACCAAGGACTTCCGGATCGACGCCACCTACATGGAACACGCCGCCATCCTGCGTGCCGTACTGGCGCGGCGTGGCGACGAAGCCCGCCGCATGCTCAAGTCGCACATCGAGATGAGCAAGGCGGAAGTACGCAAGATCACGCTGCACATGCTGCATGCCGCGCGCGACCGGTATTGATGCCCTGCTCCTGCACGACACGCCGTGTCTGAATCGCGGCGCACGCCTGGTATCGATTCACACCGGCTTGTTCACCCCTGGGCGTATCAACGGGCACGTCGAGCAATATTCGGCAGGATCGGTGGCCTTGAAGTAGAGGCAGCACGTCTTGCGGTACCGCACCCCGGTATCGGGCTGCGGCACGCCAAGCGGCGGTCCCGATCGCTGCGGCACGCGTGCCTGGCCGGACGGCGGCCCATCGCCCCTGCGCGTGACCGCCGTGCCGAAAAATCGCCTGAGCGGATGATCGGGCAACCCGAACACCGACGCGGACGCGTGATGCATCAGATAGTCGAAATCGTCCTGCACCTGACGCCGCACGCGTTCGCCATCGCACTTTGCGAGCCGGCGCTCATACAGGCTGAAGACGCGTACGGCAGTGTTTTCCCACAGGATGCGGGGTGCAATGCCGCAGGCCTCGTGAAACGCCGCCCACAACGGCGTCAGATGATCGGCAAATACGCGCTGCACCACCCGCTCACGCCATTCGGCGCGTCGGCCGTCCACGGGCCGGTCCACGCCGAGATCCTTCAGCACCATGCGCGACTGCCACGAGCCATCGCGATGCGCGTATTCGGTGATGCAGTTGTCGCGCGCCATGTTCAGCCCGAGATCGAAGGCCGACAACGCGTAGAGACTGGGGCCCGTCACCAGAAACGCAATCCGCTTGGCCAGCAGCGACGCCGTCACCACGTGCGACGGCGAGCCGATCATTGGGCCCACGGTATCGAACAACTGGCGACAGCGGTCGATATCGAGCAAGGCCGTGGTATCGATGGCGTAATCGACATCGCGATCGGCAGCACGCGCGAGCTGCAGATTTTGCGACAGCACCTGCCATTGCGCACGATCGAAAGGCCCCATGGTTCAGGCGTCCGGCAGGCCGCGCCGGCGGCGACCGATGGGAATGCACAGCGGCGTGCCGTACAGCGGATCGGGGATCACGCGGCAATCGAGATCGAACACCGCCTTGACCATACGCTCATCGAGAATGCGCGCCGGCGGTCCCTGGGCGAAAATCCCGCGATCGTGCACCGCAATCATGTGATGTGCGTAGCGCGCGGCCAGATTCAGGTCGTGCAGCACCATGACGATCGTCTTGCCATGATCCGCATTCAAGGCCTCGAGCAGATCGAGCACTTCGATCTGATGCGCCAGATCGAGATAGGTCGTGGGTTCGTCGAGCAGCAGGATATCGGTATCCTGCGCCAGCGTCATGGCAATCCATGCGCGCTGGCGTTGCCCCCCAGATAACGAATCGACGCCCCGGTCTTTCATCGCGTACAGATCGGTGGCATGCAGGATCGCCGTCACCGCATCCTGATCGGCGCGGGACCATTGCTGCAACCACGTTTGATGGGGATAGCGGCCCATGCGTACCAGTTGATCCACCGTCAGGCCTTCCGGCGCCACCGGCGTTTGCGGCAGTACGGCCAACTCGCGCGCCACTTGCACGGTGGGTGTGCGATGGATGTCCGCGCCATGGAGCAGCACCGTGCCCTGCGCCGGTTTCAGCAGCCGCGCCAGCGCCTTCAGCAGCGTGCTTTTGCCGCAGCCGTTGCTGCCCACGAGCACGGTGATCTGTGCGGCGGGGATCGCGACATCCAGCCCGTCGATCACGACGTGGCGACCGTACTCCAGCGTGAGCCCGCAGCCCTGCAGTGGGGGGATGGCAGATGACGTCTCGGCATTCGGCGGGAGCGGTGATCGGTTCGGCATGCTTAGGATCGGTAGGTGGTCAGCGGACTTGCCGCAGCAACAGGTAGACGAAGAACACGGCACCCAACATCGACACGAACATGCCGGCCGGCAAGTCCATTGGCAGGAACAACGTGCGCCCGGCAAGATCGGCAGCCGCCACGAGAATGGCGCCCACGAGCGCCGTCACGACCGCCAGGCCGCCGAAGGTATGCGCCACGAGCGCACGCGCGATGTGTGGCGCAATCAACCCAACGAAGGCGATCGCCCCCGCATGCGCTACGGCACTGCCGGCCAACGCCACGCTCAGCGCCACCAGTGCCAGCCGAGTCGTCTGCATGCGCAGACCCAGGCCCACCGCGAGGAGGTCGTCGAGCTCGAGCACATTCACCCGCCGTGCCACCCACACCAACGCAGGCAAGAGCGCGCACAGCCAGAAGAACATCGACTGCACCTCGGGCCATGAGGCGCCAAAGACGCTGCCGGTCAACCACACGTAGGCCGAGAGGGTGGAGGCCAGCGGGCTCAGCACCATCAACAGTGTCGTGACCGACGCCATCAAGGCCGAGATGCCGACGCCCGTCAGCACCAACCGCAAGGGCGACACGCCCTGCTTCCAGGCGAGCAGATACACCATCGCGGCGGTGGTGCTCGCGCCCACGATGGCGGCCACGGGCAGCCAGCGCAGGCTCATCACCGGCGCGAGGAAGGAGAGAAAAGCCACCGCCGCAGCGGACGCCCCCCCGGTGATGCCAAGAATATCGGGCGAGGCCAGCGGATTGCGCACGACCGATTGCAGGATCAGGCCCGACAAGGCCAAGGCCGCGCCCACCATGCACGCCATCAGTAGACGCGGCATCCGCAGGATCTCGATGATGAAGGTGTCGCGCCGGGACCCCTCGCCGATCAAGGCGTTGGCCACATCGATCGGCCCGATGACATGCTTGCCGATGGCGAGCGAGGCGACGGCAACGGCCAGGCACACCAGCGCCAGCAGCACCGCCACCGCCGCCGTCTTGATATCGACCTGCCGTGAAAAGCAGCGCGTTCTCAGGATGAGCGCATTACGCATGACGCAGCCCCCGCCGCACCATGACCACGAAAACGGGCGCGCCGATCATCGCGGTGATGGCGCCGATCGGCAACTCGCCGGGTGCGATCACGATGCGCGACAGGATATCCGCGCCCAGCAACAGCAGTGCGCCGAATACCGCACAGCCTGGCAACAGCCAGCGGTGATCGGCGCTCAATACACGACGCACCATATGCGGCACGATCAGGCCCACGAAACCGATGCTGCCGGCCATCGCCACGGCGCCGCCTGCCAGGCACACGATCGCTAACGCCACCAGCGCTTTTACCCACACCGTGCGCTGCCCCAGGCTCACGGCGATGTCATCCCCGGCCGCGAGCACATCCACGTGCCGGGCGAGCACGATGGCCGCCACGATCGCGCCGGCCGCGTACGGCATGATGGGTGCCACGGCGTGCAAGCTGCGTTCCGCTGTCGACCCGGCCAGCCAGAACAGGATGCTGTCCAGCCCGTCCTGGTTGACGACCAGAATCGCCTGGGTGAACGAGGCGAAAAGCGCCGTCACGGCGGCACCCGCCAGTACGATGCGCAGCGAAAACGCGCGCGCGCGTTGCGTCGTACCCAACGCGTAGACCAAGGCGCCGGCCGTCGCCGATCCTGCAAACGCCACCGCCATCATGACCTGGAACGACGTGGGCGGCGCGAAGGCCGCCAACGCCACCAGGAAAAACATCGCGCCCGCATTGACGCCGAACAGACTGGGCGAAGCCAGCGGATTGCGCGTCAACGCCTGCATGAGCGCGCCGGCCACCGCCAGGCTTGCGCCCACGGCGATCGCGATCGCGGTGCGCGCCAGGCGCGTCGTGGTCACGATAATGTGATCGACGTTGCCGGGATCGTGGTGGACGATCGCATCGAATGCCGTTCGCAGCGAAATGCTCGCGGGGCCGGTGACCAGGCTGATGACGGCCAGTGCCAGCAACGCCACGGCACCCGCCGCAAGCCGCCAGCCGCGCCCGTCGGCAGGCATTCGTCGACCGGCCGCAATCATGCCGGCGGTACCAGCTTGGCGGCGATGTCGTCGAGCATCAGTTGCGCTCCCAGGATCCCGCCCGACAAACTCCACGTCACGTTGTCGACCTCGTACACGCGGCCATGGCTCGGCGCGTTCAGCCGCGTCCACAGCGGATGCGCACGCCATGCCAGATAGTTCTGCCGCACCGCGGGCCGATCCGAGCGCATGAGCACGAAGAAAACCTGCGCGTCGAGAAACGGGATCGCTTCGCGCGATGTGATTTTCTGCAGCGTCTGCGTGGCGTCTGCTTGGGCGGCAGTGCGTGTGAAGCCGAGCTGGGCCAACACGCTGCCGGAGAAACTGTTCGGCAAGTACGCGCGCACGTGATCCTCGCGGAAATCCAGTACCGAAACCGTCATCGGCCACGCGGCGTCGAAGTGCGCACGCAAGCGATCGCGCAGTGCCGCCACGCGCGTGTCCCACGTGGCCAGCACACGGTCGGCTTCGGCTGTTTTCCCCAGCGCCTGCCCCATCAAGGCGACGGTGTCGCGAAACGAAAACACGTCTTCCACTGCGATCGTGGGCGCAATGCGCGACAGCAGGTTGTAGATGCGTTCGTTTCTGAAGCGCGACGCGACGATCAGATCGGGCTCCAGCGAGATCACGTCCTCCAGGCTCGGCTGGGTTTCCAGCCCGACTTGTGCCACGCCTTCGAGCGCCGGCCGCAGGTACGCATACACCGGCTTCTGCGTCCACGATTCGACCACGCCGATGGGCGTCACACCCAGGCTCACTGCGGCATCGGTAGCGCCCTGGAAGAGCGTGATCACGCGCGAGGCACCCAGCGGCACTTGCGTGCGTCCCAGGGCGTGCACGATCTCACGCGATGCTGCGGCACGCGCCCCGGAGATCAGCCCAGGCCCGGCCAGACTACAGGCCAACGCCTGCAGCACGCGCCTGCGCGCGTGCAGAGCGGGGGAAGGCGGTGAAACGACGTGGCGCATGGCGGTCAAAACTTGAGCGAGTAGCCCAAGGTCACCGTGCGGCCACGGCCCGCGAAATAGCGGTTGGGTTCGACGAGGGCGCTCTGCGAGTAATACGTGATGTATTGCTTGTCGAACACATTGGCCATCGCCAGGCGCATCGTGCCCTTCGGCAATTTGTAGCTCATGGCGGCATCGACCAGGGTGTAGCCATCGAAACGCTTGGCAGGATCGTCGAACGATTGATTGAATGCGTGCTGCACTTGCACGAACGACGAGAGCTTGTCGTCCCAATCGGCCGACCACGTGCCGATCAGGCGATTGGGCGCCACGTTCAGGCCGTCGAGCGCCGCATCCACACGGCCGTCGCCATCGCTATCGTAGCGGCCACGCGTGTAGGCATAGGACAACTTGGCGCGATGCGCCTGGTTGAAGCGATACCCCACGCTCGTTTCAAAGCCTTGGATACGCGTCTTCTCACGCGCCATCATGAACGCGCCATTGACGGGCACGATACGGCTGCCGAGATCCGAATTCGACTGGAAATAACTCAGGTCGTAATCCCATGCGCCGTGCTTGATGCGCGTGCCCACCTCGACGCTTTTCGTGAGGATGGGCTCGAGGCTGCTCAAGCTGTCGACCGTCGTGCCGGGGGTGTCGATCGCGCGCAGCACGCGGCCCACATCGGGCATGCCGAACCCTTCGGAATAACTCGAGAACAACGTCACGTCTTCGATGGGCGTATAGACCACGCCGGCGTTGAACAAGGTTTCGTTGAACTTCAGCTTGCCGCCATCCACATTCACGCGGTTGTAGCGGGCCAGGGTTTGATAGCTGTCGATCTTCAGATCGGCCATCTCGTGACGCACACCGCCATGCAGGGTTACGTTATCCAGCACCTTGTATTCGCCTTGCGCAAACAGCGACAGGTTGCGGTACTCGGATTCGGGCACATAGGTGCGACCCGTACCGTAGAGATCCTGTTTGCCCTTGTCGAACAACGTGTCGAACCCGCCCGTGAGCTTGAAGCGGCCGTCGAACATGCCGTCCTTCATGAGGCTGACCTTGCTGCCGTATTTCGACGCGACCGAGCGCGATTGATCGTAGAGCGTACCCACCGGTGCGATGCGCGGGTCCTGAAAAGTGGACGAATTATCGGCGCCGAAAAGTCCTTCGAACTCTTGATTGAACACCATCGCGTTCAATTCCATCCCGGCCAGATCGTGATGGGTGTAGGCCACGCTGGAGGTCCACACATCGTTCCAGGCCGGCAGCCCGTTGATGTCGCCCTCGATCGAGGTGGTGGGCAGACCGGTGGTTCGATCGCCCGGCACACCGACGTAATTGCCTTTGGATTTGATCTTGTAGCGGTTGAGCGAAAACTGCAGGCGCTGATTGTCGTCGAACCAGTAGCCCACTTTGGCCAGCACGTCGTACGTGCGCGAATCCATGAGATCGCCCTGCGTCACATCGGCGCCGATGGCGCGGCCGCGGCCGTCGCGATACAAGCCTTGATCGTCGTAGCCGACCGAGAACAGATAATCGAGCTTGTCCGAGCGTCCATCCACGCGATAGGTGGTCTTGTAGCTCAGGGTATCGGCATTGAGTTTGTGCGTCGGCACCGTGGCCTGCACATCGATATGTTGATTGAACGCACCGTTCTCGGGGCGCCGCGTGATGATGTTGATCGTGCCGCCTGTCGCGCCCAATCCGTTGATGGCATTGGCGCCCTGCACCACTTCGATCCGCTCGACCATGGCGAAATCGATCGTGTGGACCTCACGCCCCGTGGGACGCAGCGGATTCGACTGCGGCACGCCGTCGATCATGATGAGCGGCGTGCGCCCCCGAAGCGTCTCGCCGCTGCCGTTCATCTTGCCTCGGCTCGGGGTGTACGACGGCAGCAGGTTGGCCAACACGTCCGACGAATTGCTCGAGATCGTCAACTGCCGTTCGATCTCTTCCTTCTCGATGATGACGACCGTTTGGGGCGCCTTGTCGGCCTCGATATCGGATCTCGAAGCGGACACCACGACGGGTTCCAAGGTGGTGCTTGTGCGCTCGGCACCCTGCGCATAGATCGATTGCGACACCAGCAACGGCGCAATCGCCACGATCAAACTGCCCTTCGTCAAAACGCGTTCCACCTTCGCTTCAGCGACGCACCATGGCGCCATATCATTAATAGGAATAACTATTGTTATCTTTACTTTTTTCAATGGTAGTCGACCGAGTCGCTGGCGTAAATGCCGATGAGGTAACGCCGCCGTGATTTCGTTGTACGCAGGCACTGCGCTTGCCGCTATGCCCACGCCGCATCCTTTATATTTCGACCATCATTTATAATGAGAGCCGTCGCGTCACTCGCGGCGCGCGAACGTACGCCATCCTCGAGGAGACATGCATGAGAGTCAGTCGCGAGCAAGCCGCCGAGAACCGGGAGCGCATCATCGCCGTTGCTTCGGGATTGTTCCGAGAGCGGGGTTTCAATGGTGTGGGTGTTGCCGATCTGATGCAGTCTGCCGGCCTCACCCACGGCGGCTTCTATGGCCACTTCGACTCCAAGGAAGACCTGATGGCGCAAGCGTCGGCCCGCGCCCTCGATGGATCGCGCGACCTGTGGCGCGACTTGGCGAGCGAACACCCCGATCGCCCGTTGGATGCGGTGCTGGATCACTATCTGTCGAGCGCCCACCGCGATCGGCCGCAACATGGCTGCCTGTTGACCTCGTTGGGGAGCGATGTGGCACGCCAGGGGGTGGATGTGCGGCGCACGGTTACCGAGCGCTTCACCAGCATGATCGGGCTGATCGAATCGTGGATTCCGGGGCGTTCGCAAGCCGCCAAGCGGCGCCGTGCGCTCGCTGCGTATTCGACCATGGTGGGCGCCATGATGCTGGCGCGGATGGTGGACGATCCCGAGTTGTCGGACGAAATTCTCGCGGCCTCGCGGGCAAATCTACCCGGCGGCCAAGGCTAGGCTAGCCAACATCAGCGGGCGATCGCGTCGGGCGTCGTTGACGTCGGGGCGTGCTGGCCGCGCCCCTGCGATCGAGCCGGCAGGACCGCGGTTGCGACGCGGTACGCCCGCATGGCATGATGCCCGCCGGTACCCCACCCCCGAAGGATCGCTTCCATGATCGACCTGTATGGCATGAGCAGCCCCAACGTCGTCAAGATTATCTTGATGCTGGAGGAAATCGGCGCGCCCTATCGTTTTCACCCCATCGAAGTCTGGCGCAAAGAACAATTCGGCGAGGCGTTTCGTGCGCTCAATCCCAATAGCAAGGTGCCGGTGATCGTCGATGCGGACGGCCCGGACGATAAGCCCTATACCGTATTCGAGTCGGGTGCGATTCTTACCTACCTTGCCGAGAAATCGGGTCAACTGCTGCCGGCGGCAGGCCGCGCACGCTACGACGTGCTGCAATGGCTCACGCTGCAACTCACGGGGCTCGGGCCGATGTTCGGCCAGTATGTGCACTTCACCCGCTTCGAACCCAACGCGTCGGACTACGCCCGCTCGCGCTACACGACCGAAGCCGTGCGGCTGATCGATGTCCTGAACGAACGACTCACCCATGTGCCCTACCTGGGCGGCGATGCTTATTCGATTGCGGACGTGGCCACCTACCCTTGGATCGCTCGCCTCGAAGCGCTCAAGCTGCCGGTGGAGGGCCGCGACGCCCTGCTGCGATGGCGCGACGAGATTGCCCGCCGCCCTGCCGTCACGCGCACGGACCTACGCACGGCCGAGATCCAGCAAGCCGGCGATGTCTCGCGCGCCGCCGCCACCGCAGACGACCTGGACCGCATGTTCGGCCGCGGGCGTTACGCGCACCAGGCGACCTGACCCGTCTCCCGATGCGTGGGCCTCGTCCCGCGCATTGCCGCCCTTTCCTGCACTGACACCGCCATGCCCAACCCCTCACCGCAAGCCGCCATCCCCGCTTACTACATGCGCGGGGGCACCAGCAAGGGTGTGTTCTTTCTGCCCGAAGATCTGCCCACCGACCCGGCGCGCCGGGATGCCACACTGCTGCGCATCGTCGGCAGCCCCGATCCATACGAAAAGCACATCGACGGCATGGGCGGGGCCACTTCCAGCACCAGCAAGGTCGTCATCGTAGGCAAAAGCGCGCGTGCGGATTGCGACGTCGATTACTGGTTCGGACAGGTCGCGATCGCCACGCCGTTGGTCGACTGGACCGGCAATTGCGGCAATCTGACGGCCGCCGTGGGACCGTTCGCCATCCATCGCGGCCTCATCGATGCGCCGCACGATGGCTTTGCCACGGTGCGCATCTGGCAGGCCAACATCGGCAAACGCATCATCGCGAAAATACCGATGCGCGATGGTGCCGTGCAGGAAATGGGCGATTTCGTGCTCGACGGCGTACCCTTTCCGGCGGCCGAGATCGCACTGACGTTTCTCGATCCCGGTGCGGACGATGCCGAGGGCGGTGGCGCGATGCTGCCAACCGGCAATGCCGCAGACCGGCTGACGATCCCCGGTGTCGGCGACATCGATGTCACCTTGATCAACGCCGGCAATCCCACCGTCTTCGTGCATGCGGCGGCACTTGGCTTGACCGGCATCGAGTTGCCGCGCGCCCTCGATACCCAACCCGACCTGCTCGCACGCTGCGAAGCCATTCGCGCCCACGGCGCGGTGGCGATGGGACTGGCCGAAAGTGTGGAATACGCCAGCACCAAACGCCAGAGCACACCGAAGATTGCATTCGTGGCGCCGCCCGCCGCCTATGCCGCCACGAGCGGGGCCGCCGTTGCTGCCGCCGATATCGATCTGGTGGCGCGCATTTTCTCGATGGGCAAACTGCATCACGCCATGACGGGCACCGGCGCCGTGGCCATCGCCGCCGCTGCCGCCGTGCCGGGCACCATCGTCGCGCAGGCGCTCGGCGGCTCGCGCGAGGGCCTGCGCTTCGGCCATCCTGCAGGCATCTTGCAAGTCGGCGCGCGCGCCGAGCAGCGCGAGGGTGTGTGGCAGGTGACACAAGCGCTGATGAGCCGCAGCGCCCGCCGGCTAATGGTCGGGCAAGTGTTCGTTCCCGACATCGAATAGCGCGACTTTCATTCAGGCTTGACGATCAGTTCTTTGCCGGTCCTGGCAACGGCGGTGGAGGCGTGGGTGCCTCAGGACCGGCAGCGGTTGCCGTCGGCGCATCGGCAGGCGGCATCGCGGCCGACATAGGCGGCACCACGCTCGCGTCCTCCTGCTTGCCGTCGCGCCGGCCCTCCAGGCTGCCCAGCAACATCGTGGGCTGCTGCGACATCTCGATCTTGGCGGCCGACAGGCGGTTGAGTATTTCGAACAGCAAGGCACTGCGCACCGTGTACGACTGCCGGGGCGACGATACCGATCCCGACGCATTGAACATCAGATGCGTGCCGTCGATCCCATCGAGGAACACATTGGGCGCCGGCGTTTCAAGCACATCCGGGTTGTCCTGAAACACGGACAACATGATTTCACGCACGCGCTGCGCATCGGTGCCCAACGGCAGCGGCATTTTCACCGTGACCACGCCCTGCGGATTGGCGTGGGTGACGTTGCGCACATGCTTGGTGATGAACTCGGAATTGGGCACGATCAACGTCGATCGATCGGACATCTGGATTTCCGTGGCGCGTACGTTGATGCGCCGGATATCGCCCTCCACGCCCGCACTCAACGATACCCAGTCGCCGACCTTCACTGGACGCTCCGCCAGCAGAATGATGCCGGAGACGAAGTTCTGCACCACCGCCTGCAAGCCGAAACCGATCCCCACCGACAGTGCGCTGGCGACCCACGCCACGCGTTCGAGGCCGATGCCGACGGCAGACATGGCCAAGGCCACAGCGATCACAAAACCCGCATAGCCGAAAAGCGCCGCGGCCGATAGTTGCATGCCGGGGTCCAGCGTGGTGGTCGGCAAATAACGATCACGCAGCCAGCTCTTGAGCATCTTGACCGCGATCAGTCCCACCACCAGCACGATCAGCGCCTGCATCACGGTGCCTGGCTTGATCAGCACTTCGCCGATCGCCAGCCCGCTTTGCAATTGCCCCATGCGCTGGAACAACTCCATGGGCCCGGCACCGAACGGCGCCAGCACCAGCAACAACGCAAACAACGCGATCAGCACCCGGCCGACACCCGAGAGCAGCACGGCCGCCTGGTCGCGCGCGCGCGGCTCATAAGGTTGACTCTTGCCCGACGCATCCACCTGCGTGGCGCTGCGCAAGGTGGAGAAGAAATCCTCGATCAGCACGCTGAGCAGATAGGTGCTGGCAAGAATGATGATGAGCCAGACCATCTGCTTGAGCAGGAAGTTGCCGAAGGCGACGTAACCCACCAGCACGCTGCCCACCGCGCCCACGATCACGCACCACAGCACGCCGGCAAGCACGCCCAACCACAGCGGACGGGGCGGTGGCGGCTCGACCTGGGTCGCCGCTTCGTCATCCTGTGCTTCCGCTGCAGAGGCCTGCTTGGCCTGAGCCTCGCGAATCACCCGCCGGCGCAGCCGTTCGCCGCGCCGCAGCGCGTAGCCCAACACGATGGCCAGGCCAAACGCCACCACGCTGTTCAATGCAATCGTGGTGGTGAGACGGAAGTTGAGCAGGGTGACGAAACGATCCAGCGACCATACGAGCACCACCACGATGCCCAGGGCGATCGGCAGCCAGCGCATGCGCAGCGCGATCAGATCAGGAATCGACGGCAGGCGCCATGAGGGGCGGTTGGGCGAGAGCAACGCCCGGCCCAGCCCGGCCACGTAGCCCCCGAAGAACATCACGCCGACCAGCCCGGTGGCGAAGGTGGCCAGGTCGCCCGTGAGCACCGAGCCCCAACTCATCCCCAGATAGAACAGCTCGGCGATCAGCCCCGGCGCGGCCACCCCCAGCAGCACGACCGCCACGGCATAGAACGACCGCCGCAAACGGCCCGACGGCACGCGGGCCGCGGTGATGCCCGTCAGCCGCTTGCTCGCCCAGATACGCACGCCGAAGATGGCGCCGATGAGCAGCAGCACGCCGGCCCAGACCCACAACGGCGTGGCGATGGCAGCGGCGAGCGCTTCGTCCCACAGTGCTTTCAGGCGATCCCGGTCGCGCGGCCAATCGCCTTGGAACTCGGACCAGAACGAAGGCGTCAGCACCGAGGGCCGGCGCTCACCGAGCGCCGCCGAAAACTGCGAACGCCGCAGAGACGAAATCGTTTCGATCGCCTGCCCGCTCTCCACCGCCAGCAAGCGCGCGAGCTTGATCTGCGAATCGAGCGCCGTGCGCTGCTTGTTCAGATCGGACCGCTGCGCCGCCACGTCCGGCGCTTCTTTCACGCCTTCGGCAACTTCGCCCAACTCTCCCAAGCGGGCGTTCACGCTCGTGAGCTGCGGCGTCAAGGCATCCGCCTTCGATCCCGCCTGCCCCTGCATCTCCACCAACGATTCGCGCATGTCCACCAGCGCGGTGTCGTCGGGTTGCTCCTTCAACTGTTTCTGGATGGCGTCCAGATCCTTGCGCGCCTGATCCAGATTGATTTCGGGCGCCTTGTCCTGCGCGGCGGCCAGCACGGTGAAAAATGCCAGCAGGCACATGACCACGATCTGCCAGACCCGGCGCTGCCCCGTACGACCCACAGATTTGGACGCGCGCGCAGGCACGGCACCGGCTCGCACAGACTGCAGGGGAAGAGAAACTGACATGGCGGGAAAGCCGCGAGCGACGCCCACGGTAAAGTCGAGGTCGCTCAGCATAGCAAGGCGACCTCTCCTTAACTGCAACAAAGCATGGCGGCGGGTATCAGCCCGCTGTCAGCCGGCTCAGCGCGCCTTACGGTGATCGATCCAGTCGTCCCCGGCCACCGGCCGCGCGGCAGCCGCCAGTTCGGGATCTACCGGGTAATACCAGCAGCGCACCGACTGGCCATCGACGAGCACCTCCACCTCGCGCCGTACGAAAACCGTCCGGCGCGCGGCATCGTATTCCTCGATCTCATCGAGCACCGGCAAGAGCCGTGGATCGATGCGGTAGACCTCGCCGCGTACGCGACGGTCGGGTACCTCGGCGAGCAGTCCCGGCCAGTCGCCGAAATCGACCAAGGCACCGGCCACATCGCTCGCCCCCACCCACACCGGCTCAGGCAGCGAACGCCTCTGGGCGACCAAAGCGAGATCGTTGATCTCGCCCCGGCGCAGGGTGCCGTAGATGAAAACGTGCATGGCGGGCAGCGGCGGCGACTCGGCAGCCTCAGCTGCAATCGCTGCCATCGGCATGGACGGCACCGGCGCCGCAGGGACTGCCGCCATCACAGTCTCTTCCACGTTCCGGCGCGCGGTGGCGTCGGGCCCCTCGCTCGCCGCTTGCGGAGATGCATTCCCGCGCAGGTCCTTCGGCGCGCAGTCGCGCCGCGATGCCACCTGGCTGATGGAAAACCACAGCAGTCCGCTGACCGCCACGCCCAGGCCCAGGGCCAGCGCAAGGCGGAAGGCACTGCCGTACACCCAAGGCGCCATCCAGCCGCTCACGGCCGAGAAGAACACCATCTGCACGAACCCCAGCACCGAGGCGGCCATGCCCGACAGCTTGGGCTGACGCGTCAACACCTGCAGCGTCATATTGGGAATCGCGATGGCGAGCCCGAAATTGAAGAAAGCCAACGGCAGCACCGCCCAGGGCAACTGCACCGGCTCCGCCACCGCTGCGTACGTCATGTTGGCCAGGCAACTGAGCACCATCACCAGATAGGCCACGCCGATCATGCGTCCCGGCGACCAGCGCGAAGAGAGCCGGGCGGCCGCAAACGAACCCGTTGTCAGGCCCACCACCAACGGGATGAACAGCCAGCCGAATGCGGTATCGGGCAACCCCAGCACATGCGTGACGAAGTCGTGCGCCGCGCCGATCAGGAACGCGAAGCCGGCGAACAATACGCCGAAGGCGAGCGCGAACGCCATGAACACGCCGTCGCGCGCGATCGTCATGTAATTGGTGGCCAACGCCCGTACCGAGAAGGGTTGCCGGCGCGGCGGCGCGAGTGTTTCGGGCAGACGGCGATAGCACAGCACGCAAGCGGCCAGTGCCAGGGCGGCGAGCAGCACGAACACCGACCGCCACCCCAGCGAGGTCGACAGATAACCGCCCAGAATCGGTGCGATGGCCGGCGACACACTGAACACCATGATGATGTAGGACAGCGTGCGACGCGCCACCGGACCCTCGTAGCAATCGTTGACCACCGCCTGCCCCACGACCATCCCGGCGCCTGCCGACAGGCCCTGCAACACGCGACCCACGAGCAGCCAATCGAAGCTGGGCGCAAAGGTGGCGAGCACCGAGCCGGCGATGTATACCAGCAGCGACACGATCACGACTGGCCGGCGGCCGAACGAGTCGGACAAGGTACCGTGCAGCAAGGTCATGACGGCATACGCCACCATGTAGTAGCCGAGCGTGCGCTGCACGGCGTCCTGCGGCAGGCCGAACTCCTGGCCGATGGCGCCGAAAGCCGGCAGATAGGCGTCGATGGACAGCGGGCCGATGCACGCCAGCACGCCGAGAATGGCGATCATCGTGCGATAAGGCGGCACGTGGGCGAGACGGGAGAAAGACGAAGGTGATGCAGACATAGCTCTTGAAACCGTTTGGGGCAGTGCCGGCGAAGCGTGCCGGCCGGGCACGCGCGGCATGCGGCGAGCCCAAAGTGGCACATGCGCGCCGCCCCAATGAAAAAGGCCCGCGACAGCGGGCCGGTGGGGGGAATTATAGACACCCCCACGTTACGATTGTGTCAGCGCTATTTGAGTTCTTTACCCATCACCATATCCGGCAGGATCGTCACGATCTGCGGAAACACCGTAATCAGGATGATGCACAGCACGAGGCAGAAGAAAAACGGAATCGCCGCCCGCGCGATGATATTGCTGTCCTTCCCCGTCATCGCCTGCAGCACGAACAGGTTGAAGCCCACAGGCGGGGTCACCTCCGCGATCTCGACCAGCAGCACCACGAAAATACCGAACCAGATCAGGTCGAAGCCGGCGGCTTGAATCATCGGCAACACGACCGCACTGGTCAGCACGATCATCGAGATGCCGTCCAGCGCGGTTCCGAGTATCAGATACACCACCACCAGCACGGCAATCAGCGAATACGGGCTGAGGTTCATGGCGTTGACCCACTCGGCCAACTCGCGCGGAATGCCGGTGAACGCCATCGTCTTGGTGAGAAACGCCGCGCCCGCCAGAATGAACATGATCATGCACGACACGCGCGTCGCGCCCATCAGGCCATCCCAGAAATTCTTCCAGGTGAGCGCCCGGTTGGATGCCGCGATCATGAGCGACCCCAACACACCGTAGGCGGCGCATTCGGTGGCCGTGGCCCAGCCTGCGACCAGCACCCACACGATCAGCACGATCAGCAACGCGCAGGGGATGAGATTGCGCGACTTGTAAATCTTCTCGCGAAACGAGGTGGGCGCATCGGGCGGCGGTACGCGATCCGGGTGGCGGATACTCCACCAGGCGATATACCCCGAGAACAACAACATCAGCAAAAAGCTCGGCAGAAAGCCGGCCAGGAAGATGCGGATGATGGAGGCTTCGGCGGCCACCGCATACACCACCATGGTGATCGACGGCGGAATCAGAATGCCCAGCGTGCCGGCGGTCGCCAGCGACCCGATCGCCAATTTCTCGTCATAGCCGCGGCGCTTGAGCTCCGGCAACGCCACCTTCGCGATCGTGGCGCAAGTGGCCGCCGACGAGCCCGATACCGATCCGAATACGCCGCAACCCAGCACGGTGGTGTGCATCAAGCGGCCCGGAATACGGCTCAACCAGGGCGACAACCCTTCGAACATCTGCTCCGACAATCTTGTGCGGAACAGAATCTCGCCCATCCAGATGAACAAGGGCAAGGCCGCCAGTTCCCACGACACATTGCTTTCCCAGAATGCGGAAAACAGGTTCTTGCCGGGCAAGGTGTTGGTGAAAAAAGCTTGGCCGAACCAGCCTACGATGGCCAGCGTCATGGCGATCCAGACGCCGCCCGCAAGCAGCACCACCATGAGCAGCAGAAGAATGCCGCCTAGTACAACCATGTCCATGCTGGTCTTCCGATGGCGCGAACGCGCAAGGAGTGATGAATCAGATATCTGAAGAGAAATCGCCCTGCGCATGGCGTTCGGCCACACGTCGGGTATAGGTCGGCGTTTCGCCGCGCAGGACGAGAATGAGTTCGTCCACCACGGCAAGTGCGAACAGCACCGCGCCGATCACGAAGCTCATCTGCGGGATCCACATCGGCAACGCCACCATGCCTGTGGCCATGTCCTGGAACTCATAGCTTTCCCAGGTGAACACGATGGCCCAGTAGGCCAGGTAGCACATCGATACCGCAGCGAAGCTCAGCGAGGTGATCTCGAGCACCCTGCGGGTGGCCGGGGACACCTTCTCGAGCAGCAACGTGACGCGCACGAAGTCGCCGTTCTTGAAGGCATGCGCCATTGCGAGAAACGCCGATGCCGCGCAAAACCACGCCACGATGTCGTTGATGCTGCTAACGTGCCAGCCGACCATGCGGCCGATGGACGCCACGATCATCAACACGAAGATCGCGAAGATGAACGCGCCGGCCAGGTAGCCCATCGCATCGAACACGACGTTCAAGCTTTTACGCATGGCATTGCTCCGTGAGCCTTGGCATCACTTGCGGTAAGCGTCGACGATCGCGGCGCCTTCGGGGCCGGCTTTCTCGAGCCATTCCTTGAGCATCGGGTCGCCGACGACTTTGCGCATTTCCGCTTTCAGGCTTTCTTGCGGCTGGATGATCTCCATGCCGTTTTTCTGCAGCAGTGCCAGATACTCGCCGTCCTTCTGTTCGGAAATTTTCCAGCCGCGCGTTTCGGCATCGGCGGCGGCTTTCATCACCGCATCCTGCGTCGGCTTGTCCAGCGCATCGAACGCCTTCTTGTTCACGAACACGGCATTCTTCGGCAGCCAGGCCTGGAAGTTGTAGTAGTTCTTGATGTGTTCGTAGGTCTTGGTGTCGTAGCCGGTGGCACCCGACGTCATGAACGAATCGATCACGCCGGTCGCCATGGCGGCCGACAATTCCGCCGCCTGAATCGTCACAGGCTGCGCCTGCAGCAGCTCGGCGATGCGGCCCGTGGCGGGGCTGTAGGCACGCCACTTCGCGCCCTTCAGATCGGCCAGCGAGTTGATCTTGTTCTTCACATACAAGCCCTGCGTGGGCCACACCACGCTGTAGAGCAGCACCATGTTCTGATCGTTGAAGCGCTTCTGCAGTGCCGGCTTTTGCGCCTGGTACAGCTTGTAGGCCTTCGGATAACTATCGGCCAGGAACGGAATGCTGTCGGTACCGAAGATCTGCCATTCGTTCTGATAATTCGCCAACAGGATTTCACCCGCCTGGGCCTGGCCGCCTTGCACGGCGCGCTTGATCTCGGGGGCTTTGAACAGCGACGCGTTGGCGTGCACTTGAATCTTCAACTTGCCACCCGATGCCTTGTCGACGTCAGACGCAAATTGCATGATGTTTTCAGTGTGGAAATTGGTCGCCGGATAAGCGGTCGGCATATCCCACTTGGTTTGCGCGTGGGCGATGCCGGATGCGGCTGCAAGGGGCAGCAACGCGATGGCGGCGGTGAGCAAGCGACGGGTCGACATCATGAAGCACTCCAAAGATCGGATGGAAGCGTTGAAAGACTAAAAAGGCCGCTGACTCGAGGCTGAAGAACCTCGTCAAGTGCGTTGAAGTCTAGAAACCGTTGATATAAATTGTCAATAAATTATCAACGTAATGCGGGTTACTACTATGCCGAGACAAGCCACAGAACCGCGCAAACCCGCCCGCACCAGAAGCGTGCCAACACGCACCAAACCAGCGCGCGCGCCGGCCGCACGCAAGCGGCCCACACGCAATCTGGGGATCGTGTCGTCGTCGCATCTGGTGTCGCCACGCAGTCGCGAATCGTCGGAATTCGAGTTTGCATTGATCGTTGCATGGAACGCGTTTTCGCGTTGGTGCGTGCGTTGCATGGCGGCCGCCGGCAACGTCGAGCTCACCATCACCGATGTGCTGATGCTGCACCATGTGAACCACCGTGCACGCAATAAAAAACTCGCCGATATCTGCTTCGTACTCAACTACGAAGACGCGCACGTGGTGGCCTATTCGTTGAAAAAACTGGTCGCGTCAAAGCTCGTGCAAACCGAGAAGGTAGGCAAGGAAGTGTTCTACAGCCCATCCAGAAAAGGCGAAGAACTCGTCGCGCAATATCGCGAAGTGCGCGAGGCGTGTTTGCTCAACAATCTGGGCAGCGAGATGAATACCGAGATCGGCCAGATGGCGAAAGTGCTGCGCACATTATCGGGAGCCTACGATCAGGCGGCCCGCGCCGCGACGTCGTTGTAAGGTCGCGGCACGCCCGCGCGGCGTTCGCACCGGCTCGGCACGATCATCGAATCGTTGGACGGGAAGCTGCGTCCTTCAAATGCAGCGCGCACTTACACATCGCGCGGCGCGACGCCGAAGTGCCGCCGAAAGGCAGTGGAAAAATTGGCGGGATGATCGTAGCCCACCTCAAGCGCAATCTGCGTGATCGGCAATCGGCCGCTTCGAATCATGGTCATCGCGCGCTCCATGCGCAACTGCTGCAGATATGCCGTGGTCGTCGAGCCCTGCACAGCTTTGAATGTGCGGGTGAATTTGGATTCGCTCATCCCGGCTTGTGCGGCAAGCTGCTTCACACTTCGCGCGCGGCCCCCCTCACCTTGTGCCAGACGGGCGATCACGCGCGCGACCGTTTCGCGGTCACGCAACGAGACCGTGGACGGCGCCGACACCTGACCACCCATCCGCTCGAAGAAAACGCGCACGATATCGTGCGTGCAGGACTGCAATCGCAATCTGCGGCTGAAGACATTGCTGCACGGCTCGAAGTACGTTTGCGCGGCCTGCAACAACGCATCGCCCAACGTGGTTCGAAACAGCGTGAACCCCAACGGCTCGCCATCGAGAAAATGACGCAGGGCACCGTCGTATCGCTGCGCATCGATGCCCAGTTCATCGATCAGGTAATCACGCGAACACGATACGGTGACCGAACGCTCGCGTTCGCCCCCGCGGAAGATCTCGATCTTGCGCGCACCACGCGGTTGCGCCAGCGCACTGCACGACAGCGCGGCGACATCGTGCGCCGGCTGGCCGCCATCCGTGACGCCCGAGCGGCCGGCCACCCGCAGGTGGATCTTGAGCGCGCCGCTGCAGTCGTAATGTTCTTCCAGCGCGTGATCGCGCGTGACGTCGGCCCAGCTGGCCGACAGACCATCGGCCAGAATCAACGTATCGCGAAAGCCTTGAATGCCGGGCGCGGTAGGCCGGGTGGCAATGAAGCACGCGGCGCCCACCGGCGCGATGTCCACTACCTCGAACGAATGGGGCACATAGGCATGCAGGCCCTGACCCGGAACACGTTGCACGGCCGCCTCCATTCTTGCGTTGCCGCTGATAACGACGGCCACGTTAAAGGCCGGGTGCCGATCTCGTCAAGACGAACCCGCGTGGCATCGACGCCGCGCGGGTTAACCCCTAAGCCTCTCTACCACCCCGGGCCCGCTGCCGGATACGCAAACAAATCGTACGGGCGCGCATAAGTGGGCGACTGCCGGCAGGCATAAGCTCTGCGCTATCCCCACTCAGGAGCTGTGCGATGCAAGGCGTTCCCCCCTCGGTCAATCCGCGCACCGGCCTGCGGCCGCATTTTTCGGTATGCCGACGCGCCGGCGACCTGATGTTCGTCTCGGGTCAGATGGCATTGGGACCGGCGTTCGATATCGTCGGCAAGGACGTCGGCGAGCAGACGCGCACATGCCTGACCTACATCGGCGATCATCTGAAAACGGTGGGATTGAGTCTGAACGATGTTGCCAAGACCACCGTCTGGCTGACGCGCGTCGAGGATTTCCCCGCATTCAACGACGCCTACAAAGCATTCTTCGACGGCGGCCCCCTGCCCGCACGTTCCACCGTGCGGGCAGACCTGATGATTCCCGGCGCGCTCGTCGAAATCGAAGCCATTGCACTGTGCAAGGACACCGCACCATGAGCGCCGCCGCGTCAGTTGCCCTCGCCGATACGCCGGCCATTGCGTGGATCAAACGGCTGGTCGCGATCGACACGACCAGCCGGCACTCGAACCTCGGCTTGATCGAGATGGTGCGCGACGACCTCAAACGCGCCGGCATCGACGCCTTGCTCAGCCACGATGCCACCGGCACGAAGGCGAATCTGTTCGCGACGGTTCCTGCGGCGGACGGTACGACGCAGGGCGGCATCGTGCTGTCCGGCCACACGGATGTGGTGCCGGTCGACGGGCAGCCGTGGGATTCCGATCCGTTTGCGCCGGAAGTGCGCGACGGAAAATTGTTCGGCCGCGGCACGTGCGACATGAAGGGATTCGTCGGCACGGCGCTCGCGCTCTTGCCGCAGATGCAGCAGGCACGCCTCACTCAGCCCATCCACTTCGCCTTGTCGTACGACGAGGAACTGGGCTGCGTCGGTGCGCCGGTCATGCTGGCCGACCTGCAGGCGCGCGGCATTCGACCCGACAGCTGCATCGTGGGCGAGCCCACCTCCATGCGCGTCATCGTGGCGCACAAGGGCATCAATACCTTCCGCTGTTGTGTGAAAGGGCATGCCGCCCACTCTTCGCTCACACCCAAAGGCGTGAACGCCATCGAGTATGCCGCCCGGCTCATCTGCTTCATCCAGGATCTCGCCGAAGAAATGCGTGCCCGTGGCCCATTCGATGAGGCGTTCGATGTGCCGTTCAGCACCGCGCAAACCGGCACGATCCAGGGCGGCATTGCGCTGAATACGATTCCCGAGGATTGCCGCTTCGATTTCGAGCACCGCAATCTGCCGGGCACCGATCCGGCGCGTTTCTTCGATCGCATACAAGCCTACGCCAACGAGACGCTGCTGCCGCGCATGCGCGCCGTGCATCCGGGCGCCGCCATCGATCTGACGAAGATGTCGATCGCGCCGGCGCTGGACGCGTCCGAGCAGGCCGCGATCACACAGCTGGTGCGGGCATTGAGCGCCGATAACGCGCGCCGCAAGGTGGCGTACGGCACGGAGGCCGGGCAATTCCAGCACGCCGGCATCGCCGCCGTCATCTGCGGCCCGGGCGATATCGAACAAGCACACAAACCCAATGAGTTCGTGACCACGGCGCAGATCGCGCAGTGCGAGGCGTTCCTCGGCAAAGTGATTCGCAGCATCTCTCAATAGTCCCCTTGCGGCGTACTGCCGCACGGTCGTGTTCGCCCATCCTGGATCTTCGACCATGTCTACCTTCACCACCCCGCATGCGCCCGCGCGCGACGAGACGCCCCCTGCCGCCTGGCGCATCATCATTGCCGCCTCGATCGGCAACGCGCTCGAGTGGTTCGACCTCGTGGTCTACGGCTTTTTCGCCGTCACCATTGCCAAATTGTTCTTCCCCAGCGGCAGCGACTCGATCTCGCTGCTGCTCACGCTCGGCACGTTCGGTGTGTCGTTCTTCATGCGCCCGCTGGGCGCGCTGGTGCTCGGCATCTATGCCGATCGCGTAGGAAGGCGTGCCGCGCTCACCGTATCGATCCTGCTGATGATGGTGGGCACCTTGCTCATCGCCGCGATGCCCACGTATGCGGCGATCGGGGTATGGGCGCCGATCGGGATCGTGCTGGCGCGGATGATCCAGGGGTTTTCGGCCGGCGGGGAGTTCGGCAGTGCCACGGCATTCCTCGCCGAGCATGCACCCAAGCGGCGGGGCTTCTACGCCAGCTGGCAGGTTGCCAGCCAAGGGCTGACGACATTGCTGGCCGCGGGTTTCGGCGCCGGGCTCACCAATTGGCTCACGCCGGAACAGATGCTGTCGTGGGGCTGGCGGGTGCCGTTCTTCTTCGGCTTGTTGATCGGCCCGGTCGCCTACTACATCCGTACCCGTATCGACGAGACCCCGGAGTTTCTCGCCGCGGAACCGTCGAAGACCCCGTTGGCCGACACCTTCTCGCATCACCGCGCGCGTCTCGTTCTTGCCATCGGCACCGTGGTGCTCGGTACGGTGGCCACTTACCTCGTGCTTTACATGCCCACGTACGCGGTCAGGCAACTCGGCATCCCGCAGTCGGCCGCCTTCACCGCCACCCTGCTCACGGGTGTGGTGCAGTTCATTTGCGCACCCATCGTCGGACACTGGTCGGACCGCCACGGCCGCACGGGCGTCATGCTGCTGGCCGCGCTGCTTTTTCTCGTCCTGATCTATCCCATGTTCGCCATTGTGGCCGCGCATCCCACCTTCGGCACCATGATCGCCGTGCAGATCGTGATCGGCATATTGCTCTCGGGCTATTTCGGCGCCCTGCCCGCATTGCTCACGGAAATTTTCCCGGTGCAGAACCGCACCACGGGCATGTCACTCGCCTACAACATCGCCGTCACGATCTTCGGCGGGTTTGCGCCTTTCATCATCACGGGCCTGATCGATGCGACGGGCAGCAAACTTGCACCGAGCTTCTATCTGATCTTCGCCTCACTCATCAGCATCGCGGCCATCTTCGGGG